>PDYJ01002302.1_pt1:0-622500 | contig 2087314 bp, 1640 predicted proteins | sample 1430841 | NCBI WGS metagenome assembly PDYJ01 (sample SAMN07237672, study PRJNA390542) | Gut metagenome, whole genome shotgun sequencing project. | isolation source: fecal pellets | host: Mus musculus | place: USA: New York, NY | collected 2016-10 | reverse complement strand
CAAGATAAGATCTCCACACAAGGGCCGTCAAAGACGATGACGTCGATAGGTCGCAGGTGTACGCACAGCAATGTGTTCAGCCGAGCGATACTAATCGCCCAAACCCTTTCTTAGGGAGACATCCCTTAAAATATGTAAACATAAAAGCTACAAAATAGCGACTTGGCTACAAGGCAGTCCATACGGACAGATCGTTCAAGAAAGCCTAGGGTCGATGAAGTGATACGTAGATTGTTGCATTGAGTGAATGATTTGTCGCTTTCCGGACACTCTCTTAACCTTATACAGCGCGTCGGTCAGCGACCGGCAGCGATTGCGAACAAGCTTAAGGTGGCCATAGCGTGAGGGCTCCACCTCTTCCCATTCCGAACAGAGAAGTTAAACCTCACCACGTCGATGATACTGCGAAAGTGGGAAAGTAGATAACCGCCCCTTCCGTCCGCCCGGACTCCTACACAGGAATCCGGGCGGACTTTTTTTATCCCCACTCCGCACCCCGCCATACCCGGGGAGGAGATACAAAAGTTTCATACGTTTAAAAAGATACAAAAGTTTTTATTCCAGAGGATAAATCGGCCGCTCATGCGAGTGATGCCCGTGCGGTGGCGGATACCTGCGGAGGCCCGTGCGGGAGCGACTGATTTATCCTCTGGAATAAAAACTTTTGTTTCTTTTTAAACTTATGAAACTTTTGTATCCCCTTTTATAACTTTTGTTTCTTATTGAGCTTATGGAGCTTTTGTATCTCCTCGGAAAACATTTTTTAATTGCTTGATTTTTTGCGAAATGGAAAAAAATTCCTACCTTTGCGCCGCTATTATGCCGGTAAAGGCCGATGGCAGTATTAATTAACCCTATTTATTAACCCCATTATCCAGTTTTAATGACTGAAGAAGTAAAAAACTCCCCGCTCGAAGATTTCGATTGGGAAGCGTATGCAAATGGTGAGACCAAGGGCGAGAAATCGCGCGAGGAGCTTACCAAGACCTATGATGAATCGCTCAACACCGTGCGTGACAAGGACGTAATCGAAGGTACCATCATCTCGCTCAACAAGCGTGAGGCTGTGGTTAACATCGGCTACAAGAGCGACGGCATCATCCCCATGAGCGAGTTCCGCTACAACCCCGAAATCAAAGTAGGTGACGTAGTAGAAGTGTTCATCGAGAACCAGGAAGACAAGAAGGGACAGCTCATCCTCTCTCACCGCAAAGCCCGCGCAGCACGTTCTTGGGACCGCATCAACGAGGCTCTCGAGAAGGACGAAGTCATCAAGGGCTTCATCAAGTGCCGCACCAAGGGTGGCATGATTGTCGACGTGTTCGGTATCGAGGCCTTCCTCCCCGGCTCGCAGATCGACGTCAAGCCCATCCGCGACTACGACATCTTCGTGGGCAAGACCATGGAGTTCAAGGTCGTTAAGATCAATCAGGAATTCAAGAATGTAGTGGTAAGCCACAAGGCACTCATCGAGGCCGAGCTCGAGCAGCAGAAGCGCGAAATCATCGCCAAGCTCGAGAAGGGTCAGGTGCTCGAGGGCACAGTCAAGAACATCACTTCCTATGGTGTGTTCATCGACCTCGGCGGTGTTGACGGTCTTATCCACATCACCGACCTCTCTTGGGGCCGCGTAAGCCATCCCGAAGAGGTTGTACAGCTCGACCAGAAGCTCAATGTCGTGATTCTCGACTTTGACGACGAGAAGAAGCGCATCGCTCTCGGTCTGAAGCAGCTCCTTCCCCATCCCTGGGACGCTCTCGATTCAGAGCTCAAGGTTGGCGACAAGGTGAAGGGCAAAGTAGTCGTTATGGCTGACTACGGCGCATTTGTAGAAATCGCCCCCGGCGTAGAGGGTCTCATCCACGTGAGCGAGATGTCCTGGAGCCAGCACCTGCGTTCAGCTCAGGATTTCATGAAGGTAGGCGACGAGATCGAGGCCGTAATCCTCACTCTCGACCGCGAGGACCGCAAGATGTCGCTCGGCATCAAGCAGCTCCGCAACGATCCCTGGGAGAACATCGAGACCAAATATCCCGTTGGTTCGAAGCACAGCGCGCGTGTGCGTAACTTCACCAACTTCGGAGTGTTTGTTGAGATCGAAGAGGGCGTAGACGGCCTCATCCACATCTCTGACCTCTCTTGGACCAAGAAGGTTAAGCACCCCAGCGAGTTCACCCAGATCGGTGCCAACATCGACGTTCAGGTGCTCGACATCGACAAGGAGAGCCGTCGTCTCTCTCTCGGCCACAAGCAGCTCGAGGAAAATCCCTGGGATGTATTCGAGACCATCTTCACCGTTGGTTCAGTACACGAAGGCACCATCATCGAGCTCGTGGAGAAGGGCGCAGTCATCGCTCTCCCCTACGGTGTAGAGGGCTTCGCTACTCCCAAGCATCTCGTTAAGGCCGACGGCAGCCGTGCCCAGCTTGACGAGAAGCTTGAGTTCAAGGTGCTCGAGTTCAACAAGGACTCCAAGCGCATCATCCTCTCGCACAGCCGCACATTTGAGGACGAGCAGAAGGGCGATCGCGCCGAGCAGCCCCGCAAGCGTGACAACGCACGCGGCGAGCGTCGCGGCGGTGGCCGTCGTGCAGCCGAGGAGACTCCCGTGCTCACTACTCCGCTCGAGAAGACCACTCTTGGCGACCTCGAGGCTCTCGCAAGCCTTAAGGAGAAGCTCGCCGGCAAGTAATCTCATGCCTGAGTGACCGCCCCGGTCAGCAGGCCGGAGCGAAGCGATAAGAAGGACATCCCCGGCAGCCATCAGGGCCATGGGGGTGTCTTTCATATTTTATACAGGACAACGGACATTTCGTGCTGTCTTGAATTGTGTTGCCAAAGATGCTGCAACAGTGTGTTTCTCAGGTATATCGCCCGCCGGGATTTTTATATTCGGGAAAATTGACTAACTTTGCAGCCAAATTTTATCGTCATATGGAAAAGAAGCGTACTGATACGGCAGTCCTGCGCATGCATTGCCCTGACCAGCCCGGCATCATAGCGGTAATCACCGAGTTTATTACCTCCAATCGCGGTAATATCCTTTATCTTGACCAGTATGTCGACCGTGCTGCCGGTATATTCTACATGCGCGTGGAGTGGGACATAGCCGACTTTCTCATACCCAAGGAGAAGCTCAAAGACTATTTCGACACCCTCTATGCCACCCGCTACGAGCTCACCTATCGTCTGAGCTTCACTAGCCACCGTCAGCGCATGGCCATATTTGTGTCCAAGATGTCACACTGTCTCTATGATCTGCTCTCGCGCTACATAGCCGGAGAGTGGGACGTGGAGATACCCGTCATCATATCCAATCATCCCGACCTGGCCATCGTAGGCAAGCAGTTTGACATACCCTTTGAAGTCGTGCCTGTCACGCGCGACAACAAGGCTGAGATGGAGCAGCGCGAGTTTGAGATACTTGACAGGTATGGTGTCGACTTCATCGTGCTTGCACGCTACATGCAGGTGCTCTCGGAAGATTTCATAAGCCGCTACCCCAATCACATCATCAACATCCACCATTCGTTTCTGCCCGCCTTTATCGGAGCCAAGCCCTATCATCAGGCCTTTGAGCGCGGAGTCAAGCTCATAGGAGCCACCAGCCACTATGTGACCACCGACCTCGACGCCGGCCCCATCATCGAGCAGGAGACAGTCCGCATCACCCACAAGGACACCGTGGAGGATCTTGTCAAGAAAGGGCGTGACCTGGAGAAAATTGTGCTCTCGCGTGCGGTGGAGAAACACATCCAGCGCAAGATACTCACCTACGGCAACAAAACCGTAGTGTTCTCATAATTGCTTATTGTTTAATCAATAAATTTTTCGTAACTTTGTATAAAACCATTATTACAATCTAAAGCTATATGTGTGGCATCGTAGGATACCTCGGCTCAAACGGAGCCTATGAAATATTGATACAAGGACTTAAACGTCTTGAATATCGAGGATATGACTCAGCCGGCGTGGCTCTCGTGACATGCGACGGCTCTCTTAACGTACACAAGGCGCGTGGCAAGGTGGCCAATCTCGAGCAGACCGCAGCCGCCGGATGCACCGAAGGCTCTCTCGGCATAGCCCACACCCGCTGGGCCACACACGGCGAGCCCAACGACATCAACGCCCATCCCCACGTGTCGCAGAGCGGAGAGATAGCACTCGTGCATAACGGCACCATCGAGAACTATTCGGTGCTAAAAGAAGCCCTCACCGAGCATGGTTACTCGTTCAAGAGCGAGACCGACACCGAAGTGCTCGTGCAGCTCATAGACTACATCAAGCACACATCATCGTGTACACTCGTTGAGGCCGTGCGTGAAGCCTTGCTGCAGGTCGAAGGAGCCTATGCCGTGGCTGTCGTCGAGAAAGGCGATCCCGACACACTCGTGGTGGCCCGCAAGAGCTCTCCGCTTGTAATCGGAGTCGGCGAAGGCGAGACATTCATCGCCTCTGACGCAACCCCTATCATCGGATACACCGACAAGGTGATTTATCTCAAGGACAACGAGATTGCAGTCATCCGCCGCAACGAGCCCCTATCTATAGTCTCGATCGACTCCAACGCCCCCTCCGAGATAGACATACAGAAACTCAAGCTCTCTCTGGCCCAGCTCGAAAAGGGTGGCTATGACACCTTCATGCTCAAGGAAATCTTCGAGCAGCCCTCGACCCTGCGCGATTGTCTGCGCGGACGCATCACCGACGACTGCTCGCGCGTAGTGCTCTCGGGTGTCGAACTCAACAAAGAGCGATTCCTCAAGGCCGAGCGCATCACCCTTGTGGCCTGCGGCACCTCATGGCACGCCGCCCTCATCGGCAAGCGTCTCATCCAGGACTTCTGCCAGATACCCGTCGAGGTAGAGTATGCTTCCGAGTTTCGTTACGGCAACCCCGTGCTCAACGAGAAAGACATCGTAATCTCCATCTCCCAGTCGGGAGAGACAGCCGACACCCTTGCGGCCATACAGCTTGCCAAGGAGAAAGGCGCGTTTGTCTACGGTGTCTGCAATGTGGTCGGTGCCTCCATACCCCGCGCCACCGACTCGGGCACATATATCCATGTAGGTCCCGAAATCGGTGTAGCCTCGACCAAAGCCTTCACCGGCCAGGTGACAGTGCTCACGCTCTTCGCCCTCGCCGTAGGCCAGTTGCGCGGAGCCATTGATGCCGACACCGTGCGTGAAGTGGCCACCGCCCTCAAGGCAATGCCCGAAATCATCGAGGAGACACTCAAGTGTGACCCTGAGGTGCAGACCCTCTCGCGCATATTCACCTATGCCCACAACTTCCTCTACCTCGGCCGCGGCTACAACTATCCCACCGCACTCGAGGGCGCGCTCAAGCTCAAGGAAATCTCCTATATCCACGCCGAGGGCTATCCCGCAGCCGAGATGAAGCACGGACCCATCGCGCTCATCGACCATGAGATGCCCAGCGTGATTATAGCCCCGAGCGACTCGCTCTACGACAAGATTATCTCCAACGTGCAGCAGGTCAAGAGCCGTGGCGGAGCCGTGGTAGCCATCGTGTCAAAGGGCAATACGGCCATGAACGACATCGCCGACTTCTGCATCGAGATACCCTCGGTGCCTGAATGTCTGACCCCTCTCGTGGCCTCCATACCCCTCCAGTTGCTCGCCTACTACATCGCCGTAGGCAAAGGCAAGGACGTAGACCAGCCCCGCAACCTCGCCAAGTCAGTGACCGTAGAATAATTACCATTATATAGGAGCAAAAAAAATGACGCAAGCCATCCGGGTCTGCGTCATTTTTTTACTCCTATGCCTGGGGAGATGGAGAGGAGATACAAAAGGACAAAAGTCTCAAAATAAACAGAAGTCTTTTATATCCTTCATGGCACACAAACAGTGCGCAGGATATAAAAAACTTCTGTTTCTTTTGAGACTTCTGTCCTTTTGTATCTCCCTGACAGGATTACATGTCGACAGTCTGGACTATCGGGTTGTTGCCGGGGTTGTCAAGCACCTGGATGGGATAAGGCATTATCCACAGGTGTGAGTTGGGACGGAGGGTGTATGTCACACCGTCGATGGTCTTGGTGAGAGTGCGCGGATAGAGTCCCTCCTTGTTGAGACGGCGATAGTCGCAGAATATCACCTGGGTCTGCACAAACTCGTTGGCCTTGTCGTCGATGATTTTGTTGATGGCCTCGGTCTGGTCAGAAGCGGTAAGGTCGGTGTAATATTCGGGAAGGAAACGGGTGCGGCGCACCTTGTTGACCGTCTCGAGCGCGTCCTGCCACTGTCCGGCACGGGCCTGACATTCGGCCTTGATATAATACATCTCGGCCGAACGGATGCCGCCGAAGTTGGGCACGTTGCCATAGATGCCGCGATAATACTCCACGCCCGCGCCGGTGATGTAGTAACGCCAGTGGGCGAGCAGGCGTATGTCGCCCGGCTCAAACCTCTTGGCTCGCTCCACGGGGATAGTGAGTGCACCGCCGCTCTGGCCCTGCCAGTAGCTTGACGAAGCCTGGTGATAGATGTAGTTCTCGGGATTGTCCATCTCGGGATTGACGGTAGTGGCCGAGTTCCACTCTGCCGTGTTCTCGATGCGGGTCTTGTTGTCGTTGTAAAACTTCACCCAGTCATAGAGCGCGTCGTTGAGCGCGAGAGCATTCTCGGCGGCTGTGAGAGCCTCGTCATAGCGGCCCATCGAGAGGAGCACACGGGCCAGCATGCCATAGCCGGCCGCCTTGGTGGGATGGAGTATTGTCTCGCCATATTCGGGGAGATAGGGTATGGCCGAGGTGAGGTCTGACAGCATGAGGTCATACACCTGCTGGAGTGTGCCCTGGGGCGAGGGAGCCTCCACCGACGCCGAGGTGAGCAGGGGCACCGAGAGCTTGTCGCGGGTGTCGGTCCAGTACTGGTCGGCGTGATAGTTGACGATATAATGATAGGTCATGGCGCGGAGCACCTTGCCCTGGGCCACGAGCATCTGACGCTGCTGTTCGGTGGCATCGGTGGTGTTCATGCCGTCCTCGATGATGAGATTATAGTAAAACATCATCTCGTAGGCACTGTAATAGGCCATGTTGTCGGTGCTGTTGATGAGCGTTCGGTTCACGTCCTCGAGATAGAGATAGTTGGCGCGTGTGAGCTCGTTGTTGTTGAGTGCGGTCGGCGAGCAGAAATAGTCGCCCAGGAGAAAGAGCAGTTGCTCGGTCTCATAGTTTGACGTATTGTTGTTGCGCAGGAAAGCGTTATAGTCCTCCCAGGTGGAGGGAGTCTTCTGGCCCTTGGGTATCTCGTTGAGAAAGTCGTTGCACGACGAGGTAGCCGTGAGCACCAGGCCGGCCAGAGCGACTTTTGACAGTATATTATGTATAAATTTCATATTTGGTTGTCGTAAAAGTGGATTGTTTTTAACACCCTCTTAGAAGCCGAGGTTGAGGCCGAATACAAAGTTGGGGCTCTCCTTGCCTCCCAGCAGGTAGTGGGCCTTGCTGTCCATGGCGATGGTGGCTACGTTCTCGACCGAGAATCTGAATTTGACCTGCTTCAGATAGGCCTGGCGGCATATCTGGGAGGGGAGCAGATAGGAGACGCCGATGTCGCGGATGCGTATGTTGGAGGCGTCGTAGATGAAGAGGTCAGAGTAGCTGTAGATCTTGTTGCGATAGGAGTTGTAGTTGGCCGTGTCGTTGGAGAAGAGCAGACGGGGCACGTCGGTGAAAGCCTCGTCGCCGGGCTTGCTCCAGGCATTCATGATGTCCTTGCTGGTGGTGACGATGCGTCCCGAGGTCATGGAGATGCTCGGGGTGAGATTGTCGCGCACCTTATGGCCGAAGGCAAAAGTCACCATGGCCGAAAATTCGAGACCCTTCCATCTCACCACGTTGGAGAACGAGCCGCTGTGTACAGGCACAGTGGTGCCGCTGTAGACGATGGCGTTGACATCGCGCACATCCTCGGTGGTCACGTTGCCCTCGGCGTCATATATCTGAGGTTCACCCTCTGGGCTGAGGCCGGCCCAGCGGTAGGCATAGATAGCGTTGTAGGGGTTGTCGATGGTCGGGTAGGAGGTGGGGAGAGTAAGACGTGAGTCATAGTTGGAGGGCTGGATGGAGATGCTCTTGACCTTGTTGTGGTTGAGGGCATAGAGCAGGGTCGAGGTCCACACGAGATCGGCCTTGCGTATGATCTGGCCCGAGAGGCTCAGCTCAAAGCCCTGATTGTTCATGGCACCGTTGTTAGTGGTGAGGGTTGTGTAGCCAAATCCCTGTGTGGGCGAGCCGTTGATGAGCGCGAGAAGGTCGGTGCTCTTCTTGTGATAATAGTCGATGCTACCCCACAGGCGGTTGCGCAGAAGGTCAAAGTCGACGCCAACGTTGATGGTGCGGGTCTTCTCCCAGCGTATGTCCTTGTTGGGCGGAGCTATCACCATGCCGGTGGTGCCGAATGAGCCGGGGAAATACTGGGCGGTCATGTAGGGTGCGGTGTTGCGGCCTATGTTACCGCCGATACCGTAGGATGCGCGGAGCTGAAGATTGTTGAGCCACCACTGCTCGCCGATAAACGACTCACGGTTGAGGTTCCAGCTCGCACCGATTGACCATATAGGCTTGTTCTGATATTTCGAGCTGGTGCCCCACAGGTTGGAACGGTCCCAGCGCAGGCTCGCCGTGAGGTTGTATTTGTCGGCCAGCGAGTAGGAGGCGTTGCCGTAGAACGAAACGAAGCGGTTGGAAATCTCATGCATCGACTCCTGGTCGGACATATTGAACTGGGCGGCTCCGAGCACGCCAGAGAAGTAGCTGAGACTCTGCTGGTTGAATGGCTTCCACGACAGCAGTTCAGGGTCGTAGCCATAGTAGGTGTTGTCGGTGAAAGTCATGCGGTTGTCACGCACCTCCTGTCCGACAAATACGAGGATGTTGTGCAGGTCGTTGAGGCGGTAGTTGAAGTTGAGTTGCTGACGGAAATCATATCCGCGCGACTTGAGGCCTGTGCGATACATCACGTCGCCCTCGGGCAGATTGTAGGTGAGCGCGCCTGTCGCGGCGTTGCGTGTCACGAAGTTGTTGAGGCGTGTCACGATGTTGTAGCTGTAACGGTCCTGGAGATAGTCGGTGTCGGTATTGGCCGTCTCATACTGGAACTGCACGTCATAGTTGAGCCATGAGGTGAAGTTGAAACGTAGCTTGCCAAACACACGGGTCTCGAGGCTCTTGGCCTTGGAGCGGCCATAGTTGAGCTCATCCATGGGCACCAGCATCTCGGGCACCATGCCATACTGGGCTATCGACTCGCGGCGGCTTGCGTCGCCCTGGTCGGGAGCAGCTATATAGCTGCCGTCGGCTCCCACCAGGCCGTCATAAGGCAGGAAGGTAAAGCCCGGGTTGAGCAGATTGTAGTTCTGGATATTCTCGCGGCCATATTTGATGTAGGCACCAAAGTCGGCGGTGAGCCAGTCGGTGACCTTCATCTGGTCGGTGATATTGAGGCCGAGCGAGTGGTCGCCATGGTTGACGTCCTCGAAATTGTGCTTCCAGAATGTGGCCGAAGCGTTGAAGCTGTTGCGCTCCGACGACTGTGCCACACGCAGGTTATACTGCTGATGGAACGGATTGCGTTTGCCATACTCCTTGGCCTGGTCATAGTAGCGGTAGCCCAGAGTGGCGAGCGAGTTGAGACGGGCGTTGCCCTCGTCCATCGACATCGCGCCGGTATACATGTCGAGCAGCGTGTTGACACCCTGGCTCGGCATGGTGCCGAGACGCATGTCGTCGGCCACCTTGGAGGCTGTGCTGCCTCCGGCCAGCAGGTCGGGATACTGTGCGGCCCAGGCGCGCTCGAGTGCGATGATGTCGGCCGCATCGGTTCGGTTGTCGACATACTGTGAATACTTCTGAGTGGTGAGAGTGGCCGAGAAGCTCACTTCCGGACGTCCCACCTGAGCCTTCTTGGTAGTGATGACAATCACACCGTTGGCTGCGCGCGCACCGTAGATCGAGGCTGCGGCGGCATCCTTGAGCACCGTCACGCTCTCTATGTCCTCGGGGTTGAGGTCGGGCATGTTTTCAGAAGTCTGGCCCGCACGGTTGAGCGAGGCGTTTTCCACCGGAAATCCGTCGATGACCACGAGCGGATTGGCGATAGCGTTCATGGTGGTGACACCGCGTATCTTTCCGTCGACATAACCAACGATATTGCCCTCGAGGATATCCTCCAGATTGTCCATGCGGCGCAGCTGGAGTGTTTCGCCCGAAATTTTCTGAAACGCACCGGTCGACTGTGCCTTCGAGATGGTCGAGTAGCCGGTCACCATCACTTCGTCGAGCATGGTCTCGTTGTCATAGAGAGTCACGTCATAGGTCTTGGATGCGCTGACGGTCACCTGAGCGGGATTTTTGCCGATATAGGTAAATTCTACAACGCTGCCCTTGGGGACTTTGATAGTGTACAGGCCGTCGAGGTCGGTCACTACCACATTGGAAGAGACTCCGGTCTGCGTTACGGTCACACCCGGCAGGGCCTCACCGTGTTCGTCAGATACCGTGCCTGTGGCCTCGACAATGTCGGCGGCCGATAGCGCATGGGCGGGAATTAACCCTCCCGATAACAGCAACACTGTGACGCACATGATGGTGCGCATAGCAGTGGCCATTGCAAGGAATAGATTACGTGTTCTTTGCATATGTAACAATGATGAAAAAAATTGGATTTTTACATTTTGACCTATCTGTAAGTCAGGCCTCTCTGTCGAAGAGAGACAATGACTCCGTTGCAAATCTACGAATTTTTGTTCAAACCATCATTATTCGGAGTATTAAAAGATTGATTATGTATGCCAAAAACTCAGTCTCGGCAGGCGGGGAGATACAAAAGGACAGAAGTCTCAGAAGAAACAGAAGTTTTTTTATACAGGCTATCATGATTGTAGCCATTAAAAAACTTCTGTTTCTTCTGAGACTTCTGTCCTTATGTATCTTTCAGTTTCTTATTCCATAAGCTTGCGGTAGCGGCGGCGGGTGGGTTCCTTGCCGCCGTTGTGGGCGCGCTTGTAGTCCTCGTAGTCGGAGTAGGAGCCTTCGTAGAACACTACATTGCCGTCACCCTCAAATGAGAGTATGTGTGTGCATATGCGGTCGAGAAACCATCGGTCGTGGCTCACCACAACGGCACACCCGGCAAAGTCCTCCAGACCCTCCTCGAGCGCGCGCAGAGTGTTGACGTCGATGTCGTTGGTCGGCTCGTCGAGCAGAAGCACATTGCCCTCCTCTTTGAGAGCCATGGCCAGATGCAGGCGGTTACGCTCGCCGCCCGAGAGCACACCGATTTTCTTCTCCTGGTCGGCACCGGTGAAGTTGAAGCGTGACAGATAGGCACGGGCGTTGACATCGCGTCCGCCCATACGGAAACTCTCCACACCCTGCGAGATTACCTCATAGACGCTCTTCTCGGGTACCAGGTCGTGGTGGGTCTGGTCGACATAAGCCACCTTGACGGTCTCGCCTACCTCAAACGAACCCGCGTCGGGAGTCTCCTGACCCATGATGAGGCGGAAGAGTGTGGTCTTGCCCGCACCGTTGGGCCCGATTACGCCCACGATGCCGCCCTGCGGCAGCGAGAAGCTCAGGTCCTTGAACAATTGTTTCTTGCCAAACGCTTTGGAGAAGCCCTGCACGTCGATTACCTTGGCTCCGAGACGCGGACCGTTGGGGATGAAAATCTCCAGACGTTCCTCGCGCTCCTTCTGGTCCTCGTTGAGCAGTCGGTCATAACTGTTGAGACGGGCCTTGCCCTTGGCCTGACGGGCCTTGGGAGCCATGCGCACCCATTCGAGCTCACGCTCCAGAGTCTTGCGACGCTTTGACGCCTGCTTCTCCTCCTGGGCCATGCGCTTGGTCTTCTGGTCGAGCCACGACGAATAGTTGCCTTTCCAGGGTATGCCCTCGCCGCGGTCAAGCTCGAGAATCCATCCGGCCACATGGTCGAGGAAGTAACGGTCGTGAGTGATGGCGATGACTGTGCCGGGATATTGCTGGAGATGCTGTTCAAGCCAGTCGATGCTCTCGGCGTCGAGGTGGTTGGTCGGCTCGTCAAGCAGGAGTATGTCGGGCTGCTGGAGCAGCAGGCGGCACAGGGCCACGCGGCGGCGTTCGCCACCAGAGAGTGTGGCCACCTTCTGGTCGTCGGGCGGACACTGCAGGGCGTCCATGGCGCGCTCGAGCTTCGAGTCGATATTCCAGGCGTCGGCCGCGTCGAGCTTGTCCTGAAGCTCGGCCTGACGGGCCAGCAGTGCATCCATCTTGTCGGGGTCCTCGAGCACATCGGGGTCGCCAAACGACTCGTTTACCTTGTCAAACTCGGCGATGAGGTCCATGATGGGCTGCACGCCCTCGCGCACCACCTCGATGACAGTCTTTTCGGGGTCGAGCTGCGGGTCCTGCTCCAGATAGCCCACCGAGTAGCCCGGCGAGAATACCACTTCACCCTGATAGCTCTTGTCAATGCCGGCTATAATCTTGAGCAGCGACGACTTACCCGAGCCGTTCAGACCGATGATACCTATCTTGGCTCCGTAGAAAAAAGACAGGTAGATGTTTTTTAACACTTGTTTCTGGGGCGGGTAAATCTTTGACACGCCCACCATTGAAAATATTACTTTCTTGTCGTCAGCCATATATTGGAACTGGGAGTATTTTGATATTTGTAATTATGTCGATGATTGGTATTTTGGGGACATGTCTGTGTTATAAATATACAGATATGCCATAATAAGAGAATATTAATTCCCGATGAGCGGATTGCGTCCGCCACAATTTAAGATTATGCGTTTTGCATTAATTTTGGCTCTTGCATTGCGCAACTCTATCTGACAACGTTCTTCTGCGGTATAATCCCCACGTAGAAATTTCTCCATAGATCTGCGAAATCTGGAGATATCATCTTGTCCCATCGGAGGATTTGGTATTGAACGTATCATTTTAAGTAAGTTGCTGTCCTTTGACAAAGGTAGTTACTTTTTGCTGATTAAACAAAAAAGTCGCTCAATTTGGGTACATCCGAAATGTCAGCATATATAATTCATCCACTCCGGCTTCACATTTGTACCTCTAAATTGGGGAGTGTGCATTTAATTACAAATATTCCGTATGTTTATTGAGATTATAATGACAGAAGTCTCATAAAAGCAACATACTCTCCTTGCTTTTATGAGACTTCTGTCATTATTTTTGTTATATTCTGGTATATTTAGTCGATACTCAGCTCTTCTTGTCCATGGCGCGCCAGGCGTAGATGATGTAGGCCAGCACGAAGGGGATGATGAGCGACACCCAGCTCATGGCAGTGAGGGTGAAGTGGGACGACGAACTGTTGTAGATGGTCAGCGATGACGAGGGGTCGAGCGTCGAGGGGTAGTAGGGCGTGGCGTTATAGCCCGCAACCCAGAAGAGACTCAGCACCACGAGCACCGTCCCGAGTCCGCTCCACCATATGCCGCAGGTGTAGTGACGGGCGAAGGCCGAACGAAGCACCCCGTAGAGCACCATAACCGTCCCGCCAAGGAAAGCCACAAGCGCGGCAGGCATGTCGAGATAGTTGTGTAGATATTTGTAGTCGACCAAGGCAAAATCCGAGCGTCCCCCGTCGAGTCCGCCGTTACGGACTGTCTCGAGCGACGGCGAGGTGAGCAACACCCCTACGAAAAACAGGAAGATGACCACAAAGATGACACCGTTGACCAGTACGCGGCGGCGGTTGGTCTCAAAAAACTCTCCTCCCTCGGGATGATTGTTGAGAAAGTAGAGTGCGGCCTGGGTGCGGGCCAGGAAGAGCACGGCAAACCCGAGCACGAGGTTTTTCCAATAAAATATGGCCTCGAAGCCGTGGGTCGGGGCCCAGCGCGAGATGACGGGCGAGCCGACATCGAGGATGCTACCCTTGCTCACCTGAAACTCCGCTCCGAAGAACATCATGCCCACGGCCACGCCCAAGAGTATGCACCCCACGGCTCCGTTGAGGAAGAGAAACGTGTCGTAGGTGCGGGTGCCGAACAGGTTGCCGGACTTGGAGCGGAACTCATAGCTCACGGCCTGGAGCACAAAACTGATGAGGATGAGTATCCACAGCCAGTAGGCTCCTCCGAAGCTGGTAGAGTAGAAGAGCGGAAACGAGGCGAAGAAGGCTCCGCCAAACACTACGAGGGTGGTGAACGTCAGTTCCCACTTATGGCCCAGCGACGAGATCATCCGGCCCATGTCGGATGTATTGTCGCTGACGCCGAGCAGATAGGTCTGCCCTCCCTGCACGAAGAGCATAAACACGAGGATGGCTCCGAGCACCGATATGAGCAGCCACCAATATTCCTGTAGCAATGAGAGTGTCATAATTATATATGTGTGTTACTTCCGCGTGGCGGAGTTGATATATTTTACCATGATTACGGCCTCGGCTGCGAGCAGGGCTGTGAACACTGCCGCGAAGAGCCAGAATGTGATTATCACCGAGCCGGCGGGGATGGCCGAGATGGCCGCGCGAGCCGGCATGAGATCCTGGATTATCCATGGCTGGCGGCCCACTTCGGCGGTGACCCATCCGGCCTCCGAACAGATCCACACCAGCGCCACCGATAGCATGGCCACCCATTGCCACCAGCGTTGCTGCCACAGCCAGGGACGCTTGTAGGCTCCCCACAGGCCTGCGAGAAGCACCACCAGCAGCGCGCCTCCGGCCAGCACCATGATGTGGAAGGAGTAGAATGTCAGTCCCACCGGCGGAACGGCTTCGTCGGCTTCCTCGAGATAGCCGTAGCCGAAGTAGGGATAATTCTCCTTGATTTCGGCGCGGGCGGCGTCCATGGCTGCCGTGTCGCCGGCAGTCAGGGCTGTGTCGAATCGGCGCAGGGCCTCATGAGCTTTCTTGCCCATGGCTATGCGCTCGGCATAGCTGACGGTGTTGACCGTGTCGCCCTCGGCGTTGATGCCCACGCCGTCGATGAGGTCGTTGATGCCAGGCACAAAAGTGTTGAAATCGCTGTGGGCCAGAAACGACAGGCCGCGCGGAATGGCTATCTTCAGCAGGAACGGGTCTTTGTCATCGCCGCGCTCTTTGGTGGGGTCGAGTATGCCGAATCCCACCAGTTCGGCTCCCCGGCTGCCGTCATACAGGCCCTCCATGGCAGCCAGCTTCATGGGCTGCACGCGGGCCACGTCGACGGCCGAGCTGTGGCCTGTCCACATGGTGAGCACCATACCTATCAGACCTGTCCATCCGGCTATCTTCACCGACGAGAGGGCCATGTCGTGCCGGCGGCCGCGCATGAGCATCCATCCGCTCACGCCCATGACGAATATTGACGCGAGCACCCAGCCGTCAAACACTGCGTGGAGAAACTTGTGCACCGCCACGGGCGAGAACGCCACCGCCCAGAAGTCGTCCATGACGTTGCGCATCTGGGCCGGGTCAAACTCCATCCCCACCGGATATTGCATCCAGGCGTTGGCCACGAGTATCCACAGGGCCGAGATGGTCGCTCCGACTGTGGTGAGCCATGTGGAGGCCAGATGAAATCCGGGGCTGACTTTCTTCCAACCGAAAAACATTATGGCGATAAACGTAGCCTCCATGAAGAAGGCCAGCAGGCCCTCGATGGCAAGAGGCGCGCCGAAGATGTCGCCGACAAACCATGAGTAGTTGCTCCAGTTGGTGCCGAACTCAAACTCGAGTATGATACCCGTGGCCACGCCCATGGCAAAGTTGATGCCAAATAGTGTCATCCAGAACTTGGTGGTGGCCAGCCACTTCTCGGCGCGTGTGCGGTAATAGAGCGTCTCCATGACACCCACAATCACTCCGAGCCCGAGCGTGAGGGGAACGAAGAGCCAGTGATACATGGCGGTGAGGGCAAAGAGCCCGCGCGACCAGTCGACAACGGTCATTAGATCATGCATAAGGATATTGATTTTGTGAGATTATATTCAGTAAGACAGGAAATGTGATGGAGTTAAGAGTTTGTTTTTAACAACCTCTCAATGGTGTAAACTCTAAACTTTCATAAACTCCGTCATTGTTAAGGCGCGGAGCGTCTTAACAATGACTCCCTCACGGCGTCGGCACGCTCGGCATCGGTGTCATAGTCGCGCGAGAGGATATCGGGAAAGAAAAACATTTTCATGATGAGAAAGATAAACGCGAGTTTGATGATTATAAGGGCCCAGAGCTTGCGTCCTATGGTCATGGAGCGGAAGCCTTCGATATAGAACCGCAGGACCCGTGCCGGAAGGCTGGAGTGTGGATGAGGAGACTTGAACATAGGCATTATATATTAATACCGTTCGCAGGACCTAATTGTTGAGTATCTCAATAGCTTTTTCGAGTATAGTGTCGCGGCCGCTGAGGGCGTCCATGGGGTCAAGGTCTACGGCACATCCCTCGGAGGGAGTGATGCCACCCTCGGTCGACTCTCCGAGGGCGTCGAGCATCGAGCAGGCTGAGAAGCGTATGCCCCAGCCGCATGGAAGCTCTGACGAGAACGGCACGCCCGAGCCTCCGCCGGTCACGGAGCCCACGATGGTCACGCCGGGGAGATTTTTCATGACCGATGCGAAATTGTTGGCCGCCGAGAATGTCGAGCGGTTGGTGAGCACGACTATCGGCTTGGCCCAGCGCACGCGCCCCTCCTGAGCCGGACGGTAGGTGATGGCATATGGTTCGGAGAAATCGTTGTGGCCCGGCCCGGTCTTGTGGGATATATAGCCCACGAGGGTCGGACGGTCGATGAAGCGGGCCACAAAGGTCTCGACATTGGTCAGCGAGCCGCCGCCGTTGTCACGCACGTCGATGATGAGGCCGTTGGCCGTCGAGAGAAAGTTGAGTGCGTGGTCGAGGTTGCCCTCTCCGACAGGTGACGAGAAGCTCTCATAGTAGATGTATCCTATGTTGTTTTCGAGAAACCCGTACATCATGCCCGACGACTGGCGGTAGTTGAAGTTGAAATAGCTCTCCTCGATAAGCCGTTTGCTGAAATTCTGAGGATAGTCGCTCCACCAGGCGCGGTAATAGGAGGTGTTGAACGGCGCGGAGAGATTCACATGGCCGTCACGCAGCTCGGCGAGCATGTCGGCGCAGACTATGAACAGCTCTTCGCGCGTCATCCGGTCGCTTATGCGTCGGCTGTAGGTGTCGTGCACCTTGTCCCAGTCGACATTTTTGCTGTCAAAGAAGCAGTAATGCTCGTCGAGTATCGACCAGAGGGCCTCGAAGTTGCCCCGCGGGTCGTCGGTGTATTCCTCCATGTCGTGACAGGCCGTCAGTCCGACAGCCGCCGTGAGCAGGAGTGCTATGCGATATATTATCCTGTGCATGGGAGTTGTGTTGGTTGAGGTGAGCGGTTACAGCGGACTCACCGCCTTGGTCCGCGAGGAGCTGCGGTGGCGGCGCGGGTCATACGAGAGCCATTCGCCGCTGATGCCTATCACAAGCGCGTGCTCATAGATGTGTGTGACCGTATGGTTGACTTTCGATGAAAACAGATTGCCCTTGTAGCCTATGCGCAGCGAGGTCGCGCCCAGGTGAAGGTCGGCCGTCAGGAGATTGTCGAGGCGGAAATAATTGCCCCACCAGGCTCCGTGCACCAGCCCCCGGCGGTTGCCGAGATATATCTCGTAGTAGAGCTCGCCATAGTCGGGCGCAAAGAAGATGCCCGTCACGGGGAGTGTGGGCTGATACATCAGTGTCACGGGGAGCCGCCCTATGTCGAGGCGATAGGCCGCATAGCCGGTGAGATTGACAGTCCAGGCTCCTTTGGCCGAGGCCGGATTGTTGCCGTTGCGGGCGTTGTAGAGACATCCCGCCTGCAAGCCCGTCGAGCCTCCGAGGGCCAGGGTCAGCGACGGCAGTGTGGCTATGGGCTGCCACCGCCTCATCATGCCCCAGTCGAGCGAGAGCATCGCGCTCCACATGGTGGCGTTGCGCACGGGATTGTCAGTGCGGTCAACGCTCAGATTGGCGTGAAGCTGCATGGTCCATTTCCCGGGGCTGAATTTCATGGCCTGATAGCGGTTGTAGTCCAGGCCGGCATGCCAGCCTGTATATTCAAGCGGCGTGAGATACGTGTCGGCCAGCCGGGCCGAGCCGGCCTCGGCGGTATATGCGGCAAACACCGGCCTCAGCGGCTTCTCTCCTTCCTCCTGTGCCGAAGCGGAGAGAAAGGATACGAGTGTCAGCAGGAGTGCCGGTAGGATAGTGCGGATTGTCATATAGTGGGGATACAAAAGGACATAAGTTTCATAAGATGCAAAAGTATAAAAAATATATAAATATAATTCAAAAAACTTTTGTTTCTTTTGAAACTTATGTCCTTTTGTATCTATCTGCCAATATCAGGCTGTGTAGCCGAGTGGTCACTCAAACAGGCGGGTCTGGCCTGTGAGCTCGTCGCGGATTTCATCGTCGCTGCGCTCCACATAGTCGGGGACTGTCGTGTCGGTCTCCGGCGCGGACTCTCCTCCGGGAGTGTTGTCGGGGTCAAACTCATCATCAACCGTCGGGGCCTCGAGCGGTTCGAGCTCGGTGATATGGTCGACGGCATAGGTCGTGAGACGTTTGCCCTTGGCTTTGTAGGACTTGACGGCTACAAACTCGCGGGCGGTGACTTCGAGTGGCGGACGCACTGAGTCGGCTCCGCCAAATGTCATCTCGACGCGCAGACCCGGCTCGTCCGACAGCAGTATGAGCGTCGACTTCTCGTTTTCGCCCAGATAGCGTTGAGGCTTGGATGTGGGCTCGAATGTGAAGCGTTTGAGATAGGGATAGCCCTGGTCGGCATCGTTGAGTATGGCCGTCCACGCTTTGTGGGGCACGTATTTCTCTATGCGGAGTATGTTGTCGGGATAATGGTTGGACGAGTCGAAAGTCGAGGTGTAATATTCGCCCCCGGTGGTGATGACCAGTACCGAGTCGCCGCTGTTGAATTCGCCCAGATAATTGCCGCGTCCCTCATAGTTGAGGCGGTTGACATCGGGGTCATACCACACGTCGCGGCCGCCGAGCGTCGAGACGCCCTCCTTTTTGAGCGTGAAGCGGTGCACCTCGTTGCGTGTGACGATATTGCCCATGGCTCCGCGTCCTTTGATGGCGAGCTCGGAGAAGTCGACGTCAAACTGTAGTGTCTTGAGACGCAGCTTGGGCTTGAGGGTCACCTTCACAACCTCGGCCTCGCCGTTGGAGTTGGCCGTGAACCAGCTCACCTTGGTGCCCGGTTCGCCCGGCGTGAGGTTATATTCGCGGTCGCGCGTGATGCCTGTCACGCGGAAGCGTTTCATGTAGTAGGTGCCCCCCTTGCCGTTCTGATATATCACGTTATAGATTGTGCGCTCGTCGTTTCGCTTGAACACGTCGACGTGTATCACGCCCTTGCCCACCGACAGTTTCTCCTGCACCTTGACCACCTTGTAGCGGCCGTCCTTGTAGAAGATTATCACATCGTCGATGCTGGAGCAGTTGCAGAGAAACTCGTCCTTCTTGAGCGATGTGCCGATGAAGCCCTCCTCGCGGTTGATGTACAGCTTCTCGTTGGCCTCGGCCACCGTGGCGGCCTGGATGTTGTCAAAGTTGCGTATCTGTGTCATGCGCGGGAATGCCGCGCCGTATTTTGCCTTTAGCTTCTCATACCAGTCGATGGTATATTCGGTGAGATGAGCCAGATGGTCGGTCAGCTCGTCGATACGGGCCAGGTAGGCGGCTATCTGCTCCTCACATTTACGGGAGTTGAACTTGAGTATGCGCCCCATCTTTATCTCGAAGAGACGTATGATGTCGTCGTCCGTAATCTCGCGTATCATCTTGGGGAGCCATGGCTCGAAGCGGCGGCGTATGTGGTCGATGGCCTCCTGGCGGTTTTCGCTCTCCTCATACTCCTTGTCCTTGTAGATGCGCTCTTCGATAAAGATGCGTTCGAGCGAGGCGAAATGCAACTGTTCCCTGACCTCGGCGAGCTGTATCTCCAGCTCGCGGCCCAGGATGGCGCGAGTGCGTTCCACATTGTGGCGCAGCACATCGCTCACGCCTATGAAGTGGGGCTTCTTCTCCGAGATGACGCAACAGTTGGGCGACACCGACACCTCACAGTCTGTGAAGGCGTAGAGAGCGTCGATGGTGCGGTCGCTCGAAGTACCCGGCAGCAGGTGCACGAGTATGTTGGCATGTTCGGCCGTATTGTCGTCGACCTTGCGTATCTTGATTTTTCCGCTCTCAAAGGCCTTGAGTATCGACTCGATGAGCGTGGCCGTGGTCTTGCCGTAGGGTATCTCGGTGATGGCGAGAGTCTTGTTGTCGAGTTTCTCGATCTTGGCGCGTATTTTCACCGAGCCTCCGCGCTCGCCGTCGTTGTAGCGCGACACGTCGATTGAGCCTCCCGTCGGAAAGTCGGGATAGAGCGTGAACTCCTCGCCCTTGAGATGGGCTATGGCCGCGTCGATGATTTCGTTGAAGTTGTGGGGCAGGATTTTTGACGACAGTCCCACGGCGATGCCCTCCACACCCTGCGAGAGCAGGAGCGGAAATTTCATAGGGAAGGTCACCGGTTCCTTCTTGCGTCCGTCATAGCTGAGAGTCCACTCCGTCACCTTGGGATTATAGACCACGTCGAGAGCGAAGTGCGACAGGCGTGCCTCGATGTAACGGCCGGCGGCTGCACCGGCTCCGGTGAGGATGTTGCCCCAGTTACCCTGCGTCTCTACCAGCAGGTCTTTTTGGCCGAGCTGCACCAGGGCCTCGTAAATCGAGGCGTCACCGTGGGGGTGAAACTGCATGGTGTTACCCACAATATTGGCAACCTTGTTAAACCTCCCGTCGTCAAGCAGCTTCATCGAGTGGAGTATGCGTCGCTGCACGGGTTTGAGTCCGTCATCGATATGCGGGACGGCACGCTCCAGTATCACATAGCTCGCATAGTCGAGAAACCAGCTCTGGAACATGCCTCGCAATTCATGACGCACCACATCGTCGGAGGTGTCTACAAGTATTCGCGGGTCTTTATCGTCGCTCATGGCATAATCGGGTTTATCTTCACGCAAAGATACAAAAAAATCCACGAGATTTCGTTATGTTATGCCAAAGTGGGTGTAATTTCATTTAAATTGTTCATGATAAATGTACTTTGACACACTTTATCATTGTTCGCCTCTTCAATAGTTGCAGGTATCGGAAAATTGCGTAATTTTGCATGCAGTTGTGATTAAAAAATCCTCTAATATGCCAATCCCATGAGAATACGTTATTTGCTTGTCCCGGCTGTGGTTGCGATTATGTCCATGCCGATTGTGGCCAAGTCGCCCGTGACCGCTCCCGGCGGACTGTCTACCGAGAATATCGAGAAAATACGCAGTGCCTATAAGTCTTCTCCGGACCGCAAAGCTCTGCACAACGCCATCGCAGGCACCGATATTGACGTGCTGGCTCTTGATGCCGAAAACAAAAACAATTTCGACACATACTTCTCCCACCGTGTGCCCAGCAAGGGTATCACCAACCAGCTTAAGTCGGGTCGCTGCTGGCTCTTCACGGGGCTTAATGTGCTCAGGGCCCAGATGATGGCCGAGCATGATTTGCCTAAACTGGAGCTCTCGCAGTGCTACGGGTTTTTCTGGGACCAGCTCGAGAAGTCCAATCTCTTTCTCCAGGGCATTATTGACACGGCTTCGCTTCCGGCCGATGACCGCAAGGTCGACTGGCTTTTTGCCAACGCGCTCAGCGACGGCGGACAGTATACGGGCGTGGCCGACATACTCATGAAATATGGCGTGGTGCCCATTGAGGTGATGGGCGAGACTGCTTCGAGCAAAAACACCGCCCGCATGCGTCAGCTTCTTGGCTGGCGTCTGCGCGAGGACGGCCTCATCCTGCGTCGTCTTGCAGCCGAAGGGGCCGACAAGAAAGCTCTCGAGGCCCGCAAACTCGAGATGCTAGGCGAGGTATACCGTATACTTACCCTCAATCTCGGCGAGCCTCCCGTGCAGTTCACCTGGACCCGCCGCGACAAAGACGGCAATGCGGTCGACACCCGCACCTACACTCCGCAGGAGTTCTACCAGCGTTTTGCAGGCAACGACCTGAAAAACGATTACGTGATGCTCATGAACGACCCCTCGCGCGAGTATGGCCGGCTGTATGAAATCGAGTTTGACCGTCATGCCTACGATGGCAAAAACTGGACCTATGTCAATCTTCCCGCCGATGAAATCAAGAAGATGGCCATCGCATCGATCAAGGACAACAATGCCATGTACATGTCGTGTGACGTGTCGAAATATCTCGACCGCGACCGCGGAGTGCTCGACATCGCCAACTATGACTACGAGTCGCTTTTAGGCACCCGTTTCGGCATGGACAAGGCCGACAGGATACGCACCCATGCCAGTGCGTCGTCTCACGCCATGACCCTCGTGGCGGTCGACCTTGACGACAACGGCAATCCCCGCAAGTGGATGGTCGAGAACAGTTGGGGCTCCGGAGCCAACGACGGCCATCTCATCATGACCGACCGATGGTTTGACGAATATCTCTTCCGCGTGGTGGTCAACAAGAAATACATCACCCCCGAGGTTGAGAAAATACTGCGTCAGCAGCCCGTGCTCCTGCCGCCGTGGGATCCCATGTTTGCCCCCGAGGAATAAGAGGTTATTAAACAACCTCTAATCCCTCTAAAATCTAAAAATAGAACGGGAGAACGCTTGTTGACATCAAAAAATCACACCAATCAACAATCGTTTCTCCCGTTTTCTGTGTATTATGGTTTGGCGTGTCTACGCCTTGGGCGGGCGGGAGTTGGCGTTGAGCCAGCGTTCATATTGCTCGGAGGTGAGAATCTTTTTGATTTTCTTCTCGGTCTTTTCGCGTTCTTTGGCTTCCTTCTGCTTTAGTTTCTCCATATCCTCGGGCGAGACGCGTTAGTGTTGCGGACCGCCCTGATTGCCGCCGAAATCGTGCGGTGGCCGGCCGCCATCCTCGCCCGGATGTCCGCCCATGCGGAAGGGACTCGACTCGGCATTTTCGGCCTGTCGGCGCGCCTCTTTGAGATTGATTTTGTACAGCTTTTTATACTGTTTTTTGTCAAGGCCGAGCAGCGAGTCCATGCGTTCGGTGAGCATCTGGGCCTTGCGCTCGGGCGAAATGTAAGGCTGAGGGTCGCGGCTGCGCATCTCGCGGATAATGCGTTCCGATTCGGGGGCCTGGGCTTTGGCCGCGACAGTCCCGCAAAGGGCCGTCAGACCAAGCATGACTGCAAGTGTAAGAGTTTTCATAAGTCAGAGGATGTTTGGTTTACATCCTCAAAATTAGCCGACTCCCTCACCAGAACCAAATAAAATCCACCAACACCCCTTTTTAGCCGATAAGCCGGCACAAAACCGGCCCAAGACTAAAACTTCGGTGTATATGTCTGAGGAGTAAATGAAGTGATAAGAAGCCGATTATCGTGCGTGATAGCTGTACAGCCCCCTCTCCCGATAACCGATGTCCTGTCGGACATCATTTTTTGTATAGCATGCCACTCCGTGCACACCTGCGCTTCGCTTCGGTGTACACGGTTACTATCAAATCTGCGTCCTGTCGGACGCCTTCTGCCGCATTATTTAATCCTCTGACATATACACCGAAGTTTTCGGCTCGGGCCACTATTTTGATATGTTATGAAAGTCTGCAAGCTCTCTTAATCTATGAAGTAACGAAATTTCAGCTTGTTCCGTTTGAATAACGTCAGTATCTCGCTGCTATATTATGTCTTTATTATTAGTGTAATTTATGCTGATTTTTATGTCTGCGGGATTTATATTCCGGGGGATTATATAGGCGACAGACCATGGTTCAATGACTGTGGCTATTGTTTGGGAGATATTAATGGTCAGATTATTGTCATGGAGTTTATGGTCGATGGATTCAATGCCATATGTTGAATACCCGTTGATGATTAGGACACGATAATTATGAAAATTAACCGGCTTCAATTGTGGATAATCCTCGGCGAATACAGTCTTTAATTCCCAATCATTATTAATGAGTAAAATCTCCCCGTTATGGTCTGACAGATGTATTCCCTTAGGAATGTCATACTCAACAGGGGAATTAAAATCCGATATCGGATCATTGTTCATGCATGCGGATAAACATGGCAGGAGGAGTAGAATTATCAAATGCTTCATATTTATAAAATAATATGTTTTTTCATAATGTTGAGATAGTGTTATATCTTTATGATATTGAAATGTGATGAATACTGCATGGAGATTGAATAAAAAACGTGGTTACGTCAGAATTTTAATCGCAGACCGAGAGGAATATATAACTCGATGTTTTTCTCAAAAAGAAGATTGGAGGCAGGATCGCTTGTGAGTCGGTATTTTATAGACGGTTCGAGATATATACCTAAGGTAGAATTGAACATATATTCAAATCCGACTCCGCCTGTCATAAATACTTGTGGTCTGATACTGTAATCAATTGGTGAAGATGTCCAACTATTGTCTTCGTATACAGTCCTGTCGGAAGCTGACACACTTATCGGAATGTCAACAGTCATGCCTGCAGTGGTGTAGAATGAAAGTTGCTGTAAATTTACAAAGTAGTAGTTCAATTGTATAGGTAGAGATACGAATTGTCCTTGCAGGGTAGTTTTTTCGGTCTGATATGGATTATGTCTTAGTATGTCGGAAGAGCGATTGACATAGCTTATGCCGGAAGTAATTCCAATGTGTCTGGAGATATTACAGGAGATGTTTAAAGAAAGATAATACGGGTTATTGTGGTGTATGATTGCGTCCGGGGCTATCCCTGTGGTTATATTTTGCTGATTGTCATGTGAATTTACAGTATTTCCGGTTATAGGATTGCTTCCGAATGAGATAGAGATACTATATGTTGGATTTGACTTGGGTCGAACCTGAGCATGGGGATAGGAAGATAAAACGTCTTGTCGCAAGGCGGCCCGCTTAACTTCGGATGTATTCGCCTGTTGAGAAGGATATATGATTACCGAATCAGATGTGTGAATATCGTGACTGTCAGCATAACATGAGTCTGTTTTATTCGGATTTGCAGGCGGGAGATTTTTTTGTAAAGGAGATGAGGTCTGAGAAGCCTGGAGATTGACATTCAGATCGTGAGGATTATCGGGAATAAAGACGATGGCCTGTCTTTTCTTGCTTGGGATATAGAGGACAGTAATTGTTATGGGAATCAGCGCGCAACCGATAATCAGCATGTTGCGCTTGGTTATTAATCTGCGCAATAATGCCTTAGCCCGATGAAGCTGTGAAGAAGAAGAGTTTGGTGAAATGCCAAGCAGTTTTCCGATCTCTATATGTGACTTGTGTTCTAAGACAGCAAGTCTGAAAACGTTCTTATAGCCAATCGGGAGACTATCAATAATTTTGTTCAGCTCCTCATAAGAAATCTCATGTTCAACATATGGTTGAGTTGAATAATCTGAGATATTGTTTATGATTGAGTCATCAAGAGCGATGTGGAAGTCTGACTGACTGGTATGAGCTAATGCAAGATTTTTCATGATTGTTTTCATCCATTGTTCAAGCTTTTCGGGTTTCTTCAACGACTTTAGGTGCGAGAAAATGATTATGAAACCATCATGTAAAATATCTTCAGCCACTGATGTGTCAGAAACATAACGAAGGATAAATTTTATCAGTATAGGGGTATAGGTGATATAAAGCGTCTCCATGGCTTTACGGTCACCTTTAATACACTGCTCGACAATGTCAGTCATTTACCATACATTTTTACAATATGATATAAATGTAGATAAAATACTGCATCATCGATTGTTAATTAATGCTAATCGCGGTGTCGGGGGTGAGAATTTTTTGGTGGCTGTGCGACATTATCGCACCTTTTTGGGGTAGGGCGATGTGTAACTTTGTGGCATTAAAATTGTACAGTCATGAAGAAATGCCCCTTCAATGTGTCGTCAAGGTCGTATGACAAGTTTGTAAAGCGTATCGAGAGCGTGATAGCCGATGAGGATGCACGCAGGCGCATGATAGCAGCCATGCAACTATATCTGGCGGGCTATACCGACAGGTGTATGGAGCAGCTTGATGACGCGGAGCGTATGGCTTTTGAGATGCTGCGTTTTGAGCTCGACGAGGCTATGCGCCGTTCGGTCAGAGCGCGTGAGAGCGCGCGACGCCGCAAGGCTGCCGCGGAGGGTGGTGAGGTGTGTCAGGCTTCGTCGACACTGGCGGCCGACGGTGTGCCTGACCCCTCTACGCGCCGCCGTCAGTATGCCGAAGCGATGGCCGAGTCGCTTGAGGCATATGCGCGTGCGGCCGGACGGGAGCTTCCGGCCGGGGCTGTCGAGGCTTTTGAGAAGGAGATTGACGCACCGGTGACGGTCAGGAAGTCGCGACGCCAGCGTCGGGCCGAGACCCGTCGTGCCGGAGCGGCCAAGGCCAAGGCCCGATGGCGAGCGATAGGCTGACGGTTTATGTTTTGAAAAAAATGAGTAACTTTGTGAGAGGCTAATATCACAAAACACTCCATGAACTACTTGAATATCTCCAAGACATTGCTGCCCTCTCTCCATCGCCGATTGACGTTGCCCGTGGCTCTGCTGCTTGCCGGCATCCCCCTTTGCGGCATGGCCGAGAGACTTCCGGCCTTTCCGGGGGCCGAGGGATTCGGCCGCTATGCCGTAGGCGGACGCGGCGGCGCGGTGTATCATGTCACCACTCTCGAGGACGGTGAGCAGCCCGGCACTCTGCGTCATGCCGTGATGCAGGAGGGGCCGCGCACAGTGGTGTTTGACGTCGCGGGTACGATATTTCTCAAAGAGCCGCTACGCATCACCAACGGTAATCTTACTCTGGCCGGACAGACCGCTCCCGGCGAGGGCATATGTATAGCCGGACGGCAGGTGTCGCTGCGCGGCGACAATACAATAGTGCGCTATCTGCGCTTCCGTGTGGGCAACGAGGGGCCCGGCGAGCCTGACGGTCTAGGTGCCAACGAGGCCTCTGACGTCATTATCGACCATTGCTCCATCAGTTGGTCGGTCGACGAGACGTGTGCCGTGTATGGCGGACGCAACACCACCGTGCAGTGGTGCATCTCGTCGGAGAGTCTGCGCAACGGCGGCCATCACAAGGGTGCCCACGGCTACGGGGCCATATGGGGCGGCGACCATGCTTCGTTTCACCACAATCTGCTGGCTCATCACGAGAGCCGCGCGCCGCGACTCGGCCCTCACCCCGTGACGCAGGAGCGCGAGCATGTGGACATGCGCAACAATGTGATATACAACTGGGCCGGCTCGGGATGCTACGGGGCCGAGGGCATGGACTGCAATCTGGTCAACAATTATTATAAGCCCGGCCCTGCCACTCCGCGTCATCTCGCGGTGGGCCACCGCATACTTTCGATAGGCGTGCGCACCACTACCTATACTCATCATGATACTCCCAAACCGAATGTGTGGGACAGGATGTGGCACCGCTGGGGCCGGTTTTATATCGACGGCAATGTCATGGAGGGGTATCCCGACGTGACGGCCGACAACTGGACACGCGGGGTTTTGCAACAGGCTTCCGAGGGTGATTATGACGGCATGTATACGGCCGAACTTTTCCCTCGGCTGCGCCTTTCTGAGCCGCTTGACGCGGGTGTCGTGACAACACATACGCCCGAGGAGGCTTACGAGCTGGTGCTGGCCGGGGCGGGATGCTCTCTGCGCCGCGATGCCATCGACCGCCGCATAGTGGCCGAGACGCGTGAGGGCACAGCATCGCGACGCGGCTCGGTGGCGGAGGATGCCGAGCGCAAGCCGGGTCTGATCGATGTGCCGGCCGACGCGCAGGAGCCGGGGTGGAGCAGCCCGTGGCCCGAACTGTCTGACGGAGGCGTGACCTCCGAGCAGTTGCGCGACACCGATGGCGACGGCATTCCCGACCTGTGGGAAATCGAGCATTGGCTCAATCCCATCGACCCTGCCGACGGCCCGGCCGTGACCCTCAGTCCCGAGGGATACACCAATCTTGAGGTGTATCTCAACTCAATATGCCTGAAAGACAATCATAACGAGAAATAATGATAAATCCACCTTATAACGCCGCTCCCGACCGATATGACAGCGGGATGCTCTATGAGCGATGCGGGCGCAGCGGCGTTTTGCTGCCGCGCGTGTCGCTGGGCTTATGGCATAATTTCGGCGATGTGAATCCGCTGTCCGTGAGCCGCGACATGCTGCATTATGCCTTTGACCATGGCGTGACGAGCTTTGACCTCGCCAACAATTACGGCCCCTCCTACGGCTCGGCCGAGGAGACTTTCGGCCGCGTGATGGAAGGCTCTTTCCGTCCCTATCGCGACGAGATGTTTATCGCCACCAAGGCCGGCTATGACATGTGGCCCGGACCGTATGGCAACTGGGGCTCGCGCAAATATCTCTTCGCGTCGCTCCATCAGAGTCTCCGACGCATGAATCTCGAGTATGTCGACGTGTTTTACTCGCATCGCTATGACCCCGAGACTCCGCTCGAGGAGACCTTGCAGGCTCTTGTCGACATGGTGCGTCAGGGCAAGGCTCTGTATGCGGGCATCTCGCGGTGGCCGCGTGAGGCGGCGGAGTTTGCCTACGACTATCTGGCGCAACGTGATGTGCCGTGTCTGCTCTATCAGGGACGTTACAATATGCTCGACCGCGAGGTGGAGCGTAGCGGAGTGCTCGGTCAGGCGGCCGGGTCGGGTGTAGGATTTGTGGCATTCTCGCCTCTGGAGCAGGGTGTGCTGACCGACCGTTATCTCAACGGCATTCCGGCCGGCTCGCGTGCGGCACGCGGAGCGCATCTGACGGCCGACAGGATTACTCCCGGACTTGTGGCCCGACTGCGCCGTCTCGATGACATAGCCCGCGGCCGCGGCCAGTCGTTGGCCGAGATGTCGCTGGCTTGGGTGCTTAAAGACAGCAAAGTCACTTCGGTGATAGTGGGCAGCAGTTCGGTCGGGCAGCTCGCCGATTCGCTCAAATGTGTGGGCAATACGTCTTTTACAGCCAGTGAACTTGCCGCAATAGACGAGGCGATAAACGGATAATCATTGCGTAATTGCAGATATGACAAGCGGGTATGCCGAATCACAGTTTCGTCATACCCGCTTGTCATATCTGTAAGCCCTGACGGGGTTTATCTCTTCTTAGGGGCGTATTTGGCCGGATAGTCGCAACGGGTGCGGCCGGAGATGATGTTGTTGAGCTTGCTCTTGATGAGCTGGCGACGTATCATGGAGATGTGGTCGATATAGAGACGACCCTCCAGGTGGTCACACTCGTGCTGAACTATGCGGGCCAGAAAGCCGGAAATCTCCTCTTCGTGGGGCTGGAAATTTTCATCGACCCATGTGAGGCGTATGTGCTCGACACGGGGCACATTTTCCGACAGGCCGGGCAGGCTCAGACATCCCTCCGAGCGGGTGACGGTCTCGCCCTCGAGTATCTCGATCTCGGGGTTGATGAGCACAAACTTACGTCCCTCGCATTCGGGGAAAGAATCCTTGACCGGGTCGGCGTCAATCACGACTATACGCTCGGCAAGACCCACCTGCGGGCCGGCAAGGCCTACGCCTTCGCTGGTATACATGGTGGCAAACATGTTGTCGACAAGTTCCTTGAGCCCTTCGCGCGAAGGCTCTACGTCGGCACACTCGCGGCGTAACACCGGGTGGCCGTAAAGATATACTGGTAAACGCATTTTATTCAATTAGTAATTAGCAGTTGGTAATGGGCTGCTAATTGGCGATCACTTAAATATGATTGATTATTTAAAATATAGTCAGACCTGAACGAATCAGTAATTAGCAATTGCTGATTGAGCTAAGATAAGAGTTGAGGATAATCACCGCGGCCATACGGTCGATGGCACCTTTGTCCTGACGGTCGGATTTCTTGTAGCCGGCGTCGAGCATGGCGCGGTGGGCGAGGGTGGAGGTGAAGCGTTCATCCCACATGGTGAAACGCATGTCGGGAAACGCTTTGCGCAGACGTCCGAGTGCAGGAGTGATGTAGCGCATGGAGTCGGAAGGCTCGCCGCGCATGGTGGTCGGCAGTCCCACCACAATCTCGTCGACCGTCTCGCGGCTCATATAGTCCTTGAGATAATCCGGGAGTTTGGGGGTGTCGACCGTAGCCAGGGCTGTGGCCACGATGCGCAAAGGATCGGTCACCGCGAGCCCGCAGCGACGCTTACCGTAATCTATGGCCAGAATCCTTCCCATAATTTCCGACTGCAAAGTTACTAACTTCCCGAAAGTTTGGAAAGTTTCAGACAAAAAAATGTTTTGGGCGATTTTGTTTCACCCCTTGAGAAACGACAGCAGTGAGGGGAGGAGGCGGGTGCAGGCGTCGCGGCCCATATCGTAGACGAGCTGCATCTTGGCCGGTTTCATCTCTATGCGGCCTATGGGCAGCGGGGCGTCGGGGGCGATGACAAAGGTGTTGCCCAGCTCTGCCTGACGGCTCACGTAGTCGAGTTGGGCGTTGTACATCTCGTGGCGTCGGGTCATGGCTTCGGCTATGCGGGGCGTGCGGGGCATGAGCAGACGGAAGAGCCACCCCGGGGCGGGTGTCTTGCGGAAATCGCGCGGCTGGGTGAGCACCACGACGTTGCGGCTGTAGCCGACACTCTGGAAGTATTGCAGGGGTATGGAGTCGCTGATGCCTCCGTCGAGCATGCGCCGTCCGTCATCCACACGTACGGGACGTGTGACCACCGGCATGGAGGCCGAGGCCCGGAGCCATTCGAGCGAGTCGTGGCTGACACGGTCCATGATGTAGTAGACGGGGTGGCCGGTGTCGACATCGGTACACACTACGTGAAACTCCGTGGGATCTTTTTCGAAGGTCTCCGAGTCAAAGATGTCAAGTTTGAGCGGGAGGGTGTGGTAGGAAAATTCAGCTCCGACAAGATTGCCGCTTGTCAGGAGCGAGCGCAGCCCCATGTAGCGGGGGTCGTCGTGAAAGCGCATGTTGTAGCGCAACACGCGTCCCGGTTGCCATGACTTGTAGTTGCAGCCGAAACTCGAGCCGGCCGACACGCCCACGATGCCGTCATATCGCAGCCCGTGCTCCATCATCACGTCCATCACGCCGGCGGTAAAGAGCCCGCGCATGGCCCCGCCTTCAAGTACAAGTCCCGTCTTCATGCCGATGAGTGTTTTGGTGTTTACGCACGCAAAGTTACACAAAAATTCCGGTTGTGTCAATGACTCTGTATCCGGGGGGGACGGCGGCTGTGTCTCAGGCTGTCGCCACGTGCCGGCGGCGGAATGTCATCCAGGCAAACGTGAGTGTGAGGAGACTGCAGGCAGTGAGGAGTATCAGTGTGGTGGCCATGATATTGCCTATGCCTGCGAGCGGCGACACTATGCCGCCAAACAGTATACAGAATATACCCTGCCATCCGACAGCCTCCGACACGAGGCCGATCATACTTGCCGCGAGGCCTAACTGTATGAGAGAGGGGGTGGTGTGAAACACGTCTGCCATTGATGGGAGAGTGGGCAGATACATGTCGGTCACAAACGGGCCGAAGGCAGAAAGCATGCCGAGAAATACAATCAGAAACAAATAATACTTTTTACCGAATTGTGCCATGGATGATTGAATAGTTTCTGCAAAGTTATCAAATATCCCTTACATTTCGGCCGGATACACCGCCAACAGTGGCCAACACCACCTAACGGGCGGTGAAAGATTTGTGCTATTTGTCGTGGAGGGGATGGATGTGTGTCACGGCTATCGGGGGGAGGGTGCCGGGGGGAAGGAGGGCGTTGATGTAGGCTATGTGGGTTATGCCAAGCCGGTTGCCGGGGAGGAGATCGGCGGGGGTGATGTGGATGGGCACGGCGCGGCCGGTGTCGAGCAGATGGCGGCGCATCACTCCGGGGAGCAACGGGGTGGAGGGTGTGTAGGCCCGGTCGGGTGCGAGCAGGAGCAGGTTGGCATAGGTGCTGTCAGTGACGAGTCCGTCTTTGACTATGACGAGCCCTTCGTCGGGCCGGAGCGGGATGTCGGGATAGGCCAGGGGAGTGCGGTCGAGATATTTCAGATGGTAGTCGACGGTGTTGTCGCTGACCATGCGCAGCCGCGACAGCGGGTGCGGGGTGTAGGCTTCATATTGTATGTCGTCGATGTCACGGCCATATATCACGCGGCATTTCACTGTGATGCCGGCGAGATGAGGGGGAATGTGAAACATAGATGCGTCGAGTCCGGGGCCTTCGATGCCGTAGACTTCGCGGCGGGTGGCGCGCATGCGGTCGGTGTGGAGGTCGAGCAGATGGAGCCGTCCGTCGGCATAGCGTATGGTCTCGATGAAGCGTGGCGAGGTGTCGGCGAGGGTCATGAGAGATAGATTTTGGTGAGAAGTTCGGAGTATTCCTCCGTGCAGTCGCTGTTGACGGTAATGCCTCCGCCGCTGTGGAAATACAGCCGTCCGTCAGTGTCGCGTTGCAGACAGCGTATCATTACGGCCGACACCATGCGTCGTCCGTCGAAGTGGCCGAAGACGCCTGTATACCACCCCCGCGGCGAGGTCTCGGCCGAGTCGATGAGACTCACTGTGGCCGGCTTGGGTGCGCCTGTGATGCTTCCGGCGGGGAGCAGGGGGAGCAGTATGTCGCCATACCGACCGACAAGCCTGGCGGGGAGACGTCCGCTGATCTCGGAGCTCGTCTGGAGTATCGACCCGCTGTGTGTGACGATTTCTTCGAAATATCTGAATCGTTTCACCTCTACCTCGCCGGCCACGCGGTTGAGGTCGTTGCGCATGAGATCGACGATGGTGTAGTGTTCGCACAGCTCCTTGTGGTTGTCACGCAATGTCTCGGCGGCGTCGGGGAGCGAGGCGTCGATGGTGCCCTTCATGGGGTAGGTGGATATGAGGTCGTGGTCGATGGCGACAAACGCTTCAGGCGAGAAGCATACAAACTCTTCGCCGAGCAGGAGTCTGAAGGGTGCGCGCGAGGCGAGAAAGACATCCCTGAGCGTGGCGTCGCACTCTACGAGGGTGCGGGCAGTGAGGTTGGCCAGGAAGGAGTCGCCGCGCATGAGTCCGCCGCGGATGCGGGCAAACATTATGGCGTATTCGTCGGCCGTCGGCGGGGCTGTGACGGAGAGCCGCGGGGCTGTGTCATGGCTCATGCCGGAGCAGTTGCCGGCATTGCCCATCTGCCAGAGTATGCGGCCCGCCTCATAGGGCCGGTCGAGAAAAAATCCGCGTCGTAAACCGTAGTCAATGCCCCACACAAATGGTCGGCGCGAGGAGCCGTAGCTGTTCATCAGCTCGCGCAGACTTTCGGGCGTGATGGTGTCGATAGGGTGAAACATGACGCAAATGTACGAATAAATGGGAATAAACAGTTAAATTTGCACTTGCTTGTTGACTCTAAATATTATGTTTCTCAGCATATTCAATTGTCATTTCAAAAATTTTCGCTAATTTTGTCCTGACCTTACGCCGTGAGACTCCACAAGGAGCGGAACGAGGGAGGTCATTACATAATGAAAGCGTTTACTGCGCTTGATTCTTGGCTATCAGAAATGTGGCAATTTCTCAACCATCGTCAAGAATGAAGTAACGGTAGATGTCTCGGGTATGGTAACATACTCTTGGGTGGATTATACCTTGTCGGTATGTCCCCTTTGGTGTATCATATATCATACGGCGTAGGCTCTGCGTTACTCGTTCTACGATGAAACGGCGAAGCCACATGCCTTGATAGCGGGACGAGTAACAGTACGGATCCTGCGCTTTTTGTTGAACCAATAAATCCGTCCGATTGGGGATCTAAGGGCATTTTTTCAAAAGCAAATGAAATAAATGTCTTTCATCGCATTCAAAATATCCGACTATGAGCATACTGCAGAGCGAGAGCAGTATAGAGTCATTTGCAACTTACTTCGTTCAAAATATGAAGCAAGTGATGAATTATGTGTATTCGTGGCGAATTATAATATTTTTGATTGCGAGTTTGATGGGATATTAATCAAATCCGATGCAATTATTTCGATAGAATTTAAAAACTATGGAGGTAAATTAAGTGCTTTCGAGAATGGACATTGGACACTTGCCGACGGTGCAATTATAAAAGGAGGCTCTCGTAAATCTGTTTATCAGCAAGCAAAGTTGAACCATATAGCAATCAAGCGAGGTCTTAAAGAAGGTGGTATTCTACCAAATAGGATGTTGAAAGACATTCCGTACCTGATTGTATTTGCACAGCCAATAATTTTGCAGAATAATCTGTCTGAAAAGGTCAAAAGTTGGCTACACATTTGTGATTCTGATCATTTTATAGATAAGATAGAGGATGTCACAACGACAAATTTCAATCTCTCTAACGAGCAAATTCTTGAGCTGATAACTAAGCTTGGGCTTATTGATGAGTTTATCGACTCTCGTTTTTCTGTGGATGTGAATATCTTGTCAAAGAAAGACATCGTACAGGCTAATTCGGAGTCTTTGACAAGTGCCCCCCTATTAGATATACTAGATACAGAAACTGAATTGATTAAAAATGAGTATTATCAATTTATAGATACTCAGGTATTACCTGCCATAGGTCTATCTACGGATTATAAGTTGATGGTTGTTTATTATAAATATTTTGAGAAGATAATGGACTTTCCACTACCTTTTGTCTCGGAATATGTGACCATTTTACAAGTAAAAAATGCTTCATCCTATATTCATACCTTAAAAAATTTATTTAATAAGGATGTAATCTCATTATATTCTGATGTGATTAGTTGGGGTGAGGGTGATTTTGAACCCAAGTATTCTCCTAATGTCCGTCAAAATAGTCAACCCATGGCACATACAGTTCAAAAATGGGGCGAATTAACTAAACAATGTAATATTGAAGAAATAATATTACCCTCATGGATAGATGAATATATTTTTAATGAGCTTAATGCCCAATACAAACCATCTTATACGAGATTTTCATACAATCTTGATTTAAATAAAGATGAGTGTAAAATTTATCTTGGAACGTATTTCCCACGTAGTTTTGCAGAGGGATATATGAGCTTTAACGCTGTTTTACATGACGATTCAATCAGATCAACTTTAGAATCCAAGTCGGTGATTAAGATTCTTGATTTTGGATGTGGAACAGGAGGAGAGATTTTAGGGTTTCTACATGCCTTTGAAAATAGAGTTAAAGCAAATAAACTAATAAAAGTAATTGGGATTGATGGGAATCAAAATTCTCTAAGATTGTTAGAAAAAATAATTGGACGTTACAATTCAAGAGGACAGAACCATGTTGAGTTATCAGTGGCTCCTTGTTTTATTGAGTCACAAGCTGACCTATCTATTATTTCAAATTTTATTGGGAGGGATTTTGATTTTATAGTCACATCAAAAGCAATAGGAGAATTTGAGAGGAAAAAGTGTATTGACGAAAATGGATATGAGTTTTTTGCAGGACTTTTTGCGCCATTATTAGGAGAAACGGGGATAATGTCTATAATTGATGTCACTACTAAAGATGAACACAGTGGGCTGTTTTTGCCTCAAAGAATGAATATAGGAATTAATGCATTTTTATCAACCCATAGAGGAATGTTCAAATCGATTGCCCCTTGTCAGGGCTTTTCTTTGGCGGGACCATGTATGCATCCCTGTTTTTACAAAAAGGATACATATATATCTCATACAGCTAAGTCGAAAGACCATAGCAAGTTTACAGTACGCTTTATTTCTAGAGCTGGTTTAGGTTTTGATGAAGCGCATATCAAAAAAATTTTTAATAATACTCAATGTATTTTCAAATAAGAAAATATTAAAATTCAACATAATGCCTGAATCTGATTTTTACATCGATTATGCGAGTCTGGATGACTTTCAACGTCTGCTTATTGACAAAAAGAACAACCGTTCAATGGTTGTCACTGGTAGTGCAGGCAGTGGAAAATCACTTATTGCACTCCATAAAGCAAAACAGTTGGCAACGACTGGTGATAGTTATGTTATTATCGTTTATACAAAAACTCTTCGTAGATATTTTGAAGACGGTATGAAGTCTCTTGGGCTTCGAAATGTGTATCATTATCATCAGTGGAAATTCAACAAGCGAAAAGTTAAGTATATGATTGTTGACGAGTGTCAGGACTTTACTCGTCAACAAATAGATGAAATCCGTGAATATGGAGAAATCTGTTTCTTCTTTGGGGATACTGCCCAGTCAATCATGGGCTTCAACGAACCAACTATGCCGGTTGAAGAAACTGCTCATCTCCTTGGCGTAGCAGCCGATCCATTGTATTTCAATTACAGACTTACAAAAGCTATTGCAAAGCTTGGAGAACCAGTAGGTCAGGTTGAAGACCTTGAGTTGAAATGCAAGCGAGATGGAGAGAAGCCGAATCTTATCTATGCAAGAAATTTTGATGAGCAACTTGATAAAATTGCAGAGATTATTAAGAACCGTTCTCTAACAAATGTTGGTATTCTTTTGCCAACAAACGACAAAGGTCCTATGTCAGTAGAGTATGTTAAAAACTACTTGAAAGGGAAGGGAGTGACATGTGAGTTTAAATTCAATGCCAATCAAGAAACAGAAATGGACTTGGATTTCCACTCCACAAACCCCAAAATAATGACATGGTGGTGTGCGAAAGGGCTTCAATTCAAGGATGTTTTCATCCCTGGTTGTGAAACTGCTTTTTCTGCAGACAAACGCGCCGCATTATATGTAGCAATGACTCGTTGTAGTGAACGGCTGTATCTAGGCTATTCTGGTTCCCTTTGTGAGTTTTTCCCAAATCCATCGTCTTCAATCTACAATACATCAGATGACGATGATGTAATCTGAAAAAATATGAAGCTCTATATTCCAACTTCGTCTCTCAATGCAGACAGCATCCTCTCTTGTGAATGTGTTGCCCCGGCTCGTGAATGCTCTAAACGAGTTTTCGGATACTCACATTTTGAGATTTTGGAGGAATTACGTCAGTATGATTACTGTACATTAGCTTTCACAAAGATACCGCAATTCAACATCTATGACCCAACCCGAGAAAACTATCCTATGGTTGTTGAAATCGAAGCAGACACCCCGGAGGGTTATGGTCTCTTTTATATAGGCATCTTTGACGGTATTGCCGTATATGCTTCGGCTAATCCTATAATAATTTCTCCATCCAATACAAATCTTCTTTTTTACAGGAAGCAAGATTTGGTGTATACATTTAACAGTTGCTCCGATAGTGCTAAATGTAAGTTTTTTGATTACTTTAAAAGCCATTTTCATGGGATAGGTTCTGCTGAACAAGGACCTGCTCTTTCTGAATTATTACGAAAAATATCAGTCCCTAAGTTGGAATCAACTTATTCTGAAAATGCCTACGATAAAGCGAAAGGTTTTATCTGGGGATATGCTCTTGGGCTGGTTTATTCTCTCTCTCCTGAAATCGCCAAACTCTTAAAAATCCAAAAGCGAGTCTACGACATAATATCATCGATTAAGTCTGATGGTAATATTCCCAACTCCTTAAAATTGGAATTGGAAACCTTGGATAATGAATATTCACTATACGATCCAATTCCGGCAATTGCTAAAAATCGATGGAATGAGAAAATTTCTATCCTAACCACAATATTTTCTGAGTTGCCAAATGGAATACCAACAGCAATTCTTGATAAGATACTTCGGGACCTTGGTGTCGAAAATGAGGCAAAATCTAGATTTCTTGCGGATGAGGGCATAAGCCTTCGGAAATCACTTCGTTCATACAGTCTGACAGGAACATATGGTTACGAACAATACAATCAAGAACTACGATTACATACGCATGCGTGTATAGTCCGCAATCGCAAGGAAATACTAAACGGCACGTTATTTCAAGACCAACTTGAAGTAGATACAAGTTCGTTTGAGTCAGTGACATTATCAAATGAAAGTGAGGATGATAGACTGTTTAATAACATTGCTAAGCAAATCATTTGGGATAATCTCGTTCCTTCTCTTGAAGAAATACGTATCAATCGTAAAGATGTAGCTGTCAATGTTGTTAAGACTCTGAGATCTATCATTGAAGGGATGGGGCAACAATGGCAAGGTTCTGATACGCAGGCATACTTTGACAGTATGCGTAAAAACATAAGTAAATACGAACCGTTTGAACTCATGGATATTGACAATCCTGTACTACAAAGTGTAGCAGCATTTATATTAAAAGGTGAAGATTATGACAGCCTCAAATCGTACCTCGAAACCAATGCTGTTACGCAGTATCAGTATGCACTTGCTTTATGGGGCGGTCTTGTTGGATATGTATCAATCCCACGGACTATATTTGACGGATTGAGTCGAGATATTGTCGTTTCCATATATAGTCAGGTAGAAAAAACTCTGGATAGGATCGACTTGCCACTTTCTCTACCTGCAGAAGGTTCACAAGAAATTTATACTGAACCAATAGAGGTCACCACTTTTGAGCAAAATCAAAAAATGCATTTGCAAATCCGAAACTTTCGCCAGCAAGTTTTGGAATATTTCCATAAAGTTGTTAAAAAGAATAAGAGAAATAAAGAGCTATTGGAGCAAGGTCTTTTATTGGCGTTGGATAAATTCGGGAATGACAATGACCCATTACGTTTCGTAAGCCTTCTAAATGATTTTAGAAAGTACGGATGGTCTGAGATGCTCAAGCCATGGAAACAGATGTGTGAACATATCTGTCCGGATTATTCTTTCCAAACGTATCCTGTAGCATCTCGTGTTATTCGTAATACAATAGATGCCCATCCAATCCAAAACAAAATGACTTGTTTACATGGATCTGAAATAAACACCACGTTTTCACACAAAGAACCGCTTAGTGGATTTGGAAAAAATGTCAAGGATGCTTTAGATCTATTTTCTAGTACGGATAACATCAATTCGGAGATAGAACCTAAATTAGCAACATGGAATGAGTCACTTCGGGCTAATAACGAATCTTTACTCTATTCCGGAACTATAGAAAATGTGGTCTCCAGACATTTTCCGAATCTTCATAAACAAGTATCCATAGATATCAGATGGTTTGTTGGAAACTACGCCTCTACATATAGAGATGAGAGGAGTGGGAAAATTACCCCTGGGCGATACGCCAATAGTCCTAAAGACAATCAATCAGTATTGGATAAATTTGCTAACTATCTCCATAATAAGCAAGAAAGTAGTCAGGCTTGGCTTAGAAAAATATATTACAATGTGCCTGTGGAACAAATTTTAAGTCTCCTTTATTCTAAATATGGCAATAGATAAAGTTTACATTCAAAATGACGAGGGCTCTATGATTGAGGCTATAGCACCCGTTATCATATCAGCGAGTCGCTCAACAGATATACCGGCTTTCTTTGCTAATTGGTTTTTCAACAGATTGGTAAAAGGATATTGTTCGTGGATAAATCCTTTCAACCAGCAAAAGCGGTATATCTCTTTCTCGCATTGTAAGGTTATTGTATTTTGGACTAAAAATCCTGCACCGATTATCCCATATCTGCATATTCTTGATGAGATGGGAATTCATTATTATTTTCAATTTACGCTAAATGACTATACCAATGAGAATTTGGAGCCTAATATCCCATCTTTAGAATATCGGATTGAGACATTCAAAAAACTTTCAGATATCGTAGGTGCGGAGCGAATAATTTGGAGATTTGACCCCATTATTCTTAGTACTGAAATTCCTCCACGTTCCATCCTATTAAAGATATGGCGCATAGGAAATGCGTTAAAAAGTTATACAAGAAAACTTATTTTTAGTTTTGTAGACATCAATGCTTATAAGAAAGTACAGAATAATCTCATAAAGGAAACAATTCTATTTACCAAAGATAATGTTGGAGAAGGAGAAGGAACGGATGCTCAAAAGAATGAGATTATAGAGGGTCTTTGCCAAATAAGAGATATTTGGAAAAAGGAAGGATGGGATATAACTATGGCCACTTGTGCGGAATCCTTGGATTTGGAGAAATTTGGGATTGAACATAATAGATGTATTGACGGGGAATTGATGGAGAAAGTATTTGGAGAAGATAAAGAACTTGTATATTATCTTCGATCTGGAAAGTTGCCTGAGCCTAACCTTTTTGGTGATATATCAGAACTTCCGGAAACACATAAGAACCTAAAAGATAAGGGGCAGAGAAAACTGTGTGGCTGTATGATCAGCAAGGATATTGGTATGTATAATACTTGCCGTCATTTTTGTGTCTATTGTTATGCTAATACTAGTAGGAAAGTTGTATTGGATAATGCTATGAAACATTCGGATGAAAGCGAAAGTCTCATAGACTAATGACAGCGGTTTATAAGATCAAGGTTGGACTATACATGAGAATATACACTGGATCTTACGTGCCACATTATTGTAAGAAATCTCTATTGTTGGAAATTTCTGAAAAGAAAGAATCTTGGGTCATTCCTGTTTTTTCATCAGGTGTGATGGTTTCAGGTTTGTCTGCCTCGTTACAACAGTTTGGTTTGGTCTTTATATATGCCAGGACAAGCCTAATCCTATATATGTATATATGTATATGGGACTTGTAAAGGAAAAAGTTCGGATGGGAGCGGGAGTGTCTGCACCCATTTTGTTGTTGGGTGTTTGCTTGCGTTGGTTTGCTTGGGTGAATGCGTTCGAAATTGTGATTTAGTCGGAGTTGGACGGCCTGTTGGGCCGGCGCGAGGAGCCGTAGCTGTTCATCAGCTCGCGCAGTCTTTCGGGCGTGATGGTGTCGATAGGGTGAAACATGACGCAAATGTACGAATAAATGGAAATAAACAGTTAATTTTGCCGATGAGTTTTACCCGGCTCGATATCCCCAGACCCGCGGACAGCGCGTGGCCGGGAGGGAGCCGTCAAGAGGCTGGTGTGATTATGAATATTCTGATTATCGATAATTACGATTCGTTTGTCTACAATATAGTCGGTCTTCTGCAGAGGGAGCGGGCTGCCGCCGGCGGTATCAGGCCTGACTGGGATGTGGTGCGCAATGATGTCATACCTTTCGGCTCGCTTGACCGTTATGACGCTATAATACTCTCGCCGGGGCCGGGTGTGCCAGGTGAGGCCGGCGGACTGATGAGGCTTGTGGCTGAGGCTTCACATGTGCCTATGCTCGGCATATGTCTGGGTCACCAGGCCATAGCGCAGCATTACGGGGCACGGTTGTGTCAGCTCGCTCATCCGCGTCACGGACATCCGTCGGTGCTGACCGACATTGACCCGGCCGACCCGCTCATAGGGCGGTGTGGTGACGGGAGAGGCGTCACGGTGGGGCGTTATCATTCGTGGACGGTCGACGAGACATCGCTGCCCTCATGCCTTCATGTCACTTCACGCGATGAGGAGGGTCACATCATGTCGATGCGTCATGAGTCGCTCCCGACGTTTGGCGTGCAGTTTCACCCCGAGAGTGTCATCACCACATGCGGCCGCGAACTGCTGCATGACTTTATCGTTTATGCGGGTGAGTGCAGCCGGTGACGGCAAAAGGGGGGTGTCAGATGAGGCCGGGCTTATATGACAAAAAAGCGAATCGAAATTTCCGATTCGCTTGGATGGTGGAGTATAGCGGACTCGAACCGCTCACCTCGACACTGCCAGTGTCGCGCTCTAGCCAGATGAGCTAATACCCCGGTTGTTTGGCTGGGCCGTTTGGCTTTTGCGTTGCAAAGGTAGTGATGTTTTTTGTCTTTTGCAAATTTTTTTGAGGAAAATATCAGATGGGGATGCTTTTTCCGCTTTTTTGTGGTGGCGGGAGAATACTTTGCGCTTCCGCACGTCAGTGGAGCGGGGATTGAGGGCTTTTGGGAGGGTGTTGCGTTTATTTGCTGTCATTTGGTATTCGATTACACATGTCTTCCAGCCACGGACTGTTGCATAATCGATTCATTAAAGGCCGTTTGACAAAATAATGTCATAGAATTTCTGCTCTTATCATGTCATGATCTTGTTAAAATATCTCATCAAGCAGAAGCGGGACATACTATTAAACTTTTTTGCCCTCTATCGATTTACAAACCACAAGCCCTCACGCCACTACTTCTGAAACAGCTTGTTCATAGCAAGGCGGAAGTCGGCGAGCATAGCAGAGGCGGGGGTAAGGATAGGGCGGAAAGGAGGAAGCGACTCGGGCGCGAACACGTTGAGCTTACGGTGGTGACACTTCAGATCAAGCCTGTCGGAGAGCACCAGCGGCTCACCGTCAAGATGAGCCGCGCCCTCGCGAGTGCGCTCGATAGTAAGCGACGATGTGCGGAAAGTGTGAATCAGCATATTGTGCTCAATCATACCTATGAGCATGTCAAATCCCACAAGGGCAGTCGAAAGCGTATTGCCGGCATGGATTATGGTCACGTCAAGCAGGCCGTCGTCGATGGTCGCGCTCGGAGCTATATAGGCATTGTTGCCATACTGCGAAGCATTGCACACAGCCACCAGAAACGCCTTTTCAGTGATGGTGCGGCCATTGGCTGTGATGGTGTAAAGCTCCGGTTCATAATGTGCATATGTCTGAAACGTACTCTGGAGATAAGTCAGCATGCCGCGACGCTTCTTCTCGGCGAAAGCCGCACTAACAGCCGCATCAAATCCCACGCCGAATGTGCAGAAAAACTTCATGCCGTTGACCGTGGCATAGTCTATCGGATGAGGCTGATGGTCGTGTATTACCTTCACCCCCTCGCGCACGTCGATAGGTATGCCGAGATGACGGGCCAGACCGTTGCCCGAGCCACAAGGTATGATGCCGAGAGCCGTCCGCGAGCCACACAGTGCGGCTGCCGTCTCATTGACCGTGCCGTCACCTCCGGCAGCCAGCACGGCGTCATAGCCCATATCGACCGCCTCGGCAGCCAGGCGCGTGGCATCGCCGTGACATTGCGTATAAGTGGTCTCCAGTTCCCAGCCCAGAGGCGAGAGCGCGTCGGCTACATAGCGGTCAAGGCCACGTTTGCTGCCTGTACCTGAAATCGGATTTATGATGAGACGAGCTTTCATTGTGTCGTAATAAGAAGCGGCGGGGTCGCCCCAACACCGCACGGCATGATTATCAGATAGTGACCCTGCGTGTCAGGGAGCCGACTTTGAGTATATATACCCCACGTGTGGTCATGCGCAGCCGATGGGTGCCGGCCGACAGCGACTCCTGGCTGATGAGCTGGCCGAGTATCGTAAACACCTTGACAGTTACCGGCCGCGAACTGCCTATATATACGTAGCCCTCCTTGACAGTCATCTCCACCGTGGCGTCATCGTCAGGCTTCTGGTCGGAGATAACCTCCATCTCCACGGGCGTGTCGACGCTCTCCCAGCGCGGAGCCGCGCTCGAAGCCGTCATAGCCAACAGGACTACAGCAAGTATGGCAAGTAACTGTCTCATTTCAGTCAGATGCGCTGAAGGTTATAATATTATGAGGTCAATATCTCTGTAAACGGTGTTTCTTGGCAACAATCACGATGATGACTTTTCCGCTCCGTAACTTAACCTCTGACCTCTAAACTCTTTCAGTCTCAAAAATATCGCTAAATTCGCAGGGCATAACAGTAAGGCGCACTCACCGTTATGCCCTGCAAATTTAGCGATATTTTTTGCCATTTCAAAACCTTATCACCATCTCGGCGCATATTTTGTCGCCCTCGCCCGCCGGCACGACCGCACCGCTATGGTAGAAATACTTCTCGTAATCAAGCCTTATGTCGCAGTGAAGAGCCTTGTAGGCATAGGTCAGCGTAGCTCCTGCGGTCACACGGTTGCGGGCCCGGTCGGTAGTTGTCAGCACTCCGTAGTCATTGCGTGAGGCATTGCTGTGAGGTGTCATGCCGTCCCAGCGGGCCTGAAACGACGCTCGGTTAAACACTCCGGCCTTGACCGGCAGAGCATAGTCGGCCCATATCACCCACCCCTGCGCGGCACGATGGGCCGAATGGGTGTAATGTTTGTGCATGTATTCTCCCTCCAGTGTCCAGCGGCCCGGAGTCCACGTCACCGACGCGCCCCACAGGTTGGTGCGCACCGAGTCGGGCTCTATCGACTGGATGCCTGTGGCAAGCCTTACATTGCCGACCGTATAGGCGGCTTTGGCCGCATAGCTCAGCTCCTTTACCCACATGTCATGGTCGGCTATCGAGGTGGGGTTGAAGGCTCCGCCCTCCAGCTCCAGCTTCTGGGAGGCTGCGAGCGGAAGTGTGTATGACAGCTTGGCGCCGACAGCGCGCACGTTACACATCTGCTTGCCTATAAACGAGCGGTTGGAGAATATATAATTGGACGGCGCGCGGAAACAGTCGGTGCCGAACGGCATGCGAAATTGTCCGGCCTGAAACGCCAGCCCTCTGACAATGCCAATGCGTCCCCACGCGTCGAGTATCTTCATCTTGCCGCGGTCACACAGGTCGGTCTGCGCGAAATAGTCGATGGTCGGGGCTATCTTTCCGGCCAGCGACACACGGGCGTTTCTCACCTGAAAGCGCGACCCGTCGCCGTTAAGATCCATCTCATAGCGTGTGCGCAGCGCGCCGTGAATCTCCGGCACATAACTGAAATCCTTGTCCTTGCCCTCTTCTTTGAGCGCGGCCCGACAATAGGCCGGCATCATAGCTGCTAAAACCAACAGCCCCGAGAGCACTCGCTTCGGGGCCATGACTGTGTATATATCTTTCATGATTGAATATTGATGATTAGCCTCTTGTCTCGGCGGCTCACCATAAAACCGGACTGTACGACCTCTATGCTCACACCGCGAGCACGATATTATTCTCGGCAGCCATGCGGCGCATGTTGATTATGGCATAGCGCATGCGGCCGAGAGCCGTATTGATGCTCACGCGTGTGGCGTCGGCAATCTCTTTGAACGACATGTTTCTATAGTAACGCATCACCAGCACCTCGCGCTGCGGGTCGGGCAGAGCCATCACCAGGCGGCGCAGGTCTTCGTCGATCTGCACGTTAACCATCTCGTCCTCGACGGTGCCGTCGCATAGGTCGCGGCGGTTGAGCAGGTCACACCCTTCGTCGTCGGTCGAAAAAGTGTTTTCCACTTTCTCCTGACGGAAATAGTCGATGATAAGGTTGTGGGCTATGCGTGTGAGCCAGCCTGAAAACTTGCCGTGCTCGGCATAGCGTCCCTGCCTGATGGTCATGATGGCCTTGACAAACGTCTCCTGGAAGATGTCGTCGGCAAGGTCTTTATTCTTTACGATATGAAGGATGTAGGTATAGACCCTGTTTTTATGACGTTCGAGCAGTATGTCAAACGCCTCGTTACTATCATTGGCATAAGCAACGACCAGTTCACGGTCGGAGAGCTTAGTCAGATCCTGCATTGTAGTTCTCGATTTTATGGTTAGAGTAGCAGTGCAATCTATAGGCCGCGGTTTTTAAAAGTGAAATGATGTTAAAAGTATGTCTTTTTTGAAGACTGCATACAATAAAACGCAGTCTTATCCATGCAAAAGTACCAAAAAATCCAATCTCCCACAACAATCTTAGCATAATTTAACCACCAAATACGTTTTATATAATAATATAATTGAATAATTATTCGTTACTTTGCATTGCTGTTGATAAACGCGTGCAACATGATTATCATCACAGCCGGCCCATGGCGAATTTTTCTCCATGATCGAATATCCGAGTGCCAATCATCTTCTATAACCCAATTATGAAACCCTTACAAGTAATCGCAACTGCCATGCTCACATGCTCATTGGCGGGATGCCACTCCTCCGGGAAAATCAACTATCCGGCCGCTCCGCAGGACGGCACTGTCGACACTATCTTCGGGATGGAAGTACGTGACATTTACCGTCCGCTCGAAAACGACACCGCTCCCGCAACACTCGCCTGGGTCGAGGCTGAAAACAAGGTCACGGAGCAGTATCTCTCGCAGATACCTTTCCGCAAGGCCATAGCCGAGCGGCTCACCCACCTCAACAACTATGTGAAGCGCGGACTCCCGACACGACAGAACGACGGAAAGTATTACTACTCGGAGAATGACGGACTCAAAAATCAGTATGTAATCTACCGCACCGACAATCTTGCCTCGGACGAACGTGAGGTGTTTCTCGATCCCAACGCCCTCAGCGACGACGGCACCGTGGCCCTCGGCGGCATGACTCAGTCAAAGGACGGCAAATATACAGCCTATACCATCAACCGCAGCGGCAGTGACTGGGTGGAAATATACGTGATGGACACTGCCACCAAAGAACTGCTCCCCGACCACATAGAGTGGGCCAAGTTCACAAGTGCCGAATGGGACGGCGACGGCTTCTATTACAGCGCGTACCCGCGCCCCGAGGCCGGCAAGGAGTTCTCCAACGCCAACGAGAACCATCAGGTCTACTATCACAAGCTCGGCACCCCGCAGAGCGATGACACCCTTGTATTCTCCGACCCCGCCAATCCGCTCCACTTCCACAGCGCGGGCGTGGCCGACACCGACCCGGCGATGTTTGTCTTCATTTCGGGCCAGGGCGTGGGCAACGCTGTCAAGATGCGCCGCGGAGGCTCGTGGGTGACAGTGTCGCCCGACCAGGAGTATGACTGCGACATCATCGACGTAATCAACGGCAAGATATATATCCTCACCACCTTCGGCGCGGCCAACAAGCGTGTCATGGTGGCCGACGTGGCCAACCCCTCGCGCGAGAACTGGCGCGAACTCATCCCCGAGTCTGACCGCGTGCTCAAGTATGTGAGCCTCTCGGGCAAGGACATGTATGTAGCCTATCAGAAGGACGCATCCGACCATGTGGCCGTCTACTCGCTCGACGGCAAGGAGCAGTCTGACATCAAGCTGCCCGGCGTAGGCTCGCTCGCCCTTTCGGCCTCACGCACCCATCCCGAGGACGTGTATTACAGCCTCAGCTCCTTTGCGTCGCCCGCGACCATATATGCCTATGACAACAAGACAGGCGAGAGCACGCAGGTGTTCCGTCCCCAGCTCGAGGGTGTCAACCTCGACGAGTATGTCACCGAGCAGGTGTTCTATCCCTCGGCAGACGGCACAAAGATACCCATGTTCCTGACCTATAAGAAAGGCACCGAGCGTGACGGCAAGAATCCCGTCTATCTCTACGGCTACGGAGGCTTCAACAGCGCGCTGCCACCCTCGTTCTCGCCCAACCGTCTCTTTATGCTCGAGAATGGCGTGATATATGCCCAGGCCAACCTGCGCGGCGGCTCGGAGTATGGTGAACCCTGGCACGAGGCCGGCACCAAGATGAAGAAGCAAAACGTGTTTGATGACTTTATCGGTGCGGCCGAGTATCTCATCCGTGAAGGATGGACCTCACCCGACTGGATTACCATCGAGGGTGCCAGCAACGGAGGTCTGCTTGTTGGCGCGACCGTCAACCAGCGTCCCGATCTCTTCAAGGTAGCCTTCCCGCGCGTGGGTGTGATGGACATGATGCGCTATCACCTTTTCACCATCGGATGGAACTGGGCCTCGGACTACGGCACATCGGCCGACTCGCCCGAGATGGCTAAATATCTGCTCGACTACTCACCCCTCCACAACGTGCGCGATGACGGCACCCCCTATCCCGCCATCATGGTCACCACCGCCGACCATGACGACCGTGTGGTGCCTGCCCACTCGTTCAAGTATGCCGCTGCCCTCCAGGCCGCCGACACGGGCGATGCCCCCAAACTTATACGCATAGACTCCAAGGCCGGACACGGTGCGGGCAAGCCCACAGCCAAGGTCATCGAGGAGTATGCCGACATTTATTCGTTCATGTTCCACAACCTCGGCCTGACGCCCAAGGAATGACGCTCTTTATTTGAATGTCGGATGAGGCTACGTCTTGACTGACGGCGTAGTCCTCATCCGGCTTCAGAATATAATATTGATGAAATTTCACACCTCTCATTTCCATTTACACTTACTCTTACTTCTGCCCCTGACTCTGCTTGTGCAGAGCTGCTTTTTCACAGGGGTGGAGTCCACTCCGCGCATCACAGGCAAGGATGTCAGGCGCGAAGTCGCGCCCGTCACTCCCGAGGACACCTATCTCGCCGACGTGGCCGACTCTCCGCTGTCGGCATGGGAGCGGGGCAAGGAGTTTATGGTCACCGACCCGCGCATCTCGCGCATATTCGGTGCCACAGCTCCAACTCAGCCGCTCACAGGCAAAATCATCCGCTATGACTCGGCCTCCGAGACCACCGGCATCACCGGCAGTCCCGTCACCGACGTCACCTTCATCTCTCCCGAGGGCGACCGCCTCGTCTATCGCATTAACCGCTCTCTCCGACGCCTCATGTCCGAGACCTCGACCGAAATCCCGTTCACAATCCAGATGTCGGTCATCGCCGGGGCCGCAGACAGGCTCATCGGGAAAAAATTCTACATACTCACCTCATCATGGCGTGACGACACCGACAATCCCGTCGGCGGCGGGCGCAAATTTATCCCCGTGACTGTCGACTCCGTAGCCGCGGGCAACTCTCTGTTTCCTGTCAAAGTAGCCTTTACCGACCCCGAAGGACGCTCGGCAAGAATCTTCATCCACGCCGGAGCCAAGGGTGAGGCTCCGCGCACATTCTCGCGGGTATTCTCATTCGCCGATCCCAGGATACAATATCCCCACATCACGCCCGAACACTGGCAGCTCATTATAGACGGCCGCGTCACCGAAGGCATGACCCTCGAGGAGTGCCGGCTATCGCTCGGCACACCTAAGGAAATCGAGCGAGGCGCCACCAACAGCTTCTACCGCGAGGCATGGCTGTATGAAAACGGCGTCTACCTCCTCTTTGAAGACGGGCTTCTCAAACGTTTCCGTCACTGACCGACGCCCAGCTTCCGCTCCGGCCCTCAACTTTACTCCTCTCACGCTTGTTAACTATATACACTTCCATCACTGCTATTTATTTATGAAACATATATCTGTCAAAATAATAAACGACTCGCCCTACGCCCTTCCGGCCTACGAGACCCACTCGGCCGCAGGAATGGACGTGCGCGCCAATATCGCCGAACCCCTCACCCTCGGCCCGCTCGAGCGTCGGCTCATACCCACAGGGCTGCGCATACAGCTCCCCCAAGGCTATGAGTGCCAGATACGCCCCCGCTCCGGACTGGCTCTGAAACACGGCATATCGCTTGTCAACACCCCCGGCACTGTCGACGCCGACTATCGCGGGGAGATAGGCATCATAGTCATCAACCTATCCAACGACCCCTACACCATCACCCCCGGCGAACGCATCGCCCAGATGGTGATAAAAGAATATGTACGTGTCGATTGGGAGCCCGTGACACGCATCGACGAGACCGAGCGCGGTGACGGAGGCTTCGGCCACACGGGCACTGAATAAGCTTTAAAGTCCCCGCCCCCCATCAGTCCCATCAGCCCGGTCAGGCCTGCAATCCTCTAATTATCCACTATCGTGAAGCGTTTACCACTGATATTACTCCCCCTGTTACTGCTCGTCGCCGCCTTCAGTGCCACAGGACGGGCACGCAAGCCCGCCACGCAATCAGGCGACAGTGACAAAGCCGACTATATGTATCTCGAAGCCCTGCGCGCCAAGTCGCAGGGCAACTATGACGCGGCCTATGCTCTGCTCTCAAGAGCCGCCGAGCTCAACCCTTCCGACAAGGAGACAGGCCTCGAGCTCTCCAATTTCATATTGCTGCTCGCCTCTGATCCCTCCGACACCACAGGTCTGGCCGAAGGCATAGCCCGCCTTCGCGACTATTGGGACGCCAACCCCTCCGACTATTACACCGGGGTCAAATATGGACTTCTTGTACAGCGAATGCTCGACCGCGATGAAGCCATCAGAGTCTGGGACACTCTTCATGACATCTATCCCGACAAGGTCGAGATAGCCTTTCAGCTCGCCGACGCTCTCTCACGGGGCGGCGACAACGCCGACCGCTCCAGGGCCATAGCCATCTATGACTCCATCGAAGCCGTCGAAGGCCCGAGCCTCGCTCTGTCGAGCAACAAGATACAGCTCTATTTCAACGAAAACGACACCGCAGCCGTGCTCTCAGAGGCCGACCGTCTGCGACAGGCCTCGCCCGGCAACGCTGATTTTCAGGTCTTCTCGGGCAAAGTCTACTCCATGTTCGGCCGGGGCGACGAGGCTCTCCGCTTCTTTGACCGCGCCTGTGAGCTCGACCCCTCCAGCGGGCTCGCCTACTACTCCAAGGCTGAATACTACAACTCCATCAACGACTCTGTCGGCTATGACCGCGAGGTCTTCAACGCCCTGCGTCAGAACAGCCTCGACGTCGACACCAAGCTCTCCATCCTAAGGGGATACATACAGGAGATGTACACCGATTCGCTCCAGCAGCCGCGCATACGACAGCTATTCGACACACTCATCGTGCAACACCCCCTCGAGCACGACATCCACGACTACTATGCCCGCTACCTCATAGTGGTGCGCGACTATGAAGCCGCCGCCGAGCAGGAGGAACAGACCCTCGGCCTCAACCCCGCCGACCCCGAAGGCTGGGAGATGCTCTCGTCGCTCTATCTCCAGACCGAAGATCTTGACAAAGCCGAGGACGCCATCATACGCTCGCTCCACTATTATCCCGACAACCCCCGCCAGCACCTCGTGCTCGGCTCCATCTACGGCATGCGCGGCGACAACGACAGTTGCATGGCTCAGCTCGACAAGGCCCTTAAGCTTACTCCGGCCGAGGATGTGGAACTCATCTCGCGCATCTACACCTCCATGGGCGACAACATGTATCAGCAGCAGCTTCCCGACAGCTCCTATGTCTACTACTCAAAAGCAATCACCTACGACCCGACCAATACCCTTGCCCTCAACAATTGTGCCTACCACATGGCATGCGAAGGCAAAGACCTTGACGAAGCCCTGCGTATGATCGAGACCGTCATGAAGAGCGAGACCGACAATCCCACCTCGCTTGACACCTATGCATGGGTCCTGTTCAAACGCAAAGACTACGCCAAAGCCCGCGAGGCCATCGACCGCACCCTTGAGCTGACAGGCGAGGACGACATGTCGGCCGACGTCCTCGAGCATGCCGGCGACATTTACTTCATGGACGGCGAGCCCGACAAAGCCCTCTACTTCTGGAAAGAAGCCCTGAAGCTCACCCCCGACAACGAGCTGCTACAACGCAAGGTCAGGAACAAATCCTATTACTTCAAGTGACACGACTTCACCCCACCGCTAATGACAAGACTAATCACAAGGCTCCTCCTCATCACCATTCTCTCAGCCCTCGCGGCATCATGCAGTTCCTCGCGTAAAAACACCCCGGCCACAGGCTCCTACACTCCCGGCGAGACTTCTTCACCGCCCGCCTCGCAGCAGCTTGCATGGGCCGACCTCAGCCTGCCTGTCACCGTCAGTGTAACCCGCCCCGCATCCCTGCGCGTAAGCGGGACAATGACCATGGTCAACGGCAAAGACATACACATATCCATGCGCATGCTCGGATTTGAAGTCGGAGCCGCCTACATCACCTCCGACTCACTCTACGCCTATGCCAAGCTCCAGCGCGTATATGTCGCCGAGAGCATCAGCCGTCTGCTCGGAGGTCTCGACGCCGACATCAGCGACCTCCAGTCGCTGCTTATAGGCGCGCCCCTCACACTGCCGTCGCCCGGAGCCGGCACCTCGGTCGACATCATCACCTCCGACACCACCGGCCAGCCCCTCGACATTTCCCTGACCACACCCTCCGGGCGCAAAGCCCACATAACATACACACCGCAGCATAACACACAGCTCGCTTCGCAAGTCGACATCTCCGCCACCACCTCCGGCCGACAGCTGGCAGCATCGCTAAGCTACGACTGGGGCCGGGCCAAGGCCGACACCGGTGCGTCAAAAAACTTCTCGATTCCCGCCGGCTACCGGCGCATCGACGCCGCAGCCTTGCTCAAGTCACTCAGACTATAGCGCGGACTCTCTCGCTATAATATACAAACCTACATCCACTTAAACCTCACGACCTTCCATCATCACTATGACGCTCCTTCGCCGCATATCCTACATTCTCTCCGCCATAATACTGACTGTGGCAATGAGCCTTGATGCCGAAGCCGCATCACAGAAACGCAAGACCACCCAACGACGTCGCCAGACCACCACAACCACCCGCTCGGCCGACAAAATAAAAAAAGAACAATCCACCACTCAGCGCAAAATCTCCGAGACATCCAAGCGCATAACCACCACTGACAAAGAGCTCAAACGACAGCTCAACTCGCTCAACTCTCTCAACGCTGACATCCGCCAGCAGGATGCCACAGTGCACCGGCTCCGCACCCACATCGACTCGCTCGGCACAGCCATAACATCCACCTCCGACTCCATCGCCATCCTCGAGAGCAACCTCAACGACCTACGCACAGCCTATGCCAAAGCTCTCCGCAGCCTCCAGCCCTCCGCAGGTGAAATGGACGCCATAGCATTCGTATTCTCCGCAGGCAGCTTCAGCGAAGCCTACAGCCGCGTGCGCTACCTCAACCGTTTCAGCGAATGGCGCAGACGCAAAGCAGCCGACATCGACCAAGCCATCGACCGCATATCCCAACGACGCCAACACCTCACCGGCCTGCGCCATCAGCAGGACAAAGCCTGCCGACAGGCCGAAGAAGCACGTCGCTCACTCTCTCTAAAACAAAACGAATCCGAAAAGCTCGTCACCAACCTGCGCCGACAAGGCACACAGCTTAAAGCCGAACTCGCCCGTCAGAAAAAACAGGCCCAAGCCCTCGACCGCGAGCTCGACCGCATCATCGCAGCCGAGCAGCAGCGCATAGCCCGCGAAGAAGCCGCCCGCAAAGCCAAAGAAGCCAAAAACACCAAAACCACCACCCGAACGACATCATCCGACACCCCCTCTGCACGCGCCATAGCATCATCCCGCGCCGAGACCCGTTCAGCAGCCACCACCTCAGCCACACAGCTCTCAGGCTCCTTCTCGGCCAACAAAGGACAGCTCCTCTTCCCAGTAAGCGGACGTTACAAAATCGTACGTCAGTTCGGCCGCCAGCCCCATCCCACACAGCGACACGTCGTCACCGACAACTCAGGCATCGACATCGAAGTCCCCACCGGCACCTCCGCCCGCGCCGTCTTTGACGGCACAGTCTCAGCCATCTTCCGGCAAGACGGTTTCAACACCATCGTCATGCTCCGCCACGGCAAATACCTCACCGTCTACGCCGGCCTCTCAGCCTGCAATGTCCGTCAGGGCCAGCACATCAAAGCCGGTCACCTCCTCGGCTCCATCCACTCCGACCCCGCCGACGACAACCGCACCATACTCCACTTCGAAGTCCGCGACGAACGACAAAAGCTCAATCCCATCCTCTGGGTAAAATAACCTCCATCCCAAAGTCCCGTCTGCCCTTTGTCCCCGCTCAGGGATGTTATTAAACGGCCTCTTATTAGTCTGTTTTGACAAGGAAAGGACCCACAGGCCTTTTTTTGCCACAAAAGGCTACAAACTGTCTGTTTTCGAGAGTTTTGCAACACTATCTAAAACAAGGACAGGAGTACGGAGGTTTTTAATGCTCCTGTACTCCTGTCGCTGATTTATGTTATCCGGGTTCTTACGATTGAATATTCCTGCCGTTTAAGGATTCGGGGAAATCATTTGTTGTCAAGGACGGCGGCGTCGAGGACGGCGATGGCGATGAGGTTGATGATGTCGCGGACTTCGGCGTCGACGTTGATGAAGTGGATAGGCTTCTTCAGACCCATCTGGATCGGGCCGATTGACTCGCCTACTCCCATCTCGAGCATCAGACGGTAGGCCGAATTGGCTGCCGAGAGGTTGGGGAATACGAGTGTGTTGACCTCTTTGCCGGCGAGTTTGTTGAAAGGGAACACATTGTCGCGGACTTCGGCATTGAGTGCGTAGTTGATCTGCATCTCGCCGTCGACGGGCAGGTCGGGGTAGAGCTGATGCATGCGGTCGACAACGTTGTGCACCTTGCAGCATTCGGGCTCGGCGTTGGAGCCGAAGTTGGAGTAGGACACGAGGGCCATGACTGGGTCGTGGGCAAAGAAGCGCACGGCGTCGGCGGCCAGGCGGGTGATGTCGAGCAGGGCGTCCTCGTCGGCGTTGCCGTTGACCATGGTGTCGGCCAGGAAGTAGGTGCCCTTGGTGGTCTCGAGCACGTGCATGGTGGCGAAGTGGCTGAAACCGTCGCGCACACCGATGACTTCGCGGGCTATCGCGCCGGTCTGGTTGTTGGCGGCGCGTGTGCCGGCTATGAATGCGTCGGCGTCGCCGTTCTCTACCATCATCATGCCGAAGTAGTTGCGGTCAAACATCTTATCGAGCGCGCTCTCGAAGTTTTCGCCCTGACGCTGACGTTTCTGAGTGAGTATGGCGGCATACTTCTCGCGTCGTGGTGCCTCGCGGTCGTGGCGGAGGTTGACGATCTCGATACCCGAGATGTCGATGCCGAGACGGTCGGCGCGCTTGGCTATCATCTCCTCGTTGCCGAGCAGGATGGGTATGCAGAGGCCGTCGGCTGCGGCGATGGCTGCGGCGCGGAGCATGTTGTCGGTGTTGGCTTCGGCAAACACTACGCGCTTGGGGTTGGTGCGGGCGGCGTCATGGATGCGGCGTGTAAACTTGCGGTCGTTGCCTTTGAGGCGGAGGAGTTTTTCGTCATAGGCAGCCCAGTCTTCGATGGGGCGGCGTGCCACTCCGCTTTCCATGGCTCCGCGTGCTACGGCGGGGCTTACGGATGTGAGCAGACGGGGGTCGAAGGGGGTGGGGATGATGTATTCACGTCCAAACTTGAGGTTGGCGCGGCCGTAGGCTGCGTTGACCACGGGGGGGACGGGGAGCTTGGCTATCTCGGCGATGGCCTTGACGGCGTGGATCTTCATGGTCTCGTTGATCTCGGTGGCTCCGCAGTCGAGCGCGCCGCGGAATATGTAGGGAAATCCGAGCACGTTGTTGATCTGGTTGGGATAGTCGGAGCGTCCTGTGGCCATGATGATGTCGGGGCGTGCGGCTGTGGCTGTCTCGTAGGCAATCTCGGGGTCGGGATTGGCGAGGGCAAACACGATGGGGCGCGGTGCCATCGACTTGATCATCTCGGGGGTCACGACATCCTTGACCGAGAGGCCGAGAAATACGTCGGCGTCTTTCATGGCTTCGGCCAGTGTGGTGATGGGGCGCGAGGTGGCAAAGAAGGCTTTCTGGGAGTTGAGGTCGGTGCGCTTGTCGGAGATTACTCCCTTGCTGTCACACATGACGACGTTTTCTTTCCTGACGCCGAGGGCTATGTAGAGCTTGGTGCACGACACGGCTGCCGCGCCTGCGCCGTTGACCACGAGGCGCACGTCCTCGATGCGTTTGCCCTGGATTTCGAGGGCGTTGAGCAGTCCGGCCGCCGAGATGATGGCGGTGCCGTGCTGGTCGTCGTGCATCACGGGGATGTCCATTTCGGCTTTGAGGCGTGTTTCGATTTCAAAGCATTCGGGGGCTTTGATGTCTTCGAGGTTGATGCCGCCGAATGTCGGGCCGAGGGCCTTGACGATGGAGATGAATTTCTCGGGGTCTTTCTCGTCGACTTCGATGTCGTAGCAGTCGAGTCCGGCGAAAATCTTGAAGAGCAGAGCCTTACCCTCCATGACCGGTTTGCCGGCCAGCGCGCCGATGTTGCCGAGGCCGAGCACGGCTGTGCCGTTGGATATTACGGCCACAAGGTTGCCCTTGTCGGTGTAGTCATAGGCTTTTTCGGGGGTTTCCTGTATTTCGAGACAGGGATATGCCACGCCGGGCGAGTATGCCAGGGCCAGGTCGGCCTGTGTGGCGTATGGTTTGGTGGGGATAACTTCGATTTTGCCGGGGCGCGGATATTTGTGATAGTCCAACGCCATCTGCTTTGTAACTTTTGCCATGTTGGGTATGTGTTTATTCTGCTTTTTGAATTACAAAGTTAACAATTTATCGGCAAAAGTGTGAAATTTTAGTATAATTTGACATAAAAATAGTGATTTTAAAAGACAGGAGTACAGGAGTATATATTTTAAGACTTGGGCACGGAATAAGCCGCGAAAGCTCTGTGTCAGAGTGTGGGAATGAGTGGTAAGGCGGTGGCCCTGTCGGGAATTACAAAAACCTCAAAAGAAACATGACTTGAAAACTTATGTTTCTTTTGAGGCTTTTGTCCTTTTGTATCAAATTACGGATAGAGTCTGTTGTGTAGAGGAGATGTCGGTTATTAGTATTCGGCTTTGCCGATTGTCACTTTATAGCCTTTAGCTTCCAGTTCCTCTTTCGTGATTTCGTTTATGCTACGGATGTTTTTCATCCATTCAGGGGTCTCGTATTCTTTGACTGGTGCTTTATAGTCAGGATTTTGCTTGCAAAATTCCGTGTAGTCGGGGTCAAATATTTTGATGTAAGATTCTTGATTTTTTGCTTCTATTGCTGCCGGTTGAAATGTATCAGCAAATATCCATATACCGATAATGGCATTGGGTTTTCGAAGGGTCACAGTTTCGTTTGTCTCACGATAGAAAATACGACAATCGACATAATCGGTGGTGTCTTTCATGAATTTGACTGCAATCAGCGGGCGGTCACCAATTACAGGATGTGGGAGTGGAGATTTCGGAACAGAAAAGATAAGGGGCGTGAGTGTGCTGATGTCATAATCGGTCATCCGGGCACATACTTTTTTCGCATCGTCAATAATTTGTTTCTCTTTCTCGGGTGAATAATAGACACGTTTAGGAGCCTCCTGCCGATAGGGCTTGGTCTCTCCGTATGCGTATTGGGAGATCGCTATGGTAAGCAGTAGAATACATTGGAGGAGTAATTTCATAGGTTGGCTACTAATAAATGGTTGAAAATATTTGTTATCGGTTGCAAGATAGTTAAATAATTCAGTGATTTCAAGTATAATGATGTTTATTTTATAATTTTAACATTCGGAGGGTGGGTTGATGCTTTGTGTGTCGTAAAGTTATGGGTGCGAGGGATGTAGGGTGGGGGAAGTCGAAAATTGCAATGGGGTTAGTTTTAAGAGTCAATATAGTCAAAAAGTCAGGACTGTCGTACGGGAGGTGAATATTCCGGTACTATTGTCCTGACTTTTTGACTATATTGACTCTTTAAACTTTATAGAAAGTATCAGAGACCTTTGCCGTGGCAGTTTTTGTATTTTTTGCCTGAGCCGCAGGGGCAGGGGTCGTTGCGGTTGATGCGGGGACCGGCCTTGGCGGGCTGTACGGGCTGCTTGGCCGAGGCTCCCTGTGAGGCTGCGCGCTGGGCTGCTTCGCCGGGGAGGTTCTCGCGCGAGGTCTGATATTTAGAGTAGTCCTCGCGACGCTCGGGTGCGGCACGTTTGATCTCGGGCTGAGGTTTGGGTGCTTCGGGAGCGGGCTGAGCGGGAGTTTCCTCCTCGGGAGTCTCTTCAGAGCCTTCGGCAGCCTCGGGTGCGGGCTGGGCGGGAGCCTGGGGACGGGGCATCGGGGGAGCCTGCTGCACGTAGATCTGGCCGCGCATGAGGGTCGACATGGCTTTGATGTTGAGCTGGTTGAGCATAGCCTCGAAGAGATGGAACGACTCTACCTTATAGATTACCAGCGGGTCTTTCTGCTCGTAGGAAGCATTCTGAACGCTCTGGCGCAACTGGTCGAGTTCGCGGAGGTGTTCTTTCCACAGCTCGTCGATGGTGACGAGGAGCACTGCTTTGTGCCACTCCTTGACAATCGACTTGCAGCCGGTGCGATAGGCCTCGTCGATGTCGACCACGAGGTTGAAGAATCGTTTGCCGTCGGTCATGGGCACGGCGATACGGCCCTTGAAGCCACGGTTTTCGACGCAGTCGGTGACTACGGGCATTGCAACTTCGATGATGCGGTCGCGCTTGCGGTCGAAAGCCTCGTTGGCTGCGGCGTGGATCTTCTCGATGGCGTCCTCCTTGCTCATGTTGCGGAACTCATCTTCGGTGAAGGGAGCCTCGATGGTGAGGGTGCGGAAGAGGTCCATGGCGAGATCCTGGTAGCCGGCGGGGTAGGTGTTGTTGACAAAGTTCTCGATGACGTCCCACATCATGTTGGCGATGTCGATGCCGATGCGCTCGCCGAGGAGAGCATGGTGGCGGCGGTTGTAGATGTAGGTACGCTGCTTGTTCATCACGTCGTCATACTCGAGCAGGCGTTTACGGATGCCGAAGTTGTTTTCCTCGACGCGTTTCTGGGCGTTGCCGATGGCGTTGGTGACCATGCGGCTCTCGATGCGCTCGCCCTCCTGAAGTCCGAGAGTGTCGAGCATCTTCATGACGCGGTCGGTGGCGAAGAGGCGCATGAGCTGGTCCTCGAAGGATACGTAGAACACTGACGAGCCCGGGTCGCCCTGACGTCCGGCACGTCCACGCAACTGGCGGTCGACGCGACGGCTTTCGTGACGCTCGGTGCCGATGATGGCGAGACCTCCGGCGGCCTTGACCTCGGGGGTGAGCTTGATGTCGGTACCGCGGCCGGCCATGTTGGTGGCTATGGTCACCATGCCCTGCTTGCCGGCGTGGGCCACGATTTCGGCCTCCTTCTGGTGGAGCTTGGCGTTGAGCACGTTGTGGGGTATGTGGCGCATGGTGAGCATGCGGCTGAGAAGCTCGGAGATTTCGACCGAAGTGGTGCCCACGAGCACGGGGCGTCCCTGCTCGACCATGGCCTGGATTTCGTCGATTACGGCGGCGTATTTTTCTTTCTTGGTCTTGTAGACGCGGTCGTCCATGTCGATGCGGGCCACGGGACGGTTGGTCGGGATGGTCACCACGTCGAGTTTGTAGATGTCCCAGAGCTCGCCTGCCTCGGTCTCGGCTGTACCGGTCATACCGGCCAGCTTGTGATACATGCGGAAGTAGTTCTGGAGCGTGATGGTGGCGAATGTCTGAGTGGCGGCCTCGACCTTGACGTGCTCCTTGGCCTCGATGGCCTGGTGGAGACCGTCGGAGTAGCGGCGGCCCTCCATGATGCGGCCGGTCTGCTCGTCGACAATCTTGATTTTGCCCTCGTCAATCACATATTCCACATCCTTCTCAAAGAGAGTGTAGGCCTTGAGGAGCTGTGTGACGGTGTGGACGCGCTCGGCCTTGACTGCATAGTCCTGCATGAGTTCATCCTTGCGGCGTGCGCGCTCGGCGGGGTCCTCGATGGTCTCGGCTTCGGAGAGCTGTGAGGCTATGTCGGGGAGCACGAAGAACTGCGGGTCGTCGCTCTTGCCGGTGAGCTCGTCGATGCCTTTGTCGGTAAGTTCTACGCTGCGGTTTTTCTCGTCGATGACAAAGTAGAGCGGGTCGGTGACGGTCGGCATCTCGCGCTGGTTGTCCTGAAGATAATAGGCTTCGGTCTCGAGCATGAGATTCTTCATGCCGTCCTGCGAGAGAAACTTGATGAGCGCGCCGTTTTTGGGGAGGCCTTTGAAGGCGCGGAAGAGCAGCAGCGCGCCCTCCTTGCGAGTCTCCTTGTCGTCGGAAGCAATCTTGGTCTTGGCTTCGGCGAGGATTTTGGTGACGAGACGACGCTGGGCTTCGTAGACTTTCTCGACGTTGGCGCGATACTGGTCAAAGAGCTGGTCGTCGCCCTTGGGCACGGGGCCGGATATAATAAGAGGTGTACGGGCGTCGTCGATGAGCACCGAGTCGACCTCGTCGACGATGGCATAGTAGTGTTTGCGCTGCACCATGTCGCCGGGGGTCATGGCCATGTTGTCGCGCAGGTAGTCGAAACCAAACTCGTTGTTGGTGCCGAATGTGATGTCACACATATAGGCGGCGCGACGCTGAGGGGTGTTGGGCTGATGCTTGTCGATGCAGTCGACTGTAGAGCCGTGGAACATGTAGAGCGGGCCCATCCATTCCGAGTCACGCTTGGAGAGGTAGTCGTTGACAGTCACCACGTGGACGCCGCGGCCCGAGAGCGAGCGGAGAAACACGGGGAGTGTGGCCACGAGAGTCTTACCCTCGCCGGTGGCCATCTCGGCGATTTTGCCCTGATGAAGCACGATGCCGCCGATGAGCTGCACGCGATAGTGCACCATGTCCCAGGTGACTTCGTTGCCGCCGGCCATCCAGTGGTTTTTCCATATGGCGTTGTCGCCGTCGATGGTGACGAAATCTTTGCCTTGTGCGGCGAGCTCGCGGTCGAGCTGAGTGGCTTTGACGGTGATTGTCTCGTTGGCTGCAAAGCGGGCGGCTGTCTCGCGCACTACTGCAAACACCATGGGTAGGTGGTGGTTGAGACGCTCTTCGATGGTGTCGAGCATGGTCTTCTCGTTGCGGTCGATTTTGTCCCACACGGGCTGACGTTCGTCAAAGGGGAGTTCCTCGACTTCAAGACGGAGACGTTCGTTCTCTTCCTGCTCGGCTGAGACTGCTTTCTTTATGTCGGCGCGAATCTCGGTGATGCGGTCGCGCAACTGGTCTATATTGAGTGATTTCACCTCGGGCTCGAGGGCCTCGATCTGCTTTACTATCGGCTCGATCTCCTTGAGGTCGCGGGTCGACTTGTTGCCGAACAGCTTGGTGATAAATGATGTGAATGACATACCTTATATTTATATGCAATCCTAATACTAATTAGCAATTAGTAATTGCGTGGTTGGGTGATTTTGTTGTTTTGATTTTTGTTGGCATCATAGGCCCGATGGAGGCTGGATTTGCCAAAACGTGAGGGGTGAATCGCCACCTAATGAAGAGTCTGAGTCAGTCAGCCTGTAAATAGTAAATTGCTAATTATTAATTGCTAATTTGATTAAAGAGGATTGACTGAATCGGGGCGGCGGAGGCAGCATTGGGTGAACGTATGCGCAGTATGCGTGCCAGGGTCGGGGCGATGGCACGTGCGTCGATGCGTTCGATGATTTCGGAGGCGTCGAGGCCTGGTGAAAGTATGTAGACCGGCGACGTGGTGGCTTGCCAGCGCACTACGGGGAGCTGAGCGCGCTCCTCGGCTGTCTTGACCGACTCGTATTCTTCGCCGTCGGTGACTTCCCAGCCCGGGTTGACCATCACGAGCAGGTCGCCGGCATGGTTGGCCGAGATGTTGCGGTGGAGTGCGGTGGGGTCGTCGCCGGCACGGCGTGCGATAATGTCGTCAAGTGTATATACGTCGCTCACGCCGCTCATGCGAGCCAGAAACTCCGCGCCCTCGCGGCGCAGGTCGGCGTCGTTCATGCCGCGCTCCTTGATGAGCGAGCGGTTGAGATAGAAAAATCCGTTGTGATAACCGCTTACCCACTCACCGTTGCCGTGCAGTGCCATGAGATACATGTTGAGCAGCGACACGGCCTTGCGGGGCGAAAATTCGCCCGACGGTATGCCCCAACGTTCCTCGTCGCGTTTGCCACCCGAGGGGGCCGGAGTTCCGGCGACGAAGAGCAGGGTGTTGGCCATGCCGGGGCCGTTCTCCACGGCCTTGACTATCGAGGCGATGTCGCGGTCGAGGCGGAGCAGGGCGTCCATGGTCTCGATGCGGTTGTCGGCCTCTCGTCCGTAGAGATAGGGGCTGACGTTCACGCCGATGCTGAGCATGTCGGTGACGCCGCGCTTGCCCAGCGAGAGTGTCGAGATATACTCGGCCGCGGTCGTAGCCACCTCGCGGTTGGATATGGCCGACGTCTTGAATATCTTGAAGCGGTCGGTGTCGCGCGAGGGGAATGTATGGCGGAAGGGGTAAAGTTTCTTGTATTCGGGAAGATCGGGATAGCGGTCAAGCGATATCGAAGGCTCCCAAGCCATGGTGTCGAGGCGCGAGGCGAGTGTGAGTCCCACGTTGCGCCGTGCTATGGGGGTGGGAGTCTCGCGGAAGTGGCTCGAGGTAGTCCACTTGCCGTTGACGTCGCTTATCCAGAAGCTGCTGTTGCCGGCGTGTCCGGCCAGGAGGAGTGCTATCTGCGGGTCGGGGGCTATGGAATGGACCTGCCCGAGACCGCCGTCGCTGATGCGTATCTCGTCGCTGAGGGTCGACACCAGAAGCGGGGCGGGGGTTAGCTGCTGCTCAGAGTAGCTGCCGGCCAGCTTGGGGTCGAGAAGTATGGGATATTCACGCCGAGTGGTGATGTCCCAGGCCTTGGCCGAGGGCACACCGTTGACCACCGGGGCCGCACCCGAGACTATTACAGCCGTGGCGGCTGTGGCGTCCATGCCGGGGCCGTAGTCGACGTTGCGTAAGGTCACGCCGTCAGATATGAGCCGCTCGAAGCCGCCGTCGGTGAAGTTGGACCTCAGCAGGTCGACATACTCGGCGGTCAGACCCTCCACAAATATTCCCACCACCAAAGTGGGACGCGGGGCCGGGGCTTTGGCTCCGGGACGTGCGCCCACGGCGGCGATGGATACCATCGAGGCCACGAGGGCGCAGACTATGCGCGTGTTGAGTGAAAGGTCTTTGCGTTTCATTTATTGTTGCCGGTGTCGGCGGTCGGACACGTGTTGTGGCGTGATTTTATTGTGAGAATGTTAGTGATGCTTCTGACAGCCGAAGCTATCATGAGTGGCCAGAAGGCCGGATTGGGCGACTGCACGCCGGCTAAAAATATAGCTGCCAGTGCAATCAGGCATGCAAAGTTAATACTTTGATAGCATATCTCCAAGCCTTTTCCCCTTTTTAGCCAGGGAGATACCGCGCCGACAAAGCAGAGCGGGTTGAGCCAGAGATAGAGCCAGTTGGGCGAGGTGGCCTCGTGGACTGACACGAAGATGAGAAATGTGAGGAGAAGACCTTCCGTTCCGCAGAACGAGAAGTAGAGGGTGTCAAACCATCGCGCGGCCTTGGCATGGCCTTGTTTTTGCCTGATGCTTACCCATATGGCGAGCAGAAATAAGACCGAGGCCCAGAACATCGGGGTGAGTGCCCACGGTGTCGGGCCCGCCGGGGCGGGAGGTGTGGCCGACGACCCAATCAGATAACCGTCAGAGAGGGTCAATTGTTCACCGCCGGGTGTTGTGGCTCCGGCTATCATGTCGGCGAGCACCACGGGGGCAAAGCCTGTCTCGCGCTGTGAGATGGGGCGGTCGATGCCTGAGCCGAGGGCGGTGTCGATGCCAAACTGATACCAAGGATAGTTGCGGTGATGGTGGCGCATGACGTTACGGAATGTCGTGGCATCTCTTCCCTCAAGAGCTTTGCTGCCGAGTGTCACGGTGTCGCCTATGGCCTTCTCGATCATCATGAGCGGACGCGTGGCACAGTTGTCAAGCACGTAGTTGTAGCGATACACACGGTTTTCGGGCCGTATGTTGGTCATTATCATGTCGACGAGGCGGTCGGTCTGGGCGGGGGTGAGACGGAGAGTCTGCTCCCGCACCGTACGTCCTTGACGGCGGTAGGCTTCGAGAAAGCGGTCGGTCGACACGGCTGCGGCTATATAGTCGGTCTCGCCTTTGACAAATCGGTAGACAAAGCCGGGCGAGTCGAAGTCAAACACTCCCCAGTTGACTGTAAAGTCGCCATACAGGGGGTGTTGTATTCTCAGTCCGGTGTGTCCCTCCAGCTCGTAGATTTCCCGCCCTTCGCTGCATGTCAGCAGCGACACCACGGCGGTGTCGGAGGCTTCCGCACGGAGCGACAGGAGTATGGCAAATGTTATTAACAGACAGCGCAGCATCGGTGTGGGAGGTCAGCCCAGGAGGCGGGTTATATAGTCGGTGGATATGATGGCGAAGATTTTCTTGCCGTCGGGGGTGAACGACGGCGAGGAGGAGCGGAAGAGGTCGCTGAGCAGGCGGTCGATGTCGTCGGCAGTCAGCGGCTGGCCGCGGCGTATGGCTCCGGCGCGGGCCATGGAGAGGGCAAACTGCTCATACATGGCCGACGCCGGGTCGAGCCCTGTCGAGGAGATGTTGTCGATCATGGCGAGCACCATGTCGCGCGCGGGCGTGTCGGCCATCTGCGATGGGATGCCGTCGATGCTCCAGGTGTTGCCGCCACGCGGTGTGATGACAAAACCGAGTTCCGACATGCGTGTGCGTATGTCGGCCAGCACTGTGCTCTGGGCTGCGGAGAGCTCGAGCACGTCGGGAAACATCGTGGCTTGGGCTACATACTCCTGTTCGCCGGCCTTGGCGATATATGAGTCATAGAGCACGCGCAGGTGGGCACGGTGCTGGTCGATGATCATGAGTCCGTCGCGCGAGGGGGTGAGGATATATGAGTCCTTATACTGGTAGGCGTTGCCTTCGAAGTGGGAGTGCATGGTGCGCCCGGTCTCGATGGGGAGCGGCGCGGGAGCCGGCTGTGACGACTCTGCTGTGGTCTCGGGCGCGGCTGCGAGTCCCTCGTCGCGCTTGCGCATGAAGTCGTCATAGAGTTTGGCCCAGTCGGTGGCCACTGAGGCGCGTGAGCCTGTCGAGACGTCGCGTCCTGACTGGCGGAACGACTGCGAGGCCTCGCGCCGGGCCGTGTGTGACACGGGGCGGGAAAATTCGGGTCCGAGGATGTCGGAGGGGAGGGGCACCGGTTCTCTGAAGGGGTTGTACTCGTTGTCAATCACGAGTTCGGGCATGCGCTCGGTCTCGGGATTGAACACGGGTATCTCGGGTGCGTCCTCCTGGTCAAAGTCGAGCACGGGGCCTACATTGAAGCGGCCAAGCGAGTCGCGTATGGCTGCGGTGAGTATCTGCCATATGGCCTGCTCGTTTTCAAACTTGATCTCGTTTTTGGTCGGATGTATGTTTACGTCGATGGTCTCGGGGTCGACGTGCAGATTGATGAAATAGTTGGGCTGCGCGTCGGCCGGAATGAGCTTTTCGTAACACTGCATCACGGCCTTGTGAAAGTAAGGGTGACGCATGTTGCGGCCGTTGACCATGAAATATTGCAACTGATTACGGCGGCGTGCGTTTTCGGGCAGACCGATGAATCCGTTGACGCTCACTATCGACGTGTCGGTCTCGATTGGTATGAGCTGCTTGTCGAGATTTTTGCCGAAGAGGTCGCATATTCTCTTCTTCATCGACCCATGCATGAGCGAGTGGAGAGTGGTGTCGTTGCTTATGAGGGTGAAGTCCACGCCGATGTTGACAAGCGCGAGACGTTCAAACTCTCTCATGATGGCACTCATCTCGACCGAGTCCTTCTTGAGAAACTTGCGTCGGGCCGGGGTGTTGAAAAACAGGTTTTTGACCATCATGTTGGAGCCCGGAGCACAGGCCTCGGGTTCCTGACTCTCGACCTTTGAGCCGTTGATGACGAGCCGTGTGCCTAACTGGGCATCATGAAGCATGGTGCGCAGGTCGACATGAGCGATGGCGGCTATCGAGGCCAGGGCCTCGCCGCGAAATCCCATGGTGTTGAGAGCAAACAGGTCGTCGGCCTTGGCTATCTTGCTCGTGGCATGACGCTCGAAGGCCAGACGCGCGTCGGTGTCGCTCATGCCCGAACCGTTGTCGATTACCTGTATGAGCGTGCGTCCGGCGTCCTTGAGTATTATGGTGATGGCCGTGGCTCCGGCGTCTATCGAGTTTTCGACGAGCTCTTTGATTACCGAAGCAGGGCGTTGTATCACTTCTCCGGCCGCTATCTGGTTGGCTACGGAGTCAGGCAGAAGGCGTATAATGTCACTCATCGTTATCCTCCTCTTCTTGCTTGGTTACGGTGGTCGAGGAGGAGGTGGGTGTTGCAGCCGCAGGGTCGCCGTCGGGATCGCCTGACGGGTCGGGACTGTCACTGCCGTCGGGAGTCACGTTGCCGTCACTATCGGGCACGACTGTCTCGGGGTGAGCGGCTATGGAGTCGGGCCGCAGAGTGAGCGAGTCGGCTGCCACGGCTACGGAGTCGGGCAGTGTCATGTGTATCGAGTCGCCGTTGACCGTGAGGGAGTCGGCTGTCACGGCGGCCGAGTCGGCCGGCTGTGCCGGGATGTCGGGTTGGGTCACCGGCACCTGCGGGGCCGGTTTGCCTGTGGCTTGGCCTCGGGCGGTGAGAGCGGTCTTGCTCATGCGTCCGAGTATGTTCTGTCGGGCCAGTTCGGCCATTTCGGCGGGATATTCAAAGACTTCGGCCGGCGACATGGGGCGCAGCGGCTCATACCAGCGGAATTTTGGCAGGTAATAGCTGTTGCGCTTGGCCAGATAGAGCGGAGTGACCTTGCCGGTGGTCTCGGGCCACATGATGAGACGGCGCAGAGTGTTGTCCTCAAAGTAAGCGTCCATGTAGGAGCTCTCGGTGTAGGAAAACTTGTTGTAGGTCGAGTCGTTTTCCATCGGAAACATTATGGTCTGCACGTTGCCCTCGGCATAGAGCCGGCTTATGGTCGAATCGGCCATCCACACGGTCATGTCGGAGGCCGAGAGCTGGTTATAGCAGTCCTCGCCGATGTGTTGCGACATGAGTCCCATCTCGGGGAGTCGCGCCCAGTCGGCGGTCGAGTCGGAGAGATGCACCCATATGACGTTGCCCACCACCTGCTTGTCGCCGTTCCAGACAATGGGATTGTAATACATATATAATATAGAGTCGCGCTCCACCATGCTCATGGAGTCGCACAGACCCTGGATGTCGTTGCGGAAGAAGCGCACGCGGTGATAGACGTTGGTGATCTTGGTCGAGTCGGAGGGGTCCATGCATGCGGTGATGGTGTCGCCGTGGAGATAGAGGGTGTCGGAGCGGGAATACTCCATGGCCAGGGCGTTGCCGGTGACAAACGCGCTGTCTATCAGCTCGTCATAGTAACCGTAGTCGCCAAGTATGGACGACTGACGGGCCGAGTCGGTGAGTATCATGTTGCCGAACGCTTCGCCGAAACCGCCGTCGCGGTCATAGAAGAGCGTGTCGCCCGTGAGGGTGTTGCCACGCTTCATGTGGACCTTCGACCGCTCGTAGAGGTCGGCGATGCCGGTGCGTGTGTCGTAATATCCCGAGGTAGAGTTGATTTCTCCGTCCTTGCTCGTGATGAGTGTCTCGCACATGAGCTGCGCTATGGCAGTGTTGGTGTTGTAGGTGAGCGAGTCGGTATACATCTTGAGCGTATCGTTCTTGTCGGGTCCTGTGAGCTCGACGTTGAGATAGAAGAACGCGTCCTTGGTCGACGGGTAATAGAAACCCTGCTCGGAGGTCAGGGTGTTGGTCTTGTCGTCGAGTCTTCCTCCGACCATATAGTAGCCCATGTCCTGGGGCATGTCGTAGAAAAACACCGGTGTGGTGAGAGTGACGTCGCGGTTGATGAGTCTCACGTCGCGGCCGGGATAGGCGCGCAACTCGGCCACTTCGGTCGTGCCGTCATAATAGAGTTCGTCGCCGTAGACAAAGAGTGTGTCGCCCTGCTCCATCCTCACGTTGCTGTAGGCCTCGAGCGAGGATGACTCCTCATAGAAGCGGGCCGAGTCGCAATACATGAACATGTCGCCCTTTCTGAACTGCACGTTGCCCACGAGTATCTGTACGTCGGTGCCGAGCGGCTTGTCGAGTACTTCGGCATATTCGACAAACACCTTGCCGGGCTCGTGGCGGTCGGCCTGGGGTATGGTGGGGCGTATGACTGGTTTGCGGTCACGTGCCGCGCTCTTCTCCTTAGCTGCCGGAGCCTTGGCCGAGCCGTTCTTGGGCGTCTGGGCGAGCATGGCCGGGAGCGAAACGAGTGCTACGGCCACAATGGCTGCGACCGGAGCTCTCATTTGTCAGATGTGCCTGTTTTGATCCAGCCTTTGTGAGAGAACTCGCAGTCACGCCATCCGTCCTCGATGCGTGTGTATGTGTCGGCAATCTTCTTGTCGAGCCACTTTTCGAGCAACTGCTGGCGGTGCGACTGCTCGCAGAGGTTCTTGATGAGCTGATAGTCGTCCGAGAGGTTGGCGCGGTGACCCTCGATGCGGGCGGTGAGCCTGACCAGTGCCACGATGTCCTGGTTGGTCTTGGGGTCTTTCATGATGAAAGCCTGCGAGATGTCGCCGGGCTGCATGTTGTTGACCTCCTTGGCTATTTCCTGGGGGAGTTCCGACATCTGGAAGCGGGCGGTGTTGTAGTCGTCCGAGTTCATGTTGGAGTTGACCATCACGCCGCGGTTGTTGCGGGTGTCCTTGTCGTTGGAGAGCACGGCTACGGCCTCCTCAAAGGGTATTTTCTTGTCGATGAGGTCGGTGCGGAGCGAGTCGAGGCGCAACACGGCGTCGGTGAGGTCTTTCTCGGCCACGCGAGGACGCAGCAGTATGTGGCGCACGTTGATGCGGTCGCCGCGCTTCTCGATGAGCTGGATTATGTGGTAGCCATACTCGGTCTCGACAATCTTCGACACCTTCTTGGGGTCGTTGAGGTTAAAGGCTACGGCTGCAAATTCGGGCACGTAGGTCGAGCGGCCTGCAAAGCCGAGCTCGCCGCCTCGGGCCGCCGAGCCGGGGTCTTCGCTATAGAGGATGGCGAGGGTCGAGAAATCGCTCTCGCCCTTGTTGATGCGGTCGGTGTAGTCGCGCAGACGGGCCTTGACATTGTCGATTTCCTCGCGGGGAATGGCCGGGGCTGCGGTGAGTATCTGCACCTCCACCTTGCGGGGCACGTAGGGTATGGAGTCCTCGGGCATCTTGTCGAAATAGCGGCGCACGTCTGACGGAGTGGCCTTGATATCCTTGACAAGACTCTGCTGCACCTGCTGCACTCTCGAGCGGTTGGAAATCATCTCGTGGAGCATGTCGCGGATGGCGGGGAGCGACTTGTTGAACATCTGCTCGACTTTCTCCTGCGAGCCAAGCTGGGCCACATAGTTGTTAATGGTCATCTCGACCTGCTGCATCACCATTGACTCCGACACCTCGATAGTGTCAAGCTCGGCCTGGTGGAGATAGAGCTTCTCGATGGCGAGCTGCTCGGGTATCACACAGTAGGGATCGCCGTTGATTGGGGTCTTCTCATAGAGCATGGACTGGTAAGCCTCCTCGATGTCAGACTTCCAGATGGGCTGATCGCCCACAACCCAGGCTACTTCCTCTGCCGAATTGTCAATGGCGGCTACGGCATACGATATGCCCAGGAGCGACACTATGCCTAAAAGTATTATATTCTTGACTTTCACGTGTGTTGGCGGTGTTAGAGTTATGAATTATGCAATTTGGCTTCAAAGTTACGAAAAATTCTTGGACGCGTGGGATTTTTTTTATATTTTTGGTCTTAATAAAAGATAATTGGACTATGAAACCTACCGATATAGACACCATGCCGACCGCTATGGCCCGTGACGGCAAGCCGTTTGTAATCACCGTCGGACGCGAGTTTGGCAGCGGAGGGCGCGAGCTGGCCCGCGCCCTCGCCGACGAGCTGGGCATCGCCTACTACGACAAGGAGCTGCTGGTCGAGTCGGCCAGGCTCGTCGGCATAGAGCCGGAGTTTTTCGAGCAGAAGGACGAGCGTTTCCCGTCGTTTCTCCACGGTATATTCTCGTTTACAATGGGTGTGACCCCGATGTGTTACTACACCGGAGGCGGCTCCATCACCGACGATTCGCTCTATAAGGCTGTGAGCGATTTTCTCAGGTCGGAGGTCGAGAAGCGTTCGTTTGTTGTGGTGGGCCGCACCGCCGATTATATCCTGCGCGACCGTCCTAATGTAATCAATATCTTTCTTCACGCTCCGATGGAGGAGTGTGTCAGACGTATCACGGCGCGTGCCGACGCTCTGACCCCCGAGAAGGCCGAGGCGATGGCCAAACGTACCAACCGCTGGCGTGCCGACTATTACAACTTCTTCACCGACAAGGAGTGGGGTCACGCCTCAAGCTATGACCTTACCATCGACACCTCGCTCATGCCCATGCCCAGAATCGTCGAGCTGGTCAAGAGCTACCTCCGCCTCCGAGAAATATTGCCTGAGTAAATCTCTCGGGGAGGGAATACAAAAGTCTCTCGAGGGGGATACAAAAGGACAAAAGTCTCAAAAGAAACAAAAGTTTTTTATTTTAGTTGTCTGTTATGCTGACAAATAAAAATAAGACTTTTGTTTCTTTTGAGACTTTTGTCCTTTTGTATCCCCTTTCCCGATGGGGTTAATGTTGTTTCCGGCGTTTGCCGATGTTGGTGAGAACCATCCCGGCTATGATAATGGCCATGGCCAGCACCTGTATCCATTTCAGTTTGTCGAGACCCATGAGTACGGCCGAGATGGTTGCGAATGCCGGCAGGAGATACTGGTAGAGCGACACGAGTTCCGAGCCGATGTTTTTGATGGCCGGCTGGACGAGAAAATAGGCTATGAATGTCGGACACAGTAGTATGAAGCCGATTTCAATCCATGGCGTGGCCTCGGCTGTGTGGAGTATGGGCAAATGCTGCATGCCGGGCAGTAACAGCAGTCCCGGGATGGCCGCGAAGAGAAACACCCATCGGAGCATTGTCACTGGACGGTAGGTGGCCGAGGGCCGCTCGAGTATCACGAGATAGAAGGCATAACACAGAGTCGAGGCCACGGCAAGGATATCGCCGAGCAGATTGTCGCTGCCGTTCTTGCCCCCTTGGCCTGCGAGAATCACTGTCACCGCGCCGGCAAAAGATACCGCCACGCCGACATATTCGAGCATCGACGGCCGTCTGTGCTGAAAGATGACGCCGATAAGTATCACGAACACGGGCGGGAGTGTCATGATGATGGATATGTCGATGGGGTTGCCGTAGCGCAGCGAGGTGACAAAGAGAAAGATGAAGAGAAACAGCCCGACCACACCTCCGAGCACGAGCCTCGGCCAGTCGCCGCGCTTTATACGGTCACATCTGACAAACAGTGAGGTAAGCCACAGCAGCACGGCTCCGCCTATGAGCCGCACGGCGGCGATGCCGTTGGCTGTCATCCAGTCGGGGATGAGTGCTTTGGTGACAGATACGTTGACGCCCCAAAATATGGTGGCGAGCAGTATGCAGGCGTTTCCGATGAGAAAGCCGCCTGAGGATCGGGATGGTTTTTGCATGTCTGAACTTGTGGATGTTGTCATCATGAATAACGTGTCTTCCCGCCGGATGGTTTCTTAAAGGGTGATGTGTCGAAATTAAAACCATAAACTCTTGGCTGAAATTTGTGGGAATCAAAAAAAATCACTATCTTTGCAGTGCATTACGATGTATGACATCAATGCACGGGGCGTAGCGCAGTCCGGTAGCGCACCTGGTTTGGGACCAGGTGGTCGCAGGTTCGAATCCTGTCACCCCGACCCGCTTGAGGCTCTGTCATCCCTCCCGCACGTAAGGAGATACATAAGGACAAAAGTCTCAAAAGAAACAAAAGTTTTTCATTCATCCTCTTTCGGGGCAATGAGTGAAAAACTTTTTCTTTTTTATGCATCTTGCGGCTTGGTTTGGCTAAATGACAATAATATTGTATATTTGCCAATAAAATGCTGTTATTATGGATGTTCAACAGGAAAAAACCGTAATGGAGGTTGTGTATGACGGTGCTGACGGGATTGTAGGCCGGCTTAAGCATATCATGATGCTCCGTCACCTGTCGCAGCGGGCATTGGCCCGTCTGCTCAAGCTTGATCCGTCAAATCTATCGAAGGTGATGACCGGCAAACTGCCTTTTACCGAGGGGCTTGTCAACCGCATCGTGGCCGACCTCGGTGTGTCAAAGCCGTGGCTCAAGAGCGGTGAGGGATTGCCGTTTGAGAAAGAGTCGCTTGCCCGCGACATCACACTCTCTGGCTCGCCCAGGCTGATGACGGCCGGTGGAGGAGTGCCCGTGTATGACATCGATGTCACCGCCGGATGCCGCAGCCTGGAGCAGATATTCAGCGAGACACGCCCCGTGGGCATGATGAACATACCCGAACTGCCGGCCGACACCCACATCGTCAAGGTCAGGGGTGACAGCATGAGTCCGCGCATATGCAACGGCGGATATGTGGCCATACGCCACATCCGTGACCCCCGCAATATATTCTGGGGCCAGATGTATGTGGTGCAGCTTGAGGAATACAGGATGGTGAAATATGTGCGCCGCCACTCCGACCCCTCGATGGTGGTGCTGCACAGCGACAATCCCGCCTATGACGACATGGATGTGGCTCGCGCCGACATCTGCGCCCTTTACATCGTGGAGGCCGTGCTTAATTACGAACTTTTATAACTATAAACTTTCCAAACTATAAAGAAGTTAGTAATTTTGTAGCAAAATTTCTGAATACGACTATGAGCGATATATTACTTGAAGTCCGCGACCTTCACGCATCGGTGGAGGGGAAGGAGATACTCAAAGGTCTCAACCTTACCGTCCGCGAGGGCGAGGTGCATGCCATAATGGGCCCCAACGGCTCGGGCAAAAGTACGATGTCGGGCGTTCTTGCCGGCAATCCCGCCTATACGGTGACCGAGGGCTCGGCCAAGCTCCACGGCGTGGAGTTGCTCGACCTGCCTCCCGAGACCCGCAGCCATGAGGGTCTGTTTCTGTCATTCCAATACCCGGTGGAGATCCCCGGAGTGTCGATGGTCAACTTTATGCGTGCCGCCGTCAACGCCAAGCGCAAGTATCTCAACGAGGAGCCCATGTCGGCAAGCGACTTCCTGAAGCTCATGCGTCAGAAGCGCGAGATTGTGGAGCTTGACAATAAACTTGCCTCGCGCTCGGTCAACGAGGGTTTCTCGGGCGGCGAGAAGAAGCGCAACGAGATATTCCAGATGGCTGTGCTCGAGCCTCGTCTGTCGATTCTCGACGAGACCGATTCGGGCCTCGATATCGATGCTCTGCGAGTGGTGGCCGGTGGTGTCAACAAGCTCAAGACGTCCCGAAACGCTACCATAGTCATCACCCACTATCAGCGTCTTCTTGACTATATCAAGCCTGATTACGTGCATATCCTCTATAAAGGCCGCATCGTCAAGACCGGCGGACCAGAACTGGCCCTCGAGCTTGAGGAGCGCGGATATGACTGGATTAAGGAGGGCAATTATTAATTAGCAATTGGCAATTAGTGATTGGTAATTAATTTAGTTTAAGTTAATTATTAAATTAACAATTACTAATTACTAATTACTAATTGAACAAGTGCTGCTGATTGAAAAGAAATGAGTGCCATTAAGCAATATACCGACCTCTATGACGCGATGCGCGATGCCGTGCATGCATCGACCGGCGAGCCGCTCAACGCGTTGCGCACCGCCGCCCGTGCCGGGCTTGACCTGGAGTTGCTCCCGACCCGTCGCACCGAGGGGTTTGAAAAGACCTCAATTGAGGATATGTTTGCGCCCGACTATGGCGTGAACGTCAATCGTGTGGGCATACCGGTGGATGTGGCCGCCACATTCCGCTGTGATGTGCCCAATATGTCGACACTCCAGGCCACTGTGGTCAACGATAAGTTTGTACCCTCGGCCACGCTCGACGAGCGTCTGCCCGAAGGGGTGACTTTCATGTCGCTCGCAAGGGCCTCGCGCGAGATGCCCGAAATAGTCGACCGTTATTATGGCTCGCTGGCTCCGCTTGCCGATGCCTCGGTGTCGCTCAACACCATGCTTGTGCAGGACGGAGTGTTTATCCATGTGGCCAAAGGCACGCGTCCCGACAAGGCCCTGCAGTTGGTCAACATTTTCTCGTCGCCCGCGCCGCTCGCAGCCTTCCGCCGCATGCTCATCGTGGTCGAGGAGGACGCCGAGCTGACACTGCTCGTGTGTGACCACACCCAGGACCGCACGCAGAACTATCTCGCATCTCAGGTGACGGAGATAGCCGTGGGCCGCAACGCCCGGTTGGAGATGTGCTCCATCGAGGAGTCGTCGGCCAATACCTCGCGCTACTCGCGCATGTTTGTCGCACAGCAGGAGGGGAGCGGCGTGACTGTCAACAACACCACACTCACCTGTGGCGTCACACGCAACGATTTTGACATCGAGCTCCTCGGCGAGCATTGCGAGTGTCACATCAACGGCATGGCCATAGGCTCTGAGCGGATGCATATCGACAATGACACGGTTGTGATGCACCGCGCGCCCCGTTGTCGCAGCAACCAATTGTTCAAATATGTTATGGACGACGAGTCGAGCGGAGCCTTTGAGGGCAGCATCACCGTGATGCCCGACGCTCCCTACACCGAGGCTTATCAGAGCAACCGCAATATACTTGCAAGTACCAACGCACGCATGCACTGCAAGCCGCAGCTCATTATCAACAACGATGAGGTGAAATGCAGCCACGGAGCCACTACGGGTCAGATTGACGAGGACGCGCTATTCTACATGCGTTCGCGTGGCATACCCGAAGCCGAGGCCCGCAAGATGCTGATGCAGGCGTTTATGGTCGATGTCATCGATTCGGTGCATATCCCCGGTCTGCAGGACCGTCTGCGTCATCTCGTCGACCGCCGTTTCTCGGGCACGCTCGGCAACTGCGAGACGTGCGAACTAAAAAATTAACAACATGGATATTGAGAAGATTCGCTCCGGGTTTCCGATACTCGAACGAAAACTATATAACCGACCGCTGGTCTATCTCGACAATACAGCCACATCACAGACCCCCGACACGGTGGTCAAGGCTGTGGTCGACGGATACACCACGACCAAGGCCAATGTGCACCGTGGCGTGCACACGCTCTCGCAGGAGGCTACCGAGCTCCAGGAGGCTGCACGCCGACGGGTGAAGGAGTGGATCAACGCAGCCTCGGTTTCCGAGGTTATATTCACGCGCGGCACCACCGAGGCTCTCAATCTTGTGGCTTCCTCGTTTGGCGGCTTGATGCTTGGCGAGGGTGATGAGTTGATACTCACTGAGATGGAGCATCACGCCAATATCGTGCCATGGCAGTTGCTGCGCGACCGCATCGGATTTACCATACGCGTGGTGCCTGTCAATGCCGTCGGCGAACTCGACATGGACGCCTATCGTGAGATGTTTAACGAGCGCACGCGTCTTGTGAGCGTGTGTCATGCCTCCAACGTGCTCGGCACCGTCAATCCCGTCAAGGAGATGACAGCCATAGCCCACGGCCACGGAGTGCCTGTGGTGGTGGACGGAGCCCAGGCCGCACCCCACATACCGGTTGACGTGCGCGACATCGACGCGGACTTCTATGCGTTCTCGGCCCATAAGATGTATGGCCCGACGGGCGTGGGGGTGCTCTACGGTAAGGAGAAATGGCTCGAAAAGATGCCTCCCTACCAAGGGGGCGGCGAGATGATCGAGTCGGTGTCGTTTGAACGCACCACGTATGCCGAACTACCCTATAAATTTGAGGCCGGCACGCCCGATTTCATCGGCATCTCGGCGTTGGCCAAGGCCATAGATTTCATGGATGAGACCGGCGTAGAGCAGATAGCCGCCCATGAGCATGAACTGCTTGACTACACTACGCGCCGCATGCTTGGGGAGATACCCGGCATGAGGATATTCGGACAGGCCCCGGGCAAATGTGCCATTATCTCGTTTCTTGTCGGCAATATCCATCATTACGATATGGGTATGCTGCTCGACAAGCTCGGTGTGGAGGTACGCACGGGCCATCACTGTGCCCAGCCGCTGATGCATGTGCTCGGTGTTGAGGGCGTGGTACGTGCCTCGTTTGCCGTCTACAACACACTCGAGGAGTGTGACGCATTTATCGCCGCCCTCAAGCGTGTCACCGCTATATTGGAGTGACGGAGATTGGATTGTCAATTATGTGGAGAAATTTCTCGTTGAAATGGGAGCCGTATTCGCTTTCATGGGCGGCAGTGTCATATAGAAGTGTCGGGTGATGATTATTATATCGACATCCTGATGTACAATACCTTTCTACATCGCTATTTATTTACACGATATGGGCTTGGATATATATTCTGGTAAATTGACTCGCTATTACAGCCGCAACTGAAAAACCATCGTACAGCGGATGGCGGAGGAAAACGGACAAAAGTGCGTAATGACAGACTGTGACGGGAATGAAATAAAACCCGTAGAGGATAAAGCGGAAATAGAGGATATCCGGACTACCGTGACCAAATGGATTGACAATATCGCCGTGACCATCGACATGCCGGAGCCTTCACCGTTATGGGACGAAACATCCGAATGTGACTATTATACGGACAAACCCGATTGGGAGGCCTTCGGGGCATTGGTGATGTTGCAGGCTTGCCTCTCTCTGAATCGCCCGTTGCCCGAATATGTGGAAAGCAAGTGGAATGCCTATGACGAGCCGATAGTCAAAGAGGCTATGTCGAAGAAAATAGCCAATTCATTGCTTTATGATACAGCTCTCTGGCTGCCGATTCCGGATGATATTATTTTTGTGGCTGAGTATCCTGCAGGCACTGTGGGGGCAATATCTACGCTCTCACTTCTGAAACGGGAACTGGAAAATATAAACCGGCAGCTATGGAAGGCCGATGAAGCCACTATACACTCTTGGAGAAACGACAAATACTATATACCGGTAAAACAAAAAGAGCCTGAAACTCCTTTTGGGATTCATCCGCAGGTCAGACAAAACGCCTAAAGAGAAATACCGTACCGAGGAACTGGCTCAATGTGCCTATTCGATGCTATACCAAGCTGTCTCTTTTGCGGAAGAACACCGTGTGCCGATATTAATGGATTATTAAACAAGTTATAAACGCCCTATTAAACCGGAAGTCCCTCTTATTTACAGGAGGCTTTGGGCCAGGAGCCATGTAAGGCGGCGTAAATGGAGGTTGTGGAGATAGATGAGCCGCTGGCGGCGGGGATGGTGGGTGCGCTGCATTACTTTGGCGTAGAGTGAGGTCGAGAGAGAGTGGGCGACAGCATAGTTTTCGCGGTCGGCATGCGATGTATTTTCGAGGGCTTCACGCTCGTAGGCTGCAGCGAGTATCATGCTGCGTGCGTCAAGCCAGTCGAGCCATCTGCGTCGGCGGTTGTCGGAGTCGGGCAGTGACAGGAAATGGTCGCGTATAGTGTCGAGCGAGTGCTCCCATCGCTCGGGATGCGCGCTGAATCCGGTGCCTGTGATGGATTCTTCCTGCTGAAAAGTGGTGACGGTCGGCGTGCCTGAGAGCCGCAGGATTGCTGAGGTGTGCATGAGCAGCCGGGTGCCGAGTTCGTAATCGACCCATCCGCTAAGGTTCTCGTCCCACGCTCCGACGGCACGGAACAGCGAGGTGCGGGCTACATAGCGTTGGGTCGACAGGCAGCCGCGGAACAGGTGATGAAACATGGCGTTGTCGCGCCCTGTCAGGAAGTATAGCCGTCTGATGGAGCCGTCGATAAAACGTGTGAGGATATCGCGGCCGATTATATCGGCCTGCGGATTGGAGTCGATGGCACGTGAGAAGTCGCTGACGTGCTCCGGTGCCATCACGTCGTCGGAATCAAAAAACATGGTCCACTCCGTGGTCACACATTCCAGTCCGCGGTTGCGTGCGGCGCATGCTCCAGCCCGCGGCTGAGACAGTAGAGTCACATAGTCCTTGCCGTCGGCCCAGGCGCGCATCACGTCCACTGAACTGTCGGATGAATTGTTGTCGACCAGTATCACATGAGCCGGTCTCAGAGTCTGCGTATCGATACTGCGCAGAGTGCGCGCGATGGTGTGCGCGCGGTTGTAGACCGGGATAACTATTGTGACTGGCGAATGCAAGAGTGAAAAATGTGACTAAATGGAGAGAGAGGCTTATCGTTTGCGGTTACGCACGGAGCGAGTGGCCGACGAGGGTGTTGAGGCCTTCACGCTCTTGGGTTTCTTGACCTTGGCGGGTTTGGTCTTGGATGCAGAGCTTTTTTGGGCTCCGCGTTTTGTGCGTGACGCACGAGTGGAGGCCGGTTTCTCCACGCTGTCTTCGGCCACTGAGGTTTCGCTTGCTGCGGCATCGCCCGATGCGAGGGCTTCGGCTTTCTCGGCAGCTTCACGTCGGGCGGCAAGCTCTTCGAGCGAGGGCACCCATAGCTTTTTCTCGTAGTTGTCGAGACGCTGCTGTATGCTGTCGCGTGCATGGGCCAGCTCATCGGGATCGGGATAGAGCTGCATGAGCGACTTGTTTTTCAGATTGCGGGTCTTGTAGATGTCACCTTCGTAGAGCCCGAGACGGAAATAGTCGTCATAGGTGCATGTGGCAAGGTTGTTGTCGTCGTCGGTAAAGATGTTTTGTGTGGTGATGTAGGGACGGAGGTCGTCATATCTCACCCAGAACATCGGGTAGCGTATGGCCTCGGCTCCGAAATCGCCGGCGCGGTGGAGCACGGGGCATATGGCTTCGACGAGTGTGCGCATGCGGTTGGAGCGACGGTCAAACTCCCAACGCTCGATGATGTAATAGCTTAGCACTTCCGAGGCCGGGATGTCGGACTCCTCGATGGCGAAGCGCGGATTTTTCTCGGTCGAGCCTTTGGCCTCGGAGTAGAGGATGTAGAAGCGGTCGAGGACATCGCGCATGTTGACCTTGAAATCGTCGCTGAACACCTCACGTCCGTCGAGATACTCATAACCTCGGAGTGAGCCGTCGGCCATGCGCTTCATGATGATGCGAAACAGATTGTCCTGTCCCTCGACGGGCTCGTCGGGATAGTAGAGCGCGCCGTTGGCGTCTTTGGTCAGGTCGAGGCTGCGATACATCACGCGCATCCACTGGAGCTCGCTGTCGTCGGTCGAGGAGCCCTCGAGGCGGTTTTGCATGCGCTGTGTCACCCCCGGGGAGTCTTGCCTTGTGTTGCGGTCGGAAGCCTTGCGGCGCACTACCGACGAACTCGACGAGGCGTCCTGCGCGAAGGCGCAGACCCCGATGAAAAGAGCTATGGCTGTGAGAAGAAATTTCTTCATTGATATATTACGTGTATATATGTTGCGCCCGAAGGCTAAACTTTAAACTCCAAACTTTTAAACTCATTAATTGACAATGACTTCCATCGGCGAGAGCACTCTCTCGATGCCGTCGGGACCCTTGGCGCGGATGCGGGAGATGTAAAACCGCTTGCCGCGCGCGAGCCGCTTGAACTGGTCGCGCTGACGCTGGGTGAAGGCCGGTCCCTGCGACACTTCGGGGATGGCGTTGCCCATCTGGTCGAAAAACACGGTCTCGAATCCGAGCACCTGGAAGTCGATGTTGAGCATGTCGTCATCAATGGCCGCCTCGATGCCGGGTATGGTGGTCAGGAGTGATTTGGCTATAGGTCTGCCCCCCTTGTAGCGGTCTTTGGTGCCGTTTGGAGCCGTGAACGAGAGGAACGCGGTCGGGTCGGGGAGTTTGCGCACGCGGAATGTCGACGTGGCCACAGTCTGCGGGCGTCCGTCGATATTGGCAGTGACTGTCACGGTAGCGTTTTCGCCCACCTTAGCGGGGCGCGCTATCCACGAGTCGCCCTGACGGGTGAGGGAGCCGTTGGTCATTGTGGCCGACACACCGTTCATCGGCACTCCGGGGACTGAGATGCTCACGGGGTTGTTGATGCCGGCATAGAGCACGTTCATCATGGTGGCCGATACGGTGGCTGTCGGCTCCATGACGGTGTAGGACGAACTGAATGGGTGGCGTGTCGACGAGCCGTCGCCGTGGGCCACCTCGATATAGCCCGAGTAGTCGAAAGTGCCTGTCGACGAGGTGTTAAATTCGTAGATGCCCCTGTCGTTGCCGAGAGGTTTGCCTCCGACAAATATGTCGGGGCGGGCTGTGGTGTCGACGGCGGCGAGGACTATGGCTGCGGAGTATTTGCCCCCGCGCATCACCATACGCGACTGGGGGATGACAAAGGCGTTGAGCTCGTTGACGCGCACGTCGCCTGCATCCACGCCGGCCAGCAGGGCGGCCAGGGCCTCGCCCTCGGCATAGCGTATGTCGTTCTGGAGCTTTGTCATGAGAGTGACGGCTGCCACCACAGGCTGATGTTCAAACTTGGCCTCTTCCCACAGTTGGTCCTGCACTGTGCCGGGGCGGCGGTAGGGGGCGGTGGAGAGGGCTTCGTCGATTGAGGCGCGCTTCACGGAGTCGGATATGAGCGAGGTCACGAAGTCGCGATAGGTGTCGATGGATGTGCGCAGATGCTGACCGCGTGTTTTGCCTGGGCCGAGCAGTACGATTGAGGCCGCGTCGAGGTCGTCGCGGCGGTTGATGTTGTCGGGTGAGCCTTCTTCGCCGTCGGCCTGACGCACGATGGCGAGTTTGAGCGAGTCGACCAGAGTGTAGAGGCTTGCGGCATTTTTGCGTACCTGCGAGGCTTTCTTGAGCCACGGGGTGCCTTTCTCGGGATTTTGCTGAGTGAAGCTCTCAAGCTGGCCATATATGGCGTCGTTGCGTCGGCCTATGTTGGCATTGGTGCGTGCCAGCCCGTCTTCGACCTGTACGAAGCCGTCGAGCACGTCGCTCGACACGTTGAGGGCGAGCATGGCGGTGAGGACGATATACATGAGGTTTATCATCTTCTGCCTTGGTGAGAGCCTTACTACTGATTCTGCCATGGGGTGTTTGCTCTTCGAGCAAAGGTTATGAGGTTATAAGGTTATGAGGGGGATGGGGCTAATGGGCCGGATGGCTTAAACTCTATGCTTTCATCTCTATACTTTATACATCGAGACTGTCGAGTTGTGGATCATCTTTTCGTATATCTGGTTGAGCTGTTGCATGTAGCGGGCCATTTTTTCGGTCTCCTCACAGTAGCGGGCACTCTGCGCCGCGCTTTTTTCATACATGTCGCGTATGTCCTTGATGCCGCGGTTGACACGGTCGATCGATTCGAGCTGCGAGGATATGCTCTTGAGCTGTATCTCATAGATGGTGTTGAGGCCGCCGATGTTGCGGTTGAGGTCGCTCATCTGGGATATGTAGTCGTGAGAGTTGGCCTGGAGTGCTGAGGAGTTGTCGGTGATGGCCTGATAGCTCTGCAGGAGCGTTGCGGAGACAGCGTTGAGGCTTTGGGTGGTCTCGCGCAACTGGGCGAGCTGCTCTGTAATGGCCGACATCTGCTCGACATAATCGCGCGAGACTGAGGCCACGTCGGCTGCGGGTACAGGTTGGGGTGCTGCGGGGCCTGCGGCAATCACTTGTCCGGCCATTCCCGCAGACGGCTCGGCATAGAGTGCCGGCTGACGGTCTACCTGTGTGGCTATGACTTGTGAAGCGGCCGAAGTCTCCGCGTCATCGCCCTCGCCGTCAGTCTTGCGGTCGAGCTCGGGGAACACGTCTTCCCAGTGATATTCCTTGGGCGGACGGTCGAAGGCCGTGAGGATAAACATCACAATCTCCGTGCCCATGCCGATACACAGGAGGGTGTCGCCTCCCTGTATATGCAATATCTTGAAGAGCGCGCCGCAGATGACGATGGCGGCTCCGATGCTGTAGGCAAAGTTGAAAAGACGCTGTCCGCCCTCCCAGGTCATTATGGTGCGGTAGCGCGACTTGATATTTTCTTTATTCATGTTCATGGCGTTGTTGACCACTAAACTTTATATTAACTGTAAATTCTAAACACTATTTGCGCGCCTTGGTGCCTTTGGCAAAACCTATCTGCGAGCGCACGCAGCGGAAACCTATGTAGCTGCGCTGCTCGTTCTGATATTCCCACATGCGCAGGTCGGAGCGTACGTTGTGGGCCACGTCTTTCCAAGAGCCTCCGCGTACGATTTTGCGCTTCATCCTGTATGGATCTTCCTGAGCGGCGTCGTAGCGATATTCGGGGTTGAGGTCGCTGGTGAGTTTGCCGACGCTCTCGGTGTAGGCGGTCGATGTCCATTCGCTCACATTGCCGGCCATGTCGTAGAGACCGAAATCGTTGGGGGCGTATGTGCCCACACGCGAAGTGATGAGCTGTCCGTCCTGCACGAAGTTACCCTCCTGCGGCTTGAAGTTGGCGTAGAAGCAGCCCTGATCTTCGGTGAGGGGCAGGTCGCCGTCCCAGGGATACATGTTTTCGCTCTTGCCGGCTCGTGCTGCATACTCCCACTCGGCTTCGGTGGGGAGGCGGTAGGGTTCGATATAGACTCCTTCGCGACCGAGCGAGCGGCGGAGGAAGTCGGTGCGCCAGTTGGCAAAGGCATTGGCCTGCTCCCAACTCACACCTACCACGGGATAGTCGCTGTAGCCTCCGTGAGAGAAATACATGCGCACGTAAGGCTCGTTGTAGGCGTTGTCAAAGTCGTTAATCCATGCCGTGGTGTCGGGATATACGTTGACGATATAGGTGTTGACAAAGTCATAGGGTCCGGTGAGTGCGCGGGTGACAGTCTCGCGTATTATCTGTCCGTCGTCGTTGACATAAGCGGTGTCCTTGGAGATGAGAGGGAGCTCGGTGGGGACGGGACGGTCGGTATTATACTCGCGACGGGCTGGGTTGAGACGGTTTTTGCGCTTGGCCGCCTCGGTGTGGTTGTATATCTCGTAGCGATAGTTGAGCTGCTCGGGGTCGAGTTCCTTGACGCCGGTGATGGGGTTGATGCGGTAGAGGCTCTCGATGGCGCGCTGCTCGTCCTCGTTGGCGTTGCGCCAGGGTATGGCCTTGGTCCAGTTGAGATGGGGTGTCACGGGGTTGCCCTCGCGGTCTTCCTCGATTTTATACTCCTCGTTGCCTCCGTAGGAGGGGTCGGCGAGCCGCTCGCGGATGATGGAGTCGCGCACCCAGAATACAAACTGCTTGTATTTGGCGTTGGTAATTTCGGTCTCGTCCATCCAGAAAGCGTCGACCGATACGCCGCGCTGGTCGGCCTTGAGGTTCCAGAGCGAGTCGTTCTTGGCCGGGCCCATCTTGACCGAGCCACGGCTCACGAGTACCATGCCGTAGGGGGTCGGTTCGGCCCATGAGGTGCCCCCCACGCCGGTGACTTCTCCCCCCATGGAGTTGCGGTTGCCTGTGGCGCAACTCACTGCCATGCCCACGAGGAGGAGTGCGGAGAGTATATGTAGTATCTTTTTCATAAGTTACATTATGCGTATGCTCTTGTGTTTGTTGCGGTTTTTCTCTGAGAAGTCGAGTTTAAGGTTGTAGCCGGCAAATATCTCGTGGCTTCCCGACGAAGCCTTGGCGATGTCGCTCAGGTGGTAGTCATAACTGTAGCCGATGAATATCCCCTTGAGTTCGGCTCCGAGCATTAGCGACACGGCGTCGCCGTAGCGGTAGCCGATGCCGGCCGAAAACATCTTGTTGTATCTCGCGCGGACGGTGGCGGCCACGTCGGTAAACGAGAAGTCGCTCCTTATCAGCACTGAAGGTAGCACTTCAAATAACGTGTTTTTCACTGGAATATTGCCCTCGGCATTAAAATAGAGCGTCCGATTGGCCGTAAAACTGTATTTTTTAGCCGTGCCGTCGCCCGAGGAGCTCAGTTCGCCCGAGCCTTGAGTGCTGTTTTCGTCGCTGAATGTAACGGTGGGATTGTTGGCATGGAGCAGCGAGAGTCCGGCTTTGAACCGCTTGTGTACGTAATAGACACCGAGGCCGAGGTCAAAGGCGTTGCCGGCCACGTCGCGGTCGGGCAGGGCGTTGTCGGCACTCTGGTGATAGTCGTCATCGTCGGGGATGTAGACTTCCGAGCCCTTGAACTGCTCGTTGAAAAATCCGGCCTGGAGGGCAAAGGTAAATTCGCCCTTCAATGCCTTGTGCTTATAGCCTATCTGGGTGTTGGCCGTGAGATTGCGAAACAGTCCGTATGACTCCTGCTGCACCACCACTCCCGCGCCCCATCGTTTGCCGAGAAACTTGAACGGGGTGTCGGCCGCGCCTACAAACGTGCGAGGGGCATTGTCGATGCCTGTCCATTGGGCTCGCACGCCTCCGCGCAGACGTATGTTGTCGGTGTCGCCGGCGGCCGCAGGGTTGTAATAGGTTGGCACGGCCCAGTAGTGCGTGAGCATGGCGTCGCCCTGGGCCGATAGACGCGGAGCGACGGCAATGGTCAGGGCCGCGACGGCCATGGCCTTGAGAAGTATGTGGGGGAGGATGCGGGGCATTATTCAAAATAGAATGTGAATACCACCATGCGCGAGAGGGCTTTTTTGAGCGAACGGGTGATTTTGAGTTTGTCAGGCTCGTCCTCCAGGTCGGGGCGGTCGTGGTCTATTATATCGGAGAGGCCGAAGCAGAATTTCACTTCGGGTATGAATTTGAAATAAGGCAGATAGAAGTCGCAGCCGAATCCGGCAGTCAGATACATGTCGAAAGGCTTGGCACGGAGATAGTCGCCGCTGCTGCGGGTGAGATTGATCGACGGCATCACTCCGGCGGTGATGTAGGGGCGCGACTGGCGATAGCGCATGCCTGAGAATTTCAGGTCGACGGGGAGCACGATATAGGTCGACTTGACATTTTGTCTCAGCTCCGCGCCTGTCAGATATTCGCGCATTGTGATGTCGCGGTTGCCGAAATACATGCCCGGAGTGAAGCGGAGGTTGAACAGAGAGCTGAGCCGCAGGTCGATGAGGCCGTTGACGCAAAATCCGGGCGAGAACGATGGCTGTTCCATATACCATTGCTCGCCCTGCTCGGTGACAAAACCGTTGTGGACAAAGGTTACGTCCTGGGTGTGCACGCCCACCGAGAAGCCGAGGTGCCAGCGGCGCATGTCGGCATACGGACGGTTGAGCACTTTGTCGTTGAGAGCCTGGGCCGAGGCCGTGAAGCCCACGCCGGCCACTGCTGCGACGAGCATCGCAACACAGACGCGCAGATATGTGATAACACCGTGATTCATCATCTATTTAAACGCATCCACGCCCCGATTATTGCATTATCGCGGCGAAAGGGATGATGCAAAAGGACCCGTGCCCGCAATTTTTTCTTCGGGAGAGATGCGTCTGTCAGGCTTTTGACTCGATGGAGCCTGAGGCGAGGGTGGTGTGGATGATGTCGCCGGGACGGATGTCGGCGGCCGAGGTGACGGCGCGGCCGTTGACGCGGGTTATGGAGTAGCCGCGCGCGAGAGTGGCCTGCGGCGAAAGCACCTGCACGAGTCCGTCGATGCGCTCGAGACGGGCCCGCTGACGCTCTATCACGCCCTCGGCCGAGGCTGTGAGACGTTCGGCCATGACGTCGAGACGCGACATCTCGGGGCGCAGGCAGGTCGAGGCCGCGTCGCTGACAGCCACCGCGAGGCGGTCGAGCCGTGTGCGGGCGTTACGGAGAGCCATGTCGGGGAGATGGGGGAGGGCCGCACCGATGCGGGCTATCTGTTCGCGGTTTCCGGCCAGAAGGTCGGAGGCCAGCATGTAGATTTCCGAGCCAAGACGGTGGAGCGTGGCCAGAGCCTCGTCGCCGCGCGCTATGAGCCACTCGGCGGCTGCCGTGGGGGTCTTGACGCGCATGTTGGCCACCGAGTCGAGCACGGTGATGTCACGCTCGTGGCCTATGCCGATGATTACGGGGAGCGGAAACTGGGCAATGTTGGCGGCCAGTTCGTAGCTCTCGAAGGCAGCGAGGTCGCTTGTGGCTCCGCCGCCGCGTATTATCACCACACCGTCCCACATCTCCTCGTTGGCCGCTATCTGCTCGAGCGCGGCAATGATGCTGGCGGCGGCCGACGCACCCTGCATGAGTGCGGGATAGAGACGCACGCGGAAGTCGAGCCGCGAGGGGTTGGTGAAGAGCTGATGGACAAAATCGCCGTAGCCGGCTGCTCCGGGTGCCGAGATGACAGCCATGCGCAGGGGCACTTCGGGCCACATGAGGCTGCGGTTGAGGTCGATGATGCCTTCGGCCGTCAGGCGCGCGATTATTTCCCGTCGGCGGCGCACGAGGTCGCCGAGCGTGTAGGACGGGTCAATCTCGGTGATGTTGGCCGAGAGGCCGTAGGCGGGGTGAAACGAGGCCGTGACGCGTACCAGAACCTTGATGCCGCTGCCAAACTGCTGGCCGGTGGCTTGGGTGAAGGCGGCGTCGATGCGGGCAAATGTGCTGCGCCATATTGTGGCGCGTACGCGGGCCACGGGTTCGCCCGTGAGGGGGTGTTTCTGCACCAGTTCGAGGTAACAGTGGCCCGAGCGTCGCACGTCGGAGGTCTCGGCCGTCACCCATATGCCAGCCAGCCCGGGCACGCCGTTGACGGCCCCGGCTATGCGTGAGGTAAATTCTTCGAGGGTGATAGGTTCAGTTAAAGCCATGAGATTTCTTTAAAGGCATAGGTGCGGGCTATGCCGTCGGCGCGGTCGGTGAGCGTGATGATGCCCGAGGGGTCTACCGAGTCGACGCGGGCGGTCATGGTGTGGCCACGCTGATGGTCATAGAAGGGGTGCCACCCTTGGTTGCGCCACAGCCGGCTGAAATATTCCCCGCTGAGCGACTGCTGAGGCGAGGCAAGCGCGGCGTCGACGCGCCCGAGGATGTCAGAGACCATGGCGCGGGCCAGCGATTCGACGTCAAACTCCACCTTGGGCATGAGCTGGCGCATCGACACGGGGTTGGGGGCGTCGGAGCGAAACTCCGTCTGGTTGACGTTGAGCCCGATGCCAACGATCGTGCGGTCGATGGAGGTGCCGGTGATGGTGTTCTCGATAAGAATGCCGCATATCTTGCGGCCGTCGACATATATGTCGTTGGGCCACTTGATGCTCACCTGTGCGGCCACGAAGTGGCTTACCAGGTCGGCGATGGCGATCGACACGGCCTGGGAGATGACAAACTGGCGCGCCGGATGCAGCCCCTCGGGACGCAGCAAGAGCGAGAGAGTGATGTTGCATCCTGGCTCGGCTTCCCACGAGTTGCCGCGCTGTCCGCGTCCGGCTGTCTGCTCGCGGGCCATGACCACCGTGCCGTGGGGGGCGTCGGCGGCTATCCCGGCGAGATAGCTGCTTGTCGAGGGCAGAGTGTCCTTTATGATAAACATTGTGCGGGAGGAGTGTCAGAAAGTCAGTCGGCGCGAGCCGTCGGGGAGCACTTCGATGTTGACGCGGACGGTGTCGTCGGGGAGTATGTCGTCGATGCGGTCGGGCCATTCGATGAAGCAGAGCGCGCCCGAGTCGAGATAGTCCTCGATGCCTATGTCAAAGGCCTGCTCGAGATTCTCGATGCGGTAGAGGTCGAAGTGATAGATGAGTTCGGCCGTGGTGTCGGAGCGGTATTCGTTGACTATGGCAAATGTCGGCGAGCCTGTCGGGTCGTCCTCCACGCCGAGGGCACGGCACAGGGCGTTGATAAAAGTTGTCTTGCCGGCACCCATCTCACCGGTGAAGGTGTAGACGGTCTCGTCGCCCATCTCCGCCATAAACTCGCGGGCGGCTTCGTCAAGCGCGTCGGTCGATCGGATTATTATTTCTTTCATGATTATCTTAACTCTTTAAACTTTATAAACTCTTTAAACTTTAAACTTTCTTTGGCATCAGGGTGATTATCGGCACGAGCATCTCCTGGAGCGATATGCCTCCATGCTGGAAAGTGCCGTCGTAATACTGTACGTAGTGGTTGTAGTTGTTGGGATAGGCAAAGAAGTCGCGTCCGGTGGCAAAGATGTAGGTTGACGACACGTTGGGGGCGGGGAGGCCGAAACGTGTGGGCGACTTGATTTCGTAGACCTCCTTGCGCGGATAGTCGAGGTTTTTGCCTACCTTGTAGCGGAGGTTGGTGTTGGTGTTGCGGTCGCCTATCACCTTGACGGGACGGTCGACGCGCACGGTGCCGTGGTCGGTGGTCAGGATTATCTTGAAACCCTTGGCCGCGATGGCGCGGAATATCTCCAGGGCCGGCGAGTGGCGAAACCACGACTCGGTAAGCGAGCGGTAGGCGGCGTCGGTCGAGGCCAGCTCGCGTATCATGCGCGACTCGGTGCGCGCGTGTGACAGCATGTCGATAAAGTTGAACACTATGACATTGAGGTCGTTGTCGAGGAGATTGGCGAAGTCGGAGAGCAGTTTCTCTCCGGCGGCCGAGTCGTTGACCTTGTTGTAGGAAAAGCGACATTTGCGCCTGTAACGTTCAAACTGAGTGGCTATCAGCGGCGACTCGTTGAGGTTTTTGCCCTCTGGCGAGTCCTCGTCGACCCACAGGTCGGGAAACATCCGCGCAATGTCGACCGGCATCAGGCCCGAGAAGATGGAGTTGCGCGCATATTGTGTCGCGGTTGGGAGTATGGAGCAGTAGAGGTCTTCCTTGAATGTGAAGTTGTCGGCCAGCAGCGGCTTGATGGCCGACCATTGGTCGAGGCGGAAGTTGTCGATGAGGATGAAAAACACTTTCTCGCCGGCGTCGAGCAACGGGAATACTCTCGACTTGAATACCTCGGGCGAGAACATCGGTCGCCCCTCCGGCTTGGGGTCGGTGATCCATGACTCGTAGTTGCGGCATATGTATTTGCAGAAGGTCGAGTCGGCCTCGGTGCGCTGCATGGCCAGCAGTTCGTCCATCGAGCTGTCGGTGGCCGAGAGCTGCATCTCCCACTGCACGAGCACACGGTAGAGTTCCATCCAGTCGTCCATTGATGCGGCACTGTTGATCATAGATGCTATGCGCGAGAAGTCCTGCCGGTAGTCGGTGGCGGCTTTTTCGCTCACCAGGCGGTCGCTGTGGAGGTTTTTCTTGATTGACGAGAGTATCTGGTTGGGGTTGACGGGCTTGATGAGATAGTCGGCTATCTTGCTGCCCACGGCCTGGTCCATGATGTTCTCTTCCTCGCTCTTGGTAATCATTATCACGGGGATGTGGGGCGAGGCTTGCTTGATGCGCTGGAGAGTTTCGAGGCCGGTGAGACCCGGCATGTTCTCGTCGAGTATGATGAGGTCAAATGGCTGTTCCTCGGCCATGGCGAGGGCGTCGGCACCGCTGCAGCAGGTGGCGATGTCGTAGCCTTTTGATTTCAGAAACATTATGTGGGGCTTGAGGAGGTCTATCTCGTCGTCAGCCCATAATAACTTTGCCAATGGGTGGTGGTCTGTGGTTAGAAAGTTAGTAATAACGTTTTGCGCGGCGATTCTCAGTCGTCCTCGTCCCCTTCCGATCCGAGAGGATAGTCGGGCAGGGTGGTGACGGGTGTCGATTTTTTGTCAGGCTCTTTGACCGGTTCCTTGTCTGTGTTTTTGACAGCTTTTCGGGGCTCTGTTTTGGTTGCTGTTTTGGTCTCTGCCTTGGTCGCGGGTTTAGTCTCGGGTCTGGTCTCGTTTTTAGTCTCCGGTTTGACATCCGGCATGACATTCCGGCTGTCCGTGCCTTCCGGCGCGGGGGGATACATCTCCTCGGCCGATGGATATTCGTCGGGCGGGAGCACCGACTCGTGGGTGTCGCGGATAGTCTCCTCGCCGATGAAGCGGAAGTAGTCGTCAAACGATCCGGCTCCCTTCAGCAGTTGCTCGAAGTTGTTTTTGCTTATCTCGACGGGGCGTACCTCGGCCGGCATGGTGAAGGTGCCGTCGCGGGCCAGCAGTGAGCGGTAGTGGTTGAGCTCGGCCTGATTGTCGAATCCCTTTATTATAAGCAGCCCCAGCGGGCCAAAGTTCATTACCTCGAGGTCAAAATCCTTGACGACGTAGGTCGAGAAGTTGTGACGCGCCACCTCGTAGAGCAGTTGGTTGGGCGACAGAGCCTCGGTCGAGAAGAGCAGTACGAGATAGTGGGGCTCGTCGGGCGCGAGAGTGAACTCAGGCGCGTCTGCCTCGCCTGCCAGTAGCGTGGAGTCGTTGCTCAGACGTATGTCCCACAGCATGCTGCGGGTGTTGGAGCCCGACGAGTGGAGCTTGCGCCCCTCCGAGAGTCCGCGGCTCCAGGATGCCGCCAGCGGGGCGATGTCGGCGTCGGGATACCGGTCGAGCAGTTGACGGAGCACGTCGCCAAACTCTTCGGCCTTGTTGTCGGTCACATAGGCCAGCGCGTGGAGAAACATGAATTTAGGCATCAGCGGCGACAGCGGATAGTCGCGCTCCACGCGGCGGTATATCTCGTGCACCTCGCTGTTGCGGTCGGCGAGGTAATCGTCATAGGCCTGACGGTAGAGCGATTCCTGCTCGGCCTCCATATTGCGCAGTTTCTGTATATAGGCGGGGTCTTTCATGGCCCGGCCGTATTTCGAGTCGGCAAACTCCGAGAGTATACGTTGCCGGAACGGCTCGGCCAGGTCTTCGCGCCCCGTGCGCATGTGCATGAGATAGCGGTTGTAATATACGTCGAGGCGATACACGTTGTCGGGATAGCGTGTCATGAGCTTGTCCCATTCGGCCTGTGCGGCGGAGAAGTCCTCCATGCGGTCCTTGAGTATGAGCCCCGAGTTGTAGAGCCCTTCCTGTATCACTTCGTTGGCCGTAGCCTTCTGCACGTCGGTGGCGGGTATCTGCCTGAGATAGTATTCTGGAAAATGCGGGTCGGAGGCGCGAGACGAGGTGCCGGCAGCCGCGATGCTGTCGGCCGGTTCGTCGGAGGTCTCCGTGTTGTCGCTTGTGTCGGCTGTGTCATCCTCTTCGCCGGGCTCGTCGATGGCTGCAAACGAAGCCTTGTTGCGTCTGCGCCAGTCGTCCTCGAGTTTGCGCGAGCCCCACCTGCGCTGGAATTCGGTGCGTCCGGCGTTGCGTGTGGCGGTGTTGTAGAAATACCATGATTTGTCGGTGTTGAGCGTAAACTCCTGCGGTGCGCTGCCGGCCGGAGTGTTGAGGTTGCTCCCCTCTGCCTCGCGCTGCGCCATGTATTCCTCTCGGCGCGCCTCCTCGGCCTCCTCGCGCTCCTTTTTCTTCAGGGCTTCGATTATGCCGTCGATTACCTTGAGCCGCTCGGCCTCGGGCATGGCGGCCAGGCGCAGCAGAGAGTCGTTGAGCACGACGTTCTGCGTGTAGACCGACAGTTCGTCGAGCACGTCCGAGCGGTGTTTCATGCCTGCATATCCCGGATAGGTCTCAGGTAGCTGCGGCACTCCCTCGGCATAGCAGGGTTGGGCCTTGTCATAGCGTCCGCGGTCATAATAGAGACCTCCGAGCGTCACCTGTGCTATGGCTTTGTCCACACCGTTGCGGGTGGAGTGCTTGGCGGCGAGCTCATAGTTGGTGATGGCGTTGGCCGTGTCGCGGCGCGAGAGATAGAGATTGCCGATGGCATAATATATCTGGTCGAGATACTCCCGGTTGCTGCCATAGCGGGTCATGCGTCGCAGTGCCTTGACTTCGGGAGTGATGTCCGCGCCGCCGTAGACCTCGCTCTGCTTGATGCGTGCATTGAGTCTCGCGCGATATGATGTGCTCTGTGAGCCGGCTTTTTTGTAGGCCTCATAGGCCTCGGCATTGCGTCCGGCGGCGGCACACACGCGTCCGAGTATGAAGTTGATGCGGGCTTTCTGATTCTTGCCCGCAAGCCGTGCGGCCTCGCGCAACTGAGGTATGGCGCGCTCATAGTCATGTGAACGCACATAGAAGTCGGCCGCGGTGAAGGCATACAGTTCCTTTAGCTGTCGCGACGTCAGTTGCTCCTCCTTGATGCGAGTGATTATTACCTCGGCCTCATAGAGCCAGCCGAGGGCACAGTAACTTCGCGCTTCCCATAGCCGTGCCTCGGTGACAGTGGCGGGGAGCCATGTGAAATGTTTGCTGATGTAATAGAATGTCGATGCGGCTCCGAGAAAATCGCCGTTCATATACTGCGAGCGTCCCATCATTATCCACGCATTGTGCAGAAAAGGGTTGTATTCGTCGCGTTTGAGCCATTTTTTGTATTCCGGGTCATTACCCTTGCCGGCCTTGCGTCGGGGCCTTTTTTTGATGCTGTGGAGCTGTATGGCTTTCTGGGCTTTCTCGATTGAGCGTATGAACGAGCCCGAGGGCTTCGGAGCGGAGGGGACACCGTAGGCCTCGGCGGGATGCAGGAGCATAGGCCCGGTGTAATCGTCCTCATAAGCCGCCTCCATCTCCTTGAGCGTCTCCTTGTAATGCTCGTCGCCGTTGAAATATACGTTATAGCGTGTGATGAAGGCCTGATAGTTGCGTGTGGCGGCAGTGTTTTTCTTAGGGGAACAAGCACACAGGGCCATGGCCAAAGCCACAGCCGTCACTAACACCACGCCCCATTGCGGGCGCGACACAAAGATGTGGGCTACGTTTCTCACTGCAGTAATAACGCACATGCGCGCGAGGATATTGCAAAGGTATGTATACAAAAAAAGAATGAGTAACGAAATCCGAAGATTATCAATTACTCATTCTCCTCTCTCCTCAGCGGTATGGACGGGACTCGAACCCGCGACCCCCTGCGTGACAGGCAGGTATTCTAACCAGCTGAACTACCACACCAAGGTTTTATCGAGGTGCTATCGGTTAGTTCCCTTTAGCGAGTGCAAAGTTATAGCAGATTTGAGTACTGTGCAAATATTTTAGAAAAAAAATCACTCAAAAAGCGCATTTTCCGTTAAAGAGGATAATTATTGGTTGAAAAGGCGGTAAGATTCGGGCCGAAAATAGTGCCAAATGGGCCTGATGAGGCTAATGGGCCGAATGAGCCGGATGGGGTAGATGGACCAAAAAAGATGAAATTTTTTGAAAAAAAACACTGACGGTGGGTGAGGCTAATGAGCCAAATGGGGCGGATGGGCCGAATGGGGCAAATATTTTTCAAAGAATCGTCAGCTTTATTAGGCTCATTGGCCTCATCCGGCCCATGACATCCCCCCCTCCCCGCATCATCCTTCAAGGCCTTTTTGCCGGTTGCGGTAATTCTCATCACTGCTGGCAACGGCCATGAGTCTGCCGGGCGAGGGGATATGATATTCTACTGTAAACGTCCGTCCGCGTGCGTGGGCGCGCGTAAGGTCGGCAGAGAGTTCTATCTCGGAGATGACCAGGCCGGGCATGCCGCCACACTTGAACACCGCCTCCTTGGCTGTCCAGTAGTGTAGCAGCGCGTCGAGTCCGTGAGGTCCGCGCGCGGCCTCGGCCGGAGTGAGAAACTTTCCCGCTATCCTCGTCAGTTGTTGGCGGGCGGTCTCGATGTCGATCCCCACCGGGCGTCGGCTCACCGCGAGCACGCACTCGTCGGCACAATGCGACACCGAGACATACACATCGTCACGCCCCTCCATATAGGGGCTACCGTCATCCCTGTGGGCTATCGTCGCGTCCGGCCCGAAAACTTTCGTCACAAGCCGCGCCACGGCCGCGCGTTCCGCCTCACGGCGCGCACTGCGTCCTGCTTCGGGCAGCTCGCTGCGGTATATCATCACGTTATTCATCATCCAGACCTTTAAGCAACACCGTCATGTCGCGCTCCACCGCGTCGACCACGGGCGCAATCATGGCCGGGTCGGCCGCAAGCGAGTCGGGCAGCGACAGCGTGAGCGCGCCGCTCAGCACCCTGTCCCGGTCGTGGGCCAGCAACTGCACAGGGGTGGTCATCGACCCGCGGGCCACCACCAGGGCGCACTCCCATCCTGCGGGGGTGGCAAACTCCAAGACCTCACACCGCTGCCCGCCCAGATTGAGCATCACGCGCTCGCGACGGTTGGCAAGCACGGCTCCTGTCTCCCCGTCGCCACACTCGGTGAGCGTGAGATAGAGGCGCGGTGAGCCGATGACATTATAGCCGACATCAATCCATGTCCCGCTCTCGGCAGGCGACACGTCGACATCGGCACTCTTATTGACCCTTAGCCTCAGCCCGCGGGCATGCACGTCGGCATAGGAGCTGTCGGGCATCTCTATGCGCGGCCAGGCCACTGGGCGCGGCACAACTTCATCGCTTCCCCCTCCGCCACAGGCGGCAGTGAGAAGCAGCAGGGCCGTAAGCCCCGTGGGGCCCGCTATACGTTTCATTGTTTTATCTGATCGGTCTGCACCTCGCCCATCACCTTGACACGCACGTTGACTATGCGGTGCTGGCGCACGGAGAGCACCAGAAAGCGACACCGGCCGTAGACTATCGACTCTTTATCTTTGGGGAAGTCGCCCTTGATGCCAAGGAGCATGCCGGCGAGAGTCTCGCAGTCCTCGGTCACGTCGGAGTATTCCGACTCGTCGAGCCCGGTGACGCGGAAGAAGTCGTTGAGAAGCGTCTTGCCCTCAAACACATACGATCCATCGGGCTGACGGTGATAGGTCTCCTCCTCCTCATCATACTCGTCGTCGATGTCGCCGACTATCTCTTCGAGCACATCCTCGAGCGTGACTATGCCCTGTGTGCCGCCAAACTCGTCGACCACTATGGCCAGATGTACACGCCGCGAGCGGAAATCTTCGAGCAGGTCGTCGATCATCCTCGACTCGGGCACATAATAGGCTTCGCGCATGAGCGACTGCCATTTGAAGCCCGCGGCCTCGGTCTTGCCCACATAGGGCAGCAGGTCGCGCGAATAGAGCACGCCCTTGATATTGTCCATCGTCTCCTCGTAGACCGGCAGGCGGGCAAAGCCGCTGTCGATGACCACTTTCATCACTTCGGCAAATGTAAGCTCCATGTCGAGTCCCGTCACGTCGACACGCGGGGTCATGACCTCCGAGGCCGTGGTGTCGCCAAACTTCAGTATGCCCTCGAGTATGCCTTTGTCCTGCTCCGAGTCCACGGCCGTGATTTCAAGGGCCTGCGAGAGATCGTCGGCGGTCACCGAGTCGCTGTGTTTGGGCACGACCTTATTGACTATCACCGAACTCTTCACAAGCACCGATGACAGCGGGTAAAACATCTTAACGGCGAGGCTTAGCGGACCTGTGGCCATGCGGGCCCACGCCAGATTGTTGGAGTTGGCATAAAGTTTGGGTAATATCTCTCCGAACAGGAGTATCAGAAACGTCAGCAGTATCGTCTGCAGCACAAAGCTCCACAGTTCGCTCATGCCCTCAAACACCGGGCCGAGTGCGAAGTTACACAATACTACTATGGTGACGTTGACCAGATTGTTGGCGATGAGTATGGTGGCCAACAGCCGTTCGGGACGTCCGACCAGCGAGAGCACACGTTCTCCGCGGTCGCCCTCTTCCTCGAGCTGGTCATATTGCATGGGCGTGAGCGAGAAAAAGGCTATCTCGCTGCCCGATACGAAGCCTGAGACTATGAGGGCCAGAATTGCGATTGCAAGGGCTGCTATCTGCGACGCATCCATGGCGGGGATGGCGAGCAGTGGCATGGAAGCCAAGCCGTTGACGAGATTTGATAAGGCCTCTACGGCCGGTAAAGGATCTGTGTCCAAGACTATGGTTATGAGTGAAACAATAAGTATACGCGCCGGCAGACTGTCACCTTTGCGCATTAAAGCACTGCAAAGTTAACAATTTATCTTATAGTATACAATGTTAATGTCGTTTATAGTTTAAAAAGTTTAGAGTTTAAAAAGTTAAGATAATAGTTTTGGAGGGTATCCGTTGTCAATATATCCACCAAACTATTATCTTAACTTTTTAAACTCTCTAAACTCTTTAAACTATAATGGGTTATAAAAAGAATCCGTTGCCGTTGCGGTTGTTGTGCCAGTCGATGGAGGCGTCATGACCGTTCTCACACCATCTGATGAAGTCGGGATACACTGTGCGGATATGCACATTCTCCCTGGGCCACCGCCATGTGGCAGGCACGCATATCATCTGCGGAGCTGTGCCTATCATGCTCTCGATATTGGGATTGGTGGCCGAGATGACAGTGTTGCCGTCAGCGTGCTCCACCATTACCTTAAATCCGCCCATATTGCCGCTCTCTCCTTCGGTCGCGGTCATGCAGCACGACATCGTGAAGTCGCTGTCCACCTCTACGGTGGCAGTCCTTCCGGTTGCGCGCACACTCGAGGCATTGATTACTGTGCTTGATGAGTGGTTGCCCTCAAACCAGGCGTGAAACTCTGCGCCGCCCTCTCCGTCGGGCATGAGCTGTTTGTCCTTATAATATAGGTATACAGGCAGAGTACCACCTGCGGCAAGAGCTTTTACCTTGACGGTCTTGGTCTCGGTCTGTGCATCGGTCACAGCTCCCGACACGCTGAACACCACGTCGTTAAAGTCAAAGTCATTCGTGCCAAGGTCCTCACAGGCAATAATCCACTCCCATACTTCGGGATCGGGATCAGGATCATCGGGGTCTTCAATCTCGACAACTGGGATGTCATACACGTGGTCCGTGTTGTCAATAAGGAACACCATGTCATTGAGGTCCATGTCGCTTCCTTCATTTGACAACCAGTCTTCAAAACCAAGCCATGTCCATCCGAATTTGGGACCGACCCATGTTGCAGCATGGAAGGCTTGTTTACCTTCGACTGTAAGGCTTTGTCCGTTATCGTCTTTTAATATGTTGCCGTTTTCATCGCGTTGCATCAGCGGGTCGGGATTGTAATCGGCCATAGAATATACTTTTGTACCGTCACCACGCTCAATATACATTATATAACGCATGCCGACAGGGATGTCTACTCGTATGCCTTTCGTCAGAATGCAACCATCGGTCCCGGAGGGGAGGTCTACGCCATCACCTGTGCCGACACCTTTTATTTCCGGGTTATGTCCTGTCTCTTCAGTAATATATTCAAGCAGGACGTAATCTCCATTACCCCAACCTTCCTCATACCGACCGTAACCGTTGCACTCACCGGTATTAACTTTGAGTACTGATTTTACATTATCGCCGATAACTCTTCGAGCGATTTCAAGATATTCGGCCGGTGTTACATCGTTAGGGCTGAGGTTTTCTTTCCATTTCTTTCTGAGTACTTGTTTTATGGTCTCATTTGTTCTAAAATCATGAAATTCATATCGCTCGACCTGGTTAAAGGTTGTTGTGCCTAAGAGGTTGTTCTCCGGGTCGAAATCTACAGAGCGATATCTCTGCCATAGCTCAATTTCATGGATTTTATCATTGTCGTCCTTGATGGCGATACCGAGTTTATTGGGTTGAGATGTGTTCCAATATACGGGGTATATAATGATAGGTCCTACCGAGCGGAATGCGAAATCTATATCTACATTTGGCTTATAGATATTTAAATTACTTTCAGGCATCACACTGTTGAATCCTCTGACATCGATGCAAGATATTGTGCGCCAATCGGCTTCTTTGGTCTTTGATACAGTGATTGTCTGCTCGGCACCATTGACAAAAACTGGATACTCGCCATAAGTGATGGTGCGTGAAGCTCGGGATGAGCGTGAGAGACCGATATCCACAGCACCTCCTGCTTTTACGGCATAGTTGTGGCCGTTGGCGCGGACTATGAGGTCGGTAACGCCCTTGGGGATGTCAACGTCAAGAGTTTTTTGGCCGTCGACATTGGTGTATGAACCGAAGATATAACGTTTGCCGTCATAATCGGCCATGATTTTAACGTCTGTCGGGCGGGTGGTGGTGATGTCCACAGTGGTGCGGGTGGCGTGATTCCAGTCGTGGGTACGGTCAAACACGCCGAAGTTCTTGATAAACTCGCGGGAGTACTCTTCTGACTTGGAGGGCAATATCGGTTCGGCGGAACATCCCGTCAGGAGTACGGCCGCACCAACTGATGCCGTTAAAGCCAGAGACAGTAGTTGCCTGTATCTCATGTGTTTAAGCATAAGTTAGGTGAATGTATTGAGTGAATAAATTGGAAGGTTAGTGAATGATTGTTTAGGTAATATCAAAATGTGACTATATCAGGTTATAAATTAGATATCTGTCAGGTCTGATAAGTTTTGCAAAAATAATATAAAAATTTTGCCCCCCCTAATCATTTAACAAGCGTTAACACAAACGCTGCCGTTTATCTCTTATGGTTTAGAAAGTTAAAGGAGTTTAGAAAGTTAAGACTGGGGCATTTTATTGACTTCCGTGCCCCTGTATTAACTTTCTAAACTCCTTTAACTTTCTAAACTATGAGAAATAACCTATAATAGTATCTTCTGAGTAAATCGTGAAGCTGAGCCTTGTAGCTCAAGGATATACACGCCGCCAGGCAGTCCGGCGGTCGAGAGGCGTATCTCATTTCCGGCGGCCGACGTCGAAGCCACGGCGGCACCCGTCATAGAGACGAGCCGCGCGCGCAACTGAGACTCGCCCGCCACAAACACACACACCTCTGTGTCAGATTGTTCCACGAGAATCTCGCGGCTCGCGGAGACGTTGGCTATACTCGTCTGAGCATTCTTTTCTATGATATATTTCAGACCGGCCAGCGGCTGTATCATGCCGCCGCCCCAGCGCAGACGCTTCTCGTCATCCTCCGGAAGAGCGAGCACTGCCTCGGGATACACGTTGGTGTTGCGAAATACCTCCTTGATGTCGGCCACCGTCAGCTTAGGATCGGCCTGGAGCCACAGGGCGATGGTGCCAGCCACGAAAGGTGATGCCATCGAAGTGCCGGTCAGTGGAAGCCAGTAATAGGTCTCGCCGCCATATTGAGCCGAAGCTGAGGCATAAGAGTCATTGTTGATCTTTTGGGTGGTATAGCGGTTTGCCGCCGAGATGACGTTATAGCCCGGAGCCACGACGTGGGGCAGACGTTCGCCTGTGAAGGTGTTCTGACCGTATGATGACGACGGCCATATCTCTCCGGGCTTGATTGAAGCCGCATAAGAATTGCCGTTGAGATAGCTTGTGCGTGAAGTGGCCGAGCAAGCACCTACCGATATTATGTTATCGATGGTGGCGATGCCGCAGAGCGAGCCGTCGGTGGTGCCCTGGTGCCATGCAGGATAAGTTTTGGTCTTGTCGGCATTGGAGGCCGCACCTACGCCATATGAGTCAAGCGTATTGTTGATAGTGTAGCCATACACCCTCTCCCCCTTGCGGCAGCTGACATACAGGCCGGGGCGGTAGCGCGAATCCTTGCCGCCTTTGAGCCGCGAGAATATCTGAAATCTGTACTCGCTTTTCTCCGAGAGCACTATTGATGCTCCTTCGCGGGTGGCGTTGAGCCAGCCGTCCGCGATGCGTATGTAGGAGTCGTCTGAAAACCATTTGTCGAAATCCTTGTTCACCTCACAGCCCTGATTGGCGGTTTTGCTGCCGCCTATGGCTTTTTGCACTGACGAAAGGATGTCGTTGAGATTGCGGCTGAAACATATTTCGCCCGAATCTGAGTCATAGACGATAAAATCGACCTGCGCCGGTCCGGCCATTCCGCTTACTGTAGGGAAACCAGTCGCTCCCTCTTTCAGTCGCGGGGTGGAGTAGACGTGTGTGGTCTTTTGTTCGGAGGTGTAGGGGAGGCCTACGCAATATTCTTCAGGAGCATTGTCGCTGCCAACCACCTTCATGGCGCATCGCAAGGCTCCCTCATTGCCTGCGGCCACGCAGATAATGTCTCCTCGGCCGGCATAGTCCGCCACGATTGAGCCGGTCACACCTGCACCCGTACCGCTGCGCGAGCCCTGGATGTCGCCCGACGAGATATTTATGACTATGGGTTTGCCTGAGGCGGGGGCATAGTCGTTGAGCAGAGCCGAGAGACCGTTGCCTAAGGTAGTGGAACTCAGATTGGCTCCCGCAGAGCCCATCACTATGTCGGCGTTGGGTGCTACGCCGAAGGTCGGCATCCTGTCATAGTTGGCGGTGCCTGAGCCATCGTTATATCGGCCCGCTCCGTCATAACCTCCGGCCGCTATGCCGGCTACGTGTGTTCCATGATATGCCGATTCCGCGTCGGTGGTGTATCCCGAAAGGTCGACCTTTGAGTTTGGGGCGTTTTTGATGTAATAAAAAGCCTTGACGCGGCTCTGAGAGGGATTACCCGGCTGGCTGAACGCCAGATGGTTGGGGTCGAAACCAATGTCCAGAATGCCGATGGTTATTCCTGAGCCGTCATATTTCTGCGTCAGGCCCTCGCCGTTGTGGATGGCGTCGAGTTGTGATGGGATGTCCTGTGCCGAAACTGAGGCGCATGTGACTAACGCACAGAGAGTCAGTAGATGGGGCGATAAGAGTTTCATGGATGGGGTGATGATTGGTTGATTGGTTTAGACTAAGAGGTTATTATTAAACAACTTCTTATGATAGAGTCATGGAGTCAGGGGTCAAAGTTATACAAATTCATGCGATTATGCAAATTCTTACTGTTTAAACACCATCTAAAAAACTCCTGTCTGTCGTTTGGCACTGTTATCCTCTTTTTAACTTTATAAACCATAAGAATTGTATCTCTAAATATTTTTCCGTATTTTTGCACGCAAAACATCAATTTGGAAATGAGATATATACTATCACTTATCGCCCTTGTCGTGCTGATGTCCTGCATGGCCGCATGCGGGTCTAAGACAAGCGGCGAGGAGTCGGAAACAGTCGCCGAAAGCGTCGACGAGCAAAACACACAGCTTGCCGAGGCCCTCAACGTGGGCAATATAGGCCGCGCCTCGGCTATGGCCGACAGCATGTCGCTTTTTGTTGACGATTTCACCCCCGAGCAGACCGTGCAGGTGCTCATGGCTTTTCTTAGCGTGCACAACGACGCCGTGGCAGCCAAGGAGCGTCGCCGCGACCTCGAGACCATACGCAAATATATCGACGTCTATGACATAGCCGTTTCCACCAATCCCAAAGACACCCGCGCGGCGTTTGCCAAGGCCAAACGCATCAATCCCGAGGTGGATTTTGACTCGATAGCTGTAATGTTTCGCGAGCGGCTCGCGCAGTATGACGCCATCCAGGATGGCACGCTGAACGCCCCCGAGCCCGCTGCCGCCGACTCGGCCGCCGCCGACAGTGTGGCCGAAGAGATACCCCTCGAGCTCCGTCCGGCCGAGTAATCCCCCCATCCCCTTACATCCGATTTATGAAAAAAATACTGACTTTTATAGCGGGGCTTGCTGTCATCGCTGCGGTGGCCTTCGCCTTCTTTTATCCCGATGCAATCCAGGGCAACGAGCTCCGTCAGCATGACATGCAGCAGGGCGTGGCCATCAGTCACGAGCTGATGCAACACATGGAGCAGACCGGGCAGGTGTCACGCTGGACCAACTCACTCTTCTCCGGAATGCCAACCTTTCAGATCAAACCCACCTACACCTCTTCGGGGCTCATAGGATGGGTCAATACCGTGATGGGCCTCGGGCTCCCCTCGCCCTCGTCGCTCATAGCCATGATGATGGTCGGATTTTTTATCCTCCTCATAGCCATGGATATGAGGTGGTATATAGCTCTTATCGGAGCCATAGCCTACGGTTTCTCCACCTATTTTATAATAATCATAGGTGCCGGACATATATGGAAATTCGTCACTCTCGCCTATATCCCGCCGACCATAGCGGGCATAATCATGTGTTATCGCGGTCGTTATCTCGCGGGGGGAGCCCTGGCGGCTTTCTTTGCCATGATGCAGATAGCGAGCAATCACGTCCAGATGTCCTACTACTTCATCTACGTAATCCTCGGCATCGTCATAGCCTGTGGCGTCACGGCATGGCGCACCAAGGCCATGAAAGAGTGGGGCAAGGCTACCGGAGTGCTTGCCGTGGCCGCTGTGCTTGCCGTGGCCGCCAATATGCCCAATCTCTACAACACCTACGAATACTCCAAGGAAACCATGCGCGGCCGCCACTCCGAACTCACCCAGGCCGCCGCCTCGGCTTCGCAGTCAACCTCAGGTCTTGACAAGGATTATATAACGCAATACAGCTATCAGCCCTCCGAGACATTCTCGCTGCTCATACCCGACATCAAGGGTGGCGCATCGGTGCGCCCGACCCAGGGCCGCATGGCTGCTATGAATCTCTCCGACCTCGACGACGCCCGCTCCTACGGACAGCTCGAGCAGCAGTATCTCAGCTATATGAGCCACTATTTCGGCGACCCCGAGGGCACCAATGGTCCCGTCTATGTCGGCGCACTCATCTTTGCGATGTTCCTGCTGGGGTGTGTGATAGTCAAGGGGCCGATGAAGTGGGCTCTGCTCGCGCTCACGGTGTTCTCCATACTCCTTGCCTGGGGCAAGCACGCCATGGTCTTTACCGACATCATGCTTGCCGTGGCCCCGATGTATGCCAAGTTTCGTGCAGTCGAGAGCATACTCGTCATCGCCGAGTTTACCATGCCTCTGCTCGCCGTCATGGCATTGCAGCAGCTTGTCACCACCCCCGACAGCTATGCACGCTACCGCCGTCCGCTTCTGTGGTGTTTCGGCGTCACGCTCGCTCTCTGCGTCATCGGCATGGTGGCTCCGGGAGTCTACGGCTCGGCCATTACCGACAACGACCGCATGATTGACGGTTACATCACCTCATCGCTCGTGCAGCAGGGCTATGACAACGCCACGGCCCGCTCCTTCTCGCTGAGCAATCCTGACATCTATGCGGCTGTCGAGTCGCTGCGTTACGGTCTGCTCGAGGCCGACGCCATGCGCAGCTTCATCATCGTGGCCGTTGGCGCGGTGGTGCTTGTGGCATGCATGCGCGGACGGCTGAAGATGGTGCCCGCTGTCGCTGTGATAGGCGTGCTGGTGCTCTGCGACCTCTATGGTGTCAACAAGCGTTATCTCAGTCACGACAGTTTCGTGCCTAAGCAGGTGACTGTCGGCCCGCCTATAGCCATGACTCAGGCCGACAAGGCCATACTCGCCGACACTGCCATGAACTATCGCGTGATGGACATCCCACGCTTCTTCAGTGCCGACCCTTCCTATTACCACAAGGCCATCGGAGGCTATCATGCGGCCAAGCTTACCCGCTATCAGGACCTCATTGACCGCCACCTCTCTCACTTTACCAACGGCTCTCAGACCGATGCCGACTGGAATGTGCTCAATATGCTCAACGCCCGCTATGTCGTGGGCATGGACGGTCAGCCGCTCGCCAATCCCGAAGCCCTCGGCAATGCCTGGTGGGTGGAGTCGGTGAGCTATGCCGACGGGGCCGATGACGAGATGGAGCGTCTCTCGCAGATTGACCCCGCACGCGAGGCCGTGGCCGACAAGAGTTTCCGCGACGTGCTTGGCGACGGCTCGGCCGTGGCTCCCGGCGACACCATCTATGAGACGTCCTATGCTCCCGACCGTCTCACCTATCGCGCCCGCTCGGCCAAGGGGGGCGTAGCGGTCTTCTCCGAGGTGTATTTCCCATGGGGATGGACAGCGACCGTTGACGGTCAGCCCGCTCGTCTGGGACGGGTCAACTATGTGCTTCGCGCTCTGCGCGTGCCGGCAGGCGACCATGAGATCGTGATGACGTTCGACCCCGAGTCGACCCGCACGGCCGACACCGTGGCCATCATCGCCATTATACTTATATATATAGCGATAGCCGTGGCCATAGGTCTTGCTGTCAGAAAATATATGGCCCGAAAAAAAGTCACATCCTCTAAATGACACCGCTCGCCCGCGCGATCCGACGCTGGTGGCGCAGCCGCGGCCACGGAGTGCACTCACCCTTTGCCTATCGCTTCATCACCACTGTGCTGAGGCAGCGCGGGGCGGCGGCATATTACGCCTGGCCCCGGATAGAAGCCATGCCCTCGCCGGGGTGGCACAAGCTGCTCTTCCGGCTGGTGTGTGAGTTCGCGCCGTCGCGCGTCGACGCCTTGCGTCTCACCGACACCGAGCGCGAGGCCATAGCCCTTGCCGACTCGAGGGTCGAGGTCAGTGCCGACACTACGGGCATTCCCTTTGCAGGCATACGTCTCACCGCCCCAGGGGTCGAGGTGCTTGTCGAGCGTAATATCACCGGCCATGACAGCCGATGGGCCGCGCTGCTCGCCTCTATGACATCCGGCATGACATTTACCGACGGGCTCGTCGGCATAGCTGTCATCCGCCACGACCTCCCGAGACAGGATTACGAAGTGAACTTCTTACAGCTATGACCCGTTCCATCCTCGACATCGACCGTCTGATCGCCGACTACAACCTTTATCTCACGCTTGAGAAAGGGGCGTCCGCCAATACCCGCGAAGGCTACGTGCGTGACGTCAGGCGGTTTCTGAAATGGCTCTCCGACGGCAAAGGCGAAGCCTCCACACTGCGCGAAGTCACCACCGATGTGCTGCGTCTCTATCTGGGCGATCTCAACGACGTGGGCATCGCGCTGAGCACACGCGGGCGCATAGTATCGTCGTTGCGCTCCTTTTTTGCATATCTCGAGATGGACGGCTATCTTGATGAGAATCCCGGCGAGCTCCTTGAGTCGCCACGTCTCGGCCTCCACTTGCCCGAAGTGCTCACCGTCGAGGAGATTGATTCCATGATAGCATCCATCGACTATGCCAAGCAGGAGTGTCAGCGCGACCGCGCCATGATGGAGGTGCTATACGGATGCGGACTCCGCGTGAGCGAACTCGTCAACCTCGAGATCTCCAAGCTCTATCCGCGCGAAGGCTTCCTCGTGGTCACCGGTAAAGGCGATAAAGAACGCATGGTGCCCATGTCCGACACCTCCATTGAGGAGATAGACGCATGGATGAACGACCGCTCGCGGCTAAAAATCAAGCACGGAGATGAAAACATCCTATTTCTCAACCGGCGGGGAGGCCGTCTCACCCGACAGCGCGCCTTTCAGATAGTCAAAGGGCTCGCACAGGCCGCCGGCATACGCAAAAATATCTCGCCCCACACTCTACGTCACTCTTTCGCCACCCATCTGCTCGAAGGCGGAGCCAATCTCCGCGCCATCCAGCAGATGCTCGGTCATGAATCGATAGCCACCACCCAGATCTATATCCACCTCGACACCACCACCCTCCGCTCCGACATCCTCGCCTACCACCCCCGCAACCACCGCTCCTAATCCGGAAATTTATCCTTGGCCCTATCCGGCTCCTAAGCCTCATTAGGCCCATTGTCATCTCGTTGATTACCCCGTTAGCCCCATTATCTTTCCCATAATCAAAATATTTCGCTGAATTTTTTGAAAATCAAAAGTTTTTCAATAACTTTGCACAGTTTTTTCAACCAATATTGTCGTGGGAAAGTTATCAATATTCAGCATCCCGCTCAAGACGATGCCCGAGGGCACACAGGAATTTGCATATCATCTCGATAAGCAATTCTTTGTAAATATGGAGAGTACCGACGTGCACGACGCCGACCTTGAGGTCCGTCTCACGGTGGTGCATAAGCATGATATGTACAATCTTGCGTTCCATATCACCGGCACGGTCACACTCATCTGCGACCGTTGTCTTGACGACCTGATACTGCCTATTGACGTGACCTACGACATCGCAGTGAAGTATGGCGACGACTACGACGAGACTGACGAGCTGCTGATCATACCGCAGACCGACCTCACGCTCAACGTATCCTATATGATATACGACACTGTGTCGCTCGCCATTCCCCTCAAGCACGTCCACCCCATGGGTAAATGCAACAGGGCCATGAGCGCACTTCTGCGCAAGCACCGCGCCGTCAAGGACGACGAGGATGCCGAGCTGGCCGAGACTCTCATCGGTGAGATGGAGGCCATGCCCGACGACGTAGACGAAACCCCCGCCACCGACCCGCGCTGGGACGGGCTGAAAAAACTCTCGGCCGAGCTGCCCGACGGCGACAGTTGAGACCACCAACGAGACGATAATAGTAACAAGTAAATAAAAAATTTATAATAAGTCATGGCACATCCTAAACGAAAGCAATCCAAGACACGTACAGCCAAGCGTCGTACTCACGACAAGGCCGTAGTCCCCACACTGGCACTCTGCCCCAACTGCGGTTCTTGGCATCTTTATCACACCGTATGCGGTGAGTGCGGTTACTACCGCGGACGCATCGTTATCGAAAAGACCGCCGCTGTCTAAAGTCGCGATTCTCCCCTCCACGGGAGAGAAACTTAAAGAGCCTGGTACCAACCCAAAAAATCGGTACTCAGGCTTAAATTCTATTTAATCAAATTTGCAATGGTAAACGCACGTATATCAGGACTCTCCTCCTACGCCCCTGACGATATCCTCGACAACCACATGCTCTCGCAGATGGTTGATACCAACGACGAGTGGATCACCACACGCGTAGGCATCAAGGAGCGTCGTATTTTAAAAGACCCCTCCAAAGGCTCGTCCTTCATGGGCATCAAATGTGTGGAGCGTCTGCTCGAATCCACCGGAACAAAGCCTGAGGAGGTCGACCTGCTCATCTGCGCTACTTCCAACCCCGACTACCGCTTCCCCTCCACAGGTTCTATCATAGCCCATCAGTGTGGCCTCAAGAACGCCTACGCCTATGACGTCCAGGCCGCTTGCGCCGGATTTCTCGTAGCCCTTCAGGACGGTGCGGCCTATGTCCGCTCGGGTCTCCGTAAAAAGGTAGTGGTTGTCGCCGCCGAAAAAATGTCGTCGATGACCAACTATGAAGACCGCGCCACATGTCCCCTCTTCGGCGACGGTGCAGGTGCCATGCTCCTGGAGCCTACCGAGGAGAATGTCGGCATAATCGACGGCGTGTTCCACGTCGACGGTGAAGGCCTCGAGCACCTCTGGATGCCCGCCGGCGGCTCGGCACTCCCCGCCTCTCACGAGACTGTGGACGCCAAGCAGCACTATGTCATACAGGACGGACGCAACGTCTACAAAAACGCTGTCACCGACATGCTCGACTCTTCACTCGAAGTGATGGAGAAGAACGGTCTGACTGTCGAAAACATCGACTGGTTCTGCTCACATCAGGCCAACCTCCGCATCATCGAGGCCGTAGGCGCACGCCTTGGCATCGACAACGAAAAGGTGCTGGTCAACATCGAGAAGTATGGCAACACTTCAGCCGCTTCAATCCCCCTCTGCCTCGACGAGTGCCGCGATCGCATCAAGAAGGGCGACCGTCTGATACTCACGGCTTTCGGTGCAGGTTTCACCTGGGGCGCGCTCTATATCATCTGGGACCTCTAACCGGCCCTATGGTAACTGCCTATGATAAAAAACACAAAAATAGCATCTTTTCAGGTGCTATTTTTGTTTTATCGGTAAACGTTTAATCAACTCTCAATATGGAACAGCAACAACAGCATAAAGCCGGCTTCGTCAACATCGTGGGCAACCCCAACGTAGGCAAGTCGACCCTCATGAACCTGCTGGTGGGCGAGCGCATCAGCATCATCACCTCCAAGGCCCAGACCACCCGTCACCGCATCATGGGCATAGTCAACACTCCCGAATATCAGATAGTGTTTTCCGATACCCCCGGAGTGCTCGCGCCCAAATACAAGCTCCAGGAGAGCATGCTCAACTTCAGCGAAGGCGCGCTCGTCGACGCTGATGTGCTCGTCTACGTCACCGATGTGGTCGAAGACCCGGCCAAAAACGCCGACTACCTGGCCAAGGTTGCCAAGGAGAACATCCCCGTGCTACTTGTCATCAACAAGATTGACCTTGTGAAAGAGCAGTCTCAGCTCGAAGAGCTTACCGCTCGCTGGCAGACCATATTGCCCAAGGCCGAGATATTTCCAGTGTCGGCCAAGGAAAACTTCAACGTTGCCAATCTCATGCTGCGCATTGTCGAGCTTCTGCCCGTCTCGCCACCTTTCTTCGGTAAGGACGCGCTCACCGACAAGCCCGCCCGCTTCTTTGTTACCGAAATCATCCGCGAGAAGATACTCCTGCTCTATGACAAGGAGATACCTTACTCCGTCGAGGTCATAGTGGAAAAATTTGAAGAGAAAGAAAACTCCATCCACATCATGGCTGTCATCTATGTAGAGCGAGACTCGCAGAAAGGCATCATCATAGGCCACAAGGGCTCGATGATCAAGAAAGTAGGCGTTGAAGCCCGCAAAGATATCGAAAAATTCTTCGGCAAGAGCGTCTACCTCGAAATGTTTGTCAAAGTCGAGCCCAACTGGCGCAACCGCGAAAACAAACTCAAATCATTCGGCTATCTCGAATAATTATTCAGATAAAAAAGTCAAAGGAGCTTATAATTACAATTATAAGCTCCTTTGACTTTTTTATCCTATAAGAGAATAGCTCCGACATGCTCTCCGAGCTTTCGTTCCGAGAACTCATCGGCTACTTTTCGCTTCGCGTTTTCAACTATCTCCTCATAAAGTGACGGATCGGCATGCAGTCTGTGCAATGCGTTGCGCAGTTGAGTAGGTTCATTGTCGATAAATATCGCGGTGCAGCCGTCTTCCACATACTCGGCCAATGCATCGGTGCGTGTCACAATCACCGGTTTGCCTATCTGCATCGCCTGAAGCAACATCAGTTGTCCGGAAGAGATGTTGCGGTCTTTTAGCGGTATCACAACCGCGTAGCAACCGGCCAGTTCGCGCAGCATACCGTCGCCATAACAATTCTCCAGTACCTCTGTGTTGGCCATGCCGTCCGGGACCTTGACATCTGGGCATGCTATCCTCACATGAAAGTCCGTACCGCTCATGGCTCTGAACAGGAAGTCATAGTCCCTGTTGCTTATTCCGGCCGTAAATATATAATCACCATGACGAGGTTCTATGTCAGGCATGCCGGCTATGCCGAGAGGCATGTATCTGAACTTGTGAGCGGCCTTGGGAAATAGCTTGGCATAATGTTTCACCTCCGACTTTGAGAAAACTATCACATCGGTCAAATTGCTGCTGTCGAGTGCTGTCTCGACAAAATGATGATATATCTTTCCGGCCACACCTGCCTTTGGTTTATATATAAAGGTCATGACTGTGATGCGCATGTCGCGGTGGAGTGGAAGCAGGCGGTGGTAGAAAGCTGTGGTGATGCCGTAAAACTGTTGCCATGCCACCACGTGCCCAATGTGTCTGTGGCCGAGTAAAAACCTTAGCGGAAACACGAAATAGTTGACAATTCTGCGCCATTTGGCCACATTGGCATGGCCCTCCCTCCACAGCAGTTGCCATTTCATGCGGCTTGTTTCCTCAAGCCCTGCGATAAACGCGCCTATGTCCGGGCCGTCCGACAAGATATAGTTAGCCATTCTCTGTTGATGTGATGATTTTGCCGATGAGTTGCATCATTTGTGAAGAGATACAAAAGGACAAAAGTTTCAAAAGAAACACAGAAGTTTTCAATTGCATGTAAAGCTCGTGTGGCTATTAATTAAAAACTTCTGTGTTTCTTTTGAAACTTTTGACCTTTTGTATCTTCTATATTATGATACGTTTTTTACGATTTCTGTTTAAGCCTTGGCTCCTTTGTTGCGGCGGGCATCGGTGAGGTAGGCTACGGGAGCGGCCACGTAGATGGTGGCGAATGTGCCGATAATCACACCGAATATCATTGCGAATACAAACGAGCGGATGGCATCGCCGCCGAGGATGAAGATGCACAGGAGCACGAGAAGTGTCGAGCACGAGGTCATCACTGTACGGCCGAGGGTCGAGTTAATCGACGAGTTGATGGTCTCGAAGAAACTCTGCTTGGGATAGAGACCTACATTCTCGCGTACGCGGTCAAACACTACCACGGTGTCGTTGATCTGATAACCGATTACCGTAAGGATAGCGGCGATAAACGACTGGTCAATCTCCATTGCGAAGGGGAATACGCCCCAGAACAGCGAATAGAAACCTACGATGGTGAATGCGGTGAACGCTACAGCTGCAAGCGCGCCTACCGAGAAGGCTACGTTGCGGAAGCGCAGGAGGATGTAGAAGAACATGGCTATGAGCGCGAGGATTACGGCGATATAGGCGTCGGTGCGCATATCGTTAGCCACGGTCGGGCCTACTTTCTGCGATGACATGATGCCGACATTCTCGTTGGTGGTCGAGAAGTCTTCCATGCTCATGCCGTTGAGCTCGCCCTGGAGTCCTTCGTAGAGTATCTTGGTGATTTCCTCGTCCACACCCTCTTCGTCAGAGTCGATTTTGTAGTTGGTCGAGATACGCACCTTGGTGTCATCGTCGATGGTGATTACGCTGAGCTGTGCGCCGTCAAAGAGCGGGGTCAGCTTGGCGTCGAGTTCGTGGGTCTTGACGGGATGGTCAAACTGTACCACATAGTTGCGGCCGCCCGAGAAGTCGATGCCCTGGTTGAGACCGCGGGCAAAGAGGCTGATGACGATTACGGCTACAAATATGCCCACTACGGTGAAGCTCACCTTGCGTGCGCCAAGGAAGTTATACTTGGTGTTGGTAAACATCTTATTGCTCAGAGGGGTCGAGAATGTGAGGTTCTCAAACGCCTTGGTCTTGCCGCAGAGCATATAGATGAGACGGGTCAGATAGACGGCGGTGAAGAACGAGCAGATGATACCGATGATAAGGGTGGTGGCGAAGCCCTTGATGGGGCCTGTGCCGAAGAGCAGGAGGATTACACCTGTGATAATAGAGGTGAGGTTGGAGTCGAAGATGGCCGAGAAGGCGTTGGCATAACCGTCGGCGATGGCGGTGCGGATGTTCTTGCCGGCGCGGAGTTCTTCCTTGGCGCGCTCGTAGATGAGCACGTTGGCGTCAACTGCCATACCGAGGGCAAGCACTATACCTGCGATACCCGAGAGGGTCAGCACTGCCTGGAAAGAGGCGAGGATGCCGAAGGTGAAGAAGATGTTGAATATCAACGCGACGTTGGCGATGAGTCCGGGGATGAGTCCGTAGAACAGACACATGAACACCATCAGGAGCACCAGGGCTATCACAAACGACCAGAGACCGTCGTGGATGGCCTGTTCGCCGAGCGACGGACCGATTACGGTGTCGGAGATGATGTCGACCTTGGCGGCCATCTTGCCCGACTTGAGTACGTTGGCAAGGTCCTTGGCCTCGTCGGTCGAGAAGTTGCCGGTGATCGACGAGCTTCCGCCCTCGATGGCACCGTTAACGTTGGGGGCCGAATATACGTGGTCGTCAAGCACGATTGCTATCTGCTTGCCGATGTTGGCTGCGGTGAGGCGGGCCCAGATGCGAGCGGCCTCGGGCTTCATGGTCATCGACACATAGTTGCCGCCCTGCTGGGGGTCATACTCGCTGGTGGCGCGGGTGATTACGTCGCCTGAGAGGGCGGGCTTGCCGTTGGTGGTCTTGAGGGCCACGAGCTCATAGATGGCGAGGTTGCGCTTGCCGCGTACCGAGTCGTCGATCTGCACGATCTGGGGCTTGAATTCCCAGGCGAGCTTGAGGTTGTTGGGGAGGATGCGCTTGGCGGCGGGCGATGCCAGGATGGCGTCGATGGTGTCGCGTGCGGTCTCCGAAGCCATGCCCACACCTACGATGCTGCGGGGGCTGCCTACCTGGAGGAAGTAATCAAAGAGGCCCTTGCCGTTGTTGGCCGAGTCGGCGCGCAGGGTGTTGTCGAGCTGCTGGAGCACACCCGAGATTTCGTTGAACGGGGTGGTCTCGTAAAACTCGAGGTTCGCGCTCGATTTCAGAAGCTCGCGCACACGGTCATGCTCTTTCACGCCCGGAAGTTCGAGCAATATCTGGCCGTCCTTTTCAAGCTCCTGGATGTTGGGGGCAACGACGCCAAACTGGTCGATACGGGTGCGGAGCACGTTGGTCGAGCTGCTCACGCGGTCTTTTACCTCCTGCTTGAGCGAGTTCTTGGCTGCGTCAAAGCTCTCGCCGCGTTTCACCTGGTCCTTGAACACTACCGAGAGGTCGCCCTGCGGGTCGAGCTTGCGGTATTCGTTGCAGAATATGTCGATATAGTCGGCACTCTTGTTGACGCGGGCTACCGAGTCGGCGTTGGCGATGGCGGTGTTGAAGTAGGGGTTGCCTTCCGAGTTGGCCATCGAGCGGAGGATGTCGGGAACGGAAACCTGAAGTGTCACGTTCATACCGCCCTTGAGGTCGAGACCGAGGCCTACGGCGAGTTTCTGTACTTCGTTGAAAGTGTAGCCGAGATAAACTTTTTCGTTAGCGATGTTCTTGATGTACTCGCTATAGGCTTTACGTTTAGTTTCCGGAGAGTTGTTGTCCTTGGCTGCCTCGGTGGCTGCATATTCCTCGGCCTTGCCCTCCCAGTGGTTGGTCACCACGGTGAAAGAAAGGTAGAAGAGGCAGATGAGCACCATGAAGATGGCTATCACACCGGCAACAACACTTCCCAAAGATCCTTTGCTTTGCATTGTGTTAAAGTAGTGTATTAAAGTGATTTAAGTATTTGAATTTTTCGGTTTGACATGACGGGGACGCTCCACACCCCGTCGGTTGTGAGGTGCAAATATACGAATTTTATTGCAATTATACCCAAAAGTTTATGTAAATGTGTGAAATAAGACACACGAGGGCACGATTTTTCCCGCTTTATTTACAGCGAAGCCAGACGGGCGAGATACTTGCCGATGATGTCAAACTCGAGATTGACTCTTGTCCCCGGCACGATGGCGTTGAAGTTGGTATGCTCGAAGGTGTAGGGGATTATAGCTACACGAAACGATGTCGGGGTCGAGTCACACACCGTGAGGCTCACGCCGTTGACCGTCACCGAGCCTTTCTCGACGGTCATATAGCCCTGGCGGGCCATCTCGCGGCTCACCTCATAGGTAAATTTGAAGTATTTGCTGCCCTCGACATCCTCCACGCTCTCACACACGGCTGTGGTGTCGACATGGCCCTGCACGATATGGCCGTCGAGGCGTCCGTTCATAAGCATCGACCGCTCGAGATTCACGCGGTCGCCCGGACGCAGCAGGCCGAGGTTGCTGCGGTCGAGAGTCTCCTGTATGGCAGTGACGGTATAAGTCCCGTCGCCGGGGAGGTCTACCACTGTCAGACACACACCGTTGTGGGCCACGCTCTGGTCGATGCGAAGCTCATTGGCAAACGAGCATGCCACTTTAAGGTCTATATTGCCGTCACGGCTCACAACATCCACCACGCGGGCGGCTTCTTCTACTATTCCTGAAAACATATGTATTCTGTTGTTTGTTATATGATTGATTGAAATTCAGTTATATATCTCTTGCCCTCCGGAGAGAGCCAGCCGGCAAAACTGCTCATGACCGTCAGCCGGGCTGAGTAAAAAACTCTCTCTTGCCTGGCAAATTTACGAAAAAATGGTGTATTTTTGCAATCATGAAGAAAAGTATGATTTATACCCGCACGGGTGACAACGGCACCACAGCCCTTGTCGGCGGCACGCGCGTAGCCAAAAACTCACCCCGTGTCACAGCCTACGGTTCGGTCGACGAGCTTAACGCCCACATCGGACTCCTCCAGGCCCACGTCCGCGACATAGATGCCGCAGCCGAGGACAGCACACTCCTGTTGCGCGTCAATGCCGTGATGTTCAGCCTCGGAGCCTATCTCGCCACCCCCTCGCCTCAGCTTGGGCCTGACGATCCACTCCCCTCCGACCTCAAGCAGCCGACTGTCACCGAGGCCGACATCGAAGCCCTCGAGCACGCCATCGACCGCCTCGATGCCTCCGTGCCGCCCCAGCGCACTTTCATACTCCCCGGCGGGACCATAGCAGCCGGCGTGGCCCACGTAGCCCGCACAGTATGTCGCCGTGCCGAGCGCGAAGTCCTCGACCTCGCCGACACCGGAGCATACGTCCACCCCATGGTGATGCGCTACATCAACCGTCTCAGTGACTATCTCTTCATCCTCGCCCGCGGGCTCAACCACTACTCGGGTGTCCCCGACATACCCTGGCCCTGAGGCGTGTCCTCATAGAGCGCGAGCGTTTCGCGCAGCGACGTCTTCACCATGGCCCGCAGCTCGGGAGGCGAGATGACAGTCACTTTCGGTCCAAGCGAAAGTATCTCCTGCACAAAGTCGGGCGTGAGGCGCAGACGGTAATAAAATATTGAGTAAGAATCATGCACCGCCTCTCTCTGCGAGTGGTGCAACGGCAGCGCGCGGAAATACTTAGCCTGGCGCGGGTCGGTGCGCAGGGCTACTTCCTTGGGCTCGCCCTGCGAAAAAACTATGCCGAAAGTGTCGCGCACATAACTCTCGGCGTCAAACGTCGGGTCGGGTTCAAATGTCCCGTCGCTCACCGTCACATCCTCCATTCTGTCGAGCGCGTAGGTCTTCACCTTGCCGTCGCCCGCATTGCGCCCGGTCAGATACCACCGCTGGCGGAAAATCTTCAGAAAATAAGGCTCGACAGCCACCCCGTGCGTAGGAGTAGAGCGTGTGTAAGGCCGATAGGTGAACAACACCGTGCGGTGCTCTCTAAGAGCCGACACCACCTGCGACAGATAAGTGCGGGCCGAGGGCACATCTTCGAGAAATATGCGGTCCGACACGTCCGATACTGTCGAGAGCACATTGCTCATGGCTGCCGAGTTGAGCAGCCAGTCGGTCACACCCTCCTGGCGGTCGTTGCCCGAGGCGATGCTGTATTCATACGTAGCCGGGTCACACTCGATAGTGATAGCAAACAGCTCCTCGATAGCCGCACGATAGTTGTAAAACGTGCGTCGGGGCAGCGGTTCCCCGTCCGAGTAGGGTGAGCGGGCCCACAGCTCGTTGAGCTTATCGCGCCTGATTGATCCGAAGCGTCTTATAGTGTCGATGAGCCACACATAGCGGCCCAGTAAATTCCTTGCCATGACTGCAAAGATAACAAAAAATCCTGAACATCACGCTCCGGCGGCATAGATGTCGGCCGCCAGCGCGTTCATGGCCATGCACACCTCGCGCGACACCTTCTCGCCGGCCCATTCCCCGCCTGCCGGAGTCACGATCAGCAGCCGCCCACGGCAACAGAGGTCAAAATCGCGGACATTAGGTTTGTAACGTTCGGCAAACGGGTTGTTGCTGATAAGTATCACGCGTCCGCCGGCCTCCTCCGCCTCGGCGCGTACAGCCTTCTCGGCCGGCGAGATAAACGGCGACACGAGCACCCCGCCGTTAGCCGCCGCATAGAGCCACCTCTCCCTCAAGACCCTTCTTGTGGCCTCATCATCGGCCCTGTGCACCACTACCTGCTCCTTAAACGGACACCTCAGCAAAAACTGATTGCCATAGCTCTGACACCTCCTCCCGTTGATTGTAATATTCCTGACCCGCCTGAAGAAGTCGGGCATAGCCTGTCTTACTGCCAGTCGTCGTGGATTGTCGCGAATATAGTCATAAAGAGTCTGTAGAGAGCGCGATGATTTGAGTATCTGGTCATTGAATCCGGGGTTGAAGACGCTGCCATAGCCCCACGACCGGTTTATTTCCGCCTTCATTCGGGCTATAGCCGCCCCTATCGGCTCGGCGGTTGGGCGAGTGACAAACAGCAGTATGTGCGCATGGTCGGGCATCACTGAATATTGGAGCAGCTTTATAGCCGGTTCATGACAGGGTAGATGTCTTATGGCCTGTTGTATTATCGTGCCAAGAGGAGTCATGGCCGTTGACGAGCATCCCGGCGAGCCTGTCGGAAGTCTGTAATCGCCGACAAGCGAGCTGAAAGGGGGCTGGTCCCAACGCTTGGTGATAGTAATCATATAAATGCATCGCGAGCGGTAGTCATGCCATGCCGCGCGTTGTATCTGCTGCTTGCTCATGGTAAGGAATAGTTGAGACAGGTTAGGGAGTCATGGATTGAAAAATAATGGATACGAGCTGAAGCTCGATGCTAAAACAAAAAGGAAGAAAGCCTCTGTCTCCTCTTGCAGTAACGCCTCGGCTTCCGAGCATCATCTCATTTCCCGCAGGCTTTGTTTCAGCGCAGGAGCTTCAGCTCCGTCTTAAGCAGGCGGCTTAAATCTCCTGCGCGAAGCTTTTGCCCCATGAGGCGCGGTCGAGGTTGCGGTAGGCGAGGGCCTCGTAGATGTGGTCGCTGAGCACCGGGGCTCCGGCTGCGGCGGTGAGGGTGGCCTCGTCGGTCTCGTCAAAGCCGGGGCGTGAGGCATAGTCGAGGTCGGCGATGGTGCGCGCCACTTTCAGTATGCGGTCATAGGCACGCGCGCTCATGTCGAGCCGTGTCATGGTGTCGCGCAGCAGTTGCATCCCCTCGCGGTCGGGCGAAGCGTGGAGCGTGAGCAGTCGGTGATTCATCTGTGCGTTGCAGTGTATGTGTCGCTCCTGTGCGAATCGCCGCGCCTGTATGCGCCGTGCTTTCATCACCCGTTGGCGTATGGCCTCGCTCCCCTCGGCCGGAGCCTTCGACACGAGGCTATCAAAACTCACCGGCTGTATCTCCACCTGCAGGTCTATACGGTCAAGCAGCGGCCCGGATATGCGGTTGAGATACTTCTGCACGGCTCCCGGCGAACAGGTGCACTCCTTGCCGGGATGGTTGTAATAGCCACACGGACACGGGTTCATGCTCGCCACAAGCATGAATCCGGCCGGATAGTCGATGCTGTATTTTGCTCTTGCCACCGTGATATGGCGGTCTTCGAGCGGCTGGCGCATCACTTCAAGCACCTGGCGTGAAAACTCGGGAAACTCGTCCATGAACAGCACGCCGTTATGTGCGAGCGAGATTTCTCCCGGCATCGGATTGGAGCCGCCGCCCACAAGAGCCACCGGGCTGATGGTGTGGTGTGGCGCGCGATAGGGGCGGGCGGTCATGAGGCGCGCGCCGCTTTTCAGACGTCCGGCCACCGAGTGTATCTTGGTGGTCTCGAGGGCTTCCGACAGTGTGAGCGGAGGCAGTATGGTGGGCAGACGTTTGGCCATCATCGACTTGCCTGCTCCCGGCGGACCGACCATCAGCAGATTGTGACCGCCCGCACACGCCACTTCAAAGGCTCGCTTCACGCTCTCCTGGCCCTTGACTTCCGAGAAATCGCAGTCAAAGTGTGTGGCGGCCGAGGCAAATTCCGCGCGCGTGTTTATCACTGTCGGCTCAAGCTCTCGTTTGCCGGTAAAAAACTCCACGACTTCGCCCAGCGACCCCACGCCATATACGTCAAGATTGTTGACCACGGCACCTTCCGACACGTTGGCCCGCGGCACTATCATCCCCTTGAATCCCATCTCGCGCGCCTTGATAGCCATCGGCAGCACGCCGCGTATGGGCAGCACCGACCCGTCGAGCGATAGCTCGCCCATAATCATGTATGACTCAAGCGGATGTATACACTTTATCTGTTCGGATGCAGCAAGAATACCGAGCGCGATAGGCAGGTCATAGGCCGCTCCCTCCTTGCGCACATCGGCCGGCGAGAGATTGACCACCGTGCGGCGTCGCGGCCACGAATATCCGCTCTGGGTCAGGGCCGACACCACTCGTTCGTGGCTCTCCCTCACGGCTGTGTCAGCCATGCCAACGAGTGCAAATGACACCCCTTTCTCGGCGGCCACTTCTATAGTCACTATCAGCGCGTCAATGCCTTGCACCGCGGCTCCATAAGTCTTTATCAGCATCCTTTAGTCAATTAGCAATTAGTAATTGGTAATTAGTAATTCCTGGCAAGCCGGTTAAGTAATTATTCAATTCTTGGCAGGCTTGCCGCTAAGTCGTGAATCGGTTGGCCCTTTAAACTTTAAACTTTAACCTTTCTCCTTTAACATTAATACACCTCTATGCTTTAAAATCCACAATGCTCTGCAGTATCGCCACTGCGGTCTCCACCGAGGGGATGTTGAGGAACGCAAATGATTTCCTGCCGTTCTTGTCGCGTATCTGCACACGTCGCGGATTGGAGGTGAGATAGTTCACCATACGTCCGAACATCTCGCTTTGGTAGTAAGCCTTGTTGTTGTCGTCAACGAAATAAGTGAACATCTTGCCCTGCTTCAGAGCCACTTTTTCGATGCCAAGGCGGCGTGCCAGACGGCGCAGGGTAGGGATGCGGAGCAGTTCGAGCGTGACCTCCGGTATGGCTCCGAAGCGGTCGGTCAGGCGCGAGCGAAACTCCAGCAGATCGCTCTCGCGCTCTATGCCGTCGAGCTCCTGATAGAGCGATATGCGCTCGCTCTCGGTGGGCACATAGTCGGCCGGGAGGAGCAGTTCCATGTCACTCTCGATTACACAGTCGGCCACATACTCCTCCTGCGCGCTCTCGAGCGTTTCGGCCTTGTCGAGCTCGGCAAACTCCTGTGTGCGCAGCTCGGTCACGGCCTCTTTGAGTATCTTCTGATAGGTCTCATAGCCCAGGTCGGCTATAAATCCGCTCTGCTCTGCGCCCAGCAGATTGCCGGCCCCGCGTATGTCAAGGTCCTGCATGGCTATGTGTATGCCGCTGCCCAGTTCGCTGAAACTCTCGATGGCCTGGAGACGGCGTCGCGCCACCGGCGTGAGCGGAATCCCCGGCGGCACCAGCAGATAGCAGAAAGCCTTGCGGTTGCTGCGGCCCACGCGTCCGCGCAACTGATGGAGCTCCGAGAGTCCGAAGTTTTGCGCGTTGTTCACGATGATGGTGTTGACATTGGGCATGTCGATACCGCTCTCTATGATGGTGGTGGCTATGAGCACGTCATAGTCGTGGTTGGCAAAGTCTATGATGGCCTTCTCGAGCTTCTCGGGTGGCATCTGGCCGTGCCCCACAATGATGCGGGCGTCCGGCACAAGGCGTTTCACCTGCGCCTCAAGGTCATAAAGCCCCTCGATGCGGTTGTTGACTATAAACACCTGGCCGTTGCGCGACAGCTCAAAGTTGACTGCCTCGCTGATGATGTCGTCGCTCCCGGCGTTGACCGACGTGATGATGGGATAGCGGTTGGGCGGAGGGGTGTTGATGGCCGAGAGGTCGCGCGCACCCATGAGCGAAAACTGGAGCGTGCGCGGGATGGGGGTCGCGCTCATGGTCAGGGTGTCGACGCTGACCTTCATCTGCTTGAGTTTCTCCTTGACGGCCACGCCGAATTTCTGCTCCTCGTCGATGATGAGCAGTCCGAGGTCCTTGAATTTCACCTCCTTGCCGATGATTTTGTGGGTGCCGATGAGGATGTCTATCTTCCCCTCGGCAAGCTCTTTGACTATCTGCTTGACCTGCTTGGCCGTGCGGGCGCGCGAGAGATAGTCGACCCTCACTGGCAGCTCTTTGAGACGCTCGGAGAATGTGCGGAAGTGCTGATAGGCGAGCACTGTCGTCGGCACCAGCACGGCCGTCTGCTTGCCGTCGACCGCTGCCTTGAAGGCGGCGCGTATCGCCACCTCGGTCTTGCCGAACCCAACGTCGCCGCATATCAGGCGGTCCATTGGCTTGGGGCTCTCCATGTCGGCCTTGACGGCCCTGGTGGCTGTCAGTTGGTCGGGGGTGTCCTCGTAGATAAACGATGCCTCCAGCTCCTGTTGCAGATAGCTGTCGGGCGCGAAGGCATGGCCTTTCTCCTCCTTGCGGGCAGCGTAGAGGCGTATCAGGTCGCGGGCTATATCCTTGAGCTTACTCTTGGTGCGCTCCTTGAGCTTGTTCCACGCGCCCGTGCCGAGCTTGTTGATTTTTGGGGGCACGCCTTCCTTGCCGCGATACTTGGCCAGCTTGTGCAGGGCGTGTATCGACACGAAGATGATGTCGTCGTTGGCATAGACGAGCTTGATCATCTCCTGCGTGCGGCCGTTGACATTGGTGCGCAGCAGTCCGGCAAACCGGCCCACGCCGTGGTCTACGTGCACTATGTAGTCGCCCGGCTCGATGGCACTCAGCTCTTTGAGCGAGAGCGCGAGTTTGCCCGAGCGCGCACGGTCGCTCTTGAGCGTGTATTTGTGGAAACGGTCAAATATCTGATGGTCGGTAAACACACACATCTTCAACCCCTTGTCGCTGAATCCTTCGTGGAGGGTCGGCGTCACCGGGGCAAACGTGATGTCGTTGCCGCGGTCGGCGAAGATGGCTTTCAGGCGTTCTATCTGTTTCTCGCTGTCGCTTAATATATATATGGTGTAGCCCTCGCCGAGAAATCCCGTGAACGAGTCGGCGATGAGATCAAAGTTTTTGTGATAGATTATCTGCGGCGTGCAGCCAAAGTCGATTGCAGCCCCGACCTCGCCGTCGGGCTGCGCGCCCGCGGTGAATCTCACCTGGCGGAATGTGGCCAGACGCCGGTCAAACTCTTCGGCGTCAATCACCTGGCTCATGGCCCCGGTGTCGCCCTCGCCGGCGATTATCGTGCTCTGCGACAACTCCTCGGCGGCTATGGCGCGTATGCGGCTCACGGTGTAGCCTGCATCGCGCATCACAAAGAGCGTCGACGGGTCCACATAGTCGAGCAGCGACTCGCCCTGCGCGTTCTCGGCAGCTATGCCCGAGGTGATGGAGGTGTGGTCGAGTTTCTGCTCCGAGAGCTGTGTCTCGATGTTGAAGAGTCGTATCGAGTCGATTTCGTCGCCGAAAAAGTCGATGCGCAGAGGCAGCTCGCTGCTGTAGCCGAAGATGTCGAGTATCGAGCCGCGCGAGGCAAACTGTCCCGGCTCATACACATAGTCTACTTCGTTGAATCCGTTGTCTCTCAGCCATCTGATTATCTCCGTGAGGTCATGTTCCGACCCTGTGGCCAGGCGTATGGTGTGGTCGTCGATAGTCTCGCGCGAAGCTACCTTCTCGGCCATAGCTTCGGGATATGTCACCACATATTGGGGAGCCTTGGGCGAGTGCCAGCGGTTGAGGGCCTCGGTGCGGAGTATCTGCGACGGCGCGTCGGGCTGGCCATACTTGATGTCGCGCTTGTAGCCCGACGGAAACATCGCCACCCTCTCCTCGCCCAGTATCCTTGTGAGGTCGTGATACATATAGCCCGCGTCGTCGAGCGAGTCGGCCACCACCACTGTCGGCACCTTGCGCGCCGGCAGCGCGCCGAGCATCATCGCCGGGGCCGACCCTGCGAGGTTATACACCGAGATTATGCGTGTGTGTCCCGCAAGAGCCTTGCGGAGTGCCTGGCCGCGTGGTGAGGAGAGAAATCTGTCGCTGAGTTCCTGTAATGTCATGGATTGGATAACGCTTGCTTTGAGGGCCTTGGGGGAGGTGTCGTGAGACCTCCTCTTACTTCCCGAGTATCTCCGTATAGCGGGGAGTGGTCAGCACGGTGACAGCCGAGTCGACGGTCTTGTCCTCGCGCAGCGAGTTGATGATTTCGCCCTTCTGGTGATAATAGCGGCGCACGATTTCACCTGCCAGATAGGGCGAGATGTTGCTGCGGTTGATGTCGAGGTCGCGGTTGAGGTCGTGCTTGAGCATCCCGGCCAGCACGTCAAACTGGGCCGAGGTCGAGTCGTTCATATAGCCTTCGGCCTTGGCTATCTCGCGCAACTGCTCCACCGCGCTTTCACACACCTTGTCATAGTTGAAGCGGGCCGGGTCGATTGACTTCTTGAACTCCTCATAGATGGTGTCGGTCACCACAAACTCCTCGGGCGAGGGTATCGACGTGTGCGACGCCGCGTAGCGGTTGGCGAAGTCAAACGCCCAGTTGTCTCTCACCACGTTGTAGGTCAGACGGTTCACGTCGGGCAGCTCGATGGTTATGTCGGGCGTGATGCCGCCGCCGTCACGCACCTCGCGTCCGCCGGCCGTGTGAAACACCGTGGTCAGCGAGTCGGGTATGCGCGCCACCGATCCGTCGGGATTACGGTGGGAATAATCGATGGCCTGTATGAGTCGGCCCGAGGGTATATAATATTTTGCTATGGTCACCTTGAGCAGACCGTCATAGGGGAGCTGACGGGTGGACTGCACGAGGCCCTTGCCGAATGAGCGGTTGCCAATCACCACGCCGCGGTCCAGATCCTGGACGGCTCCGGTCACAATTTCGGCGGCGGATGCCGACGCACCGTCGATGAGTACCGTCAGTGGTATTTTGGTGTCGACAGGCTGCACGGAGGTCTTGTAGACCTTCTCGTTGAGCACACCCTTGCCGCGGGTGCTCAGCACTGTGGTGCCCTTGGGCAGAAACAGCCCGAGTATCTGCACCGCGCTCTCCACCAGACCGCCGCCGTTGCCGCGCAGGTCGAGCACTATGCCCTTGGCTCCCTCCTTGATGAGTCGCTCGAGAGCTTCGCGCACTTCGGGATAGCTTTTCTCCGAGAATGTGTTGAGACTTATATATCCCACGCCGTCGCGCAGCATTCCCGAGTAGGGCACCGAAGGTATCTGTATCTTGGCACGCTTGATGTCAAACGAGAGTATCGAGTCCTCGACATAAGGACGGTCTACCGTCACACGCAGCATCGAGCCGTTGGCTCCTTTGAGATGCGCACTCACCTTCTCCGACGTCCAGCCTTTCACCGAGTCATTGTCGATCATCACTATCAGGTCGCCCGGGCGCAGTCCGGCCTGATGGGCGGGACTCCCCTCGTAAGGCTCCGAGATGATGACCCCCTCGGGAGTCTGCTGTATCATCGACCCTATGCCGGCATACTCTCCTGTGGTCATTGTGCGAAATTGCTCCTGCTCCTTGGCCGGGATATACTCCGTGTAAGGGTCGATATCGTTGAGCATCGCACCGATAGCAGTGTTGATTGACTTTTCGGCGTCGATTGAGTCTACATAAAACGTCTGTAATTCCTTATATATCGCATTGAATATGTCGAGATTGCGCGCTATGTCGCTCTTCTTGCTGCGAGTCGCCGCCGAGGCAAGGAGTGACAGCAATACCAGCGAAGCCGCTAAAAGGGTCAGTTTCTTCATGTCGGAATAGGGATTGAAGTTGAAAACGTGGTTGTAAAATTACTCAATAATTATAACACTTGAACAATCAAAAAGTCAAAAAATCATTTAATGAAAGATTTTTTTTCAAAAAAGGTTGCATAGTTCAAATATTAAGTGTAATTTTGCATCGCTAAAGTCAAGAGGGCACACCCCTCGCGGCGGGCACTGCTTCAGTAGCTCAGTTGGTTAGAGCACCTGACTGTTAATCAGGGGGTCGTTGGTTCAAGCCCATCCTGAAGCGCACAACATAGTATATTGCAACACAACACTGCTTCAGTAGCTCAGTTGGTTAGAGCACCTGACTGTTAATCAGGGGGTCGTTGGTTCAAGCCCATCCTGAAGCGCAAGCAATCCTCGCGAAGTGATTTCGCGGGGATTATTTGTTTTAGGTAAACACACTCTAAGTCCGTCGGAATTTTCTAAGCGATACGAAAGCTTTCTCGGGCAGCATGTGTATCAGTCTGAAACGCCAAGATATACCGTCTTTTATCGAGTCGTAATCGATAGCCTCGCGGGCACGGTCTGTCAGGCGTCGCGCCTCCGCGGCCTCCGCCTCGGGCAGCTTGACCCCATCCAGCATAAGCAACGCGCTGTAATAGCCGAAAAAATTCTGTTTCTGAGCCAGAGCATACTCCTCCGACCCCACGCCATAACGCTCGCGGGTAAACGAGATGAGCGTCAGATTGCTCAGCAGATAGTGAAATTGTTTCACCGACACCTTGCGGGTGACTGACCCGGGGGTGGCGCGGTAATAATAAGCCGCATCGCTGAAAGCCACCAGGCGGGCGTCATATATAAGATAGCGCGTCAGCAATTCGTCGGCAAACGTATGGTTTGCAAAGTGGGGCATCCGCTCGTAGAGCGACAGATACAGCCGCCTATCTTTCAGCGCACCGTTTGTATTGATTTTCCATCCGTACAGCGTCAGTCTTACAACATCCCGCCCCGCAATGGTCTTGTCATACAGCCCGGTGTCGTGAGGCAGCAGCCTTTGTGAAGTTGTGTTGTCAAATCTCCACATTGAGGGATACACTATGTCGGCCCCCGTCTCCAGTCGGCGTCTCATCAGTCGTTCCATAAAGTCGGGGGCAATGCGGTCGTCGGCATCCACACAGCATATAAGTCCGCTCCCGGCTGCCTCTATGGCGGTCTTGCGCGGGATAAAAGCCGACCCCGTCTGACGCTTCGTCTGCAACACCCTGACTCTCGCCTCCCTGCGTGCCCATTCGCGAGCTCTCTTGGCTGTGTCGTCGGTCGAGTGGTCATCCACCACTATCAGTTCCCAGTCCACGAAGCTTTGCGCGACAATCGAGCCTATAGCCTCGTCGATATATGGAGCGGCATTATAGGCAGGCATGACAAATGTCACGGCCGGGTGGCAGGGTGGGGGAGTCGGTGACGGATTGTTCATAGAAATCTGAGCTATAGGCCGTCAAAATTAGCCAAAATCATCGTCAATTCAAAATCGCTTCAGGGCAAAAAAAATATCCGCTGCCCCTTATCAGCAAGGAACACCGGACTAAAGCCAAAAGGCAATTTGCGATCTATAGTTAATTCAAACTATATCATCCAAATAATGTAGAGATTATATCATACTTACACAACACCATTTTTTTCAGGGGACAAGCGTCATCACGACGACAGTCTGAGAAGTTGCCTTTGTCCTTAGTCCATAAAAACTAAAATATAATGCGTAAAATCTTTATCAGTCCAAGGAATACAACTATGGTGTGTTTCTTTCCGATACAAAATTATATACAATCGTGATGTCCGCCAAAAAAATTAGCTCATATTAAGAATTTTTAAATATTGTCGGTCGAACAATTTGCAAAGTCTCTGATGCTGAACAATACACACCCCGCCCGCGTTTCATAAATATGAATAGGACCCGGCTTCAGCCGGCCCGTGACCGTTTCACTATTTTCCAACTCTCATATACGCATATTACAATGAAACTACGTTATCTTTACCCACTCGTCGCCGCACTTGCCGTCACAGCATCGGGACAGCGCGCCGAGGCATGCTCGCGAGTCCTCTACGTGGGCAACGACAGCCTCCGCATCGTAGGACGTTCACTCGACTGGAAGACTCCCATCCCCACCAATATTTATGTATATCCCCGAGGCATGCACAAGATGGGCAACTCTCTGCCCGGCTCCGTCACATGGACTTCAAAGTATGGCGCGGTCTATGCCGTAAGCTATGACGGCGGGGTCACCGAGGGCATGAACGAGAAGGGGCTCGTGGTCAACGGCCTCTTCTGCAAAGGCACCGTCTACGAGAGCGACTCCACCGCCAACCGTCCCCCCATGTCGCTCGCCATGTTTCCGGCCTGGCTTCTCGACATGTGTGCCGACACTCCCGAGGCCGTAGCCCTGCTGCGTCAGCACAACTTCACCATCTCGGGAGCGACCTTCGACAACGGCACCACCACTGCCCTCCACTGGGGCATCACCGACTCGCGCGGCCGCTCGGCAATGGTGGAGTTTGACTACGGCAAAATCAACATTTACGAAGGTCAGGACATCAAGGTGCTCACCAACGACCCGCCCTATCTCCAGATGAACGCCATCAACGACTATTGGGTTAAGAAAGGCGGTCAGAACACACTTCCGGGCACCGTCAGCAGCCCCGACCGCTACGTGCGCGGCTACTTCTTTGACTCCCATGTCGAGAAGACCGGCGAGGCCGACCTTGGTGTTTCCATTACGCGCTCGATACTCAACAATGTCTCCGTGCCCTACACCTACACGCTCGGCGATGCCAACGTTTCCTCCACCCAGTGGCGATCGTTTTCCAACATCCGTGACCTGCGTTACTACTTCGACATCGTCACCAATCCAGGCATGTTTTATGTCGACCTCGGCAAGTGTGACCTCCGCAAAGGTGCATCGGTAATGAAGCTCGACACCACCAAGACTGCCGACTACGTGGGCGACGTCACCTCACGCCTCTTCCCCACCACCCCCTTCACTCCCATGTTCTAATCTCCTATAGTTTAAAAAGTTTATAAAGTTTAAAAAGTTAAGATAATAGCTTGGTGGGCCTATCGCCAACGATTACCCTCCTAAACTGTTATCTTAACTTTTTAAACTATAAGAGTTAAACTCTAAACTTTCAACCTCTAAACTCTCAATGGGGTGAGAGACCGGCTGATTTCAGATGTAAATACCTCCCGGGGTTATTTGCGTCCGAAATCAGCCGGTATCTCGCCCCATTGAGGCGTATTCCACGTAAGTATGGGATTGCTGAAAGTATTGTTGGCCAGCCACGCCGTCGCGCGGTCGAGCATTTCGAAGAGGCGCGCGTTTTGCGGCGTGCGGGCCAGCGTAGTCTTCGGCTGCCCCTTCTTCACCCACGAGCGAGCCGTGCGCGAATCGGTATATATGGGAGTCGTATGTCGGCCCTGCGCCTTCAGCAGTGCCAGACCGTGAACCAGCGCGAGATACTCGCCTATATTATTGGTGCCCCCCTCGAGCGGTCCTACATGAAAGATACGCTCGCCGGTGCGCACCCACACGCCCTGATACTCCACAGGGCCGGGGTTTTTCGAGCACGCCGCGTCCACAGCAAGCGAGTCGAGGCGTATCTCTGGAAAATCCTCATAATTCACCGGAGCCGTGCGGTGTTCGGCTATCGAGCGCAGCAGCCCCATATGTTCGTCAGGATTGCCGCGATAGGCAGCCACAGCCGCCTCCTGCGAGTCAAACGCCTTGAACTTCGCGCCCGCATAACCCTTGGTCTGGAGCTCACACTCCTCCCATGAGTCGAACACCCCCGTGGCGTGCCCCGCCCATACTACATAAAATCTCTTGCGTGGAGCCATTAATATTACGATAAAGTCAGAAAAATGGAAATATCCACACTGCGTGTGCGCAACATGGAGGCCACAGCCGGGTTGACCGGCTTGCCGAAAAATGTCAGAGTTGCCTTCTGCATGCCCGGATGCAGCTTCAGCGCGTTTGACGGGCCTTCACAGCTGACAATGCTCTCAAGCAGTGTCAGCAGCGTATTGGTCAGAGCCATCGCGGCCGTGCGTGCCACCGCGCTTCCGGCGTGTACGTAACAGATGCGGTTGTCGGTGCGCAACGATCCGTCCACCGCCGAGGCCAGCGCGAGGTCCACGGGGGTCATCGACGGAAACGATGACCCGTCGGCCGCAGCCGTGAGGTCAAACGTCAGCACCCCCTTCTTCATACGTCCGACGGCCTCGCGGTGGAGCGCGAACGGCATCGTCACAGGCGTGGCCACCACCACATCGGCCGAGCGCAGGGCATTGTCAAGTGTGCGCGGATGAAGGGCCGAGGTGATGACACCCGCCCCGAGTTCCTGTGACGCACGCCGCAGCGAATAGATGTCGTTGTCAAACATCCTCACCGTCGCACCCAGACCGACAGCCGAGCGCGAAGCAGCGCATGCGGCTATGCCCGAGCCGATTACAAGAACCTCACACGGCACTATGCCGGCCACTCCTCCGAGCAGTATGCCTTTGCCCTTCTGCGAGTCGGCAAGCAGCGACGAGGCTATGGCTATCGACGCGCGACCGTCGATTTCGGCCAGAATGTCGGCAAACGGCGTGCATCCCCGTTCATCTTCCACCAGGTCGAGGGCTATGGATATGACATGACGCTCCAGCAGCGCGCGTATCACGCGCTCGTTGCCACACGCTGCCCTCAGCAGCGTCAGCATCATCGCCCCGCGCCTCAGGGCCCGCGCGTCGCTCTCGCTCAGAGTGGCCGTATAGATCACTATGTCACAGCTCAGTGTCTCCGAGCGCGGAGCTATCTCCACCCCCGCGCGTATGTAGCGCGAATCTTCATAATGGATGCTCTTGGCCGCCCCCTCCTGCATCTTCACGCTGAATCCCCTCTCGATGAGCAGGGCCGCTCCCTCAGGAGTCAGTGGAAAACGGCGTTCGGCCGGATCCTCACATCGGGGCAACCCTATCGTGAGACGGCGGTTGCGGTTGCGCACCTCGCAGGGCTGCTCTACCGCGGTAGGAGTCGATTCAACATTCATACTCTATGAGTTTTAAAAAATTCTCCACACTCTCGGCCACCTCCTCGGCCGACTCCAGCCGCGAGCTGTCAAACCTCAGGGCGGCACGGCTGTAATGAGGCCGACGCCACTCCATCTGCCTGACGATAAACTCGTCCAGCTCCTTGTCGTTCAGCCCGGCTATGAGCGGACGTTTGGCACGCCCCTCCTTGAGCCGTGACAGCAGACTCCCGTGGGGTGCGTCGAGATACACCGTCAGTCCGCAGCGGTTGAGCAGATCCATATTGTCGCCGAAACACGGAGTGCCCCCGCCACACGCCACCAGAGTGTCGGCCATACGGCTCACCTCCTGCAGGGCATCCCGCTCGATGGCGCGGAATGCATCCTCGCCACGCGAGGCAAAAATCTCCTTGATCGAGCATCCCTCGCGCTCCTCGATATAATTGTCGAGGTCGATAAAACGGATGCCTGTCCGGGCCGCCACAGCACGTCCGAGCGTAGTCTTGCCGCTGCCCATATATCCTATGAGAAATGTGGTTTTCATTATTACAAAAGTACGTAAATTGTGATTTTAACCATTTTTTCAAGCGGTGAAAATTTGTTAAAACACACTGCGATAATTGCTTTCTCCCCTTTTTGTGACTACCTTTGCACTACGTAAAAAATAGCAATCTTTTTATTGTAGGGTCTCGTAGCCGTAAGCCTCGAGATTCTAAATTTTTTTACGTTCACCCGATAGAAAAGTGTTGTGTAAAACATCGCAACCGATAACATAAACCTCTCACAGATACAGAACAAACTTTTTTACAGCCATGGCAATAACTTACATGACCAAAGAAGGTTACAAGAAAAAAATGGAAGAAATCGCGTTTCTCGAATCAGTGGAACGTCCCCGCATATCAGCAGCCATCGCCGAGGCCCGCGACAAAGGCGACCTCTCGGAAAACTCCGAGTATGACGCCGCCAAGGAAGCCCAGGGCATGCTCGAAATGAAGATAGCCCAGCTTAAAGACCTTGTAGCCAACTCGCGCATCATCGACGAGAGCAATCTCAACAACGAAGAGGTGCAGATACTCAACCGTGTCAAGATCAAAAACCACACCAACGGCATGACTATGGAGTATACCATCGTAGCCGACTCCGAGGCCAACCTCAAGGAAAAGAAGATCGGCAGCTCCACCCCCATCGCCCAGGGACTTCTCGGCCACAAGCTCGGCGAAATCGTCGACATCCGTGTCCCCGCCGGTGTCATGAAGTTTGAGATCGTCGAGATCAGCTTCTAATCCCGCCATCCGGCACCCTCCACCTCTTGCTCGAAGAGCAAGCTCTCTATAACCTCATAACCATATAACCTCATAACCTTTGCTCGAAGAGCAACTCTCTATGACTATCTTCTCCAAAATAGCTGCCGGCGAAATCCCCTCCTACAAAGTCGCCGCCGATGACAAGCACTACGCCTTTCTCGACATCAACCCCGTAGCTCGCGGCCACGTCCTAGTCATCCCCCGTCGTGAAGTCGACTACATCTTCGATCTCACCGAAGACGAATACCGCGACCTCACCCTCTTCGCCCGTCGCGTAGCCAAAGCAATCGAGAAAGCCATCCCCTGCTCGCGGGTAGGAGTGGCCGTTGTAGGCCTTGAAGTGCCCCACACCCATATACACCTCCTCCCCATCAACAGCGAAGCCGACATGGATTTCACCAAAAAACACACCTTCCCCGCCGAAGAAATGCAGTCCATAGCCGACGCTATCGCCGCACAATTTGAATAACATACAGGAAGCAACAAGTCAAAGAGTTAAGACAGAAGTTCGGGAGTAATGGTAGACAGCGACCAAAAACGCATCACCCATCAGGCTCCGGTACTACTGTCTTAACTTTTTTGACATATTGAACCCTCTAAGTAAAATAAAGAAAAAACATGTCGGGAAAAATCAAGATATGGCTTGAAGCCATGCGTTTACGCACCCTCCCCGTCTCCCTTGCAGGCGTCATCTACGCAGGCGCGCTCGGCATGCTCGCCTGGCGGTTCAGACTCGTTCCCTGGCTCATGTGCATGCTCTTCGCCCTTCTCGCCCAGATAGCATCCAACTTCGCCAACGAATACTACGACTTCAAAGCCGGGCTCGACAAAGCCGGCCGCGCAGGACCCCGTCGCGGAGTCACCGAAGGCGACATTACCCCCCGCGCCATGAAGACAGCCACCTATGCCACCCTCGCTCTCGCATGTGTGGTCGGAGTCTTGCTCGTAGCCCTCTACGGACAATGGTGGATGTACATCGCCGGCGTCCTCACCGCCCTCGGCGTCATAGCCTACAGCTCCGGCCCCTATCCGCTGTCACGCCACGCCCTTGGCGAGATCGCCGTTATCATTTTCTTCGGCATAGTCCCCGTCTGCCTCACCTACATGCTCATGGGCGGTAGTTTCGGCTGGTGGCTGCTCGCCATGTCGGTCGGCATCGGACTCATGGGAGCCAATGTGCTTCTGGTCAACAATTACCGTGACCGGGCCGATGACCTCGCCGTAGGCAAACGCACCCTTGCCGTAGTCATCGGTCTTCGCGCCACAGCCTCCCTCTATCTTGCCAACGGTTTCATGGCCGTCATCCTCACCATGCCCGCATGGCTCGCAGCCTTGCGATGGGGATGGCTACCCCCAAGCATATATCTCGTGCTCCACTTCATCCTCTACACGCGCCTCGTGCGTCGTCACGGTCCCGCCCTCAATCCCCTTCTCGGCATGACCGCCATACTCATGCTCCTCTACACCCTAACCTTCACAGCTACTCTTATAGTTTAAAAAGTTAAGAAGCTGAAAAAGTTAAGATAATAGCTTGGTGGGTCTATTACCAACAAATACCCGGCCAAACTATTGTCTTAAATTTTTCAGCTTCTTAACTTTTTAAACTATAGTGAGTTAGAATCTCATTCCGACAGCTGCTGTGAACGAGATGATAGTATTCAGGTGGCTCAGGTCGCCCATATTATAATTGACATAACCCATGCCGCGGGCGGTGAACGCTGCAAACAATGCCTTGTGGTTATACACCGCAGCTATATTGATTTTGAAATTGTTGGCCACGCGCGACTTCGAGTCGCGTTCATCGCCCGAACTGATAAGCTGTCTGTAGCCCACAGCCACCATGCCGGTAGCGTTTATGAGCCAGCGGCGAGGCTTCAGCACCCAGTTGTAGGAATATCCGCCCATAGCGCAATAGCTCCTGTAGTCCGACTGATATTCATTGCTTTCCAGTGGCGAATGCTCAAGCATAATATCCGGCATCCCGTTGAAATTCATCTTGATATGCTGCTCCGTAAAGTTAAACCCTACCAGCGGAGTTCCCGCATTGCGCAGTTGATATTTCGAATAACTGTAAGCTGCAGCCTGCGAATAACGGTAATGATTGAAAAACCAATACACGTCGAGCGTCTTCGAGTCGGTCGAACAGTCGTCAAATTTATAGTGGAGCCTGTGGCCGTTGTTATAGTCGCCAAATTGCGTTATAATCATCCCTCCCGTCGACGACACCGACTGATAATTGAGCGAAAAGCGCGAGCATGTGAAGTCAAGATTAAACGTCCGTCGGTTGGTCGGGTCGGTGAAGAGCTTGTTGATGTTCCACATATAACCGATGCTCACTGCCATGAAATTGAGCGAGAACCCCGCGTCGCTATACAGGTCGGAATGCATGTTGACCGACGACTGCTTCGGAAACATTATCGTTGACGTCTCCATCCAGTTGTAGCTCTTGCCCTGGAGCTTCCAGTTCTTGCCCGTGCCCACCACATAGGCGGTGTCGTAGGAGTTGAATGTACGGTCGCCCCAGTTGTACACGTTCAGGCAGAAACGCGGGAAGCGCGGATAGCACACCCCCTCGTCATGGATGCGAAAACCGTTGTCGATCAATTGCTTTATCCAATAGGTCTTGCTCACTCCATTACAGCACGTATCGCATGCCGTTGAGTCCGGCTCGCCGGCGGTCATGGAGGTCGGCTCCACAGCCATCGCAGTCAGCGACAACAGCATGGCAAATATTGTTATCAGGTGTCTCATAATCATTTTGCAAAATTACAACTTTTTTGCTTAACCTTCATTTAGTCATACTCTCACGGATGACTCTTTGGCCATTATTGACGAAATTTCGGATAATCTTTTGCTTAATATTTGTTAAATCTTAGTACTATGTATTGCAAAGTACTGTGGAATCTTCCTATCTTTGCAATGCCAAATAACAGACAAAACGTCCGACATATGAATATCGACAACTTAAAATCACAGATGCGCAAAGGGATGCTTGAGTTTTGCGTGCTGCTCATCCTCAAGCGGGGCGACGCCTACGCCTCCGAGATGATAGCCCGGCTCAAGGAGGCCCATCTGATAGTGATGGAGGGCACGCTCTATCCCCTGCTCACGCGCCTCAAAAACGACGGACTCCTGTCCTATCGCTGGGAAGAGTCTACTCAGGGCCCCCCGCGCAAATATTACTCCATCACCCCCGTGGGCCATCAGTTTCTCGAGCAGCTCCAGCAGTCATGGGACGAGATAGCCTCAGCAGTAACAATCCTTCAACTCGACTACAACAACAAATACCTGCCGCAATGAAAAAGACATTCCAAGTAAATATTAACGGCAAAATATACCATATCGACGAGGACGCCTACACCCTCCTCCAGAACTATCTTGCCCAGCTCCGCGACGCTTTTCCCGGCGACGAGGGCATAGAGATTGTCAACGACATCGAGTTTCGCATCTCCGAGCACTTCGACCAGCGGCTGGCCGGCGGAGCTTCGGTGATAGTCATCGATGACGTCAACCGTGTCATCTCCATCATGGGCCGCCCCGACGAGATTACCGACGAAGCCGGCTTTGAGTCGGATGCCTCCGAGCCCTCCCGTCCATCCCGCCCTGAACCCTTCGGTGCCGAAACGTCACCCGTGGCCGACGGTGCCACACCGCCCCCGTTTCATAAAAAGTTTTTCCGCGACGAGCGTCACAAAGTGTTCGGCGGAGTCATAGCCGGCCTCGGACAATATCTCGGCTGGGATGTCACAGTGCTGCGCATACTCGTAGTGGTGGCCACGCTCTCGCTTACAAAATTCGGCCTCTTCTGGCCTCTCCTGCTCGGCTATCTCATCTGCTGGATGGTCATTCCTCCCGCGCGCACCCCGCGTCAGATACTCGAGATGCGCGGCGAGCCGGTCACCGTCGACAACGTTGGCCAGACCGTCATCGACAACATCGCTCCTCCCGCCGCCCCGGTTCCCTCGGGCGGAAGCGTCAGTAATGTCATCAACAGTATCTTCCTCATTATCGGACGCATAATCCTCGTCATCCTCGGTCTTGTCGGCGGACTCGTCGGTTTTGCCACGGCCATCGTCGGCATAGTCATAGTCGGCGGCGTCACCTGCCTCTATTTCGCCTCCAACGACACCCTCCTAACAGCCTTCGGCATATCCTCCGGCAGTCCCTATCTCCAGGGTTGGGGATGCGCTCTGGTGCTCTTTGCCGTAGCTCTTCCGGCCCTCTGCCTCTGTCGCGTCGGCATCGCCACCCTCTTTCGCGCGCCGAGCATGTCGGTGACAGCCATAATCTCCCTCATAGTGCTCGAAGCGGTGTTTATCATCGGCTCATGCATACTCCTCGGCCTCGGCAACGGACCCATGGAATTTTTCGACACCTTTGCCTGCAACGTCTCCTCTGTCCTCTACACCGTCTCGGCCGTCTCCATGGTCCCCGTCGTCATAGGCTGACGGTCTTGTCACACATTATTATATATACCGCTAAAATTATCACCCCGCGTATGAAAAAAATCCTCGCCTCATTGCTCCTCGTCCTCATGGCAGTCACGGTCAGTGCCGCCGAGCGTTCCCTCTCACTCAAAGGCACCGTCAGCGCGCTACGTGTCTCGGCCGGAGTCGACGTGACCTACATCCCCGACACCCTCCGGGCCAAGGTGCTCATCACAGGCCCCGCTAAAAACATAACCAATGTCAAGGTGACACTCCGAAAGGGTGTACTCCACATCTATGGCGAAAGCGATACAAAACAAAGCCTTCTCAGTCTCTTCGGAATTGGCGGGGGCCATCCCCTCAAAGATGTCAAAGTCACTCTCTATGCTCCTCACGTAGCACGTATGAGCACAAGTTCCGGAGCCGAGCTCGAAGTCCCCGCGCCCGTCAATGTCCCCGGACAGGATGCCGAAATCACAGCCTCATCCGGCTCCGACATCAGCATCGAATGGCTCACCTGTGGCTCGCTGCAGTGCAACACAAGCTCGGGAGCTGACATTGACATCGACATTCTCACCACCAAGACCGCAGCATTTGACGCCTCTTCGGGCTCCGACATCGACATCGACGCCGTCACCGCCGACAGCCTCACCGCTGATGCCACCTCGGGCGGCGACATATCCATAGCCGGAGCCGCCAACACAGCCACAGTCAAAGCCTCCTCCGGCGGCTCCATCAACGTCCGAAAACTCTCCTGCCCCGCCATCACCACCGACAAATCCACCGGCGGCACCATCAAAAAGTAATTCTTATAGTAAAGAAAGTAACAAGTTAAAGGAGTTTAGACATCTTATTACATCTCCTGTCTAAACTCCTTTAACTTGTTACTTTCTTTCTATGAAGAATAAACCTGTTACTTTTTTGACTGCAAGAAACCCGCATATCGCTGAGGGTCGTTGATGATCTCCACAGCCGTGCTGAAAATATTGTTATGGGGATTCATAACCTTGAAATAGGTTGACTGGTCAAACAGGTCGCGGCCTACAAGGCCCTTCACAATCGCAGCCAGATATTCGCGTGACGTCTCATACTGCTCCTGATTCAGCTCCACGCCATTTTTGACGCCCGTGTCTATGAGCCCCTGCATAATCTCCGGAGTAACCTCAAACTGATCCAGATAAGCCTTCTCCGTCTTATACTTCTTCTTCAGAGCCTGGCGGTTCTCGTCGACATACTGAAGCGTGTAATCACTGATGGCACCCTTGGCCACAAGGTCGCGGTAATAGTCGGTGTAGAAAGTCGTGTCGAGCGGCACGAACTCATCGGGCATGATGCCGCCTCCGCCATATACCGCACGGCCCAGGCGCAGAGTGCTGTAACGCAGCGAGTCGGGCAGCGAGATAGAATCGGCCGAACTCAGCTCGCCCGACTTATAGCGGTTCACCATATCCATGCGGTAGGCATCATCGTCACCGTCGGCATACGGCTTCTGGATGCAACGGCCCGAAGGAGTGTGATAGCGTGCCACGGTCAGACGTATCATTGACCCATCGGGGAAGGGGAACGGTCTCTGCACCAGGCCCTTGCCAAAAGTGCGGCGGCCAACGATGACACCACGGTCATTGTCTTGGAGCGCGCCCGAGAGAATCTCGCTCGCCGAGGCTGAATACTGGTTGACCATCACCACCACGCGTCCGTCAAGAAACTTACCGTCCGTAGGAGCCTCAAAGCGGCTCGAACCGTTTTTGGGGGAGTCGGTGTAGACTATCAGGTCGCCGCGGCGCAGAAAATTGTTCACCACGTCGGTCGACGCTTTAAGATAGCCGCCGCCGTTGTCGCAGAGGTCGATGATGAGATGCTTCATGCCGCTCTTGCCGAGCTTCTTCATGGCATCGTTCACCTCGTCGGCAGTAGTGCCGGCAAAGCGGGCTATCGAGATAAAGCCCACGCTGTCGTTGACCATATAGGATGCGTCGACGCTGTAGATGGGTATCTCGTCACGCTTCACGGCAAACATTATAGGCTCGGGCGTGCGTTTGCGCAGCACTTTCAGATTGGCTATCGACCCCTTGGGACCGCGCAACACTTTAAGTATTTCCGAGTTGGGCTTCTTGACACCGGCTATCACCGTATCGTTGCACGAGATGATGCGGTCGCCCGGCTGGATGCCTACGCGCTCCGACGGACCTCCGGCCACCGACTCGATGACATAGAGCGTGTCGTTGTTCATCTGGAAACGTATGCCTATGCCCGAGAAATTTCCGTCGAGCGGCTCGGTCAGCTCGCGCGTCTCCTCGGCGTTGGAGTAGGTCGAGTGGGGATCCAGGTCCTTGAGCATAGCTACGATAGCATCCTCCACCACCTTGGTGGTGTCGATGGCGTCAACATAATAGTTGGCGATAATCTGCTGGGCAAAAGCCAGTTTCCGGTCGGGCGACAGTCTGACGTCGGCCCATAATGCCGCCGTCATGGCGGTAGTCAACAGTGTGGCTAAAAGTATGAAAATTCTTCTCATGGGAGATATTTTGTAATGTCATGGCCATGCGAGGCAAGTTCTCTGACCATTGACGATGATATGTAGCTTAGTTCTGGAAGAGAGTAGAGCAGCAGAGTTTCGATGCCGGCGATGGCACGGTTGATGTCGGCCAGATTACGCTCATATTCATAGTCGGCCACCGACCTCACGCCGCGCAGCATCCAATCGGCACCCTCGCGGCGGCAGGCGTCGACAGTCAGACCGTCATAGGCGATGACCTTTACCTTGGGATTGCCGGCATACAGTGCCGCGATGCTTTCCACACGCCGTGCGGCACCATCGGCCGCCGAACTCTTCGACGCGTTATAACCGACAGCAATCACCATCCGCTCACACAGAGGCAGAGCCCGCTCCACTATCGAAGCATGCCCGACGGTAAAAGGATCAAAAGTTCCCGGAAACAATAATGTCATCAGCGTTAAAAAAGATTGTCGGATTGAATGTCAAATTGAATAAATACTATAGATGCCTGATATTAGTCCTTTAACTTGTTGTTCTTTTAACTGTAAGAGTAACTATAAGAGCTCCGAATCATCCTCCACCACAAGGTTGTCGATGATAAACTCCTGTCGTTCCATAGTGTTCTTACCCATATAAAACTCCAGCAGCTCGTCGACCGCATCCTCCTTGCGCAGCGTCACTCGGTCAACCCTCATCTCAGGACCGATAAACCCGCGGAACTCATCGGGAGAAATCTCGCCTAGACCCTTGAATCGCGTAATCTCGGCATTATCGCCCAGCTTGGCAATGGCTGCCACGCGCTCCTCGTCGGTGTAGCAGTAATAAGTCTCCTCATTGCCCCCCTTGCGTCCCGCGCGCTTGGCAGTCTTGGCATTGCGCACACGGAAGAGAGGTGTCTGCAATACATACAGGTGCCCTTTCTTGATCATGTCGGGGAAAAACTGCAGGAAGAACGTCAGCAGCAGCAGCCTGATGTGCATGCCGTCGACATCCGCATCGGTCGCGATAATCACATTGTTGTAGCGCAGACCGTCGATGCCCTCCTCGATGTTGAGAGCCGCCTGAAGCAGATTGAATTCATCGTTCTCATAAAGTATCTTGGCCGGCACCCCGTAGGAATTTTTAGGCTTGCCTCGCAGCGAGAACACCGCCTGGGTCTCCACGTTGCGTATCTTGGTGATCGACCCGGCGGCCGAGTCACCCTCCGTTATAAATATCGACGACGCGCGCTTCTTCTCCTCGTCACCCTTGGGGTCGTTGAAATGCACGCGGCAGTCGAGCAGTTTCTTGTTGTGCAGATTGACCTTCTTGGCCTTCTCGCGCGCCAGTTTGGTCACGCCGGCCATAGCCTTGCGCTCGCGCTCGCTCTCCTGCACCTTCTTGAGTATTATGTCGGCTATATCGGTGTTGCGGTGCAGGTAATTGTCGAGCTCGGTCTTGATGAAATCGCCCACAAACTTGGCTACCGTCGGCCCCTCGGGACCAACATCGCGGCTGCCCAGCTTGGTCTTGGTCTGCGACTCAAACACCGGCTCCTCCACCTTGATCGACACCGCGGCAATCATGCCGTTGCGTATGTCGGAATAATCGAAGTCACGCTTGAAATACTCCTTGATGGTGCGCGACACCGCCTCCTTGAAAGCCGTCAGATGCGTGCCTCCCTGAGTGGTGTGCTGGCCGTTGACAAACGAGTAATACTCCTCGCCGCGCTGGTTGGCATGCGTCAGCGTCACCTCGATGTCATCGCCCTTGAGATGGATGGGCGCGTAGAGAGGGTCGACACTCATGTTGTCGCGCAACAGGTCAAGCAGACCGCCGCGCGAGATGTATCGTTTGCCGTTATAGATAAGTGCCAGTCCTGTGTTGAGATAAGTGTAATTCTTGACCAGCGGCACTATATACTTGTCCTGAAACTGGTAGTCGCGGAAAATGTCGGCGTCGGGCGTAAATCTCACAAGCGTACCCGACTGCTCGTCGGTGTCCACCAGTCCGCTCTCCTCGATAATCTCGCCGCGGCTGTAGAGCACACTCTTGGCCTGGCCGTCGCGCACGCTGCGGATGAAAAACTCCGTCGAGAGCGCGTTGACAGCCTTGATGCCCACGCCGTTGAGGCCGACCGACTTCTTAAACGATTTCGAGTCATACTTCGCGCCGGTATTCATCTTGGACGACACATCCACCACCTTGCCCAGCGGGATGCCGCGGCCATAGTCGCGCACGGTCACCGTGCCCCCCTCCACGTCGAGGGTGATCTGGCGTCCGTAGCCCATCATGAACTCATCGATGCCATTGTCGAGCACCTCCTTGATAAGTACATATATACCGTCGTCAAAGTTGGAGCCGTCTCCAAGTTTGCCGATATACATGCCAGGGCGGCGGCGTATATGCTCCTTCCAGTCGAGGGTGCGTATATCATCCTCGCTGTAGTCCACCACCTCCTCCTCGGCCTCGGTATCGCCGACACCCGGCCCGGAGTTCACTGCTCCTGCGGCATCAAAAAGGTTCTCGTCAGTAAAATTCTCGTCACTCATGGGCTAAAATGCTTGTATATTGCAAAGATACAAAAAATCCCGCATTTCCCCCATCCTTCCACTGTGAAAATTCTTGTTTCAGAAGGATGCTAAAGGTCGGATGTTTGTGTCAGGGCTTGGGGTCGGCGGGGGTGGTGTCCTGCCAGAGATACATGCGGTCGGAGGGGCGGATTTTGCGGGGGACGCGCAGTGAGAAGCTCTGGCCTTTGGTGACGACGGGCACGGGGTCGTAGTCGAGACGCAGTTCGCCGGCTTTCATGATGATGGCTCCGGTGTCGGTGCCTGTGATGACGATTTCGTCGTCGGGGTGGAGCTCGCCTGCTTCCATGAGAAATTCGCCTACGCCGAGACGGGGGAAGTAGCGTACGCCTTTGGCTATGTAGCGTTTGACTTTGGTGGCTGAGGAGCCGTATTTTGATGACCATTCGCCGAGACGCTGTCCCATGTAGTAGCCGTCCCAGAATCCTCGGTTGAAGACGCGTGAGAGTGATGTGTCCCAGCGGCTTATCATTTCGTCGGAGTAGGTGCCGTCGCAGATGGCCTGTATGGCTTCGGAGTAGGCGCGTACTGTGAGGGCCACGTATTCGGGGCCTCGGGCGCGTCCTTCGATCTTGAAGACTCTGACGCCGGCGTCAATCATTTTGTTGAGGAAGTGGATGGTCTTGAGGTCTTTGGGCGACATGATGTATTTGTTGTCGACCTGTAGCTCGTCGCCTGTCTCGATGTCGGTGACGCGATAGCCCCGGCGGCATATCTGGGTACATGCTCCGCGGTTGGCACTGGAGTTCATCTCGTGGAGGCTGAGGTAGCATTTGCCTGATACGGCCATGCACAGTGCGCCGTGGCAGAACATTTCGAGGCGTATGGGCTCGCCTTTGGGGCCTCGGATGTCTTGCTCGGTGATGGCACGGTGGATGGCTGCGACCTGGTCGAGCGATAGTTCGCGCGCGAGTACCATGACATCGGCCCACCGGGAGTAGAATCTGACGGCTTCGGTGTTGCTGACGTTGACCTGGGTGGAGATGTGGACTTCGACTCCTATGCTGCGGGCGTATTCGATGGCTGCTATGTCGCTGGCTATGATGGCAGTGATGCCGCTCTGACTGACGGCATCGATTACTTCGCGGCATTTGTCTATCTCGTTGTCGTAGATGATGGTGTTGACGGTGAGATAGGTCTTGACGCCTGCGGCGTCGCATATAGATGCGATGCGTCGCAGGTCGTCGAGTGTGAAGTTGACTGATGAGCGGGCTCTCATGTTGAGGCCTTCGACTCCGAAGTATACGGCGTCGGCTCCGGCTTCGATGGCGGCGTGGAGCGATTCGTATGACCCTACGGGGGCCATTATTTCAAAGTCTGTCCGTTTCACGCTTCTTGCCTGTTATAGGTTGAGCCAGGGTAGGCTTTGAGGGCTGCTGCCAGGATTTTCATTGCTTTGGCGAGGTCTTCTTTGTTGAGGACGTAGGCCATGCGCACTTCGTCGCGGCCCATGCCGGGGGTGGTGTAGAAGCCTGAGGCGGGTGCCATGAAGATGGTCTCGCCGTCGAGGTCGAAGTCGCTCAGACACCATTGGCAGAATTTGTCGGCGTCGTCAACGGGGAGCTTGACTACGGTGTAGAATGCACCCATGGGTATGGGTGTGTAGCAGCCGGGTATTTTGTTGAGCTGGTCGATGAGGAATTTTCTGCGCTCGACATATTCGTTGTAGGTGGCGAGCATGTATTCGGCTGAGGTATCAATGGATGCTTCGGCTACTATCTGGCCCAGCAGGGGCGGACTGAGGCGTGCCTGGCAGAATTTCATGACGTTTTTCTTCAGGGCTGGGTGTTTGGTAATGAGTGCGCCGATGCGTATGCCGCATTCGTTGTAACGTTTTGATACGGAGTCGACAAGCACTACCTGTTCTTCGATGCCTGGGAGATGGAAGGCTGAGATGTAGGGTGCGCCTGTGTAGCAGAACTCGCGGTAGACTTCGTCGGAGAAAAGGAAGAGGTCGTATTTCTTTACGAGGTCACGTATCTGCAACATCTCTTTCATGGTGTAGAGATAGCCTGTGGGGTTGTTGGGGTTGCAGATGAGTATGCCTTTGGTGCGTGGTGTGATTAGTTCTTCAAATTTTTCGACGGGGGGGAGTGCGAAGCCTTCGTCGATGGTGGAGGGTACGGTGACGATTTTGGCTCCGGCTGAGATTGCGAAGGCCATGTAGTTGGCATAGGCGGGCTCGGGGACTATGATTTCGTCGCCGGGGTCGAGGCATGCCATGAAGGCGAAGAGGACGGCTTCGGAGCCTCCTGTGGTGACGATGATGTCGTCGACGTTGACGTCGATGTTGAATCGCTTGTAGTAGCCTTTGAGTTTCTGACGCAGCGAGAGCAGTCCGTCTGAAGGACTGTATTCGAGCACGTTGCGGTCTATGTGCTTGAGTGCGTCGAGGCCTTCGCTGGGAGTTGGTACGTCTGGTTGGCCGATGTTGAGGTGGTAGACTTTGATGCCGCGCTGCTTGGCCTGGTTGGCCAGGGGGACGAGACGGCGTATGGGTGAGGCGGGCATGAGTTCGCCGCGTTCGGATACTTGGGGCATTGTTTTTCCTTATGTTAAGAGGTTGGATATGGGGGTGTTATTGCTGACTGTAGAGTGAGTAAAGTATGTCTTTGTCCATCTGTGTCAGCTCGATGTGGCGGCGCGCCATGACTTTGGCGGCTGTCTCGAAGAAGGCGTCCATGAAGACGGGTTTCATGCCGGCTGTGGAGCCTTGTGTGAAGGAGGGTATGAATGTGCGGGGGAAGCCTGCTCCGTAGAAGTTTACGCCTACGCCTACGGTGGTGGCGGTGTTGAACATGGTGTTGATGCCGGCTTTGGAGTGATCGCCCATGATGAGACCGCAGAATTGGAGGCCTGTGTCGACGAAGCGTCCTTGTCCCATGCTCCATAGCTTGATGGTGCCGTAGGTGTTTTTGAGGTTGGAGGCTGTGCATCCGGCTCCGAGGTTGCACCATTCGCCGATGACGGCGTTGCCGAGAAATCCGTCGTGGGCTTTGTTGGAGTAGCCTGTCATGACTACGTTGTTGAGCTCGCCACCTACTTTGCAGTAGGGGCCGAGTGTGGTGGCTCCGTAGATTTTGCCGCCCATGTTGACGACTGCGTGCTCGCAGAGTGCTATGGGGCCGCGCAGGCAGGCTCCTTCCATTATTTCGGCGTGTGGGCCTATATAGACAGGGCCGTGCTTGACGTTGATGGTGGCGGCTTCGACTGTGGCTCCTTCTTCGATGAAGAGGTCGGCGGGGTCGCCTATGAGGGTACATGTGGTGCTCAGTGGCTGTGAGGTGCGTCCGGCTGTGATGTCTGCGAAGTCGCGTCGGATGGCTTGGTCATTGAGCATGAAGATGTCCCATATGTTGTTGATGGCAAGTGGGGTGCCGGTGTATTCTGTTTTCGGACCTTCTTCGCGGTAGCCGCGTCGGGCTATGACTTCGCCGCCGAGGGTTAGCTGCTCGCGGGGTGCGAGGGCGAGAATGGCCTGGGTGAGCTGCGGATCGGGATGGATGTTGGCGGCGATGTAGAGGTCGTTGTCTTCGTCGGCTGAGACGAGGGAGTATTTGATGCTCAGGTAGTCCTGGGTCTGAAAAGAGTAGTTGCCCGGGATGGCGCGTTGCCATTTTTCGAGCATGGTGGTGATGCCGTGACGTATGAGGGCCACGGGGCGTGTGTAGGTAAGCGGGAGCAGGTTGGTCCGCGCTTTTACGGGGTCGAAAAGTATGATGTTCTGCATAATTTGGGACTATGCTTTTTGAGGGTTTTTGCTTGTGGAGATGAGTCTTTGGCGTGGTTGAGTTCAAAATATTTGTCTCACGGCCAATAATTTCGCAAAATTACAAAAAATCGTCCGATATTTTTTCATTCGCGGGCTGAAAATGTTGGTGTGTGGCGTTATCGCACTTTTGTGAGGGGTGGTAGCGGTATTATTTCGCGCTTACGCGCTCACACTTTCTCAAAGCTCGGGATCGGTGGGGCAAAGCTGCGCGCTGTAAGCGGCCGGATAGGGGATATAAAAGGACAAAAGTCTCATAAGAGACAAAAGCTTTAATTTTTTCAAGGCCGTGAAGCAGTAGCTGTCAGCTCTCTTAGATTAAAAGCTTTTGTTTCTTATAAGGCTTTTGTCCTTTTGTATCTTCTCTGTGGATCAGAAGGGGAAGTTGAGGCCGAGATTGAGGTTGAGGTTGGAGTTGAGGGGGACGCCTTGCTTGGCAAGTTTGCCGGGGATGTGGTCGGAGGCTACGAAGAGGTTGAAGCCCGGGGCTTTGAGGTTGACGATGCAGCCGAATGAGGGTCCGAATGTGCCCATGCCGACGTTGACGCCTGCGGAGATGAAGCTGATGGGCTCGATGTTGGCCGAGAGGCGGAAGTCGGTCCAGGTGAAGGGGCCGTTGAAGCGTGTGGTGCTTAGAAATCCGAATTTGGCGCGACGGTAGACGGGGAGCGTGTACTGTGCGGCGAGGTTCATCGTAGCTCCGATACCTGAGAGGCGGCTGCCTGTGTCTCCGAGGTCTTCAAGCTGGTAGAGCATGGTGAGGTTGTCTTTAAACTTGTCCCATGTGTCGTTGTTGTCGACGTTGAAAGAGTAGTCGTCGGTCACTACCTGCTGCAGTCCGTTGGTGGAGGCTACGTGGTTGTTGTCCCATGAGATGCAGCCGAGGTCGAGGAGTGATGCCGAAAATTCCCAGTCGTCGTTGAGCTTGTAGACGGCTCCGAGGTCGATGGCCATGCCGTAGCCGCTGATGGGTGAGAAGTCGTCGATGTTGACTCCGTTGACGTAGTCGCGGCGGGTGTCTTCGTTGTATTTTGTCTCGTAGCTGATGTTTTTGAGGCTTGTCTGAAGCTCGGCATCGACGCTGGCTATCCAGGTGTCTTCGCGCAACTGGAGGTCGGCTGTGCGGATGTCGGTCTGCATGGAGCCTACGCCTGCGAGAAGTTTGAGAGTGGCTCCGACTGAGAGGCGGTCGTTGATGCGGTGGGAGTGTCCGAGTGCTATTTCGGCCCATGCGGCTCCGCGGGCGTTGAGGTGGGAGAGGTCGTAGGTAGTGTTTTGGAGACCTTCTTTGGCCAGACGGAATATGTCTTTGGGCAGAGAGAGTCCGATGTCGGCGCGTGCGTTGACGCTGAAGGTGTTATAGCCACCCATGCCGCTGAATCCGAAGGCGAGGACTGTCTCGCGGAGGTTGATGCCGAGGCGGTTTTTGTCTTTGAGTCCGTCGAGGACTTCGTTCGCGCTCACGCCGGGGTTGAGGAGCGTGGTGGTCTTGCCGTTGACGTTGTAGAGGATGTGGCTGACGCCGATGGTGCCGTTGGTGGCGAGGTTGAGGTTGCCGAGTCCGGGCATGGCCACGAATCCGTGTCCTTCGTTGCCGAAAGCGGGGTTGGACTGGAAGCGGTAGAGATAGTTGTCGTCAAAGTAGCCCGACTGGAGATTCTGGGCCGAGGCGCATACGGGAAGCATGGCGATAACCGCTGCCATACCACGTGCGGCGAGAGATTTTATGTTGTGTATCATCGTTGTAGTTACTGAAATATTAGGGTATGGAAACGGTTAGAGTTCGTCGATGTAGAAGCCTGAGATTGTGGCTTTGATGCCTGTGAGCGAGATTGTCGCGTCGGGACGGAGAGTCACGTCGGGGCGTGTGACTTTGGCTGTGGCGTAGTAGCGCACTCCGTCGATGGCGCGGATGGTGCCTGTGGTGGCGAGGCTCAGGGGTGAGGTCTCTCCGGCTTTGACGGTGACACTGCCGAGGCTTACGGGTGAGCCGGTGTGGATGTCTTTGCACTGGTTGCCCTGTGCGTCAACGGGATAGCCTGAGATTACGATGTCGAAGGGGAGCGAGTTGGTGACCGAAGCGTTGATCTTGAGGGTCTCGATGGTGATTTTGTCGATTGTGTCGTCGCTCCATCCGTCAGTGGTCTCGTCATAGACGATGGTGGAGCCTACGCCGAGGTTGAGGGGGGCGTAGAAGTGATATGAGCCTTGGATTTTGTCGAGGGTGTTGGGCACGGTAAAGTTTCTGACTTCGCCGGGGCCTGCGCATGGGTCGTCAAAATCTACCTCGATGGATGAGGGGAGTCCGGCTCCGCTGAGCACGTTGCCGAGACCGTGATAGAGCACCGGTGTGGCTCCGGCATACTCGGCGAGACCTCCTGCGGCCGAGGGGTCGGGTGCGAGGCAGAAGCGGTAGGGGCCGGCTATGCCGTTGTTGTGTCCGATGACGATGCTCTGGCCGGGATCGAGCGAGTAGGGCTGTCGCGAGCCGTCGTTGCGGCAAGCGGTGAGTGTGAGTCCGCTGCTTGCGTCAAGGCCGTAGCCGGCCATGGGGTTGTTGATGGAGAGGTAGAGACGTGGGTTGGAGATGGTTATGTCGGTGCCATCCTGCTGCAAGAGGTCGGGAAGGTCGTTGAGCTGCACGGGGTCGACGTTGAAGTCGGTGATGGCGTAGCGTATGGTGCCGTCGATGGATTTGACTTGGATGTCGTTGCCGGTGGGGGCGAGGGTGAGTGTGGTCTTGGCGGGGACTGTGGTGGCCGAGCTGTTGATTACGGCTACTACGTTGCCGCCCTGGATGCCGATGGTGCCGTTGAGAGAGAGTGTGCCGGGAGCGAGTCCGTCGGCCGAGGGTGTGAAGGTGTATTCGGCGGGAGTGAGGCGCGAGAAGTCAATCTCGTCGACGCGTATGGCTACGCTGTGGGTCATGGCTCCGGGGCTGAGGGTGATGTCATCGAGAGTGATGACGCCGCCGTTGTTGACATAGTCGGGGGTGTGGAGACCGGCGGGGAGTTTGAGCGAGACTCCGCGGAAGGCTACCGTCTTGAAGGCGTTGGCGGGGTTGGCGACCGTGAGACGGACGTCGATGGTCCAGTCGACCCCTATGCGGGAGAGGTGGCGGATGCTTTTATCGACTGAAGATGTGGTGTAGTTGAATGTCGTGCTGAATCCTGTGATGCCGTAGGTGAATGTGGCTTCAATGCCCGGGACGGGTGTCACGCTGCCTGTGCCGTCGCCGAGCAGCACGATGTCGGCTGTGGTCGGGGGGATAGTGGGGCGCGAGAGGGTTACGGCGTTGATGGTGATGGCGTCTGAGCTGAAGTCGCCGTCAACGCTTACGGCATAGATGCCGTCGATGTCTTTGACTACGCTTTCTTCGTCGAGGTCAAAGATGTTGGAGAGTGTGATTTCGTCAAGGTTGACGGGGATTACGAGATTGTTTACTTTGATCTCGGCTGTTGTGTCGATGTCTTCGAGGTCGTAGCTGTCATCAAAGCATCCTGTCAGCGGCAGACATGAGACGGCCACGGCTGTAGTCAACGAAAGTCTTGAGAGTAATTTGTACATATGTCTATAAAATGATTGGTATCAACAGGTTGGGAAGGTGTATATTCACGTGCCTACGGAGAGGGAGGTGTCAGCAAAAGTCGTTAAAAACATGCCCACGGACATGTAAGTTACTTGTGTAGTCGGGATATATACAATAAATACACTGCAAAAATAATGATTTTTTTGCAGTGTATAACAATTTTTTGATAAAAAAGCGGGGGGGAGAGTGAGGCTGATTGAGCCGGATGGGAGGAGGTGAGAGAGTCTGTTTTATTTTTTGTCAGGGATGAGGCGGACGTTGGTGAGGTTGATGCGGGCTGTGGCTGAGTCGATGGCGGTGGGGGCGTTGCGATAGACGATGGTGCTGTTGGAGATGTCGATGTCGTGCACGCAGTCCATGCCTTGTATGCCTGTAGCTTTGATGCCTGTCTTGCAGCCGCGGCAGATGATGTCGTAGATTTTTATGTCTTTGAATTCGGGGACGTTGACGAGCTCTTTGACGGCGGGTGTGTCGCCTGACTTGGAGCCGGCGGGACGGTCGGCGTAGGAGCATTCAAAGATTATGGCTTCGCCACGTATGTCGGCCATCATGATGTTGTAGAGATATATGTCGGAAGTCTTGCCTCCGCGGCCTATCGCGCTCTTGAAACGAAGGCCGGTGTCGGTGCCTGAGAAGCGGCAGTCGGTGGCTACGACGCGGTCGATGCCGCAGATGTCTTCGCTGCCTATCACGAAGGCTCCGTGGGCGTGGTATACGGTGTTGTAACGCATGAGCACGTCGGCTACGCCGTTGATGTCGGTGCCGTCTTTGCGTGTGCCGCTCTTGAGGCAGAGGCCGTCGTCGCCGGCGTCGACCGTGGAGTTGACGATGAGTGCCTGGTGGCAGTCGGAGAGGTCGATGGCGTCACCGTTCTGGGCGTTCCAGGGACAGCGTACGGTGATGCCGTCCATGATGATGTTGCGGCTGTTGAAGGGATGGACGTGAAATTTGGGGGCGTTCTGGAAAGTGACGCCTTCAAGGAGTATGTTTTCGCAGTAGAATACGCGGAAGAGGTCGTTGCGCTTCTTTTCCTGCTTTTCGGGGGTGGGGGCTACGTCCTCATAGCCTGAGCGGAGTTCCCACGGATACCAGAGCGAGCCGTTGTCGCGTTCTACGCCACCCATGGCTTTGAAGTCGTTCCATTCCACATTACTGACTTTGCCTCGCTTGACGGGACGCCACTGTGAGCCGTTGCCGTCGATCATGCCTGAGCCGGTGATGCCGATGTTGGTGCAGCGGGTGGCTGAGATGCAGGCCTTGACGCGTGTGGCTTTGGGCTTGGGGTCGATGTAGAGGGATTTGTCGGGCGAGAAGTAGAGGATAGCGTTGCGGTCGAGCGAGAGGTTGATGTTGTCACGGAGCTCGATGGGGCCTGTGAGCCATACGCCCATGGGGATGGAGACGGTGCCGCCTCCGAGGGCTGCGAGCGAGTCGATGGTGCTCTGTATGGCTGTGGTGCAGAGTGTTACGCCGTCGCCTACGGCTCCGTGGGCGGTGATGGATGCTGTGCGGTCAGGGAAGGTGATGGGTGTGACCTGACGGATGTCAATGGGGAGGCCTTGATAATAGTGGCTGTAGCTGTCGGCTGCACGGGCGGAGAGGAGGGTGAGCAGCAGAAGGGAGAGTGACGTGAGAATTGTTCGTTTCATAGTATTGATTCGATGGAGTTTGGTGATTTTACGGATGCAAAGTTACGGCTTGTGTGCCGTTAATAATATAAAGTCCCTGTTAAATTTTTATTAAAAAATCAACAGTGACCGGAAGCATGTGTTCTTGGGCGAGTATTCGTCGCCTGTGATGAAGAGATACATAGCCCTTGCCGTCACGATGAGTGTCGCGAAACTCGCGATTGCGATTTATTTCAACACGGCACGGACCGCAGCCTGTCGACTACGCGCTCAGCCCGCAGACATATGGCGGACGGGATGGGCATGGTGACTGCAAACAGCCGGGAAATATGTTTTTCATGGTAACATGAATGAATTTGATTGCTTGACGGTTAATTTAGTGAAGCTTTCCGGGAAGTTATGTGTGCAAAGTGGTTTTAGGATTTTTTAACATTGGGTAAACGGTTAGATTATAGAATTTTCCACTACATTTGCGAATCATTTTATTAAACAACCTCTAAACATCCTCTTAACGTTTTAATGGATTTATGGCTGAGTTTAACGTCTATCGTGAATTGCTTGACTTGTCATCGGTGAAGGAGCTGTGTATGACCCGCGGAGTGATGCGTGAGTATGCCAAGGGAGATGTGTTTCTGTCCGCGGGGTCGGTGGCGGGGGAGCTGGGATATGTGGAGTCGGGCTATATGCGTTTTCTGGTCAATACGACAGATGGCGAGGAGCGGGTGGTGGGCTTTTCGTTTGATGATGATTATGTGTGTGACATCAACAGCAATTTGTCGGGGTTTCCGTCGGAGGTGTCGATTGTCGCCGGACGTCGCAGCCGGGTGTGGGTGGTGAGCATGGAAGAATTTGTGAGCTTTGCCGTGAGACGTGGCTTACGTTTCTGCGTCGGTATAGAGGTTGTGCTTTTCAGGACAATCTACGGCCGTTATCTTGATATGTACAGGCTTTCGCCGCGCGAGCGTTACATGAAGGTGCTGAAGGCTTATCCGAGTCTGTTTCAGAAAGCTCCGCTGTGTGACATCGCTTCGTGGCTTTGTATTACCCCGGTCCATCTCAGCCGTCTGCGCAAGCAGTTGGCCGAGTAAGGACGACATAGGGGTTAATAATACATACCGTATTAAAGAAAAGTCAGGATAAAAAACAGATATGTATAGACTTATGTGTAAGGTGAATAGGTTAGGATGTAATAAAGCACTTAATTGTTTTTGCGAGTGCAAAAGTAGTGAAATGGCGTGTGTGAAATACTAAACAATTGTTTAGAAATGTGGTGGAAGGAGGGTGAATGACGCTTTTTTTACGGCCAACGGCTGTTTTTTTGATTTTTATATGTATTTTTCGTATCTTTGCGACAAAGATAATGTAAAAACTACAATACTGTAACACCATGAAAAAACTGCTTGTTGCGACACTTATGGCGGCAGGATTGCTCGGGGCGTCGGCTGAGACGTCGCGCGAGAAAGCCGAGGCCATGTTGCCCAGACTTACACTTGACGAAAAAATTTCGCTGATGATGGACGCGTCACCGGCTATCCCGCGGTTGGGTATCCCTGAGTTCAACTGGTGGAGCGAGGCTCTGCACGGTGTTGCCCGAGCAGGGCTTGCGACTGTGTTCCCGCAGACCATCGGCATGGCTGCGACGTTTGACGACGAGGCCGTCGGCGAGACATTCGATATAATCAGCGACGAGGCCCGCGCGAAATTCAACGGCTTCAGAAAGAGCGGCCATATCAAGCGTTATCAGGGCCTGTCGTTCTGGACCCCCAATGTCAACATCTTCCGCGACCCTCGCTGGGGACGTGGCCAGGAGACTTATGGCGAGGACCCTTATCTGGCTTCGCGCATGGGTGTGGCCGTGGTCAACGGGCTGCAGGGCCCGCGCGGAGGCAAGTATATGAAGACTCTGGCCGGAGCCAAGCACTTTGCAGTGCACAGCGGGCCCGAGTGGAACCGCCACTCGTTTGACGCCAAGGATATAGACCCGCGCGACCTGTGGGAGACTTATCTGCCCGCGTTCAAGACTCTTGTCGACGAGGATGTGGCGCAGGTGATGTGTGCCTACAACCGATATGAGGGTGAGCCTTGCTGCTCGAGCAAGAAACTGTTGCAGCAGATATTGCGCGGCGAGTGGGGCTATAAAAACATAATAGTGTCGGACTGCTGGGCCATACGCGACTTTATCTCCGACTGGGCCCACAACACTCATCCGTCGGACGCGCATGCGAGCTCTGACGCGGTGATTTCGGGTACGGACCTCGAGTGCGGACCTATCTACAAGAGTCTGCGCAAGGCTTACGAGCAGGGTCTCATCACTGAGGCCACCATCGACTCGGCTGTGGTGAAGCTGCTCGACTATCGCTATCGTCTGGGTGAAATCGACTCGGCGGCCGATGTGCCTTGGAACAGTTACAGCGAGGCGACTCATCTCAACACTCCGGCCCACGCGGCCAAGGCTCTCGAGATGGCGCGCAAGTCGATGACATTGCTCAAGAACAACGGTATATTGCCGCTCGACCCCAAGGCCGGCAAGAAAATCTATGTGATGGGTCCCAATGCCAACGACTCGGTGATGCAGTGGGGCAATTATAACGGTTTTCCCGCCCATACGGTGACTGTGCTGGAGGGTGTGAGGGGTTATGTGCCCGACGCAGTGTATGAGCGCGGATGCTCTCATGTGGTGAGCGACAACAAGACTTCTTATTTTGACCGCATAGCCGATGGCATGAAGGCTTCCTACTGGAACGACCACAAGATGGAGGGCGCGCCCGTGGCTACGGCTACCTATACGACTCCGATACGTCTGGACGGCGGTGGAGCTACAGTGTTTGCTCCCGGCGTGGAGCTGACCAATTTCAGCGGTCTGTATACGGGCACGTTTGAGGCTCCCGAGTCGGGCGACTATATCATAGAGTTTGAGTCGAGCAAGGGCGACGAGCTTGTGACGCTCGACGGCAAGGAGGTGATAGTGCGTCATCCAGAGGGGCGTCAGAATCATAAGGCGTCGTATATCTTCAGCGCGGAGAAGGGTAGCCGCCATGACATCGCGGTGCGTTTCAAGCACTTCGAGGGTGATGCCACACTCAAGTTTGACATCCTCTCGGCCAAGGAGGAGCCTGTGGATTTCGCTGATGCCGATGTAGTGATATTTGTCGGCGGTATCTCTCCCCAGCTCGAAGGCGAGGAGATGAAGGTGTCGGTGCCCGGATTCAGGGGTGGCGACCGCGAATCAATCGAACTGCCGAGCGTGCAGCGTCAGTTGATAAAGAAAATCAAGGATGCTGGCAAGAAGGTGGTGTATGTCAACTGCTCGGGTTCGGCAGTGGCTCTTACGCCCGAGGATGAGATATGTGACGCTGTGCTTCAGGCGTGGTATCCCGGTCAGGGTGGCGGCCGTGCTGTGGCCGAGGTGCTGTTTGGCGACTACAATCCCGGAGGCCGTCTGCCTATAACCTTCTATAAGGACGATAGCCAGCTGCCTGATTTTGAGGATTATTCGATGGTAGGCCGCACGTATCGCTATTTCAAGGGCGAGCCGCTCTATCCTTTCGGCCACGGACTGAGCTATACGACTTTCAAGTATGGCAAGCCTAAGTATTCGTCGACTCGTGTGAAGGCCGGTGAGCCTGTTAAGGTGACTGTGCCTGTGAAGAATACGGGCAAGATGGACGGCGACGAGGTGGTGATGGTGTATGTGAGCTGTCCGGCCGATGTGTCGGGCCCCATCAGAAATCTCAAGGGTTTCAAGCGTGTGCATATCCCCGCGGGCAAGACCGAGAAGGTGGAGATCACGCTCGGAGGTGATGCTTTTGCGGTGTTTGACTCCGAGAGCCAGAGGGTGGTGACACGCCCGGGCAAATATGTGGTGCATATGCCTGAGGGAGAGCAGGAGATTATTGTAGAATAATGATTTAAAAAATATCTTTAAGGGCCGTAGGCCGAACCTGCGGGTTTGGCTTACGGCCCTTGATAATTTTATTTATGAGTTATGAATAAGTTTTTGAGAGGCGTGAAGATTGTTGTCGCTGTCGTGGTTCTGACAGGGATGATTGTGTGGGCGATGCTGCTTTATAAGGATACTGTAATCGAGTGGTGGATAGTGCCGGCTGTTACGCTGTGTGTCGGGCTTGCGACGGGGCTGCATATGTGGCGGATGTGGCAATGGCTTACGGACAGTGATTCCCGCTGGTGGAACTATGGGTGTCACGTGGTGTTTACGGCGGCTGTGCTGTCGTTTGCGTTTTTTGCTCTTAACAATATGCTTGCCGACCGTTCGGGCGAGCATGTGGAGCGTGGGGTGGTAGCGGGTCATTTCCGCGAGGAGCGTCGCAAGACTCGCCGTGTGGGACGGCGTTATGTGGCGACGGGTGAGAAGTATTATGTGTATAAACTGAAGATTGTGCTTAATAACGGTGAGGAGAAGTTTGTGGGTATGGACGAGAGGCGTTACCGCCGTGTGCATGACGGAGATTCGGTGACGGTGCCTGTGATGAGAGGCCTGCTGGGGGTGACAGTGATGAAGACTGACAGCATGAAAATCAAGACTTCGACTCGTTGCCGGAGAAGACGGAGGTAGCCGCGTGGCATGGGCTTTCGCGCTCATTCTTTTTCAAAAAGGCCGAGCTGAAGCTCGGGAGCGGGGACAAAGGCTGCGCGCTGCGTGGGGCTGAGGGGGATGGACCGGATGGGGCTGATGGCCGGGCTTTAGTGGAAGGCTATGATGAGCCAGGTGGATATGGTCATGTAGATGAGCATACCGATGATGTCGTTGGTGATGGAGATAAAGGGGCCTGTGGCGAGTGCGGGGTCTATCTTGAGTTTTTCAAGAGTGAGGGGTACGAAAGTGCCGAAGACTGAGGCGAACATTACGACGCAGAAGAGTGATATCGATACGGCAAAGGTGGTGACCTCGTGGCCCTGGCCTATGGTGAAATAGTTGTAGATGAAGACGAGAAGGGCTATGATGCCGCCGTTGACGAGTCCGACACCGAGCTCTTTGAGGAGCTGGCGGGTGGATTTGCGTATGTCGAGAGAGCCGTTGGCGAGGCCCTGGACTACGATGGCTGATGATTGTGTGCCGACGTTACCTCCTGTGCCTCCGATGAGGGGTATGAAGAGGGCGAGTGCGGGGTCGACGACGAAGCCGCCTTCAAATTTTCCGAGTATGAATGAGTTGCATAGTCCGCCTATCATGCCTATGAGTAGCCATGGGAGGCGTGCTTTGGTCTGTGCGAAGAGTTTGTCATCACTCTCTACGTCGTGACTAAGACCTGATGCTAGCTGATAGTCTCGCTCGCTTGAGTCGCGTACTTTATCCATTACGTCATCGACGGTGATGCGTCCGAGGAGTCGTCCGATGGAGTCGATTACAGGCATGGCGACGAGGTCGTATTTCTCGAAGTCGAGAGCTACTTCGTCGATGGGGGTGTCGGCTTTTACGGCTACGGGATCGTCTTCCATGACGTGTTTGATCTTGGAGACGGAGGGGTGGGTGATGAGTTTCTTCAGAGGGAGTGTGCCTCGGAGGCGGTCATCGTTGTCGACAACGTAGACATAGTAGACTTCGTCCATGTCTTCGGCCTGCATTCTCATCTGTTTGATGCATTCGGGCATGCTCCAGTTTTCGTTGACGACTATCATTTCGGTGCCCATGAGTCCGCCGGCGGTGTCTTCGTCATACTGGAGCAGGTCGATGATGTCGCCGGCCTGCTCGACGTCATCGATGTGACTGAGGATTTTGTCGCGCTCGTCTTCGTCAAGCTCCTGTATGATGTCGACGGCGTCGTCGGTGTCGAGGTGTTCAATCTGCTTGGCGATGTCCTCGGCGTCCATCTTGCTGAGTAGCTTTGCGCGCTCGTCTTCGTCGAGCTCCATGAGCACGTCGGCCTGAGTCTCTTCGTCAAGGAGTCGGAAGAGATATTCTGCTTCTTCAAGGTCGAGGTCGCGGTAGAGCTCGGCGATGTCGGCGGGATGGAGGTCGCTGAGCTCTTCGCGGGCTGCGCTGTCGGCGTGGTCCTCGATGATTTTGCGCAGGTGCTGGAGGTATTCTGGATTGAACTCTTTCATTGGTGACGGATGAAGCTAATGGGGCGGATGGCTGCGCGGCCTTGGGGATAGCGGGAGCTGATGAGGCCGGATTGGGCCAATAGGGCTTAGGGGGTGAGGAGGTTGGTGAGTTCGATAAACTGGGCTACGGTGAGCTGTTCGGGCCGCAGGGTGAGAAGCGGGGTGTCGGGCAGCGGGGCTCCGGGGGGAAGAAGGCCGCGGATGGAGTTGCGGATGGTCTTGCGCCGCTGTCCGAAGGTGGTCTTGACAACGGTCTTGAAGAGTCGTTCGTCGCAGCCGAGGTCGGTGACGTCGTTGCGGGTCATGATGATGACGCCGCTCTTGACTTTGGGGGGCGGGTTGAAGACGTTTTCGTCGACTGTGAAGAGGTAGCGCACGTCATACCATGCCTGGAGCAAGACGCTGAGTATGCCGCGGTCTTTGGTGCCCTCGGGGGCGGCGAGACGCTGTGCGACTTCGCGCTGGAGCATGCCTGAACATGCTTTGACCTGGTCTTTGTAGTCGAGGATGTGGAAAAATATCTGTGAGGATATATTGTAGGGATAGTTGCCTATGACGCAGAATTTGCTGCCGTCGGGATAGAGGGCTGCGAGGTCGAGGCGCAGGAAATCGGCGTCGAGTATGCGTCCGATGAGTTCGGGGAAGTTGTAGCGTAGATATTGTATGCTTTCGGCGTCGATCTCGGCGACTTTTACGTCGTGGCCTGAGGCGAGGAGATATTTTGTGAGTACGCCCATTCCGGGGCCGACTTCAAGCACGGGGAGACCGTGCCACGGGTCGAGGGTGGCTGCGATGCGTTGGGCCACGCTTTCGTCGGTGAGGAAGTGCTGGCCGAGTGCTTTCTTGGGTTTTACGGCACTCTGTATGCGGTGTGGACGGGGGGTGTGGCTGTGGCGTTCTCTCTTCATGCTGCTTGTTTTGAGTGTACAAATTTAGTGTTTTTTTTAATGACTTTCAACAGTTGTTAGTAAAACACTTTGCGGGGTGGGGGCGTTAGTATAGATGAAAGCACGAAAGGAGTGTTGCCCATCCCGTTGATGAAGTCTCTCCCCGTAGGTTTTCGCAAAAGTAGCACTTGGCAACGAGCCTCGGGCTATGTGAGGGGACAGTCTGACTGTGCCTTCGCTTCTCCGGCGCAGAGTGATTTTCTCTACGAAAGTGGGATGAGAGCGACGCTCCGGCAATGATGTAAGGTCTTTAGCCGTAAAGACCTTGGAAAGGCAAGTAGTTGCCTTTCCGATAACTACAACTTCGGCCCGGCAAGTGGTACCAGTGACCCGCCGGGCCATTTTTTTTGCTCTTCGAGCAAAAAGGTTATGAGGTTATAAGGTTATGAGGGGGCTTCCGCGCTCTTTTTCAAGGGCCGAGCTGAAGCTCGGGAGCGGGGACAAAGCTTCGCGGCCGGGCTTTCGGGCTTCCGCGCTCACACTTTTTACAAAGGCCGAGCTGAAGCTCGGGAGCGGGGACAAAGGCTTTGCGGCCGAGGGGGCTTCGCGGCCGGGCTTTCGGGCTTCCGCGCTCACACTTTTTACAAGGGCCGAGCTGAAGCTCGGGAGCGGGGACAAAGGCTTTGCGGCCGAGGGGGCTTCGCGGCCGGGCTTTCGGGCTTCCGCGCTCACACTTTTTACAAAGGCCGAGCTGAAGCTCGGAGCGTGGACAAAGCTTCGCGGACAGGGGTTAGAGCTGGCCGAGCTCGACCATGGTGGCGACGCGCTCGATGATGGCGTCTTTGCGGTCTTTGTCGGGGTTGTAGGTGGTCTTGAGGTTGACGCCGAAGAAGCGGCCGAAAGTCTGCCAGAAGCCGGCACGGAAGCTGCCGAGGAAGGCTTTGAGGATGTTGTAGCTCGATTGGTTGGTCTCGCGGTTGATGAGCTTGATGAGCATCTGGGCCTGGCTTTTGGTGAATTTCTTGAGAACGGGTTTGTATTGCTCGAAGACGGCTCCTTCCATTTTTTTGAGATGCTCTTCGCGCTCTTTCTGGGTGGGGAAGGTCTCGATGTATTCGTAGGTCTCGATGAGGGTCTCGCAGATGAGTTTGGCGTAGGGGAGGGTCTTGCGTACGTCGCGGACTGTCTTCCAGTAGAACTGTTCTTCTTTTTTGTTTTTGAATTTTAGCGGCGGGAATACTGTGACTTCTCCGAGGACGAGCATTAGTGTCTCGGGGCCTTCGTCTCCGTCGAAGAAGTAGTAGCCTTCGAGTGCGCGTTTGCGTCCGCCTCCGGCTTCGATTTCTTCGGCGGAGGGGATGGACGCTGTGGTTTGTGCATACACGGGGGGGAGGATGAACAGCGTCAGGAGGAGCAGTATGATGAGGTGTCGGATGGCTGTTGCGGTTTTAGGGGGGTGTGGTTAGTTTTCGGGGCTGTGGGGCACGGGAGGATAGTCGACAGTGTAGTGGAGTCCGCGTGATTCTTTGCGTTCTTTGGCCTGGCGCATGATGAGGTAGCCGACGTTGATGATGTTGCGCAGCTCGCAGATTTCGCGTGAGGCTTTGGAGCGTTTGAACAGTTTTTCGGTCTCTTCGTATAGGATGTCGAGGCGGTTCCATGCTCTGTCGAGGCGCAGGTCGGAGCGTACGATGCCGACGTATGTGCTCATGATCTGTCCGACTTCACGTATGCTCTGTGTGATGAGCACCATTTCTTCGGGGTGGCGTGTGCCTTCGTCGTTCCATTCGGGGACGTCGGTGCGGAAGTCGTAGTGTGATATCTGCTGCCTGGAGTGGCTGGCGGCGGCATCGGCGTAGACTACGGCTTCGATGAGAGAGTTGGATGCGAGGCGGTTGCCTCCGTGGAGTCCGGTGCATGAGCATTCGCCCACGGCGTAGAGGCGTCGGATTGATGACTCGGCGTTGGTGTCGACCTGTATGCCTCCGCAGAGGTAGTGGGCTGCGGGTGCGACGGGGATATAGTCGCGTGTGATGTCTATGCCGAGTGAGAGGCATTTGGCGTAGATGTTGGGGAAGTGGCGTCGTGTCTCTTCGGGGTCTTTGTGTGTGACGTCGAGGTAGACGTGATCGTCGCCGTGGAGTTTCATTTCGGAGTCTATGGCGCGTGCTACGATGTCGCGTGGAGCAAGTGAGAGCCTCGGGTCGTAGCGGTGCATGAATTCCTCGCCGCGCTTGTTGCGCAGGACTGCTCCGTAGCCTCGCATGGCTTCGGTGATGAGAAATGATGGCCGGTCGCCGGGATGGTAGAGGGCTGTGGGGTGGAATTGTATGAATTCCATGTCTCTGACGGTGCCTTTGGCGCGGTAGACCATGGCGATGCCGTCGCCGGTGGCTACGAGGGGGTTGGTGGTGGTGCGATAGACGGCTCCGCATCCTCCGGTGGCTATGAGGGTGATGCGGGAGAGGAATGTGTCGACGTTTCCGGTGGCAGTGTCGAGGACGTAGGCTCCGTAACAGGTGATGTCGGGTGTGCGTCGCGTGACTATCTTGCCCAGGTGGTGCTGGGTGATGATTTCGATGGCGAAGTGGTGCTCGTAGATGTCGATATTAGGGTTGGCGCGGACGGCTTTGATGAGTGAGTCCTGTATCTCGAAGCCGGTGTTGTCGGCATGGTGGAGTATGCGGAACTCGGAGTGTCCGCCTTCGCGGTGTAGGTCGAAGGTGCCGTCGTCGTTTTTGTCGAAGTCGACTCCCCAGCGTATGAGTTCGTTGATCTGCGCGGGGGCGTTGCGCACGACTTTCTCGACGGCCTGCGGGTCGCTGAGCCAGTCGCCGGCCACCATTGTGTCGTGGATGTGTTTGTCGAAGTCATCGACCTCGAGGTTGGTGACGGATGCTACGCCGCCTTGTGCGAGGGCGGTGTTGGCTTCGTCGAGAGTGGTCTTGCATACGAGGGCCACTGTGCCGTGGCCTGCGACTTTGAGGGCAAAGCTCATTCCGGCGATGCCCGAGCCTATAACGAGATAGTCGTATTTGCGTGTCATGGTTACTAAGTCCTTAGGTGGTTATGGCGGTTGGATGGCCTTTTGACTTGCGACGGCAAAGTTAGTGATTTTTTTTGCTCGGTGTGCATGAGGTGTGCTAAAAAAACTAACGGGTCATCATCACGATGACCCGTTGTCTTTAACCTTAAATCTAATACCATGAAAACACAGTGCAAATAATAGTAACTACACCATTATAACACGGTATTTTGAAAATGGTTTTTATGATTGCGGTGTTTAACTTACGTTAACACTTTTAGTCTTCAGTGGTGGGTATGTAGTAGGAGAGATTGGCTCTTACGTCATACTCGTCATCGGAGGCCGAGCCCTGCATGCCGGGGATGTTGGCGTGGAATGATATGTAGGATCCGCGGCTTGTGGGGACGCTGATATGGATGGTTATGCCAGAGAGGTAGGCGTTCTTGACGTCACCGGCTGTGTCGACTATCTGTGATTTCTCGTCGGCGGGGGTCTTTATCTCGATGCTGCCGTCGGCCATGATTTCATAGGGGAGGTCTTTGACTCCGAATTTCATTGTGGTGTGGCCTGAGGCGAAGACGGCGTCGGTGAGGGTGAGGTTGGCAGTCTTTTTGCTTGTGTCAAGAGTGATGGAGTAGATGGGCTTGGTGGAGGTGTAGGGGTCTTTGCCGTCGGCGTTGGATGTGGTGGTGCCGAGCAGGTCGTAACGGGTGGGATAGACTGTCACGCTGTAGCGATCGTTGACGGTGTAGGAGATGTCATAGACGGGCGAGTAGATGTAGGTGCCGCTGTTGGTGCGGAAGGCGCGGTCGATGGCCTTGAACGAGAAGGTTGAGAAGACGTATTGCTGAGATGCGCCTTCGGGGATGAGGTCGATGCCGTTGACGGTGTAGGAGTAGTCCTGCGAGTTGAGGTTGACCTTGAGCGAGGGGAGCTTGAAGGAGAGACCCGAGGCATCTTCCGCGAGCTTGAGGTTGCTCATCGAGGGGGTGACGAGCTGGTTGGTGTAGTCGAGGAGGAAGGAGTATTGCGGGTCGGAGGTGTTGAAAGTCTCGCCTGTCTGGAGGTCGGTGACGCGGTTGAAGCAGAGAGAGCCTCCGTAGGTTATGGTGGCTTCGTTCTTGCTCTCACCGCTTGAGCTGAGACATGAAGTGAAGGCAAGAGCCGAGAGCGCGATGGCTGCTGAAAGGATAATTTTTTTCATTATATATGATATTGTTGTTATTGTCATGATTCAAACGCAGGAGTGAGAGGTTTATTGCCGTGAGGATGTGCAAATAATATCAATAAATGTTAGAGGTTGTTTAGAGGGTGAGCCGCAGGGTGACGCCGCCGCGGAGGGGTTTGCCGCGCTGGAGGAAGTTGTGGCCCACGGATGAGTAGCGGAATACGTCAAAGCGTGTGTCGGTGAGGTTTTTGCCCCAGAGGTCGAGGGTGAAGCGTGAGTGGTGGAATCGCACGGAGGCTCCGAGCTCAGCGTAGAAGGGCTGTCGGTAGAGGTTTTCCTCGTCCCAGTAGATTGAGCCTGTGCCACGGAGAGTGGGGCTGAAGCTGATGGCGTCAATAAATGTGCCGTGCAGGGGCAGGCGGTAGGAGGCGGCGAGGAAGAGGGTGTTGGTGGGGGCATAGGGTATGCGGTTGCCTGCGAGGTCTTTTCCGGCGTCGATGAAGCGGCGGAAGCGTGCGTTGGTGTAGCCGTAGGAGAGATCAAACCGCCATCGGTCGGCGGGAGTGTAACGCAGTGTTAGCTCCGCGCCGAATGAGCGTGAGCGTCCGGCGTTTGTCATCATGCGTCCAGTGGAGGTGCCTTCGGGGAAGACGGTGATCTGCTGGTCGCGCACGTCGATGTAGAAGGCCGAGAAGGTGGAGTAGACGCGGCCTTCGTCGCAGGAGAAGTGTCCGCCCAGCTCGTAGTTCCATGAGGTCTCGGGCTTGTAGGACACGTAGTCGGCGGCGGTGTATCGCGGGGTGTCGGCTGTGGAGCCGGAGGGGCGTGTGGCAGAGCCTGTGCCGCCGGAGCCTGCGCCCGGCATCATGCCGGTCATGAGGTCAAGGGCCTGGTCCTTCATTTGGGCTATCATCTGCTGCTGGAGAAAGTCGCTGAACATCTGGGTGTTGAATCCGCCCGACTTGTAGCCTTTGGCGACCGAGAGAAATACTGCCGAGTTGCGGAGATTGTAGGTGACGCTGAGTTTGGGCAGAAACTGGCGGAATGTCTGCTTGAGGCGTCCGGCCTCGTCGATGTCGGCCGAGAGTGTGAAGGGGATGGGGCGGGGGAGCTGCGGGAGGTTGACCGAGCCGACGGCCCCGGTGGTGCAGTTGCTGCGGTAGGAGAGGGCTGTGTGCTCGTAGTCAAAGCGCATGTTGAGTGCGAAGCTCCAGGGACCGAGGTCGTAGGTACTCTGGTGATAGAGGGCTGCTCCGCTGACGTGGTGGCGGAAGTCACTGCCGAGCAGGAAGTTGTCATCGGCCCAGCCGAGCTGTATGAACGATGGCATGTTGTCGCGGATGTTGGATAGGATGAGGTTTTCGATACCGTCCTCCTTGAATGTCACGGGGGCGGTCATGGAGCCGTATTTGTAGAAAGCGAATGCTCCGGCGAGCCATGAGTAGCCGCCTTTGTGGCCGCGCACGACGATATCCTGCGTGATGCTGCGGTCGAGCTGACGCTGTGTGAGGGTGAAGTAGCTTTCGGGGAGGAAGTCCTGGTCGAGCGTCATATTGTCGCTGAGAAACTGCAGGCCTGTGATGGAGGCTATGCTGACTGATGGTCCGGCCCAGCGGACGGTGAGTCCGTCGGTCACAGAGGTGCGTCGGTAGAAGCAGGTGTCGTTATAGTTGATGTCGCCGGTCTCGACGTAGGCATAGGGGTAGCCGCTTTGGCGGGAGTGTCCGGCCGAGAGAACGTTTTCGAAGCTCAGTCGGTCGGTGGGACGCCAGTGGGTCTTCCAGCGGCCGGAGAAGTCGGTGGAGGCGTCGGCGAGCTTGCCGTTGTGGAGATTGCGGAAATATCCGTGGGTGTGGGATACGTAACCGTTGAGGCTCATGGCCAGGCGCGGTGCGAGTTTCTGATAGATGCCTATGCCGGCACGTCCGGCGGCGGGGACGCTCCCCTCGGCCATGATGCGCACGCCTTGCCATGACATGGGCGAGAGGGTGTAGACGTTGATGAGTCCGGCGATGGTGTTGCGGCCGTAGAGGGTCGACTGCGGTCCGCGGAGCACTTCGATGCGCTCGACGTCGAGCATGTCGAAGTCAAAGCCGTTTTTGTTGAGATAGGGGATGTTGTCGATGTTGAGTCCGACGGCCGACTGGTCGATGCGTGCCCCGATGCCGCGCACGTAGATGGAGGATGTCATGCGTGAGCCGTAGTCGGGCATGAAGAAGTTGGGGGCTATCTCGCTGACGCCTTTCATTCCGGCTATGTTGAACCGCTCGATCTGTCCCTGGTTGACCGTTGTGACTGTCACGGGCTGGCGCAGGAGCGATGATGACTGCTTGATGGATGTCACGCTGACTTCACCGAGCTGCAGGGCGGCGGTGTCGGCCGGGGCATAGGTCACGTGAGTGTCGGAGGGGGCGGCTCCGGCGGAGAGAAATGTCAGGAGGAGTGATAGGAGCGTGATTGTGGCTGTGGGGATGCGCATTGGTTATGTGGGAAACGTGTATTTTCGTAATGAGGGCGCAAAGTTACACAATAAAATCGGCCCCCGCAAGCGGAGACCGATTGTTAATATTTTGTTAATAAGAAGCTGAGCCTTACTTGGTCACTCTCTCGAGCCATTTCACCATGGCGAACATGATGCCCATCGAGATGATGCAGACAGCGAGGAACACGGCCCAGGCTACCCAGATTGGGGCTTTGTTGTAGATCAGCGGGCCGATCCAGAGCATGAGGTTACCCACGGCTGTGGCACCGAGCCAGAGACCCTGGCAGAGACCCTGCATGTGCTTGGGGGCTACCTTGGATACGAACGAGAGTCCGAGGGGCGAGATGAAGAGCTCGGCCACGGTCATGAAGAAGTAGTAGAGGATGAGCACCCAGGGACCGGAGAGGAGCCCGGCCTTGGCGGCTTCGCTGAGAGCGCGGAACTCTGTGCCGGAGGGATAGCCCATATAGAGCGAGTAGATGGTCAGGAAGAGGTAGGCGATGCCGGCGAGCCCCATGCCGATGGCAATCTTGCGGGGGGTGGAAATCTCTTTGCCTTTGCGCGAGAGCGATGAGAAGAGGAGGATGATGAGGGGTGTGAGCACGATGACAAAGAAGGGGTTGACAGCCTGCCATATCTCTGGAGCGATGGTGGAGGTGTCGACGAAGTCACGGGCGAAGAGCGACATGGAGGTGCCGTTCTGGTGGAAGGAGAACCAGAAGAAGATGGCTATGCCGAGCACTGCGAAGAGTGCATACATGCGCTGCTTGATTTCCTTGGCCATTGCGGTCTTCTCCTCTTGTGTGTAGCCTGCGTCCTCGGCAGCGACCTGACGCACGGGCGAGGGGAGACCTTTCTTGACGCATAGGAACACGATAAGCGAGATGAGCATGGCGGCAACCGATGCGATGAATGAGTAGTGGATGCCGGTGTTGAATACGTCGAGGTAGCGGGTGCAGAATTCTGACATCTCTTCGCCGCGGTGGCCTACGGCTGTGGCGAGGGCGTAGAGATTGTTCATGTTTTCATCGGTCATGGAGTCGGATACGCTGAGGTATTCATGACACATGGCGGGGAATGACGCGTTGTAGGACATGCCGTTGGCGTTGAGCCACCAACTGCGGAGCATGGGAGCCACGAAGGGGGCGAGGACGCCACCGATGTTGATGAATACGTAGAATATCTGGAAGCCGGAGTCGCGCTGCGAGCTGTATTTGGGATTGTCGTAGAGCTGACCGACGATGGCCTGGAGGTTGCCCTTGAAGAGACCGTTGCCGAAGGCGATGAGGAAGAGCGCGACGCAGGTTACTGTGAGGAGCCAGGAGGTGTTGCCCTCGGTGGCGAGAATGGGTATGGCAAGAATCACGTAGCCAAAGGTCATGACGAGGAGGCCCGAGATGATAGTACCCTTGTAGTTGCAGGTCTTGTCGGCAATGTATCCGCCCACGAGGCTGAGAACATAGATGCCGGCGTAGAAGAATGAGTAGATGAGTGTGCTCGTCTCTTCATTGAGGCCGAACTTGGAGCAAAGGAACAGGACGAGAACGGCGTTCATGATGTAGTAGCCGAATCGTTCACCCATGTTGCTCAGGGCCGCAGGTATCAGGCCCTTGGGATGGTTCTTGAACATAATGATTGGTATAAGGATTTGGTATTGATCAGGTGCAAATTTACGATAAAAGAGTGTTTTTGCAAATAAATGGGTTAAATTTTTGTAAAAAATACCTCAGCTTTTGAGGACGAAGTCTATTTCGTTGAGAAGTTGGGCGGCTATCGGGCGTGTGAGAGGGGTGGCTGAGGCGAGCGCGGCCTCGATGTGGGGGCGTATGTCGGCGGCGAGCGCGGCGGCCTGGTTGTGGGTGTCGGAGGAGGGTGATTGGGCGAGGATGAGGAGGTTGAAGAGCAGGCGCAGGGCTGTGTAGCGTGTGATATCGGCGGGAGCGTCGAGCGCGTCGAGGGCTATGGCGAGTGCGTCGGGGTGACGGCGCAGGAGGCGGAGGCACAGCACGTCGGCCACTTCGGTGGTGGGAGCCTGTGCGAGCCATGCGGCGGCGGTGCCGGTACTCATTTCCATGACGGGATAGAGCATCGGGGCGAGGAGGAGGCTCTCGCGAGTGCGTGTGTCGGCCCATAGCTCGGCGGCCAGCGAGGGGGTGTGGGGCAGGTCGGCGGCGATGTCGGTGATCTGCGGCAGGTTGAGGCCGAATATCATGCGGTAGTCGAGTCCGGCTTTGCGCAGGGTGTCGGCTATGATGCCGTTGCGCATGGCGAAAAAACGGCGTTTGATGATCTGCATCTGGTTGTATTGCATGTGGTCGGGGGTATTGCTATGGTTGATTGTCGGACAAAATTAACGAAAATTCCTCTAACAATTATGCGTTGTCGGGTGTTTTGATGGATATAGCGTATAAAAATGATAATCTTACAACTATTGTTATGAGTGACAAGGATACAAGACGAGTGCCGTTGTGGCTTGTGATTGGAGTGGTAGTGCTGATAGTGCTGTTGCTTGTGTGGCTTACGGTGGCCGACCTGTTTGGCGATACGGATGTGGCCGCTTCGGTGTTGCCGGCGGCCTTAGGACTGGCCGGCGGAGTGTGAGGTGTATGTCGGGCGTAATGCCCTGTTAATCGAATTATTGCAGATTTTGGTAATTTTCATCAAATATTCTTTGTATATTTGCATCAGGATTAACAAAATTAACTTAAAAAAATAGATTATGAAATTTCTGAAAGTAATAGGTATACCTGTGCTTGCAGTGTGCGTGCTCGGTATGACAGGTTGCTCGTCAATGAGCAATACAGGTAAAGGTGCCCTCATCGGCGGTGGCGGCGGTGCCGGCGTAGGAGCCGGTCTGGGCGCGCTCATCGGCGGCGGCAAGGGTGCGGCCATCGGTGCGGCCATCGGTGCAGCCGTAGGTACGGGCGCAGGTGTGCTCATCGGCAAGAAGATGGACAAGCAGCAGGCCGAGCTTGAGGCCGAGCTTGCCAAGCAGGCCCAGATAGAGAAGACAACCGATTCGAACGGCCTCCAGGCTATCAAGGTGACTTTTAATGGCGGTATCCTTTTCCCGACCAACGGCACTACGCTGAGCTCGAGCGCGAAGACCGACCTGACTAAGTTTGCGTCGTCGCTTATCAGCAACCCCGACACCAATGTGCAGATTTATGGCTATACTGACGATACCGGCACTCTGGCTGTGAACCAGCGCGTGTCGACCGGCCGTGCCGATGCCGTGCGCAATTATCTTCTCAACAGTGGCGTGGCCGCCAACCGTCTTTCGGCCCAGGGTCTGCCTATGCAGGATTATGTGGCTTCAAACGCTACTGCCGAGGGGCGCGCGCAGAACCGCCGCGTGGAGATTTATATCACTGCCAACCAGCAGATGATCGATGCCGCCAATAACGGTACTCTCCGGTAATGTGCCCGTAATTATTTGTTAAGAAGCATCATCAATTCTAATTATCTCTCATAAGTGGTGGCCGTCCAGTCTCGGGCGGCCGCTTTTTTTGAGGGGGTGGGGCTGATGGGGCGGATGGGTCCAATGGGGCTTTTCGCGCTTGCGCGCTCACACTTTTGCGGCGGGCGGGGGGATTTTGGAGAAAAAGTAGTAATTTTGCGGGAAATTGTTTATCGCTATGAGCATTATAGTATTGGGAATAGAGTCGTCGTGCGATGATACGTCGGCGGCTGTGATACGCGACGGTGTGCTGCTGAGCAATGTCATCGCGTCGCAGGATGTGCATGCGGAGTATGGTGGCGTGGTGCCTGAACTGGCTTCGCGCGCGCATCAGCAGAATATCGTGCCGGTGGTCGATACGGCTCTCAAACGTGCCGGTGTCGACAGGCATGAGCTTTCGGCAATCGCTTTTACGCGCGGCCCGGGTCTGCTTGGGTCGCTGCATGTGGGCACATCGTTTGCCAAGGGGCTTTCGCTTGGCCTGAGGGTGCCTATCGTGGATGTCAACCATCTGCACGGACATGTGTTGTCGCATTTCATCAGACGCGAAGAGTCTGACCCTGTGCCTGAATATCCTTTTCTCTGTCTGCTTGTGTCGGGCGGTAACAGCCAGATAATACTTGTGCGTAATTATAACGACATGGAGATATTCGGCCGCACTATCGACGATGCGGCGGGCGAGGCTTTCGACAAGTGTGCCAAGGTGATGGGGCTGCCTTATCCTGGCGGACCTCACATAGACCGTCTGGCGGCCGAGGGCGATGCGTCAAGGTTTAAGTTTGCCAAGCCTCACATCGCGGGGCTCGACTATAGTTTCAGCGGACTCAAGACATCGTTTCTCTACACTCTGCGCGACAATGTTAAGGTCGACCCTGATTTTGTGGAGAATAATCTTGCCGACCTGGCTGCGTCGCTTCAGCGCACTATCATAGAAATACTCATGGACAAGCTCGACAAGGCTGTGAAGCAGACTGGCGTGAAGACTATCGCCATAGGCGGCGGAGTGTCGGCCAACTCGGGTGTGCGCCATGCGGTGGAGGAGTACTGTGTGCGCCGCGGGCTCACGCCGTTTATCCCGGCGAGAGTGTTTACGACCGACAATGCGGCCATGGTGGCCATAGCGGGTTATTACAAGTATCTCGACCGACAGTTCTGCCGCTACGACAGTGTGCCCTACGCGCGCGTGAACGTATAATAATACAGATGCGATGAAAGTATCGGTAATAGTGATAGGTGACGAGCTGCTGATAGGGCAGGTCACCGATACCAATTCGGGCTGGATAGCCCGTCATATCTCGCCGTGGGGGTGGGAGGTGTGTGAGGTGCAGACGGTTAGCGACTGTGCCGATGATATACGCCGCGCCATCGACCGCGGGTTTGAGCGGGCACAGGTGGTGCTGACCACCGGTGGTCTCGGGCCGACCAAGGATGACATCACCAAGAGCGTGCTGCGCGATTATTTCGGCGGCGAGATGGTGACCGACCCGGCGGTGACCGAGAATATCCACCGCATCTTTGACCGCCGCGGGCTGAAGATGAATCCTCTGACGGAAGCTCAGGCTGTGGTGCCGAGTTCGTGTCGGGTGATACAAAACCGTGTGGGCACCGCGCCCATCATGTGGTTTGAGCGCGAGGGGCGTGTGCTGGTATCGATGCCGGGCGTGCCTTACGAGACAGAGACCATGATGGCCGAGGCGGTGTTTCCGGCGTTGCGCGAGCGTTTCCCGTCGAGTGTGCACATAGAGCATGCGGTGCTTATGGTGACTGACTACACGGAGAGCGCGCTGGCCATGAAGATAGCCCCGTGGGAGGAATCGTTGCCCGGGTGGCTCCATCTGGCTTATCTTCCCAAGCCGGGTCTGATACGTCTGCGTCTTGACGGCCATCATGAGGATGAGGCATTTATACGCGGAGAGGTTTCTCGCGAGGTTGCGCGGCTCAAGGAGATACTCGGGCCGGCTGTGCTTGCCGACCGCGACCTGACCCCGGCCGAGATATTGCTTGAAGAGTGTCGCAGACGAGGTCTGACATTGGCTACGGCCGAGAGCTGCACGGGTGGCAATATAGCCCATGAACTGACTCTGATAGCCGGGGCATCGGATGTGGTGGCCGGCGGCGTGGTGTCGTACAGTAACGAGGTAAAGACGCGTGTGCTCGGCGTAAATGGCGATGACATCGCCGCTCACGGAGCGGTGAGCATCCCTGTGGTGCGTCAGATGGCCGAGGGTGTGCAGCGTGTCACCGGGGCTGACGTGACGGTGGCTACGAGCGGTATCGCGGGCCCAGGAGGCGGTACACCCGAGAAGCCTGTCGGGACGGTGTGTATCTGCGCCCGCTGCGGTGACCGCGAGCTCTATGAGACGGCCCGTTTCAACGGTTCGCGCGAACGTGTCATCAATTCGGCCACAAGCCGGGCTCTGATACTTGCGGTCAAAATCCTGAGAGGATTTTAAAGTTTAGAGTTAAAAGTTTAAAGTTTAAGGGAGGGCTGCGGCTCTCCCTTGTTTATTGTGGCTGGTTCAGGAATATTTTGACCTGAGATGAGATGCGAGCAGATGGACTATCGGAGCTTGTGAGTCGGAATAGAATGCGCGGCTATAGGATTTGTAACCGTCAGGACCGAATATGACATCCTGCACACTTATACCGTCAGTCATTCCTGCCTGACATGCTCTCTGATATAACAAATCAAACCATTTCCACCGATATAATTCAGGTGCTAAGCTGTTGTGGCGAGACTGCAATGGATCGAGTGAACATATGAATGTGAAAATGGCATTGTTGTCATAAAATCTTGAGCTTAGCCATTTTATCATTTTTGCCATGGCAGCATAGCCTAACGGCATGTTAAGAAGCAGTTTACGGATGTTTATGTCAACAATGTCGATATGACAGTATTCCTCGGGGATGGAAAGTACATCAATCTTATAGTCGCGACTATAAAAATCGAGGGCTACTACAATATAGTTGCCCTCATTGTCGGAAATCAATGTCTCTTCTCGATGCATACTGAGGCTGTCAGATGACTTTTATGGATTTATCACCATTGACAACTCTCTTTATAAGGTCGTCCATGCGTTCGCGTTTGCGCTCTTGGGCGGCTTTGAGGAACGCGACCAACTCGGGAGAGGGATTCGGGATGTGGATTGTGTTTGTCGTTTCCATAATTGTCGTGTAATGTTTGTGGCAAAATTAATATATTTGGCGGTCAAATGCAAATATCGGGTTTAAAATCAGGATATTATTTTAGATTTATAACAATCTGCGCCGGTTGTTTGATGTCTGTTTCAATGGTCGTGAATCATACATATTACAAAAATCCCCCTCGCCCGTGAATGGGTGAGGGGAATGTGGGTGACTCATGGCCTGGAGGCGTGGGCCGTCCTTATAAGGCTATGAGGGTGTGTCGGGATTGATTACTCAGCGGGTGTGCCGGGTGTAGGAACTGGTGAGCCTGCCGGATAGTACCACTTGGGATCACCGGTCTTCCAACGCTGGTCACCGATGTTGTTGACGTAGATCTCGTGGGTTGTCACCTTGAGGTCGTTTTTGTACTGGAGACGTGTCCAAATGTTTTCCGGATCAATCCAGTGCATCTTGGGGTCATGGACCGAAGCGTCAGCAGCATGGAATACAGGGTTGGGATCGTTGAAGAGCTCGTCGGCACGAAGAGGTGTCGAACCAACCTTGATGAGCAGGTCGGTGGCGGTCATTCCGGGAACGAAGGCTTCGGGATGTGCACCGGCCGAGTTACGGTTGGCCGAGAACTTGTTATTGGTGAGAATACCGTCATCAACCAGGTGCTCGGGACGGCATCCAGCCGAGTAGTTATCACGGATGTCGAGCTCGAGTTCGCCGGTGCCGTTGATGTTGCGGAGGTCCATGCCTGATGCATAGAGGTTGCGATGGTCGTTTTCGTCGGCTGCGGTCACGATAAGATTACGCTTGAACGATATTTTAGAACCTCCGGGCACATAGCGTGTGTCGAAGAATACACGGCCGGTGCTGCGGGTGCCAACATTGATGAAAGTGTTGTTCTCGACTCGGATATTCCAGTGTACGTTGTCATTCCAGGGAACATCGACGTTGTTGTCGGAGATGAATGCGTGACGGGGACAGTCGTAGAAAGTGTTGTTTGTCATCTGGAAATCTTCATAGAGATTTTCGTCAGGACGGCCGGCATTGGCGGCACCTGCAATCCACGAGTAGCCACGACCGTTGTTGTCGTAATAGCCCTGGTTGAAGAACACACAGTTGTCAATTACTATTTTGTGGAATTTCTTGGTCTTATTGCCCTGAACGCGGAAGAAGCCGCGGCAGAAACCCTGGAAAGTACAGTTGAGCATCTGGAACGAGTCAAACTCTACTCCCATACCCTGAGAATACATATTGGCGAAGTAGTTCGCTGTTATGTTGCCGACGCCGGTCTGCGCACCGCCGAAGTTAATCATGAGCGGGCAGTCAAAGTCTATGTCCTGGAAGATAATGTTTTCAACCTTGATGGGAACATCAAATTCGCCCGGTTCAAGCTCTTTGCCGAGGTTCCAGTTGCAAGAAAGGATGCCGTCACCGCTGCGGGCGATGCCGCCCAGGTATACTTTGGCACGTCCCTTTCCGGCGAGAATATCGGCGGGGTCGGTCTTGAGTGTGAAGCCCTTGCTTATAGACTGATTGCCGCGCACGTAATAGGCCTTGCCGCCTTCGAGGAGGAATGTCTGACCTTCGGCCAGAGAGAAGTCGGAGTTGAATTTGGCAATCACGGTGTCGATACGGCAAGCCTGGAAGGCTTGTTCGCCTTCAAACCAGAGCTGGTCCTGGGTGTCGTCAGAGGGATTTTCGGGGTCTTTCCATATGGATGTAGCCACACGGTGGGGTATCAGGATGTCGGGGCCTGCGTCTCCACGAGTACGGATTGTCGCATAGTTGTAGTAGGTGTCAACCTCAGCCTCAGCCTTGGGATTAGTGGCGTCACGGAGGGCTACGAGATAGAGCGCGCTTGAGTCAAGACCGGTGACACGTATCTGACCGATACCGTCGTCGCCAATTTCGTCAGAGCTGAGCTCATAGTTCTCAAACTCAGCGGGTACTTTTGCCAGGGGATTGATAGGAGAGGGCTTAACGATAAGGTGGGTCACTTTGAAGCGGCCGTTATTATCAATCTGGAAACGACTTCTTATGGTGTCGGCATCCTGCGAGTTATAGGCCGAGGGATCGAAATTAGTATCGATGAGGACGGTGAATGCGTCATAGTCTTTTTCGCGGGTGTCAACAACGATAGGAGTTGCATAACGGGGATCGGTAGTGATACCCATCCAGTCCTCCCAATGACGACCGTCGCCCATACCATACCAGTTGGAGTTTTTGGACGGGTCGGTGGGGTGAAGGGCGCGGATGCAGAAACGATAGGGAGTCGAATATTCGAGATTGTATATCTCATAGTGAAGCTGGTCGGCGGGGAGAGTCACGTATGTAACGTTACGCGCGGGGTCGCGCCAGTCTTCTTCGAGGCCAGAGGTGATGTTGACGGCATAACGAATCTCGTAGCCGGCAGCACCTTCTACGCCAAACCAGTGGAGCTGAATGGCATTAGGACGACCATCCATGACTTTGGAGGCATACATGTCGCTTTCGTCGCTGATGTTTGTATTGTCTCTCTTGCGGAACATGGGCATCGGGAGACGGTCAAGGTCATCGACGTTGTTGAAGGTAATGTCATCCTCCTTACATGAAGTCACCGAGAGTGCCATCAATGCAGCAAGGAAATATATGAATTTTTTCATTGTGTCGTATTAAATTATAGGGTTAAATGATTATCTGTAACCGTATTTGTTGACATACTGTCCCTGAGAACGGGCTATCTCCGTACGCGGATAGGGAAGGATATATCTTAGCACGGGGAGATCCTCGGGTTTGTAAGTGAGGTCGGGTTCGGGGGCAATGCGTGAGTTGCCGTTCTCGACAATATTGAGCACGCCCATCTCGGTCATGTAGATATAACCGCGAAGCGAGTAACGGATCTGGTCGCGTATCTCGTTATCACCGTCGACCCATGCGAAATAGTCCTCGCCTACCCAGTTGGCATTGGGGATGTCTTTGTGCTGTGCCTTGATTGCATTTAGCTCAGACGAAGTCATACGGCGGTAAGGATTTACAATCCAGCAGATCTCGATGTCAGAGTTGGGGAACTGGGAGGTGGAGAGAATCTTTTCACCGGTGTTGGTGTCAAGATTGCGATAAGTGCGCACGCTTGTCATCTGGTAGGGGAGTTCGTCATAAGCCTCGTCGCTGCCAAAGTCGCGCTCAGCCACGATGGAGAGATAGGCCGAAGAGCCGGAGCCTTCCTCGGCGATGGCAAGGTTGCGGAAGAATGTCCAGTAAACCTCGAGGTTGTACATGTTGTTGCGCACGAGGTCGCGCCAACGCATGTTCTCTCCGGCAAACTCAAACTTGCGCTCGTCGAGAACGGACTTGCGGAACTCCTCATAGCCTCCGTCGGGATAGGCGTCAATCTTGAGGGGGTTGCCGCGGCCATCGCTGTTGAAGCGGAAGGCACGTTCGCGCACGATGTGCATACATTCTCTTGCGAGGTCGGTCGGGCCCTGGTTGAGCTCGTTTTCTGCTTCGGCAAGAGTCAGGAGCACATCGGCATAACGGAGATAGGGGTAGTTGATGCCTGTGTTGCCCTCGGTGATGCGACCGAGACCTCCGTTGACCCAGAGTTTGGACCACTTGCCGTTCTGAACGGTATAAGATGTGTGGAGACGACATTCATATTCCGAGCCTGTGGCCGTATAACGGAAGAGCTGGTTGATGTAGTCGCGGCGGGTGTCATCTTCGTCAAACATGAAGCGGTAGAGTGGATTGAGCTCGGCTGTGCTTCTGATGCGTCCGTAGGGGTGGGGTGTCTGACCCTCATACTGGTCCATGCGCGGTCCGTGGATGTAACCGATGTTGCCGGTCGACTCCTTGGCGAAAGGTATCTCGAAGATGGGATCGTCGTTGTTGGCCACGATATTGTTGCACTCGTCGACAAACACCTGATAGTAATCTTTATTGAGATGATGTATGTCAGAGTCCTTTACTTTCTTGGCATAATCGCGGGCAATCTTGTAGTAGTCGAGATAGTTGGCTGCACGGGTCATCTTGCCGTAGGTATCGCCGTCGGGGGCAAGATACCATCCGCCGGCAGTCATGGCCAGACGGGCTATCATTGCATAGGCTGCCTGACGTGAGATGCGCTCGATGCCTTCGGGCAACTGGGAGGGATCCATCATGTTGTCGGCTACATCGGCGATGTCATTTATGAGGAAGTCGAGTATCTGGATGCGGTCGGTGACAGGATAAATCTTGGTCTCGCTTTTCTGGGATGACTTGGTAGAGAAGGGTACGTCGCCAAACATCCAGATGAGGTCGTGGTAGAACATGGCGCGTGCCACCTTGGCCTCGCCGATCATCTGCACTATGTCAGTATCGGGATTCTCGGGGTCATAAGCGGGCGAGCCTTCGGCACCCTCGATAAAGAGGTTGCACACCTCTATGCCGTGATAGAGGTCGGCCCAGGTGTTCTTCAGATCGGAGCCGTCAGGGTCGCAGTCAAAGCGGCGATACTGGTTGGAAGTGGAGTACTGTGTGGACGTGGCGTTGAAATCGACATCGCTGTTGAGACAGTAATTATTGATCAACTTGTCGCCGTATGTGTCGCTTGAAAGCATTGAAGCATACACACCATTGAGTGCGCGGACCATAGCGCGGGAGTCGGAGAAGACGTCCTCGGGGAAATTCTTTGAGGGAGCGTCCACCTCGAGATAGTCGTTGCAGCCGACAAGAGCTACAGCCGAAAGTCCCGCTATGAATATATTGCGTAATTTCATTTGGTTTTACTGTGAATGGTAAAAGACTAAGTGTTGATTAGAATGAAAGGTTTATGCCGAGTACGTAGCTGCGAGAACGCGGGTAGCGGTTGAAGTCGTAGCTCGGGGTGAGACCGCTCTGGATGTCAACCTCGGGGTCGAAACCTGAGTAAGAGGTTACGATGAAGGGGTTGGTCACCGAGGCATAGAAGCGACACTTGCTCATGCCGGCATGCTTGATGATGTTGGCGGGCAGAGTGTAGCCGAGGGTGATGTCGGTGCAGCGCAGGAACGAACCATCCTCGACAAAGTTGCTTACGGTGAGCTCTTTGCGCATATCGGCGGGGTTCCAATGTGTCTTGCCGGCGTTCATGGGCTCATACATATTCATGAGGTCGGGCTGCTGGGTGTTACCGTAGGTGTGCTCGGTGCCGTAAGTATAGTTCCAACGGTCGGTGAACTTGGAGAATACATTATAGTAGTTACCGCCGGTGTTACCGATAGAGGATGAGAGGTAGTAGGCGGTGGCGTTGTATACGTCAAAGTCGAGGAAGTAGGTGAAGTTGGCTACAAAGTCAAAGCCTTTCCACTGGCCGTTGAGACCGAAACCGCCCTGGAGCTTGGGTGTGGTGCGGCCGATGACCATACGGTCGTTTTCGTCGATATGACCGTCGCCGTTGAGGTCCTTGAATTTGGGTTTGCCGGGAAGGGTGGCATCACCTGCACGGTTGTCGTCAAAAATGTCATTCATATTTACGGTGCCGGGGTTGGGCCTGTAAGATGAAGAGCCGGAGTCATATGTAAACTCGTCGAAGCCATAGAGACCGTCGTAAACGTAGCCGTAGATGAGACCTACTTCACCGCCTACCTCGAGACGATAGTTGTTGCCGGCTGAAGTGGCTGCGCGTGAGTGACGGAGCTCGAGATAAGACTCGTCGCCTGTAAGTTTGTCGACCTTCATCTTGTTGGCACCGATGTTGAAGCTGGCCGAGAGCACATAGTCCTTGCCGCGGAGAATGTCACCGTTGACCGAGAGCTCGAAACCGCGGTTGGTCACCTGGCCGATGTTCTGGAACTGCTTGGTGTAACCCATGGTGGTGAGCACGTCGGCCTCGTAGATAAGGTCGGAAGTGGTGTTCCAGTAATACTCGGGGGTGATGCGCAGACGGTTGTCGAAGAGAGCGATGTCAAACGCGAAGTTGCGTGTCAGAGTGGTCTCCCACTTGAGGTCGGGGTTCACGAGATTGCGGCCGGTATCCATCCAGAGCTCGCCGTCCATAGTTGTCTCGCCGAAGCCGGGACCCTCGGTGTTGTTGCTATAGTAAAGGAATCGCCACTGGTCGGCGTCGATACGGTTGTTACCGGCCTTACCGATGGCGGCGCGGAACTTGAGTTCGTTGAGCCAGGTCTGGTCCTTGAGGAAGTTTTCCTCAGAGAGCACCCATGCACCCGATACCGAGGGGAAGTAACCCCACTGGTTGCCGGGGGCGAAGAGCGAAGAACCGTCGGCACGGAATGTGGCCGAGAGGAGATACTTGTGATTGTAGTTGTAGTTGATCTGGCCGAAGTAAGAGGTGGTGCGGTCAGCGGTGCCGAGCTCGGAGGTCGACTGGTAGGGAGTACCGAGACCCATGTTGTCCCAAGCACGCTGGGCATCTATGTCGCGGGGGAAGTAGCGGTTCTGCTGCATCGTATTTTGTATCTGCGAGTTGTAGAGCTCGAAGCCTACGAGAGCATAGAAGTTGTGCATATCCTTGATGCTCCAGTCATAGCTGGCGGTTGTGGTCCAGGTGTAGGAGTTTCTCTGCCGTTTGAGTATCTGAGCTACGGGCAGGTTGTTGTGACGTTTGCCGGTATTGGTCAGGGGACCCCAGAAACGCTTGTCGTCAGAGAAGGCGAAGTTGTAGACACCCTCGGTGCGGAGAGTAAGGCCGGTGATGGGCTTGTACTCGAGAGCTGCCTGGTTGGTCACTGTATAGGAATGACGTTTGCGGGTGTTCTGAGCGATGTCGTTTACAGGGTTGGTGTAAGCGAAGCGAGCCTCTTCGTCAGGATCGGCTACGCCTTCGCCCCAGAACATGCCGAGTTCGCGCAGACCGTTGGTCGGACGATAGCGGAGCACGTCGATGATACCGCCTGTGCCTACATTGTCACCTCCGGCACCCTCATCGCGACGATAGGATACTTTGGGGTTGAACTGGAGGGTAAGGTTGGGGAGAATCTTGGTCTGAAGTTTGGTGTGGATGTTGGTACGGCGTACACCTGTACCCATGATGATACCGCGGTCATCCGACTGGGTGATCGAGATATTGTAACGGGTCTTGTCTGTACCGCCGCCGATCGAGAGGTTGGTCGAGTAACTGAAGGGGTTGCCGCCCATCACCTCGTCCTGCCAGTCATGAGAGGGTGCACGGCTGTAGAGGTCCATGTCATGGGGGTTACCGAAGTTGTAGCGGAACAGGTTGGTCTCGGTGGTGTTACGCTTGGATCTGGGAGCGGCGAGGTCCCACTGATACTGTACGAAATCAGAGGCACCCATCAGATCCATTTTCTTGGAGATGTGGCTGATAGAGCCCTGGGCGTTGAAGTTGACCTGGGTCTTGCCTTCCTGAGCCGACTTGGTGGTCACGATGACTACACCGTTACCACCCTTGGCACCGTAGATAGCGGTGAGCGAGGCATCCTTGAGAATGTCGATGCTCTGGATGTCGGCCGGCGGGATGTCGTTGATGTTGTCGACCTGGAAACCGTCCACGATATAGAGGGGGTCGTTGGCCTGGGTCACTGACGTCGCACCGCGCACGCGGATGTTGATGTCGGCACCGGGCTGACCGTCGACGGTGGTTACCTGCACACCGGCCACCTTACCCTGGAGGGCGACGGCTGCCGAGGTCACAGGCACGGCGGCGAGCTTGACACCTGACACCGAACCTACCGAACCGGTGAGGTCGCGGCGGGCACGGGTGCCACCATAACCGATTACAACGACTTCCTCGAGAGCCTCGGAGTCCTCGAGAAGCACTACCTTGATATTTGTCTGGCCGTTGACCTCGATGGTCTGCGGCTTGTAGCCGATGTATGATACATGCAGCTTGGCGTTGGGGGCACACTTGATGGTAAAATTACCGTCAAAGTCAGTAGCTACACCGTCCTTTGAACCGTCGACGAGCACTGTCGCGCCGATCATGGGTTCGCCTGCGCTGTCCTCGACAACGCCGTTCACGGTGATGTTCTGAGCGCGTGCGGGCAGACCCACGCAGAGCACCATCAGCAGGAGCATTGTTTTCCAGTGCGTAGCAAAGGAAATTCGCCGTAGCCATTGGCTACGACCTGTGTTTAAGTCTTTCATGTAAAATAGTTAATTGATAAATAAGATTTGTGTCATGTATATGGTGTTGAGTCAGACGTGTTTATGCACGACCTGCGGGCATGAGCTTAGGGTCGTGCGGCAACTGAAGTTGCCGGGCCTGAACAAATTGGGGCGATAGCTTAGATTGGTCGATATGGTTTAAATTTAGGGTATAAGGTGATGTCAATATCGTGTATCTCTTGGATAGAGATGCATATTTACAGGTGCAAATATACATCTAATTTTGTAAAATACAATGATTTCACCACACTTTTAACAATTTTATTTTGAAAGATTGTTTTAAAATGTTTTTTCTGACTACACCTATTATATATAAAGGGATGTGAGATCCTGATATGTCCGGAGGCGGCCGAAAGAGAGGAGCGTTTAGCAACCGGCATGCACATCGGCATGTAACAATCTGGTTTTTAACTCCATGAATACAATGCGAATCTCTATCCAAGAGATGCACGATATTGACGTCACCTTATACCATGAAATTAAACCATATCGACCAATCTAAGCTATCCCCTAATCCATTCAGGCTTAGCACTTTCGATTGCTTATAGCGACGCGTACCTATCCATGGCTACGCAGGTGCCGACCTGTAATAACACCATATACATGACACAAATCTTATTTATCAATTAACTATTTTACATGAAAGACTTAAACACAGGTCGTAGCCAATGGCTACGGCGAATTTCCTTTGCTACGCACTGGAAAACAATGCTCCTGCTGATGGTGCTCTGCGTGGGTCTGCCCGCACGCGCTCAGAACATCACTGTGAACGGCGTTGTCGAGGACAGCGCAGGCGAACCCATGATCGGCGCGACAGTGCTCGTCGAAGGTTCAAAGGACGGTGTAGCCACTGACTTTGACGGTAATTTCACCATCAAGTGTGCCCCCAACGCCAAGCTGCATGTATCATACATCGGCTACAAGCCGCAGACCATCGAGGTCAACGGCCAGACAAATATCAAGGTAGTGCTTCTCGAGGACTCCGAGGCTCTCGAGGAAGTCGTTGTGATCGGTTATGGCGGCACCCGTGCCCGCCGCGACCTCACCGGTTCGGTAGGCTCGGTGTCGGGTGTCAAGCTCGCCGCCGTGCCTGTGACCTCGGCAGCCGTCGCCCTCCAGGGTAAGGTGGCCGGTGTGCAGGTAACCACCGTCGACGGTCAGCCCGGTGCCGACATCAACATCCGCGTGCGCGGTGCGACGTCAGTGACCCAGGCCAACGACCCCCTCTATATCGTGGACGGTTTCCAGGTCGACAACATCAACGACATCCCGCCGGCCGACATCCAGAGCATCGACATCCTCAAGGACGCCTCGCTCACCGCTATCTACGGTGCCAAGGGCGGTAACGGTGTAGTCATCGTAACCACCAAGTCGGCTCAGGAAGGCAAGACCCAGGTCAACTTCAACGCGCAGGGCTCTATCAGCCACATCTCCAAGAAGCTCGACCTTATGGGTACATCTGACTTCGTTAACTATCAGTGGGACCTCGCCGCTGCGACAAAGAAGTATAACACTACTGAAACCAACCAGTTCCGTTACTACTTCGGTAACCCTCTTGATATGGACCTCTACAATGCCGCTCCTACTCACGACTGGCAGGACGAGGTGATGGGCGGCAACCCCTTCAGCTACTCGACCAACCTCTCGATTGGTGGCGGTACTGACAAGACCCGTTACAATATCTCGATCACCCAGTCGGATGACCGCGGTATCATCATGGGTTCAGGTGTACGTCGTACCAACATCCACACTAAGCTCCAGACCAAGATTCTCCCCAATCTTACCCTCCAGTTCAACCCCAAAGTATCCTATCGTCGCGACGAGGGTGCCGGCGGTGACAACGTGGGCACAGGCGGTATCATCGACGTGCTCCGCTATCGTCCGACCAACGGTATCCGTGAGCTTGGCCTTGTATGGGCCGACGGTGTAGCCGACCCCGATGCCGAAGCAGCGTTTGCCTATACCAACCCTGTGAATGACATCGCCAGCAACACTCGTAAGAAGCACTCTTACACCGTGACCAACCAGGCAGCTCTCGAGTACAAGCCCATCACCGGCCTTACTCTCCGCACCGAGGGTGTATACAACTTCGCGTTCTCTGACGACAAGCGTTTCTGGGGTCCCCTGACCGCTACCGGCAAGAAGCACAACAACCTGCCCGTGGCCTCTATCACCAAGACTCAGAAAAATTCCTACACTTGGACCACAACCGCCAGCTATGACTGGAGCGTCAAGGATATGCACAATTTCTATGCTCTCGTAGGTTTCGAGCTCTACAACTCACAGAGCCAGAATACCTTCCAGCAGAATCGCTACTTCCCCCGCGACATCGATGCCCAGCGTGCATGGGACAACATGGGTCTCGGTACTCCCTACCAGTCGACCTCCGAGCTCGGCACTGCTGACCGCACCACTTCCTACTTCGGTCAGATCAACTACAACTACAATCACAAGTATCTCCTCTCGGCCACATTCCGTGCCGACGGTTCTTCGCTCTTCGCTCCCGGCAACCAGTGGGGTTACTTCCCCTCGGTATCGGGTGCATGGGTACTCTCTGAGGAAAACTTCCTCAAGGACCAGACCTGGCTCAACGAGCTCAAGTTCCGTGCTGCTATCGGTAAGGCCGGTAACAACCGTATCAAGGCTGACCAGTGGCGATTCCTCTACTACAGCAATAATACTGAAGGCCCCGAGTTTGACAAGTCACTCTCAGACGGAGACCTCTGGATGGATACCGGTAAATATCTCGTGAATCCCGACCTCAAGTGGGAGACCACTCTGACACGCAACTTCGCGTTTGACATCGCTCTCTTCGATAATCGTCTGCGCATCACTCCCGAGTATTACTGGAACACCACTTCCGACCTTATCTACGAGGCCGACGTGCTCACCACCATGGGTTATGCCAAGCAGTATCAGAACATCGGCCAGGTGACCAACCGCGGTTTCGAGCTCTCGGTCAACGGTGACATTCTCCGCGGCAAGGACTATGTGCTCTCTGCCAGCTTCAATATCGGTGCCAACAAGATGAAGGTCGACAAGCTCACAGGCGACGAGTCATATCTCGAGCTCCGTCACTCACGTGCCAACTCTTCGGCCGGCAACAACTACCGTCTCGAGGTAGGCGGTGAGGTAGGTCTCATCTACGGTTACGTATATGACGGTCTCTACAGCTTCGACGAATTCTATTATGACGCCGGTGCAGGCATCTACAAGCCCATTGATAATGCCTATATCAATAAGATGGGTCTTGATTGCAAGCCGACTGTCAATATGGACGGTATGTTTGACTCCAACCGTGCAGGTAAGGCCACACTCCCCGGTAAGCCTAAATTCAAGGACCTCAACGGTGACGGCCGCATCGACGAGAATGACCGCACCATCATCGGCCGCACCACTCCCAAACTTCAGGGTGGTTTCGGTCTCAATGGCCAGTGGAAAGGTTTTGACTTTGTAGCTAACTTCACCTACTTCCTTGACTTTGACGTGTACAATGCTACTGCCTACTATCTGTCGTCGTCAATCGGCAACACCAACGGCAACTATCTCAATGTATTCTCCAAGTTTACCGACCGCTGGAACTATACCGACGGCAAGTGGCACACCTATGGCGATGATACAAAGCGTGAGTTGTATGAGTCTGTAAATGCCGGCAAGACACAGTGGAACCCCGCCGACTTGCGTAAGGACTACACCGTGAGCAACTTTGTTGAGGACGGCTCGTTCCTGCGCTGCACCGACATCACTCTCGGCTACACCTTGCCCACCAACATCATCAGCAAAGCCGGCATGAGCAAGTGTCGCTTCTATGCCTCGGTGACCAACCCCTTCATCATCACCTCTTACTCAGGTTTCGACCCCGAGGTTGACGTGCAGAGTGGTCTCACCCCCTCTTATGATATGAACCGTTATCCCCGTTCACGCAGCTACGTGCTCGGCATAAACCTTTCATTCTAATCAATACTTAGTCTTATACCATTTACATAGTAAAATCCAACAATGAAACTACGCAATATATTCATCGCCGGTATGTCAGTTGTGGCCCTCGTAGGCTGCAATGACTACCTCGAGGTGGACGCGCCCTCAAAAAACTTCCCGACGGACGTATTCTCTGACGCCCGTGCCATGGAGCGTGCGCGCAACGGTGTGTATGCGTCGATGCTGTCCAGCAATATGTTTGGCGACAAGCTCATCAACGCGTTCTGCCGCAACAGCGACGTGGACTTCGTTTCCAATTCCAGCCAATATACTACTACTAATAAGTATTGCCGTTTTGACTGTGACCCATCCGGCAGTGATCTTAAAAACTCTTGGTCAGACCTCTATCACGGTATCGAGGTGTGCAACCTCTTTATCGAGGGAGCCGAAGGCTCGCCCGCCTATGACCCCGAGAATCCCGACGGAGACATCGTCCAGATGATTGGTGAGGCTAAGGTGGCACGTGCCATGTTCTACCACGAGCTCATCTGGCTCTTCGGTGATGTGCCTTTCTCTTTCAACTCGTCACAGACAACTACCACCATGGTCTATCCCGTGACCGACCGCATCGAGATACTCGACAAGTGTATTGAAGATATCAAGACAGTCGCAGACGGCATGAAAGACCCTTCTTCGCTCAGCGAGGGTGTTGAGCGTATCTCGCGTCAGGCTGCCTATGCTATGATTGCCCGTCTGGCCATGACAGCCGGTGGTTGGTATCTCGCCCCCGATGGTGACACCTATGGCAAGATGACTCGCGCTGCCAATTATCTTGAGTTCTACAAGACTGCACGTGAGTATGCCAAGAAGGTTATTGACTCCAATGTGCATAATCTCAACAAAGACTACTATAAAGTATTTGTTGACGAGTGCAACAATATTGTGACCAACAACGATGACCCCATCTTCGAAATCCCCTTCGGTAAGGAGTCGACCGGTAACATCGGTTACATCCACGGCCCCAAGATGGAGCTTTATGAGGGGCAGTCTCCCCATCCCTATGGCGAAGCCAAGTCGAGTGCTCGTCTCAACGCTCTCTATCGCTTCATGTTTGATGAGGATGATGAACGTCGCGACTACGTCAACCAGCTCTTCCGTTACACAGCCGAGGGTTCTGAGTACACATGTCGTTTTGAGAACTCCTACACTGTACAGAACGGTAAGTGGTCCAAGCTCTGGGTCACCGGAGGTCTTGGCCGCAGCTCTCAGGGTAGCACAGGTATCAACTATCCCTATCTCCGTTATGCCGATGTGCTCCTTATGTTTGCCGAGGCTGACAACGAAATCGAAGGCCAGCCTACAACCGATGCTATCGATGCTGTAAAGGAAGTACGCAAACGTGCGTTCCGCAACACCAACCCCATCAAGGCCGAAGCCTTTGCATGTGGTGATTATGAAGAGTTCAAGAAGACCATCCTTGACGAGCGCAAGTTTGAGTTTGCCGGCGAGAATATGCGCTGGCGCGACCTCGTGCGTAACAACATGTACAGTGTAGAGCTTTACTGGACATTCTTCCGTAACCTTGCTGTTGCCGAGGACGCCGGCGGTTCGTCGACCTACACCGACCTCGTTTCCGAGCACGATTTCGGTTACAGCGGTGGCTATGACAAACTTCCCTATAAGATTGCCACTCTGCGTACCTACAAAAATCTGGATCCCATCACCAAGGAAGCTGTCTACTCGGAGCGTCAGTTCCCCAACAATGACATTATGGTCTGCTGGGCTGCCAATCCCTATGAGAAGTGGACAAGCACGCAGATTGCCGAGGCCAAGAACAAATATACCAAACTCGGCAGCGCAAGCATATCTACCTCCAGTTGGACTGATGAGGATGTGTTTGCCTGGTGGAATGATGATGCCCAGGAGCCCAAGGATGAAATCCGTTACTCGCTTCTTGGTTTCATACAGTACAGCCCCACCGGTTCAATCAATCTCATGCGTAATGGAAATCTTGACCACTGTCCTGACCCGTCAGAGAATCCTACAGTCGACCAGTTGCCTGTCGTGCGCTACATCCTTCCTTATCCCGCTTCGGAAATAGCACGTTCACATGGTGCGTATGTCAACAAATACGGTTACTCACAACAGTAATATAACCTCATTTTTATTAATACGATACAATGAAAAAAGTACTATATTTCCTTGCTGCACTGATTGCCTTCTCGGTAACTTCGTGTAAGGAAGACGACGTTGTTTTCAACAACGTTGACGACCTTGACCGTCTGCCGAGGCCGATGTTCCGCAAGAAGCACAACACTAATATCAGCGACGAATCCGACCAGTATGGCTCGAGAGTAATTGACGGTGCTTACAATGCCATCCAGCTTCACTGGTATGGTGTGGATGGAGCCGCCGGTTATGAACTCCTCTATCGCCTTGGCGTAGGCTCTGGCGGTACAGGTGCAGGTGATGACGCTTCTCGTTACGAAAATTGGGATCCCGAACTTCATCCCGAAGTTAAGCGTGTCAATCTTCCCGCCGAGCAGCTCCATTATGAGCTCTATAATCTTGAATATGGTAAGGTGTACAGCTTTGCTATACGTGCCCTCCACCCCACCGATCCAGCCAAAAACTCTCTTTGGTATGGTCTCGGAGGCGGTCAGGAATGGGAAGACTATATGCAGATTGAGACAAAGGCCCGTTATGCCACACCTTACGGTATAGATACCCGTGAGAAGACTTATGACGGATTCAAAGTGCTTTTAGATCTCACTTGGGACCGTTCAAATTATTCTACCGAAGATGCCGATACAATCGAAAGCCGTTTCCGCATCGTCAATGGAGAGCTTGGTGTGACACACCTCACCCTCACACCCCACAGCTCTAACCCCACGGCTGTCGTGCCCGCCAAGTATGAGATGTATCCCATCACCGACACCGACCGTGCAAACGGTTATATTGAGCTTACAGGCCTTACAAGCAGTTGCCTCTATTCTATCGCCCTCTATGACGAACTCAATACAAAGGCTAACTTCGAGAGCGACAAGTATTACAAGGCTCGTAACTATCGTACCAAGGGCGACCCCGGTGCACCTATCAAGTTCCTCCACAAAGTGACTACCGAAGTCTACGAAGATCCCGACTCGATCTGGAACGTTGGCGAGCGCAAATATCAGGCTTGCCGTATCGATACCCTTATTGAGAACTTCAACGGTGATCCCACTCTTGCCGAGGGCCAGGTGTTCCTGCTCGAGGGTGGCAAGGCCTACTATATCCGCTCCAACCAGTCGATCAACAAGGGCTTCACAATGAAGACCGATCCCGCCGACATTCTCGCAGGCAAAGGACGCGCCAAGATTTATCTCGGCGGTATTGCCCGCAAGGGTGACAATCCCCAGTGCTGCAACTGGAACCTCGGTAAGCAGCCTGCTCCCACCGACCTCGACGCTCCTATCGCCATTGAGAAGGTGATTTTCCAGGATATTGACTTTGAAGTGCCCGAAGCCATCAACTATGGTGGCAACCAGAATGGCCAGGGTGGTACATCCGGCAACTACTTTGCCAACATGTACAGCAACGGTCTTGGTGTGGAATTTGAATCATTTGAACTTCGCAACTGTACATTCCAGGGCATGATTCGCGGATTCTTCCGTATCCAGGGTCCCAACAAGAAAGTGTTCAATAAACTTATCTTCGACAACTGTGTATTCTTCAACCAGGGTTACTATGACAACAACGGTTCGGGTTATGCATGGGTAGCCGGTGCCGGTAACAATGTCGAGGACAACGTTTTCAAAGGCTTTGAGATGACCAACTGTACTATCTACGACTCGCCCCGCCGTTCGCTCATCTTCGACAACGGTAAGGACGTGGCATGGAAGAGCGATGTGCAGTGGAACGTGAAGATTGAGAACAATACATTCATCAACTTCTCGACCCGCTCCAATGGCCGTTACTTCTTCGATATGAAGTTTGTGCCCGGTGGTTCCAAGTTTAGCTTCAAGCGCAACCTCATTGTTCTTGCCCGTGACAACAATGACAAGCGTAACGTATATCAGAATGGCTGTCTCATCCAGACCATCAATGGCACAGGTGAGATTTTCATCGACGTATGTGACAACTATTCGGCCGGATGCACCGACGCTCACTTGGTAGAGGACGGCATCTTCTCTGGCTCTAAGTTTACCGCTAATTCTAAGTCGTTCGGAGCATATGCCGACGAGAAGAGTCTGGCTCCCGGTCTTACGATCAACGACCTTGCCATACATGTAGGCGGTACACCTCTGCTCTCGACCGAGCTCTTTAATGATCCCAATCCCCGTTACCACGCTTCAGAGGCTTCGATACAGCATCCCGACCTCCACTCAATTGATCCCGATCAGATCTGGACTCGTCTGCAGTACAAGAATGACCTCAAAGTGACAACCCACGAGATTTATACTCGTAATATCGGTGACCAGCGTTGGAAGCAGGCTGAGCCCAAATGGTTCTATCCCGCAGGATCGGCAGTTCCCACTCCCGAAGAGCCGGCTGAACCCGCTGAGTAATCAATCCCGACACTCCCCTCATAGCCGTGGAGGCTGACATAGCTTTCTCTCGGCCATGAGCCACCCACATCCCCCTTGCCCGCACAGGGCGAGGGGGATATTTTTTTAGAGGGTATCTGTTGCCTCGTCCACGGCATAGGCCATCGCAGTGAAATTTTTCTCTTGCAAAGCTCGGAGATTTTCAGTAACTTTGCGCTGATGCAACCTTCTCTCTACATAATAGCCGGATGCAACGGGGCCGGGAAATCGACCGCGTCATACTCTCTGCTGCCTGATTTGCTTGATTGTCAGGAGTATGTCAACGCCGACGAGATAGCCAAGGGGCTCTCGCCTTTCAATCCCGCCGAGATGGCCATACTGGCCGGCAAACTTATGTTGCAACGCATCGAATGGTTGCTCAACGCGGCAAAAACCTTTGCCATTGAGACCACTCTCTCGGCCAAGAGCTATGCCATACTCGTTAAAAAAGCACAAAAGCTCGGCTATAAGGTCAACCTCGTGTACATATGGCTCTCGTCGGTCAAGCAGGCCAAAGACCGTGTGGCGCGACGCGTAGCCGAAGGCGGACACAATATCCAGCCCGACGTCATAGAACGCCGTTACTGGGCCGGACTCGAAAACCTCCGCGACATATTCCTCCCCATAGTGGACACCTGGATAATTTTTGACAACTCAGAGGGCAACCAACACCTCGTGGCCACCGACAAAGCGATTATAGATAACCTGAAATACAGTCAAATAATTCACTCTTCGCAAGAGAACGAAGACAATCCCGACAATAAGTGACACACATACACTGCCTCTCTCTCAATCTTGCGAATAATAACCATCACAAAAAATGACCGCAGAAGAACATCAGACATATGTTGACCGCGTGACTCATGGCATGCGCCTGAGTGTCGAGCGTACCCTCCGCCGCAAGGCTGCGTTGGGCGAATATGTGGTGTATGCCCATCCCGACGGCACGCCCTATACCATCCCTGCCACCGAGGCCCTCGACCGATACCTCTCCCGCCAGCGTCAATATGCGCAATAAACAGGCTTTGGAATTTAAAATTATAAAAGAAGAATGGAAAATCAGGCTCCGCAAGGCCGATTTTCCATTCTTCTTTTTTATATCGATACGGTGAGCTGAAAGAGGATCCGAAAAATCATGTCGGAGTCCTGGACTTCACCCGCGTCACGAGTGAATCGAGAGCACAAATGATGCGCCGCGGGTCACCGAGGAGTCGAGTGAGAGCGTGCCGCCCATCTTCTCGGCACGGAGCGCGCAGATGGGGAGTCCGAGACGGTCGCCGCCTTCCGCAAGGTCATGGGCCGAGTCAAAGGGCCGGAACAGTCCCTCGCGATCGGCAGCAGGGATGCCGGGACCGTTGTCGGTGACTGCAAACTGGTGGCTGTTGGCCCCGCGTTTGCGATAGGAGAGTGTGATTTTGCCCCCTTCGGGCGTATATTTTGCCGCATTGTCGAGCAGATGGGAGAGAATCTTCTCCACCCCCTCGCGGTCGAGCCGCGCCATGCCTCGTGTGCCATCGAGATGGAGGGTCACCCCTTTGCGCAGACGCGGTCTGACGGCATCGGCCAGTTGCGAGGCCATCTGCTCGATGTTGACCTCAACAAGTGTCGACGGGTCGACGGCCGGCGCGCTGTCCACCTCCGAAAGCTCGCCCACCTTGCGCATGTAGCCCTTGATGGTCTGCACGGCAGGATTGGACGGGTCGAGACTCTCCAGAGCCGGCTCGAGGGTCGACGACATGTTCTGAAGCATCTCGCTCTTGGCAGCAGTGCGCTCCTCGGCCTCGCGTGCCAGCCGCTTCATGCGGCGGTTTTTGACAAGTACGCGCTGATAAAACACCGCCCCGAGTCCGAGTGCGGCCACCGCGATGACAAAAAGAGTGATAAAAATCACCATCAGACTGGTGCGCGAATTGATGGTGTGTTGCTTCTCTGCCACCGTAGCCTCGGTCTGCGCCATCTCCTGTTTGACCTTGCCAAGCTCCGAGTCGGTGTTGAGAGCCTCGATAGAGTCGCTCCACTGCATGTAGCTCTCATAAGTACGCTCGACGAGTCCCGCATCGTTGGCCGTCACAGCCTGGTCGATGAGCTTCTGATAGGCCGAGTCGGCCGCACGGTAGTCCTTGCCCGACTCATATTGCTTGATCAGGCGCGCAATGCATCGTTGGCCCAGAGCCGTCCGGCCCACCGAATAATAATACTGCGCCTCGGTAAAAAGCATGTCGTTGGTAATGTCGCGCGAGCCGGACTCTTTGGCATACTTGGCCATCTTATTGAGCCAAGCTTCGGCCTGACTGTTGTTTTTGGTCATGCGGTAGAGATCATATCGGCCCTTGGCCAGATAAAAGTAAGGCTGCGGGAGCGAGTCGGCCGTCATGCCGCGCTCGGCCAGGGCCTTTTCGAGACCGCTCAGCAGCTTGAAAGCTCCCTCATAGTTGCGGGCTTCGGCGCAAGCCATCGCCGCCCCAACGGCCGAACGGGCCGCGGGCAGATATTGTCGCGATGCCACCTGCGAGTTATATGCCTTGATGTAACGGTTGAAGTCGGCCTGCGTGTCGGCCATCGCCGCCATCGCGGCGAAGGTCATTGTTATGACCATGCATACCAGTCGTCTCATAATTAAACAGTTTTAATATATACGTGTATAATCATAACACACACAGGGATAAAAATGTTAATGGATGTAGTATTTTGATGTGTGGAATTTAATTGAAAGAATACCCAATATTGGGTATTGTGGTGATATAAAAGCGTATGTAATTTTACGGAAAATTAGACTAAAATATAGGAGATAATGACAAATTGTGATAAATTTGAGTTGATTTAAGTCAAAAAATAATGTAAATAATAAATAATTGTGTATATTTGCGAATATACCTAATGAGATTTGTCGACCGAAACAAAAGCAATATTTCCAGAACAACGGTAACTGCCTGCTGATATCAGCAGAATATTTAAATATCACCTTTAACCATTTACTATAATACTTAAAAATCATGATGCGAAGATCATTAGTAACTTGTTTCATGACAATATCGGCCATGATAATTATTGGCATATTGTCATCGCTGAATGTCTCGGCGCAGGATGCGCGGACGTTCAGCATCAATGGTACGGTTTATGAGTACACGCAAGACAATGACTCCGTACCATTGGAATTTGCAATGGTAGCGATTCCAGATGTTGGAATAGCGGCCACAACTGATGCCGATGGTAATTATGAGCTAAAGGGAGTCCCAAAGGGCAAAACCAACCTGAAAGTGGCATATGTCGGTAAGGTGACTATCGACAAGACAGTTGACGTTACAAAATCAATGACAATTTGTTTCACGCTCCGGGAGGAAAACTTTAAGCTTAAGGAGGTGATGGTGACTGCACAACTGACACAGGCGGGAGGAGCGACATCGTCGGTGATAGGTCGAAATGCTATGGATCACATGCAGGCCGCAAGTCTTAGCGATGTAATGTCTCTTCTGCCCGGAGGCCTGGCCTCAGAACCGAGTCTTGCATCGGTCAAGAATGTGACGATAAGAGACAATGGATTTGCTTCATCAATGAATTCCTTGGGAACGGCCGTGATACGCGATGGTGCGCCAATGTCTAACAATGCCAATCTTTCATCTCTCAGTCCGACTAATAATGGAACTTCCACGACAAACGGGGGTGGTGCATCGGCCTCCACAGGAATTGATTTACGTTCGATTTCGACTGATAATATCGAGTCGGTTGAAGTCATTCGCGGTATTCCATCCGTGGAGCATGGCGATTTAACATCCGGAGCTGTGATTATCAATTCAAAAGCCGGACGTGAGCCGTTGCGTATCACGGCAAAGGCCAATCCAAAAGTCTACATGGGGTCGGTCAGCACCGGATTCAGCCTCGGACAAAATCAAGGAGCAATGAATCTAAGTGCCGATTATGCACATAATACCAATAATCCTGTGGAGTCATATCGTTCATATCAACGAGTGTCGGCACGTGCGATGTATTCCAAAGAGTTTAACAGAGCCTTGAGAAGCAATACTTCACTGAGCTTTCTTTATGGAAAAGATCAACGCTCTCTCAATCCTGACGATGTCGACAATATGCGTGCAACACGTGGCGAGGATTACGGTGTGACGTTTAATACCAACGGTCTGTGGAGCATTGACAAAGGTTGGCTTAAATCAATCCGTTATGTGGCTTCCGGGACATATACCTCCAAACAGTCTTATTCACAATCGGTAGCTGTATCCAATAATAATCCTTTCTCGGCCACTCTTACTGATGGAGCCGTGCTTTCAAACACAGCGGGGCAACATCTGTTTGACAGCGAAGGTAATGAAATAACCAATTTTGCAGGTGCGGATGCTCTTTTGAATGCGTATTGTCTGCCAGCCAATTATTTTCAGTGGTCACATATTGATTCCCGAGAGGTAAATGTGTTTGCTAAGGCTGTCGCCACATTGTTCAAGCAGTCGGGCTATATCAATAACCGTATTCTGCTTGGCTTGGATTTTCGTTCTGACGGTAATGTCGGTCATGGTAAGACATTTGATCCATTGGGACCGCCGCAGCGTAATGTCTCAGTGCCAAATAATACGTATCGTTCGCGCGATTACCGTGACATTCCTTTCCTTAATCAGCTTGGTGTTTTTGCCGAAGAAAATTTTATATGGCAGATGGGTCTTCGTGAGCTGCGTATTCAGGGAGGAGTGCGTTATGACAACGCAAACCGTGTAGGAGGAAAGCTGTCTCCGCGACTGAATGCGTCTTTTGAGGTGCTCCCCAATAAATTATGGATCAGAGGAGGTTATGGCGTAACGGCCAAGATGCCCACAATGATGTATCTGTTTCCTGAAAAAGCATATTTCGAATATATCAATATAAATGAATTGTCGTCATCAAAAATACCTGATGAGGAGAAGCTCTATGTGACTACAACCAAGGTCCATGATGTCGATGTGTCGAATCTTAAGATAGCGACAAATCGTAAGGCAGAGGTCGGTATTGACCTGAAACTTGGCCAGACAACATTCTCGGCTACCGCTTTTTACGAGAAACTTAGAGATGGTTACTCATTAGGTCAGACATTTGATTCGTTTGCTCCGTTTGCCTGGACAGAGTATACCAGAACAAATGTCGAGTCGCCTCTTACGGCTACCGGCACTCATTCGGTATTATCCTATTGGTATCAACCCGGCAATAATGTAAATTCTACCACACGAGGTGTAGAATTTGACCTTATGCTCGGACGAATAGAGAAAATTAATACGACTATTTCACTCAACGGTGCATGGATGCGGTCTAAGGGATACAACTCAGGATACGTATTCTATGATCCTGACAATGATAAGGGGGCATCGAGTCGTAGAGACATCGCCATATATGACAAATGTGCTACGGTTACATATAATGAAAATATGTCTACCGCGTTGCGTGTGACACACAATCTGCCCCGTATCGGATTTGTCGTGACTCTAACGGCTCAGACTGTATGGAAAAGTGCCAATTGGGGTCGTTATGGCAATGATTCCATACCTGTCGGATATATGTCGCTACAGGATGGCAAACCGTATTTCTTTGAAGAAGGAACTTTTAAGACTGTAGCTGAATTCAGAGATTCGGAAGAGTATGGATATATGCTTAAAGCAGCTAAACATCCGTTGCTTGTCCGCGAGAAGATTCATCCTTATTTTTGCTTCAATATGAATGTGACAAAAGAGCTTGGAGAGTTGATGCGGGTGTCATTCTTTGCAAATAATATGTTCCGCAGTTATCCCCGCAGGTTATCACGTAGGAATATAGGAAGTTATAATTTGTTAAACAACAGGTTTTATTTTGGAGTAGAGCTCCAGATCACACTCTAAAAACATGACTGATATGAAAAAAAGTTTATACGCATTAGCCCTTTTGTCATCAATTGGGCTGGTATCCTGTAGTCAGTTTGACGAGGTGGCTGACGCGAAGCCGGTGGACGGCATCGATGTTATCGTTGATCTTACTGCCGCAGTCGGAGCCAAAGGCCATCTTGTGTTTGGCAGTGATATGACTGTCCGTTTTAACAACTATGCCGAAGGTCTTGAGTATAAGAAAGTTTTTTCCGGTGACAAATGTGAGATGGAAAATCTTGTGCCTGGCATATATTCGATCAATATATCCGGTAAGGCTTATGATGATGAGGGTGCGGAATATATCCTCTCCGGAAATATTACCAATTATTCGATTGACAGACATGCCACAATCGAGGTGGATATGCAGGGGTCGGTAAAAGGCTCGCTTGTGTTTTCCGAGATTTATTTCTGCGGTTCCAAACCAGAGTTGGGATTTTCGTATTTCCGTGATCAGTTCTATGAAATAGCCAACAATACCTGTGAGGTGCAATATCTTGACGGATTGCATTTCGGACACACTGATGCGATAGATTTCAACAAGACGCGTCCTATATGGCCTGAGAGCGATAGCGGAAGATACATCTATCTTGATCGTGTATGGAAATTCCCGGGAAACGGTACCGATTATCCTCTTCAGCCTGGCGAGTCATGTGTCATAGCTCAGTTTGCCGCAAATCACAAATTGGAAATTTACAATCCAACCAGTCCGGTAGACTGCTCGATTGCTGAATTTGAGTTCAACATGAACAATGCCAATTATCCTGACCAGCCGGCATTTGATATGGAGCATGTATATTATAATGGAAATTCCACAATGACGGGCATGCAATATCTGACATCTGTTTTCGGCACTGGCTATGTGATATTCCGTATTCCCGAAGAAGATGTGTGGGATCCGGTGGCTGATACTTCTCTACAGGCTAAAAATGCTGCGGACTCGTGGAGTGACATTTATGCCAAAGTGCCATTGGAATATGTCGTTGATGTTGTCGAAGGTATACGTAATGAATCATATGTCGATGCAAAAAACATTCCGGCGGTGCTTGATGCCGGGTTTGTCTCTATTGGAGACACGTATAAGGGTCTGGGAGTTGTGCGCAGACTTGACACTGATACACCGTCCTCCAACGGAGCGGTACTCTATAAAGATACCAATAACTCGACCGAGGATTTTGATTGTGGCGTAGTACCTGTGCTTCATCGTCATTCGCGCATGCCGTCCTGGAATCATTCACTCAATTAACCCTCTAAGACATTAAGCTATGAGCAAGAATATATATAAGGTAGCAGGAGTGGTGATGCTTTCAGCTCTATATACTCCTGTCATTTCGGCACAAGGCTATTCGCCGGCGTCAATCGAGGTCCTGAAAGAGCAGCGTTTGTGGGCTCAATCCACAAATGCCGCCGGAGCTATACTTGACAATACTCGTAATTATTCACTGGTCAATATCGGATATGACAATAGTGACGGCAATTTTCATCGCCCACAATCGGGTGAGAGTGTAAACAATGCCGGAGTAGTCTGTGAGGGATTTATGGATCTCCAGACGGCTCTTGTATGGGGAGAGTTCTCATTCAAGCAGCGTAATATAAACGGTTCGCAATTTAACGCGTCAATAGCAGACCCGTTTCGCGGCATGCCTTATTTTTATGCAGATGAGCATAAAAGCGATTGGCGCAATCAGAATTATGACATGAAGTTTCGTGCCTCAACACCATTGTATTGGGGACATCTTGCTATCGGTGTCGAGGGTGTCTATCGCGCAGCCATAGCAGCCAAGCAGCTCGACCCACGTGTGGATACCCGATATTTCGAGCTTGGCCTCACGCCCGGTCTGGTCTATGCTATAAATCCTTCACATTCGGTCGGTGCTGATTTTCAGTATATGGCCATAAAAGAGGATTCCCGTATGGAAAATATAAATCTTACAGTCCCGCAGACATATTATATGCTCTATGGTCTTGGCATGGCCGGGAAACTGATAGGAGATGGTAATAGGACTGATTATCACGGGCATATACTAGGTGGCGGTCTTCAATACAACTTTCGGACAGGAGGTTTTAACGCTATGCTGACAGGTGATTATAGCCGACGGGTAGAGAATGTCGACAATAATCCCACCGTCCCGGAAAAGAAGGCTGCTGTCAAGGAGGATGCATATAGTGTTGGGTTAAGGATGCGCTATTCAGGAGACCGCTGGGCCAATCATCTTGATCTTGCTACGACAATCAATGATATAAGCGGCATACAATACCTTAATGAATATAATAACAGTGAGGATTGTCCGGGATGGGATGTTGTCAATTACAATATACGCTCGACTTACAAGACAACATCTCTGTCAGCGGACTATTCGCTCATCCGCTATCGTGAAGATGAGTATGCATGGAGATTGGATGCCGGCGTGAAGTATCATAGGCAGAGAGACTCTTATATTCTACCCGAAGCACGTAAAAATTATGATGGAGTATATGCACATCTGACTGGTAAGTATAATTTCAAGTTAGGTGAAAGCATGAATCGTCGTCTGCTTGTTTCGGCCTCTGTAGGTGTGATGTCGGCCGGTAACGGTGAGTATATTTACTCCGATGCTATGCCTGACTACCCGACAATATCGGTACTGGAGACCAATGACATAAAGTATCTGTCATCGGACTATTGGAATATCGGTGGTTCGGCTACCTATTCACAGCAGCTTAAGGGTGCCAACCGCATGAACTGTTACGTACGCGCTGAAATCAACTATATCAAGACCAATAGTTATGACTTCAGCCATCGTCGTCACATGGCATTTGCTGTCGGTTTTACTTTTTAAATAATGTCTTTCTATGTGGAATTTTGGATGATGAACAGACGATGTCGCAATCGTCAATCCAAAATTCCACATTCAATACTTAACAAAATGCATATCAAATCACTAATCGGTTCAGTGATATTGTCTGTGATGATACCTTGTGTAGTGTCTGCACAGACCATCATAAAGCCCGAAACTGGAATCACCCGAAGTTCATTCGCCATAATCACAGATACGCAAAGTTGGCGAAATTGTTCGGTGGAGATGAATGAGTTTGCATCACAGCTTGCTGATGAGCAATTGCCGACATTCATTGTTCATGCCTCATGGAAGTCACCTGACCAGGTCAAAAAAGTAATAAAAAAACTTTACAAAAAACATTCGCTTGAGGGAGTGATGTTTGTCGGAGATGTGCCCGTGGCCATGGTGCGCAAAGCCCAGCATCTTACCTCGGCATTCAAGATGGATGAGGAGCATGACTGGTTTGAGTCATCGGTGCCATCAGACCGTTTTTATGATGACTTTGACTTGAAGTTTGACTATCTGCGGCCCGACTCATCACATGTCGGATATTTCTACTATGAGCTTGCTGCAGACTCGCCGTGCCACATAATGTGTGACATATATTCGGCCCGTGTAAAACCTGTAGCTAACGGAGAGGATGCCTATGAGCAACTCAGACGTTTTTTTACAAAGGCTGTGGCCGAGCATCGTTCCGAAAACAGGCTTGATCAATTCTATTCCCATACAGGTGAAGGCTCATACTCCAATTCACTCAATGCATGGACATCCGAAGCTGCAACCATACGAGAGCAGATGCCTGGAACGTTTGATTCTCCGGTCTCGGCCGGACGTACACGGTTTACGCGATATAATTTCGCGAATTATCCCAAGGATGACATCATTGCTCAGTTGGTACGTCCGGATCTTGACCTGACTATATTTCATGAACATGGAATGCCGGATCGACAGTATATATCGTCGACACCTGCGTCTGATGATATTACGAGCCACATGACCATCTTGCGTAACCGGCTTCGAGACATGGCCCGTCGCGCGCATGGTGATGATGAAAAGTTCAAGTCGTTTGAGGACCGGTATGTCTCCATCGGGCTTGACCGTTCATGGTGGAGTGATTATGATGATCCGACAGTCATTAAGGCAGATTCATTGACTGATGCTCGCACGGCCATATTGCTTGATGATATTACAGCTTTCAAGCCAAACAGCCGCATGGTAATATTTGATGCGTGTTACAATGGAGATTTCCGAGAGGACGACTGCATTGCCTCGCGTTATATCTTTGCCGAAGGCAAGACTGTGACAACGTTTGCCAATAGTGTCAATGTCCTTCAGGACAAGCAGGCCAATGAATTACTTGGGCTCTTATGGATGGGTGCACGAGTGGGCCAATGGGCGCAGATGACCAATATCCTTGAAAGTCATATCCTTGGTGATCCGACATTTCGTTTCACATCCTCTGTGGATGGTATTGATGCCTCTGAAATATGTCGGGAACCTTATGACGAGACATCTGTGCGTGCTATGCTTGAATCACCATACGCCGATTTGCGTAATTGGTCCATGCACTGCCTGTGGCGCAATGGTGCAGAGGGGATTTCTCAACTGTTCACATCAGCATATCTTACATCACCGGTGGCAATGGAGCGTTACACCGCTCTGAGTCTGCTTGAGAAAATCAATGATGATAATTACCGTAATATTCTTCCTTATGCATTGGCTGATGCCAATGAGTTCATCAGACGTACTACAGTCAGTAGAATGGGGCGTGTCGGGCGTGATGAATATGTCTCTTTGCTCGTTGCCACCTATTTTGATGACACTCAGGCCGAGCGGGTGGTGTTTCAGATTGAAAATAATATACCGGCATTCAGTTCTGACGCCTTTGACAAGGCTATTGCGGCATATTCTGGCGATTTGGCTGACCGCCTGAAAAAAGCGCAGGCCAAGCAGTCGGCTGTGAATGAGGGCATACTTGATAAGAATAGTTCGGAGAGCAAGTGGCGTAAGTTATACATAAAGTCACTCCGCAATAACAATATCCACGCTTCACTGACCGATTATCTCAGTCTGCTCGAATCGCCCGATGAGAGTGAGGAACTTAAACTATCCATGCTTGACGCTTTGGCTTGGTATGATGAATCATATAGGCGAGATGAGATCATGGCTGTCTGCGACCGTTTGCGTAAATCAGCTCCATCCAAAGCCTTGAAGGCTCAAGCACAGCGTACATATCACCGACTTAAATAAACAATCGACAAAAAATAATTTATCGTGAAGACTATCATATCAATCATATTGGCAGTGACAGCCTCGTCAGCCGTGACAGCAGCAGTGGTTATAGACAAGCCTACAGGCGAAATATGTCCAACTTCCTTTGCCATAATCACCGACAGCATGACATATGAGGCGACCCGATCCTCCATGCTCCGCTATCGTGACGCGCTCCAGAATGACGGCCTTGCCACTTATATAATACGAGACAACTGGACTACACCATCACTGGTCCGAGAGGCTTTGATTGACTTATATAAGTCAGATTCATGCCTTGAGGGTATAGTGTTGGTAGGGGATGTGCCCGTGGCTATGGTGCGCAATGCTCAGCACATGACCACAGCATTCAAAATGGACGAGGAAAATTATCCGTTTATCGACTCTTCAGTTCCCTCCGACCGTTTTTATGACTGTCTTGATCTCGAATTCCGTTATCTGCATCAGGATGAAGAGAATCCATATCTTCACTATTATGAGTTGAAGGAAGATTGTCCACAACGGCTCGAACCGACATTCTATTCAGCCAGAATACGCTATCCGCATCTGCGGGGAGGTGACAAATATAAGGAAATAGCAGCATTCCTTGATAAAGCCGCAGCAGCAAAGACTGACATGGCTGTTGACCGTGTTGACCGTGTAGTGTCGTTTAACGGTCATGGCTATAATGGTGATTGTCTTATTGCCTGGATGGATGAGGAGAAGGCTTATAAGGAACATTTCCCGGAAGCATTTACATCGGCCACAGGATTTAAACACTGGAATTTTCGCATGTTGGAACCTATGAAACATCGTATCTTTTCTGAACTTGAACGTCCGGGAATCGATTTGTTTATGTTTCATGAGCATGGAGCTCCGACTACTCAGTATATCAATGGATTCGGTGAGGCTGACAAGTTTGATGACCGCGTTCGCCACTTTCGTCAAGACATATATTCGCGGGTGAGACGAGCTATAAGCAAGGGCAATCCGCGCGATGAGGTCATTGATGCGTTTGCCAAGGAATTTAATCTTACCTCCACGTTTTTCGCTGATTTTGATAATTCGGATCTCATTGCCCGTGATTCGTCGGAGGTCGCGGCTAAGGATATTTATGCCGAAGAGTTTCATGATCGTGTGACTATGCCGAGGATGGTGATGTTTGATGCGTGCTACAATGGTTCGTTTCATGAAGACGACTATATTGCAGGAGAGTATATATTTAATCCGGGAGCGACTGTGGTCACTCAAGGAAATACACGCAATGTGCTTCAGGACCGTTGGACCATCGAGATGATAGGTCTCCTCTCGCACGGAGTACGAGCCGGACAGTATAACCGTCTGGTTGCAACGCTTGAAGGTCATATGATAGGGGATCCTACTATGCATTTTGCACCTCTTCAGTCCAATACTCTATCTTCAGCCCTGACTCTGCATCGTGATGACGAGTCTTATTGGGAATCGTTGCTCGACTCGCCTTATGCTGATGTGCGATCCTTGGCTCTGCGCATGTTGTCACACCTTGTGCCGGAGAGTTCGTTTTCACCACGTCTGCTTGAGGTCTTTCGCTCGTCACCGTTCTGTACTACCCGCATGGAGGCTCTGAAGCTTCTGGGTGTGTATAGTAATGATGAGTTCAGAGAAGCGGTACGCATGGGAATCAATGATCCTTACGAACGTATAGCCCGCATGAGTGCAGACTTGGCTGGTGAAATCGGTGACGTATCGCTGTTGCCGGCTGTCGTGGCTGCATATATTGACGGTGGAGAACGTCAGCGAGTCAATTATACTCTCAGTAATTCACTCGCACTTTTCCCTCGAGAGGATGTGATGAGATGTATAGACAATTACTATGTAATGAATCCGCGTTATAATTTCGAAGAAGAGAAAAAAGCTGTGATTGATGGATTAGCCCGGACGTTTGAGTTTGCTGAAGACTATAATAAACGTATTGTCGACAAGTCGCTTGACGATAGGAAACGTATTTCAGCCATACGCTTTGTGCGAAATAATCCATATCACTTTAATATAGACAGTTATCTTGCTGTTATATCAGACGATGGCAACTCTGATGCCGTAAGAGTCAATATGGCTGAGGCCCTTGGATGGTTCAGATATTCATCGCGTAAGGGTGAGATTATTGACTATTGTCGCCGTATGGTTGATGACACATCGTTGCCTCCGGCTTTGTCTGCCGAACTGATCCAGACTGCCGGACGATTGCAGTAAATGGCTATATAAACCTTAATTGAACTCATTGAGACGTGTTGTGGTTGTAATATTGTGAGAACGTTTCAATGAGTTTATTTATGGTCAGAATCATATCTGTGATTATATTGTGTGTGTTGTCTCTGCCTTGTGTCCGGGGCGGGGAGAGCGATCCGTTTTTTGCGGTGATATATCCCGATTCGGTCGATGTGGCCGGGTCGATGGCCGATGTGGTCGAGGTGGAGCTTGACGATGTGGCCAACACGTGTGCTCTCGATACGGCTGTGGCCGGGGTGTTTCATCCGGCTATTGTGACTGTGCCCGATGACAGGTCGATATATTGTCATCCTTATTCGATGACTTTCAATAGTCCCGACTGGAAGCGTATGTGGACCAACACGGCTGTGCTGGCGAGTGCCTATGTGGGCACGCTGCTGGTGCTGGAGTGTCTGCCGGCCGACGCTACGTCGTGGAACCGTGCCGAGATTCAGGATGTGCCTCTCTTCAAGCGTTGGTATAATCATGTGATAAGGTCGGGGCCTGAGATTGACCATGACAATCCGATATTCAACTATGTGTTACATCCCTATGCGGGGGCGGCTTATTTTATGGCGGCGCGTTCGTGCGGATTTAATTTCTGGCGGTCGCTGCTCTACAGTGCGTGTGTGTCGACCATAGGGTGGGAGTTTGGCATAGAGGCGTTTATGGAACGGCCTTCGATACAGGATATTTTTATCACTCCGCTCGTGGGCAGTGTGATTGGCGAGGGTTTTTACAGGGCCAAGCGCAGCATTGTCGAGAATGATTATCATCTGTTAGGGTCGAAGGTGCTTGGCAATGTGGTGGTGTTTCTTATCGATCCGGTCAACGAGGTTGTCGACCTGTTTCGCGGGCGCAACACTCATTGCTCGGGGTGTCTGTCTCTCCCCGGGGCGGATGGCGACATGGCTTATGACAGTCAGCCGACGCGTCGCATAGAGAGCTCTTTGGCTCCGGTAATCTCAGGTGACTACAAGGGCTTTTCGCTGAAAATAACGTTCTGACAGTAGCCTGTGCGGGCCGGGGGGATATTTTATTTGTCGTTTATGTCCCGGCTTATGGCTTCGTTGCGGTCGGTGAGATAGCGGTAGGGGGTGGTGGTGAAGCGGGGCGATGCCACAGAAAGCGAGTCGGCCCGCAGGGGGGTGGAGATGCCGGCTATGTCGAGCATGGAGTGAAACACCGATGCCGAGGTCTGGACCATGCGGGCGGTGTTGTCTGCCAGGTGGGATGCCGTGTCGGGGTGACGCTCGCGGTAGCTTTCGGAAAGCCATACGAGCAGGGGCACATGGAGCTCGTAGACCGACGGGCGTGGCGAGGCGTGGAGAAAGAGTTCGCGCTCGTCGTCAAAGATGTTTTCGCCATGGTCGGAGGTGTAGAGCAACGCGGCCGTGGCGTTGTCGCGCCGCAGCTCGGTGATGAGCGAGTGGAGGAAGTGGTCGGTATAGGCTATGGTGTTGTCGTAGGCGTTGAGCAGGCTTTGGCGGTTGGAGGGGCTTACTTTGTCGGGCAGGTCGGGGGTAAACCGTGCCATTGAGCGCGGGTAACGCTCGTGATAGTTGAAGTGTGAGCCGTAGGAGTGGAGCACTATGAGTTGCGGCCGGCTGCGGTCGGCGAGGAGTTGTTTTACCGGCTCGAGCATGTCGAGGTCGCAGAGATTGGAATCGGCCGGTAGTGTCTCTTTGAGAAACTGCCACGAGTCGGCTTCGCAGCCGAAGATGTCGATAAACGAGTGGTTGGGCCGCTGGTTGGACAGGAATGTGGTGTGGAATCCTGCTTCGCGGAAGGCTGCGATTATCCCTTTCTCGCGATATATGCGGTCATAGTCTCCGGCACAGGCGGCCGAGAGCAGCATGGGCACGCTCTTGTGGGTGGTGTTGGACTGGGTGTAGGCCCGCGGAAACTTTATCAGACCCTCCTCCGCGCTCAGTCGAGGCGTGGTGTCGCGGTTGTAGCCGTAGAGGCCGAAGTTGTCGGCCCGAGCTGTCTCGCCTATCACCAGCACGTATATCTCGGGGAGCGAGTCGGCCGGATGGGTGGCTACGGCTCCGAAGGTGAAGTCGCGGCTTGTCTCGTCATAGGCGGCGGTGCGTATGGAGCGATCGACGGCGAGATACATGTTGTAGCACACGTTAAGGGGATAGAGGTTGTCCTTGGCGCGGTAGTTGTCACCGGCATAACATACGGCCATGCATGCCGCTCCGGCGATGGTCGCTGCAAGACCTCCGCGGCGCATGAGGCGGCGAAGAGAGGGGGATATGACGTAGGCGGCCGAGCGCGCGTGCGTGGCGGCAACATATAGTATGGGCACGAATATCACCGTCACGCCTATCATGGCGGGGAGCATGCTGCCGAGCAGTTCTGTGACCTCGGCCGAATTGGTGGTCACGAGGTTGAGAAACATGTCGACGGCTATGATGGAGTGGCCGTAGAGATAGAGCAGCACGAGTTGGAAAGCAGAGAGAAATATCAGCAGAAAGAGCATCCACACGCTCCGAGCGGGATTGCGCAGCAGCGAGAGCAACATCATATACACTCCTGCGGGGAGGAGTATGTTGCATATGCGGGCCATCAGAGTCATCGGCTCGGTGATGGAGAGCACGATGTTGGGGAGCAGGAGCACTATGAGGGTGGCCGTCAGAAGCCACACCGGTTTGATTTTACTGTAATTTGCATTATTTGCCATATCTTGGTGGGTGTTTAATATAACCCCGGAAGTCAGAATTTATTGTCAGAAGGCCTCGTTTATGCCAAACATGAATGACCACTGGCCGCTTTTGCCGAATCCGACATCAAGACGCACGTTGACATCCTTCTTGAACTCCCATCTGTAGCCTGCGCCAAGGTTGGGGAGCAGACGGCTCATCATCACGTCGCTCAGGCGGTCGAACACTGTGGCCACGCCACCCCACACCACGATGCCGCTTCTGCGCCACACGTGCTGGCGCAGTTCCACCTGGGCCGCCATCATGTATTTGTCGCGGTAACGGCCTTCGTAATAGCCGCGCATGAAGTGTGAGCCGCCGGTCTGGGCCATCATGTGCCAGGAGGGATTGCCGAAATCAAATTTGGACCGGAAGTCACACGCGAGTATGCCTCCTGTCCAGGGGGTGCGGTAGGCGTCAAACTGTACTTCCGTCGAGCTGAAAGCGTAGCGGTTGCCTAGAAACTTGGGCCGGAAACACTGTGTGACCGAGGCATAGATGCCGTGGTGGGGGTTGGTGAGCACGTCGCGAGTGTCGTAGGTCAGTTTTATGCCTGCTCCGTAGCTCCATGAGGTTGAGCGCATGCCGTCGAGGAGGTCGCGCCGCTCTATCTCGAAGGCGTGTATATAGTCGAGAGCCACCATAGGGCCGATATAGAGCTTTGAGCCTACGTGAAAGAGCATCGCGCCCTCGGCTTTGATGCCGATGCGTTTCATGCTTGACTTGTTGGCGTCGTTGTTGCCCATCTCGTAGCCTATGCCCCAGTAGTCGCTCGGGTCGGCGAAAAATTCCGTAAGATAGGTCACTCGATAGGTGTCGGCCGGCGATATATGGGTGCCGTCGACGCCTATGGTGGCAAATCCTTTGGTGCTGATTTTGCCGAAAATGCCTATATTGGACGGGGGTATCAGCGAGTCTGCCACGCCGGTGCCGTAGAGTCCCGATGCCACGAGCCCGATGCCTACGCCTATGTCGGAGGTGTAGTAGGGGCCGCCGATGAGGCTGAAGTCCAGGCCTGAGGAGTTCTTGCTTTTGTTGGCGTCGGCAAAATATGCGAGAATACGATTCACCAGTCCCTGACGTGTCGCGTCGGCGGTTATGGTGTCGGCCGGAGTGTCGGCCAATGCGCATGCTCCGTGCATAAGAATAAGTCCGAGAAGCAGGTATGTACGTATAAGTCGCATATTTTAGTATAGAGGGGGATGAGTTTAAAGTTTAGAGTATAAAGTTTCGGGGGCGTTGCGTCGCGCAAGCCTGTTTATAACCTCATAACCTTATAACCTTCCGCGTCAGCGGACTAATATACGAGGCGGACGTTGTCGACCCAGAGGGTGTTGCCGGGGGTTCCAATATAGGCTCCGCCATGGCTTGACGAGAACTGTACCATCAGGTGGGTCGGTGTCTCGCGGGGGTCGGCCCATCCGGTCTCGGTGACTTTTACGTTGACACCTTTGCTATTGGTGGCATAGTCATAGTCGCGCAGCCCCATGAGCGAGGGGTCATAGTCGCTGCGGCCGGAGATGTCGCCGTAGAGTATTTCGTATGTGGCGTTTTCCACCCATCCGGCGGTCGATTTGCCATATTTCACCACCAGTGTGCCGATGCGTTTGGCCGAGATGTTGCCAGAGGCATCCTCGGTGCGTTTTTGCAGCAGTAGCACAGCCACGGCATAGTCGGGGCCGGGGACGGTCGATTTGTGGCTGAAGCCTGTCTGCTTGATGCGGTTGGGTGTGCCTGGTGTCTTTACCTTATAGTCAAAGCGCAGGGCTTGTGGGCGGTTTTTGAACGGAATACCCCAGTTGATGCTTTTGAGCCCCTCTTTGGTGCCGGTGATGGGTTCGCGCACGTCACCGAGAAATATCGAGCCTGCCGCGAGCACGTTGATGTTGACGACGCCAAGCACTTTGAGCGATTCTATGTGGGTGGATAGTCTGGCACAGCGTCCGCCACGGTGGGTATCGGGGCTCACGGTGTTGTTGGTCTTGACCACTCCGGCCACCTTGGCCATGACATTGGATGTGCCCCAGGGAGAACCTCCGAGGTTGCGATAGGGGGTGTTGCCGTTGATAACGCTGTCGATGGCTATCTCAAAGAGAGTCTTTTTAGCACCTCCGATGACGGCCGATTCGGTGATGTTGCGTTCTGTCCAGTGTTCCATGTCGCCGAAGCGTATGGGCACCTCGCGACCTGTGCGGGCGGCGGTGAGTGAGGACAATAGTCCTGACGATAAAATCAGCAGGACGAGTATATAGAGCCTTTTTGAGAATGACATAGTTGAAACGTTTGAGTTTGCAAAGTTAACACTTTTCGCGCGGTCATGGTTTGTCCATATTACGCGCAAATTATCTTTAATTTCTACTTTTGTGGCAGAGTTTTGTGGTTTTAAAAATCCGAATTGAGTTTATAACCACTCTATCTTTTTGAAGTCAATTAACCTTTTCAGAGGATGTTGAATAGTGAGATTATTACAAAATTTTACAAATGGAGGTGTTTTTTCGGTGTAATTCAGCGATGTTGTGTCCTCTCATATTGCCTATGTCTTTCGGGGAAACTTTTGTATCCCCTCCTTTTTCTTCGTAACTTTGCCCCTATGGATTACATTATAGAATTTCTCTCCCCGACGCTCTGCTTCGGACAGGTGACGCTCAGTGGGGCCGAGGGGTTCGGCATACACGCCGGCATCACGGTGGTGGTCGGACCAAACGGTGCGGGCAAGACTACGCTCGGCTATGTGATAGAACGCGGACGCTATGGATTTGGCAACCGTCTGAAGTTTCAGCGTGACGGCATGAAGGTCAGGATGCTGGCCTTTACAGATATACACTCCTTTACCGGAGTCGATGTCTTACGCTATGACCAGCGTCTCGAGTCGAGCGAAAACGAATACGTGCCCGTGGTGGGCGAGATATTCGGCAAAGCCATGGAGAGCGAGATGTGGCACGACATGTGTGGCCGTCTCGGACTGCGCGATGTAGCTGCCAAACGCATCAACTATCTGTCGAGCGGCGAATTGCGCAAGCTGCTTATTATAAACGCATTGCTTGCGGCTCCCGATATTCTTGTGCTCGACAATCCGTTTATCGGTCTCGACTCTCCTTCTCGGGCCGAGCTGCGCGACGCCCTTGCCGCTCTGCGTGACCGAGGGCTTCATATTGTGCTTCTGCTCTCCGACCCTGACGAAGTGCCCGACACGGCCGACGCGGTGCTTGCTATGTGTGGGTGTCGGTTTGTAGGGACAACACGGCCTTATGGCTGTGCGGCAATGGAGCTGCCGGTGCATGTGACGCTTCCCGAGGCTCCCGCGCCTGTGCCTGACCATGCTGTAGCGTTCAGCATACGCAATGGCCGGGCCGGATATGGCGGCCGCGATATCTTTTCGGGGCTCGACTGGGAGGTTAAGCGCGGGGAACGGTGGATGCTTACGGGGCCTAACGGCTCGGGCAAGTCGTTGTTGCTTAGTATGGTGTGTGGTGACAATCCGCAGGCCTATGCAAATGATATAGTTATCTTTGACCATAAGCGTGGCTCGGGCGAGTCGATATGGGACATTAAGAACAATGTGGGCTATGTGTGTCCCGAGATACAGCTTTATTTCCGTAGTCGGCTCACTGTGAGGGGAATAGTTGTCGAGGGGATGCGTCCTGTGCTGGAGCGTTACAGACTGCACACCGAGCGTGAGTGCGCGATTGCCGATGCGTGGCTTGAGTGTCTGGCTATCAGTCATCTGGCTGAGCGTGATTTTTCGACACTTTCGTCGGGCGAGCAGCGTATGGTGTTGCTGGCGCGTGCTTTTTCGCGACAGCCGGCTCTGCTGGTGCTTGATGAGCCGTTTCAGGGGCTTGCCCCGACGGCTAAGGAGCGTGTGCGCCGTGTCATCGACGCTATTGTCGAGGTCCGTGCTTCGTCGCTGATATTTGTGACCCATTATCCCGAGGAGCTCCCTTCGTGCGTCTCTTATAGTCGGTCTCTCTTAACCATAAGATAACTATAAGATAAACTATAAGATAAACTATAAGAAAACAAGAGACTCCACGAAAATTTTTCGTAACTTTGCAGCCGTCAAACGAAAACAAAACAACTTCAATAAGCGTACATATATTATTATGGCAAAGAAAGCATTGTTAATCATCCTTGACGGATGGGGCATCGGCAACCACACCAAGAGCGATGCCATCTCGTCAACTCCCACTCCCTACTGGGACTATCTCATGAACTCTTATCCCCACAGCGAGCTCCAGGCTTCGGGCGAGAACGTAGGTCTGCCCGACGGCCAGATGGGCAACTCGGAGGTGGGTCACCTCAATATAGGCGCGGGTCGCGTGGTGTATCAGGACCTCGTGAAAATCAACAAGGCGTGTGCCGACAAGTCAATACTCAAGAACCCCGAAATCGTCAGCGCGTTCACTTATGCCCGCGATAACGGCAAGGCCATCCACTTCATGGGCCTCACCAGTGACGGTGGCGTTCACTCGTCGCTCGACCATCTCTATGCCCTCTGTGACATTGCCAAGGAGTATGGCCTGGAGAAAGTCTATATCCACTGCTTCATGGACGGCCGCGACACCGACCCCCGCAGCGGCAAGGGTTTCATCGAGGAGCTTCAGGCCCACTGTGCCAAGAGCGCGGGCGTCGTGGCCTCGATTGTCGGCCGCTACTATGCCATGGACCGCGACAAGCGTTGGGAGCGCGTAAAGGTTGCCTATGACCTGCTCGTAAAGGGCGAGGGCACTCAGGCCACTGATATGGTCAAGGCTGTCGAGGATAGCTATGCCGAGGGCGTGACCGACGAGTTTATCAAGCCGATCAACAACTCGACCGTCGACGGCACCATCAAGGAGGGCGACGCCGTGATATTCTTCAACTATCGCAACGACCGTGCCAAGGAGCTCACTGTGGCTCTCACACAGCACGATATCCCCGAGGCCGACATGAAGGTTATCCCCGGACTGCAGTATTACTGCATGACTCCCTATGACGCTTCGTTTACCGGCGTGCATATCCTCTTCCCCAAGGAGAACGTCAGCAACACTCTTGGCGAATATCTCTCCAGCGAGGGCAAGAAGCAGCTTCACATAGCCGAGACAGAGAAGTATGCCCACGTGACATTCTTCTTCAACGGCGGACGCGAGACTCCCTACGAGGGCGAGGAACGTATCCTCGTGGCTTCTCCCAAGGTGGCTACCTATGACCTCAAGCCAGAAATGAGTGCCTATGAGGTTAAGGACAAGCTCGTGGAGGCTATCAAGGAGGAGAAGTATGATTTCATCGTTGTGAACTATGCCAACGGTGACATGGTGGGCCACACCGGCATCTATGAGGCTATATGCAAGGCTGTCAAGGCTGTCGACGAGTGTGTGCGCGACACTGTGGAGGCTGCCAAGGCTGCCGGTTATGAGACTATCATCATCGCTGACCACGGCAATGCCGACAATGCCATAAATCCCGACGGGACTCCCAACACCGCTCATTCGCTCAATCCCGTGCCCTGTGTCTATATCTCTGACAATAAGGATGCTCATGTAGAAGACGGCCGTCTGGCCGATGTGGCTCCCACTATCCTCAAGATCATGGGTCTCCGGCAGCCCTCCGAGATGACCGGACACGCTCTTATTTGATTTGAGCCAGCTCAAATCAAAGGCTATAAGGTTGTGAGGTTGAGGTTTTTATGAACCTTATTGTCTCATCGGCTTATAGCCTCGTGCATAGCACAAACTTCTTGTAAGCTATAACTCTGTGTAACCATTTATTTGAGCTTGCTCAAATAAATGGTTACAGTTTTATCTTGAATATAGAGAAGTCCGCCCTCTTATAACCTCATAATCTTTACATCTGAGCTTGCTCAAATGTAAGTAAAAACCCCCGCTTGCCATCTGCGGCATGCGGGGGGATGCTACTATCTATCTATTATTCACTGTTTAATTACCTGAATTTTTCATTCTGCGCTTATGCTATATTGTGGAGAGAGGCTGGTCAGTCAATGAGTGTCAGGTCGGTTGTGCTTTTATGTTATTTGAGCAAAATGTGTTTTTATGCAGTGAAAGTGCTTGATTACATGGAATATATAGTCATATAAACGTCAAAGCATATAGCCAATCATATTATTTCGTGATATCGGGCTCCGCCTCGCCTGTCCACCTGTGGTCGGTGACATATGAGGGGGTGCTGATATGTTCGGTCCAGTCGATTGCAAACTTGTCCTGCACCCAGTCTCTGAAACCCGACATCTTCTGGGAGTGCGAGTCGCCAAAGGATGTGCGTCCGTCGTAGGCGTCAAATATAGGGCGGCACTCTACGGGCCATTTCCATCCGCTGTGGACGAGTATCATCTGAGGCGTGCGTGTCCATCTCTCGGCATCGTCCTTGTAGTTGCCTATGGGCTTGACCTCGCGGGATATCTCAAAGCCAGTATTGTCATACACGGCCAGCGAGAAGCCTCCCATCAGATAGGGGGTGCCGTCCTTGAAATTGTCGGCCGTGATGGTATAGTCGGGAAATCGGTCGAGCGGTATGGTCACAGTGGCCCCCTCATAAGCGTCGCCGTCGTTGCTATGGTTGCAGTTTATGATCTGTGACACATTGTCGACACCAAACCAGTTGTTCCATCTGAGATATGTCTTGTCATAGTCGGTGCCTACATTGTGGGTGGTTCCGGCGGGGTCGGTCCACAAGAGCTGTATGGGCAGTGTGCCGCCGGCGGCGAGAGCCTTGACCTTGAGATAGTTCTGTGATTTGTCGTCGGTTGAGAAGTGTGACACGCCAAACACCGCGTCGTTGAAGTCGAAGTCAAAGCTGCTGCCCAGGTCCTCGCATCCGATAATCCATGATTGCACCTGAGGCTTTTCGCCTATCTCCTCCTGGTCGTCGTTGACACCTTCTACGTAGAAGAGCATGTCGTTGACATCGTGGTCGTTGTTGTGATATTGTCCGTCCTCCACGCCTAATACGGTGTGGCCGTTGTAGGCAAATGTCACAAACGACATATGGGGAGTGTAGTCAGCCGGTATTGAGCCGGTGCGGCCGTCGTTGAGCGAGAAGTCAAGCGCGTGTTTGTCATATGTAGTGTTGCCATGGCCGGGCACTGACTTATAATACGCACCCATCAGTTGGTTCATCCACGGGATGGAGAATCGGACATCGACTCCTTCCACTTTCCACCAACTGTTGTTGGACGAGTGATTCAGACCCTCAAGCGAGCCGTTGCGTCTAAGTTTCTCATGGCCCTGTACAAGTATGAAGAATCCGATGTTCATCCCCTTGGGAAAGGTGTAAGTGGCCGAGCCTTCGATGGGTTTGTTGTCGGAGTCGAGCTCATAGTAGACCAGCTTGTGATATGAGGGTTTGTACAATACATCCTTGCCTGAATTGTTTTCATAGTCATTGACATCATTGGCTGTTCGCATGCCCGAATAGTTGTCAATGCCTACTTGCGTGAGTATGGTTTTGTTTTCGGTGCCATGTCCTCCGATGTTTTCAAAGTTGCTGTAACCGTCCCCGGCATTGCGTTGAAGGTTGTTCCATGGCGATGCGTCATACATAAGCATGAATTTCGGGGCCTCCATTATCTGTTGTGTCGTGGCACCTTCGGGATAGTAGAAATATCCGAAACTGTTGGAGAATATGCCTGCGCCGTAGACATATTTGAGCACTATCTCTCCGCCATCGGAGCGGTAGATCACACCGTCCTCGGGTTTCAGACGCTCGCTATAGAGGTTAATGTTGCAGTGTCCGTCGACAACACCTTCGTGAAACACGCCCTTCTCTCCCACGATATGTATCAGTGTGGAGCAGGGGGTGCCTTCCTCGATATCGTCATAACAGCCTTTGAGATATGAGTCGTTGAACGTGCCGCCCGAATACATACCATAGAACGAAAAGACATCAAGGATCGGCTTGTATTTTATCGCTCCGTTCCAGCCTTTTAGTGTATTCCAATAATGAAAATTGCAAGCCTGCATGCCTTCTCGTTCATACTCGTTGGGGTTGAATGAACCGAATCCGTTGCCCCAAGGGCTGTCACCAGTGATTTCCTGAAGTCTGATGCTTGAGGCGTCTGTATACTCTACTGCGCGTGAACGGGTGCTTACTGACAGTATACCGTCACGTATGGGATAATAGCCGGAGAATGTGATTTTGCCGTCGGAGTTTACTCCCTGCACATAGGCTGAGCTGTTGCTCTTGGCGAAGTCAAACGCGAATGTTTCAGCCGAGGCAGAAAATCGGGCGGCAAGCTGACAGCCGGGTGTGCCCGGCATGCGGTCATATATGCTGACAGTCTCGGCTCCGCTCATGGCTGAAGGATTGATGTGCATGGTGACACGTGTGGCGAGTGTCCAATCCTGGTCTGAGTCGGCTATGCCAAATTCTTTGATAAACGAACGCGTGAACAATTCTTCGCTTGGCACCTCGATTTCGTCGACATGGCATGCGACAGATGATATGCCACATAGGGATATGGCAAGGATATGAGAAAGTCTCATAAACTGGAAGGTAAATTATGTATGTATAATCTCTGAATATATGTCAGGTGTTGTAGTTACCTGTGCTGTGATTTGACGCAAAATAACCAAATAAATTTTAAATATGAAAATTATCCCACTAATTTTGCGTCAAACAGACCAACATTTTCGGTAAATTGGTCTGTTTGGTGTTAATGAAATTTAATGATTTAAAAAAGTTAAGGCGGGAGTACGGGAGTTTTTTAATCGGCAACCTATTACAGTCCGATCAGTTAAACTCATGTATTCCTGCCTTAACTTTCTTGACTATCTTAACTCTTTAAATCATAGGAGTCAATAGTATGTGATTTCTCTTCGGTCGAGTGAGTATGACACGTGAGGGCGTGCGCCCGTCGTCTGTGTGGTCCATACGCTGAGGCGTTCGGTCCAGTTGCCGCGACGGTCCTCCTTGCGATAGAGGTTAAACACCGCGGTGTGCTCGCCGTCGGCCAATGGGTCGGTGTACTGACCCACCACGCGGCGGTTGTCATCATAGACGGTCACGGCATAGTCGCCCATGCCCGAGGTGCGTACAACGTTGGGCGAATCGTGGCGGTAGGTGAGCGTGTCTTTCAGAAAACCTCCATGGAGACGGCGCAGGTTGGGACGGCGGTCCTCCCAGCGGATGATACGTCCCCACTCGTCGCGCTTGACGCGCTCGTCGCGACGCGGCACGTAGTGACCCAATTGGTCAAAATAGACTGTGGTCACGAGTGGTTTTACCGCAGTGGTGTCGATGGCTACCGAGTCAGGGCCCGGGGTGACGTTATAGAAGGTCGTTGTGGTGACGCGCTTGACGCGGTGGCGCAGCTCGAAGAGCGATAGATCGGAGGTCTCGAAGAGCTCATTATCGTCGTCGGTGGTTGCCCATGCGTCATCACTCCCGGAGGTGTGACTGTCGATGCAAGATGTGGCAAGGGCGAGGAAGAGTAGTCCCGGAATCATGCTTAATATCGGGGTGTTAATGTTAAATGAGAGCATATGCTAAACTTTAAACTGTTAACTGTTAAACTCTTAAAGAGACCACGCCCTGCCGTTGGCCTGTGTCAGAAGAAGAGTGTCTCGAGGGCATAGGTTGCGATACCTGCCACGTAGCCGACAAAGGCTATCCAGGTGAAGCGGCGCAGATACCATCCGAAGCTGATTTTCTCCAGACCCATGACCACGACGCCTGCGGCCGAACCGATGATGAGCATCGAGCCGCCCACGCCGGCACAGTAGGCCAGCAACTGCCAGAAGAGTCCGTCGACGCCAAAGTCGCCTGAGGGGGCGATGGGATACATCTCCATGCATCCGGCCACGAGGGGCACGTTGTCGACGATGCTCGACACGACGCCGATGATGCCGGTAACGAGATAGTGGTTGCCGTCGGATGCCTCGTTGAGCCATGCGCCAAACGAGGTGAGCACGCCGGTCTCCTGAAGAGTGGCCACGGCAAGAAGTATGCCGAGGAAGAAGAGTATGGTGGCCATGTCGATGCGTGAGAGGAGTGTGGTTACTTTGAGATGGCTTGATTCGCAGAAGAGCGCGTTGCGGTTGCAGCGATATTCGCTCACGAGCCACAGCACACCGAGTGCGAGTAGTATGCCCATGAAGGGTGCGAGGCCGGTGAGCATACGGAAGATGGGCACGAAGATGAGGCCGCCCACGCCCACGCAGAGTATGAGCAGGCGGTCGGGATTATTGGCCGCGCCGGGAGCCTCGTCATGCTTGGGCATCTCCAGCTCGCCCTTGAGATAGAGGCTCACGCAGAGCATTGACACGAAGGCCGACACGAGCGAGGGCAGGAGCAACTGGCTGATGACTCCGCCGGTCGAAATCATGCCCTTGATCCACAGCATGATGGTGGTGACGTCGCCGATGGGTGAGAACGCGCCGCCGGCATTGGCCGCGATGATGATCATGCCTCCGAAGAGCATGCGGTCTTTGCTGTCGGCCACCAGTTTACGCAGCACCATCACCATGACGATGCTCGTGGTGAGGTTGTCGAGGATGGCCGAGAGGAAAAATGTCATGAATGTGATGCGCCACAGCAGAGTTCGCTTGCTCTTGGTGGCGAGGGCGTCCTGCACGAAGTAGAAGCCGCCGTTGGCATCTACAATCTCTACGATTGTCATTGCGCCCATAAGGAAGAAGAGTATCTCGCACGTCTCGCCCAGATGATGGAGCAGACGTTCGGATGTCTCGCCGTCGGCCGGACCGCCGCCACAGGCATAGAGTGTCCAGCATACCACACACATGAGCAGTGCGGGCACGGCTTTGTTGATTTTTAGCACACTCTCGAGTGCTATACACAGATAGCCGAGAATGAAGAAAATGACGATTGCTGTTACCATGGTAGTTTTTTATTGTAGATTTAAGTGTTGTATATCCGTGAGGTTGTGTATGGTAATGATCGGTCGGGATGGTTGGTTGGCATGGTGAGGAGAAGCAATGCGGTAAATGAAAAATTTGGTGCAAAGGTCGCAATTATCTCACTAATAACAAAACTTATAGTTTAAAAAGTTAATGGAGTTGAGAATGTTAAGATAAAAGTGATTGGCTCGGCTGCGTGCTGTCAGCCATTTATACATCCCGATACTCCTGTATTGGCTTTTTAGAGGGTTTAATAACAAATGTTAAAGCCAAAGTCCATTGTCCTTAAACTATTGGGTAATAAAATAGGGAGCACGCGGTGTTACGGTGTCCGCGCACTCCCCTAAGGTAAGGATGTTAGATGGATGTTATCTTGTGGTCAGCCGGTAGGCCCGGCTGCTGAACTTTAACTGTTCCTATTAGATGATGCCTTGTCCGATCATAGCGTTGGCTACCTTCATGAAGCCGGCGATGTTGGCTCCCTTCATGTAGTTGACAAAGCCGTCGGGCTCGGTGCCGTGCTCTACACACTGGGTGTGGATGTTGCTCATGATTTCATGCAGACGATCATCCACTTCCTCGGCACTCCACTGGAGATGCTCGGCGTTCTGGCTCATTTCGAGACCTGAGGTGGCCACGCCGCCGGCGTTTACTGCTTTGCCGGGGGCATAGTTCACGCGGGCTTCGATGAATGTGTCGATGGCTTCGGGTGTACAGCCCATGTTGGACACTTCGGCTACAATCTGCACGCCGTTGGCCACGAGAGCCTTGGCATCGTCGCCGTTGACCTCGTTCTGGGTGGCGCAGGGCAGAGCGATGTCCACCTTCTGCTCCCAGGGCTTGCGGCCGGGATAGAATGTTGCTTCGGGATATTTCTCAGCATAGGGAGCCACGATGTCCTCGCCTGTTGCGCGGAGATAGAGCATATAGTCGATCTTATCGCCCGAGATGCCTTCGGGGTCATAGATATATCCGTCGGGACCCGAGATGGTCACAACCTTGCCGCCGAGCTGTGTGGCCTTGAGGGCTGCGCCCCATGCCACGTTGCCGAAGCCCGACACTGCGATGGTCTTGCCTTCGATGGAGTCGTTTTTCTTGGCGAGCATGTTCTGCACGAAGTAGAGTGCGCCAAATCCAGTAGCTTCGGGACGGATACGTGAGCCGCCGAAGTCGAGCCCCTTGCCTGTGAAGGTGCCGGTGCACTCGTTGACGAGTTTCTTATACATGCCATACATGTAGCCTACCTCGCGGCCGCCTACGCCGATGTCGCCGGCAGGAACGTCGCGGTCGGGACCGAGGTTTTTCCAGAGGCAGAGAATGAAGGCCTGGCAGAAGCGCATGATTTCGGCTTCGCTCTTGCCGCGGGGCGAGAAGTCGCTGCCGCCCTTGGCTCCGCCCATGGGCAGGGTGGTGAGGGCGTTCTTGAAAGTCTGCTCAAAGCCGAGGAACTTCAGAATCGAGAGGTTGACAGAGGCGTGGAAACGAATGCCGCCCTTGTAGGGACCGATGGCGTTGTTAAACTGTACGCGATAACCAATATTGTTCTGCACCTCGCCACGGTCGTCGACCCAGGTCACGCGGAATGTGACGATGCGGTCGGGCTCTACCATGCGCTCGATGATTTTTGCTTTTTCAAATTCGGGGTGCTGGTTGTAAACGTCCTCTACGCAGATGAGAACTTCCTTTACGGCCTGCAGGTATTCTTTTTCGCCGGGGTGCTTGGCTTCAAGCCCACTCAGAATATTATTAATATCCATGGCTTAAGATTTTGATGGGTGTTGATAAGGTGTTTATATTGTTGTTCTGGTCCTTGACCGATGCAAATGTAAGAATTGTTTTCGGATAAACGAATCGAAAAAAATATGTTGTGAAACATACGTTTTTAGCGATATTTTCTGCTCTAATACCTAAATGCCGAAAAGAGTGACGGAATGTCTGAAAACGGCTCTGCAAAGACACAAAAAGCAACAAAAGCCCTTGAAAAAAACTCTTATGGTTAAGTTAAAAAAGTTAAGACAGGAGTCCTGGAGTGAGATTTCACACTCCAGGACTCCTGTCTTAGCTTTTTTTATTGATTAAGCCATTTGGGAGCGTGGCTATTCGAGCATGCGGTCGAGCTCTTTCTGCGGGAAGGGGATGGAATCCATCTCCATTTCCATCGTGCTGAGTGAGACATTCAATTCCTCCAGTCCTTTCTGATATGCCTCAAATGTACTCTCGGACATGTTGAGGTCTTTGGCGGTGATATTGCCGACGGTATATCGGCCATTGTCCAGTCTTACGTGTGAAAAGTATCGGTAACTTGCCGCACGGACTATCGCCAGATTGTCGGTATAGGTCTTGTCGATAGGGCGTGACTCCTCCCGATATTCGTTTACGCTTTTTGCGACAGCATTGACATCGATGTCGATATAGCGGTTTTCATTGACAATGTCACGTGCCATGCCGGGTGTGGGAGTGGTGTAAAGTTCGATTTTTTCGATAAGTCCCTGTATCTCTTCGGTTGACATTTCGGAGTCAGACTGCTGTTGTTGCAACTGTTCATTCAGAGCTTGGAGCTTTTGGTCGATTTTATCGCTGTTCATGCATGCCGGCAGGAGCATGACCGAGGCAATCAGGATGGAGATGATGAATGGTTTTCGCATAGGGGTGGTTTTTCGAGGGGTGAGTCTGTGATGTGACCGTATGTTGACGTTTCCTGCAAAGATACGAAATATCAGTGTGTTGGAGAGAAATTTGCGCTATGTTGTAGAGCATAAAAGAAACGAGACACATACCGCGTTGCCGCAGCGTGTGTCTCGTGTGTGTGGGTTAGTCCTTTTGTCGCTCCCTTAGTGTGGGAGGAGTGGCGGATTATTCTCCGGGATGGATTGAGCCGGTGGGGCACTCAGCCTCGCAAGCACCGCAGTCGATGCAGGTGTCGGGGTTGATTTCGTAGTGCTCAGCACCTTCTGAGATAGACTCGGTGGGGCAAACAGCGGCGCAAGCTCCGCAGGAGATGCAGGTGTCTGTGATTACGTAAGCCATTGTTTAGTAGGATTAAGATGGATAAAAAACTTCGTTATTGTTGAATTGTCCGACAAAGGTAATGCTTTTCCCTCAATCGTCAAAATTTTTATGCGGTACAAAAATACAAAAGTTTGAAAAATTAAGAGTGGCACTGTCTCTTAATGCGGTTAATAAAATCGTGACAGGAGTACAGAGAGGATGAAATCTTACTCCTGTACTCCTGTCGTGATATTTAAGAGACTTTGTGGTGTCTTCTCAGAGGTTTAGAGGTTGTTTAATAACAAATGTGAAGCCGGAGTGGATGTATTTTTGAGCTAACCTGTTCATAATCTGAAGGAGCCATGCTGTAGCATGGTGACTGAAGATTAGGGACAGGGGAGCCAAAAAGACATCCATGCAGGCGATAGTAACTTATATTAACATTATTATACATTAAAATTGCTTTATTGAAGTTATAAAAAATGCTTGTTTGCATCCATTCTCTTGGATGTATTTCGTGCTGAATTTCAGTCACAATGCTACAGCATTGCTCCTTCAATTCATCCCAAAATCCATCTCAAGAGAATGGACTCCGGCTTTCACATTTGTTTTTAAACAACCTCTTAGGGGATTACCTGCTTGTAGCGGGGCACGAGCACCTTCATGATGAGCCATCCTACGAGATAGGCTACGCCGCAGATGCAGAATACGATGAAGTAGCCTGCGGGCTTGCCCTGGAAGCTCATGAATGACATGTTGCTCTGGGCAGCATAGTCAAAGAGGATGCCTGAGCAGTAGTTGATGAGGAATGATCCGAGACCTCCGGCCATGCCGCCGATGCCGATGATGGTGGCGATGGTCGACTTGGGGAACATGTCACCTACGACCGAGTAGATGTTGGCACTCCATGACTGGTGGGCGGCTCCGGCTATACCGATGATGATGATGGGGAGCCAGGGCGATAGCGAGCTGAGGGGCTGGGCGAGGAGGGCCAGCAGGGGGAACACTGCAAAGATGAGCATGGCGCGCATGCGTGCTGCGTAGGGGTCGATGTTGAGGCCCTTGGCTGCCGCGCGGTCGATGAATATGGTCGGGAGCTTGCCGCCATAGATGGAGAGCATTGTGATGAGATAGAGCACGAAGATCATCAGCATGCCTTCGCCCGACGAGGTGGAGAGCTTGAACACGTCGGTGATGTAGGCGGGTGTCCAGAAGAGGAAGAACCACCACACACCGTCGGTGAGGAATTTGCCGAAGAATACGGCCCATGTCTGGGGATACTTGAAGCACTTGATGAAGGGGATTGTGGCGGTGTCGCTGTCCTCGGTCACGGCTTTCTCGCGGGCGGTCTCGTCGGCGTGGTTGTCCTGCTCGATATAGGCGAGTTCGGCTGCGTTGACGTGGCTGCTTTCAGCGGGTTTGGTGTAGAGGAAAATCCAGAATCCCATCCAGATGAAGCCGAGTGCACCGATGATGATGAAGGCCATCTCCCATCCGTTGCCCCATCCGATGCTCTTGAAGAACATAGCGAGCGGACCGATGGTGAAGGGTGCGATGAGCGCGCCCACGGCCGAGCCGGCGTTGAAGATTGAGGTTGCATAGGCGCGGTCGCGCTTGGGGAAGTATTCGGCTGTCACCTTGATGGCGGCGGGGAAGTTACCGGCCTCGCCGAGAGCGAGGATGGTGCGGGCCGCAAGGAAGAAGTAGACCGATACGGTGGCGATGGTCATGGCCACGTCACCTGTGGCTTTGACCAGACCGGCGGCGTCGTGGATGCCGAGGGTCCATTCGGTGGCTACGCCGCAGACTGCGTGGAGACACGCGCCGGCCGACCATACGCCGATGGCCCAGAGGTAGCCTTTCTTGGTGCCCATCCAGTCGATGAAGCGGCCTGCCAGGAGGTTGGCCACGGCATAGACGATGGAGAAGACGGCTGTGATCAGACCGTAGTTGGTGTCGGTCCAGTGAAATTCAGGAGCGATGAACTCTTTCCAGGTGAGCGAGAGCACCTGACGGTCCATGTAGTTGACGGTTGTGGCAAGGAAGAGCAGGGCACAGATGGTCCAACGGAAGTTGGTCATCTTCTGATTGGCCGCTGCGAGGGGTGAGGTTGCTGATGCCATATGTTAGAATTTGAAATAGTTTTTGGCATTGTTGTAGCAGATGTCTTCGATCATCTGGTTGACGCGCTGCTCTTCATAGCCGGTGTAGGGAATCTCTCCGTTCTCGATGTCGTTGCCTACGAGGTTGCAGAGTGTGCGGCGGAAGTATTCGTGACGAGGGTAGGAGAGGAATGAGCGCGAGTCGGTGAGCATGCCTACGAAGCGGCTGAGCAGACCCAGCAACGACAGGGCGTTCATCTGTTTCTGCATGCCGTCTTTCTGGTCGAGGAACCACCATCCTGAGCCAAACTGTATCTTGCCGGCTACGCTGCCGTCCTGGAAGTTACCGAGCATAGTGGCGATGACTTCGTTGGCACTGGGGTTGAGGTTGTAGAGGATGGTCTTGGTGAGCTTGCCGCGGGTGTTGAGCTTGTCGAGATACTTGGCGCAGGTCTTGGCTGTGGTAAACTCGCCGATGGAGTCGAAGCCGGTGTCGGGGCCAAGGAGCTTGAACATCTTGGTGTTGTTGTTGCGGATGGCTCCGTAGTGGAACTGCTGTGTCCAGCCCGACTCGTAGTCCATCTCGCCGAAGATAATCATCATCGCGCTCTTGAACTTGTTGATTTCCTCGGCTGTGAGCTCTTTGCCTCCATACACTTTGTTAAAGATTTCCTCAATCTCGGCGTCGGTGTAGTCGGCGGCATAGAACTCTTCGATGCCGTGGTCGGAGAGGCGGCAGCCCATTTCCTCGAAGAAGTCGTGACGCTTCTGAAGGGCGTCGATCATGTCGCTGAACTTATTGATGGTCACACCCGACATTTCGGCGAGTTTCTCGACATAGGCGCGGAACTCGGCGGGCACCTCGACGGCCATGGCCTTGTCGGGACGCCAGGTGGGGAGCATCTTGATTTCAAAGCCGCTGTCGCGCACGGCCTTGTGATATTCGAGCGAGTCAACGGGGTCGTCGGTGGTGCAGACGGTCTCGACGTTGTAGCGGCGCATGAGGCCACGTGCGGTCATCGAGGGGTCGTTGAGCAGCTTGTCATTGCAGGCTTCAAAGATTTCGCGTGCGGTCTCGGGGTTGAGCAGCTTGTCGATGCCGAAGGCTGTCTTGAGCTCGAGGTGTGTCCAGTGGTAGAGGGGGTTGCGGAAGGTGTAGGGTACGGTCTCGGCCCACTTCTGGAATTTTTCCCAGTCGGTGGTGTCAGTGCCTGTGCAGAAACGCTCCTCCACACCGTTGGAGCGCATGGCGCGCCACTTGTAGTGGTCTCCGCCAAGCCATATCTCGGTGATTGACTTGAAGCGGTGGTCGTCGGCCACCATCTTGGGGATGAGGTGGCAGTGATAGTCGATGATGGGCATCTTGGCCGCATGCTCGTGATATAGTTTCTGTGCAGTCTCGGTCTGCAGCAGGAAGTTTTCGTCCATGAATGGTTTCATAATAATTGTGGAATTATGAAAAATTAGTAATGTTGGTGTTATTTTTTTAGATTGGGGGGATTGAACACACACTCTCTCTTAGAGTGTCACGCCGTTTTTGAAGATGGCGATTTCGTGTATGCCGGCTTTCTCCGAGTTGACCTGCTCGCCGTTGGCTACGCTGAGCACATAGTCGATAAACTCGCTTACTACCTGCTCCATTGACTGGTCTTCGACAAGGCGTCCGGCGTTGAAGTCAATCCAAGTGGGTTTGCGCTGTGCGAGGCCCGAGTTGGTGGATATTTTCATCGTGGGGACAAAAGTGCCGAAGGGTGTGCCGCGGCCGGTGGTGAAGAGCACCATCTGACAGCCAGCGGCAGCCAGTGCTGTCGAGGCCACGAGGTCGTTGCCGGGGGCCGAGAGCAGGTTGAGGCCGTGCTCGCTGATGCGCTCGCCATACTCCATGACGCCGAATACTGGGCTCTTGCCCGACTTCTGGGTGCAGCCGAGGGCTTTCTCCTCGAGTGTGGAGATGCCGCCGGCCTTGTTGCCGGGCGAGGGATTCTCGCCTACGGGCTCGCCGTGGCTAAGGAAGTATTGCTTGAAGTTGTTGATGAGCGATACGGTCTGTCCGAGCAGGGCGTCAGAGGCGCAACGCTTCATGAGGATGGTCTCCGCGCCAAACATTTCGGGCACTTCGGTGAGTACGGTGGTGCCGCCTTCGACGTCACAGAGCCAGTCGGAAAACTCGCCCAGCAGCGGGTTGGCTGTGATGCCCGAGAAGCCGTCGGAGCCGCCACACTTGAGGCCGATGCGCAGCTTGGAGGCGGGCACTTCGGTGCGCTCGCATTTGCGGGCTTGCTCGTAGAGGGCGGTGAGCATTTTCACGCCGGTCTCCACTTCGTCGCCCTCGACTTCCTGACACACCATGAATTTCACGCGGTCGCGGTCATAGTCGCCGCAGAATTCCTCGAATATCTTGGGCTGGTTGTTCTCACATCCGAGGCCTACCACGAGTATGCCGCCCGCATTGGGGTGGAGCACCATGTCGCGGAGTATCTTCTTGGTGTTTTCATGGTCGTCACCGAGCTGCGAGCAGCCATAGTTGTGGGGAAATCCGAAGATGCCGTCGACACCCTCGGCTCCGGTCTCGGCGTTGACGCGGTCCACTATCTGCTTGACGATGCCGTTTACGCATCCCACTGTGGGGATGACCCAGAGCTCGTTGCGGATGCCTACCTGTCCGTCGGGACGCACATAGCCGCGAAATGTCGCTTCCTTGCCTTTGAGAGCCGAGCCGGGGGCGGGGCAGTCGTGGCTGTTGATGGCTATGTCGGAGTAGTCGAGCTGACCCTCGAGGTTGGTCTTGATGTCGTTATGGTCGAGGAAATGGCCCTTGGCTACGGCGTGGCGCGCGTGACCGATGGGAAATCCGTATTTGATGACGTTTTCGCCCTCGGCGATGTCGCGCAGGGCAAATTTATGACCCGCAGGAATGTCGCTTACGAGCGTGATGTCGCCCGCGCCTTCGACGCTGACCACAGTGCCCTCGGCCAGAGGGTTGATGGCTACGGCCACATTGTCGGCGGGATTGATTTTGAGAAAATCCTTCATGAGTTTTAAGCTGGGCTTAAAAAGATTATAAAGTTATGAGGTTATAAGGTCAGGGATAGCAGAGGTGGGGGAAAATCGGATGTCACAGACTGACACTTCCTAACCTTATAACCCCATAACCTTATAACCTTTTGTCTTCGCTCGCGAAAACAAAATTTAGATGATTTCCTTGACGGTCTCGAGCATGCCCTTGGCCTGGATCTTGTCGAGATACTCGACAACGAGGTCGGTGAGGCCGGGGATGGTGTTGAGGTCGCCGTGTTCGCCCCAGATGAGGTCTTTGGCGGCGAGAACGCCTTCGGCTACCTTGCGGGTGTCGCCTGTGGCCCAGAGCTCGGTGAGGAGATCCATGATCTTCTGGTCGTCCTGGGGCTTGATTTCGGTGCCGTCCTCACGCTTGCCGCCCTTGTAGTAGGTGATGAGGGCTGCGAGGCCGAGCACGAGACCCTTGGGGAGCTCGCCCTTGCGCTCGAGATATACCTTGAGGCCGGGCAGGTCGCGGGTCTGGTATTTGGGGAAGGAGTTGAGCATGATCGAGGTCACCTGGTGGTCGACGTAGGGGTTGTTGAAACGCTCGAGCACGTCGGCACCAAACTTCTGAAGCTCTTCCATGGGGAGGTTGAGGGTCTGCATGAGCTCGTCAAACTGCACCTTGTGGATATACTTGCCGAGCACGGGGTGGTTGCATGCGTCGCGCACGATGTTGACGCCGCTGAGGAATGCTACGGGCGAGAGCACTGTGTGCGGGCCGTTGAGCAGGGTCACCTTACGTTCGTGGTAGGGAGCCTCGGAGTCGGTGATGAGCACCTGGAGGCCGGCCTTCTCGGCGGGGAATTCGGCGCGGAGCTGCTCGAGAGTCATGTTGGACGCGCGCTCGATAACCCAGAGGTGGAAAGCTTCGCCCTGCACTACGATGTTGTCCTTGTAGCCGAGTTTTTCCTGGATTTCGGCAATCTCCTTGCGGGGGAATCCGGGCACGATGCGGTCAACGAGGGTGGCGCATACGTAGCAGTAGGTGTTGAACCATGTCTTGAAGCCCTCATAGTCGGCTGCGAGGTCTTCTTTCCAGAGCTCGATGTACTTGTTGATGATTTCCTTGAGGTGGTGTCCGTTCTCAAATATGAGCTCGCAGGGCATGATGATGAAGCCCTTGTCGGGTGCGCCGTTGAATGTCTTGTAGCGGCGGTAGAGGAGCTGGGTGAGCTTGCCGGGATATGAGGCGGCGGGACGGTCGGAGAGCTTGCAGGTGTCGTCATAGGCGATACCTGCCTCGGTGGTGTTGGAGATTACGAAGCGCATCTCGGGCTGGTCGGCCAGTGCGAAGAAAGCGTCGGTCTGGGTGAAGGGGCTGAGGCCGCGGCTGATGACGTCAACACGGGTGAAAGAATTGACAACCTCGCCGTCGAGACGGCCCTGGAGGTTCACGTGGTAGAGACAGTCCTGACCCTGGAGAAGCTGCATCACGAAGGCATCGGGTGTGCCCTGCACTACGACTACCGATGAGTTGAAGTCGGTCTTGTCGTTCATGTTTTTGATAATCCAGTCGACAAAAGCGCGAAGGAAGTTGCCTTCACCAAACTGAATGATTCTCTCGGGTGCGACTGCCTTGGGGGCTGTCAATTTGTTTAAAGCTTTCATTGTTATAGGTATAGATTGTTTATTATTGTTGTCTTAATGTTGTTGGTCTGCCGGGGTCCACGATGATGAGTGGCTGAAGACTTTGCCGAGGTCGAGGAGCTCGGCCACCTCGGCGGCCGAGGGATTTTTGGCCCAGCCTACACGTGAGGCCTGTTTCGCACCGGGTCCTGTCGAGCCATATTCGCCATAGCGGGCCGTGGTCTCGTTGGCAGGGTCTTTCCAGTTGTGCCATCCGGCGGGGACTATGTGGCTACCCATCTCACAGTTGATAAACACTGTGTGGGCATACGGACGCCAGGGCCGTCCGAGATAGACCTTGGTGGCTTCGGGAGCGGCTGTGAGTGTGCATCGGTCGAACACGTAGCCCACCTTTACATCCTCGGGTGTGGATGCGGCCGTGATGTAGCTGTTGCTCTTGGCGTGGATGGTGCACTCTCTGAAGTAGGCTGTCGCAGGGCCGAAGATGAAGTCGGTGGTGCCTTCGATGTAGCATCCGTCAAAGAGCAGGCGGGTGTCCTTGCCGCCGGTGAAGAGGGTGTCCTGATTGCCGAGCAGACGGCAGTTGATGAAGTGCAGACGGTCACCTTCGGTGTGCAGGGCCACTGCCTGTCCCAGCTTGGGGGCGTTGTTTTCGATGGTGAGGTTGCGGAATGTCACGTCGGAGGCGTCGACCCTGACCGTGTAGGTGCGGAAAGTGCCCATCTTGTCGATGTTGGCGTGGTGGTCAAAGGTGATGACTGTGCCTTGGGTGCTCTTTCCTTCAAAGACGACGTTTTTAAGCCACGAGGGTATCACTACTTTCTCCTTGTACACACCGTCGGCTATATGCACGGTGACCACATATTCCATATAGGCGCGTATCCCTTCGAGGGCTTCGGTTATGGTTTTGTAGTCGCCCGAGCCGTCCTGGGCTACGTAGATGTCGTGTTTCCATTTGTTGTCGGCCGCGCGCATGCCGAGACATCCGAGCAGCATGACGGCTATAAGGGCTGTGAGTTTCAGCTTCATAGTCAGTAAAGGTTGCCTTTCGTATTATTGAAAAAAAGGTGAGGAGAGATGATTGATGATTATTTCTTTGTCACGCGAAACCAGTCGATGTCAAGCCATCCGCTGTCGTTGCTCTGCCAGTCGCGCGAGCAGAAGAGGCCGAATTTCGCACCGATCCAGTGGCCTACGTCCACCTTGACGGGGCGGCCTACCTTGGTGAACTTCTTGCCGTCGAGGCTGTAGAAGAATGTTGCCTCGGCCTTGTAGTCGGGCTTCTGGGTGGGTTTCTTGGTGCCGGTGTAGTCGAGACGCATGCGCAGATACATCTCCTTGTCGCCGTCGGCGAGCTTGATGGCTTCGACCTCGGTCTCCTTGCCGCCCTTGTTGGCTTTGTAGCAGTCGGTCTGCACGAGATAGATGCCGTCCTCACGGCTCTCGAGGGCGAGGGCTCCGAAGTTGTAGCCCATGGCTACGATGCCTGCGCGCTCGCCGGCCATGATTTTGCCGTCTTTCTTGCGGGGGAAGAACTGCACTTTGGCTGTGGCTGTGAAGTCGCGGGCGGGATATTTCTGAAGCAGGAGGTTGGGGAGGTCATAGAGAGTGGTGCCTTCGGGCTGGAGGTTGGAGAAGAGGCGGAGCTTGGAGGCACGGGCGTCGCAGTGATACCAGAGTGCCGAGGGGTTGTCCTTCCACTGCCACTGTTTGCCCAGCTCAATGGAGTCAAACTCGTCGCTCTCCTGGGGTGTCTGCTTGGGATAGGTCTTGCCTACGTTGGGTTTCTTGTAGGTGCGTACGGGCACGCCGCGCTCGTCACCGTCGGGGTCGACGCCGATTACGGGCCAGCCGTTTTCAAGCCATGTCATGGGCTCGAGGTTGACTACGCGTCCGTATGGGCCTTTGTCCTGGAAGTGTATGAACCAGTGCTCTTTACCGTCGGGGGTGTCGATCCATGCGCCCTGGTGGGGGCCGTTCATGTCGGTGTCGCCCTGCTCCATGACGTTGCGCACTTCATAGGGGCCCCAGGGATTTTTGGAGCGGAGCACTTCCTGCCAGCCGGTGGACACGCCTCCGGCGGGTGAGAAGATGTAATACCAGTCGCCGCGCTTGTACATCTTCGCGCCTTCGATGGTCTCGTTCTCGAGGTGTCCGTCATATATCACGCGGTCTTGTCCGATGGTCGACTTGCCGTCGGGTGTCATTTCGATCATGCCGATGATGCTCTTGACACCTGCGCGGCTGCCTGCATATCCGTGGGCCAGATAGGCTTTGCCGTCCTCGTCCCAGAAGGGGCAGGGGTCGATGACGCCTTTGGTGGGATAGACGAGCACGAGGGGTTCCCACGGACCGGCGGGATTTTTGGTCTTGGTCATGAAGATGCCCAGGTCGGGGTCGCCGTAGTAGATGTAAAACTCTCCGTTGTGATAGCGTATGGCCGGAGCCCAGACGGCGTTGCCGTGGTTGGGGGTGGCAAATTTGGCATAGTCGGGCATAACTTCGATGGCGTGGCCGATTATGGTCCAGTTTACGAGGTCTTTGGAGTGGAGCACGGGGAGTCCGGGGATGTCGGAGAAGCTCGATGCAGTCATGTAATAATCATCGCCTACGCGCACTACGTCAGGGTCGGAATAGTCGGCGTCAATGATGGGGTTCATGTATTTGCCGTTGCCCAGATCGGGGCACCATACTTCTGAAACGTATTCGGCTGCTGATGAGCTCGTGAAAGCTGCCATCGCGAGGCTGAGGAGCGCGAGACGGTAATTTTTTTTCATCATATGTAGTTTTTAAGGTATTGTTGAGTGTGTGTCGGGACGATGCTGTCATCCCCGTGTGTGTAAAATTCGTCCCAAATTTACGAAAAAACTAAGACTTTCCGCCCAATTAGACACTTTTTTAACTCAAAATTAAGATTTTTCGTTAATGTGGCTCTTGTCGTTCCGGACAGATAAAGAGTTGAGATAACTCTACAGGCGGCTTTTATCTCGTGCGATCTGATAAAACATCCGTATAGTTATCTTAATTCTTTTAACCCTCTTAGAATATCCTTATTACATAGTTCATATGAAACTTCAAGCAATGCGCATTCCTTATCATGAACGTTGATTAGTCCCTATAAAAATAAGAGGTTGTTATTAAACAACCTCTTATTTTACTCCAAATATGTAATATGTTCAGTAGTCTGATTGTCTTATCGGGCTGCTAATGCCACCACAGTCTTATTACCGTTGTATGCGATTCTTTTTTCTTCGCCATCAGGGAGCCTGATTATAAATTCGCGTTCGGCAGGCATACCATCGTAGGCTCCTGTGCGCTCGTCTATCGTCAGTGTACGGGCAGTGTCATTCCAGTTGAAATTTATCTTGCTTTTTTCTCCGTTAAGATAGGCTAATGAGATGCCGTCATCTTCATACAAGGTAAAAGTCGCGTCAGCACCTGGATATATCTGTATCTCAATCGGGGTGTCATTGCTTTCGGATGTGGATTGGCTTGTACTTGCGTAGGGGAGAATGCTTCCGCCACGCACGAATACCGGAATGAAAGAATTATCAACAGAGGTAGTGGCTGTTTTACCTCCGTCGTAGTGACGTTTAGTCCTGAAGTCATACCATCCGGCGACATTTGCCGGGAGATATGTGTCCCATTCAGTGATATCGGGGGCTGTAACAGGGCTTATGAGCAGCGACTTGCCAAACATGTACTGGTAGTTCTGCTCCAACGCCATTTTGTCATTGGGGAAATCGAAAATCAGCGGGCGCATCAGTGTTGAGCCATCCTCTGAAACCGAAGCGGCATTAGAATAGATATAAGGTAGCAGTCTATAACGTTCATTCAGGCAATCGGATATTATAGCCTGGGTGGCCGTGCCGTAATTCCAAGGCTCAGTGTCGCTCACAAAGCCGTGTACGCGCATCAGGGGGAGATAGACTGATGTCTGTATCCAGCGTAACATACATTGGATATAGTCAGGATTAGTGTATTGGTCTGAGGGGCGGAAGAAACCTCCCGCATCGTAGGTCCACCATGGTGTTCCGGCGGCTTGCAGTCCTAATCCGGATGTGATCTGTCGTCTCAAACTTTCCCAATCGCTGCCTACATCGCCTGACCATAATGCTGTCCCATAGCGTTGAATGCCGGAAAAACCGCTGCGGGTAAGGATGAACGGGCGTTTGCCGGGATTGTCTTTAAGCAGACCTTCGTAAACTGTCTTGTTTACGAACAACGGATATACATTTCGATATATTTCTCCCGGATATTTCCCGTTGCATATCATTCGTCCTTTAAGATCGTCGTTTTCCGGCTCGGTGGCGTCTTGCCACCATGCGTCAATCCCTAAAGGTACTAATCGGGTGCTGAAATTTTTCCAATAGGCTTCAGCCGCTTCTGGGTTAAAGAAATCGACCCACTCTGTCTCGGGTATGAAGTATCCGTCAGTTGCCATCTGTTTGCCGACTTCGGAGTTACGGTCGATTTTCGACCATACGCTAAGCATGAGCTTCATGCCGAGTTTGTGAAGGCTGTCGGTCATCTGCTTCGGATCGGGATAATTGTCGCTGTCGAAACTCATAGAGTTCCACCCGTTCTTTCCCCAATACTGCCAGTCCTGCACAATCATGTCGATCGGAAGCCGCTCAGCCCTGAATCGGGTGGCGGTCTCAAGCAGTTCATTCTGATTGTGGAAGCGTTCACGGCAATGGATATATCCTAAAGCCCACTTGGGAATCAACGGAGCATCCCCGGTAAGTTTCCTGTAAGAGGCTATTATCTCGTCAGGGCTGCCAAAAAATACAATATAATCCACTCCATCTCCTACTGGCGAATGAAACACTGTCTCATCGGTCACTTTCTTGTAATAGAGCGTAGGATTGTCACCGTTGGTTAATTCAGCCGATATCTTATGTTTGCCTTTAGTCAGATGTACTATTTTTGATGCTGTGGGCGGAAGCCAGCGGTTCTGCATCTCTATCACAAGGCTTGTGTCAACAATGAGGTTATGGCGACGTGCCATATTTTGTCCTACATCGAGCATCAACGAATAGTTGCCCGATTCGGGGACTTCTATTTCGGCTGTGAAAATATTCTGCTCTCGTACCTCTTTCTCTCCTCCGTGGGTGGTGGTCACGTCAACCACCTCCTGTTTGCCTTTTCCTTTTTGTTTCAACAGGGCAACCTTGTTGTCGGCGGGGTTAAATTCGGTAAGTCCGTAATTATGCCATAAGATACCATATCCCTTGTCTGAGATTAACATGGGGATACTTGTCTGTGTGTTCACCTGAGTGAGGCGGCGTGAGAGTCCGAACACATTGGTGTATCCGTCCTGGAATTGTCCTAATCCGAATTGATATTCCTCGTCATCCCCCATGTCTGTGTCGACCGGTTTTAAGGTCAGCCGGGCTTCATATGTGGGCTGTCCGTAGATTTCACTTGAGGTGAGGGTATGTGATACGGCTATGGAATGCCCCTGGTTATCGGTTATAGTTACTTTTTTGCCATCATTCGCGGGGATTACAGAGATGTTGTTTGCTATTGAATCTTTATGACCCGATAATAGCAGCTCAGGCATATTGGATTTCCCATTTTCTGTGTATCGAATCCTTACGGCATTTGGTGCTACATTGTTAACTTGCAACACACCATTGAGCTGAACGGTGTTCTTGCAGTTTGATGACAATGCAATACAAGCCGAGATAAACAAAGTGATAAGTTTGGTATTCATGAAAATATATTGTAAAATCTATGATTCGTACTTCCTGATTATATTCATTTTTGAGGGCGTTTAATACAAAAGTTAAGCCAAAATCCATTGTCATGAGTGGCGTTTTGTCCTGTCTGTCGGTCACATAGCATACAGCTATGCACCTCTTTCCATGACGACTCATGACAATGGATTTTGGCTTAACTTTTGTATTAAATGCCCTCTGATTATTCAGGCAGATAAGAATCAGCGACGTTCCATTTCGAGGCATGCGTTGATGTAGGGGCCTACGCCTTTGGCGTCGTTATCGCGGATAGGCTCGGAGATGTAGTATTCAAATGAGCCGTCGCGATATCTTCCCGAACCGCCGAGACCTGCTACGGCACAGCAGTTGGTCAGCGAGATGGTGCCGTCCTTGTCCTTGCGGATGAGGTGCTTGTTCATGCCGTTCCAGCCGGTAAGGGCAGCGTTGAGATAGCTGTCGTCAAGGATGCCCATTCTCACGCCGCGCAGCAGCGAGTAGACATACATGGCTGTGGCTGTGCCCTCGAGATAGTTGCCCTCGCGTCCGGGCTCGTCGAGCACCTGATACCATATGCCGGTTTTGGTATCCTGGGCCTTGATGATGCCGTCGGCAAACGAGCGGAATATCTTCACCAGTTCGGGACGCTTGGGATGGTCCTGAGGCATTTCTTCGAGCACGTCAAGAAGGGCCATGAATGTCCAGCCCATGGCGCGTGCCCATGCGTGGGGTGCCTGGCCGGTCTGCTTGTCGGCCCAACGCTGCTCCTTGCTCTCGTCCCATGCGTGGCGGTAGAGACCGGTGGCGGGGTCGTAGGTGTGCTTGGCCACGACGATAAACTGGTCGGCTATATGATTCCAGGCGTCCTCTTTTTCCTTGCCGGAGAGGAAGCGGTTGGCATACTTGGCACTGAAGGGCTCGGCCATGAAGAGGCCGTCGAGCCACATCTGATGGGGGTAGATCTGCTTGTGCCAGTATCCGCCGTCGGCTGTGCGGGGCTGGCTCTTGAGCTGGTTCCAGAGGGTGTGGGCAGCCTTGAGGTAACGCTCCTCGCCTGTGCGGTCATAGGCCTGGAGGAGAAGGGTGCCGTTTTTCACCTGGTCGAGATTGTAGTGCTCGGTCTTGTAGCCGGTGATGGAACCGTCCTGGTTAACGAGGGTGTCGACATAGCTTATCACATAGGCTGCGATTTTGTCGTCACCATAGCGGTCGGCCACGTTGAGCATGGCGTCGAGCTCGGTGCCTACCGAGTAAGTCCATTTGGCACGCTTGGAGAAGTCGAGCTGCCAGCTCTCGGGATTGCGCTTCATCTCCGAGAGGGTCATTACCTGTGAGAGAGGAGCGTTCTGGTCAACGAGTTTGCCGTTGATATATGTGTTGGCCACGCGCACGTCGCGTGTCAGACCGCTGATGGAGTTTCCGCCGTTTTTCACGCCGTCCCATTTGCAGTTCTTGACCTCGATGTTGCGTATGTTGCAGAGGTCTTCATAGCCTTCGATCATGATGCCCCACTTGCTTTCTTTGCAGGTGATATTCTCGAGATATACGTCCTGCACCACGGGGGGATAGCTGTGGTCGCAAGCCTCTTTGCGCTCGTAGAGGAGATTGATTTTGAGCACGGCCTCGTTGCACTGTCCTACCTCGATGTTGCGGCAGAAGATGTTTTCGATAACACCGCTGCGGCAGGAGTTGGTCTTGATGCGCACCACGCGGTCGAGGTCGGGCGAGTCCATTACGCAGTTTTCGGCGAAGAGGTTGTTGAAGCCGCCCGAAATCTCGCTGCCCACCACGATGCCTCCGTGACCGTTCTTCATGCGGCAGTTGCGCACGATTACGTTCTCGGTGGGACGGGCGGCCACGATGCCGTCGCGGTTACGTCCGCTCTTGATGGCGATGCAGTCGTCGCCTGTGTCGAAGAAGCAGTCCTCGATGAGTACGTTCTTGCAGCTCTCGGGGTCGCAGCCGTCACCGTTGGGGCCTTCGTTCTGGATGTGCACGCCGCGCACAGTGAGGTTCTCGCACATGAAGGGGTGGATTACCCAGAACGGCGAGCGCAGGAGGGTCACATCCTCGATGAGCACGTTTTTACACTCCACGAAGTTGACCAACTGGGGACGCATGCCGTAGCCGGGGCCCATCTGACGCTTCTCGACAGGCACGCCGTTTTCGTTCCATTCCTGGAGCAGAGGACGTCCTATCTTTTGTGTGGCGATGGTGCCGGGGCCGGTGTAGTCATGTCCGCGCTTCGCGCTCATGCCCCACCATGTCGAGTTGTCGGCACCGCCGTCGACAGTGCCTTTGCCGGTGAGGGCGATGTTTTTGGCACCGATCGCATAGACCATGGGCTGATAGTTATAGCAGTCCATGCCTTCCCAGCGGGTGCGCACTACGGGATATTGTGTGGTGTCGGGGGTGAAGAGCAGAGTGGCACCTTCCTCGAGATGAAGGTTCACATTGTCTTTGATGGTGATGGGGCCTGTGAGCCATGTGCCTTTGGGCACGATTACGCGGCCGCCGCCTTCGCGCGAGCACACGTCGATGACCTTGTTGATAAGCTCGGTATAGAGAAATCCTTTGGTCTTGGATTTTTTGCCATAGTCAAAGAGCTTGTAGTCCTTTGCACGGAATGTGGGCTGCTCTATCGACTTTTCAATCTGCGGGTACAGTTCGTTCCACGCCTTGTCGGGGGTGATTGCCGCCGCGCTTCCTGCGAGAAGAAGCCCTACGGCCATCATCAGCAATTTTTTCATGGATTGGTATTTTGTATTACGGTTAAAATTCCAGTTTGGAGTGTGGTTTTTCAATATCTTGACAAAATTACTCAACCATCGGATATAAAAGTAGATACAAATAGTTATTTTATGTTAATTCATCGAAAAGTGCGGCTTTTAGCTATGATAAAGTTTAAGGAGATTAGGTAGTTTAAAAGTTAAGACAGGAGTAGGGTGAGTCGATTGTGAAATCATTGACTCCCCCTACTCCTGTCCTAAATGATTAAGAAAACTTTTGTCTTTTTGTATCTCTCGGGCGGTGATTATGAGAGGTGCAGCCAGTGGCCCATGCGTTCCTGCTTGGTGAGCATGTAGCGTCGGTTGTATTGGTTGGCCGGTATCTCCATCGGCACGTTCTCCACCACTTCGAGGCCGAAGCCTTCGAGGCCTTTGCGCTTTACGGGATTGTTGGTTATGAGGCGCATCTTCTGGATGTTGAGCAGACGGAGTATCTGAGCCCCCACGCCATAGTCGCGTTCGTCGGCTTTGTGTCCGAGATGGAGATTGGCGTCGACGGTGTCGAGTCCCTCTTCCTGGAGCTTGTAGGCTTTGATTTTCTCCATGAGTCCGATGCCGCGGCCTTCCTGGTTGAGATAGAGGATGCATCCGCGTCCTTCTTTCTCGATCATCTCCATGGCTTTGTGGAGCTGCTCGCCGCAGTCGCAGCGCATTGAGCCGAAGATGTCGCCGGTGGCGCATGACGAGTGTACGCGCACTAGGGCCGGCTCGTCAGTCGAGAGGTCGCCTTTGATGAGGGCTATGTGCTCGAGTCCGTTGCTTTTCTGACGGAAGGGTATGAGGCGGAAGTGGCCGAAGGCTGTGGGCATGTCGACCTCGACGCCCTGCTCGACGAGCGACTCGGTGCGCAGGCGATAGGCTATGAGGTCGCGTATCGACACGAGTTTGAGCCCCCACTCGTCGGCCTTGACACGGAGCTGGGGCAGACGGGCCATTGTGCCGTCGGGGTTGAGTATCTCTATGAGCGAGGCCGCTGGACGCAGACCGGCCAGACGTGCCAGGTCGATTGAGGCCTCGGTGTGGCCGGGGCGGCGCAGCACTCCGGCGTCCTGGGCATAGAGAGGATGCACGTGGCCGGGGCGGCCGAAGTCGGAGGGCTTGACCGTCGGGTCGGCGAGAGCGCGGATGGTGGCGGCACGGTCGTGGGCCGAGACGCCGGTGGTGCATCCGGGCAGCAGGTCGACTGTGACGGTGAAAGGGGTGCCGAGCATCGATGTGTTGTCCTCCACCTGATGGCCGAGGCCGAGCTCGGCGCAGCGAGAGAGGGTGAGCGGGGCACACAGCTCGCCGCGAGCGTTGGTTATCATGAAGTTGACATGCTCGGGGGTCACCTTTTCGGCAGCGATTATGAGGTCGCCTTCGTTTTCGCGGTCCTCGTCGTCGACTACGATTACAAAACGGCCTTCGCGGAAGTCGGCGATGGCTTCTTCGATTGTGTCAAGCTTTATCTTTTCCATTTTCAATGAGAGTTATGAGCTGAGCCGCGACTGAGGCTGTGGTCTCCAGTTCGTGGCGCAGACGTTTCTGAGTGTAGCGGCCATAGAGCCATATGGGTATTCCCAGCGGGAAGAGTGCTATCATGAGATTGCTGAGCCAGGGTGTGGCCGAGGGCTCGATGAACCATAGCGAGCGCAGGATTGGTAGGTCCATGAGTTTGATGATTACCATCTTGTCGCGCGAGTTGGCCAGACGGTCCACGAGGTTTTCCTCATAGTCGCGCAGGGCGTGGAGTCCGTGCCGGTCATAGCCTTTACGCCAGTAGGCTACATAGGACTGCCGGGCGGGATTGTTTTTGAGATAGGCTGTCACCATGGAGCGCAGCTCGCCGAGCCGCTCTATGGCCAGTGCGGGATGCACCTCTTCCATGACTATCTCTTTCATTTCGACCGAGCGCACTTCGCTCACGCCGAAGAAGCGACGGAAGAAGTTGAGATAGGCGTCCTTGTTGAAGACGGCCGAGTCGTTGACGGCCTTGTAGGTAAAGAATATGCCCAGTGGCAGCAGCACGGCCGCGCTGAGCCACATGCCCTCCCATACGGGCCATTTGCCGTCGCGGGCCAGCTTGTAGCCCATGTTGTCGATGATGTAATAGAAGATGAAGAGAAACACTGAGATGACCAGCGGTGTGCCGAGACCGCCTTTGCGTATGATGGCACCTAACGGTGCGCCGATGAAGAAGAAGATGATACATGCGAAGGAGAGGGTGAATTTCTTCATCAGCTCGATGGAGTGGCGTCGGATGCTTCTCTGGTCGTCAGCCATGGTGAGGCTGCGGTATTCATACTCCTGCTTTGCCCGCTGTGCTTTGGAGAGAGCCGCTTGGAGATAGTTGAGGGCTACGCCCGAGGAGGAGCCGCGGAAGAGTGAGTCGACGTCGATGGGGCGGTCCATCATCACCTCGGGGGCCGGCTCTTTGCGGAGAGTGCCCGCGGTGTCAGGGACGGTGATGTAGGGCATGACGTTCATGTGGGGTGTCTCGCGCAGTTCACGGGTGTATTCGTGGCCGAGCGAGTCGACACGCAACTGCACCGAGTCGATGGTGGCCTGCAGCTCGGCCATGTTTTTGCCGATATACTGCGAGCGCATTCCCTGCTCGTCCATGCGGTTGAAGTTGGCGTCAAACGGCACCATTATTTCCTTGGTGGTGAATGTCTCGCGTCGGTAGGGGACGTTTTTCATGCCGGTGGCCGCGTCCTTGAGGTTTTCAAACGACTCGCCGCTCCATAGCTCGAGAAAGAGGTGGGTCTTGTCGGCGGTGATGCTCATCTTGCCCGAGTCGGCCAGGATGATTGATGAGTTTTCAAATCCGCGCGATACGTCGTATATCATCATGTCGTAGAGCACGCCCGTGTCGCGGTTTTTGCTCTCGACAAAGAGGTTGTAGCCGGGTATCTGGTCATAAAACACTCCCTCAGGTATCTCGAGTTCGGGCGATTTCTGCCTTACGGAGTAGAGGAGTGTATACATCTTGGTCTGCGCTATGGGCAGGGCGTTGTTCTGAAAGAAAAACGCGCCCGTGGCTATCATGACCATAAGCACTATGAGCGGAGCCATCGTGCGCAGGAGCGAAATGCCCGAGGCTTTCATGGCTGTGAGCTCGAAGTTCTCGCCGAGATTGCCGAATATCATGAGCGAGGCCAGAAGTATGGCCAGCGGCAGAGCCATGGGCACCATGGTGAGGGCGGCGTAGAAGAAGAGCTCGGAAATGACATCGACCCCAAGGCCTTTGCCTACGAGGTCGTCGATATAACGCCACAAAAACTGCATGAGTACTATGAAAAGGCATATGCAGAAAGTCATCACAAACAGAGGCAGGAAGCTCTGAAGGATGAACAGGTCCATGCGCTTGATACGTAGCACTGCTTAGATGTTTTTTTGCGGGGTTGGTAAAAATGATCAGTGTCGTTGCCCGTGAGGGTGGATACAAAAGGACAAAAGTTTCAAAATCGGCAGAAGTTGCGGATTAATTCCCGGATGTTGGAGGCTGAATCGGTGTAATTCAAGGTCTCAACGAAATAAATCTGCGGCTTGTGTTTCTTTTTGAAACTTTTGTCCTTTTTGTATCTATGCTTCAAGACACATAGTGAAGGATGTCAAAATTATTTGATGCCGAGACGGCCCTTTACGGTGTCGGTGATGTCGGTCACGTCGGTGCCGGTGTAGAGGGGCATCATGTTTTCAAACACGAATGTGTAGCTGCCCTCGGCACCTACGGCCTGGATGGCTTTGATGACCTTTTCCTGAATGGGGGCCATGAGCTGCTGCTGCTGACGCTGGATGTCCTGAGCGGCCATTTCGCGGAACTGCTGTATCTTGTTTTCGAGCTCCTGCATCTCCTGCATGCGGCGGTCCTTGATGGTCTGGGGAGTGCTGGCTTCGAGGCCCTGGAACTCCTCAAACTTCTTCTGGAACTCTTCCTGGAGCTTGGTAAACTCGTCCTGATATTTCTTGTTGGCAGCCTCGAGCTGTTCGTTTACAGTCTTGATTTCGGGCATTGACTCCATGAGCTGCTGGGTGTTGATGACAGCAAATTTCTGAGCGAACACGCTCATGGGAAGCGCAATCATGATTGCGAGCAAGAGTTTCTTGATCATTGTCGTATAAGATGGTGTTATGATTATAATTTCATTAAGACGTGCAAAGATAGGTATTTTATTTTGAATAACCTAACTTTTCGAGTACCTCGTTGGATACGTCGATACGGGGTGAGGCAAAGATGATGTCGGCCGAGGATGCGCGGTCAAATATGCACTGATAGCCTCGTTCCTCCGATACTTTTTTGATGGCGTTGTATACGTCCTCCTGTATGGGGCGCATGAGTGTCTGGCGTTTTTTGTAGAGCTCGCCTTCGGGGCCGAAGTATTTCTGACGCAGCTCGGCCGCGCTTTTTTCCTTGGCCACGATGTCGGCCTCGCGCTTCTTTTTCTGGTCGTCGGTCAGAAACACCATTTCGTTCTGGTAGTTTTTATACATGGTCTCGGCCTCTTTGGCCACGGCTTCGACCTCTTTCTGCCAGCGTTGCGACAACTGATTGAGCTGCTCGTTGGCCATCTCATAGTTGGGGATACTCGAGAGGATGTAGTCCATGTCGACTAGCGCGAACTTCTGCGCGCTCGCTCCAAGCACCGAGCCCAGGGCTATGATAAGAGTGAATAGAATTTTTTTCATAAAGAGGAGTTTTTTATTGTTTGCGGGTTATACTTATTTATATAGATATAGACGCGTAAGAGTGAGGAAAGTTTAAAGCTCTGAAACTTAAAATGGAAAATCGGGCTTTGGGAGGCTCGTTTTCCATTTCAAGTTTTTTTAATATGTCGATTAGAATTCCTGACCGAGTATGAAGTGGAAGTGCGAGCCGCCCTTCTCTCCATATACTTTGTCGAAACCGTAGGCCCAGTCGATACCCATCATACCTACCATCGGGAGGAAGATGCGCACACCCACGCCTGCCGAACGCTTGATGTCGAATGGCTGGAATTTCTTGACATCCGACCATGCGTTACCGCCTTCGAGGAAGGTCAGACCATAGATGGTGGTTGTAGGCTGGAGCAGGAAGGGGAAGTGGAGCTCGACGCCAAAGCGGGTGTAGGCGCGGCCGCCGCCCTCGTAGTAGGGGGTGAGCTGTCCGTTGTCATATCCGCGCAGGGCAATGGTCTCCTGGGCATAGGTGTAGGAGCCCGACATGCCGTCGCCACCGACATAGAATGTCTCGAAGGGCGACTTGAGGTAGCGGTTGTAGCTGCCGAGCAGACCGATGTCGGCGCGGGTCATGAGCACGAGTGTGTATTTGCCGTCGGGATTGGTGAGCGGAGTGTAGGTGCGCGAGGTAAAGCGCAGTTTCCAGTATTCGATCCAGCGGTAGAGCTCGCGGTGGGCTTCGTCGGTGTTTTGCTCCGAGAGTTTCTTCCAGTCCTTTTTGCCGAAGAGTGATGCGGGCGGGGTGAGCTGGAGGTTGAGCGAGAAGATGGAGCCTGTACGGGTGTACTGCGGGTTGTCGATTGAGTTGCGGCTGAGGGTGAGTCCGAGCACGAGCGAGTTGGATGTTCCGTTCTGCATGTTGAGCAGGTAGGCCCAGTTCTTTACATGATACCAGTTGTAGCCAAGCTCGGCCTGGAATGTGAACCAGTTGTCGGGCCAGTCGAGACGCTTGCCGAAGCCGATGTTGACACCGAGCATCTGGAGATACTTGTTGGGGTCGTAGGCGTCCTCGATGGCGTTGTTGTAATAGTCATTGTAGCCATATCCGTAGCCGTTATACAGTCCCGAGTAATATGAATTGTAATAATTCATGTAGCGGTTGCTGTAGTATGACGAGTTGACGCCGGTCTGACGGCTGTAGTAGGCCGAGACGGAGAGCGAGTTGGGTCGCTTGCCGCCAAACCACGGGTCGAGAAACGAGATGGAGTAGGCCTGATAGTAGCGGGCATTGGTCTGGGCCGAGATGGTGAACTGCTGGCCCTCGCCCTGCGGGATGAGACCGCGGTAGGAGTTGGGATAGAAGAGGTTTTTGATGGAGAAGTTGGTAAACTTGATGGCTACCTTGCCGATGATACCTGTCTGGCCCCATCCCATCGAGAACTCAAACTGGTCGTTTGACTTGGACTGGAGGTTGAAGAGGATGTCGACGGTGCCATTCTCGTCGTTGGGTTCGGGACGTATGTCCATGTTTTCGGGGTCGAAGTGGCCAGTCTGGGCTATCTCGCGGGCCGAGCGCATGAGGTCGGTCTTGGAGAAGAGCTCGCCGGGCTTGACGTGAAGCTCGCGGCGTATTACCTTTTCATACAGGCGGTCGTTGCCGTTGATCACCACGTTGTTGATGCGGGCCTGGGGGCCTTCGGTGATGCGCATTTCAAGATCGATGGAGTCGCCGTGCACGTTTTTCTCGATGGGCACGAGGTTAAAGAAGAGATAACCGTTGTCCATGTAGTAGTTGGCGATGGCATCATCGTCATCGTTGGTGCGCTTGTTGAGGAGCTTCTGGTTGTATACGTCACCTTTCTGGATGCCGAGCACATTGTCGAGCACGGCTGTGGGATAGACGGTGTTGCCCACCCAGCTCACGTCGTTGATGTAGTATTTCTTACCCTCGTCGAGCGAGATGTACACATCGACGCTCTTGTCGTCATAGGGCACTACCGAGTCGCTGAGTATCGTGGCGTCGCGATAGCCTTTTTCGTTATATTTGGCTATGATGCGCTCGAGGTCGTCCTCATAGTCGCTCTCGACAAACTTTTTCTGGCGGAAGAGGTTGAGGAGCTTGCCTTTCTCGTTGGTCTTCTTCATGGCGCGCTGCACCTGATTGTCGGAGAGCACCTCGTTGCCGTCGATGTATATCTTGTGGACTTTGAGTTTGTCGTTCTTGTTGACGTTGATTTTGACGATGACCTCGTTGGGTGCCGAAAGGTCTTCGGCGAGGTTGATTTTCACCTGAGCGTTGCCAAAACCCTTGTTGGCGTAGTATTTCTTGATTATCTGTTCGGCGCGGTTGACGATGTTTTGTGTTATCTGGTTGCCGCGGTGGAGCTGGAGGGCGTCGTCGAGATCTTTCTGCTCGCCTTTCTTCACACCGATATAATTGATTGAGGCGATGCGTGGCTGCTGGCGTAGGTTGAAACAGAGCCAGGCCTTGTTGCCGGCCACCTTGTCGACGGTGATTTTGACGTTGGAGAAGAGGCCCTGTTTCCAGAGTCGCTTGGCGGCGTCGTTGATGTCGCTTCCGGGTATGGGTATGCGGTCGCCCACCTTGAGGCCGGAGTATCCTATGATGTTTTTCTCCTCATAGTTGTCGGCTCCGACTATGCGGATGCCTGCGATTTCGTAGGTCTTGGGCATGCCGCTGAATATCATCGTCGGATTGATGATAGTGTCGGTGGAGAGCTGGGCTCTGATGGGGAGCGCACTGAAGAGCAGTGCTACAAGCAGCGTGATGATATGTGACGGATTGGTACGCATTGTCAGTGAGTTTCGCTATTGCTGTTTTATTTGTGCTGACGTGAGGCCGTATCGACGCTCGCGTGTCTGGAAGTTGGCTATTGCATTGATGAAGTCCTCGCGCGAGAAGTCGGGCCAGAACGTGTCGGTGACATATATCTCGGAGTAGGCTATCTGCCACAGGAGATAGTTGCTCACGCGGTGGTCGCCGCCGGTGCGTATGAGCAGGTCGGGGTCGGGGATTCCGGCCGTGGTGAGATAATGCTCGAAGTCGGCGTCGGAGGCCATGTCGGCCGGGGTCTTTGCGCCCGAGGCGACGTCGGCGGCAAACCGGCGGCATGCCTCGAGTATCTCCCAGCGCGATGAGTAGCTGAGGGCGAGCGTGAGGGTGAGACCTGTGCCGGCGGCGGTGTCGGCTATGCATCGGTTGAGCCGCTCGAGGGCTTCGGCGGGCAGACGCGAGGTGTCGCCTATCATGTTGAGGCGCACCCCGTTCTTGATGAGGTCGGGGGTCTCGCGCTCTATGGCCATGACTATGAGGTGCATCAGTGCATCGACCTCGGCGCGTGGACGGTTCCAGTTCTCGGTCGAGAAGGTGTAGAGCGTGAGGTATTCGATGCCTAATTCTGACGCTGCTTCGGTGATGCGTCTCACAGTGTTGACGCCCTCCACGTGGCCGCAACTGCGGTCGAGTCCGCGCGACGTGGCCCAGCGGCCGTTGCCGTCCATGATGACGGCGACGTGACGCGGGATGCGGGTAGTATCTATTTCGGCTTTATTGGACATCGTGTATGTTTGGTCAGTCTAACCTGTGGCACTCCACACACCGCTCGCCAAACTCATAGGTGAGCGAAAGCCGGAGGGTCGAGTACCAGTCGGTATTCTTTATGAATGAACTCTTTATTAGGTAGAGGTCGGAGAGGTCGGGGCCGTCGGCATGGTCGCCAAGCACTTTGGTCATAGACCATTCGAGCGCGAGGTTGAGTCGCGGTTTTATCTTGTATTTTACGCCAAGAGCCATCGGGACGGTCATGGCGGTGAAGTTTTTGCCCTCGCACGAGGCCATCGACACTCCGAGACCAAGGGCGAGATAGGGGGTGATGCGGCTGAGCTTTTTGTAGCTTTCGCCTATGCCGTAGGAGAAGAAGTTAAATTCGCCTCTGACCTGAAGGTCGTAGAGCGAGGAGCGGAAGTCGTAGACCGCACCGTCGGGGAGCACATTGTCCATGTCGGCGGTGGAGCCGCTGAGCGAGGCCAGGCCCGCGATGGCGCGCAGGGCGAAGCGTGTGTTGAGCAGATAGCGCATCGAGATGTCGGCCGCCAGCCCCGGATGGGAGAAGAGGCTACTCTCGTTGGCGTCGCCCAGATAGCCCGACATGCCGATGCCCGCTCCAAGGTCAAACTTGTAGGTCTCGGGCTGAGCGGTGGCCTGTGCGGCTCCGTGGAGTGTGCCGGCCAGCATGCACAGGCTCAGTGTCAGGGATGTCAGGACTCTGCGCAACACTATGTATCAATCAATAGAGTGGCTGGAATGTGAAGCGGTTGATGACACCGCGGGTGACGTGGGGCAGCAGAGTCCCGTCGGCTTTCTTGCCTCCGAAGAGGAAGATGTAAGGACATTCCCATGAGGTGACGGGCTTGCTCACGCGCGAGCGGATGTCGTCGACGTTGGCTGCGGGGGTGGCCCAGCAGGGAATGGTGCGCGGGGTGAGGTCGTGCCATGCACCGTTGCCGAAGGTGGAGCGGGCGTGGAGCGTATAGTCTATTACATAGGCCTGGGCCGCGCTGAAATCGGGGTAGTCTTCGGGAAACTGGAGGTAGCTGTCGGCCTCTTTCCATGTGATGCCGAAGTCATAGGATATGTAGACGGTGTTGGAGGCCTCTATGCCTTTGTCGGTCTCGTATTGTCCGCCCATCGCCAGAAGTGCCGACTGCTCGGTGACTTTCCAGGAGTCGGAGCTGAGACGCGGGGTGGAGTAGGGGAAGAGGGCCACTCCTTCGCGCTCGTCGATGCCTGTGGAGCTGATGCGGCCCCAGCGTGAGCCGTCATAGGCCCAGGTCTCGCCCGAGTAGCGACCAGAGCTGTCCTTGCCGCCTACCATGATGGCCAAGTCGGAGGCACTCCACTTGGTCTGGTAGACTATGAGCTGGCTTGTGCCGCTGACCGGACAGTCGGCGGGGACTGCACGCTCGGTGGTTGCGGGCCAGGTGACGTGTTTCCAGCCGTCGCTGTCATGACGCGCGCCGAGCAGTGTGGAGCCGTAACCGCCGTAGAGACAGTGCATGCGGGCTCCGGTCGGGGTCCATGTCAGTCCGTCGGCCGAGCTGTAGAGCGCGCCGTCGGCGGTGGCTATGTAGAGGGCGTTGTCGGTGGCTGAGAATGTGGAGATGTCGGCTCCTGAGGGGAGTGACGACACGGCTGTGTGCCATGCGTCATAGGCCTCGGGGCTGTCGGTGGTGCAGAGATAATGCTTTCCGTCGGTGCCGGCAAGCAGGGTGTGGGGGCTGGAGCCATAGATGACTGTCTTCTGAGCGGAGGCAGCCTTGGGGTAGGATACCTGCTGGAGACGGTCCCAGTAGAGGGTGTCGGCGTCCATGGTGTGGACGCGCACGCTGATGTCATAATCGCGCTTGGTCTGTCCGTTGTAGGAGGTGACTGTCATCTTGACTGGGCCGGCGGCAAAGTTGATGCTGTCACCGGGGTTTTCGGTGATGTTGACAGTGGTGTCGTTGCCTGTGAAGCGCGACTTGAACGAGAGCTCGATGGCACTTGCGGCAGGAGCGGTGACGTTGACTATAAACTTGGTTATGTCGGTACCTTTGGGCAGCGAGTCGGCGTTGTATATCTTGGCATCGATTAGGTCAATGGAGAAGTAGACCGAGTCGAGGGCACGGAGTATGCTGTCGTCCTTGGCCAGAGAGAAGGTCGATATGGCGCAGTTGTTATAGTCGCCTTCGAGGATAGTGGTCTCCGAGGGGTCGTCATTGCAAGCTGCTGTAAAGCAGAGTGCAAGAATGCCGGCGATAAGGTATAACGGAAATCTTTTTGTCATAATGCTGATGGCTTGGAAGCCTTGTGGCTTCGGCAGTTGTTTTCAAGTTGCAAAGTTAACAACATTTTCGTTAACTGAGCCACGTCAAAAGCAAAAAAACAATAAAGATTCTTAGAGTTTAGAGAGTTTAGGGAGTTTAAAGAGTTAAGACAGGAGTACAGGAGTTTTTTTACGGGTCGGGGGCAAATCACAACCTTATGAAAAACTCCTGTACTCCTGTCTTAATTCTTTAAATTTTCAAATAATGGTGACTATAGCCCGTCTGTAGGAGGTGAGAGCCGGTGAGCCGGAATCGGTGACCTGAAGTATTATGTGTATGGTGGAGCCTTTGATTGCCTGAGGTATCGTGAGACTGCACCGCTGAGTCTGAGCATCGGTTATCGACGCGCGTGCAGAGCAGGTGGATGGCCGGTCATATATGTGCCAGTCATATGTGAGTGTGTCGCCGTCGGGATCGCTGCTTCCTGACGCATCAAGGCGTATTGTTTGTCCGGGTCGAGCCTTTATGTGGAACGTCGCGTCGCCTCGGCTGCCGTTGATGACGGGTTTGGGGTGATGGTTGGCTTTGCCGAAGTCTGGTGTCACGGTCCATAGCATTCTTGCGGCGAAGTCGTTGGCGATATGCTCTTTCCACAGTGAGATGGCTTCGTTGCCTTCGGAGGTGGAGCATGTCATGTAATAATCGTCATATGCGGCTTCGGTTTTGCCGCTCTTTTCGATGAAGTCCATGCCACGCGGATTGAGTGTCTTGTCGGGGGAGAATCGTCCGCCCCAGCCTCCATAATCGGGGTGTTCGGGACTGTTGAGCCCGTTGGAGTAGAGATAGAGAAATGCCGGCGAATCGCCTTCGGTGGCCCATATACGGTCGGGGTATGCTGCTCCGAGTGGTCCCTGCGACTGTATGTGGAGACGTGTCCAGGCGTCATCTGGTGCCCAGCCGTAGACATGGCTGTTGCGTATATAGAGTATGTCGGGAAAGTTGCGGGCTATCCATGCTCCGGCGTCATCCTGTCCTAATATGTCGTAGATGCGTATCTTGGATATGAACTTTCTAAACTCGTCACTGCTGCGGGTGGTGTGGACTTTCCATATGGCCTGTGCAATGGTGTTCATTCCGCCCCAGGCCGTAAGCCATACGGGGCGGTTGTCATCGGGGTTGTCGACTGCGTGTATGATGAGTTCGGACCCGGGAGAATCCTTACCTTCTCCGACTCCCGACATATGGGGCATTGCCTGACCTCGGGCTACGATATTGTGCAGATGTGAGGTTTCAGGATATCCGTTGGAATGAATGGCAAGGTTGGGCCGGACTTTGCCATAGATGTCTATTAACTGATGTATCTTGCCGGTGTTGTCGGGATGTCTCACCCATGCGGGCGCGCTTATGATACCCTCGATATCGAAGCGGTCGGAACACACGAGCAGATGTATGAGCGACTGGGTGTCGTCGGGATCACTGCCGCCTATATCGGTGGTGACTATGAGCCGGTGTTTGCTGTAGTCGGCTGCTTGAGATAATGACATTATGGATAATGTCATTAATACAGATAAGATGGTTCTTAGCATGGTCAGCACTTTATGATTATTCTGCGGTAGCTTTTGAGTCTGAATGGTCCGTTGTCAGTTACCTCGCATATTATATGGTAGGATTTTCCTTTCGTTCCGGCGGTCAGTATGACTGATGTCATCGGACCGTCACTTTCGGATATGATTATACCGTCGGGGCCGTTGCCGGCTTCAGGTATAAGCCACCATTTTATGTCGATGGTGTCGTTGTCGGGGTCATATGAGCCTTTGGAGTCAAGTGTGACCGATTTTTTGCCTTTGGCATTTATTACTATGGGGCTGAGACCGCCGCGGCCGTTGATGACGGTTATAGGGTTGCGGTTGCCGGAACCGGTGGCGGCCCACTCCATGCGTGCGGCAAAATTATCAAATATTGCCGGATAGAAAAGTTTTCCGTAGGTCTCGGATATATCATGGATGTCGGCCGGGGTGTTGGTGTGACATATGGTCAGGCTGTCGGCTGAGAGAGCTTTACGGAAAAATCCGCCCCAACTGCCTTGTGATGGAATGTCGGGATCGTTGAGGCCGTTGGGCATGAGGTAGAAAAATGATGGAGAGTCACCCTCCACGCCCCATTTGTAGCGGGGATATATTTTGCCGAGATAACCATGGCCTTGAATTTTGTCCTGATATTCATCCCAGTTGGCTGAGCCGGTGTAGTTTTGCACCAGCCATGCGTTTTCATCCCATATAAAGAAGAGACGGTCGCCGAACGTGGAGCGCATCCATTTGTGTGAGCTGAGATCGAAATTGTCTCGTTGATGCCAGTTCATGTCCTGGTCGGTGATGGTGTAGACTCTGATTTTATCGAGGACAGAGTTGAGACGTCGTGAGTCGCCGGAGTCGTTGAGCTGCCATAGAGACTGGGCAAGAGTGTTGGCTCCGCCCCATGCGAGTATCCACAATGGGCGCGGGTCTTTTTCAAGTGCGAGCTGAATGATGAAATCGCTGCCTTGCGAACGGTTGTTTTCTCCGAGGCTGGCCACGCCGAGATTGCGGCTGCCGGGCATAGTGCGTCTGCGCAGGTAGTCGGGTGATGGCCAGTAGCCGATGCGTTGTGATTTGTTTTCTTTCTCTGCCGGCATGAATGATTCCTGCCCCGATCGTTTCATCAGATTTGTGACGTCCTTGGCATACGCGTCGATTACGTCATAGGCATATTTGCCCCAGGCTTCCGGATATTCACGTCCGCTGCTGTTCCAGCCCGAGCCGGTGATTATGGCTTCGATTTCGTAAAGGTCGGCATGGGTCAGAAGCCTGATGAGCGATTCCATGTCGTCAGGTTCGATGTCGGCCGGTGCTATGTCGGTCAGTATGACAATGCGTGGTTTGAGCTCGCGGTCAACGGCGCATACTTGTGTCGCTGACATGACTGCAAGGACAACTGTAAGGAGGTAAGGCAAGAAATGTTTCATAAATAGTTGAAAAGATTGGTACAACGTTTCTTCAATTCGATTTTATTTTGCAAATTTGGGCATGTTTTGCAAATAAATCAATCATGTTTCAATGAAAAACTTATCGGATCCCGAGATTTTGAAGACATTTGAGGAGCGAAGACCTATATTTCGTCCTTATGGACTGACATGTGAGAAGTGGGCTCCGCGCCCGATGGGCAAGTATGACCGTCATAATGAGATAGAGCTGAATCTGGTGCCTGACGGAAGCCTGTCGTATGTTTTTCATGACCGTATGATGAGTGTGCCGGCTGGACGTCTGACGATATTCTGGGGGCTTATTCCCCACAGGGTGGCCGGCGATGACGGAGTTGAGTATTATTATGTGGCTACGATTCCGTTGTATGTGTTTCTGAAGTGGAATCTGCCGGCTGGCTTTGTAAGAAATGTTCTTAACGGAGGCATGTTTTCCGATTCGTCTGACACTATGGGGACGATTGATGCCATGATGTTTGAGCGATGGTGTGATGATCTGCTCTCGGATAGGGTCGATCCGGTCGGGCTTGAGTTACAGGCCAGGATGCTACGCTTGTCGGAAAATTATGTGGAGTGTGGTGTCGGAGAAGGGATGCGCCAGAGTGATGTCGGAAAGATTGCCGATATGGCCATGTACATTGCGCGAAATTATAACAGGACGTTGCGTATATCTGATATCGGTTGTGCGGTAGGGTTGAATGCTGATTATGCCAATAGTGTGTTCAAAAGGGCGTTTGGCCATACTTTGCTCGAACATGTGATGCTGGAGCGTATCACACATGCCCAGCGGCAGTTGATTACTACTACAGACAGCGTGTTGCAGATAGCTTATGACTGCGGATTCGGCTCGGTGAGCCGCTTTAATGTGACATTCAGGAAGATTAATGGCTGTACACCTCGAGAGTACAGGTATCGGCATTCTTCGTAAAGTTTAAAAGAGTTAAGGCAAGTAGCGCGGGAGTTTCTTATAGGTTGGGATAAATCCCAGCCACAAAAACTCCCGCGCTACTTGCCTTAACTCTTTAAACCATAGAAAAAACTCTAAGCCTTCCGGATATAGTCGACAATCCAGCCGCCCACTTCGCGGGTGCCGTATGCGGGGCCGCCGGCTACCTGGATTTCGGGGGTGCGGACATTGGCGTCGAGCGAAGCGTTGACAGCACGGCGTATGAGCGCGCCCTCTTCGAGTAAGTCGAAGTGCTCGAAGAGCATGGCCACGGAGAGTATCTGAGCCAGAGGGTTGGCGATGTTCTGGCCCTTGGCCTGGGGCCAAGAGCCGTGGATGGGCTCGAAGACTGGTGTCTTATCGCCTGTGGAGGCCGAGGGGAGGAGTCCCATGGAGCCCGAGATGACGGAGCCTTCGTCAGTGAGGATGTCGCCAAAGGTGTTTTCGGTGACCATTACGTCAAAAAAGCGAGGGTCCTGTATCATGCGCATGGCGGCATTGTCGACATACATGAAGTCGGTCTGCACGTCTGGATACTGCGGGGCCATCTCCTGGGCTACTTTGCGCCACAAGCGCGAGGAAGCCAGCACATTGGCCTTGTCGACTACGGTGAGGTGGCGGCGACGGCGGCGCGCATAGTCGTAGGCCACGCGGAGTATGCGCTCTATCTCGGCGCGGGTGTAGGCGTTGGTGTCGTAGGCGCGGTCGTCACCCTCGAGTTTCTCACCGAAATACATGCCGCCGGTGAGCTCGCGGATGCATACGAAGTCGGCTCCCTCGACAAGTTCTTTGCGCAGGGGCGACATGTGTATGAGGCAGTCGAAAGTCTCGACGGGGCGTATGTTGGCAAAGAGACCGAGCTTCTTGCGCATGGCCAGGAGACCCTGCTCGGGACGCACCTTGGCGTTGGGGTTGTTGTCAAACTTAGGGTCTCCTACGGCCGAGAAGAGCACGGCATCGGCCCACAGGCATGTCTGATAGGTGTCTTCTGGGAAAGGGCCGCCAGTCTTGTCGATGGCGTCGGCTCCGCAGAGAGCGTAACGATACTCGACGTTGTGGCCGAATTTTTCGCAGACGGCCGACATTACGTCGACGCCCTGCACTGATATTTCGGGGCCTATGCCGTCGCCGGGGAGAACTGCTATTTTGAAATCCATAGTTGCTGTAATATTTGGGGGTGATTGGGTTTGTTTCTTAATGATTGTCAGTATGGGCGCGCGGAGCTATATCTGGATGAGATTGAGCATCTTGACGGTCGCCTGTATGGCCGATTCGGTCTGGTCGGCGTCAAGCCCGCGGGTCTTGATTACGGTGTCCTGGTAATTCCAGGTGATTACGGTGTGCACGAGGGCATCGGTGCGTCCGCCGGGAGGGATGTTGACGGTGTAGTTGGCCAGTGTCGGGAAGGGGCGGCCGAGCCTTGATGTGTAGATGTTGCGCACGGCTTTCATGAACGCGTCAAACTGTCCGTCGCCCGCGGCCGAGTCCTGATATTCCTCCCCGTCGATAATGAGTTTGACGGTGGCGGTCGGGCGCAGTCCCTGAGAGAGATTGAGCGCGTAGTTGGCTACCGATACTCTCGACGGTATGGTGGCGTGTTTGAGCACGTCGGCCACGATGAAGGGGAGGTCGCTCTGGGTGACTATCTCTTTTTTGTCGCCGAGGTGAGTGATGCGTTCGGTGATTTTGCGTATGTCCTCTTCGGGAAGCTCTATGCCGAGAGCCTCGAGATTCTTGCGTATGTTGGCTTTGCCTGAGGTCTTGCCGAGGGCATATTCGCGTTCGCGGCCGAAGCGTTCGGGCAGCAGAGCGTTGTAATAGAGCTTGTGTTTGTTGTCGCCGTCGGCGTGGACTCCGGCACACTGGGTGAAGACGCTCTCGCCGATAATGGGCTTGTTGGGAGGGACTATGATGCCCGAGAACGACTCGACGATATGGCTGACCTTGTTAATTTTGCTTTCGTCTATGCCTGTGGAGGCCTGGAGCTGGTCGTGGATGACTGTGACCGCGCTGGAGAGTGTGGCGTTGCCGGCTCGCTCGCCCAGACCATTGACGGTGCAGTGCACGCCTTGGGCTCCGCCCTTGACGGCCGCGAAGACATTGGCCGTGGCCAGGTCGTAGTCGTTGTGGGCGTGAAAGTCAAATCTCACTCCGGGATAACGTTTCACCATGTCGTGGACATAGGAGAGGGTGTCGTAGGGGTTGAGGACTCCCAGTGTGTCGGGTAGCATGAACCGCTCGACGGGCAGATGACGGAGGGCGTCCATCATGGCGAATACGTAGTCGCGCGACTGTTTCATGCCGTTGCTCCAGTCCTCAAGATAGAGGTTGACCTTGAGGCCGGCGGCTGTGGCGCGGTTCACTTCGGCGGTGACGCGCTCGAAGTGTCGGGCCGGAGTCTGGCCGAGCTGCAGGCGGCAGTGACGCTCCGAGCCTTTGGCCAGAAGATTGATGACGCGTCCGCCGGCACGGGTAATCCAGTCGACCGACTGTCCGCCGTCGAGAAATCCGAGTACCTCGATGGCTTCGAGGCGTCCGATGCCTGATGCCCAGGCGCAGATTTTGCCCACGGTGTCGAGCTCGCCGTCAGAGACGCGGGCCGATGCCACTTCGATGCGCGGGACGTGGAGCTCGTTGAGCAGCAGACGCGTGATGGTCATCTTCTCGGCTGTGGAGAATGACACTCCCGAGGTCTGCTCGCCGTCGCGCAGGGTGGTATCCATTATTTCGACGGTCATGCCACGGTTCACTGTCGGTTGGCTTCAAAGAATTCTATATCGGCTTTTTTGGAGAGGAGATACTCCACGTCGTCGAGGCCTTCGCTGAGACATTGTTTCTTGTAGGGGTTGATGTCGAATGTCTCCGACGAGCCTGTGGCGAGGTTGGTGATGGTCTGCGAGGGAAGGTCGACTTTGACCTGCGTTGTGGGGTCAGAGGCGATGGAGGCGAAGAGTTCGGCCAGAAACTGCTCGCTGACGGTGACGGGGAGCACGAAGCAGTTGAGCTCGTTTTGCTTGTGGATGTCGGCAAAGAAACTCGAGACAACCACGCGGAATCCGTAGTCGTGTATGGCCCATGCGGCATGTTCGCGCGAGGAGCCCGAGCCGAAGTTTTTGCCGGCCACGAGTATGCATCCCGAGTAGGTCGGGTCGTTGAGCACGAACGATTCTATCGGGCGGCCCTCTTTGTCGTAACGCCAGTCACGGAAGAGGTTGTCGCCGAATCCTTCGCGCGAGGTGGCTTTGAGGAAGCGGGCGGGTATTATCTGGTCGGTGTCGACGTTCTCCATCGGCAGGGGAACGCATGACGATATGATGGTGGTGAATTTTTCTTTCATACTTTTGGTGTGTTGTGTGTCACGTAAACCGGTCGCCCTTGGATGCCTTCATCCAAGGGATTGGGCTGCGGTGTCCGAGGGGTAGGATTACGCGGCGATGGTCAGAGTGTGCGTGGGTCGGTGATGCAGCCTGTCACGGCGGCCGCTGCCGCTACGAGCGGACCGGCGAGAATGGTGCGCGCGCCGGGACCCTGACGGCCCTCGAAGTTGCGGTTGGAGGTCGAGACAGCCAGGCGGCCTGCGGGTATCTTGTCATCGTTCATGGCCAGACAAGCCGAGCAGCCGGGCTGGCGCAGTTCAAAGCCTGCTTCGGCCAGGATTTTGTCGAGACCTTCCTCTCGTATCTGTCTGTCGACGTTCCATGAGCCGGGCACAAGCCAGGCGGTGACTCCGGGAGCTTTGCGGCGTCCTTTGACAAAGCCGGCAAAGGCGCGGAAGTCCTCGATGCGTCCGTTGGTGCATGAACCGAGAAATACGTAGTCGACCGGAGTGCCGATGAGATTTTGCCCTACTTTAAATCCCATGTAGTCGAGGGCTTTCTCAAACGATATGCGTCCCTGCTCGTCGGAGGGGTCGGGAGCGGGGATGTTCTCGGTGATGCCTATGCCCATGCCGGGGTTGGTGCCGTAGGTGATGCGCGGCTCGATGTCGGCGGCGTCAAAACGCACCTCGCGGTCAAAGACAGCTCCCTCGTCAGTGTGGAGCGTGCGCCAGTAGGCGAGGGCTTTGTCCCAGTCATCGCCTTTGGGGGCAAACTCGCGTCCGCGCACGTATTCAAACGTCTTTTCGTCGGGAGCTATCATGCCTCCTCTAGCTCCCATCTCGATGGAGAGGTTGCAGAGAGTCATGCGCTCTTCCATCGATAGGGCGCGTATGGCTTCGCCGGCATATTCTACAAAATAGCCTGTTGCTCCGCCGGTAGTCATCTGAGCGATGATGTAGAGGGCGATGTCTTTGGCCGTGACTCTGGAGCGGAGAGTGCCGTCGACGGTGATGCGCATCTTTTTGGGTTTGGGCTGGATGATACACTGCGAGGCGAGCACCATCTCTACTTCAGAGGTGCCGATGCCGAAAGCCACTGCTCCGAGGGCTCCGTGGGTGGAGGTGTGTGAGTCACCGCAGACGAGTGTCTGGCCGGGGAGGGTGAGGCCGTTTTCGGGGCCGATGACGTGTATGATGCCGTTTTTGGGGTGGCCGAGTCCGTAGAGCGTGACACCAAACTCGGTGGCGTTGCGGGTAAGGGTGTCGACTTGGTTGCGCGACACAGGGTCGGCTATAGGCCGGTCCTGGTTGATGGTGGGGATATTATGGTCGGGCGAGCAGACGGTGCGCTCGGGACGCATCACTCTGATGCCGCGGCGACGCAATCCCTCAAAGGCCTGGGGACTGGTGACTTCGTGGCAGTAGTGGCGGTCGATGTAGAGCTGGTCGGGTCCGTCGGGGATGCGGTTGACTACGTGGGCATCCCATATTTTATCGAATAGTGTCTGTGGCATGGGCTTATCGGGAGGGGTAAAAATTAAACTTTAACCCTTAAAAATTTTAATCTGTTATCTTACAAACTTATTGATGGCGTCGATAAAGGCTTCGGCACTGGCGGCCACGATGTCGGTATTGGCCGAGAATCCATAGTATGACACACCGTCGTGCTCGACAGTCATGTGCACCTTGCCGATGTCGTTGCTTCCCTTGTTGATGGCTTGGATCAGGAACTCCTTGACAAGCATCCTGCGGCGTATGATAATCTTGATGGCCGAGATGGCAGCGTCGACAGGACCGTTGCCCGAGGCGCAGGCCTCGAATTTTTCGCCGGCGATGTCGAGCCCGACACTTGCCACCGAGTGCACGCCGACACCCGAGGTGACCTGGAGAAAGTCGAGCTTGATGCGAGATGAGGCTTTGCGGTGCTGGCCGGCTATCATGAGCACATCGTCATCATTGATTTCCTTCTTGCGGTCGGCGAGTTTGAGAAACTCTTCATAGGCCTTGTCGAGCTGTTCGGACGAGAGTTCACATCCGAGCACGTGCAGGCGGTGCTTGAGAGCGGCGCGTCCGCTGCGGGCGGTGAGCACGATTGAGTTTTCGTCGATACCTACATCCTTGGGGTCGATAATCTCGTAGCTCTCGCGGTTTTTGAGCACACCGTCCTGGTGTATGCCCGAAGAGTGGGCGAAGGCGTTGCGTCCGACTATGGCTTTGTTGGGCTGCACGGGCATGTTCATGAGGCTCGACACGAGACGGCTGATGCCGGTGATTTTGGTCGAGTTGATATTGGTGTCGATGCCGAGCTCGCGGTGGGAGCGAAATGCCATCACCACTTCCTCGAGAGCAGTGTTGCCGGCACGCTCACCGATGCCGTTGATGGTGACTTCGGCCTGACGTGCTCCGTTGATGATGCCCGACACGGTGTTGGCCGTTGCCATGCCCAGGTCGTTGTGGCAATGGGTGGCGATGGTCACTTTGTCGATGCCGTCCACGTGGTCGAAGAGATATTTGATTTTGGCACCGAATTCGGCCGGCAGGCAGTAGCCGGTGGTGTCGGGGATGTTGATGACGGTGGCTCCGGCCTTGATTACGGCCTCGACCACGCGGGCGAGATATTCATTGTCGGTGCGGCCGGCGTCCTCGGCGTAAAACTGCACATCCTCCACAAACCGTTTGGCATAGCTTACGGCTCTGACGGCGCGCTCGATGATTTCCTCGCGTGTGGAGTTGAATTTGTAGCGTATGTGCGGGTCGGATGTGCCGATGCCTGTGTGTATACGGGGATGTTTGGCATATTTGAGGGCGTCGGCTGCCACGCGGATGTCGTTTTCGACAGCGCGCGTGAGGGCGCATATGGTTGGCCATGTCACAGCCTTGGATATTTCAACCACTGAGTTGAAGTCGCCCGGGCTTGATACAGGAAATCCGGCTTCGATGACGTCGACTCCGAGAGTCTCGAGTGCTTTGGCTACCTCAATCTTTTCTACCGTATTAAGCTGGCATCCCGGCACCTGCTCACCGTCTCGGAGCGTGGTGTCGAATATGTAAAGTCTGTCGCTCATAATCGTAAAATTTTATCCTATTGGAGCGCAAAGATAGTAATTATTTACTTATTTCCATAATTTGCTTAAAATTTTTAAGAAAACGAGTCGGGATGAACCGTCACGCGCCTCCCGGTAGCCTTTTGCCGGAAGACGCGTGACGGAGCCGTATATATGACAGATGCCGCCAAAGGTGGTGAGACCTTTGGCGGCGTCTGATTTATAATCAAGCTATATGCTTAGTCCTGGTTGAGATTAACGCGCTTGAAGTCAACGACAACAAGACCCTTCTGGGTGTTGTCGAGGAACTGTCCTACAGTGAGTTTGCTGTCCTGAACATATTCCTGCTCCATGAGGCAAGACTCCTTGAAGAACTTGTTGAGGCGGCCGTTGGCGATGTTCTGGATCATAGCCTCGGGGAGATTGGCAGCCTTGGCCTCAGAGGTGGTCTTGATGATTTCGCGGCCCTTGGCAGCGTCTTCTTCGGTGATCCAGCCCTTTGAGATGTTTGACTCGATGTGGTCCTCTGAGTCGAAGTGGTTGGGGTTGAGGCCGGCCTTCTTGAGAGCGGCTTCAACAGCCTTGCGCACCTGCTCCTGCTTGGTTTTCTCGACAGCGACAGCGATTTCCTGGTCGATAGTGGCCTGGGGTACGTCGTTGCGTGAAACGGCTACAGGGTTCATGGAAGCGATCTGCATGCACACCTCGCGGCCTATCTGGGTGTCAACGCCCTCGAGGTTGAAGCCTACGATAGCGGCGAGCTTGTTGTTGAAGTGGTTGTAAGCTGCTGTGGTAGCGGCCTCAACTACTGCATATGCGCCGATCTCGGTCTTTTCGCCGGTCTTGCCGCTCTCCTCGGTGATGAGGTCAGCGACAGTCTGTCCGTCAACAGTGAAGGCTTTGAGCTCTTCGGCTGTCTTGAACTTGTTGTCCATGGCGATGTCCATGAGCTTGTTGGCGAGGGCTACGAAGCCGGCGTTCTTGGCAACGAAGTCAGTCTCGCAGTTGAGTGCGAGGATTGCGGCAAACTTGCCGTCGGTCTTGGCGATAACGACGCCTTCGGAAGCCTGACGGTCTTCGCGCTTGGCTGCTACTGCCTGACCCTTCTTGCGAAGAATCTCGACAGCTGCCTCGATGTCACCGTCGGTCTCGGCGAGAGCTTTTTTGCAGTCCATCAGGCCGGCACTTGTGAGGTTGCGCAGCTTGGTGATATCTGCCATTGTAACTGCCATAATTATATAGTTTTTGGTAGTTCTTGAATAGGGTTAATTAGAGGGGATGAGGAGAGGGGGTGGTGACTGAAATTATTCAGCCACTTCGGCGGGAGCCTCTTCAGCAGCGGGAGCTTCGGCAGCGGGAGCCTCGGCATCGCGGCGGCTTACACGACGGCGGTTGTCGCGGCGGGGAGCCTCACCGTTCTCCGACGAAGCCTTCTCGTCGGCCTTCTCTACCTTGCGCTCTGCGAGACCTTCGTTGATGGCGTCGCATACGGTGGAGAGGATGAGGTCGATCGACTTGGATGCGTCGTCGTTGGCGGGGATTACGTAGTCTACGTCGTTGGGGTTGGAGTTGGTGTCGACGATAGCGAATACGGGTATGCCCAGACGGTTGGCCTCAGCTACGGCGATGTGCTCCTTGCATACGTCCACTACGAAGAGGGCCGAGGGGAGACGGTTGAGGTCGGCGATAGAGCCGAGGTTCTTCTCGAGCTTGTTGCGCTGACGGGTGATCTGGAGCTTCTCGCGCTTGGAGAGGTTGTCAAATGTGCCGTCCTTGGCCATCTTGTCGATGGAGGCCATCTTCTTCACAGCCTTGCGGATTGTGGGGAAGTTGGTGAGCATACCGCCGGGCCAGCGTTCGATAACGTAGGGCATGCCTACGCTCTTGGCCTTCTCGGCGAGGATTTCCTTGGCCTGCTTCTTGGTGGCTACGAAGAGAATCTTCTTGCCGCTCTTGGCGAAGTTGCGCAGCACGTTGGCGGCGTCTTCGAGCTTGGCCTGGGTCTTATAGAGGTCGATGATGTGGATACCGTTGCGCTCCATAAAGATGTAAGGAGCCATGGCAGGATTCCATTTTCTTTTCATGTGGCCAAAATGGCATCCTGCTTCGAGGAGTTGGTCGAAATTGGGTGTTGACATGATGTGTCGGTTGTTGTTTACGTTCTTTTTGAAATTACAACCCTGGGGTAGGGAACGTGTCCATCTCCGGGGTTTAGATGCTAAACACTATATATCGCTATGCGCGAATCAGGCTCTGTAAGCGTGTAACAATATTAACGCTTGGAGAACTGGAAACGCTTGCGTGCTTTGGGACGACCGGGCTTCTTGCGCTCTACGACGCGAGGGTCGCGGGTCATGAAGCCTTCGGCACGGAGCGCGCTCTTGTCCTCGGGGTTGATCTTCACGAGGGCGCGGGCGATGGCGAGACGGAGAGCCTCGGCCTGACCTTTGTAACCGCCGCCGTTGAGGTTGACTTTGATGTCATACTTCTCGGCCTGCTCGAGTGTCAGGAGGGGCTGCTTTACGATGTACTGAAGGATGGAAGAGGGGAAGTATACTTCGAGGGGACGCTTGTTGATGGTGATTTGTCCGTTGCCTTCCTTCACGATTACGCGTGCTACGGCGGCCTTGCGGCGGCCTACTGCATTAACTGATTCCATTCTTCGTGTTATTTGATTTTGTTAATATCGATGAGTTCGGGGTTCTGAGCCTCATGGGGATGGTTGGGACCATTGTAAACGTGCATGTTCTCGATGATGGCACGGCCAAGACGATTCTTGGGGAGCATGCCTTTTACCACCTTTATAAACAGGGGATGGTAGCCGGGCTTAACATGCTTGTTGAGTGATTTCTTCATCATGACCTCGGGGGTCGAGACGCGCTGACCGCCGGGATAGCCGGTGTAAGAGAGGTACTCACGGTCGGTCCATTTCTTGCCGGTGAGCTTTACCTTGTCGGCGTTGATGACAATTACGTTGTCGCCACACTCCATGTTGGGTGAGTAGCTCGGCTTGTTTTTGCCGCGCAGGATGAGGGCGATGGTGGCGCAGAGACGGCCGAGTACCTGGTCGGTCGCATCGATTACGACCCACTTGTGCTCAACGCTCTGGGCGTTGGGTGTAAGGGTCTTGTAGCTTAAAGTATCCACGTTTTAATGCTTAATTAATAGATAGTTACTGTTGCAGCCGTGGCTCTCGTCGCTTGGCCAGAAGCTCGGATGGCCCGTGCCGCGGATTATTAATTGGACATAATCGGACTGCAAAGGTAGTGATTTTCTAAGGATTATCAATGTGTGGTTAAGTATTATTAACATTTGTGAAGCTGTGGCGGGGTGCTGAAAGTGCGGTGTCGTAACTTTTTTTGACTTTCAAATTGAATTATTTTCTTGTGCTGTCGGTTGCGAATTGTGCGGCCTCGGTGAGAATGTGATTATAAACGTGAAGCAGATGGCTATAAAGTAGGCGGTTAGGATGTGAGATGAGGCGAGGTGATGTTTTGCAGTTGACTTTTTTTTACATACTTTTGCAGGGTAATAAATCTAATCTCTATGGTGCTCCTCTCAAAGAAACTATGGATGTCATCGCGCGATTATGTGATAATCGTTTTGGCCCTGTGTCTTTTCGGCTTCGGATTTTCGGCTTTTATTCTGCCTGAAAAGGTGGTCATGGGCGGTGTGACCGGCATCGGCACGATCGCTTATCTTATCACAGGCAAGACTTATATGATTGGAGTCACGCAGTATGCCATCAATCTCGCTCTGCTCGGTTTTGCCTATTTTATCGTAGGCAAGCAGTTTGTGATAAAGACTATATTCGGTGCGACGGTGGTGTCGGCGGTGGTCACTATAATGCCTCCGCTGTTTGACGGGCCTCTGGTGCCCGGCCAGCCGTTTATGAATGTGTGTCTGGGCGCAATCCTTACGGGCATAGCTCTCGGTCTGGTGTTTATACACAACGGCAGTACGGGCGGCACCGACATCGTGGCGGCCATTGTAGCCAAGCGCACAAATGTGACCATCGGACGCACCATGCTCTATGTCGATTTCGGCATCATCTCCTCGTCTTACCTTTTTACCCACGATGTGGCCAAGGTGCTTTATGGATTTGTGGTGCTGATCATAGTGTCCTATATGGTCGACATGGTCATCAATACCAACCGTCAGGCAGTGCAGTTTTTGATAATCTCTCCGCTGTGGGAGCGCATTGCCACGGCGGTCAACCAGCATGCTCGGCGCGGTGTCACCGTGATGAACGGCATGGGATGGTATACCAAGCATGACATAAAGATACTCCTTATAGTGTGTCGCAAGATTGAGTCGGTGACTATTTTCCGCATAGTCAAGAGCATCGACCAGACGGCATTTATAACCCAGGCCAATGTCAATGGCGTGTATGGCCAGGGGTTTGACGAATTGAAGTTTAAGCAGGATGCTAAGCTCCGTGAGGAATTTCAGCAGGCCGAGTGTATAATGGAATCCGGATCCGCCTCCGATGATGTAGCGGCCGCACCCTCTGCAACGCAGCCGTAGTCGTTATCGTAACCGCGGGATGATAATAAGTAGAATTTGCGAAGTTCGGAATGAAGGAAGGCTATCACCCTGTGGTGATAGCCTTCTGTCTTACTTATTGTCCGTTATTTTAAGTCTGTCAGGTGATGTCTCTTACTTGTCGAGCAGTCCGTAGTTCTTGAATATGCGGGTGATGGTCTCGAGAGCGCGGTCCACCTGCTCCATGGTGTGTGTCGCCATGAGGCTGAACCGGATGAGAGTGTCGGAGGGTGCTACTGCGGGCGACACCACGGGGTTGACAAAGATGCCTTCGTTGAGAAGGTCGCGGGTGATGGCGAATGTCTTGAAGTCGTCGCGGATGAAGAGCGGGATGATTGGAGTCGAGGTGTTGCCGATCTCAAATCCGGCTTCGCGAAATCCGTCAAGAGCATGGTTGGTGAGCTTCCAGAGGTTTTCCTGACGCTCGGGCTCGGTCTGCATGATTTCGAGGGCCTTGAGTGCGGCTGCGGTCGATGCGGGTGTGATGCTCGCGGTGAAGATGTAGGAGCGAGAGTGGTGGCGCAGGAAGTTGGTGATTTCCTTGTTGGTGGCGATGAATCCTCCGAGTGAAGCAAACGATTTGGAGAATGTACCCATGATAAGGTCTACGTCGTCGGCCACACCATAGTGGTGACACACTCCGCGTCCGCCTTCGCCGAAGACTCCGATGCCGTGGGCTTCGTCGATCATGACGCTTGCGTTGTATTGCTTGGCCAGGCGCACCATCTCCTTGACATTGGCTACGTCACCTTCCATGGAGAACACGCTGTCGCTCACGATGAGCTTCACCTTGTCGGGGTCGCATTTCTTGAGCTGTTTCTCGAGCGACTCCATGTCGTTGTGCTTGTATTTGAGTTGCTGGCTGAACGAGAGGCGGCGGCCTTCGATGATCGAGGCGTGGTCTTGCTCGTCCCAGAGTATGTAGTCCTCGCGGCCGGTGAGTGAGGAGACTACGCCGAGGTTTACTTCAAAACCTGTGGAGTAGACCATCACGTCCTCCTTGCCGATATATTCGGCGAGGCGTGCTTCGAGTTCTTTGTGGATGTCAAGGGTGCCGTTGAGAAACGGAGATCCGGCACAGCCTGTGCCATATTTGCGTGTGGCTTCAATGGCGGCTTCCTTGATGCGGGGGTCGTTGACAAGGCCTGTGTAGCAGTTTGACCCGAACATCAGCACTTTCTTTCCGTTAATTATCACCTCGGGGTCCTGTTCGCTCGAGATGGCCCTGAAGTATGGGTATACGCCGGCAGCTTTGGCCTGCTGAGGGGCTGTGTACTTGCTGAGTTTCTCCTGAAGTAAATTCATCTTGTAAAATCCTGTGACAAATATGTCATGTGACGATTGGTGCAGGCTTGTTTTCTCGCTTGCAGGGGGCAAAGGTAGAAATTTTTTCACATTTTACCCCGTTTTGCATCGTTCTAAAAGTGTTAATTTATTGAAACGGGGCTTTGTGCACCCCTTTTTGACGTCTTTACAGGCCATTTTGGACACGATTATTCTCTTTTTTTGTGTACTTTTGTGTCAAAATTATAGATATTATGGAAAAAGACACTGCATCCGTGCAGCCAAGGCCGGTGAAGCGCACCGTACTCGATTATGACGATATCGTGGAGATGATACCTTTCTTCAAGGGAAAGTCTCGGCTCGTGGAGCGGCTTATGAAGATGCTTTCTATCGATAAGGTCAACTGGATTCACGATCATAATTTTGATACGCCCGGGCCGCAGTTCTGCCGCGGACTGCTGAATGACCTCGACATAAAGCTGCGTATCGACAACGAACAGCTACTCGACAATCTGCCCGAAGGACCCTTCATCACGGTGAGCAATCACCCCTTTGGTGCGCTCGACGGCATCACGCTTATTGACATCATTGGCTCGCGCAGACCCGAATATAAGGTAATGGTCAACATGATACTCAACCATATTACCGCCATGCGCCCCAACTTCATAGCCGTCGACCAGACCGCCAGCGACGACCCGGCCAAGAAGGCTGTGTCAATGAGAGGCATCAAGGAGGCCATGATGCAGGTGCGCAAAGGCCAGCCTATAGGTTTCTTTCCGGCCGGCGCGGTGGGCAACTACAACCGCCACCTCCGTTTTGAGGACCGCGAGTGGCAGCCTGTGGTCATACGTCTCATCAGTCAGCTCGGTGTGCCGGTGATACCCATCTTCTTTCACGGCTACAACAGTCTGTGGTTTCGTCTGCTCGGCATCATCAGTTGGCAGTTGCGCACATTCCGCCTGCCGGCAGAGGTGTTCCGCCGCAAGGGTGACACGCTCCACATCTCGGTGGGCGACATTATCACCCCTGAGGAAATCAAGGCTCACAGCACTTCTATACCCGAATTGGGCGAGTGGCTCAAGGCCAAGACTTACGCTCTTAAGAAACTTAAATAGACCAATCTTTATAGGAGTGTGTGCCTGAACGGCACATTACCCGATACATTATATAATATAGTAATATGGAACTTCAGCGACTCGACTATCCTCCGCAGGTAGAGCGTGCCAGGCAGCGGTTTGGCATCGTGGGCAATTCGCCCGCGCTCATGGAGTCCATAGCGCGTGCCGTGCAGGTGGCTCCCATTGACCTGTCGGTGCTCGTGACGGGCGAGAGCGGCACGGGCAAGGAATTTTTTCCAAAGATTATTCATGAGTTTTCGCCACGCAAGCATTCTCGTTACATAGCGGTCAACTGCGGAGCCATCCCCGAGGGCACTATCGACTCAGAACTTTTCGGTCACGAAAAAGGTGCGTTTACCGGTGCGGTGGCCACCCGCAAGGGCTATTTTGAGGAAGCCGACGGCGGCACTATATTTCTCGACGAGGTGGCCGAGCTTCCTCTCACCACCCAGGCGCGTTTGCTGAGAGTGCTGGAGAGCGGCGAGTTTATCAAGGTCGGCTCATCGACAGTGCAGCGTGCCAATGTGCGTATCGTGGCGGCCACCAATGTCGACATGGCTAGGGCTGTGGCCGAAGGTCGTTTTCGCGAAGACCTTTACTACCGCCTTTCGACCGTCTCTATCTCCATTCCCCCGTTGCGCGACCGCGGAGGTGACATACTGCTGCTCTCGCGTAAGTTTGCAGCAGATTTTGCCGAGCGTTACACCATGCCGCGCATCTCGTTTGACGACACAGCCCGTCAGTTGCTCATGGCCTATCGCTGGCCCGGCAATGTGCGCCAGCTTAAAAATGTGGTCGAGCAGATGGCCCTGTTTCATGCCGGCGAGACTGTCGACTCATCGCTCCTTCGTCCCTATCTTCCGGGCTACGGAGCCGGACTTGCCACTATTCCCGGCGGTCGGTCAGACCAGCCTCACGACTATGTCGTAGAGCGCGAGATGCTTCTGGGTATGGTGATGCGTCTTCAGCAGCAGATTGACTCGCTATCTGAGCGTCTTGACCGCATGTCGCAGCATAGCGATGCGCGTTTTGTCGACTCCTTCGAGCCCGAGAGGATGTCGTCCGCGCCAACCCGCTCGATAGTCAAGTTTGAACCATTCTGCTCGCCGTTGTCGGCACCCTCGCCGGTAAGCGAACGTACAGGCGACGCCTACGAAGACGTGTCACCGGCCACGCTCGAGGATACCGAGCGCGAGACCATACGTCGCGCACTTGAGCGCAATGGTGGCCGTCGCAAGGCTACAGCTGCCGAACTCAATATCTCCGAACGCACCCTCTACCGTAAAATCAAGGAATACGGCATGGAATAGCCTCAAATATAAAGTATAAGAAATGCCCGACCAACATTCCCTCCCGATGATGTCGGCAGGCATCCCCGACATTACCCTATCCCGACATCGTCGGTAAATGTGGACCAATATCCCCCTCCCGATGATGTCGGCAAGATGTCCCGGCAGGGACATAAGGAGATTGATAGCCGTAAGCACCCTGAGCCTGGAAGGCTCAGGGTGCTTACGGTATTAGGAATCGACGAAGGAGGTGTCTGAAAGACACCTTGTTACATGTATGACCGTCAATACATCCTCAAGATGCTATTGCTGCTTATTCAATCTGATGAAGCGCGCACCGGTGAGATTGCGGTTCTTGCGCATATACTCAGACAGAGGCAACTGGTCAATTGTGACCTTTCCGGCCTTTGACGAAGCGTGTAGAAGATAAGGCACACCCTCTTTCATCACCACAATACCGATATGGCTCACGTCAAGACCGGGCGTCTTGGTCGTAAAAGCTATTATATCCCCCTCTTTAAGCCGCGAAGCCATCTTTTTGGACATCAGGTCGGCACTCTTTATATAAGGAAAACGGTGGGAACGATAGCCGACCTCACAATTTTTTATTTTTTCATACACAGCATCATCATCCATGGCTGGATACGCATCCCGGTGATTTGACATGTAGTCGAGCGTCTTGACCTGATATAAAGCTCCCGGAATACGGTCGGTGACCTCTCGGAGTATACCGCGGTGAGTATTATCGACAATCCAGTCACTGATATAATGAAGTCGCGAGCTGTAGCCGTCCACACGTCCCTGGCGATAACGGAGCTGTTGCAGGTTGTATAGAAAATCCTGCCACGAATTTCTGTTTTCATCAATTGTCATAGCCAAGGCAGCCACAGTCTCGACAAACGTCGTGCAATCCATCCCGTCGAAATTCACCGTGAGAGTCTCGGGCGAACCCTCGAGAGTAGCGGCAACGTAAGTGGTCCCGATGAATTTTTCGCCTATTGCCACCATGAGGCCGTTGACGTCAGAGACATCCTGTCGGGAGACCTCGTTCAATATATTATTGATGCGCGTGGTGTCCGCATCCTCGTTGTGCCATCTCACCATGCCTGGCGTGGCTGCATGGATAGTGAGCGGAAGAGCCGAGCAAATGACGGCCGTTATATATAATAAAGTGGCAAGGCGTTTCTTCATGACTTTAATTTTTTTGAATACCGACGGTGGTCATTGGTTACAGTCGGGTGGTGAGGTTAAATAATATGGCGCGGATTGAAAAAATCTATCCGTAAGCAGTGTTTTTTGCGTTGGAGAGCATTTTCAATCGATAGCTCAAAATTAGCAAAAATCCTCCACAAAACCTGCTAAAAACGGCCTAAAACCCGCTTTTTTGCAAAAGTTCACCCGAAAAGTGTTAAATTAGTGTTAAAATAGTGCGAAAAACTTGCATGGAATCAAAAAAGGCTCTACCTTTGCAGAGCTTTTCCGAAAGAGATACGGCAAAGCTGAGAACATTGAAAGAATTGCAACGATAGAAGTAGTACAAGAGACGAGCCTATCTGTCTTCAGTGAGGACAGATATGGAAAATAAAAGTTCTCTGTCAATTTTCCACCCAAGGAAAAAACAACGATACAAAAGATCCGGCGTTTACGAGACAATCGAGTCCGCTGGGCATCACGCCCGCAAGGGAAGTGAGGGATACCTTCTCCGCGAAAGCAACAACAAATGAATTTTTTGTTTGTCGCATTTTGATTTTTGAAAGAAAATAGAAATAGATAAACAACAACGGAGAGTTTGATCCTGGCTCAGGATGAACGCTAGCGACAGGCTTAACACATGCAAGTCGAGGGGCAGCGGGGTAGTGCTTGCACTACTGCCGGCGACCGGCGCACGGGTGAGTAACACGTATGGAACCTGCCCGCAGCAGGGGGATAAGCGGAAGAAATTCCGTCTAATACCGCGTAACAACGTTGGGAGGCATCTCCCGATGTTTAAAGATTTATCGGCTGCGGATGGCCATGCGGCGCATTAGCTAGTCGGCGGGGTAACGGCCCACCGAGGCGACGATGCGTAGGGGTTCTGAGAGGAAGGTCCCCCACACTGGTACTGAGACACGGACCAGACTCCTACGGGAGGCAGCAGTGAGGAATATTGGTCAATGGCCGAGAGGCTGAACCAGCCAAGTCGCGTGAGGGAAGACGGCCCTACGGGTTGTAAACCTCTTTTGTCGGGGAGCAAAGCGAGTCACGTGTGACTCATTGAGAGTACCCGAAGAAAAAGCATCGGCTAACTCCGTGCCAGCAGCCGCGGTAATACGGAGGATGCGAGCGTTATCCGGATTTATTGGGTTTAAAGGGTGCGCAGGCGGAGGTGCAAGTCAGCGGTCAAATTGCGGGGCTCAACCCCGTACTGCCGTTGAAACTGCATCCCTTGAGTGCGCGAGAAGTATGCGGAATGCGTGGTGTAGCGGTGAAATGCATAGATATCACGCAGAACTCCGATTGCGAAGGCAGCATACCGGCGCGCAACTGACGCTCATGCACGAAAGCGTGGGTATCGAACAGGATTAGATACCCTGGTAGTCCACGCAGTAAACGATGAACACTAACTGTTCGGCCAGAATGATGGCTGAGTGGTACAGCGAAAGCGTTAAGTGTTCCACCTGGGGAGTACGCCGGCAACGGTGAAACTCAAAGGAATTGACGGGGGCCCGCACAAGCGGAGGAACATGTGGTTTAATTCGATGATACGCGAGGAACCTTACCCGGGCTCAAACGACACAGGCATACTTTTGAAAGGAGGTAGCCCTACGGGGCCTGTGTCGAGGTGCTGCATGGTTGTCGTCAGCTCGTGCCGTGAGGTGTCGGCTTAAGTGCCATAACGAGCGCAACCCCTATCGCCAGTTACCATCAAGTCAAGTTGGGGACTCTGGCGAGACTGCCGGCGCAAGCTGTGAGGAAGGCGGGGATGACGTCAAATCAGCACGGCCCTTACGTCCGGGGCGACACACGTGTTACAATGGCAGGTACAGAGAGAAGCCAGGTGGCGACACCGCGCGGAACTCGAAAGCCTGTCTCAGTTCGGATCGGAGTCTGCAACCCGACTCCGTGAAGCTGGATTCGCTAGTAATCGCGCATCAGCCATGGCGCGGTGAATACGTTCCCGGGCCTTGTACACACCGCCCGTCAAGCCATGGAAGCCGGGAGTGCCTGAAGTATGCAACCGCAAGGAGCGTCCTAAGGTAAAACCGGTGACTGGGGCTAAGTCGTAACAAGGTAGCCGTACCGGAAGGTGCGGCTGGAACACCTCCTTTCTGGAGCGGAGCCGAAGGCTTTGCCTCCTTCCCCGAGTGACCCCGGGGGCTTGATTGCCCGCCCGGTCTTAAATATCGGCGACAGACGAACTATTGAAGAAACTTGACTACTGTTGTTGCAACCTCATACCGATCCCCGCCCAGGGAGGCGGATTCGTTCACGAGTCCTACACCGAGAGGGATCCGAGAGTCCCTTAGCTCAGTTGGTTAGAGCGCTACACTGATAATGTAGAGGTCGGCAGTTCAACTCTGCCAGGGACTACCATTAAGAGAGGACATTGACATACTGGAAAGCGAGCGTGATTCTACAGAATTAAGAATCGCGTGAAGCAAATCAAACACAACGAGTAACAATCATAAAAAAAACGAATCACTGAGGCTCGAGGCCGTCGAAGCGGAAGCTAAGGCGGACGAAAAGTCAGGTATGTGACACCGATTGTAACCAAGTAAAAAGGTCATAAAGAAAGGAGAGAAGGGCACATGAAGGATGCCTTGGCTCTCGGAGGCGACGAAGGACGTGATAAGCTGCGAAAAGCTGCGGGTAGGAGCAAATATCCTGTGATCCGCAGATGTCCGAATGGGGCAACCCGACACGGGCGACCGTGCCACCCTCCTTGACGGAGGGAGCTAACCCGGGGAACTGAAACATCTCAGTACCCGGAGGAAAAGAAAGTAAACCAACGATTGCGCAAGTAGTGGCGAGCGAACGCGCAAGAGCCCAAACCGGCGGTGTTTCGGCACCGACCGGGGTTGTAGGACCGTCAACAAATGGATAAGATAAAGTTAGCCGAATCCTCTGGAAAGAGGAGCCGCAGCGGGTGACAGCCCCGTAGGCGAAAACGGATTCTTGACAGAGACGGCACCTGAGTAAGCCGGGACACGAGAAATCCTGGCCGAATCCGCGGGGACCATCCCGTAAGGCTAAATACTACCGAGAGACCGATAGCGAACCAGTACCGTGAGGGAAAGGTGAAAAGAACCTCGAACAGAGGAGTGAAACAGCCCCTGAAATCATGTGCCTACAAGCGGTCGGAGCCACTTCGTGTGGTGACGGCGTGCCTTTTGCATAATGAACCTACGAGTTGCCGGCGGCGGCGAGGCTAAGGGTTTCAGACCCGGAGCCGAAGCGAAAGCGAGTCTGAACAAGGCGATGAGAGTCCCCGTCGGCAGACGCGAAACCAAGTGATCTACCCTTGGGCAGGATGAAGGTGAGGTAACACTCACTGGAGGTCCGAACCGGTAAGCGTTGAAAAGCTTTCGGATGACCTGAGGGTAGGAGTGAAAGGCCAATCAAACTTGGAGATAGCTCGTACTCCCCGAAATGCATTTAGGTGCAGCCTCGGGGCACAGTACCGTGGAGGTAGAGCGACTGATAGGATGCGAGGGCTTCACCGCCTATCAAGTCCTGACAAACTCCGAATGCCACGGCACGGTCCCCGGGAGTGAGGGCGCGGGTGCTAAGGTCCGCGTCCGAGAGAGGAACAACTCAGACCACCGTCTAAGGCCCCCAAATCCGGGCTAAGTTGAAGACAATAACGAGGTGGGACCGCAAGGACAGCTAGGATGTTGGCTTGGAAGCAGCCATTCATTTAAAGAGTGCGTAACAGCTCACTAGTCGAGTGGTCCCGCATGGATAATAATCGGGCATAAGTCCGGTGCCGAAGACGTGGAATCATGCTTTAAAGCATGATTGGTAGGGGAGCATTCCGGTAGCCGTCGAAGGAGAGGCGCGAGCCTTTCTGGAGGTCCCGGAAAAGCAAATGTAGGTATAAGTAACGACAAGGGGAGCGAGAAACTCCCCCGCCGTAAGACCAAGGGTTTCTGATCAACGCTAATCGGATCAGAGTCAGTCGGGACCTAAGGCACAGCCGCAAGGCGCAGCCGATGGAAGAAACGGTCAACATTCCGTTACTCGGTATGAGAGCGATGTGGAGACGGAGAAGTGACACTCCCGCGCACTGACGGAATAGTGCGTTAAACCGCGTAGGTATATTCCTTCCAGGCAAATCCGGAGGGGATGCTGAAACGGGACAGTACACCGAGCCCCCGGGCAAGGTGACAGCGGAGGTAATCCCGCTCCCGAGAAAATCCGCTAAGCATATCTCATATCGACCCGTACCCTAAACCGACACAGGTGGTCGGGTAGAACATACCAAGGCGCTCGAGAGATTCACGGTTAAGGAACTAGGCAAATTGACCCCGTAACTTCGGGATAAGGGGTCCCCTCCTCCTGGGAGGGGCGCAGAGAATAGGTCCAGGCAACTGTTTAACAAAAACACAGGGCTGTGCAAAATTGAAAGATGAAGAATACAGCCTGACACCTGCCCGGTGCCGGAAGGTTAAGAGGAGATGTCATCGCAAGAGAAGCATTGAATTGAAGCCCCGGTAAACGGCGGCCGTAACTATAACGGTCCTAAGGTAGCGAAATTCCTTGTCGGGTAAGTTCCGACCTGCACGAATGGTGTAATGATCCGGACACTGTCTCAACCGTGAGCTCGGTGAAATTGTAGTATCGGTGAAGATGCCGATTACCCGCAACGGGACGAAAAGACCCCGTGAACCTTTACTGCAGCTTAGCACTGGGACCGGGCGTGCGATGTGTAGGATAGTCAGGAGACAGCGAAGCGGTGACGCCAGTCATCGTGGAGTCGACGTTGAAATACTGACCTTTGCACGTTTGGTTTCTAACTCGCAGGAGCGAGGACACTGCTTGGTGGGTAGTTTGACTGGGGTGGTCGCCTCCAAAAGCGTAACGGAGGCTTCTAAAGGTGCGCTCAGGCCGATTGGTAACCGGCCGTAGAGTGTAATGGCACAAGCGCGCTTGACTGGGAGACCTACAAGTCGATCAGGTAGGAAACTAGAGCATAGTGATCCGGTGGTTCCGCATGGAAGGGCCATCGCTCAAAGGATAAAAGGTACTCCGGGGATAACAGGCTGATCCCTCCCAAGAGCTCATATCGACGGAGTGGTTTGGCACCTCGATGTCGGCTCGTCACATCCCGGGGCTGGAGAAGGTCCCAAGGGTTAGGCTGTTCGCCTATTAAAGTGGCACGCGAGCTGGGTTCAGAACGTCGTGAGACAGTTCGGTCTCTATCTGTTGTGGGCGTAGGAGATTTGCGAGGCCCCGACACTAGTACGAGAGGACCGTGTCGGACCGACCACCGGTGAGCCGGTTGTACCGCCAGGTGCACCGCCGGGTAGCCGCGTCGGGCCAGGATAAGTGCTGAAAGCATCTAAGCACGAAGCCCCCCTCAAGATAAGATCTCCACACAAGGGCCGTCAAAGACGATGACGTCGATAGGTCGCAGGTGTACGCACAGCAATGTGTTCAGCCGAGCGATACTAATCGCCCAAACCCTTTCTTAGGGAGACATCCCTTAAAACATGAAAAGAATAAAAGCTACAAAATAGCGACTTGGCTACAAGGCAGTCCATACGGGCTAATCGTTCAAGAAAGCCTTGGGTCGACGAAGTGATACGTAGATTATTGCATTGAGTGAATGATTTGTCGCTTTCCGGACACTCTCTTAACCTTATACAGCGCGTCGGGAATCCCGACGGCGACTGCGAAAGACTTAAGGTGGCCATAGCGTGAGGGCTCCACCTCTTCCCATTCCGAACAGAGAAGTTAAACCTCACCACGTCGATGATACTGCGAAAGTGGGAAAGTAGATAACCGCCCCTTCCGTCCGCCCGGACTCCTTCACAGGAATCCGGGCGGACTTTTTTTATCCCCACTCCGCACCCCGCCATACCCGGGGAGGAGATACAAAAGTTTCATAAGTTTAAAAAGATACAAAAGTTTTTTTATTCCAATGCATAAATCGGTTGCTTCAGTATAAAATTTATTTGGATCCTCACGCATCAGTCTCCATGATTCATCGCCCATTGTTGTCGATGGAGCATTCGCGTGTATTCTCTTCCGTATGGGGAGTCCGCAGGACGCTGATTGGGTTGTAAGCGGGGACACCGAAGCGCAGCGGAGGTATGCCCGTACAAATGGCTCCAACACAGGAATGGTGTCCGAGAGGACGCCGATTATAGGGCGATGGTAGGTTGTCAGGATAGCTGCCGCTCATTCTGCTGGGTATCTGATATCGTTTGAAAGTTGAAAAGGGCAGATGGATATTGCCGGCATGATTGCATGCCTATGAGGTGTGATATATCGTTACTGTTATATCGCCTATATTTATCGTATTGTTATCTTTTCTTGTTGTTTTCTTGCTATTCGTTACCGCATTTTGTTGCTGATTTTGTTAATAATTCAGTAGTTGTAACATATTTGTAATAATTTGTCTTGTTGGCTAATGTTTTGAATCACAGTTGAGTAAGTGTTATATTATGGCTTATTTCAGCCTTAGAACATTTTTTAATATCACAAATTATGCTATTGGCTGCTAAGGTTGTAACTTTGAATTGTCGGAAGGAGACAAGCCCGGCCGACGGACTCTGCATCATCTGACAATCCTAAACGTTCAACTTTTAACGTCGATTACTATTATGGCAAACAAGGAATTTGAAGCAAAATTGATGAGCCTCCAGGGCAATCTGCTTAACTTTGCCTACATGCTCACTTCCAACAGGGATAACGCATATGACCTGCTCCAGGACACTACGCTCAAGGCTCTCGACAACGAGAGCAAGTATGTGGACAACACCAATTTCAAGGGGTGGGTGTTTACCATAATGCGCAACATATTCATCAACAACTATCGCCGCACCGTAAGGTCGCAGACGGTAGTTGACCAGACCGAGGATTTATATCACCTGAATCTCTCTCAGGATTCGGGGCTGGAGACTCCCGAGGGCTCTTATGGCGCATCGGAGATTACTTCAGCAATCAATGCTTTCCCCGAAGAATATCGCGTGCCGTTCTCTATGCACGTGGCTGGCTACAAATACAATGAGATTGCCGAGAAGATGAATCTTCCCCTCGGCACTGTCAAGAGCCGCATATTCTTCGCCCGCAAGAAACTCCAGGCCCAGTTTGCCGACTATCGCTGATGCGAGTCGGCGCCATGTCTGTGACGACTGTATCTTCCGTATATTTTAGAGATTTCCACATATATATACTTTTTAAGGTATTATGGTTGTCGCTTCTGAGAAGAATCGATCTACTATATAGAATGATTGGTAAAAATAAGAATGATTGGTAAATAAGATTTTGGTAGATTTTTTATGCTACCGTTAAATGTACGATTTCTGAATAATCTTGCCACCGAAATGAGATGTTTCGGTGGCTTTTTTATTTCAATATGGTTGCCGCAATGATAATTGTAACAAAATTGTAACAACTTGACGGGTATATTAATTGTTTGTACATTAATGCTATGTGTGGCTATATCTGAGAGGAGTGTGTGTGAAGCGAATTATTTGCTACGAAATAATTCGCAGGCCGATGTGAATTTGATAATTTTGTATTTGATAATGATATTTTACCCTAAAGACTGTTAATTATGGCATCAAATGATTATCGCAACAAGCTGATGAGCCTTCAGGGCAATCTCATGAACTATGCGTTCATGCTTACATCTAACCGTGAGATGGCTCGTAAGCTTTTGGACTGTACGACAGAGACTGCACTTGAACAAAGGCCCGAAGCCGTGGATGATGCTTCGTTAAAAAGTTGGGCGTTCTCGATCATGCGTAGTATTTTCACTGCGGAGTTTTCACGTAAGAAGACCGAGCGCAGGGTGTGTGCCGACGTATATGCCGTAAGGCTTACCACAGGCGCACAGGCTGTGGCCGGAGTGCCTCTCGAAGGCACTTACAGGTGTTCTGACGTGACAAGTGCATTCGGTGAGCTTGGCGATGACTACCGTCGCACGGCTGAGCTTTATTTCGCTGGCTACACTATGGTCGAGATAGCATCGGAGATGAGTCTCCCCATGGCTGTGGTAAAAAGTCGTGTCGCCTACTGCCGCTCGCGTCTGCGTGAGGCTCTTTCGGCCTGACGGCTGAATACCGGTGTGCCGGTCTGTTGCCGGTAGTCAGCCCGGAGCGGCACGCCATATGAATGAGAAAACGCATCGGCCTGTCGGCTGATGCGTTTTTTTACATTCAAGAGTGTCGGGCGAGGGGAGAAGCAGCTTATGCTTGACCTGACGTCATATTATTTCTTCTCAGCGGGCTTGGTATAGCGGGCGTTGAGACCTTCGATTACTTCGTTGGTGATGTCAAGTTCAGGGTTGAAGTATACGCCTGCGTTCTTGTAAAGGATGGCGTCATACTTGCGTGTGGCATTGTATTCCTTGATAAACTTCTCTATTGAATCGTTGAGCTGTATCTGCTGCTGGCCGAGATCGTTGTCAGCATTGCGGCTGAGGTTGGCGAGATAATTCTCGGCGTCCTGCTGCATTTTCTGAAGCTTCTGCATGTCGGCGTTGTAGCTTGCCTCGTTGAGATAGCCGTTTGAGCGGGCTTTCTGCTCGATTGAAGCGGCAAATTTCTGTATCTCCGAGCCCTTGGAGTTGCGGGCGTTGTCGATGCGCTGCACTGCACGCATTGTAGCGTCCTGAAGGTCTTTGGCAAACTGATAGTGAGCGAGCACTGAGTCGCCGTCGATATAGCGGATGTTGATTGTTGTCGCGCCATCGGCCGGTGTCGCTGCTGACGTAGGCGTGGCTGAGCTCTTGTCGGCGGCGGGGTCGCCTCCGCATGCAGTAGTGCTCAAGGCCAGGATGCCAAGGAGCAGCGAGGAAGCTGACATTGCTAACTTTTTCATTTCAAGAATCGTGTGTGATAATGTGAAAATATAATTATTTTTAGTGTTTGATAAGAGGTGGCGGCGGCCGGCTACATGTCGCGGTGACAGCCTACACCCCTGCGGCGCAGCTCGCTGTTGTCGTGAGCGTGGCCTGACGGAAATTGCCCTCCTTTAACAAACAGAGCCTTTACTCCGAGCAGCACGACTGCTATGCCGAGAAGGCCGGCGGCGAGGGCTATGGATAGGAGTGTTGTCATAGGTTTGGGTAATTTTCCACTGCAAATGTAGCAATTTTGGCCTAATAATAGTGCTCATATCAATTTTATTTTATAATTTAGTGGTGCAATTAAGCATTTTTTATACTTGGCTAAACTCTTTTTAACATCAATTTATATATCATGGAAATTAAAGATTTGCAGCCCCAGGCTGTCTTTTCGATTTTTGACGAAATCACCCGCATTCCGCGTCCTTCCAAGAAGGAAGAGAAGATCCGTGCCTACCTTCTTGACTTTGCCGAGAAGCACGGCATAGCCTCCAAGACCGACGCGATCGGTAACGTCGTGCTCAGCATACCCGCCACTCCCGGTCACGAGGATGCCCCTACCGTGATACTTCAGGGGCACATGGACATGGTGTGCGAGAGCAATGACAAGAGCTTTGACTTCACCACACAGCCCATCCCCGCCTATGTCGACGGCGAGTGGATCAAGACCAAAGGCACCACGCTCGGTGCCGACAACGGCATAGGCATAGCCGCCTCGCTGGCTATCCTTACCGACAAGAGCTTCGAGCACGGTCCCGTCGAAGCCCTCTTCACCATGGACGAAGAGACAGGCATGACCGGTGCCAACAATCTCGGTGCCGACATGATCAGCGGCTCAATGCTGCTCAACCTCGACTCGGAGGACGACGCCGAGATATTCGTAGGCTGTGCCGGCGGCATCGACACCCAGGCATTCTTCACCTACAAGCGTTCGTTTGCTCCCAAGGACTTCCTCTACTTCCGCATCAACGTCGAAGGCCTCAACGGCGGACACTCGGGCGGCGACATACATCTGGGCCGCGCCAATGCCAACAAGCTCCTCGCCCGCTTCCTCTTCCGTCTCTCCAACCAGCACGAGGTCGTAGTCTCCGAGATTGACGGCGGCAACCTGCGCAACGCCATCCCCCGCGCCGCACATGCAGTCATCGGCGTCCACACATCCAACAAAGAGAACGTGCGCGTGCAGCTCAACACCTACATCGCCGAGCTCGAAAACGAGTATGCCGGTCTCGAGCCCAACCTCCGTATGGGCATGGAGAGCGTCGACGCCCCCGACTTCACCATCGACCAGGAGACATCGCTCAACCTCATCCGCGCCATCTACTCCGCACCCCACGGCGTCGTGTCGATGAGCCGCGACCTCGAAGGCCTCGTCGAGACATCGACCAACCTCGCCTCGGTCAAGATGGCTGCTGACAACACCATCGTCATCACCACAAGCCAGCGCAGCTCAGTAGAGTCACGCAAGCACGACATCGCAGCCCAGGTCGAAGCCCACTTCCTCCTGGCAGGCGCACGCGTAGAGCACGGCGAAGGCTATCCCGGATGGCAGCCCAACCTCGAGTCGCCCATCATGAAGATCACACGCGACGCCTACAAGGAGCTCTACGGCATCGAGCCCGCCATCAAGGCCATACACGCCGGTCTGGAGTGTGGGCTCTTCCTCACCAAATATCCCCATCTCGACATGGTGTCGTTCGGTCCCACCCTGCGCGACGTCCACTCCCCCTCCGAGCGCATGCACATCCCCGCCGTAGAGCGGTTCTACGGCCAGCTCAAGCGCACACTCGAGAAGGTGGCCGAGCTCAAAAAGTAAGAAAAAGCAGTGATAATTTGAGGTTTAACTTACTTTAACAATCATAGCCTCACACACCCTGTAATGCACATTTCGGGGCCTGACGGAAGGATGAAAACCGTCAGGCCCCGAGTTTTTTTGCTTGTGAATGAAATAAATAGCCCTCTGCAACGTTATAATATACAGAACATTCTCTTCTTATCCCGCCCGGATCACGTGTAGTGCCCCCGAGCGGCGAATGTTCGTGATGAGTTATCCCCCTCTGCGCCGCGACAGGCGCGCAAGGGAATTGTAGAACTAAACCGAATCATATGCTTCAACGTGCAGCCCTGCTCGCAGCATCGGTAATGATCTCCTCAGTGATTTTCACAATCAGTGGCGACGGCACCACCCCCTCGTCAGAGATCCCTGAAAATACCTCACCGACCGCTCTTGCACAACAGCTCACTGAGCCAACCGACACCATCCTCACATTGACTGAAGAAGACTTCCGGGAAGTCGCCCTGCATCTGGGCGTGGAAGTCGCCGCCATCAAGGCCGTAGTAGAAATCGAAGCCGGCCGTACTCATGAGGGATTCTCTGCCCCCGGCACACCTCTCATCAATTTTGACCTCACAATGTTCAGGCGATTCGCCACACGCCGCGGGGTCAATCTCTCCAAATACAGCAAATCACATTCCGTAGTGTTCAGCTCCCATCGCGGCTCGCAGATCAAAGCCAACCGTCGTCTGGAGGCCGCCAAGTCCATACACCCCCATGCCGCCGTCGAAGGCACATTCTGGGGCATGTTTCAGATAGGCGGATTCAACTGGAAAAAATGCGGAGCCGAAAGCATCGACGACTTTGTCGACAGAATGTCACGCTCCGAGCGCGACCAGCTCGAAATGTTTGCCGAATTTATCACCTCCACCGGACTGCTCAAGCATCTGCAAGCCAAAAACTGGGCCTCTTTTGCCCGCGGCTACAACGGCCCATCCTACGCCCGCCGAGCCTACCACACTCGCATGGCCTCGGCCTATGCCCGCCACAAAAAGCTCGAGCCCCCCTGTGAAGAAACCCCTCAGCCCGCAGACTGACACCCCTTCCGGCAGCAATATCGAGATAAGAGTCGGGAGTGATGAAGGACTTCATGTCAATGTTTCTTGTATGTCAAAAAAAAACGGATGAAGAAACATATTCTGAAAGCAATCGATAAGGGTTGAAATCCCATTGATAGATTGACATTTGTTATTAAACAACCTCTTAAAATACCGAGGCCGGGGGGACGCTTGTCCTTCCGGCCTCGGGGGGGATATAGGGGTAATATGTTTTTATGTAGCGTGTATTGAACAGACCTTTTTAACTTATTACCTTATTTACCACACAATATAAGTAAGCAGTAAGTCTTTTTAGATTGACCTTTTTAGTCTTAATATCATATGATAGACAACAATAAGTAAGGTATAAGCCGTGGGTGTGTGGATATTAACCCGTCATTCTCTTATCTATGGGCAATAAAGCAAGGAAAAATTAATTTTTTCAACATCTTACCTACTTGACCATAGAGAGTGTGGGTCAGTAATTGTCGGCTTTGCGCTCGAAGTATCCCTGCTCCTTGCCGCATACGGGGCATTTCTTGGGGGCAGACTTACCTTTGTGCACATAACCGCAGTGCATACACTGCCATTCCTGCTCGGTATCCTCGCCTGAGAACTCCTGGTCGTTGGTCAATCGGTCGAGAAGACGCAGATAACGCTGCTCATGCTCAACCTCCACTTTGGCCACCATCTTGAAGAGAGCGGCGATTTCGGGGAAACCCTCGTCAACGGCAGTCTGGGCAAAGTTGGCATAAAGGTCACTCCACTCCTCGCGCTCGCCGGCAGCGGCTTCGCGCAGGTTTGTGATAGTGTCGCCGATGACGCCGGCGGGATAGCCGGCCTGGATGGTCACGACACCGCCCTCGAGTTTGCTGAAGAAAAGCTCGGCATGGCTCATCTCCTGCTTGGCGGTCATCTTGAACACCTTGGCTATCTGACGGTAGCCCTCTTCCTTGGCCTTTTTGGCAAACAATGTATAGCGTGAACGTGCCTGGCTTTCACCGGCAAAAGCAGCGAGCAGGTTGTGTTCGGTCTTGGTTCCTTTGATAGATTTTTTATCCATTTGGTAAGAAGTGTTAGGGTAATTGAATGTTATTGTTACATAAATACAATCGGGAATGGTTAAAAGTTTACCGGGAAGGTGATTTTTTGTCATTTTTTTATGTAAATTCGCGGATGTAAACATTTTTCTATACGCTATATGCGATTTATTACCATATTATTACTGACATTTTTGCTAAGTGCGTGCAATTCCGACATATTTGTCGAGGACTTCACGCCCGATGTCACCGAGCTGACCATGAAGGGCGACGGAGCCTCGCGCACCATACGGTTTCGCTCCGACGACTGGTCGCAGCTCACCCTTGCGGGAGCCGACATACATGGCACTGATCTGTCGACGGTGGTCACCCCGGCCGGCGGAAGCCCGATGCAAGGCAAGACACTCACCGGCGACGGCACCATATCGCTCCACACCACGCTCAACGACTTCACGGTCACCCGCCGCGGCGATGTGGTGACGGTCGACGTTAACTATGCCATAGGCAACGGCATGTTGATGTTTTGGCTTGTGGCCAGCTCTGATGAGACCTACGACCGCCATGAGATAATGGTCGGGATAGAGCGTGTGGGCGGCCTCGAGATTATGGACGTCGACTATAATCTCATGACGTGGGGCACAGATGAAAATAAGGCTGAAGACCGGCTGTTGACCGCCTATGGCCTTTCGGCCGGCAATGAGCCCGTGCTGTGGACTCCGCAGCTACCCTCCGGCATATTGTCGTTTTATAATATCCGGACAATCACGGCTGATGAAGAGTACGTCTCCGCTCTTGAAGGAGAGGAGATACCGGTCCCGACAAGGACCAATCCCTACTATTCTGACTGGGAGCTGCGAGGCGAGACCGCCGGGATAAGTTCATCGATGAGTTACACCAGCCTGCTCCATTACCCGCCGATTACACCGATCAATGTTGAGCCCGGCATGTTGACCCAACTGTATGCCCGGATGGTGCCGACCGTCTTTGACGCACGGCTCAGAGTGAGAAACAAATATTCGGGCGAGGAGCACGAGATGATAATATGGCTGACCATAGAGCAGCCCGACAGCTATGAAGTGAGATATGATGAATTATAAGTCAATAGTCATAGCCGTGACGCTCGCAGGATTGCTTGCGCCGGCCTGTATGCATGCACGGGCGACATCATCTGACGATGAATATCCCCGCGAGCCCTCTCATCACGTGACCGACGTCACCGTGACCGCCGGACTCAGGGTCACCCCGATACTCCACACCAACTATTTCGTGCGCGGGTCAAACGTCAGAGGCCGTTCGCTCGACATGGGTTACGCTCCGTTTGCCGAATTAAGCATGCGTAATGCCCCCGGTTCGCGTTACGGCCGGTGGTATCCGTCGGCCTATCAGGGCGTCGGTGTGGGAGTGCAGATGGCATCGCCGGGCGGAGTGCTGGGCACTCCCGCTCTGCTCTACGTGATGCAGGGGGCACGGCTGGCCTCGCTGGGTGAGCGGCTGACCCTCGACTATGAATGGAACTTCGGCGCGGCCATGGGCTGGAAGTCCATGGACCATGATTCGCCCGACTATGTGCGCAATCTCGACGGCATGGGCACTCCGATTACTGCCTATATCAACTTCGGCCTCTATCTCCGCTATCGTCTTACACCACGTCTGGGACTGCTTGCCGGAGCCGAGGTGACACACTACTCCAACGGCAATACCGGTGACCCCAATCCCGGACTCAACATGCTCGGCGCACGCGTCGGCCTGAGCTATACTTTGGGCACCCCTGCCGTTATGCGCAGGGCCGACTGGAGCGACTTCGAGCCGGGCATGGTCTATGACCTCGCGCTCTACGGAGCATGGCGCAAATGGTCCTACACCCCTTATCCCGGCATAAACATCGACGGCGTTGAGGGAGGAAAGAGCCTCGTACCCGGCAAATTTGGCGTGGCCGGCTTCAACCTCACCCCAATGTATCGTTTCAACCCTCTTCTGTCGGCCGGAGTGTCGGTTGACGGGCAATATGACGAGGGAGCCGCCCTCTCGACCCATTATGTCACCGGCACACCGTCGGACGACCCGCGATTTTACCGCACCTCGTTTTCCGACCGCGTCATGCTCGGACTCTCGGCCCGTGTGGAGTTGCGCATGTCGTTGTTTGCGATAAATGTCGGTCTCGGCCACAGCGTCCTCGCACCCGGCGGCTCCGACTTGCGCGGATGGTACAACACCTTCTCACTCAAGACCTTCGTCACCGACCGCTTTTTCCTTCTCACCGGCTACAAGCTCTATCGCTTCAAAGAGCCCGGCAACCTCATGCTCGGAGCAGGCGTAAGATTCGGCCACTGAGGGAGATACAAAAGGACAAAAGTCTCATAAGAAACAAAAGTTTTAATTTTTCATGGTTGTAACATAAGCCTGAAAAAACTTTTGTTTCTTATGAGACTTTTGTCCTTTTGTATTTCCCCCTGATTTCAATTATTTGTATTCATACTGCCCTTTGCTCTTTGTGGCCGACGTGTAATTGATGGCATGCACGGGGCATGTGTGGTAACATCCGAGACATCCCGCACAGTCCCCGCCCCAGTCCGGGCGCATGGCGCGGGGATTCTCCCCCGAGCCCGACATGGTGATATTGCCGAGCGGACAGGTCAGGGCACACTTGCCGCACGCGACACAAGCCTCCGACACACTGAACCGACGCGGATCCATGGCATGACGCACAAACCACGGATATATCACCTTGGTTTTAATCCATGCAAACGATCCGCGCACGATATCGGTCACCTCCGAGTCGTCCGACTCGGCCCGGACTATTTCCGCAGCCACACTTCTCAGCCGAGAAGGGAAAGCCGCCAGTTTGGCCTCCTCGACCCCCTTAGGGTCGACATCAAATCCCGGCAGCGACACATAATTGTTAGGCATCTGCACCGACATCACACACCGCCCCCTCCATCCGCGAGCGGCTATAGCCTTGCGCCACATGCGGTCGGTCAGACCGCAATCGTCACCGCAGGTCATCACCGCGTGATGAGGCATAGCAGCCGGCGCGTCAATCACGACAGAGCGTATAATATCCATCACATAAGGAGGCACACCCCACGAGTAGACCGGAAACACCCATATGAGCCGTCGGCTGTCGGTCAAGGTCATGTCACCTCCGCGCATTGATGGAGACATGGCCTTGACCTCCTCGTCCATCAGCTGTCCAAGCTCTGTGGCTACCGCACGGCTGTTGCCTGTGCCTGAGAAATATATAATCATATCGGTATATACTTTTTTATATTATGCCCGCTGCGAGGCGAGGCGTCGTCTGAGCCGGAGAGCCGAGTAGGCGGCCGAGACCAGCGTCACGGCCAGTATAGGCCAGCCGAAGGCGGCATCGGTAGTCAGCGAGAGCAGAAAGCCACACCCGCCCAGCGTGAGACACACAGCTAGGGCCGTGAGGCTGTGGATGTCGTAGCGAAATCCGTAATACGAGCGCGTCACACCATAGGCCACACCTATGTTTATCATCGACCTCGCCATCATGCTCACGCCTAGACCTATCAGCCCGTACATATAGTACAGCCCCATGCTTAAAGCTATCCACATCAGATTGTCAATCACAATCTCAACCCACACATACACCCTGCGGTTGTTACCCGCGAGCAGTATGTAGCCCAGCGGGAAGACTACCGCCTGAAGCAGTATACCCATGCCAAGCCATCTCATGAGCGGGATTATCACAAAAAACTCGTCGGTCAGCAGCAGTTTTATCACCCATGGGGCCGACCATATGAGTGCCAGAGCGAGCGGAGTGGCTATGAGCATGACTATCTCGGTCTGACGGTTGACCACCGTGAGCATCTTGCTGTGCTCGTTCATCGCGGCCGACAGGCGCGGGAAATAATCCATGGCCAGCGCGCTGAAGACTATGCCGAGATACTGGTTGGTGAGCGACGAAGCCGCCTGGTAGAGTCCCACGTTGTCGATGTCGCCATAGGCGCGCACAAAGGCATTGATGGCAAAGCCGGCGGCTGTGCCGGCCAGTCCTCCGGCCATAAGTATCAGTCCTGTGACGACGAGCCGCCTGATGAGCGGCATATGCTGCCGCAGGCTCAGCGGCGTGTATTCATATTCGACCGACCTGCGGAATGATACATAATAAAATGTGAATATCACCCCCGACATGAGTATCATTGCCGGGACTATGCCGCCAGTGCCGAAAAAGTAGTAGAGCGGCACCCCGATCAGGAGTCCTGACAGCCCGCCGGTCAGCGAGGCTTTGGCGAGGCGTTTCACCTGCGACATGCCCTGCAGTATGGCCAGCAGGCCGCCTCCCCCTATCGAGAGGGCCGAAAACAGGCCGAGCCACACAAAGCTCAGAGTGTGGCTGTAGTCACCGAAACACCACTTGCTCAGCCACGGTGACAACACAGCACACATCACCGCGCCGAGCAGCGAGGTGAGCAGCAGCAGACGCAGAGCCACGCCTATCACGTCAGAGCGTCCGCGGCTGTCATCCCTGACACGCGCCACCTCCTTGACTATGGCAAGGTTGAGGCCGAGACTGCCCAGTTGTTGCACGGTGGCGGTCGATGAGGTGAACAGTGAGGAGATGCCCATGCCTTCCGGACCGAGAAACATCGCCACAAACTTGCCCCTCACCAGCGTGACGAGGATGTTGAATAGCTGCACCCCTCCGAAAGCCGAGAGGCGTTTCATTATGGTCGAGTAGCTGTTTTCTGTGTCAAATCGGTCCATGTGGTCAGTAATGCGTGTGGCCGGAATGAAGGGGGGAGGGATATGTGACAGTTCAGAAGATACAAAAGGACAAAAGTCTCAAAAAGTGTCGGAAGTCGGTCGATGAGTCAGACATAATGTAGATGGATTGACCGGAAGACTTCTTCTCCTTTTGAAACTTTTGTCCTTTTGTATCTCCCGTCGGTTCAGATAGTCACTTGTGTCGCGCCGAATCCGTATTCACGGAATGAGGCGTCCTGCACCTGATGGCCTTTATACCGGTGGTTGAGCTCCTTCATGAGTGCGTTGCGCAACACACCCTCGCCCTTGCCGTGGATAAAGACTATTTTCAGGCCCTTGTTTTTAAGATTGGCGTCCATCACCTTGCGAAACTCGTCGATCTGCAAGTTGAGCATATCGGCCGGCGAGAGTCCCGCGGTCGAGTCGACAAGTTCGCTTATGTGGAGGTCGATCTCGAGCAGTCCGGGCTTCTTGGGCTGGTGTTTCTGCACGGGGCGGCGGATGGGACGGTCTGCTGCCTTCTTGGCCTTGAGTCCCTCCTCGAGCCGGCCCGAGTCGATGACCATACGGCGCAGGGCCACGTCGTCCTTCACTATGTCGAGGGCTATGACGTCGTGGTCAAAGTAGGGGTTGGGCTTGAAACAGTGAAGTTTGAAAAACTTGGTGGTGTCGAGAGCTGTCTCCACGGCCACCGGCGACTTCATCCTGAACTCTTTGCCCTCCTTGTAGGCTATGCACTGCACGGCCACACGGTCCATCGCCGAAAGGTCGCTGCCGGCTATCTCCTCGATGAAGAGCTGTATGTTGGGCTCAACCATTCCTGCATATCTCAGCGTCCACTCCTTGGCCTCGTCGGCGCGGGTCATGTAGGTGAAATAGAGGTAATAGTTGGAGTCGTTGACTATATAGGTGTCAAAAGTAGTGTCATTGAGCCGCTTGAGGTTGGCTGCCTCATAGGCAAGCACTATGTTGAGTTTCTCGCCCCCGGGAGTCTCCTCGACAGTCAGGGCCGGGGTCTGAGCCGGGGCCTGAGCCGGGGCCGGCGATGAGGTTGCTGCCGCCTTGGCCGGAGCCGCCGGCGCGGTGCGGGGTGCGGCTGCGGCCGTGGCCACTACCACACATTCGCGCAGCAGGGTGGGGGTCTCAAATCCGTCCTCGTCTACATACGCTATGTTGCCCTCTATACGGCGCACCACGCCACCGCCTGTCGAGTTGAGAAATCTTACTGTATCGCCGATCTGTATCATAATGAGACTGTAATCACATCCCTACGATTTTGCCGAAGGAAATGGGGATTGGAGTTGAGAAATTCATGTCCTTGCGCGTGATGGGGTGGACAAAGCGCAGGGTCTGAGCATGCAGGGCCATACGGTGGATGGGAGAGGAGCCGGCTCCGTAGCGGCGGTCGCCCGTGATGGGGTGGCCGAGGTCTTTCATGTGCACGCGTATCTGGTTTTTGCGGCCCGTGTCGAGCTGTACCTCCATGAGCGAATATCCGTGTTTGCTCTTGAGTGTGCGATAACGGGTCACGGCCAGTTGTCCCTCCTCGGGATTATCGGTCGAGTAGACTTCATAGCGCGAATTTTCGGCCAGATAGCTGCGCACCTCGCCCTCCGAGGGGTCGGGACGCCCTTCGACAACGGCCAGATATTTGCGCTCGAGCACCATGTTGTTCCAGTTGTGCTGGAGTTTCTCCTTGGCCTCGACGGTTTTGGCAAACACCATCAGCCCCGATGTGTCGCGGTCGAGACGGTGCACGATAAACACCTTGTTGCGAGGGTCCTGCCACTTCAGATAGTCGCGCAGTATATTGTAGGCCGTCTCGTCCTTGACTTTCTCGTTGCCCATGGAGAGGAGGCCATAGCCTTTGTTGACCACGATAATGTCGTCATCCTCATACACCAGTTTGAGGCGGCGGTTGTAAAATGTGCGAAACTCGCGCGAGAGGTTCACTTTCACCTCGTCGCCATGCTTGAGGCTGAAGTCAAACTGTCGCTGGGGCGTGCCGTTGACAGCCACCTGGTTGTGGGCCAGCAGACTCTTGATGGCTGTGCGTTTGCGCTCGGGCATGGCCGCGATGAGAAACTCGAGCAGTTGTGACGCGCTGTCAACGACATAGCTCTCGATTACATCGGGTTTGAATGGCCTTTTCTCAGCCCCCGGGCGGGTATTGTATGGTTTTTTATACATTCTGTGATGTTATTTGACTACGTTTGGAGATAACGTGTAAAAGTTTAACTTTATAAACTCCTTAAACTCTCTAAACTTTAAACTCTAAGCTCTAAACTCATGACGAGCTCTTCCGTCCTCTCGTAGTCTTTTTCTTTGGGGCGGATTCCTGGTCGGCGATTATGGCCTTGACCTCGTCATAGGTAAGGGCTGCCGGGTCGGTCACCGTCTTGGGTATCTTGTAGTTAGCCTTCTGATAGGAGATATACACGCCATATCGGCCGTTGAGTATCTGCAGGTCGGGCTCCTCGTCAAAGGTCTTGACAGTCTTGTTTTTCTCAGCCACACGCTTGGCCTCGATAAGCTCTATGGCCTCTTCGAGCGAGATGGATGTGGGCGAGAGGTCTTTGGGGATTGACACAAACTTGCCGTCATGTCGCAGATAGGGGCCGAAACGTCCCACTGCCGCAGTGACGGTCTTGTCCTCATATGTACCCACCTCGCGGGGCAGGTCAAAGAGCTTGAGTGCCTCCTCGAGCGTGATGTCCATGATGCTCTGGTCCTTGCGCAGCGATGCGAAGCGCGGCTTGGCGTCGCTCTCGGTCGAGCCTATCTGGGCGATGGGGCCGAAGCGGCCTATCTTGACCGATACCGGTTCGCCAGTGGCAGGGTCGGTGCCGAGCATACGCTCGCCCACCTTATGCTCGGTGCGCAGCTCGTTGGCCTTCTCCACCTCCGGGTGGAAGAGGGCATAGAAATCCTTGATTTCATTGTTCCAGTTGGAGTCGCCCTCGGCTATGCGGTCAAACTTCTCCTCCATTCCGGCCGTGAAGTCATAGTCGAGGATGTCGGGGAAGTGTTCGGTAAGAAATTCGTTGACGATGATACCGGTGTCGGTGGGTATGAGCTTGCCCTTGTCGGCTCCGGCGTTTTCGCTCTTGGTCCTGGTCGAGACCTTCTTGGCCGAGAGAGTGAGCACGGTATATTCGCGTTTCTCGCCGGCCTTCTCGCCCTTGACGATATATTCGCGGTTCTGGATGGTCGAGATGGTAGGCGCGTAGGTCGACGGGCGGCCTATGCCGAGCTCCTCCATCTTCTTTACGAGCGATGACTCGGTGTAGCGCGGGGGTGCGAGTGTGAAACGCTCCGTTGCGTTGGCATCCTGGAGCGTAAGGCCCTCGCCCGTGGTCATGCGAGGGAGTGTGGTCTCCGGGGCGTTGCTCTCGGTGTCGTCATCGCTGCCCTCGAGATAGATGCGCAGAAAGCCGTCAAACTTTATCACCTCGCCCGTGGCCGAGAAATGTTCCTGGCGGTTGCTGATGCCTATCTCCACGGTGGTCTTTTCCATCTCGGCGTCGGCCATCTGCGAGGCTATGGTGCGGAGGCGTATCAGACGGTAGAGTTTCTTCTCCTGAGCCGTCCCCTCGACTGTCTCCTTGTCCATATAGGTGGGACGGATGGCCTCGTGGGCCTCCTGCGCGCCTTTCGATGAGGTGTGATATTTACGCACCTTGAGATAACCCTCGCCCATCTCCTCCTTGATGAGATTGGAGATTGAGGCTATGGCCAGCGACGAGAGATTGAGCGAGTCGGTACGCATATAGGTGATGTGTCCGGCCTCATAGAGCTTCTGGGCTATCATCATGGTCTGCGACACCGAGAATCCTAATTTTCTGCCTGCCTCCTGCTGCAGTGTGGAGGTGGTGAAAGGGGGCGCGGGCGACTTCTTGAGCGGCTTGACTACGATGTCGCCGACCGTAAACGAGGCCTCGGCGCATGCTTCGAGAAACTCGCGCGCCGACTTCTCGTCGGGCAGACGGCGTGACAGTTCCGCGCCCAGAGGCACTCCGCCGGGGAGCATGAAGCGGGCGGTGACACGGAAGTAAGGTTCGGAGGTGAAGGCGTTGATTTCGTTCTCGCGGTCAACGATGAGTCTCACAGCCACCGACTGAACGCGTCCCGCCGAGAGCGCGGGGCGTATCTTCTTCCACAACACCGGCGACAGCTCGAAGCCGACCAGGCGGTCGAGCACTCGGCGCGCCTGCTGGGCGTCGACCAGATTGATGTCGATCTCGCGGGGATGCTCGATGGCGTTGAGTATGGCGTTTTTGGTAATCTCGTGAAACACTATGCGGCGCGTGTTTTCGGGCTTGAGTCCCAGCACTTCATAGAGGTGCCATGCTATGGCCTCACCCTCGCGGTCCTCATCGGACGCGAGCCATACGGTCTCCGCACTCTTTGCAGCCTTTTTCAGATCGGCTACCAGGGCCTTCTTGTCGGTCGGGATTTCATACACCGGCTCGAAGTCCGAGTCGACGCGTATGCTGATGTCTTTTTTGCGCAGGTCACGGATGTGTCCGAAGCTCGACATCACTTTATAGTCCTTTCCTAAAAACTTTTCGATGGTCTTGGCCTTGGCCGGAGACTCGACTATCACGAGGTTTTTCATAAATTGTTCTTGTGTACACATTACCTCGGGAGACCGTGTCACACCTCCCGACGTTAAATTCAGTCGGCAAAGTTAATGAAAACTCTTAATATACCGACTATTATTTAACAAATTATCACATATATAATAAAGTATATATAATCGGTATATGAAGAATTGGCTTCGCTGTATCCATGCCGATGCCGCGAAGCCAATCCTAAATAGGTTGTTTAATAACTCAACTCTCGTTTATCTATTTCTCTGCTCTCCACCAGTCGAAGTCAAACATCTCGCCTTCCTCGCCCGAGAAGAGGATGTAGAGGTCATGCAGGCCCTCGACCGATTTGTCCTTGGGGGCTGTGAACGGGGCCGACACCTCGTGCATGGCTCCGCCGTCCTTGGCCGGGTCTACCTCTATCGAAGCGATTACCGGACCGTTGAGGGTGTCGAGTCTGAACTGTATGCACCCCTTGGCCTTGGCCGCTCCTATTGATGCGACAAATTTCACGGGTGTCTTCTTGCCGAAATCCACCGCGCGCAGTCCGAGCCAGTCACCATTGTTGATTGAGGTGAGATAATGCTCGTCGCCGGCGTTGCGGTCGGTCTTGAGTCCGAAGCCGCGGGCCATGGTCTCGGCCTCGACACGGCTATAGGGGTCGAGCGTGCCGGCCGGAGTCCTGACGCCCTCGCGCGTGAAAGGCATAAACGGCATAGACCCGTCGGGATTGAACGTAAACTCCTCGATGCTCGTGCTGCGGCGAAATCCTCCGCCGTTGGGCAGGATGCCGTTGTGATAAAACATGAAGTCGCGCCCCTTGAAGTTGATATTGCCGCCATGGATGGTAAAACTGTTCTCGGCCTCGTCCATGATGCGGCCGCGATATTTCCACGGACCGTTGATATTCTCGGCGGTCGAGTAGGCCATATGTTCGGGCACGCCTCCGGCAGCATAGGCCAGATAATACAAGCCGTTGCGCTTGGTCACCCACGGGCCCTCCTCATAGCCGGTCTTCATGACGCGCTTGTTGAGTTGCCAGTCATGCTTGAGCACTTTGGGCCCGAAGCAGTCGGGGTCGTTGAGACCGGGCACCTCCATGACCTCGCTGGCGAGCGACACCATGTCTCTGTTGAGGCGGGCATACCACAGTCCGTTATTGCCCCAGAAAAGATAGGCCTGGCCGTCATCGTCGATAAATACCGACGGGTCGATATATCCGAACGCACCCGGCACCAGCGGCCGTCCCAGAGCATCCTTGTAAGGGCCGGTCGGACTGTCGGCCACAGCCACTCCTATGCCGTGGACGTGGCGGGTGGTGTCCTCGGCGCAGATATACCAATACCACTTGCCGTCGCGCTCCACCGCCTGCGAGGCCCAGGCGTTGTCGCCCTGCTTGGCCCACGCGAATGTGGCTGTGGAGATGGGTGTCCCGCGATAGGTCCAGTTGACCATATCGGTGGTCGAGTAGAGCTGCCAGTCCTTCATCTTGAAATACTGGGCGTCGTCCTCGTCATGGTCGGTGAAGAGATACACCGTGTCGTTGTGTACAAAAGGTGCAGGGTCGGGGGTAAACCACGTGTGTATGGCCGGATTCTGTGCCGACGCGCATATCATGCTCATCGATGCGGCGGCGAGTAGCAGGTGTTTCATGATTTATGAGGTTTTAGATGTATATTGCAAAGTTAGTGGTTTGTCATGGTTGTGCTTGCAGACCTGTGTTACATTTTTATTGTTGCGCAGTAGCATGGTGATATGATGACGTCACATTTTTATACACATTTGTATTTTTGAAGCCAAACATGGCTTGTAATCAAAATATTCACTAACTTTGCACCCGTGAAAATCTGCAAATAACATTTTAACGCTATATTACACATGAAAGCATTTGTATTTCCCGGTCAGGGTGCCCAGTTTGTAGGCATGGGCAAAGACCTCTATGACAATAATCCTGTGGCCAAAGAGATGTTTGAGAAGGCCAACGAGATACTCGGATTCCGCATAACCGACCTCATGTTTGAAGGCACTGACGAAGACCTCCGTCAGACCAAGGTTACACAGCCCGCCATTTTCCTCCACTCGGTGATTCTCGCCAAGACCATGGGCGAAGAGTTTGACCCCTCGATGGTGGCCGGACATTCGCTCGGCGAATTTTCAGCTCTCGTTGCTGCCGGAGCACTCAGCTTTGAGGACGGTCTCCGCCTCGTGTCGGCCCGCGCACAGGCTATGCAGAAAGCATGCGAAATCAACCCCTCCACAATGGCTGCCGTGCTCGCCCTTCCCGACGAGAAAGTCGAGGAAATCTGTGCAGGTGTTGACGGCACAGTCGTGTGCGCCAACTACAACTGCCCCGGCCAGCTCGTGATTTCGGGCGAGGTTGAGGCCATCGACGCAGCTTGCGCCAAACTCCTCGAAGCCGGTGCCAAACGAGCCCTCAAGCTCAAGGTGGGCGGTGGTTTCCACTCCCCCTGCATGGAGCCCGCCCGCGCAGAGCTCGCCGAAGCCATCGAGCGCACCGACTTCCACACTCCCGCTGTGCCCGTTTATCAGAACGTGGACGCCAAGCCCCACACTGATCCCGCTGAAATCAAGGCCAACCTCGTGGCACAGCTCACCGCCCCCGTGCGTTGGACTCAGAGCGTGCAAAACATGGTAGCCGACGGTGCCGACGAGTTCATCGAGGTAGGTCCCGGCAAGGTGCTCCAGGGTCTCGTGGCAAAAATAGCCCGCGGCGTCGCCACCTCAGGCCGTCAGTAATATCTCTTAGTAGTTTAAGAAGTTAAAGGAGTTTATAAAGTTAAGATAATAGTTTCAGAGACTGTATCGTCAACAGATACTACCCTCTACACTATTATCTTGACTTTATAAACTCCTTTAACTTTTTCAACTATAAATTGTTATTACAGTTGAAACAACTGATAATAACACTGCTTATTTTATGACACCTCTATATTCCTCACGCCCTCAATATCCTGCGCGGAGTTATACCGTGATGACGGCTGTAAAGCCGCGGGTCGGGTCGCCGCTTCGATTTTCACCGCTTACGCTCGACGACGTGCCCCGCATACTACCCTATCTTGGTTGCTCTACCTCACGCACATGCGATTTCACCGTAGGCGGTCTGCTCATGTGGGCCGGATATTTCAATTACACCTACGCCATCCACAATGATACACTATATATAAAAGGTGTCACCGAGGACGATGTCACACGTCCGGCCTTCTCTCTGCCTGTCGGCAAGGCACCACTGCATGAATCCGTGGCATTGCTGCGGGATTACTGCCGTGACAGCGGATGCATGCCGCTCGTATTCTCGGCCGTGCCCGAAGAGTATGTCGGCCCCCTGCGCGAACTCGGCGCGACTCAAGTAACCCCGCTTGACGATTGGGGCGACTATCTCTATGACGCCCAAGCCCTCGCCTCGCTCTCGGGCAAGAAACTCGGCAAAAAGCGCAACCACGTCAACCGTTTCTTCGCCGATAACCCCGGCTACAGTTTCGAGCCGTTGACATCCGCCAATCTCGACGCTGTTACAGCCTTTTACCGCGACACACATCTGCCCCTCTCCAAACCGGCCCTTGCCGACGTGGAGCGCGAACAGGTGATGCACGTGCTCGCCCACCTCGACCGATACGGATTTGAGGGAGCGGTGCTCTCCACCCCCGCCGACGGCATTGTGGCCTTCACGCTCGGCGAAGTGATAGGCGACACCCTCTACGTGCATATCGAAAAGATGAACCACCTCGTCAACGGCGCGGGCGAGACCGTCAACAAGCTCTTTGCCGAACTCATGACAGGCCATCATCCCGAGGTGCGCTACATCAACCGCGAGGAAGATGTTGGCGACCCAGGCCTGCGCCACGCCAAAGAGTCATATCACCCCCTCCGCATCCTCGCCAAATACAACGTCACGATGTGATGACGTGGCTATTCAAGCAGCGTCACCGTCCAGCCATCGGCATGTTTGCTTATGAAATAAGGCTCTACCTGACCGTCATGCGTGCGTCTCAGCCCATATCCCATACGGTGTTCGCCGTCTGTCGGTGATGGGTAGCTATATGTTGAGCGGTTGCCTGTCATGCGGTCAATGATTATGTAGCGGTATTCTTCAAGATCCGGCCTTTCAAAAGCATCGCTGCATAGTCTCATCAGGCAGTGTATGTGTCTTTTGTCAGCCTTGATGTCAACGAGTTTTCGACTCAGATAAGGCTCGGCCAGAGAATTGCAGTTATAGGTGTAAAAATCGGTCGTGTCGGGGGTGGCAAATTTACTTATATCAATGTCAAAGGCCGAATAATCACGGCGGCAATCAGCGCAGTCGAGGCTTTCTCGGGGAGAGATATACACACTTCCGTCGTAAGCCGAGGCATATACGGCCTCGTCGCCATAGGAGTCAAACAGCATGTCGGCAAATGAATAGCCGGTCTTGGTCTTTTTGGCGAAACTCGGTAATGCTCCGAATCGGTAAAGTATCGTTCCGTCCTGTTTGTCAAACGATGCAAGTGCCGGCTGCGAGTAACAATCGTAAAACTCATCGTTGAACGGATTGCTCTCTGCATCGTGCATATAATCCTCTTTGTCATAAATCAGAGGCCATGTGAGCCTTTGGACGCCAACAACAATATCATCGCCATTACTTTTCATATAGAAATGAGGATAGAAAAACTTATCCTCGTAATCATAATTGAGTGGGATTAGCTCTGAACGGGTGGAGTCGGTCAATGACTTGACGAGATAACAGGGTTTGTTGCGATAATTTATGCCGTTGTTTGCGTCCATCCACAATTCAGGCAGAGAATAGGGAATGCCTATTTTGTCACTGTCAATGACAAACGGTTGCAAGGCTATGTTCTTGAGTTGATTGGATATGAGCATTTTGTTGTAATATTCAGCCGGGATGTCGGCGAATGTAGCAGCCTGAGTCGAATCTACTTCAAGGGTCGAGATGAAATGCCAGCCTCGGGCATTGTCAATCGCGAAATGATAGGCGACTTCGGCAAGTTTGTCGTTCCATATCAGATTATTGCCGTGAAACAGTGGCTGATATATTATTTCCGACATTATCGTCGGAGCTGTCAGAGTGTCGAGATGATAAGATTCCTTGGTGACAAGGTTTCCGGCGAGATGTTCGGTGACCGGTTGGCGACGGTACGAACCGGCCGGAAACCGATAGGCCTCCTTTTTGTCTCTATACAGATTGAGTTCCTTGAAAAAGGCCGGCGAAACATTGTCGGCATTGCTTCCCACAATCAGTTCGCCGGTCCTGATATTGAATTTCAGAATATATCCGACATGAAGATAGCCCGGACTGAACGATAGAAATTTGTCAAATGCTTCAGTGGTGTCAAAAATATAATGGTCGGTTTTGATGTCATATTTGTTGATATAGGCTTTGGCCATTACCGAATCGGGATATACGGCAATCAGTACGGATGGTTTGTCGGTATATGTCTTTATGCTGCGGTCTATCTCATTGAGAAATCCATCACAGCGCGGACAATTAGCCGGGCGGAATATAGTGGCATATATAGTGTCGCACTCAACCGGCAGACCTTTAAAAAAAGCAATGGCGTCAGATTCAGACCCGGGAATCTGACGCACCATTAGTCCATGATCCGCCGACGTGTCAACCAATCCCTTGGCCGTGGCTGAAATGTATACACATGATATAAGGGAGAGGAGGAAAAGTCGGATATTCATAATCGTGATGGTTATAAATTCACTTCTTCAACTTGACCGTTTGAAGGAAGTGTTGCTATGGTTTCCTCAATTATCTCGGAGGGGGTTGAGGTTACGATATCCTTGTATACAGCTTTTGTTTTTCCGTTGCTGTCTTTAATGATAGTTGTAACAATGCTTTTGCCATTCATAGACATGATGTTTGTTACAATTTCAGCACATTTTCTAATGGTTGCTCCTTTACATGGGTTATTGGGGTTTGTGCTTGCTTCTGATCCCCAATAGGTTGTGACTGTGCCGGGGTTAGGGAGTTTGCCGTTATCGTTGTCTTCGCGTTCTGCATACGACATTGCGGGAATAGCAATCATCGCAAATAAACATAAAAATGTTTTTTTCATAAGTGATAGAATAATAGTAAAAACTGTTTGTTATGGGTCTTAATTATTTAACGAAATATGGTGTGATTTTGTTTAATTTTTTTGTAATTTTTTTAAAATATAATATTTGTGGGTGAATTTATCGCGCATCATATTTAGAGAGGTTGAGGTGATAGGTCTCGTGTGTGCAAATTGTTTTGTTAGAAATAAAGGCCTATAAAGTGGTGCGCAGCCATGATGTAAAACGATTGTCCGTAGTATGTGTCACACCCCGTCAACAAGATGTCCCGACTGTGCGCCGGTGTGGTAGTAGTCTGGTACACAGAAGTGTATCGACGATCCCCGTCGACAGGATGTCCCGACAGGGACATCAGGAGATTGATAGCCGTAAGCACCCTGAGCCTGGAAGGCTCAGGGTGCTTACGGAAAAAGAAATGTGTGTGGGAGATGTCTGAAAGACATCTTGTTACATCCGGGGTCAGGCAACAGCCTCCTTAGGGGTATTACGGCTGAGGCGGCGTATGTCGCGACGGATGCGGAGTATCATGAGCAGGGCCGCCGCCGTCAGTCCGAAAAAGAAACTGAGGTAAAGACCCGACGGGCCCATGCCGAGAGTGAATGCCAGCAGATAGCCTAAAGGGAGGTTGAGCAGCCAATAGGAAATAAAAGCGATAGGCATGATGATCTTGACATCCTGAAGGCCGCGGAGTATACCGACCGAAACGTTTTGCAGACCGTCCGAGAGCTGATAGAGCGACGCGAAGATGAGAAGGTCGGAAGCTATGGCGATGACCTCGGCGTTGGTGGTAAATATGGTCGGGATGATATGGCGCAGAGTGATGAAAAAGAGGGCTGTAAAAGTATTCCATACCAGCACGAGATGATAGGAGGCCTTGGCCGCGAGGGCAAGCTGCCCGATGTCGCGGCGGCCGAAGCAGTGCGACACGCGTATGGTCGTAGCCGCTCCGATGGATATGACTATCATGAAGGCACAATTTCCGAGAGTGTTGCTTATCTGATTGGCACTCATGGCTTCTTTGCCAAACCATCCCATCATTATGCCTATACCCACAAAAGCCGACGACTCAAGAAACATCTGCATGGATATAGGCAGACCTATCTGGAGCAGATGGCGCACACTCTGGCGTGAGAAGTGGCGCATGGAGAAGTCGCGCAGATACTTACGGTAGCACGGATAGTAGACAAAATAGATGAATATCAGTATCGGCGCGCTGATGCGGGCCACGAGTGTGGCGAGTCCGGCACCCTCCGTGCCCATTTCGGCAAAGCCTAAGTGGCCGTAGATAAACACCCAGTTGAGTAAGCAGTTGCAGATGTTGGCCACGATGGTGACGTAGAGCTCGGCGCGAGTGTTGCCCACACCCTCGAGAAACTGCTTGAAGGAGAAGAATATCATCATGAACGGCATGCTGAGCGAGAGCATGCGGTAGTAGGGAATGGCCATGTCGACTATCTCTTCGGGCTGTCCGAGGTGATAGAGCAGCGGCGTGGTGGCATATTGCAGCACCGTAATCATGATGCCGAGCAGGAGATAAAACACCATGCCGTTTTGCAGCAGGGCCGAGGAACGTTTTCTGTCGCCCTGCACGTAAAGCTCGCCGATGAGCGGGGTCATGCCCATGGCCACGCCTATGGTGGCGATAAACAGGATGAAGAAGACCATGCCGCCAAACGATACGGCGGCCAGCGGTTCGGGATTGTCGCCTCCGTATTGTCCGACCATGAGGTTGTCGGCTACCTGTGTGAGTATCTGTCCGAGCTGTGTGAGCACGATTGGGAAGGCCAGTGCGAGGTTGCTGCGGTATTGTTGCTTGTATCTGTTGAAAAACATAAGGTTAGGATGATTGGAATTGGAGTCGGTGACAGATTGGCGGGGAGATTGGTGATCGGGCCGGAGAGCGGAGCCGTGATGAGGGTGGGGGCTATCGGTCGGAGCGGCGGCCCAGCTCGATGACCTCGAGGCCGGTAATGGAGCCGGCGTCGAGGGTGAGGCGCACGAGTGTCCTCACCTGTTGCCATCCGTGATAGCCGGCAGCTCCTGGATTGACGTGCAGCAGGTCGAGACGGTGGTCGGGCATGACCTTGAGTATGTGGCTGTGACCGCTGACGAAGAGCTTGACGCGGTTGCGCCGCAGATTGCTCTCGACGCCCGGTGCGTAGCGTCCGGGATAACCGCCTATGTGGGTGAGCCATACGCGCACGCCCTCGGTCTCGAAGCATAGATATTCGGGACAGCGGCGAGCTACAGTGCCGTGGTCGATGTTGCCGCTCACGGCTCTGACCACGGGGGCTATCTCTTCGAGCCGCTCTATGATGGAGATGTCGCCGACGTCACCGGCGTGCCATATCTCGTCACAGCCGGCGAAGTGTGAGGCGTAACGGTCGTCCCAGCATGAATGTGTATCGGACAGCAGACCTATGCGTTTCATTTTCTCAGCAGGTATATATCGTGAAGTAGAATGGTTGAGTTGACGTAGAATAGTGACAGCTTGTTGACCCCTTTGCGCAGATCCACGACGAGTGTCGATGACGGGCGCGTCGTGAGCCAGTCGCCCTCTCGTATGGGCGGACATACAAGTATGCCGGCATAGCTGTCGTTAACCTCGAGAGTGCGCATGGCCGTCTCGCCCGAGCCGTTGGAGTAGCCTATGTGGAGGAAATAATCGCCGTCGGAGGGTGCCTGCACGTAAAATGTGAGGCGGGTGTTGTGGCGGGCGGCCAGTTCGATGTAGTGTGACGCCCTGTCGCGGTTGCGTATCAGGTGGAGCGGCGGACGTCGCGGCGTTATGGCTGTGGCCGGTATGTGGATGCGGGCCGAGGGTGGAGCCGAGACGTGGCTGCGGGGTGCGTAGCCGCTCACTCCGTTGAGCACGGGCACTATGTCGATCACAGCGGTGCCCGTGTCGGTCACCGCATAGGTCGGTGAGTTGAGGGTCTCGGAGAGTATGCCGTTGACATATACCTCATAGGTTGTGGCGGGGTCAAAGTTGATAATCTTGCCGTTGCGTCCGTCGCTCCAGTAGACGCGCGGTGTCGGAGGTGCCTCGGCAGGAGCCTCGGCCTTGACGGAAGCGGGTGAGTCGGAGAGCCTGTTGCCCGACATGGTGATGTCGACCCTGTGGCGGCCCGAGAGGTCCGGGCTGACCAGTGGATTGGCTTGGCGCAGCGAGTCGATGGCAAACGATGCGATCTTGTCGCCCGAGCCGTGGATGTGTATGTCGAGCACCGCTTCGCGGTAACGCAGCCCCGAGAGCCAAAGGCGCGGCCCGAGTTTCTGCGGGACTATCGGCGCGAAGTTCATGCCCTCGTCGGAGAGCGATATGCCCATGATGCCGCGGAGCAGGAGTGTGGGCCATTCGGTGCTGATGTCAGGGCCGAGCGACTGTCGCCACACTGTCCCTATGGCTGCGAGCAGGGCCTCTTCGTCGGCGGTGCGTGAGGCGGCTATGCCGTTGAGGGTCTGCACGCGCGGGTCAATCACCGCCTCGCCTTCGGCCGGCACGGGGCTTACGGTCGGGATCCCTTCGGGCAGCATGGGGCGTGATGAGGTTATGCGCGAGGCCATCTCGGGAGTGGCGATGCCGAGCAGCACTGTGAGCGGATTGGCGAAATTGTCGGCCGAGGGGGAGAGCACCCGCCACATGTCACCATACATGTATTGTCCGTAATAGGATGCCGACGGCACCCAGAAGTTGTCGTTGATGGCGTTGCGTGTCCTGACGGCCATGCTTTCCCACTCCCGCTCGGCTTTACGGCGCAAGAGGCGGGCCATTGCGGCGGCTGTGTTGAGAGTGGCGTAATGCCAGGTGTTGGTGGAGAGGGCTACAATCTGAAAGCGGTCTACCGGCTCCATCCATGAGGGGGTGTAGCCCTTGAGCCGTTGCAGATAGGATGGTAGACCGCGGACGAGTCCGTCGCCGGCTCTCAGCGGAGCTGATTGGCCCATGAGCGAGGCTGTGATGATGCGGTAGGCTTCTTTGAGCCAGTCCTCCGACCCGGTGGCGTGATACACCTCCATCGCCGCTGCGGCCCAGGCCTCGTTGTCGGAGGTCAGCGGGAATCCCGGGCGGCTGATGATGCCGTCAGGAGCCAGTGAGCGCAGTGTCTCCATGGAGCGCGCGGGGTCGAGTATCGCCCCTGACAGATATATGTCGAGCGGAGAGAGTGGCGCGTCGTGATAGCGGCTGAGTCCTTTGGCATAGAGGGCTTCGGCCATGCGTGACGATGATGTGAGGGCGGGCAGCGAGGCGGCCGAGGCCGTGTGGCGTGGCTCGGCGGCCCAGTCGCCGGTGATTTCGGAGCGGTTGACGGCTGTGTATTGCCGGCCGTCGATCACTATGCTGTCGGGATATATCTCTATGTCGCCGGCCATGTAGAGCGCGTCCTCATTGACTGCTGCCTGACGCGAGCATCCGGCCCAGACTGCAAGCAGCAGCACGGGCAGCGCGATGAGGCGTATGAAGGCCGACGGTCGTTTCATTTCATAAAGATATAAAGAGGTGTCGTGAGAGGTCTGTCAAGACTCTCTATAATGCACAACAATAACGATGAGAATTTCTTGTCGTGTAGGAAATCCTCACCGTTATCGGTGTTATGGATATTTCAAATAAATTTCAGGTGATATGTCCTTACTCGGTATGCTACCTCCTTTCGGTTAGTTAGCTTTGCGGGTTTCGGTTCGCTCGGGTGATGAAATTGCGCGTGGCGGGAAGATTATTCCTCGGTAGCGCGGAGGTGCTGTACGTATACAGCCTTCATCATCTTCTTGCGGTTGGTCACCGAGGGCTTTTCAAAGGCCTGACGTGAGCGGAGCTCGCGCACGATGCCGGTCTTCTCAAATTTACGCTTGAACTTCTTCAGAGCCTTCTCGATGCTCTCACCATCTTTTACTTGTACGATGATCATGTTGTTAATGTTTCTTTGGTTGGTAAAATTTAAAATTTGCGGGGCAAAATTACAAAAAAGTTTTCTAACTGCAAAAGAAAAAGGAGATTAAAATCGTGGTGAATGGGGCGATGGGCCTAACGGGATTGATTGACGCTTGCGTCAAAGTCGCGGGCCATGTCGAGGGGCACGGAGGGGAGGGTGTTGGGGCCGATGGTGCGGGTGGCGGCGGCGCGCACTTCGGGCAGGGCGTTGGCTACGGCTACCGATTCGTCGGCCACGGCAAACATGGGCAGGTCGTTGAGGTGGTCGCCGTAGACTACCAGGCGGTCGGCTCCGACCATCTTTTTGAGCCTGAGCACGGCAGCGGCTTTGGAGATGCCGGCGCGGAATACCTCTATATATGACCGCTCGGGCGTGAAGATGTCGGGATAGGCCGAGACGGATAGCTGCGGGTCGAGGCGTAGCGTGTCGGCAAGACGGCTGACCGCAGGGGTGTCGCCTATGCCGAGCATGAGTATTACCGTGGAGGCGGATGTATCGTCGGTCTCACCGGGCGGGCAGTGGGGACCGTCGCGGAAGATGAATTTCTTCAGTTCGAGAGCTTTGCGCTCGTCGTAAAAACGGCTTTCGTCTGAAGTCATATCCGGCGAGTGGAGTACCTGCATGGTGCCGTCGGGGTGGAGGTTGTAGACAAACGGGTTGATGCCGTGACTGAGAAATGTGGCTTCAAGCTGTCGGGCACTACCGGCGGCAAGGGTCATGGGGTCGAGGTAGACACGGCGTGAGCGGTCCCACATCGAGGCACCGGTCAGAACGATGGCCGGGATGGTGGTGAGAGTGTCGTGCAGCAACGGCTCGACGGTGGCGGGGGTGCGTGCTGTGGCTACGGTGATGAGTGCGCCGCGGCGCGACAGGTCGGTGATGATGCGCGCGCTTTCGCCGCTCACCCGACTGTCGGGGCCGAGAAGGGTGCCGTCGAGATCGGTGATATAGAGGGTCATGCTAAACTCTAAACTTTCAACTCCAAAATATCACAACAGTGATATTTTCGCTCTGGTGTTTTTGATGCGTTCGCGGGCAAGGGTATCGACTAGGCTGCGGGCCTTGACGCGGGGCACACCGACCAGCGCGGCGTGGTCGCGCAGGGTGATGGTGCCTATCTCTGCGGCGGTGAGTCCTCCTTTGGCTATGAGGAAGCCCACGATGTCGCCTTTGGAGATTTTTTCCTTCTTGCCCACATTGAAATAAAGTGTGGAAGTGTCGGAGCGTATCGGGTCGGCCGAACGGCGCGTGGGCGCGTAGTCGCGGTCGGTGGTGATATAGTAGGGGATGTCCTCGCCCTCGGCGGTGATGACGTAGATGTCGCCCTCGGCGTTCTGGCGCGCCGTGCGGCCGTTGCGGTGGGTCCACGCTTCGGGCGAGACGGGCATGTGATAGTGGATTACGGCCGACAGCTCGGGGATGTCGAGACCGCGCGCTCCGAGGTCGGTCGATATGAGTATGGGGGTGGAGTTGTTGGCCAGTTGCACGATGGCGTTCTCGCGGTCGTTCTGATCGAGTCCGCCGTGATAGATGCCCACGGGGAGCCCCTCTTTTTTGAGATAGTCATATATGCGCTCCACGCTCTCGCGGTGGTTGGCAAAGACGATGACGCGCCCGTTGGAGAGCGAGTGGAGCAGGTCGGAGAGTGTGGTGAGCTTATCGCGCGAGGGCGATTCGACCCTCACTACCTGCATGCGCCGGCGCGGAGTGTCGGAGTCGCTGAAATCGATGGTCTCGGGGCGCGAGGCAGGGAGATAGTCGGGCAGGGCGGCCAGAGGGGTGGCCGAGGTGAGAATGACAAGGCGAAGGCCCGTGAGACGCTTGCACACACGCTTCATCTCGTCGGCAAACCCAAGTTCGAGGGCTTTATCATACTCGTCGAGCACAAGTGTCGATACCGCCCCGAGGTCAATCTGTCCGCGCTTCAGATGGTCGAGCAGACGGCCCGGGGTAGCCGCGATGATGTCGGGGGTGACAGCCAATGAGGCGGTCTCCTCCTGCATGGAGTGGCCGCCGTAAAAAGCTACAGTCTTGAGCCCGGTGGCCAGCGGACGTATCACCTCGGCTATCTGCAACACCAGTTCGCGCGAGGGAGCTATCACTACAGCCTGTACGTGGCCCGCGGCGGGATAGATGCTCTTGAGCAGAGGTATGGCAAAAGCCAGAGTCTTGCCCGAGCCGGTCGGCGCGAGCAGTGTATAGGTGCCGCGGGTGGCTATCCGGGCCATGCGCTCCTGCATGGGGTTGAGTTGCTCCACACGGGTGCGGAGGCGTATGTTGTCGAGTATTTCGCTTTGTTTCATTCAAAAAAGTTGTTGTCGTGAAGCATCTCGTCATCGGCCATGAGATGGTCGGGAATGTCGACCTCGATGACCTGCACTATCATGGGTGTGACCTCATGGTCGAGCATCTTCTTATATATATTGAGTATGTTGCGTCCGTAATGCCTGTTCATGGCCCATCGTCCCGAGAGAGCCTCCCACGACGTGGCCGAGCCGCGGGTGACAAACGAGAAACGCGGGTCGAGCATGTCCTCGCCGTCGGGTATGGCGTCGCGGCATGAGTAGGCATAGAGATGTTGTATCATGGCTGTGACCCCTTCGCGCACCGACTTGAAGCTGCACCCCTTGTCGCCGCGACGCTTCACGCCGAGCCCGCAGTAATTGTGGGCCGAGGGCGAGACTGCCGTGCCGTTGTCAAACCTGAACCATCCCGTCTCGATTATGGCCTGACACAAGGCTATGTCGCCGCGTATGCCGTAGAGCTCCCCTATTTCATAAAAAGCCTGGGCCACCTCGCGCGAAAAGTCGGGGTTGCGCGAGGCCACATACTGATACATCCGTTCGGGGTCGGCCTTCTGGGTGCCGCGTATGGGAGTGGAGGCACAGGCCGACAGGAGTGTCAGCGACAGGAGAAGCAGCAGGAGCAGCGGGCGGTGGTGAAACGTGGGGTGATTCATATCGTGTGAAGCTTGTGTCTGCATAAAACAACACGCAAGTTAACAAAAAATCTTTAGATTGTCATTATTTTTTTGTAGATTTGTCTTCATGAAATACTTCTTTTCGGCCGGAGAAGCCTCCGGCGATGTGCATGCCGCGCAGGTCATACGTGAGTTGCGCCGGCTCGACGGGTCGGCCGAGATAGCCTTTCTCGGCGGCGACGAGATGGCCGCGGCCGCCGGCCATGACCCCCTGATCCATTACCGCCGCATGGCCTATATGGGCTTTATCGACGTGGCCCGTCATCTGCCCGAGGTGCTCGGTAATCTCGCCGAGGCCAAGCGGGCCATAGCCGCCATGCGCCCCGACGCACTGGTGCTCGTGGACTATCCCGGCTTCAATCTCAAGCTCGCCGAGTATGCCCATGGACTCGGCATACCCGTACACTATTACATAGCCCCCAAGCTGTGGGCCTGGAAGGAGTATCGCATAAAGAAACTTCGCCGGTATGTCGACCGTCTCTACTCCATCCTCCCATTCGAGCCACAATGGTTTGGCGAGCGCGGAGTCAAGGCCGAGTATGTAGGCAATCCTTCGGTCGAGGAGGTGGAGCAGGCCCTGGCCGCCATGCCCCCGGCTGAAGAGTTCATGAAGATTCACGGTCTGGACACACGCCCCGTGCTCGCCCTCGTGCCCGGAAGCCGCATGGGCGAGATCAAAGCCAATCTGCCGGTGATGGACGCCGTGGCCCGCCGTCATCCCGAGATGCAGGCCGTGGTGGCCGGAGCCCCGTCGATAGATGTCGAGGTCTACAGACGGTTTACCGACTATCCCGTCATACACGCCACCACGCTCCGTCTGATGTCATACTCGCGGGCGGCACTCGTGACCTCGGGCACCGCATCGCTCGAGAGCGCGCTGGCCGGTGCGCCCCAGGTGGTGTGTTACAGGGCCGTGGGGTGGAAATGGGCCCACGACCTGTTCATGCACATACTGAAGATACCTTACTGCTCGCTGCCCAATCTCGTCACCGGCCGCATAGACCGCGAGGCGCGTGACGAAGTGAACCGTCAGGCCGTCCGTACCGGAGTGCGCGGATGGATCATACCCGAGATGCTCGTGCACAACTGCACGCCCGACACTGTCGACACGCAGCTCACCCCCTTGCTGACCGACACACCGGCCCGCCGGGCTCAGCTCGAAGGCTACGACGAAGTGCGCCGTCGCCTCTTCACATCCACCTCAGCCGCCGCCACCGTGGCCCGCAACATCTACGGCCACAGGCGATAGTTCACCCCGAGGGTCAAATGTAATCGTGAATATCCAAAGTGATGGATGACTGATCCGATGGCACTTCGATAAAATGTAAATCCATCTTTGGGAATATGCCCCGTTGTCCCAACGGTAAGGAATGTATGCATGTGAAATCGGCGGCCCTCAGAGTTGTTGATTTTGTCTTGCGGTTGTCAATCAGAAGTCGTATGGCCAAGTTGTATTCCTGACGTTGCCTGCTGTTGTAAGGAAGAGATGTTGCCTGATGTAAAGTAGTCAGGAAATCATCGGTGGGTGAATGGCTGACGATAAAGCCTTTTACAATGTAATCTTCCTGTTGGTAAGATGGCAACATATGCAGGAGCATATTGGCTTTTATAAAAGATGCCACCAATTGCGTTTTAGCCTTGTATAGAAACTGAGTGCTGAATCCCGATTTTAATTCGGTCAGAAACATGTATTTTTTGCCCGAATGTTCAAACAGGACTATGCCATCGCAGTCTTTGCGAAATATGTCGGGAGCCTTGCATATCTCAAAAAAAGAGGTTGAGTCCTTAATCATCTGCGTGTCAATGCAATTGAAGTCGGAATTACTCCAAGTGACTTTGGTGACCGTGGCTTTGGCTTCATGTTCATGAATGTCGACGCTGCCACGACACACCTTATGTCCGTATTTCGGAGTGATTGTCTTAAGGTCGGTAATCAGTGACATTATTCTTCATCGTTTGTATTGTTGCCAATATCGTTAAGGTCGCTGAGCAAGTCGAAATAACGTGTTATGACTTTATGGAAAGAGTCAAACGGGACACCCTCTTCTGCGTCGGTCTTGAGTTGTGACACGTTGGTATAGCCATTTTCGTTACGGCTGAGATTGTATGCAATCACTTTTTCGGCATCGATAAGTGATTCTTTGATAATGCCGTGCTTATCCAACAGCTTGTTGCTGTCCTGTGACTGAAGCCGTAAAATTACAGGATACAACTTTATCAAGGCATTGATACGCTTTATGAAATAATCGCTGTGGGTTGTGATCCGTAAATGACAACCTTTTGATACAATATATCCTATAAGGTCGGCCAACGATTGCTGACGTGAAGGGTGAAGATGCGCTTCCGGCTCTTCAAAGAGAAGAGTCATATCATCAAGATTATATTTGGGTAGCAACAGAGCCAGTGCCGCAAGCTCTTTGATGGAGGAAGCTGCTGCTGAGAGGGGCATCTGATGGCCCGAATGGGTAGTATAGGTCAGATTGTCGTTGGTCAGGGATATTGTACCGTCATTAATGCGCGACAATAGATTTGTTAAAATCGCATCCTGTTCCCTGGGGCTTTCTATGGGGCGGGCGATGTCTGATTTCAGTTTGAAAAACTCATAAAACATGCCTGACCTGAATGTCGGTATTTCCTGGATCTCCATTAAGGCCCCTCTTGACGGCGGAAGTATATAGTTGCTTATAAATTTAAGTGGTGTATAATCTATACTCTTTATAAATTCAGCTTGTATGAGAGTTGTCAATATTGAAGCTGATACCGCTCTTTCCTCGCTGTTGAAATTAAAATTGTCTGAGCTGAACCGATATATTGTTTTTTCGTTATTGTCCAGACCTGTCAGTGATTCATGATATTTAAAATCTATCTTGTTTTCACTGAAAGGCCATGAAATATTGACTTTCCCTTCGATGGTAGGATTGCCAATCATATATCCGATGTAATGGATTGCATCTCGGTTAATCCAATTGAAAAGGTCGGATGTGGTAATAGAGAATATGACATCGCCTGACTTTTTGCCATCAAGTAATGTCGAGAAATCAACCTCGCTGAAATAATCCATTAATCGACCATTGCCTTTGGATAAAAGAGCATACGTATAGTTGGCAAGGCAAGCCAGATAGCTTTTGCCGAGCCCCGATTCCCCTGTGAAAATCATCAGGGGTCGTATGTCTATATCTGCGTTTCTGATAGGGCCGAGTGAGTCGATATGTATGGATATATTGTTCATCGAACTAATAATTAAATATATGAATTAGAGCAATCAAAATTACTAATAAGTAGGGATATAGACAAATAAATAAGAAAAATATATGACAATGTGGCCCGCAACATCTACGGCCACAGGCGATAGCTCACCCCGAGGGTCAGGCCTGGGGAGAGGCCGTGAGGGGTGAGGGTGGCTCCGGCCGTGATGCCGAGCGACCAGCGGGTGGAGTAGCGCGGCCCGCAGCCTGTCGCCGCGAGGCGGGTGGTGACGTTGTGGGTGACAGTGGGGAGGGTGCGGAATATGACGAGTGTGTCGAGGCGCGGGTCTGCTCCGCTGACTACGGCGCGGAAGGTCGAGTCGGCATAGACGCGCTGCACGGCGCGCAGACGCAGTGAGTCGGAGTCGCAGGCGGTCACATCCTTGCGGCTCAGGGTGACGGTGCGGGGTGAGGGTCGTTGGGCGAATGAGGGGATTGTGACGCGGATGGTATCGTGAAGCACTATGGTGTCGATGCGCAGTTCGGTAATGGTGTCGTGAAGCGGTGTGGACGACCGGCTGAACAGACGGCAACTGTCGGGGAGAAAGTTGCCGATACATACGCCGGCAAGGAGGGCGAGGACTGAATAGGTGATGGTTTTCATGAGGGCGGGTTTTGCCGACAAAATTACGCCATGATCCGGCCCGAAATGGTGCGATAATGTCGCGTTTACAGTCTAAAAAATCTCTCCGGCATGGAGGATTGAAAAATTTTGCGTAACTTCACCGTGCAAACTCTCATGTTTCATCACCTTCTAAATCAATCATGAAATTTAAAACGGTCATAATTATTGCGTGCCTGATTATCGGAGTGTCAATAGGTTCGCATGCGAGCGAAAGAAAGAAATACAACTTCAACAGTGACTGGCTTGTAGCCGTTGGCGATGTGCCCGACGGAGAGCGGCCCGGGACCGACGACAGCCATTGGAAGCGTGTCACACTCCCTCATGCGTTCAATGAGGACGAAGCCTTTAAGCTCTCCATCGAGCGGCTTACCGATACGGTCAGTTGGTATCGCAAGCATTTTTCCGTCCCGCGGCTTGACGGCGGCAAAGTGTTTGTCGAATTTGAGGGCGTCCGCCAGGGTGCCGATTTCTATCTCAACGGCCATCGGCTTGGGCTTCACGAAAACGGCATCATGGCCGTCGGCTATGACCTCACCCCTTACATCAGGAAAGGCGACAATGTGATAGCTGTCCGCATCGACAATGACTGGGCCTACAGGGAACGCCACACCAATGCTACGTTCCAGTGGAATGATAAAAACTTCAATGCCAACTATGGCGGCATACCCAAGAACGTATGGCTTCACGTCACTCCGGCGGTCTATCAGACATTGCCGCTTTACAGCAGTCTGAACACCACGGGCGTATATGTATATGCGTCAGATTTTGACATCAAGGGCTCGACGGCCGACATCCATGCCGAGTCGGAGGTCAGAAACGACTCCGGCACCCCCGCCACGCTTTCCTATCGCGTGACGCTGAGGGATGCCGACGGTAAAAAGGTGAAAACCTTCGATGGCAGCCGGCTCACCCTCGCCCCCGGCGAGACAGGCGTCCTGAAAGCCTCCGAGCGTGTAGGCGGCCTGAATTTCTGGAGCTGGGGTTACGGCTATCTCTATGATGTGGACACCGAGCTCGTGGACGACAAGGGGCGCAGCATCGACAAGGTGACGACACGCACGGGATTCAGAAAGACACGTTTTGGCGAGGGCAAGATATGGCTCAACGACCGCTTGATACAGATACACGGCTATGCCCAGCGCACCTCCAACGAGTGGCCGGCCGTCGGGCTCTCCGTGCCGGCGTGGCTCAGTGATTATTCCAACGGACTCATGGTCGAGTCGGGTGGCAACCTTGTACGCTGGATGCACGTCACCCCCTGGAAGCAGGATGTCGAGTCGTGTGACCGCGTCGGTCTCATCCAGGCTATGCCGGCGGGCGACTCCGAGAAAGACCGTCAGGGGCGTCAGTGGGAGCAGCGCGAGGAGGTGATGCGCGATGCCATAATCTATAACCGCAACAATCCATCCATCCTGTTTTATGAATCGGGCAACTTCCGCATCAGTGCCGAACACATGGATGCCATGAAGGCCATACGCGACCGTTATGACCCGCACGGCGGCCGCGCCATCGGTTCGCGCGAGATGCTGGATATTGACAACGCCGAGTATGGAGGCGAGATGCTTTATGTCAACCGCTCGGCCAAACACCCCATGTGGTCCATGGAATATTGCCGCGACGAGGGTCTCAGAAAGTATTGGGACGAGTATTCCTACCCATTCCATAAAGAGGGGGAGGGTCCGCTCTATAAGGGTGCGGATGCCTCGGACTACAACCACAATCAGGACCGTATGGCCGTCGAGCTCGTGCGCCGCTGGTATGATTACTGGATCGAGCGTCCGGGAGCAGGGACACGCTGCAACAGTGGCGGAGTCAAGATAGTCTTCTCCGACACCAACACCCATTATCGCGGAGCCGAGAACTACCGGCGTTCGGGAGTCACCGACCCGATGCGCATACCCAAGGACGGCTTTTATGCCCATCAGGTGATGTGGGCCGACGCGTGGGTTGACAACGAGGGCGACCGCACCTATATAATAGGCCACTGGAATTACGGCGATGACACCGTCAAGCCCGTCTATGTGGTCTCCACCGGCGATGATGTCGAGCTGTTTGTCAACGGCCGTTCGCTCGGACACGGCAAGCGGGAATATGATTATCTCTTTACGTTTGAGAATGTTAAGTTTGAGCCCGGCACACTCGAGGCCGTAAGTTATCGTGACGGCCGGGAGGCGAGCCGATATAAAATCGAGACAGCCGGCGAGCCCCGGAAGCTCCTTCTGACCGCGATAGAGAATCCTCAGGGCTTCCATGCCGACGGGGCCGATATGTCGCTGGTGCAGGTTGAGGTGGTCGATGCCCAAGGGCGTCGTTGTCCGCTTGACAACCGCATGGTCAGCTTTGAGGTCGACGGTCCCGCCGAATGGCGTGGCGGCATAGCCCAGGGCCCCGACAATTACATATTGAGCAAAAGCCTCCCCGTGGAGTGTGGCGTCAACCGCATACTGCTCCGCAGCACCGTGAAGCCCGGCAAAATCAAAGTCACCGCAAAAGCCCAAGGGCTCCCTGACGCTGTCGTGACCATGAAGACATTGCCCGTCAAGGTCGTAAACGGACTTGGCGAATACATCCCTGCCCATACGCTCAAAGGTCGTCTTGACAAAGGGCCTACGCCCCTCACCCCCTCCTGCCGCAATCGCGCCGAGGGTGTGGGAGTCAGCTCCATCCGGGCCGGCTCGTCACAGGATAAGGTCGGTAATGCCATTGACGACAATGAAGCCTCGGCATGGACTTCCGACGGCGTTCTGGCCAACTCATGGATAACATTCCGTCTGGAGCATGAAGCTCCGGTCGACGACATAGTGATGAAACTGTCGGGATGGCGCAAACGCTCCTATCCGATAGAGATTTATGCGGGCAAAGAGCTCGTATGGAAAGGCTACACCCCCAAAGGGCTGGGCTATGTCCACATCAGGCCCGCCAGGATAGTCAAGGCCGACGAGATAACCATCCGCCAGATCGGAGCCATGACCGAGAAGGACGCCTTTGCCCTCAAAGAGCTCGGCGGCGGCCCGGCCAACGAAATGGACACCAAGCCGGCCAAGAAATACCAGCTCGGCATCGTCGAAATCGAATTTCTGGTATCTAATCTCTTGTAGTCTGTAAAGAAGCAGGAAACTGCCCCGTGCGGAGGCCCGACTTGAGGGCAGCCGATGTGCCATGGGTAAACGAGTCAGGCACGGCATATCCTTGGGCACGTTTCTGGAGATAATCGTCGCCGATTTTCTGCGCGGCGTCGAGAGCCTCCTCTATATCGCCGTCCTCAAGCGAACCAAACATCTTATTGTCATGATGAGCCCATACGCCGGCATAATAATCGGCCTGAAGCTCAAGAGCCACACTAATCTTGTTGGCCTCCGCCTCGCTGAGTCTCGACATCCGCTGGTGGGCATCGGTGAGAGTGCCGAGCAGATATTGCACATGGTGGCCCACCTCATGGGCAATGACATAGGCATAGGCAAAGTCTCCGTCGGCACCGAGAGTGCTGCGCATTTCGGAGAAAAACGACAGGTCGATATACAGGCTCTGGTCGGCCGAACAATAGAAAGGACCGGTCTGGGCAGTGGCGTTGCCGCAGCCGCTGTTGACCGAACCGGTGAAAAATACGAGCGTGGGTGGCTCATATTCAAGACCCTGTTCGGAAAAAAGTTTGGTCCATACATCCTCCGTTCCGGCAAGTATCTGTTTGGAAAAAGTGGCAAGCTCCTCTTCCTGAGCGGTAGGCGTATAGGCCGCCGATTGGCCTGAGCCGCCATAGGTAATCTGCCCCGCGTTCTGCATGAGAACGTCGAGCGGGTTTCCACCCGAAATCCAGGCGATGATTGCCGCGACTATTACCGCGCCAATTCCACCGCCGATTTTAAGTCCCGAGCCGATGCCCCGGCCGCGCCGGTCATCGAAGTTTGAGCTTTGTCGTCGGCCGTTGAGTCGCATATTCTTGTGGTTAGGTTTAAAGGGTTTAAAGTTTAAAAGTTAAGAGGGTTTAAGAGAGTTAAGAGAAATGTATGGTATCAACACATCATTTCTCTTAACTCTCTTGACTTTTTAACTTTATAAACTATAGTGAACTACTTCTTGATCATATTCCATACAGCCGAGCTGCCGAGCGCGCCCACAAAGGGAGCCACGATGAAGAGCCAGAGCTGACCGAGGGGTACGGCATTGCCTTCAATGGCTGCAAAGATGGCCGGGCCTACCGAACGGGCCGGATTGACCGATGTGCCGGTGATGGGGATACATACGATGTGGACGAGCACGAGGGTAAGACCGATGGCCAGACCTGCAAAGTTGCCTGCACCCTTCTTTTCGTCGGTGGTGCCGAGCACTACGAGCACAAATATGAAAGTAAACACTACCTCGGCGATAAATGCGGGTACTATATTGCCGGGCATAAACGAGTTGGCTCCCGTGGTGGTAGTGCTGTTAAACACTGCTTCGACGCCGGCTTCATTGCCCGTGTGGACCAGCACATAGAGCACGGCCGACGCGATGATGGCTCCGATTACCTGAAAAATCATATAGTTGACTGCCTCGGCGCCTTTCATGCGTCCGTTGGCCCATACGCCCAAGGTGATGGCCGGATTGATGTGACAGCCCGAGATGTTGCCGATGGTGTAGGCCATGGCTATGACCGAAAGACCGAAGGCGAAAGCCACTCCCAAGGTGGTGACACCATAGCCGGTGGTGCCGAGTCCGATGCCCGCGAATATCGCGCTGCCGCAACCCATGAGTACCAGCACGAATGTGCCGATCATCTCTGCTAAATACTTTTTCATGTAAATAGTGTTTTTGTGAAAGTTATTAAATAGTTGTAACTGAATTGATGCGAAAACGTAAGGAGAAAAGGACGATTTTTAACAACCTCTCATACCTTGCAAGCAAATGTAAGAAAAAAGCGTCACACATTCAAGATATTTCAAAAAAAAGAGTTATTTTTGCACTATACAACAGTGAATTGCAACAATATTGCAACAAATCCACCAAAGTCATCATCATGAAAATCCAATCATTAATGCTCGGGCTTGCCCTTATGGTGCCCGCCATCGGTCTTCCGTGTACCAGTCTCATTGCCGGAAAAAACGCTACCGTCGACGGCTCGGTACTTGTGACTTATGCCGCTGACAGCCACACTCTTTATGGCGAACTCTATCACACTCCCGGTGCCACTCACGCCCCTGGGGAGATGCGCAAGATATATGAATGGGACACAGGCAAGTATCTCGGCGAGATACCCCAGCCCGAGCGCACCTACACTACCATAGGCAACATGAACGAGCATGGCCTGACCATCGCCGAGAGCACATGGGGCGGACGTCATGAGCTCGAGGACACCACCGGCATCATGGACTACGGTTCGCTCATATATGTCACCCTCGAGCGCGCCACCAATGCCCGCGAGGCCCTGAAGATTATGACCGACCTGGTGGCTGAGTATGGCTACCACTCAAGCGGCGAGTCGTTCTCCATAGCCGACCCCGGAGAGGCCTGGGTGATGGAGCTTATCGGCAAGGGCGGCAAGGAGAAAGGTGCCGTGTGGGTGGCCCGACGTGTGCCCGACGACTGCATCTCGGGCCATGCCAACCATCCGCGCATCCACAAGTTTCCGCTCAACGATAAGGAGACCATCTATTCGCCCGACGTGATCGACTTTGCCCGCAAGCAGGGCTACTACAAGGGTAAGGACGAGGATTTCAGTTTCTCGCTTGCCTACGGAGAGCTCGACGGCACCGCCACCCGCGGATGCGACGGCCGTGTGTGGAGCTACTTCAACCGCTTTGCCAAGGGCATGGACAAATATCTTCCCTGGGTCATGGAGGCCAAGGGCGAGACAATACCACTCTGGGTGAAGCCCGACAATAAACTGACCCTCAATGATATGCGCTGGATGATGCGCGACCACTTCGAGGACACTCCCATGGATATGACCAAGGACGTAGGAGCAGGCCCCTATAAGGTGCCCTACCGCTGGCGTCCAATGACATTCAAGGTCGACGGCAAGGAGTATCTCAACGAGCGCGCCATCGCCACACAGCAGACCGGCTTCTCGTTTGTGTCGCAGATGAACCAGGCTCACCCCTCGATGATGAAGGGCATACTCTGGTTTGGTGTCGACGATGCCAACACCTGTGTCTACGTGCCCATGTATAGCTGTCTCACCGAGGTGCCCGCTGAGTTTGCCCACGGCAACGGCGACATGCTCACCCTCTCGTGGGACGCTGCCTTCTGGGTCAACAACTATGTGGCCAACCAGGCCTACAACCGCTATTCGCAGATGATACCCGACATCCGCCGTGTGCAGAACGCCGAGGAGCAGACTCTCGACTCGGAGGTCAAGGCTCTGATGGCCGCTGTCAAAGGCATGGACGAGGCCGAGGCTCTCAACGTGGTGCGCAACCACTCCATGATGGCTTCGCAACGCTATCTGCGCAACTATAAGAATCTTGGCGATTACCTGCTGGTGAAATATCTTGACGGTAACGTGAAGAAGGAAAAGGACGGTAAGTTCATGCGCACACCCGAGGGTATGTGTGTGTCGCCCGACTTCCCCGGATATGACGAGCGTTACTACCGCTCGATTGTCGAGGATGCCGGTGACCGTCTTCTCGTAAAGGACCCTAATAAGAAATGAATCAAGAGGAATATCTCGGAAAACTGAACCCTCAGCAGCGGGCGGCCGTAGAATACTGCGACGGCCCGCAGCTTGTCATTGCCGGAGCCGGCTCCGGCAAGACAAGGGTGCTGACCTACAAGATAGTGCATCTGCTCGCGCAGGGCTATGAGCCGTGGCGCATTCTCGCACTGACTTTTACCAACAAGGCCGCCCGCGAGATGCGCGAGCGCATCCAGGCTCTCGTGGGCGAGGAGGTGGCCTCCAAGCTGTGGATGGGCACGTTTCACTCCATCTTTGCCCGCATACTCAGGGTCAACGCCGAGAGGCTCGGCTTCAAAAGCTCGTTCACTATCTACGACGCGGCCGACTCTAAGGCTCTGATTAAGCTGATAATCAAAGATATGGAGCTGGACGACACAATCTATAAACTGTCGACTGTCCAGAATGCCATCTCATGGGCTAAAAATGCACTGATTTCGCCCGAAGACTATGCCGACAGCCGCGAACTGATGGCGGCCGACATTCGCAGCAAGCGTCCGCGCATGTGGGAGATATACCGCAACTACCGCGACCGTTGTGCCGTGGCCGGGGCCATGGACTTTGACGACCTGCTCTATCATACGAATGTGTTGCTGAGAGACAACGAGGATGTCCGGCGGCATTATCAGGAGTTTTTCCGATATGTGCTGGTCGACGAGTATCAGGACACCAACTTTGCCCAGCATCTCATAGTCAAGCAGCTCACCAACTCCATGAGCCGGCTGTGTGTGGTGGGCGACGACGCCCAGAGCATCTACTCGTTCCGCGGAGCCAACATACGCAATATCCTCGATCTTGAGAACTCTTTTCCCGGCCTGAAGACTTTCAAGCTCGAGCGTAACTACCGCTCGACCCAAAACATCATCAATGCCGCCGGAAGCCTCATAAGCAAAAACCGCGACCAGATACCCAAGAACGTATATTCCGAAAACGACCTCGGCCGGCTTATCGACGTGGCCCGCTGTTACAGCGACTATGAGGAGGCCGCTCAGGTGGCCGGAAAGGTGTCGCAGGTCAAGCGTGCCTCGGGCGGCTCATATGACGAGTTTGCCATCCTCTATCGCACCAACGCCCAGAGCCGCGTGCTCGAGGAGTCGCTGCGCAAGCGCAATCTGCCTTACAGGATATATGGCGGCCTGTCGTTCTATCAGCGCAAGGAGGTGAAGGATGCCATAGCCTACTTCCGCCTCTCGCTCAATCCCGACGATGACGAGGCCCTGCGCAGGGTCATCAACTTCCCCGCGCGCGGCATAGGCGACACCACCCTCGGCAAGATTACACGTGCGGCCATGGACGCAAGGGTGAGCATGTGGCAGGTCATAACTCATATGGACGATTATGATTGCGGTCTCAACTCCGGCACCAAAAAGAAACTTGCGGCCTTTGCCGGACTCATTGACGGATTTATAGAACGCAACGACCGCGGCGACAATGCCTATGACGTGGCCCGCCACATCATTGAGACCACCGGACTCTTCTCCATGCTCCTGCATGAGCGCACTCCCGAGAGCATATCCAAGCAGGAAAACATTCAGGAGCTGCTGAAGGGTGTCAAGGAGTATGTCGACACTATGGTCGAGCAGGGGCGCGACGAGGTGATGCTGAGCCATTTCATGTCGGAAGTATCGCTGGCCACCGACCAGGACATGAGCCGTAATGACGACGAAGAGTGCATCACGCTCATGACAGTCCATGCCGCCAAGGGGCTGGAGTTTGACAACGTGTTTGTGGTCGGAGTCGAGGAGGAACTGTTTCCCTCGGCCATGGCCAATCAGTCGCCCGCCGAGATCGAGGAGGAGCGTCGTCTGCTCTACGTGGCCATAACGAGAGCGCGCAAATATTGCATGATAAGCTATGCCGCACAGCGTTACCGCAACGGGCAGACAGTCTTCCCGCGCCCCTCGCGCTTCATCGGCGACATCGACCCGCGTTTTCTCCATCTCGACACCGGCAACGATTTTGCCTCGTCCTCAGCGTCCTCAGCGGCTCCGTCGCGTGGCAGCCGTGTCTCTTTCACCCCCTCGATGGCAGGGTCGGCCCGTTCGCTCAGCGAGCTGCGTCGTCCGCTCTCGGCTCCGAGGGTGCAGCGTCCCACAGCCGCTCAGCCGTCGGCCGACGGAGACTTCACGCTCCATTCGGCAAGCGAGGTGAGCGTGGGCACACGCATACGTCATGCCAAGTTTGGCGTGGGTGTGGTGATTGAGCTCGACACCATGGGCAGTGATCCGAGGATGACAGTGGCCTTTGAGGGCGACGATATGGAGACCCGCAGACTGCTGTTCAAATATGCTAAATTTATGATTTTATGACCCAACAAGAGATACCTACCCCCTATTATATTGTCTACGAAGAGCGCATGCGCCGCAACCTCGAGCTGATAACACGCGTGGAGCGCGAGGCCGGCGTAAACATTATCATGGCCTTCAAGGCCAATGCCCTGTGGCGTTCGTTTGACGTGGTCAGAGAGTATAACCGTGACTTCACGGCCAGTTCGCTCAACGAGCTGCGTCTCGGCAACGACGAGCTTGGCGGCGAGGCCCACGTCTACTGTCCCGTCTACACTCCCGCGACCATTGACGAATTTCTCTCGCGGGCCACACATCTCACGTTCAACTCTCTCAGCCAGTGGGAGCGTTACGGCGAGCGCGCGCTTGCCGCAGGAGTGTCGCCCGGACTGAGGGTCAACCCGCAGTGTTCGGTCATCGACACGGAGATATACAATCCGGCCCTGCCCGGCTCGCGTTTCGGAGTGACAGCCGGACAGCTTGACGGCTCCTTGCCCGCGGGTATAGAGGGACTCCACTTCCACGCTCTGTGCGAAAGCTCCTCCTACGACCTGGCCAAAGTGCTCGAGGCATTTGAGGAGCAGTTTGGCAGGTATCTCCGACAGGTGAAGTGGGTCAACTTCGGAGGCGGTCACCTCATGACCCGCGAGGGCTATGACGTGGACCATCTCATAGGCGTGCTCCGCGGATTTCGCGCACGTTATCCGTGGCTTCAGGTAGTGCTTGAGCCGGGCAGCGCGTGGATGTGGCGCACCGGCGACCTCATTACATCGGTGCTCGATGTGGTCGAGAACCAGGGCGTGAAGACAGCCATTATCGACGCATCGTTTGCATGCCACATGCCCGACTGTCTCGAGATGCCCTACAAGCCGGCCATCACCGAGAGCGTGGCCGAGGCTCCCGGACTCCCCGTCTATCGTCTCGGAGGCAACTCATGTCTGAGCGGCGACTTTGTGGGCGACTGGGCCTTTGCTGAGCCGCTGCGTCCCGGGCAGAGGCTTACGCTCGAGGACATGAACCACTACACCACCGTCAAGACCACAATGTTTAACGGCATACAGCACCCCTCGATGGTGATGTGTGACGCCGGCGGCGATTGCCGCTATCTGCGACAGTTTGATTATATGGACTATAAAAACCGTATGTGCTGATGGAAAAGCATCCCCGATTTTCAGTCATAGTGCCTGTCTATAACCGCATAGACGAAGTCAGCGACCTCATGGAGAGCCTCGAGGCTCAGACCTGCAAGGATTTTGAGGTAGTGATAGTCGAGGACGGCTCCACCGAGCCGTGTGAGGAGGCCGTGCGCCGTCATCCCGGCGTGAGAGCAAGGTATTTCTATAAGGAAAACGAGGGGAGGTCCATAGCCCGCAACTACGGTATGGAGCGGGCCGAGGGCGATTATTTCATATTTTTCGACAGCGACTGCGTGATACCCCCCGGATATTTCGAGACTCTCTCGCGTGAGCTTGACAGCCGTCCGCTCGACTGCTTCGGCGGCCCCGACGCAGCCCACGAGTCGTTTTCGACCACCCAGAAGGCCATCAACTATGCCATGACATCGCTCCTCACCACCGGCGGCATACGCGGAGGCAAGGTGAGCCTCGAGAAGTTTACCCCCCGCACGTTCAACATGGGCTTCTCGCGCGAGGTATATGACAAGGTGGGCGGTTTTCGCGAGATGTTTTCCGAGGACATCGACATGAGCATGCGCATACGCGGCGCGGGCTTCTCCATGGGGCTCATACGTCCGGCCTATGTCTACCACAAACGCAGGGTGGATTTCAGGAAGTTTTTCTGTCAGGTGCATGTGTTCGGCATGTCGCGCATCACGCTCAGACTTCTCTATCCCGGTTCGATGAAGGCGGTCCACACACTTCCGGCCATAGCCGTGATCATGGGCGTGTTGCTCGTCTTGCTCGGCATATTTGTGTCGCCATGGTGGCTGCTGCCTGTCGGCCTGTATCTGCTGGCCATATTTGTCACCGCGCTGGTGCTGACCCGTTCGCTCGTCATCGCGCTCAAGGCGGTGCCGGCAAGCGTGATTCAGATATGCGGCTACGGGACGGGCTTCATCAAGGCTTATGTGACTAAAATTCTGCTCGGCCGCGGCCGCGACATTCAGGAAGAGATACTTATCCGCAAGGGAAAGTAGAGTTTAAAGTTGAGAGTTTAGAGTTTAGTTTATTGCTGTTTTAGAATTTAATTATGGATGCCGAAAAGCCTTTTGTGTCGACCCGCATACTTGACCTCAGCAAAGACGATATGCCGCGCGAGAAGGCTCTCGCCCATGGCATACGCGCGCTGAGCGATGCCGAACTCATGGCCATTATCTTTGGCGGAGGTCTGCCGGGCATGTCGGTGGTCGATATGGCGCGGGGCATACTCCGCGACTGCGACAACCGTCTCGACATGCTGGCGCGCCTGAGCATGAACGAGCTCATGAGCAAATACAAAGGGGTCGGGCCGGCCAAGGCTGTAAGTCTTGCGGCGGCCTTTGAGCTCGGCCGTCGCAACCGCGAGCAAGCCATAAGCCGCGAGGACCCTCAGATAAGGTCGAGCCGTGATGCCGTCGCGCTGATGAGCCCGCTGCTCGAAGGACTCGAGTATGAAGAGTTTTGGGTGCTGATGCTTTCGCGCTCCAATCGTGTGACCTATAAGCGTTGCATCTCGCAGGGCGGCACGGCAAGCACGGTGGTCGATGTGAAACTGCTTCTTAAACGAGCCATCGACTGTCTGGCCGAGGGGATTATCCTCGTGCACAACCATCCGTCGGGCAACGCATTGCCCAGCGGAGAAGACGACCGTCTCACCGCCCGCATCAAGGATGGAGCCAAAATACTCGGCATCAACGTCCTCGACCACATAATCATAGCCCGCTCCAAATCCTACTCCTACGCCGACGAAGGCCGGCTGTGAGGGCAGGGTAGGGGGATACAAAAGGACAAAAGTTTCAAAAGAAACAAAAGTTTTTTATTTAATAAGTCATCTGTTTTAGAGACAACTAAAAAATAAAACTTTTGTTTCTTTTGAAACTTTTGTCCTGTTGTATCCCCTTAGGGTTATCGGGTGATGACGAGATATTCGAGTGAGCCGCCCCATACGGCCGAGTAGCGGCGGAGTGCGTAGCCCTTGTCGGCGGCGGGACCGGAGCGGGGATGGCCATAGTTGGTGTATATGTCATAGGTGCTCCCGCACTCGGGGCATTGGGCATAGGGCTCACCCTCAGGCACGGTGAGCCGCACCGTCGGGCGCACTTCGTAGGGACACGCCAGGTCATAGACCACAAGATTGCCCATGGCATCCATCGAGAGCAGCAGACCGCCATAGCCTGTGCGGTCCATGTCGGTGTAGGGAAAGTCGGCGGGCACGCGCGTGTTGCCGGCTTTGATATATCGTTTGCTCTCGGCCGCGCCCCCTATGCCATAGCGATGCCAGTCGCCAATGGTGGTAAACTTGAGCCGGACCTCGCTATAAGGAATACGCTCATCGTCTACGGAGTGACATCCGGCCGAGATGAGCGTGATGAGTGAAAGCGTTATGACTGCGAGACGGGAGAGAAGGCTGCGGGTCATACTGTGGGGAAAAGCGAAGTGAATACTTCTCCGAATTTGTCGGCCGCCTCCTGTATCTTGTTGCCGATAAAGGGTCGGAGCATGGCGGGAATCTGGATTTCGACGCGGGGAGTAAGCCGGGTGCTCGCGCCGTCGACATCGGCCATGTCGAGCGAGAGTTTCAGGGGGATGGGACACCCTTCGGCATTGAGGCCTACATGGGTTGGAGCGGTGCGCTCGGTGATTTTAAACACCAGTTCGCCCACGCCGGGAGCATCCATCTTGATGGCTTCACCGCGAAACTCTATGCCCTGGAGCTTTTCGCGCTGCTCGGCGGGGAGTTGCTCCACCATATCGCGATATTGGCTGAGGTCGCTGACCTTGGCGTAGATTTCGTCGATGTTGCGCGCGATGGTTACGGGTTTGCCGGAGTATACTGACATGTTGTAGCGTTTATTAGTTGATAATTCAAGAGTCAAGAGGGTATGCCCCTTGACTCCTGTTGACTTTGATATAATGTGTTCAGACTGAAAGAAGGATTATTCGTCCTCTTTGTCTACGACGGGGCTCCACATCGAGGGGTCTTTGCGCCACTCCTTGAGGGTGTCTACATCGTCCTCGCGGATGAAACCTGTCTCGAGGGCGGCGGTGATGAGGGCCGAATAGTTGGAGAGAGTGATGAGGTTGACGTTGGCGTCCTTGAAAGCCTTGGTGGCCACGGGGAACTCGTAGCTGAAGATGGCTACCATGCCGATTACCTCACATCCGGCATTGCGGATGGCCTCGACAGCCTTGAGGCTGCTGCCGCCAGTCGAGATGAGGTCTTCGATTACCACTACCTTGCTGCCGGGACGGAGATCGCCTTCGATGAGGTTTTCAAGACCGTGGTCTTTGGGTGTGGCGCGGACATATACGTAGGGCAGACCGAGTGTGTCGCTCACGAGCGCGCCCTGGGCGATGGCACCAGTGGCCACGCCGGCTACGGCTTCAACTTCGGGGAAGTTTTCGAGGATGATGCGGCTGAGCTCTACCTTGATAAAGCTGCGCACGTCGGGATAGGAGAGAGTTTTGCGGTTGTCGGTATATATAGGTGAGTTCCAGCCTGAAGCCCAGGTGAAGGGATTGTCGGGTTGGAGCTTGATCGCACTGATTTTAAGGAGTTTCTCGGCAAGAATCAAATCGAGATGTTTCATAGCTTATAAGAATTGATGTGTCATCAGAATTTCGCCCGCAAAGTTACTGCTATTTGCGCCCAATTGCAACTATTTTTTGTTAATAATTTTTTTTTATGTAAAGCACGATTCCCCCCGTCACAAAGCCCGTCAGCCTCCTGACTACATCGGCTTAAGGTGGGCCGGTCAAACCGGTTTTAGGTCTGATGAAGCAAAGTCGATGATGATAATGAGGAATTTTTTCATTAACTTTGTTGTCAATATTTGTCGTTTTTTCGCGAATGAATTGGGATTCATTTAGATTCATAGACCTGTTTGCAGGGATTGGTGGCATACGCCTCGGGTTTGAAGCCTTGGGGGGCAGATGCGTGTTTTCATCTGAGTTTGACGAGGATGCTTGCAAAACTTATGAAGCCAATTTCGGTGAATATCCTTCGGGTGACATTACAAAAATCGAAGCCCGGGATATCCCTGATTTTGAGATATTATTGGCCGGATTTCCATGTCAGGCATTCTCAATAATAGGCAAAAAGGAAGGGTTTGACAACGAGACATGCGGAACTCTTTTTTTTGAGATAGAACGTATTCTGGCTGAAAAAAGACCTCGGGCGTTTATGCTTGAGAATGTGCGTAACCTTGTGTCGCATGACAAGGGCAACACGTTCAGAATCATACGTTCCCATCTCGAGTCATTGGGCTATAAAGTCTATGCGAAAGTACTCAATGCCTTGGACTTCGGAGTCCCTCAGAAGCGTGAACGGATAATAATAGTAGGTTTCATTGACAATGTGCTGTTCACGTTTCCCGAGCCGGTGCCGTTGGCTGAACGGAAGTCATTGTCGGATGTGCTTGAACGTGATGTCGATGAGAAATATTATGTAAAAGACCGTATCAGAGAGTCCCGTCTGATGCGGTTGAAAGACCCTGATTATCCTCGTCCGTATATATCTCATGAAAACATGGCCGGCAGCATTACGCCCCATCACTACAGCTCATGTCTGAGAGCCGGGGCTTCGGCAAATTATATACTTATAAATGACGAGCGGAGACCGACTGAAAGGGAAATGCTCCGATTGCAGGGATTTCCCGAAGATTTCAAGGTCGTAGTCCCGTATGGCAAACTTAAACACCAGACAGGTAATTCTGTAGCCGTTCCGGTAATCAAGGCTGTGGCTTCGCGGATGATTCAGGCTCTGAAAAATTATGATAAATCAGACAACGTACTTATGGAGAAAGATGTGTTATTGGCAAAAGAAGCTCTTGACAATATAATCAGAAAGTCAAGGGTGCATCTTTACAAACCTATTCAGATTGGCGAGATACTGTATCATGCGCGTGTGCATGGTGACATAGACCTTGATGATCTTGAGTCGTATCGAAATGCAAGCAAACGTTGGCGTGATATGGTCACGCAGGTGTTGCTTGGCCGCACATGTAGCAGTAGCGCGCGGTTTCAGGATGATCTGTTTAATGAAAATGCCGTGCCTCCGCGTATTATCAAGATTCTTGCAGAAGAGAATAATCGTACCGGCGGGGCCGTCGAGGCCTACATATACAGTAGGTTTACAAACAAACACACCCAGCTTGCCTCTGCTTTGGCGAGACTCAACCGGTCGACGAGAGAAAACTTTGATGTAAAGTCGTTTATCGATGGATTCTGGAACGAACCCGGTCTGAAAAGAAGTCTTGACAAGGTGTATGAAATCGTCGTGTATGCCTTGTTTTCAACCTTGGTTGAAGCTCTCCGGCTTAAAGTTGAGGTTTCGGTGGATGCCTCTCGTATTGATGTTCTCAGAGAGTTTGGAGACTTTGCCGAAAAGATTATGTGTCTGAATATTGAGACTCCAGTCCACAGTCATGCCGCGCGAGTGTATAGAGTAGGTGTGACCAATGCCGCTGACAGAGGGCTGGATATGTACTCCAACTGGGGGCCGGCCATTCAGATAAAACATTTGTCGTTGGACGAAGAATTGGCTGAATCGATAGTCTCAGGCATTGCCAGCGATAGAATCGTGATAGTGTGCAAGGACGCTGAAAAGGGCGTCATACTCTCATTGCTCACGCAGATAGGATGGAAGAGCCGCATCCAAAGCATTGTGACTGAAAGAGACCTGATAGAATGGTATGACATGGCTTTGCGGGGACGTTATGCCGATAGTCTGGGCGACATATTGCTTGAAAAAATGCGTTCTGAAATGTCCAGGGAGTTTCCTTCGCTCGATGATGTGCCTGATATAATAAAGTCGAGAGGCTATGACGATATCGATATGACCGGATGGACACCGGCATGATGCACCTCCCTGCCGCCGATGCGGCGGAGAGGTGCATCATGCCGGCATTTAATTTAAGATGGTGCTTATTTGGGAAACGTTTCGGAGATTTGCTTCGCCACTCGTTTTATGGCTCCTTTTATATCATGCGAGGCACCCGCGACTCCCAGCGAGGAGTAGGCTCCACGGCACGATGCCACCGGACGGCCGGTGAAATAGTCTATGAAGTTGACTGTTACGATAGTTTCTTCGGTGCGGATGCTCACACCATATTTGACCAGCAGAAGTTTTTCCTGTTGACCGGGTGACAATTCGTAAATACGGGCATCGCTCACGAGTTTCAGACGCGAATCCTCAACAGCATCAAACAACATGATTTCATACTCCATCAGCTCGGCCGGGATATGATATGTGTTGTTGTTGATTACCATGGCATACTCATATTTTGACAGATCGACACTGCCGGAAACCGTCGATTTGGACGTAGAGCATCCCGTAAGAGCCATTATTGCGACTATCACGAGAAAGTATTTGGTCAGGTTATTCATGTGATTTCTCATCAGTTACAGTTTTGTCAGCACCGGATTGAACTCATAAGGCCGGAAAGCCGTTATTATATCTTATTCGGATGAAATTAAAAAATTATAGCTCGTTGGCTGAATTATAATTCTAAATATTTATCAATAGGAACGTTGCATTATTTGCAGATTGTCGGTAAATTAGTGGTAGCTACACCGTTAACTACTATTTGTCTGCTTATGCGCGATTTCATGGCAAATTTCGCAAGAATCTTCGTAATCTGCAAGGATTTCGCCTGAAATCATGTCCCCGGATTATCCGACCTCGAAGTCATTGCTTTCGTTTTTCATTAATAATTAGGGTGATGCCGATTTTCCGGCTCCCCGGCCGCAACATCAAAGCGGAGAAAAGCCTCGGTAAAAAGCCTTTCTCCGCTTTAGTCTGGTATTCCCGTAGGGAGTCGAACCCTAATCGTCGGAACCGGAATCCGATATTCTATCCATTGAACTACGGGAACATATCATCCCAATATGCCATATTGGAGCCTTATAAAGTGCAAAGTTAAGATATATTTTGTATTTTTGCAAGAAAAAAAGAAACCAATACCAATCATGAACGTGAGGATAGAGCCATCGTGGCATCACGCACTTGCCGCCGAATGGGACAAAGAATATTTCGCACGGCTCACCGACTTCGTGCGCGGAGAGTATGCATCAGCAGTCATCTACCCGCCAGCAGGCAGGATATTTGCAGCCTTCGATGCATGCCCCTTTGACAAAGTAAAAGTCGTGATACTCGGACAAGACCCCTACCACGGCTACGGACAAGCCAACGGACTCAGCTTCTCGGTCAATCCGGGCATAGAGATACCACGCTCGCTCCAGAACATCTATAAGGAAATCCAATCCGACCTCGGAGTGACACCACCTCCCTCGGGCGACCTCAGCCGATGGGCCACACAAGGCGTATTGCTCCTCAACGCCACCCTCACCGTACGAGCAGGAAGCGCAGGCTCACACCAGGGCCGCGGCTGGGAAGAATTTACCGACGCCGCCGTGCGTCGTCTCGCCCAGGAGCGCGAAGGGCTCGTCTTTATCCTCTGGGGAGCCTACGCACAGCGCAAAGGAGCATTTATCGACCGCACGCGCCACTGCGTCATAGAGTCGCCCCACCCCTCGCCACTGAGCGCGTCGCGCGGATTTTTCGGCAGCCGCCCATTTTCCCGCGCCAACGACTATCTCGTCTCGCGGGGCCTGACACCCATCAACTGGTAATTACACACTGTATGGAAAATATGAAATACACTCTCGACCAGCGCGTCGAGCGGGCCCGCCAACTCCGCGCCCAAGGCTACAACTGCGCCCAGTGTCTGCTCCTCTCGTTTGACGACATCATCGAAGGCGACAGCCGTCTGCTGGCCGATATCTCCCACGGATTCGGCTCCGGTCTGGGAGCCAGCGGCGAAATATGCGGAGCCGTCACAGGCTCAGCCATGGTGCTCGGTCTCGTACACAAAGACCTCCCCCGCCCCGAACTCTACCGCCACGTCAGAGAGGCTGTGACAGCTTTCGACAACCTCGAAGGCTACACCGACTGTCGCGACCTCAAGAAAGAAAGTGGCAAACCGTGCATCGACCTCATCACCGACGCCGTGACCCTCCTTCACAACCGTCTTTCCGCCCAAGATGCATAGACCCCTCACAGCCCTGTTGTCACTGCTTCTGCTGCTCCCCTTCGCCGTTCGCGGCGAAGAGCCGTCCGACACGCGCCAGGGGGTCATGCACACATCCTTCAAAACCCTCGGCGTCACCCTCGGCGGTGATCTCTTCGCCCTGCCAGTCATCAATATCGCCGACCCGTCCGACAGGATAATAATCTCGTTTGACGAACTTGCCGACGACCACCGTTATCTGCGCTACTCACTCACCCACTGCGACGCCTCCTGGCAGCCCGAAGGACTGGTCGACACAGAGTTTCTCGACAGCTTCAACGAAGGCTCTGTCGACGACTACCGCTACTCCCGGGCCACCGTGGTCCACTACGTCCACTACACCATCACTCTGCCCAACGAACAGGTGCGCATCACACAGCCCGGCAACTATCTGGTCAGAGTCTATGACGAGCGCGACCCCGACGACACACTCCTGCAGGCACGTTTCGCCGTGTGCGACTTCACCGCCCCCATAGGCGTCACCGTCAGTTCGCGCACCGACATCGACACCAACGACAGCCACCAGCAGCTTGGCATCACAGTCGACACTCACAATCTCAGCCTCGACGACCCCTTCAATGACCTGCGCATAGTCGTAACACAGAACGGACGCCACGACAACGAGGTCATACTCACCACCCCCCAGCGCGTCAACGGGTCGAGAGTAATATACGAACACCTACGTCCGCTCATCTTCGACGCAGGCAACGAATATCGCCGCTTCGACACCTCATCGGTCAACTATCCCGGACTCGGCATAGAGCGCGTAACCCACGACACCCCCGTCTACAACGCCCTGCTCTACACCGACACCCCCCGCACCACGCAGAGCTACCTCTACGACAGCACCCAGCAGGGCCGCTACCTGGTCAGGAGCACCGACACCTCCGACAGCGACACCGAAGCCGACTACATGCTCACCCACTTCACCCTACAGATGCCGCCGCTGGCCGGAGCCGACATATTTATCGAAGGCGACCTCACCGACAGGCGGTTTGACCCCGTGTCACACATGGTCTACAACCACGCCACAGGCTGTTACGAACAATCCCTGCTGCTCAAACAGGGAGCCTACAACTACCAATACCTCACCGTGCCCAACGGCACCGACGGCCGCGGGCTCACCGCCCCCGTCGAAGGCGACAAATACCAGACCGTCAACCAATACACCGTCAAAGTCTACCACCGTCCGCGCGGCACACGCTTCGACCGACTCGTAGGCATCACCACCATCACCTCAGGCACCTGACCCACCCATAACCTCATAACCTCATAACCTTCGCTCGAAGAGCGAATATATATGGAAGAAATAATGTTACAGATACAGGACACACTTGTTTCGCTTGACCTTGCGGAACAATTTTTCTGCTGCGACATCGACGCATGTCTCGGCGAATGTTGCATCGAAGGCGACGCAGGCGCACCGCTCACCCAAGCCGAGCGCGACGAGATAGACAAGCTCCTGCCCGCCTTTGAAGACAAACTCCTCCCCTCCGCCCGCGAGCGCATTGCCGAAGCCGGCACCAGCTACCTCGACCCCGACGGCGACCTCGTAACCCAGATAGTCGAAGGGCGCAACTGCATCTACACCTGCTACGCACCCGGAGGAGTGTGTCAGTGTGCCATCGAATGCGCCCACAACGAAGGCAAGACCGGCACCTTCCGCAAACCATCATCATGCGCCCTCTACCCCGTAAGGCTCACCGAATATCCCACCTTCACAGCCGTCAACTATCACCGCTGGAAGATATGCAGTGCCGCCGAAAAAAAAGGACGTCAGCTCGGCATACGCCTTTACCAGTTTCTCAAAGGCCCACTCACCGAACGCTTCGGCAAAGAATGGTATGACGAACTGTGCATGGCATGCGAAGCCTACCTCGAAGAATACGGAAAATAATCTCTTATAGTTAATAAAGTTAAAGGAGTTAAAAAAGTTAAGGAGAGCTATATCGTCTTGTAGCCCTCCTTTAAACTTTTAACCCTATAAACTCTATAAACTATAAGGCTTACCGGTCAGGGAGGTGATCTTGTAATCCGTCACCTTGCCGTCGCGCCACACCATGTCGACAATAAAACCGCCGCGGGCACGCAGACCCTTCACCTCACCGTCGCGCCATTGCGAAGGGAGAGCCGGCAACAGAGTTATAGACTCAGGCGTCGACTGCACAAGCATCTCGGCCACACCGGCCGTACCGCCGAAATTTCCGTCAATCTGAAACGGCGCGTGAGCGTCAAGCAGATTGGGATACGTGCCGCCGCCGCTGCGCTTGTCGGGGCCCTGATAATTGTCGGGCGACACATAGCGCAACAGACGCCTGTACATGGCATAAGCCTTTTCCCCGTCGCGCAGACGGCTGAGCAGATTCACACGCCAGCCGGTGCTCCATCCCGTAGTGTTGTCACCCTTGATTTCAAGCGTGCGGGCCGCCGCGCGGGCCAGGTCGGGGGTAGAGTCCACCGATATGTGGCGACCCGGATAGAGCCCGTAGAGATGCGACTGATGACGGTGAGTCGGATCCTCGTCCTCCCAGTCGTGATACCACTCCTGAAGATTGCCCTTGCGGCCTATCTTATAGGGACGCAGACGCGGCAGAGTCGAATCGATGCGTTCACACAGCTCCTCGTCAACACCGAGCGTGCGCGCCGCGTCGCGGGTATCAGCCATGCACTGATGCGCCATGGCCAGGTCGGACGTAGCCCCGTAGAGCGTAGCCCCGTGATAACCCTTGTCGGTCACATACTTGTTTTCGGGCGACGTGGAGGGCGACGTTATCAGTTCGCCATCCTTCTCGATGAGCGACAGGAGGCAAAACCACGCCGCACCGCGAAGCACCGGATAATACTCCTTCAGAAACTCGCTGTCCTGCGTGAAGAGATAATGCTCCCATATATGCGAGGCCAGCCACGCACTTCCCATGCCCCAGTTGGCCCACACGGGGTCGCCCGAATTGAGACCCACCGGATTGGTCATGGCCCAGATGTCGGAATTATGCCCGAGAGCCCAGCCTCGCCCAACTCCATAATAGTGAGCGGCCGTCTCATGCCCGCCCTTGGATAGATTGGCTATCCAGGGCATCAAAGCCTTGGCGTGAAGCTCGCCCAGACCGGTCACCTCGGCCGGCCAGTAATTCTCCTCCACATTGATGTTGGTGGTATAGTTGCTGCTCCACGGCGGCAGAAGATACTCGTTCCACAGGCCCTGCAGATTGGCCGGCACCCCTTCGGTGCGCGAGCACGAGATGAGCAGATAGCGGCCATAGTTGAAATACAGCTCCTCGAGGTCGGGATTGGTCTCGCCGAGGTCGGTATAGCGCATCAGTTGCACGTCGGTCGGGAGCGAGGCTATGGAGTCGGGCGTGGTGCCCAGGTCGAGAGTCACACGGTCAAACAGGGCTGTATAGTCGGCAAGCTGATCACGGCGCACGGCCTCCGCGCCCTTGGCCGACGCATTGCGTATGCGGGCCTCGGCCAACTGTCGGTAAGGCTTGCCCTCCTTGGCCGGGTCTTTGTCAAAGCCGTTGAAACTCGTGGCATTGGTCACATAGAGATTCAGCCCCGTGCATCCGCTCACGTCGAGACTGCCGTCGGGCAGAGCCTTGACCTCTCCGTCGCCGATGGGCTCGGCCTTGACTATGGTGCAGAAACGGGTGCCCCGCTCAGGGTCATAGCGCAGTTTTTCCTCAAACGAGGTGTAGCCCGGCAGAGACTGATAGGCCGCATGGCCGGTAGAAGTGATGGCGTCGCCCGAGGCCACGGCTGTGTGGGGCAACTGCGAGTCGAGTGCGATGACCGCACTGAACGGCCGCCCCGACAGCACCTGTATCACCATCACCGAGTCGGGGGCCGAAGCGTAATATGTGGTGAGACGGCGGTCGTCATTTGATCGGCCGAAACCGGCAAACGTAAACGCCGTGGCCGAGTGCAGGTCAAGTCCGCGCTTATATTCGGCCGGTTTGCCTTGCGGAGTATCCCTGTAAGTTATGGTCAGAGAGCCGAGAGGCTGATAATTCTCGCTGTAATGGCCCTGCACCTTGAGATGGAGCGAGTCGGCCGCGCGATAATCCTCGCGGTCGAGAGCCGCGCGTATGTCGGCCAGAGCCTCGTAGGCGTCGGGAGTGGTCACCCCCTTCTCGGGCTCGCCGGTCCAGAGTGTGATGTCGTTGAGCGAGATGCGGTCCTTGGCCGTGCCGCCATACACGATGGCACCTATCGTGCCGTTGCCAATCACCATGGCCTCCTCAAAATACTCGGCCGGCTTGTCGTAACGCATCAGATAACTGCTCTGCGGGCCCTGAGCCAAGGCTCCGGGCAAACCGGCGGCAAGTGTAAGCGATAATAATAAGTTTCGCATGTCAGGTCGTCAGATTATTTAGGTAGTAGGATTATGATTCGGATAACTAAGTATATAAAAAGGACAAAAGTCTCCCAAAAGACTTTTGTCCTTATGTTCTTATTTACACATTGAAGAGGAAGTGCATTATGTCGCCGTCCTGAGCCACATAATTCTTGCCCTCGATAGCCATCTTGCCGGCCTCGCGCACAGCGGCCTCCGACCCGAGGGTCACATAATCGTCATACTTGATGACCTCCGCGCGGATAAAGCCCTTCTCAAAGTCGGTGTGGATGATGCCGGCACACTGCGGAGCCTTGCTGCCGCGCATGAATGTCCAGGCACGCACCTCGTCCGAACCGGCCGTGAAGAACGTCTGAAGATTGAGCAGAGCATAGGCGGCACGTATCAGACGGGCCACACCCGACTCCTGCAGTCCTATCTCGGCGAGAAACTCCTGACGCTCCTCATAGGTGTCGAGCTCGGCTATCTCGCTCTCGGTCTGCGCAGCCACGACGAGCAACTGGGCATTCTCCTCCTTGATGGCCTCGCGCACTGCATCGACATACTTGTTGCCCTCGGCCGCCGAAGCGTCATCGACATTACAAACATACATCACAGGCTTGGACGTGAGCAGAAACAGCTCGCGGGCAAAACGCTGCTCATCGGGAGTCTCGAGCGTCACCGTGCGGGCAGGCTTGCCCTGCTGAAGGGCCTCCTGATACTTCTTAAGCACCTCATACTGCATCTTGGCCACCTTGTCGCCACCCGTCTGAGCCTGCTTCTGAGTCTTGGCGATGCGGCTCTCGACAGTCTCGAGGTCCTTGAGCTGAAGCTCATAGTCGATAATCTCCTTGTCGCGCACGGGGTCGACGGTATTGTGAACATGGGTCACATTGTCATCGTCAAAGCAACGCAACACATGGAGTATGGCGTCAGTCTCGCGGATATTGGCCAGAAACTTGTTGCCCAGGCCCTCGCCCTTGCTCGCGCCCTGCACCAGACCGGCGATGTCGACAATCTCCACCGTAGCGGGAACCACCGAACGGGGATTGCACATCTCCACGAGTTTGTTGAGACGGTCGTCGGGCACCGTGATCACACCCACATTGGGCTCAATGGTGCAGAAAGGAAAGTTGGCCGACTGGGCCTTAGCGTTTGAGAGACAGTTGAAAAGTGTGGACTTGCCCACATTGGGAAGCCCCACAATGCCACATTGTAGTGCCATATGGTGTATCGGTATTTTGTTTTTCGGTTAATATTTCTGCAAAGGTAATGATTTTTTCGCAACCTACCGTCAACAATCCGCCCCCGAGGTGCGATTAATATCAACCGCAATCATCCGAGCAGAAACGCATTGTCGGGATGGGCGAGATAGAGTATGTGGCGGGCGAGCACCGAGGGGGCGGGTGAGTCAGTGAGCCATCGTGAGGCTTCAATCACCCGTGAGGCGACACCATGGGGCGATGATGACGGCATGAAAGTGACCGCCACCTCGGGCGGGCAGCCCCAATGCGCGGTCATGTCGGCCAGCATACCGTCAAGCCCCAACGTCGCCGGATAATATCGCGCACCCGTGCGCTGGGCCACGGCATTGCCCTCCCTGACATCCGCGGCCATGAATGCCACACGGCATCCCACAGCCGTGAAAGCCCCTATCGTCTCGGCCACGACAGGGTGCATGACATCAGCGATAACAGCCACTGTCATCGGCTCATAGCGCAACGTCAGTGAATCATTGCGACGCGGAGCCCTCATTGACGAAGAAGTGCGGCTGCGCACGGCCAGCCGTCCCGAACGATACTCCTCCATGCGCTTTTCCAGATAATTGTCAGCCATCGGTATTATTAGTAGTAGTAAAAAGTTTATGTGAGGTACAAACTTAGGAATTTTTGCGTACATTTGTGGCAATTTTTCATAAAAAGATGAATGTAACGACATTTCGACAGCGTCTCAAACCCTGGATGCTGCCCATAGCCATGCTTGGAGGGGTGCTGTTTCATGACGTCATCAACTCCATCGCCTTCCTGGCCCCATATCTGATATTTGTGATGCTCCTGATCACGTTTTGCCGCGTCAGGCCGAGCGAATTTCGCATCACACGTCTGTCATGGATGCTCATAGCGGTGCAGACCCTCGGAGCCATCGCGCTCTATCTCGCCCTGCTGCCGGTGAGCCGGGAGCTTGCCGAGGGCACATTCATCTGCGTGTTCTGCCCCACGGCCACAGCCGCACCGGTGATTACAGGCATGCTCGGCGGAAGCGTCCCGCGCCTGGCCACATTCTCCATAGTCTCCAACGTCACCGTGGCCATCGCCGCTCCGCTGCTCTTCACCATGATGGGCTCGGAGGCCGACATAACCTTTCTTGAATCGGTCACCCTTATCGCCACTCGCGTGGTGCCGCTGATAATACTGCCGCTCTTCATGGCCCTGGCCCTGCGTAAAGTCATGCCACGGGTCCATGCCGGGATAGCCTCCCGCCAGTCGCTGTCGTTCTACATATGGGCCGTGTCGCTCTTCATCGTCGTGGGACGCGCCGTCAGCTTCATCATGGCCGAGCCCCCCGAGATGATACCCGAAATGCTGTGGCTCGCCGGACTGTCACTGGCCGTGTGCTGCGGACAGTTCTACATCGGACGCCGCATCGGAGCCCGCTGCGGCGACAAGATAGCCGGAGCGCAGGGCCTCGGTCAGAAAAACACCGTGCTGGCCATATGGATGGCTCTGACCTATCTCCACCCCATCGCCTCGGTGGCCCCGGCGGCATATGTGGCGTGGCAAAACACCATCAACTCGGCCCAGCTCTATTTTAAGACCCGACGCGACGCCCGCCGTGAGAACTAATCGGCTCCGCGATACGTTTAAGAATATACACTCACGTTTCAACCCTCCAACCACCTCTTAGCCCGCATAAGTCATGACACCTAACAGCATGTATGAAAATCTGATGACACTACCTCTTTTCAAGGGAGTCAGCTACTCGCGTCTGTCGGAGATAGTGGGCAACACCAGGCTTGCGTTTCTCAAATATCTCCCGGGCGAGAATATGTTTGAGGCTGGCCGGCCGTGCACACACATCAAGTTTATAATCTCGGGCCATGTACGCATGACCATACGCAACGACAGTGACCGCGTGCGCGTCAGCCAGACCCTCGCGGCCCCGTCCGTCATATCGCCCGACTTCCTGTTCGGGCGCAACACGCAATATCCCGCCTCGGCCACAGCCATCGACACGGTGTCGATAATGCAGATTGACAAGAAAGACCTCATCCCGGTGCTCCAGAGCGACGAAGTGTTTCTTTTCAACTATCTCAACATCCTCTCGACCAACGCCCAGAAGGCCGTCGACGGCATGCTGGCCGTGACCTCCGGCTCGCTCGAGGAACGCATAGCCTTCTGGATCATAGCCCTCACGCAGATGGACGCCACCGACGTCACACTCACAGCCAAGCAACGCGACCTCTACTCACTGTTTGGAGTGCAGCGCACCTCGTTTATAGCCGCGCTCGACTCGATGCACGCCCAGGGCATACTCGACTACACCCCGACCGAGATACACGTGCGCTCGCGCCGCGCACTCCGATCCGTGCTCCTCAAAAGCCCCGACTGACCGTCATCCCGACAGCAGGACTCGGTGTCGTCCACCGTCGGCCGGCCCTCCGGTTCAGGCATCACCTTACGCATCACGTCTTGTGACTCTGCGCCATTGTCATGAGGCGCGGCGGCGACACCCTCGGTCACAGACTCCGCGACAGCCTCAGACTCCGCCTTGCGGCTGCGACGCAGGGCGGCGCGTTCACGAGCCTTGCGCGAACGTTCCATAGCCTTGTCAATCTCCTGACGCAGAAACTCAAACGCCAGCCTGCATGCCGGGTCAAGTCCCCATCTGTAACTGTGGTCACCCTTGAGATAATCATTCAGGGCTTGAATCATTGAATCACCCTCAAACGTAGTGCTGAGAATGGCCCTGATACGGCCTACAAAACCATCATAAGCTTTACGGGAGAGAGGAAGATTGTCGGGATAGTCTGTTTTTTTCATAACTTTACGTGATTGATTTTTATACCGCAAAATTACCACACGCATCCCCCGCAAAAGGTGCGATAACGCCGCCCCGTCACACAAAAAATCCCCCTCACGCATAAATTTCAGCCCATTCAGCTCAATAATCTGACCAAATACGCGACGATAATTTGCGTGAAAGAAAAAAACTCATTACCTTTGCAACGCAAACCATCGCCCGGATGGCGGAATCGGTAGACGCGACGGTCTCAAACACCGTTGGGGCGACCCATCCCGGTTCGAGCCCGGGTCCGGGTACTGATAATGACTGAAAATCAAGTGATTTTCAGTCATTATTTCTTTTATGATGTGCACTAAAAGTGTACTTATGGCCGAGGGGCAGCGTAGGAGGGGAGGTTGAGGCCGGCTTTTTTGGCTTGGGTGTGCTGGTGTTCGCGGGGGATGCGGTAGAGGCGGCCGTCTTTGAGCAGGTAGGTACCTGTCTGATGGAATGTGAACGGAATGCCTGTGGACCGGCACTGGCTGTGTAGGTCGAGCACCCATTCATAGTCGAGGGGACGGGCGTATTTGCCTGATTCGCCTCCGACGGATACGTCGCGTATTTTTGCCGGGTCGAGATAGGGGCGCAGGTCTATGGGGCCGAGCAGGGGGGCGGCCACTATCGTGCGGTATTTTATGGGGAGGTCAAGGAATATGGGCAGACGGTAGTCGGCCATGTGCTGGTTTTCGACGGAGCATCCTATGCCTACGTGGTCGTAGCCGTCGCCCCAGTCGGGAGGCAGGCATCGGTCGAGGCGGTCGATGCGTTTGGTGAAGAAAAAGAATCTGCAGTCGCTGCGCAGACGTATGATGTCCCATATCTCGCCGCGCCATGGGTCGGCCTCTTCTATGAGAAAGTCGGAGGTGAAACACAGGGCAAACTCCGAGCCGGGCGGATATTTCCAGTCTTTGCGTCGGTTGAGCTGCAGGGGCATGTGGAACGAGCGGGTGCGTCGCACTTGGCTTGTGGCTGTCGTGGTGCCGAAGGCGGCGTCCTCGCGATAGACATAGCAGTGTCTGCATCCGGCACTTATCTTGTGGCAGCCGTGCCAGGGGTTCCACATCGGGGGCATTGGCATTGTCGCGTCAGGCTATGCCGATGAGCTCGATTTCAAAAATGAGTGTCGAGCCTCCGGGTATGCCGGGCTGGTTGGATTTGCCGTAGGCCTGCTCGGCGGGTATGTATACTTCCCATTTGTCGCCCACGTGCATCTGTTGCAGGGCGATGATCCATCCGGGGATGAGTTCGCGCAGACGGAAGGCCGGTGCGACTCCTCCACGGCTGCTGTCGAAGGTCTTGCCGTTGATTGTCTTGCCGGTGTAGTGGACTGTGACCACGCTCGAGCGGTTGGGCGACGCTCCGTCGGGCTTGCCGCGCTTGACGGGTCGGTAATATATGCCTTTGTCGAGGGGCTTCACGTCTGCTTCACGTGATTTGGCGGCGAGCCATTCGCGATTTTTGATTATATAATCCTGCTTTGCCATAAAAAAATTGAATATTGGGAATGCAAAGGTATTGAAAAAGTTAAAGAAGTGGAGTGTCTGTCGAGTGTTTGTCGACTGATTTTTGCTTTTTTAATCCATTGATGGCTCGGGGGTGGGAATTTTTTCGTAACTTTGCGACTTCGGATACTTTAAGATGTGTCTGAGGGCATTCTTTGACAGAGAGTGTTTTTACCAAGAATTTTAACAAGACAGATAAATACAGTTACGATCAAAAATGGCTACCCAGGAAGATGTATTCAAGAAAATTGTGAGCCACGCCAAGGAGTATGGCTTTGTGTTTCCCTCCAGCGAGATTTATGACGGACTCTCGGCCGTGTATGACTACGGTCAGAACGGCGTAGAGCTCAAGAACAATATCAAGCGTTACTGGTGGGACTCCATGACCCTGCTTCACGAGAATATCGTAGGCATCGACTCGGCCATATTCATGCACCCTACCATCTGGAAGGCTTCGGGCCACGTGGACGCGTTTAACGACCCTCTGATTGACAACAAGGACTCGAAGAAGCGTTATCGCGCCGATGTGCTCATCGAGGAGCAGATAGCCAAGATTGAGGATAAAATCAACAAGGAGGTGGCCAAGGCCGCCAAGCGTTTCGGCGAGTCGTTTGACGAGGCAATGTTCCGTCAGACCAATCCGCGCGTGCTTGAGCATGCCGCCAAGCGTGATGCTCTTCACGAGCGTTTCGCCCGGGCTATGAATGACGGCGATCTCAACGAGCTGCGCCAGATAATCATCGACGAGGAAATCGTATGTCCTATCTCCGGCACCAAGAACTGGACCGAGGTGCGTCAGTTTAACCTCATGTTCAAGACCGAGATGGGCTCGACGGCCGACGGCGCGATGGCTGTGTATCTGCGTCCCGAGACAGCTCAGGGTATCTTTGTCAACTATCTCAATGTGCAGAAGACCGGCCGTATGCGCATCCCCTTCGGTATCGCTCAGATAGGCAAGGCTTTCCGTAACGAGATTGTGGCCCGTCAGTTTATCTTCCGCATGAGGGAGTTTGAGCAGATGGAGATGCAGTTCTTTGTGCGTCCCGGCTCGGAGATGGAGTGGTTCAACAACTGGAAGCAGTTCCGTCTGCGCTGGCACAAGGCTCTTGGTCTTGGCGACGAGAAGTATCGCTATCATGACCATGAGAAGCTGGCCCACTATGCCAACGCCGCGACCGACATCGAGTTTCAGATGCCTTTTGGCTTCAAGGAGGTCGAGGGTATACATTCCCGCACCAATTTTGACCTTTCGCAGCACGAGAAGTTCTCGGGCAAGAAGATACAGTATTTCGATCCCGAGCTCAACGAGAGCTACACACCTTATGTCATCGAGACATCGATCGGTGTTGACCGTATGTTCCTGAGTGTGCTCTGCTCGAGCTATGAGGAGCAGGCCCTCGAGGGTGGCGACACCCGCGTGGTGCTTCACCTGCCGGCTCCGCTGGCTCCTGTCAAGTGTGCCGTCATGCCGCTTGTGCGTAAGGACGGTCTGCCCGACAAGGCGCGCGAGATTGTCAACGAGCTGAAGTTTGATTTTGCGACCCACTATGAGGAGAAGGATTCGATCGGCAAGCGTTACCGCCGCCAGGATGCCATAGGTACTCCTTACTGCATCACCGTTGACCATCAGACTCTGGAGGACAACACAGTGACTCTGCGCGAGCGTGACTCGATGGCGCAGACCCGCGTGAAAGTGGAGGATCTTCACAAGATTATCCACGACAGTGTGTCGATCAACACCCTCCTGCGCAAGCTGGGGTGATTTCGCTATGGTTTTAAAGAGTTAACAACAGTTTAGAGAGTAAAGGCAAGGGAGTTGAAGAAGGTTGTATGGCTTTTTTTAACTCCTTGCGCTCCTTAACCAATAATATTGACAGACAATGCGTTATTTCAAATTATTTCTTCTGATGCTGGCACTGATGCCCGCGCTGAGCTCATGTAACTACAACTCGCTTGTGGAGCAGAAGCAGGGCGTAGAGCAGCAGTGGGCCGAGGTGCAGAACCAGTATCAGCGTCGTGCCGACCTGATACCTAATCTGGTGAATACGGTGAAGGGTTATGCCACCCATGAGAGCTCGACGCTCGAGAAGGTCACAGAGGCCCGTGCGGCCGCCACGTCGGTAAACATCAATGCCGAGGAGCTCAACGAGGAGACTCTGGCAAAATTTCAGGCTGCGCAAAATCAACTGACCGGCGCGCTCAAGTCGCTCCTGGCTGTGTCGGAGGCTTATCCCGACCTGAAGGCCAATGAGAATTTCCGCGACCTGCAGGTGCAGCTCGAGGGTACAGAAAACCGTATAGCTACGGCCCGCGGACGTTACACCGAGGCAGTGGCCGGCTATAACACAGCTATCAAGAAGTTTCCCACCGTCATCTATGCCGGATGGTTTGGCTTCACGCCCCAACCACAGTTTAAGGCCGACGATGCCGCCCAGCGCGCACCCGAGGTAAAATTCTAAACATAAGAATGAAACATTTCACACTCCGCCTCCTTCCTTTCGCGCTCGCGGCTATGGCCGGGGCAGTGTCATCGTCGTGTAACGATGACGGCACCACCACCTGGGAGCAGTATAAGGAATGGCGTCAGACCAATCTCGACTTTTACGAGGAGCAGAAGTTTCTCATGGACCCCGACGGCGACGGGATGTATTACCAGACACAGGTCGCACCCTGGAACTCCGGGGCAGAGATACTCATCAGATATCTCAATGACCGCTCCAAGACCGAGGGCAATCTCTCGCCGATGCTGACGTCGACAGTTGACGTGAAGTATATAGGCCGGTTCTATAACGGCGTGGCTTTCGACTCGTCATACCGCGTGCAGCCCGACTCGGTGTTTACCACCGGTGTGAGCGATGTAATAGCCGGCTGGACTCTGGCTCTCCAGTATATGAGAGTCGGCGACAGCGCGCGCGTGGTCATCCCTTACAGCCTGGGTTACGGGTCATCGGGCAGCGGCAGCATCTATCCCTACTCCACGCTCGTGTTTGACATCAAACTCAAGGACATAGTGGACTACGAGGAGAAACACTGACCGAATAAAGTATGGATTTCCAGCTTCAGGCAACAGCCCCCGGCACTAATGCGCGTGCCGGACTCATCACTACCGACCATGGCACTATCGAGACTCCCATATTTATGCCTGTGGGAACGCTCGGGAGTGTCAAGGCCGTGCATCAGCATGAGCTGCGCGACGATGTGAAGGCTCAGATAATACTCGGCAATACGTATCACCTGTATCTGCGTCCGGGCATAGATATACTCGAGAAGGCCGGCGGTCTCCACAAGTTTAACGGATGGGAGCGTCCCATACTTACTGACAGCGGCGGCTTTCAGGTGTTTTCGCTGTCGGCCAACCGTAAGCTCACCGAGGAGGGCGCGTGGTTTCGCTCTCACATCGATGGGTCGAAGCATCTCTTTACACCGGAGAGCGTCGTAGACATAGAGCGCAGCATCGGAGCCGACATCATGATGGCTCTCGACGAGTGTCCGCCGGGCACAGCCGACTATGAGTATGCGCGCAAGTCGCTTCGTCTCACTCAGCGTTGGCTCGAGAGAGGATGGACGCGTTACAAGGAGACCGAGGGCAAATATGGCTATTTGCAGGCATATTTCCCGATAGTGCAGGGGGTGGTGTATCCCGACCTGCGCCGCGATGCGGCCAGGCATGTGGCCGACCTCGGAGCCGACGGCAATGCTATCGGCGGTCTTGCCGTGGGCGAGCCGGCCGAAAAGATGTATGAGATGATCGAGGTGGTCAACGAGGAGCTGCCCGCCGACAAGCCCCGCTATCTCATGGGTGTCGGGACTCCGGCCAATATCCTCGAGGCTATCGACCGCGGTGTCGACATGATGGACTGTGTGATGCCTACGCGCAACGGCCGCAACGGCATGCTCTTCACGGCCCATGGCGTCATGAATATGCGCAACAAGAAGTGGGCCGATGATTTCTCGCCGCTGCAGGAGGATGGCCCGTCGTATGTTGACCGCGTGTATTCGCGCGCCTATCTGCGCCATCTCTTCATAGCCGACGAGATACTGGCCATGCAGATAGCTTCGATACATAATCTTGCTTTCTACCTGTGGCTCGCAGGTGAGGCCCGCAAGCATATTATAGCGGGTGATTTCAAGTACTGGAAGACTCAGATGATAGAAAACGTGACTCGCCGGTTATGAAAATACTCGATTGGTACATAATACGCAAGTTTCTCGGCACATACGTGTTCGCTATATTTCTGATATTGTCGATTACGGTGATGTTTGACATCAACGAGAAGCTCGATGCGTTTCTCAAGGCACCGCTCAAGGCCACAATCTTTGATTATTTCCTTAACTTCCTGCCTTATTTTGCCAATCAGTTCAGCCCTCTGTTCACGTTTATCGCGGTGATATTTTTCACCTCCAAGCTGGCCGACAACAGTGAGATCATAGCCATGCTTTCGACGGGCATGAGCTATCGGCGTCTGCTGCGGCCTTATCTGATAAGTGCGACGGTCATTGCGGCCATCACGTTTGTGCTGAGCGCGTATATAATCCCTCCGGCCAATGTCAAGCGCATAGATTATACCAACGAGTATGTCAAAAACAAGCGTGTGGACTATGGCACGAATATCCAGCTCCAGGTGGCGAAGGGGGAGATAGCCTATATGTCGCGTTATGACAACCTGCAGAAGACGGGCTATAAGTTTTCGCTGGAGTCGTTTGACGGCAAGACGCTTGTGTCGCGTCTGACGGCGCAGACTATCCGCTGGGATACTCTCCATCACTGGACTGTGCGCGATTATATGATACGCGATTTTGACGGCCAGCGTGAGCGTATACGCCGCGGTGCGCGTCTGGATACGATAATACCTATCGAGCCACGCGATTTTCTTATATCCAAAAATGACCAGGAGATGCTAACATCGCCGGCTCTCAGCGAGTATATCGACCGTCAGAAGGAGCGCGGTGTGGCAAATATCAAGTCGTTTGAGATCGAGAAACACAAGCGTTATGCCATGACTGCGGCGGCGTTTATCCTCACGGTGATAGGTATGTCGCTGTCGTCGCGCAAGGTCAAGGGGGGTATGGGTGTGAATATCGGCATCGGACTGGTGTTGAGTTTCAGTTATATCCTGTTTATGACGGTGACGTCAACATTTGCGGTTTCGGGCTATACTTCGCCCATGATCGCGATGTGGATACCCAATATCCTCTATACGTTTATCGCTATCTATCTCTATTATCGCGCTTCGCACGGGTAATAGATACAAAAGTAGATACAAAAGGACAAAAGTTTCAAAAGCAACAAAAGTTTTTTAATTGTCTGTATGTCAATTGCTGAATGCAGATTGTGAAAAAACTTTTGTTGCTTTTGAAACTTTTGTCCTTTTGTATCTTTCTTATGTGTCGGAAATTATGCTCTCAAGCTCACGTTTCAGACGTGGTAAATGATTTACAACTATGGCCCAAAGAATGTCGGGCTTTAGTGAATCGTATGCGTGGATGACGTAATTGCGTGTATCGACTATTTTACGAGCCGATGTAACATTGATGTCAGGGCTGATCTTAAGGATGCGGTTCATGGCCTCGCCCATTATTTCTATATTTCGTTCCACAAACTTACGAAAAACGATATCGGATAGAAATATTTCGTACTCCTTACCGCGTTCCAGCGTGGCTTGATCAATTTCGTGTATCGCAGTAAGAATGTCCTGTATGAATTTGTTTAAATTTTCATTCATGATGGGCTGGCTATCCGTATATAAGTTGTTTGGTTGCATCAAGCTCCTTCCGAAAATATTTGTTGGATACTGAATCGTCACATACCATGTCGATTTTGCGTCCCAACAGGCTTTCGAGTTCGTGGATAAAGTCAAAGAAAATGTCGGCCCAGTCAAGCCCGTCACGGCGGATGCTTTCATCATCAAAATTGACTGAAAAGTCAACATCGCTGTCGGCATTGAATCTTGGGGTGAGGATGGAACCGAATACCCATAATTGGGCAACTCTATACTTTCGGCATAGAGTAATGATTTTATCCATATTCATCTCAATCAGCTTCATAGTGCAAAAATAATAATAAGTACAAAAAAAACAAAGTATTAATCCTGTTTTTGGGTGCTTATCATAATATATTGGACCAGAGATGGTAATATTCCTGTTCCGTTCATGTCAGAAGCTGTATTATTTGGATTGCTTGAAGAGCCATTCTCTTACGGGGGTGAGGCGGTAGGCGTAGTCGAAGGAGTACATGTGTTCGCTGCCTTTGCCGTCGGCGGGGAGTACGGTCTTTGACTCGAAGTTGATGATGGTTATCGGTGCGCCTTTGGCAAGAATGGTTCTGGCGAGTGTGTCCTGCTCGGCCTGCGGGAGTCGGGCACTCCACTCGGTGTATTCATATTTCACGCCTGCATTGTCGGCTGCGGCCTCGAGTGCGCCGAAGATGCCGGCTTTGCCTGCTGTGATGAAGACAAATTTATGTTTGACGAGCTCGGGGAATGTCGCGCTGTCCCAGTGACAGTCGACAAATATGGATGCTGCGAAAAGGTCGGGGTAGGCCGAGTTGTAGTACATCGATATCATGCCGCCCATCGACTGGCCTGTGGTGTAGAGGCGGCTGGTGTCGATCTGATTGGAGGCGGCTACCTGTCGGACGAGGCGGGCTACCATGTCGACTTCGTCGGTGTGCTCATAGGCGTCGTTGACGGCTACGCCTGAATATTGCGGTACGAGTACGTAGCACGGATGCGCGCTCTGCCATTCATCCGTAGCCCATACGAGTGCGCCATAGCCTTGTGTGAGGGGGCGTGTCACGTCGGTGCCGGGGGTGCTGGCGTCGGCCATGAAGAGTACCAGCGGATAGGTCTTGCCCTCTTCCATGCCTTTGGGTGTGAAGAGGTTGTACATCATGGTCTTGCCTGTGGCGGCGTCGGTGTATTCAAGCTGGCGAAACTCTGGGACTTCGGCTTTGATCATGGCCTGAAGTGTGGAGTCGGCCGACTTGTCGATGACAGGGCCTCCGCCGGGAGTGCCGAGCTGCGGCCCTCCCGGCTTGCCGCTTTTGCGTTGAGGTTTTTCGGAGTCCTGTCGGGCTGTCGGATTGGAGGTGTTGCCTGTGCATGAGGCGAATGCGGGGGCGGTGCAGAGCAATGTCAGTGACATCAGCGATGTGATGGAAAGTCGTTTGATATTCATAATATTATAGAATCTATTATAATATTAAGACTTTGGAGTGGCCAAAGGTTTAGGCGTGGCTGCGAATGACACTTGAATACGGGTAAACGACGGAGCGTTGGTGTGATGTCACGTCTCTGCGGGGTGGGGACGGTGGGCTCAGGCGAGGGCCTGGTCGATATCGGCGATGATGTCGGCGACGTCCTCGATGCCTACCGAGAGCCGGATGAGGTCGGGGGCTACGCCGGCTTCGCGCAACTGCTCGTCGGAGAGCTGACGGTGGGTGTGGCTGGCGGGGTGGAGCACGCACGTGCGGGCGTCGGCCACATGGGTGACTATGGCTATGAATCTGAGTCGGTCCATGAAGCGTATGGCGTCTTCACGTGTGCCTTCGAGTCCGAATGCTATGACGCCGCATGAGCCGTCGGGCAGATATTTCTGCGCGAGGGCGTGGTAACGGTCGGAGGGGAGTCCGCTGTAGTTGACCCATTTGACTTTAGGGTTGGTTTCGAGCCATTTGGCTACGGTGAGGGCGTTGGCGCAGTGGCGCGGCACACGCAGGTGGAGTGTCTCGAGCCCGAGGTTGAGGAGGAAGGCGTTCTGGGGCGACTGGGCTGAGCCGAGGTCGCGCATGAGCTGTGCGGTGGCTTTGGTGATGTAGGCGTTGCGTCCGAAGGCTTTGGTGTAGGTTAGGCCGTGGTAGGACTCGTCGGGGGTGGTGAGTCCGGGAAATTTGTCGGCATATTTGTCCCAGGGGAAGTTGCCGCTGTCGACGATGGCTCCGCCTACGCTCACGGCGTGTCCGTCCATGTATTTTGTCGTGGAGTGTGTCACTATGTCGGCACCCCACTCGAAGGGGCGGCAGTTGATGGGTGTTGGGAAGGTGTTGTCGACGATGAGCGGTACTCCGTGGCTGTGGGCTATGCGTGCGAATTTCTCGATGTCGAGCACTTCGCATCCGGGGTTGGAGATGGTCTCGCCGAAGAGGGCTTTGGTGTTGGGGCGGAAGGCTTTGGCTATTTCTTCTTCGGTGGCGTTGGGGTCGACGAAGGTGCAGTCGATGCCGAGTTTTTTGAGTGTTACGCCAAAGAGGTTGAACGTGCCGCCGTATATGTTGGCCTGTGCTACGATGTGGTCGCCGGCCTGGCAGATGTTGAATATGGCGTAGAAGTTGGCGGCTTGTCCTGATGAGGTGAGCATGGCTGCGACTCCTCCTTCGAGGGCGGCTATCTTGGCTGCGACGGCGTCGTTGGTGGGGTTCTGGAGGCGGGTGTAGAAGTAGCCTGTGTCCTCGAGGTCAAAGAGGCGTGCCATCTGCTCGCTGGTGTCGTATTTGAATGTGGTGCTCTGGTAGACCGGTAGCACTCTTGGCTCGCCTTTGCGGGGGGTCCATCCGGCCTGTACGCAGAGTGTGGCGGGGCTGTATTTTTTGTCTGATTCCATAGGTGTGAGTGTGTCAGGGGTGTTTATATATATACCATCAAGGACTCTGTCCCGAACAAATCAGGGGCAGAGTCCTTGAATATCTTTTAGCTTTGTTGGCTTAAAAGTGGATTAGGCGTTTTTCACCTTGTCAACAACGGCCTTGAAAGCGGCGGGGTTGTTGAGGGCGAGGTCAGCGAGCACCTTGCGGTTGATCTCGATGCCGGCCTTGTGGATGAGGCCCATGAGCTTGGAGTAGGAAAGATCCTCGAGACGGGCAGCAGCGTTGATACGCTGGATCCAGAGGGCACGGAAGTTACGCTTCTTGTCCTTGCGGTCGCGGTAAGCGTAGGTGAGGCCCTTCTCCCAGGTGTTCTTGGCTACGGTCCAGACGTTGCGACGGCATCCGAAGTAACCACGGGTGAGTTTGAGGATTTTCTTGCGGCGAGCTCTTGAGGCTACATGATTGACTGATCTTGGCATTTTGTAATTGTTTTGTGAATGTCAGCGGCACGCGGTATGCTCTTGTTTATATTATGGGGTGGCTGAACATTCGGTTAACGGAATTAGAATTAAATCACGTTTTTTCTCAATCAAGAGAGAAGTTTGGTCTTTTGAGTGAGCCGTGGGGCTTTCGCTATAAGTGGATTACTTAAGGGCGAGGAGCTCCTTTACGTTGGAAGAGTCGGCGTTGGACACTAACGAGAAGTGAGTGAGGTTACGCTTCTGCTTCTTTGTCTTCTTGGTGAGGATGTGGCTCTTGAAGGCGTGTTTTCTCTTGATCTTTCCTGATCCGGTAAGGGCGAACCTCTTTTTGGCACCGGAATTAGTCTTAATCTTTGGCATTGTGAATGTTGTTAAAAAATATGATTTGATTCGTGACGGCCGGTGATCAATTCGGACCGACGCGTCTGTTGTGTTGCTGATTAATGATTGCGGGCTTGAGTCCGTGACCGATTATTTTTTCTTGGGGCTCAGCATGATTATCATGCGTTTGCCTTCAAGCAACGGCATCTGGTCGACCTTGCCATACTCCTCGAGGTCGTTGGCAAAGCGGAGCAGCAATACTTCGCCCTGCTCTTTGAAGAGGATGGAGCGTCCTTTGAAGAAGACGTAGGCTTTGACCTTGGCACCTTCCTGGAGGAATCCGATGGCGTGCTTGAGCTTGAAGTTGTAGTCGTGGTCGTCGGTCTGAGGTCCGAAACGAATCTCTTTGACTACTACCTTGGTAGCCTTGGCTTTCTGTTCCTTCTGACGCTTTTTCTGCTGGTAGAGGAATTTCTGATAGTCAAGAATCTTGCATACCGGGGGCTGTGCGGTGGGGGAGATTTCCACGAGGTCGAGCTCCTGCTCTTCAGCCATTTTCAGGGCCTCCTGTATGGAGTATACGCCTGTCTCAACGTTGTCGCCCACGAGCCGGACTTCGCGTGCGCGGATGCGCTCGTTGGTTGCATAGGGGTCTTTCTCTTTGTTAGGCACAAAGGGACGGCGTGGTCCGTTGTTGGGACGGGGAGGACGAGGGGTGAAAGGTTTTTTCTCCATTCAGAGGTTGTAAAATGTCGTTGTTTTCGGGTTATTGATTAATCATCTCATTGACTTCGCGAGTCAATTCGGCTGCAAAGTTAGCAATTTTCATCGAACCTTTATCACCTTCGCCCTGTTTTCTTACGGAAATTTCAGCATTTTCGGCTTCTTTTTCGCCAACAATGAGCATATAGGGGATACGTTTGAGTTCGTTATCGCGTATTTTCTTGCCGATTTTCTCGTTTCGGTCGTCGACTTGGGTGCGGATGTCCTGGGCGTTGAGCTGTCGGGCGACTTCGTAGGCGTAGTCGTTGAATTTCTCCGAGATGGGGAGTACGACCGCCTGCTGCGGAGCGAGCCAGAGGGGGAATCGTCCGGCGGTGTGCTCGAGGAGCACGGCCACGAATCGTTCCATCGAGCCGAAGGGGGCGCGGTGGATCATCACGGGACGGTGTTTCTGGTTGTCGCTGCCGGTGTATTCGAGCTGGAATCGTTCGGGGAGGTTGTAGTCGACCTGTATTGTGCCGAGCTGCCAGCGGCGTCCGAGTGCGTCCTTGACCATGAAGTCGAGTTTGGGGCCGTAGAATGCTGCTTCGCCAAGCTCGGTGCGAGCTTTGAGACCCTTTTCGGCGCATGCGTCGATGATGGCCTGCTCGGCAAGGTGCCAGTTTTCGTCGGTGCCGATGTATTTTTCCTTGTGCTCGGGGTCGCGGAGTGAAATCTGGGCTTCGAAGTTGTCAAACTTGAGTGCTTTGAAGATGTAGAATATGATGTCCATCACCTTGAGGAACTCGCCTTTGATCTGCTCGGGGGCACAGTAGATGTGGGCGTCGTCCTGCGTGAAGCCGCGTACGCGGGTGAGTCCGTGGAGCTCGCCGCTCTGCTCGTAGCGGTAGACCGTGCCGAACTCGGCCAGTCGCAGGGGCAGGTCGCGGTAGCTGCGGGGCAGTGCGCGGAATATCTCGCAGTGGTGGGGGCAGTTCATGGGTTTGAGCAGGTATTCCTCGCCTTCTTCGGGTGTGTGGATGGGCTGGAATGAGTCCTTGCCGTATTTTGCATAGTGTCCCGAGGTCACGTAGAGGTTTTTATTGCCTATGTGGGGGGTGATGACCTGCTGGTAGCCGTATTGTTTCTGAATCTTGCGGAGGAACTGCTCGAGGCGGTCGCGGAGGGCTGTACCTTTGGGGAGCCAGAGGGGCAGGCCTGCGCCTACGTTCTGAGAGAATGCGAAGAGTTCCATTTCTTTGCCGAGCTTGCGGTGGTCGCGTTTCTTGGCCTCTTCGAGCAGGGTCAGATACTCGTCGAGCATCTTCTGCTTGGGGAATGTGATGCCGTAGACGCGCACGAGCTGCTTGCGCTTTTCGTCGCCGCGCCAGAAGGCACCGGCGAGCGAGGTCACCTTGACGGCCTTGATGGGCGAGGTGTTAGGGATGTGGGGTCCGCGGCAGAGGTCGGTGAATGAGCCTTGGGTGTAGGTGGTGATGCTGCCGTCCTCGAGCTCGGAGATGAGTTCGCACTTGTATTCCTCGCCACGGTCGCCGAAGAGCTTGAGGGCGTCGGCTTTGGAGATGTCAGCGCGTACGATTGGCTGCTTCTCGCGGGCGAGTTCGAGCATTTTTTTCTCGATTTTTGCAAAGTCGGCCGATGTGAGCTGGTTGTCGCCCGGGTCGATGTCGTAGTAGAACCCGTTTTCGATGGCGGGGCCGATGCCGAATTTCACGCCGGGATATAGCTCCTGTAGAGCTTCGGCGAGAAGGTGGGCCGACGAGTGCCAGAAGGCGTGCTTGCCTTCGGGGTCTTCCCATTTGTGGAGACGCAGGGTAGCGTCTTGATCGATGGGGCGGGCGAGATCCCACTCCTTGTCATTTACTGTGGCGGCGAGCACGTCGCGGGCCAACTGTGACGACAGGCTTTCGGCTATCTGCAGGGGAGTGATGCCGCTCTGATACTGCTTTACGCTGCCGTCGGGAAAGGTAATGTTGATTGATGCCATTAATATTATATATGTGGGGGAGACATACGGACGACTCCCCGCTGTTTATTCAGTTTGCAAAGGTATGAAATTTTCGCTAACTTTGTGCTAATTTAGCTCGAAAAGAGTGCCGATAATATGAAGAAAATCAACAGTGCTACAGTCCAGCGTATACTTGACGCCACCGATATCGTGGAGGTGGTGAGCGATTTTGTGTCGCTCAAGCGCAAGGGTGCCAATTACTGGGGTCTCTGCCCGTTTCACAATGACCGTTCGCCGTCGTTTTCGGTATCGAAGTCACGCGGTCTCTGCAAGTGTTTCAGTTGCGGAGAGGGCGGCAGTGCGGTCAATTTTCTCATGAAGCTCGAGCACCTGAGCTATACGGAGGCGTTGCGTTATCTGGCGCGCAAGTATAATATCGAAATCGAGGAGCGCGAGATGACGCCCGAGGAGGAGCGCAGAGAGACTGCCCGCGACAATATGCTTGCGGTCAACGAGTTTGCGCTGCGCCATTTCAAGGCCAATCTCACCGATACCGACGAGGGGCGCGATGTGGGTCTGAGCTACTTCCGCCACCGCGGCATCAGTGACCAGATGATAGAGCGTTTCCATCTGGGCTACGCGCTCGAGGGTCGCGACAGGCTCTATAAATCGGCCATAGAGCGCGGTTACAGCGAGGAGTATATCCTGGCTACCGGTCTGAGTACCCGCACCGATGACGGGCGCATCTATGACCGTTTCCGCGGACGTGTGATTTATCCCGTGCATTCGCTTTCGGGCAAGGTGGTGGCTTTTGGAGGCCGCACGCTGCGCTCGGACAAGTCGATGGCCAAGTATGTCAACTCGCCCGAGAGCGATATCTATTCGAAGCGTCGGGAGCTCTACGGTATGTTTCAGGCCAAGCAGGCTATCTCCAAGGCCGGGAAGTGTATCATCGTGGAGGGTTACATGGATGTCATATCGATGCATCAGGCGGGCATATGCAATGTGGTGGCTTCGTCGGGCACGGCTCTGACTGTTGAGCAGGTGAGGCTCATCAAGCGTTTCACGAGCAATGTCACGCTTATCTATGACGCTGACGCCGCGGGCATCAAGGCTTCGCTGAGAGGTATCGAGCTGTTGCTTCAGGACGGCATGGACATCAAGGTGTTGCTGCTGCCGCAGGGCGAGGACCCTGACTCGTTTGCGCAGAGCCACAGTTCGACTGAGGTGGAGGAGTATATACGGGCCAATGAGACAGACTTTATCACTTTCATGGCACGTATTCTGCTCAAGGATGTGGAGGACGACCCTACGGCCCGCGCTAATGTCATCACCCGTATAGTCAAGACTATCGCTCTGATACCTAACGAAATCACCCGCAGTGTGTATGTGCAGGAGTGTTCGCGCATACTTTTTATCTCGGAGGAGGTGTTGCAGCGTCAGGTGGGTATATATTATAATGAGTATGCTCTCAAGTCGCGTGAGGATAAGCTGCGCGAGGCTTCGCTCACTACGCCTCCGGATGTTGACGATGGTGCCGCGGATGCTGATGCGTCTCGTGCGGATGCGGATGCCGAGGCGGCGCAGGGGGCTGGGAGTAGTCAGGCTCCGGCTGTCAATCAGCATGCTCCTTATCTGCGTCGCTATGAGATGGCTCTCATGCAGCTTGTGGCCCGCTATGGCAATTATGCTTTTGCCGAGGTGGTGGGGGATAATGACGAGATGGTGCCTATGACGGTGCTGGGCTATATCGAGTCGGATTTGCAGGCGGATGGTATTGAGCTGGTCAATCCTGATTTGCGCCATTTCCTGATGGCTGCGCGCCGTCTGAGCCATGAGGGGTGGGAGGAGAGTTATGCCCGCGAGCAGGAGCGTCTGATGGCCGAGAGGGCTGAGGCGTTTGCGGCGGGTGTGGAGGAGATACGTGCCAAGGCTACGGATGTGGGTAGTATTACGGCTATGGAGCGTACGCTTACTGAGACGGTCGATGCGCGCTATGCGGCTTCGCTCGAGGATTACAGTGTGGGTTATCTGTCGCGCCAGTTGTGTTCGTCGCCCGATGATCTGGTGCGTAATCTGGCTACTGAGATGGTGATTGAGCGTCATACTCTGAGCAAGGTGCATACGAAGTACGCTCATGTGCAGACTGAGCGTGAGCAGTTGGGTGATCTTGTGCCCCGCGCTCTTCATGAGCTTAAGGATGCTATAATCGCTACGCGTATCAAGGATGCGCGTTCGCGTCTGGCGGGGTGTGATAAGAATGATATCGAGGCTATTTTTGCGGTGATGCGTGAGCTGCAGGAGCTTGAGGCTATGCGTTCGTCGCTTGCTAAACTTATCGGTGACCGTGTGATCGCTCCGATAAAGTAGATGCTGTGGCCCTGACCGATGGCTTTTGAGGGATAGTTTTTTGGGGGGGAGTCGTGTTATATTGGCTTCGGTACGTTACGAGATGTCTTTCAGACATCTTTTTTTGTGGCGTATTTTTCCGTATGCATCCTGAGCCTTTCAGGCTCGGATGCATACGGCTATCAATTTCCTGATGTCCCTGTCGGGACATCCTGTTGCCCCTGGGGCGGATGGGCCGAATGGGGTGGATGAGGCAAATGGGCCAAATGGGGCAAATGGGCCGGATGGGTCAGATGGGGGCCGAATGGGGCTGATGGGGTGGATGGGGCTGGGGGGGAGATGGGGGGCCGAATGAGGCTGATGGGTCAGATGGGGTGACTTGGACTGAGTTTGCATTGGTCCATTGGCCTTTCTTGTGACTGGCTCGAGGGGGATTTTACATTGTAAATTGGTCGCGGGTTTTGTCGTAGGTGAAGCCGGCGGCGGTGAGGGTGTTGATGAGGGTGGTTTTGTCGATGTCTTCTGATGCGCAGAGTTCGTCGAGGGTGGGGTATTGGTCGCGGAGTTTCATGTTGATGTAGCTGTATAGCATGAAGGGGTCGCGTGGTAGTGTGTCCATTTCTTAAAAGGGTTTATAAAAGGTGTATAATAATAGGTGTGAAACCGGGGGCAAAGTTAGCTAAAAATAGGGATATTATGGAGATTAAAGTCAAATGGGACTTGTGGGCGGCTTTTCGCGCTTCCGCGCTCACACTTTTTCAAATGGGGAAGGGCGAGCTGAAGCTCGCGAGCGGGGACAAAGCTGCGCGCTGTCGGGTGAAGGGCTGGCGAGGGGATGGGCCAAATGGGGCTGAAGGGGTGGATGAGGGGGGATGTGACAAAAGTCTCAAAAGAAACAGAAGTTTCTTTTGAGACTTTTGGATTTGGATGTCTTTAATGATATGTGTGCTTATCAGTTGCCGAAGATGTATTCGGGGGAGTCGCTTGAGGGGCGGATGGGGGTGGGGTTGTTCTTGCCCGAGAGTGCGAGGTTGTAGTCAGCCTCGGTGCCGATGATACACCATGTCATCCACTGGGGAGGTGTGGTGGTGTTCCAGCGTGTCTGCATGCCGTGGTTGGTGTTGGGGTAAGAACGGATGATGCCTTTGTTGAGACGCTTGATGTCGAATGTGGCAAGGCCTTCGCCCCAGAACTCTACGCGACGCTGCCACCATACTTCGTTCTGGAAGGCTGTGGCGTAGTCGCTCTGATAGGTCTCGTTGTGTGTGCCGTATACATAGTCGGGGTCGCGGAGCTTGGCGAAAGAGGTGAGGAGCTGCTTGCCTTCTTCCAGGCTGTTCATGCCGACTGCCTCGGCTTCGATGAGCATCATTTCCTCGACACGCATCAGGGGCACTGACACGCAGAAGCCGATGTACTGGTTGTCATAACCGGCGGGGCCTCCTGCGGGACGGAACTTGACGGACACGCCGCCTACACCCTGCTCATATTCTGAGCCGATGTTTTTGAGCACCATGTTTTCGGGGAAGTCGGAGTTGTGTTCGCGCACATACTCGATGGCTGTGTCGATGGCTGCATTAATTACTTCGTCGTCTTCGGTGGCATAGGCTTCGTTGAGGTCTTCCTGGATCTTGAAGTCGATGAAGCAGTTTTTGCGGGCGTCGCTTGCGGGGATCGTCTCGAAGAGATGACGGTCGATGTGGAAGGGGTAGCCGTAGTTGGATGCATATCCGCAACCGTTCTCGGCGGTCAGCTCGGTGATCATCCATGAGCCCCATGAGGAGTCGGCGTCGTTTTCGGTGATGTTCTTGTCGTCAGAGCTGAACTTGGTCGAGAGCATCCACGCGCTGTTGGGGGTGTTGAAGCCGGTGGTGCGGTCGGTGTACTGCGCTGCGGTCATGGCAGTGTAGCCGGCCTGGGCTTTGCGGGCATACTCGGCGGCGTTGGTCCAATCCTCCATCACGAGATAGGCGCGGGCTTTGAGTCCGTAGACCACCGACACGTCGGGAGTGGTGTTGTCGGGACGCGAGTAGTTGGCGAGAAGGGTCTCGGCGGCGTCGAGGTCGCTGAGGATGAATGCCCACATCTGCTCGTTGGTGGCGCGGGGATTGTTGATTGATTCGGGGATGGTGGTTTTCTCTGTGATGATGGGCACGGTGGGAGCCTGACTGTTGATGCCGTAGGTCTCGGGTGCATACATGCGGGCGAGGTCCATGTAGTAGAATGCGCGCATGGCACGTGCTATGCCGGCATACACGCGGTCGTCCTCGTCAGAGGGATTGTCGCCTGTAACCTCGAGTGTGTTGTTGCAGTTTTTGATCCAGCCGTAGTAGTATGTCCATGGCAACTGACATTTGGCATAACCGGGGCCGAGGGCTACGCCGCAGAATTCCCAGGTGGTGTACCAGTTTGAGTCGGAGTCTCCGTTGACCATGTCCATGCCCTGTGTGTCACGAAACAGTATGGTCGATGTATAGCCATAGTCGTCAGCGTCGGTGCTGGAGGGCTGATAGATAAACTGTCCGCTCATGCTGCTTGTGATACCGGTAGCGAGCTTTTCGGCCGAGTTGGGAGCCTTGTTGAGCTGATCCTGAGTGACCACGCTGGTCATGGGATCAATCTCCTCGATGCAGCCGGTGGCAAGAAGCGAGGCTGCTACGAAAGGAATATATAGTAATTTCATTTTGGTCATGAGTTGTAAAGATTAGAAGTTAACCTGAATACCGCCCGAGATGTTGCGTATGGGGTTGTAGGCCGATACGGATGCCGCCGAGGTGTAGGAGTAGCGGGGATCGAAGCCCTTGCGCTTTGACCAGTAGCAGAGGTTTTCACCCTGAACATACACGCGGAGGTTGGAGATCTCTTTCCAGAAGGAGGGGAGAGTGTAGCCTACGTTAAATGAGGCGAAGTTGAGGTAGCTTGCGTCGGTGAGGAAGCGGTTGGACTTGTAGACGGTGTAGGAGTCGCCATACTGCCAGCGGGGGATGTCGCTGGTGGTGTTGGTGGCTGACCAGGAGTTGGCCCAGTCCTTGTGCCAGTTACTGCCGTTGGGGCCGCTGTTGGGGTCCATATAGTTCATGTAGCGGGTGTCGAACATCTTGCCGCCGATCTGATAGTCGAAGGCTACCGACATGTCGACGGGGCCGACCTTGAGTGTGGAGCTGAAGCCGCCGTAGAGTTTTGGCAGACATGAGCCCTGGACATACTTGGTGGCGTTGTTGGGGTCGGTGGTGGTGAGGTCGCGCTTGGTGCCGGGACGGTTGGTCACGGAGGTGTACACGCCGTTGCTCTCGGTGCAGAGGTCGGAGTCCATCCAGTAGAGCTGACGGCCGTCTTCGGTGAGGCCTGCTACTTCGGGGAGGAAGAGCTCATACATAGAGCCGCCTTCGTGATACCAGGAGGTGACGGTGCGGGAGGCGTCGGACTGAGAGAAGCCGCCGAGGTCGAGGGTCTTAGACTCGGGGAGCTTGAGGATGCGGTTCTGGTTGTGGGTGAAGTTGAGGTTGATGTCCCAGCTTACGAGCTTGTTGCGTATGATGCCGCCGTTGAGCTGTACTTCGACACCTGTGTTGCGGATGTCGCCGAGGTTGCCGTAGTAGCCGCGTGCGCCCATCGACTCGGGTATGGAGATCCAGAAGAGGAGGTCGGTGGTCTTCTTGTTGTAGAAGTCGACACTACCGTTGAGTCGGTTGCCGAAGAGACCAAACTCTACGCCGATGTTGAGGTTGGTAGTGGTCTCCCAGGTGATTTCCTCGTTACCGAAGTTGCGGAATGAGGGAGCCATGTCGGTGGGTGAGGATGGAGCGATGTCGTAGGTGTTGATATATTTCCAGTTGCCGATGTTGTCGTTGCCCTGCTGGCCGAGAGAGGCTTTGAGTTTGAGCATGTTGACCCAGGCTTTGTCCTGGAGGAAGTCCTTGTTGATAATCCATGCGCCGCCTACCGACCAGAAGTTGCCCCAGCGGTGATCCTTGGCGAAGCGAGAGGAGGCGTCGCGACGGTAGGACACGCTGCCGAAGTATTTGCCGGCGTAGTCATACTGGCCGCTGAGGAAGTAACCCTCGACGTTGTAGGCCTGCTTGTAGCCGGCCGAAGTCAGCTTGGTCGCGAAGGCGTTGATTTCCTGAATCTCGGGGGAGAATCCGCCGGTGGCTGTGGCGGAGAGATATTTGGTAGTGGTCTTGTAGTATTCGTGACCGATCATGGCGTTGACATTGTGCTCGCCAAACGAGTTGGTGTAGGTAAGGGTCTGCACATTGTTGGTACGCATCGACTCGGTGTTGATTTTCTGGATGCGGCCGTTTACGTTGGTCGAGGGACCGAAGTAGGGGTTGTCATACTTGCTCTCGATGGTGTTGCCCCAGATGACGTTGCTCGAGATGTTGGCCTTGAGCCAGGGGGTGAGCATGAAGTCGGCTGTGAAAGTGCCGTTGAACTGGTTGTCTGACTGAGAGTTGTTGTTGTAACGGTTGGAACCGAGGGGGTTGCTGTTGGCGAGGAAGGGACGGTTGAGAGTCACGTTGCCGGGGAGGTTGCCGAATCCGTTCTCGCGGTTGCCCACACCGAAGTCATAGAGCTGTCCGTACTCGTTGCTCATGATGTAGGGGTTGCCGTTGGCATCGACGCCGCGTACAAACACGGGGAAGATGGGGGCGAGACTGTTGCAGAAATACATTATGTTGGTGCTGCCGGCAAACTGGTCCATGTTGGGGTTGGACTCGGTGTCGGAGTGGAGATAGGCCACGTTGGCGCCGAGCTTGAGCCATGGCTTAGCCTGATAGTCGGCCTTGAGGCGTGCTGAGAGACGCTTGTAGCTTGAGTATTCGATGATACCGCCTTCGTCAAGATAGCCTACGGAAGCGTAGAACGAGGATTTGTCGGTGCCGCCGTTGACGCTGACGTTGTATTCCTGACGCAGAGCTGTCTTGTAGGCAAGATCGGTCCAGTCGTCGTTGATGAGGTAATACTGCTGTCCGTTGGTCGCGGTGTAGGTGCGGCCGAGGGTGGCGTTGGGGTTGATTTTGCCGTCGAGTCCCACAAGCTGCTCGCCGTCGGGCACGTTGTAGATGTTGTAGTTGCCGAGGAAGCGAGTCATGTTGTTGTTGGCGAGCAGGTTGGCGCGGTCGGCAGCCTGTCCTGTGCTCAGGAAGTAGTTGTTGAGGGTAGCGTAGCCGGCCTCGTAGTATTCGGCGGGAGAGTCGATGACGTCATAGTCCTGGTCGGCGCGGGTGTTGGCACCCCATTTCATGTCGACCGACACTTTGGCGTGCTCGGAGTTGCCGCGCTTGGTGGTGATGATGATCACACCAGCCGCACCACGGGCACCGTAGAGAGCAGCCGAAGCGGCATCCTTGAGCACGGAGATTGACTCGATGTCGCCCTGGGGGATGTTGCTGAGCGAGGCTGTGTAGGGAGAACCGTCTACAATCACGAGGGGATCGGTCTCGGCATAGAGCGAGGCGATACCGCGGATGTTGATTTTACCGTCGTTAGAGCCGGGTGCGCCGCTCGAGCCACGCATCTGGAGGCCGGGGACTGTACCGACAAGAGCTTCGGCCACGTTGGTGGCGACACGTTTGTTAAGTTCTTCGGCACTTACTACTGAAGCCGAACCGGTAAAGGCTGATTTTTTGGCTGTACCGAATGCTACAGCGATTACTTCGTCGAGTTTGTTGTCACTCACGAGGTTGATGACCATCTGTGAGCCGGGGGTGATGTCAAACTCCTGTGTGCGCATGCCCACGTAGGAAACGGAGATCTTCTTGACCGACTCGGGGAGGAGCATGTCGAAGACGCCGTCGATGTTTGTGACTGTACCTGTCTGGGTGCCGACACCCATTACGGTAGCACCCACCAAGGGTTCACCGCTGTCTTCACCAAACACGATGCCTGTTACTCTCTGGCTCTGGGCCAAAGCGGTGACGCTTATCGCGAAGATGGTAACAAGTAGAAGAAACAGTTTTTTCATACTTGAGATTTAGATTAATTATAGTTTGATAATGGTGTTGTCGTATATAAGCCGTCCTCCCGATGATCTTATATAGATATAGCCATATGTAGATAAGGCGCATTATCGGAAGTTAGGTAAACCGAAAAGGCGCATTATCCGCACGTGAAAATTATATAATCTTCACTCAAAATAGCTTTCATAATTTTATGCTTGTTTATAACTCCAACTCATGGCATTATGTCAGCAGCAAAACATATTATGCAGCATTTTTGCAAGTAAAATAATGCGTATTTAACATTTATTCACACAACATCCTTTAAAGTCAGCTTAAAAAGTGTTACTTTTGCACTGTAATTTTTAAGAAAATGCAATTCTTAGCCAAAGGTACAATATAAATTTCCATAAGAGTTTCACCAACTTCCGATAATGCGCCTTATCTACATATGGATATATGTATTTCGGGCCATCGGGAGACGGCTTATTAAGAATCGAATTACAACATATCACATCTATTATTTAACCGTTATTTATTTTAATCAAGTATGAAAAGAATCGTTCTTCTACTTGTGGCAGCCATCACTATGAGCCTGTCTCTGTCGGCACAGAACCGTACGGTCAGGGGCATAGTGTTTGGTGTTTACAACGGGACCGACCCTCTGGTCGGTGCTACCGTGATGGGAGTAGGGACCAACATCGGAGTAACTACCGACATCAACGGAGTGTTTGACATCACACTTCCCGAGTCAGTGAAGAAAATCCTTGTCTCCTATGTGGGCATGAAGCCTCAGGAGTTTGACATCACACCCGACAAGGAGATGGTGGTGACACTCCAGAGCGACACCTCGCTCGACGAGGTAGTGGTGACCGCCTTTGGCATGAAACGCGACCGCAAAGGTCTCGGATATGCCGTGCAGGACCTCAAGGCCGAGGATCTCAACACCTCAGGCACTACGTCGCTATCGAGTGCGATGCAGGGCAAGCTCTCGGGCGTGGAGATACGTCCCTCGTCGGGTGCTCCCGGCGCGTCGAGCAACATCACCATACGCGGCGTGCGCTCATTTTCGGGCAATAACGCTCCGCTCTATGTAATCGACGGCATGCCCGTAGAGTCGACCCCCGACGTGGTGCAGACGGCCAACTCCATGGTGAGCAACGCAAGCTATGCCGACCGTTCCATCGACATCAACCCCGACGACATCGAGTCGATCAACGTGCTCAAGGGCCAGGCCGCGGCCGCCCTCTACGGCATACGCGCCACCAACGGCGTGATTGTCATCACCACCAAGCGCGGCTCGGGACTCTCGTCGTCCAAGCCGGTCATCACCGTGTCGACCGACCTCGCTTCGGAGCGCGTGTCGCGCAAATTCAAGCATCAGGACGTGTATGCCCAGGGTATGGGCGGTGTCTATGACCCCACCGCTTCGATGACATGGGGTCCGAAGATCTCAGAACTTCCCAACGATGCCCGATATGGCGGCAATACCGACAACCAGTATACCCGCCTCTATGGCAAGCACGAGGGTATGTATTACAACCCCAAGCGTGCCCAGGCCGGTCTGGACGGATGGACGACCCCTCAGATTTATGACAATACTGGCGACTTCTTCTCAAACGGATTTACCGAAAACGCCAACTTCTCCATCTCGCAGCGCACCGACCGCACCTCGTATGCCTTCGGTCTGAACAACTCTCACCAGGAGGGCGTGGTGCGCAACACAGGCCTCGACCGCTGGGGCGCACGCGGCGCGCTCGACTGGCACATCAACAATGAGTGGAAGCTCGGATTTACCGCCAACTATGTGCACACCAATATCCGCACGGCTCCGCAGGCCAACTCGGGTATAGTCAACGTGGTCTATTCGGCTCCGGCGGAGTATGACCTCAAGGGGATTCCCTCGTCAGTGCCGGGTAACCCCTCGCAGCAGATCTCGTTTCGCTCCACCACTTTCAACAACCCCTACTGGTGGGCCGAGAACAATGCCTACACACAGTCGACACAGCGATTTTTCGGCAACGCCTATGTGGAGTATCGTCCCGCCATCAACTGGGGCGACAATCTTGACCTCGTGATCAAGGAGCAGCTCGGCATCGACGCCTACACCTCGCGCTACTCCAACATACAGGAGGTGGGCTCGGCCGGCAATTCCTCGGGTTATATAGAGAACGAGAGCTATACACGCCAGATATTCAACAATCTCATCACGGCCAACTTTACCGCCGAGCTCGGTGCCGACCGCGAGTGGACTCTCGGTCTCATGCTCGGCAATGAGGTCAACAACGACCATCTCACCGCTACGGACTATATCGGGTCGGGACTCGCGTTCTACGGCCAGCCGACCATCGGCAACTGCGCATCGTTCACCTATGGCTACGAGGCACCCTCGCAGGACCGCACGGTAGGTGTCTTCTTCAACGCCTCGGCCTCGTGGCGCGACATGCTCTTCTTCAATGTGACGGGCCGCAACGACTGGGTGTCGACGATGCCCAACGGCAACCGCTCGTTCTTCTATCCTTCGGTGTCGCTCGCGTGGGTTTTCACCGAGCTTGAGGCACTCAAGGGCAACCGTGTGCTTACCTTCGGCAAGCTGCGCACCTCGTATGCCGAGGTAGGCCAGGCCGGCACATATCTCAACAACTTTGCCTACACTCCGACCTATGGAGGCGGATTCTATGGTTTCTATCCTGTCAACTATCCCATCAAGGGGCAGACATCGTTTGTGCCCTACTGGAAGGAGTATGACCCCGCGCTCAAGCCTCAGACCACCAAGAACTATGAGGTGGGTCTCGACCTGCGTTTCTGGGACGACCGCGTGAGGCTGGAGTACACCTACTCCTATCAGGATGTGCGTGACCAGATATTCGAGATACCTATGGACGGCTCGACCGGCTACCAGAGCATCGTGTCGAACGGCGGACGCATCACTACCAACACTCACGAAATCAATGCCTCGGTCACAGCCTATACCTCCAAGGATTTTGACATAGATCTCGGTCTGAACTGGACGAAGTATGAGTCGATGGTCAAGGAGCTCGCTCCCGGCGTAGACAATATCATGCTCGGCGGTTTTGTGGAGCCTCAGGTACGCGCTTATACGGGCTATGCCTATCCGGTAATCTTCGGCAAATCGTTCATGCGCGACGAGGCCACCGGTCTGATGCTTCTTGATTCGGACGGCATGCCGATGACTTCGGGCGAGTCGACCGTGATCGGCAAGTGTACCCCCGACTTCAATATGGGCTGGAGCACCAATATACGTTACAAGCGTTTCAATCTCTCCTCCACCTGGAGCTGGCAGAAGGGCGGACAGATGTATCACGGCACTTATGGCACCATGCAGATGTTTGGTGCGACCACCGAGTCGACCGACCGCGATATGCCTCTCCATGTCAGCGGCATCGACTATGAGACGGGCCAGTATGTGGAGCATGACGTAGACCGCTTCAGTTGGAACCAGATTTATTATGACTGCTCGGAGTCGATGATTGTCGACACTGATTTTGTCAAGCTGCGCGATGTCACGCTGACTTATCAGTTGCCCCGTCTGGGTGTGTTTGACATCAGTGTCTACGGTTTTGCACGCAATGTGCTCGTGTGGGCCAAGATGAACGATTTCGACCCTGAGTCGTCGGTGGGTAACAACAATGCCGGCGGTTATTTCGAGCGTTACTCGCTGCCCAATACAGCATCGTTTGGCGGAGGCCTCAAGCTCACCTTTTGATCAATTAGTAATTAGTAATTAGCAATTAGTAATTAGTAATTAACAATTAGTAATTGATTGATAATATATAATTTATAAAATCGCTATAACAATTATGAAATTATACAGACTGATTCCTGCCGTGGCTCTGCTTTTTGCTTCGTGCTCGGAGGATGAGATGGACCGCATCAACACTGACTATGGCAATCCGCCGGTCAGTGTCATCAATGGCCGACTGATGATTACGGATGCCATCACTTCGACCGGTTTTTCGACCGCGAGCGGTGACTATGCCTATTATACTTCGGTGTATAATGAGCAGATATTCGGTACGGGTAATAACCAGTTGAAGAATGCCGAGCTGAGGCAGATTTCGGAAGTGGCCGGGTCGTCGACATTCAACAATGTGTGGAACAGCACCTATGCCAATCTTCTTAATCTCAAATATATCATGGCCAAGTGTGGCGAGGGCGGACTCAATGAGGGTCAGAAAGACCTCCTGGGTATGGCTCAGGTGCTTGCGGCTGTCAACTGGGGTATACTCACCGATATGCACGGCGATATTCCTTGCTCGGAGGCTTTGCAGGGCGGCGCGCTCAAGCAGCCTAAACTCGATGCGCAGAAGGATGTGTATGACTACATATTCACTCTTCTCGACAGTGCCATAGCCAATCTCACCGACGCTCAGACCGAGGGTATGGCCAATGTGGGTGAGCAGGACATACTTTATGGCAACGATAATGCCGCGTGGCTCGCTGCGGCTCATGCTGTCAAGGCTCGCTATAAGCTCCATATGACTGTGCGCGACACCAATGCCGCCGCCGAGGCTCTCGCCGAGGCCAAGGCCGCGCTTGCCGCGGGATTTGAGGGTATGACGCTCGACATTTATGACGGCACCGAGTCGCTGATGTCGCCCTGGCCGGCTTTCCAGTATAGCCGCGACTATTGCGCTTGCTCGACCACCGTGCAGTCGCTGCTTAAGGAACGTCAGGACCCCCGCGAGAATATATACATATATTATTATAGCGCGGGCGAGGAACTCGATCCCTCCGACCCCGACTATTACGCTCCCGTGTGCGGCACTCCGGGCAATGACTCGCAGGCTACGGCATCGGGCGCATGGGACCTGAGCGCGCCAAGATGGATAACCTATAATGCAACGGGTACATATCCTCTCTATCCTGCGGCCACGACCCACATCGTGTCGCTCGCCGAGGTCAACTTTATCATCGCCGAGCTTCAGGCACGCAATGGCGATGACTGCACCGCCGCACTGACCGATGCCGTCGAGGCAAGTTTTGCCGACTCACGCTCATTCGGCACAATCGGCATGACCGCCGCCGACTATGTGGCTTCGCTCTCGTCGCGCCTGTCGGCCGACGCGGTGGGCGAGGTGATGGTGCAGAAGTATCTTTCGCAGTGTCGCGACGAGCAGGCCGAGACTTACAATGACCTGCGCCGCTGCAAGGCTCTGGGCAAGGAGTATGTGGTCATGACCAATCCCAAGAATGTCAACGGCTCGTCCAACCGCTGGCCGCTGCGTCTGCCCTATGGCAACTCGGGCGTGTCGTCCAACCCCAATGTGCGTGCTGCCTATGGCGACGGTCTCTATGTGTTCACAGAGCCTGTGTGGGTATTCGGAGGCACACGATAAGGAGATTGTTTCGTAAGCAATATTAAAAGGACTCAAAAGCTCCCGGGAGCTTTTGAGTCCTTTGATATTATGCTGTGTTACCTTATTGTTTACTTATATCCTGTATGACGAGCGAGGCGAGGGTTATGCCGAAGATGGCTGTGATGTGCATCAGTGAGCCGTTGGTGGCGACTTTGTTGAATGTCATCGGGGCTGTGGTGTGGGTCGGAGTTGCAGGGGGCTCGTAACCGGGATGGTTGGGGATGAGCTCGTCGGAATAGACACACTTGAATTTGTGGGCCGGGAATATGCCCGACTTTTTAAATTTGCGTCGTAGGGCGGCTGCGAGCGGACATCCTTTGACTTTCCAGAACTCGGCAACAGCGATGCGTGAGGGGTCAATCTTGAGGGCTGCTCCCATTGATGAATAAAACCGGGTGTGGCCGCCGCGCATGGCTTGGGTGGCGTTGAGTATGAGCAGGGCTTTGTCGGCCAGCGAGTCGATGGCGTCGATGATGTAGTCGTAGTCGCCGAGCTGCCATGACGAGGCTGTGTCGGCGTTATACAGGCCGTGGACAGCGGTGATTTCGGCCTGAGGATTGATGTCGAGCAGACGTTGCCTTAGCACGTCGACCTTGACCTGTCCGACGGTCGATGTCAGTGCCGGAAGCTGACGGTTGATATTTGACTCGGCCACGCGGTCGGCGTCCACGATGGTGAGACGTGCGATACCTGTGCGCACGAGTGTCTCGGCGGCCCATGAACCGACGCCCCCGATGCCAAATAGGATGACGCGGGCCTGTGACATACGGTCCAACGCTTCATTGCCTATGAGACGTGCCGTGCGGTCGAAAGTTTCAGAAAACACGTGTTTTTGGGGTGGGGAGGTTAGAATGAGGTTAGAATTGGGAATAAGAGGTGTGTTTCACAACAAATCAATGTCATGAGTCGTGTTTAAACAGCCTCTAAATTAAAATGGATCCACTTTGGCTTAACATTTGCGAAGAATCACCCTCTAAGGGTCTCGCTCTTGTCAATGCCTGACATTCTTACTAATACTGTGAGGTTTTAAAATTATACTGTCCTTAATTGGCAATCGCTTCGCGTAAGCGTTGCCACATGGATGGTCTGTCGTCCTCAAGGCGAAGGTGGATGTTGACTTCGGAGTCTTCTTTGTTGAGAAACACTATGGCCGCCGGGAGTACGATAGCTATGACTGTCTCAAACTCCACAATCTCATGGATGCGTTTGAGCGCTATGGATGCAAACGGCGATGAGGGCTCGACGCTGCCGATGTAGATGTTTTCCTCGTCGATAAATATGCCGTGATTATCGAGAGCATAGTCAAAGAGGAGGCCGATGTTGAGTTCGTCGGGGCTTTTTGGCGGCTTCTTGAACTGACGGTAGAGCGTCTGTATTACTTTCTTTGTTACCATATCATCCATTGATTAAGTGAGGGGGGTCTATGCACGTCTTTACTTAATGGCCGTGAGGGGGTAGAAAAAGATGTAATCCAAATCACCTTGTAAGGGATATCGGGGGGTGATGAACTTTATTTAAAGGGTCAAGTGCAAAGAACGATGTATCTGGTATTAAAACGCTAAACAGTTGTGTAAAGTTCTTAAAAATGTTGGAAAAATAAGAATGGGTGTTGCGCCCGTTAGTCATCAACCGACGCAACACCCTGTAGGAAGGCTCTTTTATGCCAGGAATCCGAGGAGGACACCAGCAGCAACAGCCGAGCCGATCACGCCGGCTACGTTGGGGCCCATGGCGTGCATGAGCAGATAGTTGGAGGGGTCATACTCGAGACCGAGATTGTTGGAGATACGGGCCGACATTGGCACGGCCGAAACTCCGGCGTTGCCGATGAGGGGGTTGATCTTCTTGTTGGCGGGCAAAAAGAGATTGAAGAGCTTGACGAAGAGCACACCGCTTGTCGAGGCAATCACGAAGGCCATGAATCCGAGAAGGAAGATGCGGATGGTCTCGGAGGTGAGGAATTCGGAGGCCTGGGTGGACGCGCCGACAGTCATGCCGAGGAGTATGGTCACAATGTCGGTGAGGGCATTGCTTGCAGTCTTGGCAAGACGGTTGGTGACGCCACACTCGCGGAGCAGGTTGCCGAAGAAGAGCATGCCAAGGAGGGGTATGCCCGATGGCACTACGAAGCATGTGAGTATCATGCCGACGATGGGGAAGATAATCTTCTCGTTCTGCGACACTGCACGTGCGGGCTTCATCTTGATGAGACGCTCGTTTTTGGTGGTGAAGAGTCGCATGAGCGGCGGCTGTATCACGGGCACGAGGGCCATGTAGGAGTAGGCCGACACGGCGATGGCACCCATGAGGTTAGGCGCGAGCTTGGACGACAGGAAGATGGCCGTGGGGCCGTCGGCACCGCCGATGATGGCCATCGCGCCGGCCTGGTCGGGGGCAAAGCCGAGCAGGAGGGCCACCATGTAGGCACCGAAGATGCCAAACTGAGCGGCCGCACCGATGAGCATGAGTTTGGGGTTGGCGATCAGGGCCGAGAAGTCGGTCATGGCACCGATGCCGAGGAATATCAGCGGCGGATACCATCCTGCGCTCACACCGTTGTAGAGGATGTTGAGCACGGAGCCCTCCTCATAGATTCCGATTTCGAGTCCGGCGGTGGTGTTGAAGGGGATGTTGCCGATGAGTATACCGAAGCCGATGGGCACGAGGAGCATGGGCTCGAAGTTCTTCTTGATGGCGAGCCATATGAAGAACAGACCCACGACAAGCATCACGAGATGCTCCCATGTGGCGTTATAGAAACCAGTCAGGTGCCAAAACTCCTGAAGGTTCTGCATAATGAAATCTCCAAAAGTCATAATTACATGCAGTTAAGAGATTATTCGAGAGTAATGAGAACGGCACCGTCGAGCACCGAGTCGCCCACGGACACGGCTATGGAAACCACCTTGCCGTCGCGGCCGGCGTGGATGGCGTTTTCCATCTTCATGGCTTCGAGCATTACTACGGTGTCGGCAGCTTTTACGGTGTCGCCAACCTTTACATTCAGGCCTACGACCACACCGGGGAGTGGGGCCTTGACCTGATAGCCTCCGGCGGGAGCAGCCTGGGGCTTGGCGATGACCTTTGCGCCGGAGTCGGTGCGAGGTGCGGCTGACGGACGGGGCTTGGTCACGATGGTGACGGGCTTGTCGGTCTTTTCGAGCTCAACCTTGTAGGGGACACCGTTCACTTCCACCTTGGCGAGATTGTTGTCTATGTCGCCCACTTTCACCGTGTAGAGGTTGCCGTTGATGCGATACTTGTATTCTTTCATGATTTGATGCTAATGAATAGAGATTGAGGGGTGATGATTAACGGCGCGGAAGCTCGCGCAGTGAGTAGATTTTAGAGCTCCATGGCGAGTAGGCACGACGCACCTTGTTGATGGTGAGGATTGTGCTCTCGCGGTCGTGAGCGTCGAGGTGGTCATGAAGAGCCATGGCGATGGCTGCGATTTCCTCGCCCGAGTCATGCTCGGTGTGACCTTCGGACACTGTGTCGGGACGGGTCTCGGCCAGAGCTTTCTCCTTGCGGCGGGCCGACATGGTGGCTCCGATGCGGCTGATGATGTAGAAGCATGTGGCCAGCACGAGCAGAGCCGAGAATACGATACACATGGCCATTACAGCCATGCCGCCGCCACGGGCGTCCTGCTCGGCAAACATATCCACCTTGGAGTTGGTGCTCTTGATGATGTTGTTGCTCGAGGGAGTGATGTATTTGGCGTCAGAGCCGTCGCGCACTTCCCATGCGTCGGGGTTGCCTGTGCCGCCTTCGCCGTCAATCTTGCGGGCGTAGGTCTGGCCGGGCTTTAGCGACGCGGGCACTGTAATCTCATCGATGAGCGACTTGCCGTCGGCATCATAGATGGCGATATAGTTGTCCTGGCCGGGAGTGAAGGTGAACGAAGTGTGGAATGTGCCTTTGTTGGGCTGTCCGTCGGCCCAGAAAAGTATGTGCTGACGGGTGGGAATCTCGGTGTTTACGTCACCGAGTGGCACCGGATAGAGTGTGGGGCATGCGGGGTCGTTGGTCAGAAACACGCTTGAGATCTCAAGCGGGCCGAAGGTGGAGTTGAAGAGCTCGACCCAGGCTGAGTACTGACCGAAGTCGTCGACCACGCTGGTGGAGTCGTTGACAATCATCACCTCGTTGATCCTGAGGCCGCGACGCCCCTGGGCCGAGATGGCGATGACGCCGGCGAGAGCGACCACCAAGAGGGTTAATATTCTCTTTTTCATATCTGTGAAACGGTGTCTTAGAGGGGTATGTTACCGTGTTTCTTGGCAGGGTTGACCACTTTCTTGGTGGCAAGCTGCTGGAGAGCGCGGATGACGCGGAAGCGGGTGTTGCGCGGCTCGATGACGTCGTCGATGTAGCCGTAGCGAGCTGCATTGTAGGGGTTGCAGAACAGCTTGTTGTATTCCTCTTCCTTCTCCCTGAGCACTTTGGCGGGGTCGTCGGAAGCCTTGGCCTCTTTGGCATAGAGCACCTCGACGGCACCTGCGCCACCCATCACGGCAATCTCGGCGGTGGGCCAAGCGTAGTTCATGTCGCCGCGGAGCTGCTTGCACGACATCACGATGTGGCTGCCGCCGTAGCTCTTGCGGAGTGTGACGGTGACCTTGGGCACGGTGGCTTCGCCGTAGGCATAGAGCAGCTTGGCTCCGTGGAGGATCACGCCGTTGTATTCCTGGCCTGTGCCGGGGAGGAAGCCGGGAACGTCGACGAGGGTCACGAGGGGGATGTTGAAGGCGTCGCAGAAGCGTACGAAGCGCGCGCCCTTGCGCGATGCGTTGCTGTCGAGCACGCCGGCGAGATATTTGGGCTGGTTGGCCACGATGCCGACGGCCTGGCCGTTGAAGCGGGCAAAGCCGATGATGATGTTCTTGGCATAGTCGCGCTGTATCTCGAGGAACTCACCGTTGTCGATGATGGCACCGATGACCTCATACATGTCGTAGGGACGGTTGGCCGAGTCGGGAATAATCTCGTTGAGCGAATCCTCGAGACGGTCGATGGGGTCGTTGCACTCCACCAACGGCGGCTCTTCGAGGTTGTTCTGGGGGATGAAACTGAAGAGCTTGCGGATGATAGCGAGAGTCTCCTCGCCGTCCTCGGCTGCGAAGTGGGCCACGCCGCTCTTCTGTGAGTGTACTTCGGCACCGCCGAGAGCCTCCTGGGTAACATCCTCACCGGTGACGGTCTTGACTACCTTGGGACCTGTGAGGAACATGTAGGAAATGCCCTTGGTCATGATGGTGAAGTCGGTGAGCGCGGGGGAGTATACGGCACCGCCGGCGCAGGGGCCGAGGATACCCGAAATCTGGGGAATCACACCCGATGCAAGGATGTTGCGCTGGAATATCTCGGCATAGCCTGCGAGAGCGTTGATGCCCTCCTGGATGCGTGCGCCGCCCGAGTCGTTGAGGCCGATGACGGGGGCACCCATCTTCATGGCCATATCCATAATCTTGCATATCTTGAGAGCCATGGTCTCGCTGAGCGAGCCGCCAAAGACGGTGAAGTCCTGTGCGAACACATAGACGAGACGTCCGTCGATGGTGCCGTAGCCGGTGACAACGCCGTCGCCGAGATAGCTCTTCTTCTCCTGACCGAAGTTGTGGCAACGGTGACGCACAAACATGTCGATTTCCTCAAAGGAGCCCTCGTCGAGTAGCTGTGCGATACGCTCGCGGGCAGTATACTTGCCACGTTCGTGCTGCTTCTGGATGGCTTTCTCGCCACCGCCCAGACGAGCCTCCTCGCGCAAGGCGATAAGCTCTTTTACTTTTTCAAGCTGATTGCTCATAATATAGTTTTAGAAATTAAAATTTAAAATTTAAAACGTAAAATCACCGCGAGCCGTAGAGAGGCCGTAAGGGTGACGGAAAATTCTAAATTTTAAATTTTACTTGTTGGATTTTAAATTTTACTTGTTGGGGTCCTCGCAAAGCTCAATGAGCGTGCCGCAGGTCGATTTGGGGTGAAGGAAGGCGATGTTGAGGCCCTCGGCACCCTTGCGGGGAGCCTTGTCGATGAGCTTGCAGCCTTTCTCCTCAACTTCGGCAAGAGCGTTGGCTACGCCGTCCTCGATGGCAAGTGCGATGTGCTGGATGCCGCCGCGGCCGCCGTTGTTGGCGATAAACTTGCTGATCGCGCTCTCGGGAGCTGTGCCCTCAAGAAGCTCGATCTTTGTCTGACCGATGCGGAAGAATGCTGTACGCACCTTCTGATCTTCTACTTCCTCTATGGCAAAGCACTTGATGCCGAGAGTGTTTTCATAAAATGCGATGGCTTCCTCCAGGTTGGGGACAGCGATGCCGACGTGTTCGATATGCGAAATGTCCATTGTTTAGTATTATTGATTTATGGTTGATTATTGTATGCTATGTCAAATACATTTTAATGTATTATTGGGCGGATGCAAATGTAATCAAAATTTTGCTAATAACAAATATCTGTCCGCTGTGTTTTCATTAATTGAGATGCTACAACAAAAAGCCTACAAAAAGAATCAGAAGTGTTTTACATCTCAGATATTAACATCAAAGCTTATAAAACACTTCTGTAAGATATAATTGATTTACATATTATTATATGAATTGTGATTATTCGTTAACATCCATATAATTCTATTGTTTACCATATAATTCTATCCACTCACGTACTAAATTTTGAGCTCTATCCTGTTCGCTATCGTTAGCTGTTTCCTTAATATTCACAGGTAGTGATTGTTTTTCCATCAGAGCCTCATATATTGTCAGAGAGAAAAAATACTTTCTATCCATCATTTTCTCGAGTATGAGCGGAATTATCTCACGTCCCATATCCAATATTTCTTTAAACTGAGGAAGTTCCATCCGAGTGTATATCGAACTGCTCAGTAGGATATGTGGATTATTTCTTGACGCATTATACCACTCCTCATGCAATCGTTCAAACTTATCACGAATATCTGATTGAACTTTTCGGGCGTTCATTGTTATAAACTCCTGCTCGGAGCTTGTCAGAATTTCGGATTCTTGTAGGTTTCCAGAATAACAAACAAAAGGCACCAATGCCAATAGAAAACTCAACCATTTATTCATAATAATTACTATTTTGGGTGTTTATTTTGCAATATATATAAAGATGACTATGAATGCAAATATATTGTTATTAGTTTAATTAATTTAACTAAATGTCTGTTTTTTTCAATGAAAAAATTCCGTAATTCACCAACAATATGCCGACCAAACTTGTGTATATAAATGTTAAGTTTTATAAACGGCATATTTTTTCGCCCGCGCGGCTGAAAGTCTGAAAAGTTTTGGTTAAATTTGTGGCTTAAATAAAACTTTCACAGGCTCAAATTTTGAAAGTTATAAAATAGGTAAGAAAAGGTAAAAAGATATAACACTTGAGTTGGGCTTGCGAGACTAAATTATATATAGAGATTATTATGTCAGCAATTAAATGTGTGGGCATACTCACCTCAGGAGGTGACGCCCCCGGAATGAATGCAGCCATCCGCGCGGTGACCCGTGCGGCCATTTATGGCGGTCTTAAAGTCAAAGGCATCTATCGCGGATACAAGGGTCTGATTACCGACGAAATAGTTGAGTTCAAGACTCAGAATGTGTCAAACATCATTCAGGCCGGCGGTACTATACTCAAGACTGCCCGCTGTAAGGAATTTACCACGCCCGAGGGGCGTCAGTTGGCTTATGACAATCTCAAGCGTCAGGAAATCGACGCGCTGGTGGTCATAGGCGGCGACGGCTCGCTCACGGGCGCACGCATATTTGCCAACGAGTTCAATATCCCTATCATCGGTCTGCCCGGCACCATCGACAATGACCTCTACGGCACAGACTCGACCATAGGTTATGACACCGCGCTCAACACGATCATGGAGTGTGTCGACAAGATACGCGACACGGCTACCAGCCACGAGCGGCTGTTTTTTATCGAGGTCATGGGTCGCGACGCCGGTTTTCTCGCTCTCAACGGAGCCATAGCTTCGGGTGCGGAGGCTGCGATTATCCCGGAGATTTCGACTGAGGTCGACCAGTTGGCCGAGCTTATAGAGCATGGTTTCCGCAAGAGTAAAAACTCGTCGATAGTGCTTGTGGCCGAGAGCCCTGTGACCGGCGGGGCAATGGGTCTGGCCGAACGTGTCAAGAATGAGTATCCCAGCTATGACGTGCGTGTGTCGATACTCGGTCACCTGCAGCGCGGCGGTTCGCCTACTGCCTATGACCGTATCCTTGCTTCGCGCATGGGTGCGGCGGCCATAGATGCTCTGCTCGAGGATCAGCGCAATGTGATGATCGGTGTCCGCAACGATGAAATCACTTATGTGCCTTTCTCCAAGGCTATCAAGAATGACAAGCCTGTCAAGCGCGAGCTTGTTGACACTCTGAGACGCTTATCTATTTAATTCCGCTACGCGGAAGGTTATGAGGTTATAAGGTTATTTTCCGCTTCGCTTTTACTTCGCTGCGCGGAGGGTTATGGGGGATTATCCTCTGATAATTCAAAATAACTTTGACCTCTAATCTCTAACCTGTAACCCCTTATAACCTTCCGCGTAGAGGAAAATAACCTTATAACCTCATAACCTTCCGCGTAGCGGAGTAAGAGCGGAGTAGTATGATTGAAGTCTGTAATATTAATAAGAGCTACGACGGGCTTAAAGTGCTGAATGATGTGAGCCTGACCATTGCCGACGGGGAGTTTCTCTCTATCGTCGGCCCGAGCGGTGCGGGCAAGACTACATTGTTGCAGATAATCGGTTCGCTTGAGTCTCCCGACAGCGGTAAAGTGCTCTATGACGGCACTGACATAGTTACGATGAAGGAGGGACGGCTCGCGGCATTCCGCAACCGTAATATGGGATTTGTGTTTCAGTTTCATCAGTTGTTGCCAGAGTTTACTATGGCCGAAAATGTCGCCATGCCGGCTATGATAGGGGGAATGGGTCGTAAGGAGGCCATGGCCAAGGCTGCCGGTCTGCTCGAAACTCTCGGTCTGGGCAATCGCCTGGAGCATCGCCCCAACCAGCTCTCGGGGGGCGAACGCCAGCGTGCGGCGGTGGCCCGCGCTCTTGTCAATGATCCGCGCGTCATTCTGGCTGACGAGCCTTCGGGGAGCCTTGATTCGCATAACCGCGAGGAGCTCTACCGGCTGTTTTTTCAGTTGCGGGAGTCGACGGGCAAGACTTTTATCATTGTGACTCACGATGAGTCGCTGGCGGGTAATTCTGACCGTGTGGTGCATATGGCTGACGGACGAATAGTTTTATAAAATCTCCCCAAAAAATGAGTTTATCATCAGCAATCAAATATCGTCTGGCTGCATCGGCTGTCGTGTTGCTTTCGCTCTGTTCGTGCGGAGAGGATGGCGTTGACGGGCCGGTAGAGATGACGTGTACCGACCTGGTCACTTTTGCCGGAAATGTCGGCGAGCGTGCGACTTTCACGTTTCAGAAGATGGACGATTCGCCCGAGATAACTCTTACGGCTCAATCGGCCCTTGCCTCAGATGACATAGAGGCCGGTACGCGTCTGCTTATCAGTTATATACCCGAAGGCAATCAGGCTTATGTCTCTGGCCCTGTGACGCTGTTGGGCGGGCGTGTGGTCACTCAGTCGGCCATCACTACCGAATGGCGCGACGAGTATGACGCCTGGGACAAGGACAAGGTGTATGTGTACAGCGCGTGGCGCACAGGTTCATATCTTAATGTACACGTCCGGCTCACCTATTCGTCCGAGCCTCGCATATTCTGCCTAGCGGCCGACCCGGCGACACTCGATTCGGCGTGGCCCGATGTGTATCTTGTGCATGTTATCGACGGAGATGTCGACAATCATGACCGCGCCTATTACGCGTCGTTTGATATAAGCGAAGTGTGGTCGCGTCCATCGACCGAGGGTATAAGGCTGCATGTGGCAAACAGTAACCTTGATAAACAAATTTTCACATTTGCCAAGGGGCTCTGACTTCTGTATGGCTCCAACATTCTATTGCATAACTTATTATAATATTTGCGCAAGGGCCTGAAAATTGTGCCAATGGTTAAATTTCCATTAAACTTACATGCGTAAGAGGAATTTTGCGTATATTTGTGTTGTATAACATAAATTAAGCTTGCGATTTTAAGGACATTCATCACCGACGACATTCCTGCAATCACAACGCTGAAACACTATAACTATGGCAAGAATATCAGGTGCAGTGGACATAGACCGCGAGAGATGCAAGGGTTGCGACCTTTGTGTGGTGGCGTGTCCGTGCAATGTGCTCAAGCTGCAGACCAAGGATGTCAATGACCGGGGCTATCACTATGCTACCGATGTCGAGCCTGAGGCCTGCATAGGATGTGCCGCATGTGCGACCGTCTGTCCCGACGGATGCATCACGGTGTATCGCGTAGTTGAGAAATCATAACCTCATCCCCCATCCCCAACACCATACGACGCGATATGGAAGAAGAAGTAACATTGATGAAAGGCAACGAGGCGATAGCCCATGCGGCCGTACGCTATGGCGTGGACGGCTATTTCGGCTATCCCATCACGCCGCAGAGCGAAATACTCGAGACCCTCGAAGAACTCATGCCCTGGGAGACCACCGGCATGGTTGTGATGCAGGCCGAGAGCGAAATCGCAGCCATTAACATGGTATATGGCGGAGCCGCCACCGGCAAAGCCTGTATGACCTCATCGTCAAGCCCGGGCGTCAGTCTCAAGCAGGAAGGCATATCCTATATAGCCGCCGGCGAGCTGCCCGCACTCATAATCAACTGCATGCGCGGTGGCCCCGGACTGGGCACCATACAACCCTCGCAGAGCGACTATTTTCAGGCCTGCAAGGGGGGCGGTCACGGCGACTATCACCTGATAGTGCTCGCGCCGGCTTCGGTGCAGGAGATGGCCGACTTTGTGGGACTCGGTTTTGAGCTGGCCTACAAATACCGCAATCCCGTGATGATGCTCGCCGACGGCGTGGTGGGCCAGATGATGGAGCGTGTCAAGCTCCCGGCTCCGCGTCCGCGACGCACCGACGAGGAGATAGCCCGCCAGTGTCCATGGGCTGTCACCGGACGCACCGGCGGACGCAAACCCAACATTATGACCACTCTCGAGCTCGTGCCGCAGGCTATGGAGGAGCACAATCTGCATCTTCAGGAAAAATATCGCCTCATCGAGCAGAACGAGACCCGCGCCGAGGAGCATTTCACCGATGATGCCGAATATCTTATCGTGGCCTTCGGATGTGTGGCCCGCATCTGTCATAAGGCTGTGGAGGATGCCCGCGCCCAAGGCATCAAGGTCGGACTGCTGCGCCCCATCACCCTTTGGCCCTATCCGGCCGAGGAGATAAAGAGGCTGAGCCGTCAGGTCAAGGGCATACTTGTCGTTGAGCTCAACGCCGGCCAGATGATCGAGGATGTGCGTCTGAGCCTCGACCGCATCATTCCCGTCCACCACTTCGGACGCATGGGCGGCATAGTCATGGATCCCGACGAGGTGCTCGTCGCGCTTAAAGAAAAGTTTGAGTTATGACAAAGGAAGAAATCATTCAGGCCGGCAGTGTTGTGGCATGCAAGCCACATCTGCTCAACGATAATACCATGCACTATTGCCCGGGTTGCTCCCACGGCGTGGTGCACAAACTCGTGGCCGAGGTCATCGAGGAGATGGGTGCCGAGAATATCGCCATAGCCATCGCCCCGGTGGGATGTGCGGTCATGGCCTACAACTATATCGACATTGACTGGATCGAGGCCGCCCACGGACGTGCGCCGGCTGTGGCGTCGGCTGTCAAGAGGCTCAATCCCTCGCGCCTGGTGTTTACCTATCAGGGTGATGGCGACCTCGCCGCCATAGGCACCGCCGAGACTATCCATGCGGCCAACCGAGGCGAGAACATAGCCATAATCTTCATCAACAACGGCATCTATGGTATGACGGGCGGTCAGATGGCCCCCACTACACTCGAGGGTATGGTGACATCGACCACTCCTTACGGCCGCCGTGTCGATATCAACGGTTATCCGCTCAACATCTCTCAGTTGCTGGCCCAGTTGCCGGGCACCTGTCTGGTGACACGCCAGAGCGTACACACCGCTCCCGCTGTCAAGAAGGCCAAGAAGGCCATACGACAGGCTTTTGAAAACTCCATGGCCGGCAAAGGCACTTCGGTGGTCGAGATTGTATCGACATGCGTGTCGGGCTGGAAAATGACCCCCGAGAAGGCCAACGAATGGATGGCCCAACATATGTTTGAGCACTATCCTTTGGGTGATCTCAAAAACGTCTGAATCAAAAGAGCTATGAAAGAAGAAATCATTATAGCCGGCTTCGGCGGACAAGGTGTGCTCTCCATGGGCAAGATACTGGCTTATGCCGGACTGATGGACAATCTGGAAGTGACCTGGATGCCGGCCTACGGGCCCGAGCAGCGCGGCGGCACGGCCAATGTGACCGTAATCCTCTCCGACTCGCCCATCTCAAGCCCTGTGCTCAACAGTTATGACACTGCCGTGATACTCAATCAGCAGAGTCTCGACAAGTTTGAGTGTAAAGTCAAGCCCGGGGGCACACTCATATATGATCCTTACAGCATACACCATGCTCCCGCCCGCACCGACATCACTGTCGTGCCGGTCGACGCAATGGAGGCGACGTTTGAGCTGTCGTCGTCCAAGAGTTACAACATGGTGCTGCTCGGCGCGCTGCTCAAGGTGCGTCCGCTCGTGAGTGTCGACGCTGTGATGCGCGGACTCAAGAAGACTCTGCCCGAGCGTCACCACCATCTGCTGCCTGTCAACAAGCAGGCTATACTCCGCGGGCTCGAGTTGCCCAAGTGAGGTGTTTGTTAACAGAAAATAAAATATAACAGAGGCCTCGGAAGAAACGTTTCTTCCGAGGCCTCTGTTATATTTTATGTCTGAGAGCTGTCATTCCTCGAGCAGACCTTCCGACCGGAGGATGGCTTCGTAGGCTGAGGCAGTGTCAGAGGGTGTGCGGCGCATCATCTTGAGGCGGCCTGTGTAGGAGCGGTGGATAGTGGTCAAGATTTGTCCGAGCCTTATGCGGCCTACGATGGCCGCTATGCCTTTGCGGTTGTCCATCAGGTGGGCAAATCCTGGGCAGTCCATATCGCCAAGCTGACCTATCAGACAGAGTATGTCAGGGTCGGCAATCTCTTCGGCCGAGAGGGTCACCATGTAATCGCTGATGACGGCGCGGGCCTTGCCGGGTGCGGGACGATGCAGGGCGTTGACATAGTCGGTCAGGAGCTTGATGTCACGTTCACCTGCTTCGTAGCGTTCCTCCATGGCACCAAGTTGGAGAGCTTCCTCCACGCGTTTGATAAACTTTGCGGCCTGCTTGGTGGCTCCACCCTCGAGCTTGGCATAAAGCGAGCCGTCGGGACGCAGCAGCAGGAAGGTCGGATAGATGCGTACACCATATTTTTTTGCTATATATGTGTTGTCTTCGGCCTCGAGGTCTTTCATCACGCTGACAAAGCGGGGATTCATGAACACTCCGCACGAATCCATCGGGAAGATGTGCCGTGCCATATATTTGCATGGCCCGCACGATGGGGTGTAGCAGTCGACAAATACCAGTTTGCCTTCTTCGGCTGCCTTGGCTCCGGCCTCTGGCAGCGTGAGGTCGTGAAACAAAATACCCTCGCCATGCGCCGGTATGGCGCATGACACGAGGATATTAAGTATGAGTAATGCTGATTGTAATATTCTCATGACTCTACAGAGCTGTCGGTATCAGTTGTTATCAGTTGTTATCAGGGCCCTTGTATATGCCTTCGAGGTCTATTTGGTATGTGTCGAGCATATATTCGATGACATCGTTGTAGATCTCGCGGATGAGGGGATAGTCGGCATACATTTCTTCGATTTCGGCGCGCGACATGAACATGCAGATGCGTATCCATGTGAGGAAGTAGTCATAATCCACATGATAGGCCGGGTTGCTGGGGTGTATCTGCGACGCATAATAGGTCCCTGTCGATAACTGGAATTTATTGGTTACGCGATGGGGAAATCCGCGGTTGAGTCGATAGTCGGGGTCGTCGACATCTGTGCTGAACGATGTCTCAAAGTCGAGCTTGTCGTGTATGGTCTGCGACTCCACAATCTTTCCGCTCTTATATTGCGGCAGTATCATCTGATAGATAAACTGACAGCGGGCCTGGCGCATTGCGTCGGGGTCGTTTTCCTCAATGCCCTCTCGTTTGAAACTTATGGCCCAGTAGTCAAATCCGTCGGTCTTGGTGGTGACGATACTTGTGTTGGGTGTGCCTATACCGCCCGTTCCGGTGCCTGTTCCTGACCCCGGGGTATTTACCTCGCCGAAATTCTCGAGCATGTAGATTTTCACGGGGAGTCCGGCGCGCACGACTTCGGGGCTGAGATATTGAAATACGTGGTTTTTGATAAAGTTTATATAGAAAGGTACGTATTCGTCGGGCACCGGGTCGCCTGTCAGCAGTTTGCCTGTGCCGAGCGACTGCCACTGGCGGTTGAGGTCGGTGTCGGTGATGTCTTTGTAGAGCAGATACACGTCATATTTGTCATGTATTTCTTTGATTTCTTCGTCAAAGGGGTTGTTGCCCTGCGGAAATTCAAATCGCAGCACCGAGTAGTTGCCTGTAGGCTGAATGGGGTCCTCATCGTTATTGCAGCCAGTGAAGGCGAGCAGTCCGAGAGTTGTATATAACAAGGCTTTTTTCATCTTTAGCAGTTTAATGGTTGGGTTAATTATAGACAGTCTCGCCATTGCGTGGCGCGCTCTCGGTGGGGTTCTGGCTGAGTTCGGGATTGAGCTCGAGTGAGGTTGTCGGGATGGGCATGATATACTGGAGGTCGCCGGCCTTGAGGGTGTATTCTTCGGTTGTGTTGGCGTCGGGATACCATACGTGTTTGATTTCCTTCATGCCCCAGCGGCGCAGGTCAAACCATCTGTGTCCCTCAAAGCAAAGCTCGCGGCGACGTTCGTCGCGCACGGCCTGTTTCAGCTCCTCTCCTGCGAGCGACTGAAGCGGCTCGTAGTCCTCGGCCTTGAAGCGACATTTACGCAGGGTGTTGAGAGCGTCGAGCGCGCTGCCTGAGTCACCGGTCATGGCTTTGGCCTCGGCGTAGTTGAGGTAAGCCTCGGGCAGGCGCAAGGCGCGTCCGAAGTCGTTGATGCCGCCGTTGGGGATATACATGTTGTTGTTGACGTTGATGTTCATCTTACCGAAGGCCTGGGGCATTCTCTTGCCATCGATCATGCATCGCGGGGTTGTGACCACATAGCGCGATTTGCGGAGGTCTTTTTCGCCGAATGTCGTCATGAGTTCGGGCGAGGCCATGAAGTAGGGGTGTATGATGCGTCCGTCACTCGAGGTTTTGGCGTCGGAGAGCCACATGGCCGCGTCGCCTACCGAGCTGTAGACCCATATTACTTCGGGCGATATGGCATAGCTAAGATAGTCGACATAGTTGGGCCTTTGGTTGGCTACGGGCCAGGATGATGTGGCGGGGTCAATTTCAGGGATAGTGTTGAGGTCGAGCAGTGTGAAGGCCGGGTTGTTCATCACCTTTTCGGCATACTCGGCTGCTTTGTCCCATTCGCCCATATAGAGATATGTGCGAGAGAGTATCAGTTGGGCCATGGGGAGGCTCGTGCGGTAGTCGGCTTTCCACTGGCGTTGGGCCGAGAGGCCTTCATAGAGTTCGACGGCTGTCGTAAGATCTGACACTATAAGGTCGTAGACTTCCTTGACGGTGTTGCGTGTCAGGGGTTTGTCTTCGATGTTTGAAGCCAGCTTCAGGGGCACTCCGAGTGACACGGCCGGATTGTAGGTGTCGTTGCCGTCGCTGTAATATGGCGCGCCAAACAGGTTGACGAGCTGAAGATAGTAGAATCCTCTCAGTGCGTGGGCCTGGGCCAGGACATTGTCGATATTCTCTTTAGTGTCACCCTCGGCCTGTCCGATGTAGTCGAGTATGGCGTTGCAGCCAAGGATGTATTTGTAGTTGGAGAAATACTGGTTTTCGCCATATTTCGTGCTGGCCATGTCAAGGCGTGTCCAGAGGTCGGGCTGCCAAGTGTAGGCGATGTAGTAGGCTTCTGGGTCAAAACCTTCTGGGGGAGTCTGGTAGGGGGCTGCGGTGAGGTCGTCGTCAAAGAGATATATGAAGCTTGTGAGCTGGTTGTTTGAACTTCTCAGCGGATAGGCTTCGCCCAGCAGCAGCTCGTTGAGCGAAGTGGCGTCTTTTGGCACGAATTCGCTCTTGGCCTTTGGATCGAGAAAGTCACCGCATCCGCTCATGACAAGCCCCGTGAGACATGCGGCCAAGGTTGTGATATAAGATTGTATTTTCATTTGTGTTAAGATGGAGTGGGGGTGATGTTAGAAACTTACAGAGAGACCGAGTGAGTACATGTGAGGCATCACACTGTTGTTGAGCTCCGGATCAAAGCCGTTCCAGCGTTTGCTGGCGATGACAAATATATTGTTGACCGAAGCCGAGAGGTTGAGGCTCTGTGCTCCAAACTTGTTGCACCATGAAGTCGGCAGATAATATGTGGCGGTGATGTTGTTGCAGCGCAGGAACGATGCGTCAGCCACCATGGCGTCCGAGTTGGCCCACATGGCGTAGATTGAGGCTGAGGTGCCAGTGGGCAACATCTTGTTGATGTTTTCGGAGGTCGATGTCCACAGTGCGGGAATGATTGTATACTTTTCGTCGCCCGGTTGTTTCCAGCGGTTGTTGAGGTTGCGGTCAAGGTTGACGAGCGGATCGGGTATCTTGCCGTTAGTAAAGCTTGAATATGGGTTGGGCAGACGTTTCTTGGAGCCGATCAGTGCCGAGAACGATGCTCCGAGCGATATGTTCTTGTAGCGCACGCGGGTGTTGAAGCCGCCTGTGAAGTATGCGTCTCTCTGGCCCGAGTAGACGAGGAATGTCGTCGGGTCAATGGTGTTGTCGGGGTCGCCATCAAAGTCGATGTAGTTAAACATCGGGTAGCCTGTCTCGGGGTTGAGCCCGGCAAAGGAGTAGGACCAGAACGAGCTGAGGGGATAGCCCTCCTTGATGGGGCGGTCAGAGCTGCCGGCTATGTAGTTGGATACCTGCAGTTGGTTGGCCTGTGTGAAAGAGTCGGGGCTGTCGGAGCGGTCCCAGTTTTTGGAGGCATTGAATCCTACTGTCCAGGCGAAATCCTTGGTTGAGATGGGTGTATAGTTGACTGTCACCTCCACACCGTGGTTGTGGAGCTTGCCACCGTTGAGGCGCATGGTCTTCATGCCGTATTCCTCTGCGATGGTCTGCGAGAGAATGATGTTTGACGCACGTGTATAATACTCCAGGTTGAGTGTCACCTTGTTGAAAAGCTGTAGGTCGAGACCTAAATTCCAGCTCTTGGTGCTTTCCCAGTTGAGAAGGGGGTTGGGGATGCTTGAGATTTTGGCGTAATATTGGTTGTAGGGATTTAGTATACCGCCTGTGCCGTATTGCGCTATGAGTTCGGGGCTCACAGAGTTGACCACATTACCCTGTATGCCGTAGGTGACGCGCAGGTTCATCTGGTTGAGCCACCACACGTTGTCCTGTATGATGCTCTCCTGGGCTATGCGCCATGAGTAGCCGAACGAGTAGGTAGGGTTGAACTTGTGGTTGGTGTCCTGACCGAAACGGTTGGAGGCGTCCCAGCGGAAGTTGGCGTTGACTACGTGGGTGTTTCTGAACGAGTAGGCCAGTACGCCGAACACCGACAGGTAGTTGTCGGTACGGTCATACTTCTTCCATCCCGTTCCATATCGGTAGAAGCTCTCGAGCACACCCCATGCCGGGGGCGACATGCCGATGGGCACGATGTTGCCGGGCGCGGTGGGTATGACCAGCATCTGGCCGCGTTCGGGGATGTATCCCCACACGGTGTTGGAGTTGCTGGAGTTTTCGATGGAGCGTAGCTCAATGCCCGCAAGAGCGTTGATACGGTGTTTGTCCATGAGGGTCTGGGAGTATTGCAGCTTGTGTGACATCGAGTAGCTTGTGCTTCCCGAAGTGTTGGTACAGAGCATGCCGCCTACGGGCAGCAGTGCGGCGTTATATTTGGCCGAGCCATACTCTTCCGTTCCGGCAGGATAACCGCGGTAGTTGCGTTCTATATACGAGCTGTTTTCGCCTGCGTATGATTCTCCGGTATTGGTCGACTGTTGTATACTACCCACAAACTGATAGTTGAGCCAGTCGGTGATCTTGAAGTCAAGGTTGGCCGATACGGAAAACATCTTGTTAATATTTTTGGTCGCCGTGTTGTCCATTTCGTTTAGTATGTTGTAGCCATACTCGAGCTGGTTGGCGTTGTAGGGATACTTATAATATGTGTTGTAATAGGCCAGCTCGCCGTTTTCTTCAAAGCATGGGAGGGCGCGGCTTGTGGTGAGTGCGTAATTTTGCGGGCTTACGCCATAGAAGTCATAGGAGTTGCGGTAGGAGCCGTTCATGTTGACATTGACGCGCAGACGTCTGTTGAACTGTATGCCTACGTTGAGTCGCGATGTGAACTGGTCGTTGTCGTTACCCTTCTCGGTGCCGCTGTTTTTGGAGTAGCCGAACGAGGCATTGTAGGTGATTTTTTCCGTACCGCCCGACACGCTGAGGTTGTGGCTGTTGGACACAGAGTTACGTGTCAGCAGGTCAAACCAGTCAGTGTTGACTGTCTCGAGACGCTGCATGTTCTGAGCAAACTCAGCTTCGGTAATCATACGTTTGTTGAACATCTCCATGAGTCCCTCGTAGGTGTATTTCTGCGGGAGCGGCGAGCTCTGATAGCGGGCACCGGCGTCATATGCCTCTTTGGAGAACTGTATGCGCTCGAGCGAGTTCATGAGGTTATAGTGTTCATAACCCTTTTTCTCGCGTATGCTCACGTTGCCTGAGTATCGCACGGCTATACGTTCGCTGGAGCCTTTTTTTGTAGTGATGACAATAACGCCATTTGAAGCCTTTGAGCCGTAGATGGCTGTTGCAGATGCGTCCTTGAGCACGGTGATGTTTTCGATGTCAAGCGGGTTGAGCCATGACACCTGGTTGCCCACCAGCGTGGCCATGTCCTGGGTGAGCATATCGCTCGCTTCAAGATGTATTGGGTCTGGCTGTATCACACCGTCCACTACCCACAGCGGATCGGTGTTGCCGAGAATGGTCGATGTGCCGCGTATTTTGATTGAGGGGTTGCTTCCCACACGAGCTGAAGAGTTGCTCACAATCATGCCGGCCACACGTCCCTGGAGCATCTGGTCTATTGACTGGATGCCGGGCATAAGTATGTCTTCGGCCTTGATGGTGGTGTATGCACCCACCATGTCGCGGCGCGGCAGACGGTTGTAGCCGTCATCCACTACGGTCACTTCCGAGAGTTTGAGTGCGTCCGACTCGAGAGTCACCTTCATGGTTTTCTTGAAGTCGACAGGCAATTCTTTGGTCACCATGCCGATGTATGACACGGAGATTTCGGGACGGTTGCTGCCGCCTGTGTAGCGTAGAGAGAATGTGCCGTTGCCCGAGGTGGTTGTGGCGGCTCCTATCCCCTTGGAGCCTTTGATGCGGACTGTCGCACCAGGTAGCGGTTCGCCTTCTTCATCGAGGACTTGCCCCATGATAAGTCTTCCCGATGCCTGTGTGGTGTTGTCCTGTGCATATATCTGTGAAGAGTCTACAGATAGCATGGACATGACAAGCGCGCATAAGAGAAGCCTTAGTGCATTACATTGTTTCATGCGTTAAGTTTTTTTGATTTTAATGATTGGTTTAGACTATTGGTTGTAGCAGATTGCGGTACCTTTCCCCAAAGTTAAAAGATATTACATTACATCTCTCAAGGTGTTAACGCAAATTAACTATAAATTAAATATTTTTAAATTTTAATGTTTCTTAATAAAAAATAAATCAAACTGTGTGGAAAGTTGTATAAAAACCGTTAGTCATTGGCTCAGAATCTCGCTATCTTTGCCGATAAAAAACATAAGACTCATTCTCAGCCATGACTAAATTACGATTTTTGCAGCTCGCCATCGCTTTGATGTGTGTGTTATTTACCGGGCAGCCCGTGGCGGCACAGGCGCGTCATGCGGCCAAGCCCGTGGTGTCGATACTCGGTGACTCCTATTCGACTTTCGAGGGGTATATTCCCGTGGGCAATGCCGTGTGGTATGACACGCGTCCCAATCCCAAAAAGACCGATGTCAGCGATGTGAAACACACCTGGTGGTGGCAGTTCATAAGCCGTGGGGGATATATACTCGGTGTCAATGACTCCTACAGCGGAGCTACTGTATCATACACGGGATATAACGGAGCCGACTATTCCGACCGTTCGTTCATCACGCGTCTGCCCCGTCTGGGCTCGCCCGACATTCTGTTGATATTCGGGGCCACCAATGACAGTTGGGCCGGGGTCACGGTGGGTGAGTATTCCTATGCCGAACCGCTGTCGGGGCCGCAGCTTTATGAGTTTCGTCCGGCTATGGCACGTCTGCTCTCGGAGGCTGTAAACCGTTATCCCGGCACCGAGATATATTTTATAATCAACAGTGAACTGCGCGATGACATCACTCAGTCGATCCGCGAGGTGTGTGACCATTATTCAGTCAGATATATCCAGCTTCATGATATAGATAAAATCTCGGGCCATCCGTCACGTGCCGGTATGACCGCTATCGCCGACCAACTGCTCGAGGCTATGCAATAACCTCCTGCACTGGGAGATACTGGGGGGGAGATACGGGGGGAGATACAAAAGGACAAAAGTTTCAAAAGAAACAAAAGTTTTTTTATTATACAGGCAGCATAAATTTTCAGCCTAAAAAAATAAAACTTTTGTTTCTTTTGAAACTTTTGTCCTTTTGTATCTCCCCTCCGTATCGTTATAAGGTTTCTATGAGGTACTCAGGGGTCCGTGGCACTTTTGCCCAGTCGAATATGCCGATAAGCTCATGGGCCGTGCAGGGTGACGGCTCTGGTATAAGTCCGGCCATATGAGCCAGTTTGCCGATGATTTCGCGTGATGAAAAATGCCCGCGCAGATATTCCATGTTGAGCGACCGATCGCGTTTAGACAGTCTCTGTCCTTTGCTGTTGCATATCAGAGGGACGTGGGCATAAGCCGGCGCGGGCAGTCCAAGCAGACGGTAGAGATAAATCTGCTGGGCCGCTGAGAGCAGCAGGTCGCTTCCGCGCACCACTTCGTTGATTCCCATCAGCGCGTCGTCCACCACTACGGCAAGCTGGTAGGCCCACGCTCCGTCGGCACGCCTGAGTATGAAGTCGCCACACTCGTGTGATAGATTGACGCTCTGTGGGCCGTAGACCCTGTCGGTATACATTATCTCTTGGTCGGGCACATAGAGTCGGGTGGAGTGTCTCACTCCGACGGGAGCCACGGTCATGCAGGGTATGTCGGCCGGGCGGCATCGTCCGCCATAGATCACGCGTCCGTCGCTCCGGTGAGGGGCTTGGGTGGTCATGATGTCGGCACGCGTGCAGGTGCAGGGGTAGGTGTAACCGGTCGCGTGAAGCCGATGGAGATACTCCTCGTAGATAGCTCCGCGCCGGCTCTGGCTGTAGGGGCCGTTTGGACCGATGTCGGCCGTACCTCCTTCGTCATAGTCGAGTCCGAGCCACTTGAGGTCATCCTCGATGAGCCGGGTATATTCGGCCTTGGAGCGTTGCGGGTCGAGGTCCTCGATGCGGAGCACCCACCGGCCTCCGCGCGAGCGCACTGACAGCCATGAGAGCAGGGCTGAATAAAGGTTGCCCAGATGCATGCGTCCGGTTGGCGACGGAGCGTAGCGTCCGACGGGGAGCTCTGACAGTATTGCAGGCGGTTTCATGTAACGGTAGAATTTTTTTACAAAAATACTGATATTTTTTGTAACTTTGCCACACCTTAAATATAACCATGAAAAGAGTCGTATTCTCCTCATCCGGCTCTGACACCTTATTTTAATATATCCATGGATAAGACATATCATCTTGCTCTCGACCTTGGAGCCACTTCCGGCCGGTCGGTACTCGCATCCTATGACGGCTCACGCGTCGAGATGACCGAGCTCACACGTTTTCATTATCCCATGCTCCCGATGAGCGGACACCTCTTCTGGAATCTGCCGCTGATATATCAGGAAGTGCTCAATTCGCTCCGTGAGGCACGCATACGTCTCGAGGCTCAGGACGCGTCGCTCACGTCGGTAGGTATAGACACCTGGGGATGTGACGTAGCCTATTTCTATGCCGACGGCACTCCGGCCGGGCTTCCCTACTGTTACCGCGACCCCCACACTACAGGTGCTGTCGATGATTATGCCTCACGCATGGGCCGCGAGGAGCTGTATGAGCGCACCGGCATACAGTTTATGGACTTCAACACTCTCTTTCAGCTCGACACACTGCGCCGCACCGGTGCCGAAGTGCTCGATGCCGCCGACAAGATACTCTTCATGCCCGATGCGCTCGTGTATATGCTCACAGGACGCGCAGTCACCGAGTTTACCGTGGCCTCAACTTCCCAGATGCTCAATCTCGCCACCGGCGACTTTGACCCCGTGCTGCTCCTCAGCCTCGGGCTGGAGCGCGACAAGTTTGGCCCTATGGTAAGCCCCGCCACCGTCATCGGCACTCTCACTCCCGAGGTGATGCGCCATACGGGTCTCGGTGACGACGTTAAAGTCATAGCCGTCGCCGGGCATGACACCGCTTCGGCCGTCATAGGCATACCCACGGCCGACGATGCCTATGCCTATCTCAGTTGCGGCACATGGGCTCTGCTCGGAGTCGAGTCGGCCAAGTCAAATTCCGGGCCCAAGGCTCTGGAATACAATTTTACCAACGAAGGGGGCATCGACGGCACCACACGTCTGCTCAAAAACATCTGCGGACTGTGGATTTTCGAGCGAGTGCGCGAAGAGCTGGGTCTGCGCGACGCCGACATCTCCGCGCTTGCGGCTTCGTGTCACGACTCGCAGTGCGACACAATCATTAACTCCGACGACCCCTCGTTTGCCAATCCCGCCTCGATGGTCACAGCCATCAACGACTATTGCATAGCGCATAATCTCGAAGTGCCTGTCACTCCGGCCGACTATATCCGCGTCATCTATCGCAGCCTCGCGCGCCGCGTGGCTGTGGTGCTCGGATGGCTCAGGGAGCTCTCGCCCGCCGAGGTGACGCGCCTTCACGTCATAGGCGGCGGCTCGCGCAACTCGCACCTCATGCAGATGCTGGCCGACGAGACTGCGCTCCCCGTGGTGGCCGGTCCCGCCGAATGTACTGCCCTCGGCAACATACTCGTGCAGCTACGCGGATGCGACTCATCGCTATCACTTCCCGCAATGCGCGCCATAGCGTCCAACTCAACCGAAACAATCACTTATAATCCAAATAAATAATCTTTAACCATGAAAGAAGAACTCATCCGCAAGGCTTATGAGATAGCCCGTGAACGTTATGCAGCTGTAGGAGTCGACACAGACAAGGTGCTCGAACAGATGCAGGATTTCCACCTCAGCATGCACTGCTGGCAGGCCGACGACGTAGCCGGCTTTGAAAATCAGGGCGGCTCGCTCACCGGCGGTATCCAGGTAAACGGCAACTATCCCGGCAAGGCCCGCAATATCGACGAGCTCCGCGCCGACATCCTCTATGCCATGTCGCTTATCCCCGGCAAGCACCGTCTCAATCTCCATGAGATCTACGGCGACTTCGGCGGCAAGTTTGTTGACCGTGACCAGTGCTCGGTAGAGCATTTCCAGAGCTGGATCGACTGGGGTAAAGCCAACGATATCAAACTCGACTTCAACTCCACCTCATTCTCTCACCCCAAGAGCGGCGACCTCTCGCTCGCCAACCCCGACAAGGGCATCCGCGACTTCTGGATCGAGCACTCCAAGCGTTGCCGCGCCATCTCCCAGGCCATCGGCGAGGCTCAGCAGGACCCCTGTATCATGAACACCTGGGTGCATGACGGCAGCAAGGACATCACTGTCAACCGCTACATGTATCGCGAGCTTCTCAAAGACTCGCTCGACCAGATATTCGAGCACAAGTATGACTGGATGAAGGACTGCGTGGAGTCAAAAGTATTCGGTATCGGTCTCGAGAGCTACACCGTAGGCTCCAACGACTTCTACACCGCCTATGCGTCCAAGAATGACATGATGATCACTCTCGACACGGGTCACTTCCATCCCACCGAAAGCGTGGCTGACAAGGTGTCGGCGATGCTCCTCTTCGTGCCCGAACTGATGCTCCACGTGAGCCGCCCCATCCGCTGGGACTCTGACCACGTGACCATCATGGATGACCCCACCATGGATCTTTTCAGCGAGATTGTACGTGCTGGCGCACTCAACCGCGTGCACTATGGTCTCGACTACTTCGACGGCACACTCAACCGTATCGGTGCCTACGTAATCGGCAGCCGTGCCGCCCAGAAGTGCATGCTCCGCGCTCTTCTCGAGCCTATCACCACACTCCGCGGCTATGAGCTCGCCGACAAGAAGTTCCAGCGTCTCGCTCTCCTCGAAGAGTGCAAGAATCTCCCCTGGAACGCTGTCTACGACATGTTCTGCCTCCGCAACAATGTCCCCGTAGGCGAGTCATTCATCCCCGCGGTGGAAAAATACGAAGCCAACGTAACTTCCAAACGTTAAAATCAGTCCGGTAATGGAATAAAAAAGACAAAAGTCTCATAATATACCTTTTGTTTCTTATGAGACTTTTGTCCTTTTGTATCCCCTTGCCACTCTATACTCCCCTATATGATATTACTCGGATTACTTATCATAGCCGTCGGAGCCTTCTGCCAGTCGAGCTGCTATGTGCCCATCAACAGGATCAAATCCTGGAGCTGGGAAAGCTACTGGCTCGTGCAAGGCATCTTCGCATGGCTTCTGTTCCCGTTTCTGGGAGCACTTCTCGCCGTTCCACAGGGGCATAGCCTCTGCGAACTCTTCACCGCCGACAACTCATTCCGCATCTGGATGACAATCCTCTTCGGAGCCCTCTGGGGCGTTGGCGGTCTCACCTTCGGCCTCTCCATGCGCTATCTCGGCGTAGCCCTCGGCCAGAGCATAGCCCTCGGGACCTGTGCCGGACTCGGCACCGTGCTCGGCCCCGTAATGCTCAACATCTTCTTCCCCGAAGGCCACTACCTTGCCCAGCTCACCGCTGCCGTGCTCATCGGAGTAGTCGTGACTCTCATAGGCATCGGCATCATCGGTGTTGCCGGAAGCATGAAATCGCGCACAATGTCGGAAGAGCAGAAACGCGAAGCCGTCAAGGACTTCAACTTCCCCAAAGGCATAGCCATAGCCTTGCTGGCAGGCGTCATGAGCGGATGTTTCAACGTCGGACTCGAGTTTGGCGGCAACATCTCCTTCAGTGAGTCCAACCCCATGTATGCCACCCTCCCCGCCACATTTCTCGTGACACTCGGCGGCTTCATCACCAACGCCGTCTACTGTCTCTATCAGAACTCGCGCAACCACACCTTCGGCGACTATGGCCGCACCTCGCTATATGCCAACAATCTCCTCTACTGCGCCCTGGCCGGAGCCCTGTGGTACAGCCAGTTTTTCGGACTCTCTCTCGGCAAAGGCTTCCTCACCGACTCGCCCACACTGCTGGCCTTCTCGTGGTGCATACTCATGGCTCTCAACGTGGTCTTCTCCAACGTGTGGGGCATTATCCTCAAAGAATGGAAAGGCTGCTCGCGCTCGACAATGGCGGTGCTGACAGCCGGCATCATCGTGTTGATAATCTCCTCATTCCTACCACAGCTTATATAAGCCAATCAATAATTAATAATTACTAATTAAAAAGATGTCTATACTTGATAATCGTCCTGCCCTGGCCCGCGAGGTAGAGCAGGTGGCTGAAGTGGCCGGCTATCTCTGGCAAAAAGGGTGGGCCGAACGCAACGGCGGCAACATTACCGTCAACATTACCGAACATGTCGATGACGCTATACGCGCCCTCCCTGCCATCAGCGAACCCAAAGCCATCGGAGCTACACTTACCAACCTCAAGGGCTGCTACTTCTACTGCAAAGGCACCAACAAACGCATGCGCGACCTCGCACGCCGGCCTATGGAGAACGGCTCGGTGATACGCATCCTCGACGACTGCGCGCATTATGAAATCATTGCCGATCTCCCCGTAATGCCGACCTCGGAGCTCCCCTCTCACCTGGCCGTACACAACTATCTCATCGGCAAGGGTTCCAACTACAAGGCATCGCTCCATACTCATCCCATCGAGCTCGTGGCAATGTCGCACTGCAAGAAATATCTCGAGAAGGATGTGGCCACACATCTGCTCTGGAGCATGATACCCGAGACCAAGGCTTTCTGCCCCCGCGGACTCGGCATCATACCTTATCAGCTCCCCGGCTCCAACATCCTCGCTGAGTCGACCATCAGTGAGCTCGGCGATTATGACGTCACTCTTTGGGAGAAACATGGCGTCTTTGCTGTCGATACAGACATCATGCAGGCTTTCGACCAGGTAGATGTCCTCAACAAATCGGCCCAGATATACATCTCGGCCAAAAATATGGGCTTCGAACCAGACGGCATGTCGGACGACCAGATGCGCGAAATGACCGTCGCTTTCAACCTTCCCAAATAAGAGTTTAAAGCCGAAAAGTTTAAAGTTTAGCTCTGAAAATCAAATCAGGCGTTGCGGATATCAGATTCCGCAACGCCTGATTGCTTATGCATATAGCTCGGTATGAAAGTATTAAGTTGTCAATGTCACTTTTTGCCGATAAGAGATGTCAGCAAGTCGAAAATCTCCGGGTCGGATGGGCGTGGAGCATAGGTAGAGATGAATTTTCCGTCAGGACCTATGATGACAAACCGTGGTATGCCGTTGATGTTGAGGGCTTTTGATAGTTTCTCATTCTGGTCGGCCGACAGTCGGTATTGCGGCCAGCCGGGTCGGTCTTCAGCCAGTTTGTCAAGCCAGGCAGCCTCGTTCTCGTCAAGAGAGATACTTATGAGTTCGATGCTGGCGTTATCTTTCAGACGATTATATAATTTCTCCATATAAGGAATCTCACCGCAGCATGGTCCGCACCATGTAGCCCAGAAGTCGATATATAGTATCTTGCCATACATTTGTGATAAATTCTCACTCTCCCCGTCAGGAGTCAGAAGCGTCGGGTCATATGGCAGACTGTCACCATCCGAGAGCACTTTTGTCAGTCGGGCTATGCGCTTGTTGGTTTTCTCGACAATGTCGGGAAAGTCGGATGCATATTTGGCATAAGCCTCGTTAAACTTCGTCATTTCCTCCTTGGGCATGCCTATAATTGACAGGAAAGACTCAGAGACGGCATTGAGAGCTGTGCGGCGGTTGTGCGGATCGGTCATGACGCTGTCGATAAGATGCATTGATGCTATAAAATATTGAACATTACCGATGTTGCCGTCAGCAGGTATATGGTCATTGAGCCAGATGTCATACAGTTGGGTGCGCACGTCGATTTCATCGTCGGGATTGATCGATCCAACGATTCTGCGATATTCAGCAATGGTGTCACAGTCGGTCTGCGTGACGTTGGCATATATTCTTATCACGAGTGTCTTGATAGCGTCGACATGACGGGTGAGATAGCGTGAATAGTATTCACGGTCATGACGGTCTTCAATCTCCCCGAGCAGTTGTGCATAGCTGTCGCGTTCGCTATCGATGCCTTTGAGAGATTCGGCAAGCGGTGGTATTGAGTCAAGGCCCGGTGGGAAATAACTTCTGACATCAAATCCGTTGAGCATGCGTGTGAGCACTCGGCTTATGGCTGCATTTTTGCCGGAATAGCTGACAGTCGGATTTCCGTCTGAACCGATGGCTATATCAGCGGTAAGCATTTCGCCTTTTTCAAGATGTGCGCCATATTTCCGGTCACCAATTGTCACGGTCGCGTCAAACGATTTTATTCCTTCGGGAAACTCCACATCCAATATCGGACGGTCAGAGGAGTCGGCCGGAAGTTTGATTACATTCTGGTCGTTGGGGTCGTTGTAGGGGGAGTATGAGACATATATGTCATCTGTGGCCGCTCCATCGGTGTTGAATGTCATCGCAGGCACTGTCGACCTTGAGTCATGACACGCGCTTATGGCTGACATAATCAGTAGACCCGACAGTAGTTTCAAATGTTTCATGACCTTACAGGGGTTAGAAGTTTTGAGTCAGAGTGGGGTTGAAACGTGTGGCGTTGGACGGGAACGGCATCACCCACAGCGGAGATTCTGGTGAGATGGTAAAAGTGCCATAGTCGCCAAGGTCTTTGGTGATGGAGTGTCGGTAGTCGGTCTCGGAGTTCCAGCGTTTGCAGTCAAAGAATGTGTCATACGAACCTATAAATTCGATGCGTTTGGCCGGTTGTATAAGAGCCATGGCCTCCTGCTCGGTCATCGGCGACTCGTCATACATTGCCGTGAACGGGGTGTAATCGTTGATACGTTTCACTCTCACGCGGTCTATATAGTCGAGCCCCTTGCGTATTTCACCAAGTCTGACAAAAGCCTCTCCTGCTATATAATACATCTGTTCGGAGCGTATACCATATACGTTTTGCTGAGTGGTGAAACTGTTGTAACAGAGAGTGCCCGACAGGCCGCCGCGCATTTGTCCCATATTCTCGTCCCAGCCAGAAGTGAAATCCTTGACATAGTCGCCATCTTCGAATAGTGTGCATGTCTCGCGGGATATGGTAATCATCGACGGCACGACTCTCACGCCGGCAAGAGCGTGGAAATACTGGTTGGGAGCATCGTTTGACAAAATCCATTGTCCGAAATCCATGCATGACGCCCGGTCTTCGATACGACCGTTTACGGCAATGGCCTTGAGCGCGTAGTCGGCTGCTTCGGCATAATGTTTCTTCTGGAAGAGGGCCTTGGCACGGACAGCATAGCCAAAGGCTTTGTCGACGCGCGTGGTGTTGGCATGCTTGTCATAAAGCCGGGTGATATAGTCATCCGTGCAGTCCTGGAGTATGCGGTCATACACTTGTGCTACTGTGAGTTTGGTCTTCACTTCGCCCGAGTTGGTATTGTCGACATAGGCCACACCGCCGAGCGATGCGGCTGTAGCATCGTCATACTGGGCTGCATAGATATTTACAAGCAGGTAGTGGAAATAGGCTCTGAGCACTCTTGCCTCGGCTTCGACACGCGGTTTCTGAGACTCGTCACCCTTGGCTTCGTCTATTTTTTCGATTACCACATTCATGTAGTTAATCATGCTGTAGAGCGAGGTGTATCGGTCATCGGTCGTGGCCAGTTGTGCTCGGTTGACACTCTCGTCATAAGCGAGATAGGCATATTCGAGCGAGTTGCGGTTTGACATGGTCGACGGCACCGATTCATACATTGCCACCACCTCGTTGGTCACCATGGCGATGTCGGTCGCAGGATTGGTATTGAATGAAAATTCCTGATTGAGCAGCAGCTCGAGACTCTCGACGCTGTCGAGTATGGTCTTGCCCTTAGGCGTGATGTCGAGGCTGTCGTCACATGAGGTGGCGGTCAGCAATGCCATCGTTGCAGCGAGCAGTGATGATATATATCTGTTCATTGTCTTTCTTGGGGTTGAGTATTGAAAAAAATAGTGTTTTCGATGAGACACCTTGTACTTACAGGTTGAGGTAAAGGCTGAAAGTGTAGCTTCGCGGTGTTTTGTAGCCGTTTTCGCCTGTGATGGGATTGACGGCCTCGGGATCAAGACCGAGACTATTGCGGGCCCAGGTGGCCACATTGTTCATCTGCACTCGCAGACGCAGTTCGTTGATGCCGGCACGGCGTGTGAGTGATGTCGGGAATGTGTAGGCGAGCACGATGTTGCGTATTTTCATATAGTCGGCAGCGACTACGTTGCAGTGGGCATACTGATAGGTGCCGTTGATGTTTGAGCCGCCGAGATATCCGTTGGGAGCTATTTCGCTGCTCTCGCCGTTGCGCCAGAAGTCAAGGTCGGACGACAATGCGTAGCCGGGATAACCGTTCCAGTCTCCGTTGCTGTCCCAACGGTCGGTGTCGGCTCTCATCTTGTGTCCGCCGTAATAGCTCATCATGGCGGAGAGTGAGAAACCGCCATAGGTGATTTCGGGCATGAACGAGGCTACATATTTGGGGGCGAGTGTCCCGCTGAAGATAGCCTGGTCGGGGGTGAAGTCCGAACTGTACAGGTTGGAGTTGTGCACCTCACCGTTGCGGTCACGCCAGGTATAGGTTGTGTTGTTGCCATTGCGTTCCAGTCCGGCAAACTCGTATGAGAATAGCGAGTGTATCGGATAGCCCTCATGGAGAGTGGTCGGCAGGAGCTCGGTATAGCCGTCGGGTGACTGATGGTTGACTTTGGTCACCTTATTCTTGTTGTAGGCGAAATTCAGACTTGCGCGTACGCCGAGTGAGTTGCGTCCGCGTGGCTCGACAATGCGGCCGTTGAGCTGTAGCTCTATGCCGTGATTGACCATCTCGCCGTTGTTGATGGTGAGCTGATCCCAGCCGGTGGTGACGTCGAGGTCAGTGAGAGTGAGCAGGTCGGTCCCGTTTTTGTGGTAATAGTCGAGCGAGCCGCTGAGACGATAGTTCAACAGGGCAAAGTCTATGCCTGCGTTCCATGTCGAGGTCTTTTCCCAGCGCAATTGTTCGTTGGGCGGTGTGTCGAGCCATGCGTTTTTGTCTCCGTTGTTCCAGTTGATGCCTATGGAGGCGGTCATGAATGATGACACAGACGAGTCGATGTTGCCGGTGAGGCCGTAGCTGATACGGGGTTTGAGTGCGTTGAGCCACGTAATGTCACGCAAAAAAGCTTCGTTGTGGGCGTTCCATGACGCACCGGCCGACCATAGCGGACGTCCGCGGAATTTCGGGTCGGCTCCGAAGAGGTCGGTCTTGTCGATACGCCATGAGCCTGAGAGTGCATAGCGGTTGTCATACACATAATTACCCGTAATATAGAGCGAGTAAAATCGGTGCAGTACATCGCTTGGACGGTAACCGTTCTCCCAATCGGGAGCACCCATCATGGTGTAGTCGGTGCCAAGGATTGATGAAGAGCCGAAAGCGTCGCGGATGTCCGACCAGTTGACCATACCGGTGCTGTGCATCTGTGTCTGCTCGTCATAGCCCATGTAGAGATTGTTGTAGCTCTTCTCACGTGTCTCACGAAACTCAAAACCGCCGAGAATGTCGATGTCGTGTTTTTCAAACAATGTGTTGGAGTACTGTGTCTGGGCTCGGAAAGTGTAGAACGCTCCTTCATTTGTGCGTGTCTCGAGGATACCGCCGTCCGGTATATGGTGGACGATTTCGTCATAGGGTACGAGTATGGTATTCCAGTCATCGTCCCAGTCTTCCATCAGTACTGTCTCCATGCCTGTGTAGAGGTTGTAGAGACGGCGCATCTCGTAGGAGTCGCCGTGGGTCGTGATGTCGCTTTTGTAATATATGTCCTCATATTGGAAAAATCCCGATGCAGTCCAGCCGGGAAGCAGTTTGACGGTGCCGTTGACAAAGGTGCGTATATTGGTGCGGCGGTCGCGTTGCCAGTTGAGGTTGCGCTCTGAGAGCAGATTGTAGGTTACGTCCTTGAGTCCGGCCTCGGTGTCTTCAAATATCTCGAGTCCGGGATCTATGTCGGCCTGCATGCGGCTGAGTGAGCCGTCGGCATTATACATGGACTCGTAAGGGCGGAAAGAGTTGATGCCGCGATAGCCGTAGATGCTTGTCGGACGGGTCTTGGAACGTTCGCTGATGACGTTTACGCCAAAGGCCACGTCAAGCCATTTTGTGGCTTTGAGGTCTCCGCGATATTTAAATGTCATAGCGTCGTTGTGTTCGCGCTGCATACCCATATTGTCACGTTTGTAGTTGAGCACGACACTCGACTGGAGGTTTTTGCTTTTTAGGCGAACAGCCAGATTGTATTGCTGAACGATGTCGGTGGTCTGCATTGCATCGCTCCATTCACGGCGATAATCGTTGCGTGACATGCGGGCAAATTCTTCGCTGAGTTTGCTGTCAGACAGTTCTCCGCGATGGTTGCGTATGAGCATCTTGAGAGCAGGACTGAAATTGTGGGTGCGGTTATCGTCCCAGCGGCTCATCATCTCGTTGTAGAACGAACGGTCACTGTTGTTGAGAATCGAGTTGAACTGATATTGCTCCAGCTCGAGAAGTTCGGCAGATGAAGCCCAGCCCATGTTGTCATATTTCTGCTTCTCGGTTATTGTGAGGTCGGCATTGAAGTCGATGCTTATGCGGTCGTCGGTGGCCTGTTTTGTTGTGATGACGATTATACCGTTTGACGCGCGTGCGCCATAGATGGCTGCTGCCGCAGCGTCTTTAAGCACGGTGATGTTCTTTATGTCATAGGGATTGACTGTCTCGATGCCTCCTTCGATGGGCAGACCGTCAACCACGACGAGCGGTTTGGTTACGGCCTGAAATGAACCGGTGCCGCGTATGGTCATGGCATCTTCGCCCGACTTTATGCCATTGTTGTAGGTGACAAGTCCCGGCACCTGGCCCTCGAGATTTTCGGTGACAGATGTCGAGTAACGGCGTTCGATGTCCTCGGCCGTGATGGTCTGATAGGCTCCTGTCGCATTTTCGCGTTTGAGGTTCTGATAGCCTGTCACGACCACTTCGTCCATCATGGCATAGTTGGTCGTCATTTTGATAGAGAGCGGATATTTGGTCTTGTCGGTGAGCACAGTCTCGCTGGGTTTCATGCCTACATAGCTCACGAGCAGTGTGACACTGTGAAACACAGGAGCGTTAAACGAGAAATTACCGTCAATGTCGGTAGCACCGCCGATGGTCGTCCCCTCTATGTGCACGTAGGCTCCGGGCAGCGGGTCGCCGTTCTCGTCAGTGACTTTACCCTTTATGACGCGCTTTTCTCCTACGGCAGCAGGTCGTGACGGTGTGCGGAGTATCACGGTGTTGTCGACTATTTCGTAGTCGAGGCCGAGGCGGGCGCGCACGATGTCGTTGAGGAGGTCGTCGATTGATGAGGCGGTGTAGGTACCGTTGACATTGTTCTTGGCGGCACTGACCACTTCTTTGCGGCCTACGAAGTCGTAGCCGGTGGCTTGTTCGAGGATTGCGATGACTTTTTCGACGTTGTCGTTGGCAAACGTCACCTTGAAGTCGCGCGCCGTCGAGGCGAGCGGTGTCATCAGCAGAGCCGTCAGCAGGATGAGGATAAAGCTCTTTCTCATGTCGGTGGGGGATTATGTGATAATATGAATTGGTATATTCTGCGGGGATATGTCAGGGAGTCGGTTATTTCCCTTATTTCTTGGAGATGACGATGCGGTTGTCGGCGGTGGTGACGGAGATGTCGCCGCATTTTTCGAGTATTGCTATGGCTGTGCGGAAGTCGCTGTAGCGCGGTATGCTGCCCAGATAGATGTCGGTCTTGAGCGAGGGGTCGGCAAATTCATATTGGAAATCATACCATCGGCTCAGGTCGCGCATTATGTTGTCGAGTGTCTGTCCTTCAAATACAAAGCGTCCGTGACGCCAGCCGGTGATGACCGAGGTCTTGACCTCTTTCATCTCCACCTGGCAGTTGTCGTGGTCATAGACTGCCTGCTGGCCGGGTGAGAGAAATATCTCGCCTCCTTTGCCCGAGGTCTGACACAGTGATATGGAGCCTGACTCGAGGGTGGTGTAGGAGGTCTCTTCGTCGGCGTAGGCTTTGATGTCAAACCGTGTGCCGTATACTCTCACCACCTGGCCGGCACTTTCTACGTAGAAGGGGCGCAGCGTGTCGGTGTGCACCTCAAAGTAGGCTTCGCCCGTGAGGCTCACGCGGCGTTCGCTGCCGTCGAACGTCTCGGGAAATCTCAGTTGTGACTCTGAGTTGAGCCACACAACGGTGGAGTCGGAGAGCACTACTCTGAACTCGCCTCCGCGCGGCACTTCGAGACACAGTTCTTCGCTAACTGCGGGTGAGGAGGTGGGGGGGAGGATGTCGATCCGTCCGGCTTTCGAGGCCAGACTGTCGAGCTGCACTCTTACGCCCTGTGGGGTCACGAGCCGGGCTTTGGTCACACCTGGGCGGATGCTGTCGATGGATATGGAGTGTGCCAGGACGGGTGTGGATGGCCGGGCGGGCGCGGTCGACAGCGAGCCTGTGGTGAACAGTGAGGCCGTCCACCATAAGATGCCACAGAGGGCGGCTGCATAGCCTGCGAGCATGGCCACGCGTCGTGCTTTCATGAGGTTGACGCGCCGCTGCATGTCGGCATAGGGCCGGCGTAAACTGATGGCCCGGCGTCGTGCTCGCTCACTGCCAAGATAGCCGAGGTCGGTCAGCTTGCGTGCCAGCGAGGCGTTGGCCTCGTCGGCCGCCGCCCATCGGTCAAGTTCGGCTCTCTCCCGGTCGGTGAGTGTGCCGAGAAGCTGCTTGTATATAAGTCTGCTTATCTGCGGGTCCATTTTATCGGTGATTTGTCTACTAATACCCTCATACATGAATTTAGTATAACTGAAAATTCATATTTTTTTAGAAAAAAGTTGTTTTTAATAAAAAAATATTACTTTTGCCACACGATATTATAAAATCGGCCGCACGATGATAGATTACACACCGGTATATGAAAGATTCAAGAAAGGACAGATGTCGCTTCTCTATGAGGTGATGTATCCCGGTCTGTTGCGCTATGCGGCAGTGACGCTTGGCGACGAGCTTGCCTATCTGGCCGAGGACTGTGTGCAGGATGCCGTCATGGCCACTTATGAGCGACGGTCGAGCTTTGCCGACACCGAACACTGGCGTCGCTATCTGATATTGAGCATACGCAACCGCGCGCTCAAGGTGGTGAGGCATAAGGATGTGTGTGACAGCTATGCCGACAGTCTCGCGGCCCAGCCTGACACCGATACAGAGCGTGACATTTCTCACGCACTGATACATCAGGAGATGCTTGACACTCTATATGCGGCCATTGACTCGCTGCCCCGGATGTACAGGGAGATATTTGAGATGAGTTTTGAGCAGGGTATGCGCAACGGTGAGATAGCCCGTCTGCTCGACGTTGCCGAAATCACTGTCAAGAAGCGCAAGGAGCGTCTTCTCTCGATGCTGCGTGCCCGCCTCGGCGGTGTGTCGGGCTTTGACCTCATGGCTCTGCTCATGGAGCTGCGCTTCTTCAGCGAGGCTATGTGAGAGGGGTGAGATTTTGCCTGGCGTTTGCTCGTGAGGGGAATTTGTGTTAATTTTGTGGGTGGAATCTATGCCTTATTAACCCCTCTAAGTTACCATGAAATATCTTTTTGCTTTGATGCGTTATGCATTGTTTTTGTCGTGTCTTTTGGTTGTCTCGCCGGTAGCGTGGGCCGCTGCTGTGAACGTCGGTGATCTTACAGCCGAACGTCTCGTGAATCCGCTTGGACTCGAGACTCAACATCCGCGCCTAAGCTGGGTCATTACTTCCGACAGGACGGGTGTCATGCAGACTGCCTACCGCATACTTGTGGCCTCGTCGCCCGAACTGCTTGAGCGGGAGAATGGCGATGTGTGGGATTCGGGCCGCGTCAACAGCGACGAGTCGGTGCTTGTGCCTTATTCCGGCAAGCCGCTCGCGCCCAACCGCCGTTATTACTGGACTGTCAAGGTCAGCACTACTCGTGGCGATTCGCCCTGGAGCCAGGTGGCCGAGTGGGGCACGGGACCCATGGGCGAGGCCGGATGGCGAGGCCGATGGATAGGCTGGGAGGCTCCTTTTGAGTGGGATGTCGAGGATGTGCACAGCCGTCTGAGCGCGCGTTATCTGCGCAAGGAGTTTGCCTCTGAGCCCAAGGAGGTCAGGAGGGCCACGCTCCATATAGCAGGTCTCGGACTCTATGAAATGCACATCAACGGTGAGCGTGTGGGGCGAAGCCGTCTCACGCCTGCCCCGACCGATTATCGCCGCACGGTGTTGTATGACTCGTATGACGTCACTGCTCTGATACGTGGCGGCGGAGAGGCCAATGCCATAGGCATAACTCTCGGCAACGGACGCTATTACACAATGCATCAGAATTATAAGCCTCACAAGATAGTCAACTTCGGCTATCCAAAGGCGCGTATGAATCTGACGGTGGAGTATACCGACGGTTCGGCCCAGCGTGTGGCCACCGACGAGTCGTGGCGGCTCACTGCCCGCGGACCCATAAGGAGCAACAACGAGTATGACGGCGAGGAGTATGACGCACGTCTCGACCTTGACGGCTGGACTCTCCCCGGATATGACGATTCGGGCTGGCTCAAAGCTCAGCGTGCGGCCTTGCCTTACGGCACTCTGCGTCCGTCGCCCTCGCCTTCGATTGCTGTGATGGACACTGTGTCGCCCCGCAGTATACGCCGCACGCCGAGAGGCACTTTCATCGTGGATTTCGGTCAGAATATGGCCGGATGGGTGAGTCTGACGTTGCCGCGTCTCAACGAGGGCGACACCGTGACAGTGCGCTACTCCGAACTGGTGACCGCTGACTCGCTGAGCCTCGACACCGAAAATCTGCGCAAGAGCCGCAGCACAGACACATATATCGCCGGAGGCCGTGACGAGGGGCGTGTGTGGCATCCCGAGTTTGTCTATCACGGATTTCGCTTTGTGGAGATTTCTGGCCCGGCGGAGTTGCCTGCCGGAAGCGTGAAGGCTATGACGGTCTATGACAATCTCAGGGACAACGGCACGTTTGCTTGCTCCGACCGTGTCATCAGCGAAGTGTATCAGGCCGCGCGCAGAGGCATAGCGAGCAATTACAAGGGTGTCCCTGTCGACTGTCCGCAGCGCGACGAGCGTCAGCCCTGGACGGGCGACCACAACATGGGGTCGTGGGGCGAGAATTTTATTTTTGACAACGCCACGCTCTATGCCAAGTGGGCCGACGATATGCGCGAGGCCCAGCGCGAGGACGGCTGTCTGCCCGATATATGCCCGGCTTATTACAATTATTATACGGCCGACATGACGTGGTCGTCCACGCTGCCTGTGGTCTGCGAGATGCTCTATGAGCAGACCGGTGACCGCCGCCCGGTGGAGCGCAATTACGGGGCCATGAAGAAGTGGATGCGTTTCATACGCGACCGCTATACACGCGACGGCCTCGTGACAGCCGACAAATTCGGTGACTGGTGCGTGTCCCCCGAGTCGCCCGAACTGATTCACGCCCGTGAGCCGTCACGTCTCACCGACGGCACACTCATAGCTTCGGCCTATTATTACAAGATGGCCGGGCTGATGGCTCGCTTTGCCCGCATGCTCTCGCTCGAGTCGGAAGCGGCGGAGTGGGAGCGTGATGCCGAGACGGTGAAGGTGGCTTTCAACGACCGTTTTCTCACTCGCCGTCCCGGCACATCACAGGTGCCCGGCCATATACTCTTTCCCGACAGCACATATTACGGCAACGGCACTCTCACGGCCAATCTCCTGCCGCTGGCCTTTGACATGGTGCCCGAGGATGTGCGTCAGACCATAGCCGACAATATAATCAGGACTATCATCACCGACAACAACGGCCACATAAGCTGCGGAGTGATAGGTGTCAACTGGCTCATGCGCGAGCTCTCGCACATGGGGCGCGGCGATGTGGCGGCCATGCTCGCCTCCAACACCACCTATCCGAGCTATGGCTATATGCTCTCGAAGGGGGCTACCACCATTTGGGAGCTCTGGAACGGCGACACGGCCAGCCGTGCCATGAACTCGTGCAATCACGTCATGCTTCTCGGCGACCTTGTGGCATGGATGTATCGCGACCTCGGCGGCATCAATCCCGCCCGGCCCGGATATAAGGAGATAATGCTGCGTCCCGACTTCTCCATCGAGCAGTTGACAGGTGCCGACGCGACCTACCGCACCCCCTACGGCATCGTCGGGAGTAGCTGGACGAAAAGTCCCATGCGTCTGGACTGGACCGTAGAAGTGCCTTGCAACACTTCGGCTCTCGTCGCGCTTCCGGCCAACGCTGTGTTGTCAAAAGGAAAATCGCCATGCAAGGGGCTGACATATGTCTCGACCGACGCTGAGGGACGCACGCTGTGGCGCGCACTCTCGGGCCGCTACCGCATTGACCTCAAGCTCGACCCCTCGGTCGGCGAGGAGCGTGCGGGGATTGTGACCGACGAGTTTCTCTATGACGAGACTTCTTTCCCCGAGTGTCACGGCTCCACTATCGCCGAGCTGCCCGACGGCTCGCTGGTGGCCTCGTTTTTCGGCGGCACCAAGGAGCGCAACCCCGACTGCTGTATATGGGTGTGCCGCAAGCCCAAGGGTGCCGACTCGTGGACTGCTCCCGAGATAGCCGCCGACGGAGTGTTCTCGCTCGATGACCCCTACATACGTCAGGCCGGCCTCACAGGCATAGACAGTCTCACTACTCCGGCTACGGCCGGACCTGTGGGCCCTCACTTCCGCGGCGACATCACCGAAGCCCGGCGCAAGGCTTGCTGGAATCCCGTGCTTTTCCTTGTACCGGGTACCAATGAACTATTGTTGTTCTTCAAGATAGGCTCCAAGGTGGGTGACTGGACCGGCTGGCTCACCCGCTCGACCGACGGAGGTGTCACCTGGAGTGAACGTGAGCCGTTGCCCGACGGTATTCTCGGCCCCATCAAGAATAAGCCCGAATATATCAACGGCCGTCTGCTTTGTCCCTCGAGCCGCGAAGGCAAGGGGTGGCGTGCTGTCATAGAGTATACCGACGATCTTGGCAAAACCTGGCATTCCACCGGTCCCCTTCCTGCCGACTCGGCCTATATGACCCGCGACCTTGAGCGTCTGCAACCTCTCTATTCCATTCAGCCGTCGATACTCCGCCATCCCGACGGACGACTGCAGATACTTTGCCGTTCGCGCAACAGTTATCTCACCACTTCGTGGAGCGATGACAACGGCTCCACCTGGAGCCGCATGACTCTATGCGATGTGCCCAACAATAATTCCGGCACAGATGCCGTGACGCTCTCCGATGGTCGCCACGCATTGGTCTATAACGATTTTGCCACGCTTCCCGGCACACCCAAAGGGCCTCGCTCTCCGCTTAATGTGGCACTGTCGTCCGACGGTCTTGACTGGCAACGTGTGCTCACACTTGAGGATTCGCCCGTGAGCCAGTATTCCTATCCCTCGATGATTCAAGGCCGTGACGGCACCATCCACATCGTCTATACCTGGCGTCGTCAGCGCATCAAGCATGTGGCGGTGGCTCCGTTATAGTATTAAAGTTTAGAGTTTTAAATCTAAAGTTTAATATCTGTAATATTTTTGTGTTGTGCAATATGGTTTTTCGACATAAAATCTGAACTTTTTTACTTTTTATGGCGTTATAAAGTTGAACCATAAATTGTAAAAAACGCAGAATTATGAAGATTACAGAATTTATGCACAAGATTTTAGACTGGTATGGTGAAAACACATCATCAATGTATCGTGTAAACGATACCGAAAACTACCACGAACTTTAACCCTCATTCCTCCGACTGCGAGGGAAAAGAAATATATATCTGAAGTCCCGAATGACAACAAGCAATTGTGTCCTCCGGGACTTTTGTATTCAGATGTATTTTCTTGATTAATTCTTGTTGTCAGAGGGTGACGGCCGGCGGTTTCGGGTCAGTTCGATTGACTCCTTGCCGGTCATTGACTCGATATCGAGCCGTAAAATGGTGACTGCATGCAGACATTTGTCTATCTCCTCTCGGCTGTCAATGTCGGGCGAATATTTGTCACACATCACGCGGAGGGCGTGGAGTGTCTCTTCGGCGGACGTAACCACAGCGATTCGGCCTGTTGCGATAACGCTGCGGAAGTAGGTGGTAAACTCTTCTGGGACAATCTTATCTTGCGCCACTACGCAAAACGAGCACCGGCTATCGCGGGCTATGCAATCGAGTTTGCGGCCGTTGCGCGCGCAGTGAAAATAGATTGCCCGTTCACCATCGAGCGCGAAGCTAAGCGGCACTCCGTAAGGCTCTCCTTCGGGTCCGCATAGCGACAGAATGCCGTTTGTGGCACTGCGCAGTATATCAAAAGCCTCATTCTCGGGCAATTGTTGCCTGAAGCGTCTCATCCTGTGGTCCATATCACATTATTTTCAGACCGATAATCGAGATTATCAGTGTGGTAATGAAAAAAAGTCGCCAGAAGTTGGCAGGTTCGTTGAAAAACACTATTCCCACAATCACGGCCCCTACCGCTCCTATGCTGGTCCACACGGGATAGACCGTGCCCAGCGGGATAGTGCGTGCAGCCCTGGCCATCAGATACATGCTCAGTGTAAGTGCGGCTATAAAACCGCCCCACCACCAATATACCTCGTGGCCTTCGGCCTCCTTGGTCTTGCCGAGGCAAAAAGTAAAAGCTACCTCCATAAGTCCGGCCAATATGAGTGTAATCCAGTTCATGTCGTATGTCTAATATGCCCCCAAAATTACACAAAAATCACGACATACGCTCACCCTCTAATAGCCATTGCGTCTTGTGACCGCGTGGATTATAGGAAGTGGCGGAGAAGGTAGTTGACGATGCGCCAGCGGCGGGTGACTATGCAGAGTCGTTTTTTGCGGTCGATGGCGCGGATGATGCGAGGGACAACTTTGTCGAGAGGCATTACCCAGAAGAGACCTTCGCCTTTGGCCATGCGGGTGCCCACAAGGCCTGGGCGTATCTCGGTGACGGTGATCGGGGTGCCTTTGGATTTGCCTTGGAGTGATCGTGTGTAGTTGATCTGATAGGCTTTTGTCGCACTGTAGGCAGGGGCGACGGGGGTAGGCTGGAGTCCACCTATCGAGGTGATTGTCACGAGGTGGCCGTGGTTTTGCCGGGTGAAGAGCTGATAGAGGGTGTCGACGGCGTTGGTCCATCCTGTCACGTTGACGGCTACGGTGGAGAGTTCGGTTGCTGTGTCGAGTCCGGGGTTGAGTTCGCCTATGCCTGCACATACTATTGCCAGGTCGATTTTGCCCAATCGGGTGATTATGGAGTCGAGGGTCGCCGTGAAGGCAGAGGTGTCGGCTATGTCGCCGGCTGCTGCTATTGTGTTGTCGGGATATGACTCTGCCATGTCGTTGAGCAGGTCGGCGCGCCGGGCCGTTATGGCTACGGTGTTGCCGTCGGTGACATAGTGTTGCCATAGTTCACGCCCGATGCCTGATGTCGCTCCGATGATGAGAATATTCATGGTTGAGTATAGAGGGGTTAGGTACAGATTATAGAGAGGGGGCAATTTTTGATTATTCCCGGGAGTTGAGTGTGAATGTGGAGCGTATGGCTGTGCGGATGTCGTCGGCTCCGGGACGGTTGTGGGCGAGGATGTTGATTATGGTGTTGATATATGAGTCTTTATCGTCGCGACGCAGTCCGCAGTGTCGGGCTACGTGGCTTTCGGAGAGCATGGTCTTGCGGTTGTATACACGCAGTATGGATGCGTAGTCTTTATCTCGGACGTAGCGGCGGAATGTGCGGCACAGTTCTTCGTAGAGAGCTGTGGGTCGTAGCTCGTTGGCGAGGTTGGCTATATGGGTCTGGAGCTGGTTGATGTTGGCGAAGCGTCCGTCTATGCGGTGTTCGACTCCTTTTTTTATGCGGTGTCGGGTGTGCTGGAGAGCCTGTTGCCGCAGGTCGGTCTCGAAGAGGCGTATGATGGCTCGCTTGACTTTCTGGAAGGCTTCGTCGGGGTCGCGGTGGTTGATGTGGGCCATGGTGCGTATGACGGGTTCGAGCATGAATATGTTTTCAATCTCGGCTACGTCGGGGACGAATACCTGTTTCTTGCGGAGATAGGCTACTTCTCCTTCGTCGCGTCGGTCGCGGTCGACGATGCCGAAGGCGTTGAGGTTGTGGAATGAGCGCAGTGAGTTGAATGTGCGTGTCGATTCGATTACGCGGTCGCATCCGCCGAGCGATTTTACGGTGTAGTCGTCAAATATGAGCGGGTAGAGTTTGGCGTCGATGGAATGTATGCCGTCTCCTTCGATGAAGAGTACCGGTTTGCGTGCTCCGATTATGGCGAAGAATACTTCGTCGCTGAGACCGTCGGCCGGCGTGAGGAGGTCATAGTCCCATTCGCCGCGCGAATAGTCGCAGTTTTTGACCCATATGGTGCATCCTTCGCCTCGTGTGGAGGCAAACTGGAGGTCGTGGGTAACGTAGATGAATGTGCAGTCGGGACGTGAGTTCTCGATGCTGTTCCAGAGCGATGCCGTGGATGAGGGGTGGAGAAACATCTCGGGCGAGTCGACGAGTATGGTGGCTTCTTCAGGGGCGAAAGTGACGGCAGCGAGATAATAGAGCACGGTTTTCTCTCCGTCGGATAGTTTGGAGGGCGAGTAGGGGTCGGAGTCGGAGTCACGGCTGAAAAGCATGCGCCCGCTCTCGACGAGTACGCGGTTGCCGGGAAACACTTTCTGCCATTGCTGCATCACGTAGTCGAGCCGTGTGGAGGGTGGAGTGGAGCGGTCGGTGGAGTATTTGAACTGTATGAGGCTTAGCATCTCTTCGTTGACCATGAGTCCGATGACGCGTTCAAACTCACCCTTGAGATCGGGCCTCAGCAGCGAGGCTCCGCTTACGGCTTTGTTATAGAGGGCGTCGATTGATGTCTCGGACGGGTCTTCGCTGTGTTTATACAGGGCTTTGAGTGCCGATAGCCTGAATGAGCGTGTGCCGAGGTCGGCGGCGAGACGGTTGGCGAAGCGTGTCTTGCCTGAACCGTTGGCTCCGATTATCACCATGTGGCGCATGCCTGTGGTGTCTATCTCAAGCGGTCGGGATCCTGTGCGTGGAGGGAGTGTGATGAGCATATTGAGTATAGAGTTTAGTGTCAGAATTCATATCGTGACGAGATGTTGACGAGCAGGGCAGAGGCGATGCCGCGGGCTGTTGCGGGAGCGGGGATGCTGTAGGCGGCTGATGGTCGGACGATGAACCGGTAGCGCGACATTTCGTAGCCTATGGAGGCGCGTGCGCTGAAGTTGGAGCTGAATCGCAACACACATCCTATGTTGATGCGTCCGACCGGTGAGGATGTGCCTGTCTCGATGGATGAGTCGTCGAGATTGAGCGGCAGGTTGTGACGATAGCCGGCGGCGACTTCGGCGGTGAAGCTGACGCGGTCGTTCAGCGGACATTGATAATAGGGCGCAATGACCGCACTGAGCGATGATAGTGATTTGACATATGTGCGGTCGTGGTGCACGTCGGTGATGAGCGGGGTGGAGAGGAGGCCGAGTTCGAGGGCGAGGCCCCAGTGGTCGCTAATGGCCCATCCTCCGCGCAGGGCGGCGGAGAGTGCGGGGAGGCGTTGCAGACGGGTGTCACCGGCTTTGACGGGGCCGAGCGGGAGGGCAAGGCCTGTCTGGAGGGAGAGATATGAGACGTTGGTGTTGAGCCGCAGGCCTTCGGCACGAATGTCGAGATTGCGGTCGCCGAATATTATGTCGCCGAGCCAATAGCCGAGCTGTGCCGACAGTATGCCTATGCCGGCTCCGGCCACAATGTCGGTAGGATAGTGATGTCTGTCGACAGCGCGCTCGACGGCTATGCCTGTGGCTACGGCATAGGCTCCGACGGCATACCATGGTGAGACGTCGGCCAGCTCGCGGGCCATCATGGTGGCACCCATAAATGCCCAGGCGGTGTGGCCCGAGGGAAACGAGTGGGTGTCGGAACCGTCGGGACGGGTGGAGCTGACGGTCTCTTTGAGTGTCTTGACCGAGCCGGCCATAAGCATTGTGGCTATGCCTTGCGACACGGCCATGCGACCCCAGCCCGAGCGGGTCGGCACTCCTGTGGCTTTGAGTATCCAGGGAGCGGCCAGTGGGGCATATTGCAGCCAGTCGGTTCCGCGGTCGGTGTTTTTTCCTGCGGCGATGTCGGCTGGGACGTCCGGATAGGCTTGACGGGCGATTGCCGATGTGGCCAGCATTCCGGCTCCGACGGCCATTCCAGTCCATGGACGCTGCGGACGCGCGAGGCTGTCGGCTGCCGCAGTGGCCGCGTGTAACGGCCCCGTGACGATGACGAGCAGCATGAGGGCCGCGATGGCTATGATATGTCGGGTGCAGAGATGTGGCATATTGTATAAAAAACAATGCCGCCGGCGTGAATGTTGGGTCAGGAACGCTGATATTCCGACGGCGACATGCCGGTGAGATGCTTGAAGTATTTGCCGAAAGATGACTGGTTGGGGAAGTTGAGCTCGTAGGCCACCTGCTGTATGTTTTTTCCCGAGAAGCGGAGCAGGTTTTTGGCCTCGAGTATCACGAATGAGTCGATGACTTCGGTGGCCGAGCGGCCGGTATGTTCCTTGATGATGAGAGAGAGATATTTGGGCGAGATGAAGAGTTTGCCGGCATAGAAGGCCACCGATCGTTCGCGGCTGTGGTGCTCGTGAACGAGCCGCATGAACTCGCTGACATAAGTGGAACGACGCGAGCGGGGAGGATTGGTCTCGGTGCTTGTCTTGAGCCGTTTGCTCACCATGCTTATGACCTGATAGGTGAGGGCCGCTATGAGATTGCGGGCTATGGATTTGGTGAACAGGCTGTCGCTTTCGGCCGATGAAGAGTTGCGGTAGAGCAGATGGAAAAATTCGCGCAGAGTGGCTGCCTCGTCGTCGGTGATATTCATCATATGGTCGTGTGAGGCATGGTTGCTGAACCGGCTTATGGAGCCGACGACATTAAGGTCAAAGTTGATGTCGTGCATGAAGTCGGTCGAGACAAACAGCAGATAGCAGTCGAGCTCTTCGCGGTCGATGTCCTTGATTTCGATCATAGAGCCGGGCGTTGTGACTGTGATGCAGTTGGCGGTCAGAGTCATCGGAGTGAGATTGATCTCGAGGTCGAGGCGGCCGCTGAAACAGAGTATCCATGACATGCCGTCGATGCGTATCGGGCCGTCGATGCGGTCGGTGCGTTTCATGTCGTCAAACCGGAGTGCTTTGGCGATGGTGTCGGATGTGATGCGTGTGAAGAGATAGTCGTCGCTGAGGTTGGAAAACTCTGACGATATGCGTGCGAGTGATGTTAGCTGATTAAGGTTTACGATATTTCCCATGGCTAATGTAGGAGGAGGTCTGTCATGCTGTTATCGCAAAGTTAGTCAATTTTTCTACAAAAAACATCCGATGAGCTAAGTTTTTGGCAAATCAGACCAAAAAAAGCTACAAAAGGATGTGCGAGAACGTGTCGCATGGTGGTCAATGGAGGTCGTGAAGGCGTTCATGCTCCTTTCAGTGATGGTCCTTGGGAAAGGGTTTGCCGTCCCAAGCCTTGCGTGAGGTCCGGAGATGAGGCGCGTCGATATGCCTCCATGTTGCATATGGGTATCGCAATATGTCCTGGCAGGAATTATATGAAAAATCCCGCCATCAATAACCGCGGTATGGTATAAAAACATCCCGTCGGGAAAAGTCCTGTTCAGGATCCTTTTGCCCGACGGGGTGTTTATTACCATGTATCGTGACTATCGTGTGATAGTGTAGACTCCGCCCGCAACGGTTGGAAGATCGTACTCATAGACCTTGCGTATGATCGGGTGGCGCGGGGTGATTTCGGATGAGATGACCGGAGTCTTGACAGGCGCGACCTCAAAGAGTGGATTGGGATTGTCGCCCTTGGCCGGAGTGAGTCCTTCGCCCTTGAGTGGAACGTAGGAACGCAGTCGCAGGTTGCCGCCGAGGCGTGAGGTGATGGTGGCGGTGTTGAGTTGTGAACCGTCCCAAGTCATATCGACAACAAAGCCTCCACGGCTCACGAGCCCCTTGACACTGCCTTGGCTCCACTGGTCAGGGAGTGCGGGGAGCAGGTGAAGGGCCCGGTCGTGGCTCTGAATGAGCATCTCGGCCACGCCGGCTGTGTAGCCGAAGTTGCCGTCGATCTGAAACGGCGGATGGGCGTCGAAAAGGTTGGGATAGATGCGGCCGCGCAGCATATTGTTAATGATGGTGTAGGCGTGGTTACCGTCCTGCAGACGTGCCCAGAGATTGATTTTCCAGCCTATCGACCAGCCGGTGGCCTCGTCGCCGCGCTGTATCATGGTGTTGCGCACGGCCTCGAAAAGTTCCGGAGTTGTGTAGGGCGATATCTGGGCTGCGGGATAGAGACCGAAGGCGTGCGATATGTGGCGGTGGCCGTCCTTGGGTTTGTCATAGTCGCCGAGCCACTCCTGTAGCTGGTGATGGCGTCCTACGTGCATGGGCGGGAGCTTGGCTATGGTGGCCGAGAGCGAGTCGATGTAGGACTGTCGTTCGCCAAGCACGCGGGCTGCACTTAGGGTGTTGGTCAGCAGTTGGTGGACTATCTGGTTGTCCATCGTGCATCCGGCCACAATCCATGCCTTGGGGTGGGCCGAGGGTCCGTGTTCGGGCGACATGGAGGGCACCGTTACCATCCATCCGTTGTCGGGGTGTTCGGTCAGGAATGAGAGGAAAAAGTCGGCCGAACCCTTGAGGGCGGGATAATGGCGGGCGATGAAGTTGCGGTCGGCCGTGTGGAGATAGTGTTCCCACAGATGAGATGTGAGCCATGCGCCTCCGTTGGGCCATGTGCCGTAATTGGCCTTGTCGACTACGCCCGATGTGCGCCATATGTCAGTGTTGTGGTGGGTGACCCATCCGGGACATCCATACATCTCGCGGGCTGTCGTGCGGGCATTGTCGGAGAGGTCGTCGACGAGGGTGAAGAGCGGTTCGTGACATTCGGAGAGATTTGTCACCTCGGCGGGCCAGTAGTTCATCTCGGTGTTGATGTTGATGGTGTATTTGCCGTCCCACGGAGCGTTGGGCTTGTCATTCCATATGCCCTGGAGATTGGCGGCCTGTCCGCCAGGCTGAGATGACGAGATGAGCAGATAGCGGCCATACTGGAACAGGAGGGCGGCCAGTTGAGGGTCGGCCTTGTCGGCAAACTGACGTATGCGTTTGTCGGTGGGCATTGCAAGAGTCTCCTTGTCGGTGTCGCCGAGCGAGAGTGACATGCGGGCAAACTGTGTGCGGTAGTGGTCGATGTGTTCGCGGCGTGCACGGTCATAGGGTTTCTTGCGTGCGGCAGCCAGCAGCGAGGCGGCGCGTCGGGAAGGGTTGGCCGAGAGGTCTTTGTAATTGACAAAGTTGGTGGCTGTGCTTATGTATAATGTGGCGGCCGATGCTCCCGTCAGTGTCAGTGAGTCGCCGGCGGCGGTTAGACGTCCGCCCTGAGGCACGATCTCGAGGCGTGTCTCGGCTTTGACGGCTCCCTTGATGCCTTCGTGGTCACCGCCATAAGTGGTGAGGATGAGTGTCTTGCCTTTGCGCGACACTTCATAGCGGGCCATCGGTGAGGTGAACGATGCCGAGAATGTGAGCGCGTCGGGTGTCGAGGCTGTGAGGCGTATTATGGAGACGTCGTCAGTAAACGATGAGAAGGCTTCGCGACGATAGTCGACGTTGCCTACGGTGTAGGTGACGGTGGTCAGTGCGCTGTCGATGTCGAGGTCTCGATAATAGGCTGTAGCATTTTCGTGGCCGGGGAAGTTGAGGCGTAGCGAGCCTACAGTCTGGTAGGGCATGCCGTTGACACCGGTGAGAAAGGTGGTGTCGATGAGGGCCTGGGCCTCGGCATTGCGGCCGGCAAAGACGAGACGGCGCACTTCGGGCAGGGCTTTGAGTGCGCGGGCCGAGTGATTGGTGTGGGGCGAGCCTCCCCAGAGTGTTTCTTCGTTGAGCTGGATTTCTTCATGGGCCGGAGAGCCGTAGACCATCATGCCGAGACGGGAGTTGCCGAGCGGCAGGGCTTCGACCCATTCGGATGCGGGGGCGTCATACCATAGTTTCAACTGTGAGGCCCATGTTGCGGCCGATGACAGCGAGAGTGTGAGTAGTAGAGCTAAGGTTGATTTCAGAGACATTTATTTCAATTAGTAATTAGTAATTATGATGAATGGTTTGGCCAGACAAAGTTACGAAAAATCTCTGGAAAAGACGAATAAAAAGGGACAAATGTCTTCGTAACGCCTGTCAATAAGGCGTTTGCGGAGCCAAATGAGGACAACCGAAAAAACGGGGTAACGCAAAGGGAAGCGGATTTATGAAGCAGAACGGTCTCCAAATCGTTACCCGCCGAATGGTGATTTTTAACATATCGTGTTGTATCTGGCAGCTTGTGGCACAGGTTGGCATGTCAAGGTCTAACTCGTTGAGTAATAACTTTGCAAACAAAAAAAACGAGTATGGCAAGAAGTACATTCAAGGTGCTGTTCTACGTGAACGGCAGCAAGGAGAAAAACGGTATCGTCCCAATCATGGGACGGGTTACAATTAACGGGACTGTAGCGCAGTTCAGTTGCAAGCAGAGCATCCCGAAAACGCTTTGGGACGTGAGAGGGAACAAGGCGAAAGGCAAGAGCCGCGAGGCACGGGACATCAATCTTGTATTGGACAACATCAAGGCGCAAATCATCAAGCATTACCAGCGCATATCCGATCGTGAGGCATTCGTCACGGCTGAAATGGTGCGCAACGCCTTTCAGGGAATCGGCAGCGAGTATGAGACCTTGCTCAAGGCTTTCGACCGTGAGAACGAGGTGTTCAAGAAACGTGTAGGCAAAGACCGTACAATGGCGACCTACCGCTCACGTGTGGTGGCAAGAAACTACGTAGCGGCATTCATCAAGTCATTCTATAAGCGTACGGACATGGCTATGCCGGAACTTACTCCCGACTTCATCAAGGAGTTCGCCGCATACCTCTCAACGGAAGCCGGACTGCATAACGGGACGATATGGGAGAAATGTATGTGGCTGAAAGGCGTGGTGATGCGTGCGCACTTCAACGGGCTGATACCACGCAACCCTTTCGCACAGTTCCACATCAGCCCCAATGTAAAAGAACGGGAATATCTGACAGAAGATGAACTGAAAGCGGTCATGACACATGAGTTTGCAGACAGCAAATTCGCATACATCCGTGACATCTTTGTCTTTGCCAGTTTCACCGCCTTATCATTCGTGGACATTCAGGAACTGACGAATGACAACATCGTGGAGGTGAACGGTGAGAAGTGGATATTGTCCAAACGCCACAAGACAAAAGTACCGTTCCAGGTGAAACTGCTGGAGATACCCTTGCAGATAATCGAACGCTATCGCCCGATGCAGAGGGACAACCTTGTGTTTCCCGGACTAAACTACTGGTCCATCTGTAAGCCGCTGAAACGGATGATAAAGGAATGCGGCATAAACAAGTCAATATCATTCCATTGCGCTCGTCACGGCTTCGCAACGTTGGCTTTGAGTAAGGGGATGCCCATCGAGAGTGTAAGCCGTGTATTGGGACACACGAACATCGTCACGACCCAACTCTACGCGAAGATAACCATACAAAAGATAGACGATGACCTTACAAGGTTCGGCAACAAACTCAACCAGTCGTTTAATAACATTTCAATGGGATGAGTATGGAAAGAAACATCATAGCAATGAATGAATCCGGCTATATCATCATGCCGAATAATGTCGCCAGCATTTGGATGAGTGAACCGGAACTGGTGGGGCTGTTCGGGATAATTGTCCCGACACTTCGTGCAGCCATCCGCGCCGTGTATAAAAGCGGGGCACTGAAAGAATACGAGGTACAGAAGTATATCCGGCTGGAGAACGGGTATTATGCCGATGTGTTCAGTTTTCCGATGGTAGTCGCGCTTGCTTTCCGCATCAACAGCTTCGGTGCGGAGCAGGTCCGCAATGCCATATTTGAAAGGCTGTACTTGCGAAAAGATAAAACAATGTTCTTCTTTTCGCCGGGTATTCACAATATGAATATGTCTAATTATCAAGCATAAAACCCAATGATATGGCGACATGAAATAGTGAAACCGACAAATCTTTATATGTCAATCTATTGCCGATAAAACGCATTATCAATAAAACGTACTGCTGATAAAACGTATTTGTGGTCAGTTGAACAGACGTATTGCCGTTTTACCAGCAATACGTATTACCAACAAAAGTCCGAAGAAGCACCTTTTTCGGGCTTTTGTCGTATGCTTTTAAGCCAAATCCAAGAAAATCTTACGTGAGTCACGTGTGAGTTGTCAATCCGTCTTGTTTGTATTGCCGAATTTTGCGCCAGACAAACATTCGACAATCATAAAGCAATATGTGCCTATGGACAAGAAAAATACAGAAAAGGAGGAGTTTATCCGTGTGGGTACGACCCTCTACAAGTTAGTGAACCAGCCCCGTTTGAACGGAGGCTATGTGAAGAAACGCATCGTGTGGAACAACGAGACACTGCGGCAGGACTACGGCAAGGACTATCTCGCCACTGTGCCAAAGTATGACGGCTTTTGCACCGTCCCCGACCATGTGGGCTACCGTCCCGTGGTGGACAAGTTCCTGAACCTATACGAGCCTATAGAGCACCGCCCGCAACAAGGCGGGTTTCCCTGTATCCAGTCATTGGTGCGCCACATCTTCGGTGAACAATACGAGTTGGGCATGGATTACCTGCAACTGCTCTACCTGCAACCTGTACAGAAACTGCCTATCCTGTTGTTGGTGTCGGAAGAGCGCAATACAGGTAAAAGTACGTTTCTGAACTTCCTGAAAGCCGTGTTTCAGAACAATGTCACGTTCAATACCAACGAGGATTTCCGCAGCCAGTTCAATTCCGACTGGACGGGCAAACTGCTCATTGTGGTGGACGAGGTGCTGCTCAACCGAAGGGAAGACAGCGAACGGTTGAAGAACCTCAGTACCACACTTTCCTACAAGGTCGAAGCAAAGGGCAAAGACCGTGACGAGATAGCCTTCTTCGCCAAGTTCGTGCTGTGTTCCAACAACGAGTATCTGCCTGTCATCATTGACGCTGGCGAGACACGTTATTGGGTGCGAAAGATAAACCACCTGCAATCTGACGATACCAATTTCCTGCAAAAGCTGAAAGCGGAAATCCCGGCTTTCCTGTATCATTTGCAGCGCAGGACGATGGCAACGAAAAAAGAAAACCGGATGTGGTTTGCCCCGTCATTGCTGCATACCGAAGCCTTGCGGAAGATTATCCGCAGCAATCGCAACCGTCTGGAAATCGAGATGTGCGAGCTTATACTCGACATCATGGACAGTACAGGCACGGACACGTTCTCATTCTGCTATAACGATGTTCTTCTTTTACTGGTACACTCACAGGTAAAGGTGGAAAAACACCAAGTCCGGAAAGTGATACAGGAATGTTGGAAACTCACTCCTGCATCCAATACGCTTACCTACACCACCTACCAAGTGGACTGTACCCGTGAATGTCACTATTCGCCCATACGGAAAACCGGAAGATTCTATACCGTGACAAAAGAATATCTGACAACTCTCTGATTATTTTGATGAAATGATGAACAAGCATATAACCATACTGAAACATACAGGTTTATATTCTCATCAGATATTCATCAAAAGTATTCCAATGATGAAAAGGAGAAATGGGACTGACACACCATGCCCGTCACTATCAATAATTAATTTCTCTTTTGGCGAGTACTTTGATGAAAGGATGATGAATATGTATTATGCTGTCATTCTATAAAATGATGTACAGATTCATCAAATCATCGTTTTTACATTCATCACTAAATCTATTGTAAGATTATGACTACACAAGAAGCGAAACAAATCAGAATCGCAGACTATCTGCAAAGTCTGGGCTACACGCCCGTAAAGCAACAGGGAAACAGCCTGTGGTACAAATCTCCCTTCCGGCAGGAAACGGAAGCCTCGTTCAAGGTGAACACCGACCGCAACCTGTGGTTCGATTACGGGCTGGGCAAGGGCGGCAACATCATCGCACTGGCGCAAGAGTTATACGCATCCGACTATGTGCCGTACCTGCTCAACAAGATAGCGGAACAGGCTCCACACATCCGTCCTGTGTCTTTCTCTTTTCGCCAGCAGGCATCAGAGCCGAGTTTTCAACATCTGGAGGTGGGGGAACTCACCCATCCGGCACTGCTCCGCTACTTGCAGGAACGGGGCATAAACACCGCACTGGCAAAGCCGGAATGTAGGGAACTGCACTTCATCCACAACGGCAAGCCCTATTTCGCCATCGGTTTTCCGAACGAGGCGGGAGGATTTGAAGTGCGCAACCGTTTCTTCAAGGGCTGTATCGCGCCGAAGGACATCAGTCATATCCGGCAGCATGGAGAGCCGAGAGAGAAATGCCTCGTGTTCGAGGGCATGACGGACTATCTTTCCTTCCTCACGTTGCGGATGAAGAACTGTTCGGCCATGCCCAACCTCGACAGGCAGGATTATGTCATCCTCAATTCCGTCTTCAATGTTTCCAAAGCCGTAGATGTGCTGCATGGGTACGGGCGCATCTATTGCCTGCTTGATAATGACGAGGCGGGTAGAAGGGCGTATTGGGAACTGGAGAGGGAGTTTGCCGGACGCATCCGCGACTTCTCCGATAACTACAAAGGACATAAAGACCTGAACGATTACCTGTGCGGTAAACGGCAGGATTTAGCTGTTAGTCCACCACCAAGAACTATCGTAAAACAGAAGAAGAAAGGGTTGGGATTATGACATACGGCAGCGATATAATCCATTTCAGTGGATTTATGCACTTCATCGGTTTTACCAATATTTCAAATGAGTTATTATACTCACAACCCAATCCGACAAGCGGAGGATTCTTGTGTCCTCAAAGACACAGCAAGGTATATTTTCAGTTACTCCGATTGATTCCGGTAACTGAAAATCCTTGCACCGCCGTGAGCAGAATTATCCTCCACAGTCGGATAATTTCCAAGTTTTTTAATCAGAGATTAGACAATGGATGAACCATTAAATAGAAAGGACAAGACAATGAAAAAGACCAGTAAGTACGGGAGAAATCCTGTGTCAGACCCGAAAACGCACTGCGTGATGGTGCGTTTTGACGATATGGAATGGGATAAGTTCCTCACGATGTACGAGGAATCGCAGGTGTACGCAAAAGCCGTTTTCCTCAAAGCGCATTTCTTCGGGCAAAAGTTCAAGGTGCTGAAGGTGGACAAGGTGATGTTGGAATACTGCACCAAATTGTCCACCTTCCACGCCCAATTCCGTGCCATCGGCACGAACTACAACCAAGTCGTGAAGGAATTGCGCAACCATTTCTCGGAGAAAAAGGCGATGGCATTGCTCTACAAACTGGAGAAGCATACCATCGACCTTGTGAAGCTGAGCCGGGAGATAGTGGAACTTTCGAGAGAGATGTATGCCAAGTGGGAGCAACAGGCAAAATAGAAAATTGCAAATAAGATTTATAATGCGATATCCATATGCACAACTGTTAGGCCAATAGTTTTAATGGCTTACAAATGCATCATACCTGAAGGCTTTTGATTTCAATTAAACAGAACAACATCACAATTGTACCACATAGCAACTGAATAATGTTGTTCTGTATTAGTTTTGATTATTCAAAAAGAGAGTTCTGCCTATGATATCCCATCACTACCTTAAAACAACACTCCATTGTTTTGATACCAATATTAGGGTATGAGATAAGAGAAATCATGGATTTAAGGTTATCATCACGAAGTGCATTATTAATTGTCTCAATCTGTCGCTTCTGCCGAATTTGAGTTACTTTCTTCAATTCATCGTATGGAATGGATAGCCATTTTTCTCGGAATGTTTCATACAAGTCATCTGAAGCCATCGGATCATAGTCGTAAATCTCAACAGGAATATTGCATTGCGACAGATAGCTTACCATAAGTGTTCGAACGGTGTCTTTATCAAGTCCACCGTTATGTGTTCCCAACATAGGGAATGCAACGGATGTAATACCGCGCTCTTCATATGTGTCAACAAACTTTTTCAGTCCTTGTTCCAGGTACTCGATTTTGCTTGGATATTTCCAATGGAATTTTGTTGGGAAATTCAGCACCCATGGGTCGGTTTCATCACCTTTATAAAGCCATAGTTTGCCTATACCGATAAGATGCCGTTTGCAATAATCGTGGTAAATGTCAAACATCTGTGGATAACGCAGTTTGTAAACCAGCGCAATGCCTTTTCCCATCACGCCCACGCAATTGACCGTGTTGACAACGGTCTGTGCTTTCGTATTAAAGATGTTTCCTCTTACTATCGTTATGTTGTTCATGTCGTTTATGCTAAATGTTTTGATATACGAGCCATTCTTTTGTCCTTGCTTTCGGGTCAACGAAAGAGATATTGAACGGAATGTCTGTCTTCTTCCATGCTATAGTACCCTTTAAGCGTAGTTCGTTTGTTGTGTCATGAATAACTTCGCAAGCAGACAAGTCGAACTCCACTTCAGACATTTTCTCGCCTGTGACGTTGAAATAGTATTCATCCTCAAAGTCGGTTGACAGGCGAACGTTGTCTTCTGATGACGAAAGATTAAGTCTGCGGTTTTCTTTCTCAAAAAGACTCTCATCGCAGTATGCCACAATCTTCTCAGAGATTGGATCATCTGCAAAGATTTGTTTCAATAGCTCCGCATAAGAACTATCGTAGCATATAATTTGGAGAGACTTGAGTTCGCTAAAGTCAAATTCCGACATAACAAGAAATTCTTGCTGAGAGTATCTCATTACTTTACTCATCTCGTTCAAATGCACTTCACGACTATATTTGCCAGAACTTTTTGCTGTTATATATGCATCTTGCATTGTGCTATACAGATATTCAAGTCCTAATGATTCTGGTTTAACAATGATTTGATACACATTCGGGGTATCCGACTGCATATTTTTGTCGCTGTAATAACATTTCTCTGGAATCTTCGCCAAGACTTCATCTATGTCAAACCTGAAGAACACAGGTATAGGACATTTCGGTAGACCCAACCCAACAGCTTTTGGATATTTGCTTTTCCATTCGAGTGTTGATTCCCATTCACCATACCAATTTTTATACCACTTTGTTCTCCACTCGCCTAGTTTTGAATCAGCGCCCAAAGCCTCATTGTAATACTGTGTAGGAGTACAAGGACGGAAGTAGAAGCGAGCAAATTTGTGTGCCTTGCTGCTGCGGAACACAACAGAACCCGCAGAGTCATATTTCAATAATCCTAATTCCTCCGCACGGTCACGGCTGAGGATTTTTCGACTACGGATAACATCTATTGCGTTGTAGAAATGCGTGAAATGGTAGATGTGCGGATTGCTGCGATAATCCTTGATTCTGTCGGAAAATGTCACGATGCTGCGATGGTCAGCAAAGATGCTTTCAAAATCAGGAATGTCTTCTTGAACTTTTATATTCCGCATCAACTCTGACCAGAACCATTTGTCCTCGTACTTGCGAACCAGTTCCTCTGTAAACTTTATTTTCTGCGACTGAGAAACAAATCTCCAATTGAGTCGGTTGGCAAATTCCTGCAACATTTCAGTCGCAACATCCACACCAAGACGTTCATTAAAATCATCCCATGAAATAGCATCGTTGTATTTCTTCAAGAAATCAACTGTTGCGATAGAAAGGAGTGCGGGACAACGATTGACAAATACATTCCAGTTAATTTTATCCTTGAATGTATCAATTACAACGCCTGTAAGTTCCTTGTTTTCAGAAACTGAATCCCAGTCTATTTCATGATTATGCTCGGTAAGATAAGTCAACAAATCAACAGACGGCACAAAGATGTCGAGAGTTGACAGGTAATGCCAATCCCAATCTTTTTCCTTGTGGCTGAGAACTACATCAAACGGCAAACCTTCGCGATGTGTAAGGAAATGCCAATCCCATGGTTTATTTTCGTGTTGGTCGATATATTCAAACGAGAAATTGATGCTTTCGTTTTGTACCAGAGCATTCCAATCCCATTGTTTTTTCTTATCGAATTTCTCTATTATTTGCTCAGTTAGTCCTATGTCTGTGCGGCGTGACAATTTTCTGAAATCCAATGAATCGGTAAACAACTTGAAGTAATAGTCTTTACCTTTTTGAGCAGAAATCCATGTTGCATGTTCAGATATGTATTCCCAATCCCATTCTTTTTTCTGTAAGAACAGTTTCGGTAGTTTCATGATGTTTGGCAGTTTTGTCAGTTTGTTGAAATCCCACTGAAAACTGTCATTGTTCAGCATGTCTTCGTATATGCGCAACCACAAACTTTGTGTTTTGTTTGCACCTGTCTTTGAGAACAGCCTGTTTGCCGCAGCAGATGCCGAGAACTTAGCCCACTGTACATTCTCTGTATGTTGCTCAATGTATTCCTTTACAGGAAACTCAGCCAGCTCATACATATGAGCATAATCCCAGCGATATTGTTCGCCGCTGTATTCATCGACGAGCGAAATGAGTTCGTTTGCAAGGAATTTGCTGGTTATTACTGTCCATATTTCTTCCGTCAAGTTCTGTCCAGAAATCACCTTGGCATAGGTTTCCAGAAACTTGTCAGCCAGCAATTCTTTGCTAGTAATACGATTGGCAAAAACAGTATGATTCCATTTATCAGCATACTTGTTTATATTAGATTGAATGTCTGCAACAGGCAGATTTTCTGTCAGATATTCCCAATCCAACATTTCATACCATGCCTCTTCATCCAATGTCGCCAAGTCAACAGATTGACAAATACTTTCTGTGAACAGAGTTTTGTTCCATCCTTCTGAGTAGCTGTCAAGGATGGTTTCTGTAGAAAGATTTGCAATCAATCGTTTCTGAATATCCAACGACGTAGCCAACAATTGACCGATTCTTGCTTTTGCCGACAACAAAAGGAACAATTCTTCCAACATTGCAGTATCGCAACACATGATAATTGTCGCGGCATCCACTATATCCCAATGCGAGGTAATGAAAGCGAGGTCGTGGCAAATTGCTGGATTCTGTGACAAAGCAATCTTATTCCATTGGAAATTCGGATTATTGTCAACAATTGCAGAATCTGTTACATGGTGAGAAACCCAACTGTAACCTTGCGGAGTTGTTACTTTATCGCTGTATTTCTGGAAGAAGTTCGCATTCCAAACCAAGTTCGGGTTACACTCAAATCCCGTCTGATATGTAGTTGAAGGCCAAGAAATCAATCCACAAGATTCAAAGGAATCAATAATCTCGTCAGCCCAAATAAAACCAAGACTGTTGGCATTGAATCGCAGAGGTAGTTCTGAGGCCCGGATACTGTCTTTCAGTGGTTGCGATGTTGCATAAAGGCTGGCGAGTTTATTGTCAGTAAAAATGCGCTGCACAAGTATCTGCATATTGATATGCGGATACAAGACAGCGATGTTAGAGACAATAAAGTCAATAGGATATTCAGTCACTATAAATTGCCAATCCCAGCGTGCATCGGGGTTTGTTACTATGTATTGACGTTGCGTATCATCCAGTTCTTTTGTGATATCGGTAAGGTCGAACGGAATGTCGCCAAGATGTTGTACAATGAAGTCCATACCAACAATAGGTAGAACGTCATCCCAATCCCATTGGTCATCGTCTTTCCCCTCAGGGAATGAATGTTCGACGAGGAATTTCTGTATTAACTCCTTCTCTACGGGAGTGCGGGCGAACAATGTGTATTTATCCCATGGATAATCCGTTGAATGGGTGGAAATATATTGGCTGTCAAGCCTGAGTGTCAATGCCCCCCAGTCCAAGTCTTGAATGTGGTTAGGGATTGTATTTTTCAAAACTTCTACATCGCAATACTTTGACAAAGAATGCCAACGATCAGCATCACATTGTGAAATTATAAGCTGAAGTAATTGTGGGTCAGTCCAAACTAATCTGGGGTCTTCAATCAGTTGGTCAACCTCGATAATATCTTCAAATGGCTGCAATGCCTTGTAGTCCAGAATAACATCTGGATTGTTGACAAGGCGATAGTACAGGCATTGTTCCACTTTACGTTCTTTTGCATCGGTGTTAACTTTAAGTTCAAACAGAGCATTCAATACCGGACAGCTATTGCTTGCCGAAATGAAATTCAGTGAATATTTACCTTCTGTCTCGTAAAGTTCAATATCCAGTTTAATTGGCTTTACACCCAAATAATTGGTGAGCTCAGCTTTGTAAACACAGATTCCTTCTGGAACTTGCATCTTTAAGTTGTTTACCAGCATATCATCTGTCCCTCTGTTGATTACTTCACACAAACAATCTTCGTAATTGAGAGTTTTGGAATGGTCAAGCGAAAGAGACAAACCCAATTCAGAATGGAACGGATAAAGCGATACGATTCCGCCATCAGCATCTTTCAAATTGACAAACTCTAAGGCATCTGTGTTGGCAGATAAGAATTTGTATTTCTCTTTGTTCTGCAAACAAATCTTGCCTAAAGCAGTAAGGGTTACGGTCCCGTTTTCTTTGTCAACGTTTATTATTCCCCATTCTTGCACCGAATGTAGGAACTTATGGAATAGTTTATTTTCTGCCTCGTCGTAGTACATACCATTTTCTGGCTGCGCTTCTACATCGAAACCGAGAGCCCGTCCAAGAGCAACACATTCAAGTTGTGCGTTTTCACTTTCCAAAAGCAATTCGCCGACAAGTATGTCTAATGGCTCCAGTTTGTGGGTGGTGTAGTATTCAACTGTGCAAGAACGCGTTTTCAGAGCAAGCGAACGCGATTGTCTATCTTTCTCGATAGAACGATATGTCAAATTGTTGTATGTCTGATATCCCATATTAGTCGGCTACATTAAAAAGATGCTGCAAATAAATACCATACCACAAGCCTGTTCCACAAACGTGGATTTGCTTGATATTAAATTTCTCCATAAGCAGAAGATACATCGGCAATCCCATTCGTAGGGTGAGCATATCGTCAATAGCATCGCCTGTCATTTGTTGTTCCCAACGAACCAAATCACCAACGGTATTGAACTTCTCCTGCAATTCTATTGTGAGATTCTCAATCTTTTCGGCAATCTGCTCGTGGTTGAGAATACAATCATGTTGTTGTGCGTTCTTTTTCTTTCCTGTTGCATGAGTTATAGCAGAACCTACGCTGACACAGAATGTATCTTCGTTAGTTTGCATAGTCGTGTTCATATTCTTGGTAAACGCCACCATTCTGTCTCTCAGTATTTGGTCACTTTTTTTGAATGCATCGACCAAAAGTGTAGTTTGCGGAATGTCTTTTGTTAAGATATTGCGCAAAGCTGTTGTACCGAGGTTAATACTGTATGAACCTTCCAATTCACCCTGATTGAACACACTGACTTCGGTAGAACCGCCACCTTGGTCAACCATCACAGAATGTCTTGATTTCTGAATATCCAACTTGTAGCGTGATGATATGCCGTAGGCAAACATTGTCGATACAGATTCTTCCTTCTTTGACAGAATGCGCACATTTATTCCAGCCTCACGACGGATGCATTCTATCACTTCGTCACGATTCTTTGCTGTACGATAGGCAGCAGTGGCAACAGTGTAAACAACATCGACACCTTCAAAACGCATTTTCTGTTTCATCCTTCTGATTACAGGAAGGACCCTGCCCCTGAAGTATTCCATATTCATCACGTTCTGACTGTCTAATCCTTTTCCTGCTTCTGGTTTGGCAGCATCACGAATGAAATTGTTGAAATCGAATCGTGTTGCAGTCTTGATTGTTTCTTCGTCTCTGCCGATAAGCAATTTCACCGCTTTTGTTGACAATTCAAGGACTGCGAAATGCGGATTTTCAACGGGTTGCCCGTCTGGTGTAAGCCATGTTTCTTTTATACGCAGATTCTTGTCTGTTTCTGCGTTGATGTCACGAGTGTTCAAGTTTACAGAACGTTGTATAGGCATTGGTACTCTGACAATTTTCGCCACACGTTCTTGTTTCGGTTTGCGAACATTCCATTCTATAATCCTGCCATTAGGATTATTTTTTACCTCATCAAATACATTCCTGTAAATGGCTTGCCCTTGCGGATTGGTGTAGTTGCTGAAATGTTCGCCGTTGCCAACGATGATAAGTAGCCTCTTTGCTCGTGACAAAGCCACGTTAAGACGATTGGGTGATTTGGCAAAACCGTATTCTTTTTGTGCCGGAAAACCCACATTCGGGAATCTGTTGTAGTCTGGTTTTTGTCCCCATTTCTGCGCAATGGAGTTGCTTCTTACCATTGAGACGATGATAATGTTGCGCTCCATTCCCTGGAATCGATCAACAGAACTCATCTTTATATTGAGTCCTTTCTTTGTTTCCTTATCCACGATTCCTTTCAATCGTTTCAACTGACTGCCATAGAATGTAATCAGTCCGATTTCTCGGTCTTCATTGGTAGGCAGAGACTCCTGATAACTGCGGAAACTCTCTGATTTTGAAAGCTGCGACAACACCCACTCTATGGCTTCAACCTCACCTCTGTTTGCTCGTGATGTTCCGTCTCGAACTTCCGGAGAAGATGTGTTTATCCAAATAACGTGATTGTTTGGCGAAATGAGATTAGGAATATCAATGCCGTGTTCTCGGCTTTCGTTGGCTACACCACATTTTAGTCCACCGTCATCGACATAGAACTGCTCAATGACACGATTGATGTCGTTGTGCATACGATACTGTGTGTCGAAAGTACCACGTAGAGACGAGTCAATTTGTCGGAAGAGTCTTTCAAAATGCGACTTCTCCAGAATGTCGAAATTTTTTCTTACATACGACTCTAATTGTTCTATCTGGTCATGTTCTTCCCTGCTGTCGGTTTTCAACCTTTGCATATGCAGTTTGAACAAGATGTCTTCCCTGTCAAGATTAGGAGGCAGCTGACGATGGTCACCAATGACTACTGCTTTCTCGCCATATACAAGAGGGAGAGACAACTCGGCTGGAGTTGCCTTGCTGGCTTCGTCCTGAATGACCGTATTGAAACGCAAGAAGACAGGATAACCGTTTTTCTCTGTCTCGCCAAAGATTGCACGAAATCGTTTGATGAAACGTGAATCTCTGTGTTTTCCCTTTGCTTCTGTGGCAGAGTAGTTGGTATCGGAAATAGAACTGCAAGTAGCTCCTATGACATTACAGTGGCTGACATATTCCTGATATACTTCTTTTCGCCATTCAGACGGTAAATCTGTGAGGAAATCAAACCACAAGCGTTTCAAGTCTTCCCGTTGCAAGTGAAGTTGTGACCGCTTGTAGATGTTCTTCATCCATCTGTTCAATACAAGTTCCTGCGGATTAAACGACTTATATTCGTCTGTATCTATAGCAACAGCATTGTCTTCTGTGTCAATATCTGACATTTCGATTCCTGCCCACTTCTTCATCTCCACTTGTGAGTACGCAAAACCTTCGGCAGAAAATTTGTCACCAGCAGCCACACGAATTGGTTTAACTATGTTGTGGAGAGAAAATTTCAGTCGGTCTAAAGCATTGTCAACTGCAAGGTTGGCTTCCGATGTAAGCAAAATTCTACCGTCTGACTTTTGCTGTACCAGTTGCCAAATCAGTTCGGCTATAGCTGTTGACTTGCCTGTTCCAGGAGGACCTTGTACGATGGCAAGGTCTTTGGCTTCAACTGCTTTCGCTATTGCCTGAATTTGTGATTCATTGAGAGACTTGTTAAGTTGGCATTTCTTTATTTGTTCGACTCGTTGTTCTATAGCTACATCTTCCAACTTGGTTGCTTTTGAAGCATCAAACAAATAGGAAGCTAGTTGAGGATTGACTAAATCTTCGGGATGCTCAGTGATTCTGTCGAACGAATCTCTAAGACGATTGACCTTTTCTATTTCGCCAGTCATATCGTCCATGTCGGGAATAATAGCAGTGATGCAATCATTCTCAGCCATTTCCTTTATCTTGCCGCAATCTTCTGGCAAAAGATTAAACGTAACATTGGGATATTCAATTTTGCTGAGCTTGCCAAGTTTGTATTCATTCTCTCCGTCTTTGATGATGAATCTTTGTCCATAAAGTCCACCAAAGCGAAGCCCTTCTTTGTCTAACAATGCTTCATTGTCGAGAGTCAACAGGAAACGGTCAGCTCCATCTTGCGGATAATTGATTTCGTAAACAAATCTTGCCGGGTTGAAGGTGGTTTGTCCGCCTTCTTCCGCTAAGTCTGGCACTCCATTGCGAATGCCGTTGAGAGCATAGCCGAGTTCTTCCTTCAAATCCTCCAATGCAGTACGATTCTCGTATGGAACAGTGACAACCATTAGATTTTCATTGATTTCAAAAAAATCCAACTGAGAATAGTAGTTTTGAAGGCGAGTCTTGATGATTCCTTTTGAAGTTTCGTCCGCGTCCTTAATCTGTATTTCAACAATAGGATTGGGGCGCACAGAAACATACATATTACTGCAAGAATCAACAAACTGTTGTATGTTTGAACACAAATCCAAGTCAGTCTCAAAATACCAGAAGCCTGACAATATTCTGTGACGGACGACATCTGTGCTAAATAGCCTCCTTACTTCGTTTTTGAAGTTGTCGAAATGGATTTGCGAGTCTATTTGAGCCGTCAATTTGTTACCTTTGGGATTCAAACTGGCAGAACCTTTTTTCAATGGAATTGCCAACTGCATATATTTCAACATATAGTGTTGAATATTCGTCAGCACCATCCATATAGAGCGCAAGTTAGTGTCTTCATCTGACATATTAGCAATATCTTTCTTGACTTGCTCAACTTGATGCTTTCGATCAATGCGCTTTCTTATTCTCATTGTCAGACTTACTTTCCCGTCTGGCTTAATCTCAGACACTGCACATCGTACTTTATCCCCAATAGATAAAACATCACCAACATTGCCATATCCAATTTGCGGAACAACTTGCGAGAAATGAATCAATCCATTTTGGAATGGACCGATTTCTACAAAAGCACCAAAATCTTTTATATTGATAATCTTTGCTTCTATTATTTGACCTACGGTGTATGCCATATTGTAAATTAGCTTATAAATTATAAGGCTCTAGTAAATCATCAAGTTTAACATTTAATAATTTGGCCATTTCAATGAGTTGATTAAGCGATGGTTGTGCTTTGTTCGTAGTCCAACGTGAAATAGTCATTTCTGATTTGCCGAGTTGTCCAGCAAGCCAACGGTTTGTTATTTGTTTTTCAGCCAATACTACCCTTAAACGATTTGGATATATTCCCTTTTCCATACTTAATGTTATAATTGATGTTTTAATGATGCAAAGGTACACATTTTACCTCAAATAATATCAGGAAAACGGATAATATTATAATAAAAACGTATATTTTTTATTGTAGCGATGCGTTTCTTGGAAAATAATGTTACCTTTGCATCAGGACGAGTAACATTGATAGCAATTCATAGTAAAGCGCAGAAACTGAAACGGTTGCCAATTCGTTACCTCGATTTTAGCTTTCCTTTCAAACTTCCTAAAACAAAGGAAGTTATAAAAGCTTTCCAGAATTACGCAAAAATAGAGGCTTTTGCAAAAGGCCGGTGTCATATATACATATTCATTTGTAACATTGCCCGGTGTCGGATGATATGTACTGGTGTAAAAAAAGAGCTAACTTCACAGTCGGCTCTTTCGTTTTTAACCTAACTTTTGTTGACTTTAATAATTGCTTATTCTTGTCTTTTGCGGTAAAAGAAGACTGTTATCCAAACAGCCTTCTCCTACTGAGTGCAAAGGTAAATATAAACTTGCAAATTTCCCCCCCCCGATTGTGAAAAAGTGTTAAATATAATCGATCGCCGCCATATTTGCTGACAAGCGGCACTCTTTAACGGGTGAGGGAAATAAGAGGGTTACTCGGGCCGGAGCAGGCTGACGAGTTTTTCAACACCGGCCGTGGCTTTGTCCTTGATGACGGTGACGTTGTCGGGGACTGCTGCGGGATTGGGGTCGATGTAGTAGACGGGCACGCCGGGCCGCACGTAGTGTAGCAGACTTGCGGCGGGATATACTACGAGCGATGTGCCTATGACTACAAATATGTCGGCTTCCTGTGCCAGTCTTATGGCCGGTTCGATATTGGGCACGGCTTCCTGGAAAAATACGATGTGGGGCCGCACGGGGTCACCGTAATGGTCGCGTGTCTCGGGGGTGGTGACTATGCTGTCGGAGTCGAGGGTGTAGACACGTTCGGGGTGTCGGAGCGAGCGTATTTTCATTAGTTCGCCATGGAGGTGGAGTACATTGCTGCTGCCGGCGCGCTCGTGGAGGTCATCGACATTCTGGGTGATGACATATACGTCATACCATTTTTCGAGTTGTACGAGTGCTTTATGGGCTGCGTTGGGCATGCAGTCGAGGAGGCTTTTGCGCCGCTCGCTGTAAAAGCGGTGGACGAGCGCGGGGTTGCGCGCGAATCCGTCGGCACTGCATACATCCATTACGGGATAGTTTTCCCACAGGCCACCTGCGTCGCGAAAGGTCGAGATGCCGCTTTCCGCACTGATGCCTGCGCCGGTTGAGATTACGAGACGCTTCATTTCAATTAGTAATTAGCAATTAGTAATTAGTAATTATAGACGGACTGTTTTATTATCTATAATAAACAATCGATATACTTATCTATAATAAACAATCGATATACCTATCTATAATAAACAATTTATAGACTTATTTTTTTGCCGATAAGTAATTTTTTTTGCACTGTCGGTCGCGCCGTGGGGCTTTGTCAGGGCCGTTTGGATTTGAAGAATGAGCGCATTAGGTCGGCACATTCTTCCTGAAGTATGCCGGCGGTGACGGTGGCTTTGGGATGGAACGGTGAGCGCGAGGGGAGAAAGGAGCGATAGCCTCGCTTGGTGTCGGCTGCGCCGTAGACTATGCGCGAGAGCTGTGACCAGCCTATTGTGCCGGCACACATGAGGCATGGCTCTACGGTGACATATAGCGTGCATCCGTCAAGGTATTTTCCTCCGAGTGTCGATGCGGCGGCTGTGATGGCCTGCATTTCGGCATGGGCCGAGACGTCACCGAGTGCTTCGGTGAGGTTGTGGCCGCGCCCTACCACCATGCCCCGTGGCGATATGATTACAGCTCCGATGGGTACTTCATCGGCTTCGTAGGCCTGACGGGCTTCGTCGAGAGCGAGGCGCATGTATTTTTCGTCGAGTTCCTGTTGTGTCATTTCTGATGGAATGTCTATATAGAGCAAGAGACTCGTCAGCCGGGCTGATAAGTCTCTTTTCTTAGTGGTGACTCCTACAGGATTCAAACCTGTAACCTTCTGATCCGTAGTCAGATGCTCTATTCAGTTGAGCTAAGGAGCCGTCTTTTTTTCTTTTGCGTTGCAAAGTTAGGGACTTTTTTTAGACTGTGCAAATTTTTGGACGAAAATTTTTGAAAAAAATGCATTTTTTTGGAAAATGGGCCGAAAACGCGTAATTTTGAGCTGTCGAAAGGGCCAAAACGGGCTATTTGCGCCTGTGGAGCCTGATGAAAAAAGTTATGACTATGCACAAAATTTTATTGCCGATACTGGTAATTTTGTTGGGGGGGAGTGTTGCCAAGGCCTCCGGCCCCGAGATGGTGGACCGCGGACGTGCGGAAAAATTTCTGGATATAGATGTCCACCTGCTTGCGGGCGGAAGCTATATGACGGAAAACTACACGACGTGTTATCCCGACATTTCCGATCTCAACACCTCGATGCGTCCGGCTTTCGGTGCGGGTGTGGGCGCACGCTTCAATATCCGCAATTATATCGGGCTGGGCACGGAGATAAATTTTACCTCCAACGGTTTTAATATGGATATGGCTGTTATAGGCAGCGGAGGGCAGAGCGTGTCGAACGTGTTTCAGCGCAACACATATTATAAGGTGGACTTTCCCGTATATGTGACTTTTTTGTTTAATCTGTCCGACGCCGTGAGATGGAATGTCGACGGCGGTGTGTATTACGGTTACGGAATAGCCGGCAAGCAGAAAAGCACTATATATGATACACGCAGCAATGAGTTGGGCCAGCTCATGATGTCGGTGACTCAATATAATGCAGATTTCTATAAGGACCACAGGGCATTTATCAATTCATATGACCGAGGTGACATAGGTTTGCATCTGGCTACCGGTCTTACGTTCTCGGGACATCTGAGGGTAGGCATACGCGCGCATATAGGCATGTCGAATCTTGCCAATTCAATAGGTCTTGTGAGACCTGACTCCCATACGATGGATTTCATGGCCACGGTGGGTTGGCAGTTCTGACGGATAGATAATCTCTAAAAAAGGAAAATTCAACGTTGCCGGGAGCAGCGTTGAATTTTCTTTTTTTACATATAATAAGATGTGATTATTGCATGAGGTCGCGGAATATGTCGAGGGCTTCGGTGATAAGGGTATTGTCGGCAGTGCGGTCGATGAGAGGCGAGCCCGGGGCGGAGAGGAGGGTGAAGTTGATGTGGTCGGGGGTATCGTTTTTCTTGTCATGGCTCATTAGGGCGAGCAGACGCGGATAATCGTCACAGGTGAAGTCGGGCGTGCCGTAGGAGTGCTCCTTGAGATAGGTGGCGTAGCGGTAAAGCTCGGCCGAGGGGAAATGTTCTATCATGTGTGACAGTATCATCTCGACAAGTATGCCCCAGGCCACTGCATAGCCGTGGGGCACGGGGGTGTCGCGCTCGAGAGCGAGCGACTCGAAGGCGTGGCCGGCAGTGTGGCCGAGGTTGAGCGCGCGGCGTATACCCTTCTCGGTGGGGTCTTCAGTGACTATGCGTTCCTTTACGCGGACACTCTTCTCGAGCAGGGGGAGCAGGCGGTCGAGGTCGGCGTTGACAATGTCAAATCCGAGCAGCTCGTCATAGGTCGCGGCCGATGACAGCAGGCCGTGCTTGAGCATCTCGGCATAGCCCGACAGAAGTTCGGTGACAGGAAGTGCCGAGAATGTAGAGGTGGATATGACCACCGCGTCGGCCGGTGCGAAGGCTCCGATTTCGTTTTTATAGCCCTCGAAGTTGATGCCTGTCTTGCCTCCGACAGCCGCGTCGACAGCCGAGAGGAGTGTGGTGGGAACATTGATGAAGCGGATGCCGCGCTTGAAAGTGGCGGCGGCAAATCCGCCCATGTCGGTCACTACGCCGCCACCTATATTAATAACGACCGATTTGCGGGTGGCACCGCCACGTATGAGACAGTCCCATATGCCGGAGAGAGTGTCGATGTTTTTGGCCATGTCGCCCGGCGGAGTCGGGATGACGGGATAGGTGAGAGAGAGCGAGGGGAGCACCTTGGCCTGGACGTTTGTGTCGGTGATGATGTGGACCGAAGCCGGGTGCATCTCATCGACAAGCGAGACTACGGCGCGGGCAATGTCGTTGGTATAGAGGATCTTTTGCATGGCGTTAAATGTCTATGCGGGTGTGCAACAAAGAGTAGAGCAGTATCGGGAGAGCTTCGGCAAAGGCCTCCATCGAGGGGAATACCACGGCCGCGCCAGCGCGCTCCATCTCCTCGACGGGTATGGGGCCGGTTGTGACGCCTATGGTGAAGGCTCCCGCACGGTCGCCGGCCTCGATGCCGAGCGGCGCGTTCTCGATGACGATTGACTGGGATGGGCTTACCCGGGCCAGTTGCATGGCGCGGATGAAAGGTTCGGGATGAGGTTTGCCGTGGGTTACGTCGCGCGAGGTTACACGCATGCCGGGCTCGAAGATGCCGGGAAAGTTGGTGTCGATGCGCGAGATGAGACTGTTTTGTCCCGAGCCTGTGACAAGCACGCGCCGCATGCCCACTTCTTTAAGCAGACTGAGCATCGTGGCGGCACCCGGCATGGGCTGTACGGGTGGGAGTTCGTTGAAATAAACTGTCTTGAGCTGATAGAGGTGCGCCTTTTCCTCGTCGGTGGCGTCGCGTCCCCAGGCACGGTTGACAAGATGATTGATGGTCGAGGCTCCGGTGCGCCCCTCGTAGAGATAAAACTCCTCGCGGGTGCACGGGATGCCGGCCTCGGTGATAAGACGGTGCCAGGCGGCGGTGTGGTTTTTCATCGAGTCATAGAGAGTGCCGTCCATGTCGATGAGCGCGGCCCTGGGTGAGACCGCCGTGTAGTGATGACGCTGTAGAAAGCGGACTATATGTGAGTGGTAGGGTGTCAAAATAAAAAAATTTAAAATGTTGCGTTTCACTCCTTGGGCGGGAGCAGACCTTCGCGTATGAAGTAGAGTGAGTCGGAGGCCGAGATGGTGTCGGAGGCGGCGTCGATGTCGATAATCGCATCGGAGACTTTGTTAAACTCGAGTTTTTTGAGCTTGCCGTTGCGCACTCCGCGGCTGAAGACGTTGCGTATCTCCTGCACGAGATTGATGCGCGTGGTGTCGGCGATAGAAACGGTGCGGGCCATGTTTTTCTCGTTAAACTTGGCTTTGCCGAGCCTTATTTTCATGTTGTCTGGACTGCCCGAGATGTTGATGCCAAACTTGAACGGAAGCGGCGACTTGAGCACGGCTATGTGATAGTTGAGGTTCATGGCCATGTCATTGCTGCCCATCACGCCGAGTTTGTAGCGGTCGAGGTTGAACATGAAGGGAAACATCTGCATCTGCGAGTTGTCGACTATCATCTCGACAGTCATGCTGTCGATCATATTGTGTCCTTTGTCCTTGAAGAGGAGCCACTTGCCTATTGTTCGGAAAGTCTCGTCATCCATCACCACGAGCGAGTCGCCCGAGAGTTTTACGGCGGCTCTGAGCGAGGGGATGTCGATGTTCATGGCCGAGTCGAGTCCCGTGGTGGCAGCTATGTCGGCGTTGATGACACCGCCGAAGTCGTTGAGCAGCGGCATGAGCGAGTCGATGGCCGGCACAAGGTCGAGAAATTCGGCGATGTGAAATCCGTCGACTCTCAGTCCGAAGGCAAACGAGGCGTCATGTTTTGTCGGGGCCGTGTAGAGAGCGTTGAGATTGAGCGAACCGATGTCGGAGCGCGCGCCGAGCTGAGCAAGATTGAGTGCGCCGCCAAAGGCATTGAGAGTGCCTTTGAAGTCGTGAAACATGAGGTCGGAATATACGATGTGCTGTGCCCTGATGTCAAAGGTAGCCTCGAGATTGGAGGGGATGATGAGCACTGCAGTCGAGTCGATGGCGGCAGCCTTGTCGACCGACGACTGGAGTGCACTCTCGTCGACATTGTCGTCGACAGGCACGATGGCTATGGCCGAGGTGGAGTCGCGTTCGGCAAAAGCCGCGCCGGCAAATATGGCACCGGCCAGTTCGTTGACATTGATGGTGTCGCAGTTGAGATTGAAGTTGGCCACCAGCGGTTGCGACCCGTTGCGCGAGGTCAGCGCGCGCGAGATGTTGGTAATCGAGCCGCTGAGCGCGAAGTCGCTGTGTCCGACCCGTGCGTGAGTCTCATGGATGTGTATCGAATCGGTCGAGAAGTCGACGTCAAGGTCGGTGATGCGGTTGCGCAGAGGGAAGAGAGGAGTGAACAGGCGCATGCGTGCGGCGTGGAGCGAGCCTTGGGCCTGCCAGTTGCGTAGCAGACGGCGCAGCGGACGGTCGACCGTTATGTCGGCCGACGTCTCGGCGGTCACATCGGAGCGTCGGGGTGCGGCCGCGGATGATGAGGCGCGACGGGCGGCACGCTCGGCACGGGTGATGGCCGAGAGCATGGCGCGCAGAGAGTCGGCCGGAAGCCCCGGATGGGCGCGGCGCAGAGAGTCATAGCGGGCAAAACGCCGCTGGGCCTGCTCGGAGGCCGAGGGGTGGACGGTGAGTGAGGCTTTGGCATCGGAGAGCATCGCGCGGTTGATGCGGTCGGCATACAGGGCTGTGCCTGTGGATATGTTGAGCCGGGCCTGAGGCTGGCGGGCATTGCCGCGAAAGCGTGTGAGCGCGCCTCCGACCGTCGCGTCGCGGAGGTGGAGACGGGTGGAGTCAACGTCGGTGCGAAGCGTGAAGCGGTCGGCGTGCAGACGTCCGCCTATGGGATTGATCTGTGTGGTGTCGGCACTCGACAGGGTGTTGCGGCATCCGACACCTATACTGAGTCCGCGGCCGCGCATGTCGTAGCCTTCGATTATACATGAGAGTGTGTCGATGCGTAGCGAGGCCGTGAGCAGCGAGTCGACGCTGACGTTATCGTTGCTGAATGACGAACTTGTGCCGAGATGCAGCTCCATCTCGCGTGAGTAGATGTGGGCGGGCAGTTGGGGCATCTCCACGAGCAGACCCGAGAGTGTGGCCCGGCCATTGAGCTGAATCTTGTGGAAATCCTCCTTGTCAAGATAGCTTTTGCGCAGGTCAAAGTTGCAGTCGGCCCTGAGATTGCCCTGCACCTTGCAGGGGAGCATGGCCAGGAGGCTTTTGGGGAGATGCTGCACGTTGAGACCTCCCTTGAACGTGCCGTTGACCTCGGGGTCGGATATAATGTCAGTGATGTGGCCTGTGAGTCCGAAGCCCATACCCTCGCCTATGGCTGTGAGACGCGAGATGTCGATGGTCGAACGGTCGAGGTCAGAGCCGTCGACTTTGGCGGTGGCCAGGAGCTCGAAGCGGTCGAGGCTCATGCCGTCATAGCGCGCCGAGCCTTCGGGCACATTGAGCAGCATCTCAAACGACGGGATGGAATCCTCGGCCGGACAATAGGGGCGAGTGAGACGCATGGCGCATGAGAGCGAGAGGTCGGCGTCGACCTTGGCAAGTTCGCCGCGCATGGAGACGGGTATGAGCGCGATAAAGCGGTCGAGCGGCGTGAGAGGCATGTCGAAAGCGAGTGTCTCGACGCGGAGGTCGTGCTCAAAGTCGAGCGATGTGTTCAGAGTGGCCTCGACCTGTCCGACAGTGAGACGGAAGTCGCACAGTGAGGCGTGCATCGGGCGTGAGGCCGACCAGTTGATGTCGCCTCCGAGTCCCAGTTGCAGGCGGTTGACGGTGAGCGAGGGGACGGAGGCCGAGGTGAACCCTGCGATGTCGAGCTTATAGACCGGGGCACCGCCACCCTGAAGTTCGGTCGTGGTGAGCCGCAGAGAGGCGTCGATGGAGTCGGGGAGCGATAGATAGCGCAGAGGAAAACCGCCGTCAATGCGAAACGTGCCCATCGAGAAGTCGGGGATGCTCAGCGGCATGTCTTTCTCGGGCTTGTCGGCCGATGGCGGGAAGATGTCAAAGTTCCACACCTCGGGCGTGGCTCTGACGAGATTGATCCGAGGCGAGTCGATGGTGATGTCATAGAGGGCTATGCCGCCGACCATGAGACGTGGTATGTTGATGGCGGCGTTGAAGCGTGCAAGCGAGAGGAGCGAGTCGGCATACTCGGGGAGCCGTGTCCTTACAGAGTCGGGCAGTGAGTCAAATGCCTTGGAGCGAAGTTTCAGACCGCGTATGTCGAGGTCAAAGCGTGGAAAAGTGTTCCAGAAGCTGATCTCTATGCGGTCGGCCTCGAGGTCGGCGTCGAGATATTCGTTGGCATATCCTACGGCGAGCGGAGTCAGTTTTTCGGGCTGAAGATAGCTTACGGCCACAGTGATGAGCGCGGCCACGAGCAGTATGACCGCAAGGGCCGCGAAGCCGATGACTTTTAGCAGCTTTACGGGCAGCGACGACTTCCTGCGTGTCGGGTCGGGAGTGTTTTCTGTATCGGGTGAGGGGGAGGGACGGTCTGTCATTTCGAGTCGGTGTTGCGGGCGGTGATATGGAAGCAGGGTTGGCCTACTTCATATTTCACCCAGATTTTGTTTTCCTCGCGCATGGCCTTGAGCACTTCGGCCAGTATGCCTTTGAGGTCGTCGACGCTTCGTGCCGGAGCCGGGGATGATGCTACGAAAGAAGCATAGGAGATGTCGAAAGTGGTGCCGAGCTGGTGGACCGACGAGTCGATGGCGTTGCGGTTGCGCCGTCTCAGCCGTCTTACGGTCTGCGGCGTGCGGAGCACGCTTGTGACCTTGATGCGGTAGTCGCCACCACCGCGGGCGGCTATGGTGTCGCGGAAACGGTGGCCTATCTCACGCAGTGTGGCGGCCGCTTCGGGCACGAGATAGGGGCGCGAGAAGATGAGCGTGTCGAGAAAATAGTCGGCACAGGTGGTGACCTTGACTATTGGTCGGTTGAGTTGCCAGTGAGAGCGGGTGTCGGAAAGCGGCTGCAGTCCGTAACTCTCGGCCTCCTGCCAGTGGACATAGTTGGAGTCGTTGAAATAGGGGCGAAGATTGCCGAAATAGTTGACCTTGATGCGTTGGGTCGGTTCGGGCATCTTCTCGAGGTGGCGTCGGTAGAAGCTCACGGTGTCGAGTTTCTCGAGGTCATAGACATTGGCCCCGGAGAACAGTTCGACTATTGGAGCCTGCTCGGCTGCAATCTCTTCGGCCGACTCGGATGAGGTGTCATGTCCGGGCGAAGGCACACACATCACCACACACAGGAATATGAAAAGTATGACGGGCAACAGCAACCTGAGCACTTTGAGCGGGTTGATTTTGCGGCGGCGTTTCTTGCGTTTATGTCGGGTGGGTGAGGCTGTGGGTTGCTGTGGAGTCATGCTGAGTAGGTGGTGGTGATGGGAGTGATCAGTCGTCGGTGAGAGTTATGCCTGCATATCGGAGTGCCTCGGCGCGCTCCACACAAGTGCCGCATTTGCCGCAGTGGTGCTCTCCGCCTTTGTAGCATGAATATGTGAGCGAATAGTCAACTCCGAGGTTCTTGCCGCGTAGGGCAATCTCGCCCTTGGACAGCGAAGTGTAGGGGGCCAGCAGTTGCAGATGGTCGTAGGTGCCGTCGGCTATGGCCCGGCCCATCGAGGCGATGAAGTCGGGGCGGCAGTCGGGATATATGGCATGGTCGCCCGAATGGTTGGCTATCATCACGCCGTCGAGCTTGCGGCTTTCGGCGAGTCCGGCGGCCACGGCGAGCATGATGCCGTTGCGAAACGGCACCACTGTCGAGCGCATGTTGTCGTCGGCATAGTGTCCTTCGGGGATTGCGTCGGCACCCTGCAGGAGCGAGCTCTCGAAGTGGCGTCCCATAAACGATAGGTCAATCTCTATCCACTCGATGCCGAGCTTCTCGCAGTTGATGCGCGCGCATCGGGCCTCGCGCTTGTTGTGGTTGGAGCCATACTGAAATGTCACGGCGGCAGCGATGCTGTCGCGATACTCATGGAGCATAGTCACGGAGTCCATGCCTCCGGAAAGAACAAGTAGATATCTGCTCATTATACTTTTTTAATGTAACAAACCGGCGTAGAAAAATGGTGTGAGGAAAGGTGTGAAAAATGAGACCTTACAACCTCTAAAAGTCACAGGGCATGTTGGCAAGCATGCGGGCCGCGACGATGTGCTGATGGTCGGGGTCGCCCCAGTTGGCAAACGGGTGTATGGCAATGCCGCCGCGGGGTGTGAAGATGCCTTTGACCTCGATATATTTCGGGTCCATGAGGCGGATGAGGTCTTTCATTATTATATTCACGCAATCTTCGTGAAAGTCGCCGTGATTGCGGAAGCTGAAAAGATACAGCTTGAGGCTCTTGCTCTCGACCATGCGCTCGCGCGGGATGTAGGAGATGAGTATCCGTGCAAAGTCGGGCTGTCCGGTCTTGGGGCAGAGCGATGTGAACTCTGGACAGGTGAATGTGACGAGATAGTCGTTGCCGGGATGTTTGTTGACAAACGTCTCGAGCACCTCGGGTGCGTATTGGTCGGGATATTTCACGCGGGTGTCGCCCAAAAGGGTCACGCCGTCAAGCTCTGAATCGTTACGCATGTTGTTGAATATAGAATGTTGGATTATGAATGTCAAAATCAGCCCTCTGAAGCTGACCGACAGTCAAAATCCAACATTCGGTTAAGGTTTATTCAGTTACTTTGATGAGGTAATAGTTCTTCTTGCCGCGCTGCACGAGGATATATCGGCCGTTGAGGAGCATATCTTCTGTAGCGGGAGCATAGGGGTCGGAAATTTTTTCTTTGTTGACCGACACTCCGCCGCCTTGTACCATCTTGCGCATCTCGCCCTTGGAGGGGAAGACGGCCGCATGGTCGGTGAGGAGGTCGGCGAGCTTGACGCCCTCGGTGATGAGTGAACGCGAAACCTCAAACTGGGGCACGCCCTCCATCACGGCGAGAAGTGTGGCCTCGTCGATTTTGCGCAGGGTCTCTCCGGCCTTGTTGCTGAAGAGTATCTGAGAAGCCTCTACGGCCATCTCATAGTCCTCGGCAGAGTGTACCATGGTGGTAATCTCTTTGGCAAGACGCTTCTGGAGGGGACGGAGTCCGGGGTCTTTGGCCTGCTCCTCTACGAGAGCCTCAATCTCCTCGCGGGTGAGCGAGGTGAAAATCTTGATATATTTCTCGGCATCGGCGTCGGAGACGTTGAGCCAGAACTGATAGAACTTATAGGGCGAGGTGTAGCGTGGGTCGAGCCATACGTTGCCGCTCTCAGTCTTGCCAAATTTGCCGCCGTCGGCCTTGGTGATGAGGGGGCAGGTGAGGGCATAGGCCTCGCCTCCGACTGTGCGGCGTATGAGCTCGGTGCCGGTGGTGATGTTGCCCCACTGGTCAGAACCTCCGAGCTGCAGGCGGCAGCCTTTCTCTTTATAGAGGTGGAGGAAGTCGTAGCCCTGGCAGAGCTGGTAGGAGAACTCGGTGAACGACATGCCCTGCTGCGACTCGCCGCTCAGACGCTTCTTGACCGAATCCTTGGCCATCATATAGTTGACGGTGATGTGCTTGCCGACATCGCGGATGAAGTCGAGGAAGGAGAAGTTTTTCATCCAGTCATAGTTGTTGACCATCTCGGCGGCATTGGGTGCGTCGGAGTCAAAGTCAAGAAATTTGCTGAGCTGACGCTTGATGGCCTCCTGGTTGTGGCGGAGGGTCTCTTCGCTCAGGAGTTTGCGCTCCTGGCTCTTCATCGAGGGGTCGCCTATCATGCCAGTCGCGCCGCCCACGAGGGCGATAGGCTTGTGGCCCGAACGCTGGAAGTGCTTGAGCATCATCACGCCTACGAGATGGCCTATATGGAGTGAGTCGGCCGTGGGGTCGATACCGAGGTATGCCACGGTCATTTCTTTTTTGAGCTGTTCGTCTGTACCCGGCATCATCTGGTGGATCATGCCACGCCAGGTAAGTTCTTCAATAAAATCCATTTATTTTAATTAGAGTAATCGGCAATTACAGAAAGCAATCGATAATTGCCGGCGATGTATTGCAGTAATCTTATAGTTATTATTTCTTGAGGGTGGCGAGAGTCTCGGCGATGCGGCGCATGGCTTCGCGGATGTTGTCGTCGCTTGTGGCGTAGCTCAGGCGGATGTAACCTTCCATGCCGAAAGCACCTCCGTCGACAGTGGCTACGTGGCCCTTCTCGAGAAGATACATGGCGAGGTCGGCCGACGAGGCTATGACGTTGCCTTCGGGTGTGGTGGTGCCTACATACGCGCTGACTTCGGGGAAGAGGTAGAACGCGCCGGTGGGACGGTTGACCTTAAGGCCGGGTATCTGCGAGGCGAGCTCTACCACGAGGTTGCGGCGACGCTCGAAAGCCTTGTTCATCTCGCGCACACACTCCTGCGAACCGGTGTAGGCAGCCTCGGCGGCCTTCTGTGCTATCGACGATGCGTTGGAGGTGTACTGGCCCTGGAGCTTGTTGACGGCTTTGGCCAGCCACAGGGGTGACGCGCTGTAACCGATGCGCCAGCCGGTCATGGCATAGGCTTTCGACACACCGTTGATGATGACGGTGCGGTCGGCTATCTCGGGGAACGAGGCCAGCGATGTGAACGAGCCGGTGAAGTTGATGTGCTCATAGATTTCGTCGGCAAGCACGATGATTTCGGGATGCTTGGCCAGAACGTCTACCAGCCCCTGGAGCTCCTCACGGGTGTAGACGCTGCCGGTGGGGTTGGAGGGAGAGCATATGAGTATCATGCGGGTGGCCGGAGTGATGGCGGCCTCGAGCTGTGCTGGTGTGATCTTGAAATCCTGTGAGATGTCGGCGTTGACAGCTACGGGAATGCCTTCGGCAAGCTTTACCATCTCAACATAGCTTACCCATGCGGGCATGGGGATAATCACCTCGTCGCCCTTGTTGACGGAGGCGAGGATTACGTTGCAGAGGGCCTGCTTTGCACCGTTTGACACGGTAATCTGTTCGGGAGCGTAGTCCACACCGTTCTCATTGCGCAGCTTGTCGCTGATGGCGCGGCGCAGCGACATGTAGCCGGGCACCGGGGTGTAGAATGTAAAGTTGTCGTCGATGGCCTTCTTGGCGGCCTCTTTGATGTGGGCCGGGGTCTCGAAGTCGGGCTCTCCGACGGAGAGATTGATTACATCAACGCCTTGAGCTTTAAGCTCGTTGCTCTTTTGCGACATGGCCAGTGTGGCCGAGGGTGCGAGCGACTGTACGCGCTCTGAAACATGAGTGCTCATATAGTGTAATGTTTTGATTTCTTTTGGAGTGCAAAGTTAGCTTTTTTTCGCAAGACAGCCAAGAGGTTCAGTCCATCTTGATTTCGGCCTGCGACATCTCGTCATACTGCTCCCATCCGGGGTCGTTCTCGCAGTAGACTGTAATCGGCAGGAGCGGAAACGGGGCGAGAGCCTCGTTGAGTTTCTTGCCGAAGATGTTGGTGGAGAGCGAATAGAATATCCATTCGCGCCGGTCGTCGCCGGTGAATATGCCTGTGAGCACGGCTACGGGGTCTTTGTGCAGGATAGCCTGGAGTGCTTCCTGGGCTTGCTCCATGAGCTGCGATGTGGCTGTGTCGGGCATGCCGGAGCTGTCGCCTTCATATTTCCAGATCACTTCGATGCGTATGCCGAATCGCGGGTTGGAGCGAAATTTCTCCACATCTCTGCGGCCGGTGACCATTATGAGGCGTCCGTCCTCGCTCTCGGCCGGAGCCGTCCACCATGAGTCTTTTTCCATATACATTATATTTAAGTATAAGCAAAATTACTCAAGTTTTTTGATATAACCGCGAATGTGAGTAATTTTGTGGAAAATTTAGAGGGGGAGTGTCATGAACAGTGAAAACAATTCATGTCAGTCCGACCAATCCCGCGTTTACGATAATACACATATAAAAATCAATTTTAAGAATTTCTTGACAATGCTTGACTTCATCACATGGACGGCCGACCCTGTGTGGTTTCACATCGGACCACTCGCCATACGTTGGTACAGTCTCGCCTTTATGGTGGGTTTTCTGGTGGGCTACGAAATCGAATCGCGTATCTACCGTCATGAGGGTGCTCCCGAGAAGTGGCTCGGCATCCTGCTCATGTGGACTGTCGCCGGCACCATCATCGGCGCGCGTCTGGGCCACGTGTTTTTCTACGAATGGGACGTGTATAAACAAAATCCCATAAGCATCCTCTACGTGTGGCACGGCGGTCTCGCCAGCCACGGCGGCACTATCGGCATCATCATCGGAGTGCTGCTCTACTCGCTCATCACCACCAAGCGTAATCCGTTGTGGACATTTGACCGCCTGGTGATACCTATCGCGCTGGTGGGCGGCCTAATACGTTTCGGCAACCTGATGAATTCAGAGATATTCGGCCACGCCACCACACTGCCGTGGGGATTCATGTTTCTGCGTTCGCGCGAGTGGCACGAGCTCTATTACGGCCAGGCATGCCACCCGACGCAGATATATGAGGCGTTGTGTTATTTCGCCCTTTTCGGACTGCTCATGTGGATGTATTGGAAGAAAAATGCCGAGGAGCGTCCGGGACTGATATTCGGCGTGTTCTTCATCGGTATATTCCTGCCGCGATTCCTCATAGAGTTTATCAAAAACGATCAGGTGGACTTTGAGGCCACCATGGCTCTCAATATGGGACAGTGGCTCAGCATACCGTTCATACTCATAGGCATCGTGCTTGTGGCGTACGCGCTGAAGCGTCCGCGTGTCAAGATAGATTTCCCCAACCGTTTTGCCGACGAGACTCCACATAAATAACGGATAGCATTAAAAATAACTATTTTTTTGCTAAATTTGCACCCAAAAATACGCAAAAACGCATCAAATATGATTGATAAGATAAATCAGCTCAAGGCTGAGATCGAGGCCATGACAGCCTCCGGACCGGAGGAGGTCGAGGCTCTCCGCATCAAATATCTGAGCAAAAAGGGGGCCATCACAGCTCTCATGCAGGATTTCCGCAATGTGCCCGCCGAGCAGAAGCGCGAGCTCGGACAGAAGCTCAACGAGCTCAAGACCGTGGCCACCGACCGTCTGGCCGCTCTGCGCGAGGCTCTCGAAAACACTGACACTGTCGATGACAATCTCGACCTGAGCCGCACGGCCATACCGATGCCGCTGGGTTCGCGTCATCCGCTGTCGCTTGTCAAGGACGAAATCATCTCCATATTCTCGCGTCTCGGCTTCACCATAGCCGAGGGCCCTGAAATCGAGGATGACTGGCACGTGTTCTCGTCGCTCAACTTTGCTGAAGACCATCCCGCGCGCGACATGCAGGACACATTCTTCATACAGCGCAACCCCGACGTGCTCCTGCGCACCCACACCTCGTCGGTGCAGAGCCGCGTCATGGAGAACACCCAGCCCCCCATCCGCATCATCTGCCCGGGCCGCGTGTATCGCAACGAGGCCATCTCGGCCCGCGCCCACTGCTTCTTCCATCAGGTCGAGGCATTGTATGTGGATGAGAATGTATCGTTTGCCGACCTGCGTCAGACGCTCCTCTACTTTGCCCGCGAGATGTTTGGCCCCGAGACCAAGATACGTCTGCGTCCCAGCTACTTCCCCTTCACCGAACCGTCGGCCGAGATGGACATCTCCTGCAACCTCTGCGGCGGCAAGGGATGCGGATTTTGCAAGCACACAGGATGGGTGGAGATACTCGGCTGCGGCATGGTAGACCCCAACGTGCTTGAGGCATGCGGCATCGACTCGAAGAAATATACAGGCTTTGCTCTCGGCATGGGCGTGGAGCGCATCACCAATCTGAAATATCAGATCAGCGACCTGCGCATGTTCTCCGAGAACGACAAGCGATTCCTCGAACAGTTCTGAAAATAATTGAATGTCGGATTGTGGACACTAAGGTCCGTAATCCGACATTTGACAAAATAACCCCAGGCAATCCATATATGACTGACTATCTCGCCGTGGCAGCCGGAGGAGCCCTTGGCTGCATGAGCCGCTATGCCGTGCAGCAGATGCCAGCACTGTCGGCCGACCGCATACTGCCCACGCTTGCAGTCAATCTGCTCGGATGTCTGCTCATAGGACTGGTGGCGACGCTCATCGACACTCACGGAGGCTACCGCACATTGCGCCTCATGGCTGTCACGGGATTTCTCGGCGGATTCACCACTTATTCCACTTTTGCCCTCGACACAGCCACACTCGTGAGAGGGGGCGAGGTGATGAAAGCATTTGCATATATGGCCGTGACGCTTGCGGGCGGTTACGGCGCGTTTCTGATAGGACAATTCTCAGCACAAAAGATACTATGACGGTCAAGGAGCGTTACCGCAGAGTAATGGAGATATTCGAGGCCACCATGCCTGTGGCCGAGACCGAGCTGCACTATGACAACCCTTATCAACTGCTTGTGGCCGTGATATTGTCGGCCCAGTGTACCGACAAGCGTGTCAATATGGTCACGCCGGCTCTTTTCGAGGCCTTCCCGACACCCGGGTCAATGGCCGGAGCCACGGCCGACAACATATATCCCTACATCAAAAGTGTCTCGTATCCCAACAACAAGGCCCGTTCGCTCGCAGGCATGGCTCGCCGGCTTGTGGAGGAATATGGCGGAGAGGTGCCGGCCGACATCGACAGTCTCATGTCGCTGCCCGGCGTGGGACGCAAGACGGCCAATGTGATACTCGCCGTGGTCTATAACCGCGCGGCTATGGCGGTCGACACGCATGTGTTCAGGGTGAGCGAACGGCTTGGGCTCACCATCAACAGCAAGACCCCGCTCTCGACCGAAAAGGCACTCATGCGTCACATCCCGGCCGAGATAGTGCCCAAAGCCCACCACTGGCTCATACTCCACGGCCGCTATGTGTGCAAGGCCCGCCGGCCCGAATGTCTCGACTGTGCCCTCACCACGGTGTGTCGCTACTATGCCCGCAATCAGAAGAACTGATAATCTTAACACACTCACAGGATAGAAATTGGAAGCAACATTGCTGTTTATAATAGAGGTTATAGGCACGCTTGCGTTTGCCGTCAGCGGCATACGTCTCGCGGCGCGCAAACACTTCGACTGGTTTGGCGCATATACCATCGGAGTGGTCACGGCTATCGGCGGCGGCACCATACGCGACCTGCTGCTTGACGCTCCGCCTTTCTGGATGCTGTCGTGGATGTATCTTGCCGTGACCGGACTTGGTTTTATCATAGTGATGACATTTAAAAAAGTGCTTACCTCCGACTCCAGGTCGCTCTTTATGTTTGATGCCATAGGTCTGACACTCTTCGTGATAACCGGCATACAGAAAAGTCTTGCCTATGACTATCCCATGTGGGTGGCCATAATCATGGGTGTTATCACCGGTTCGTTTGGCGGAGTGTTGCGCGATGTGCTCATCAATGAAGAGCCGCTCTTCTTCCGCAAAGACATCTATGCCACGGCCTGTCTGGCCGGCGGCGGCATGTATTGGATAGCCGGAGCCTTGGGCAGTCCCGGATGGGTATGCCAGCTTGTGTGTGCTGTCACCATACTTGTGCTGCGCTGGGGCGCGCTCCGCTACGGCTGGCATCTGCCGGAGATGAAGGAGGTGTAGTCATAGAGTTTTAAAGTATAGAGTTATAGAATTAAGAGTTTAGGACCGTCAGCTTTGATTATCCATCCGCTCTTCTCTGTTCTTGAATTTAAAACTGTCTCATAACCTTTGACTTTGGTTTGCTAAAGTTAAAAAAAAATGCTAATTTTGCACGCTGAACGGGCGCGGTGGTTACATATTTCATCGCGCCGATAGCCGGATAAAGAAGACAAATATTAATATTTCAGATAATTATCTTATAAAAATGAACATTTCAAAGGAAGAACTCTCTCCCGTGGAGCTTCGTCTCACGGTAGCCATCGCAGAGAATGACTATAAGGACGAAGTGACCAAGAAAATCAAGGAGATTGGCCGCACCCATGCAATACCCGGTTTCCGCAAAGGCCACGTGCCCTTCGGTGAACTCAAGCGTCGTTTCGGCAAACAGGTGACCAGTGACGTAATCAACGACACTGTATATCGCGCCGTTATCGACTTCATCACCGAAAACAAGCTTAACGTAATGGGGCATCCCCTGCCCGTAGAGGTTAAGGAAGCATTTGAGGAAGGCGACCAGGAGTTCAAGTATGACCTCGCGCTCATCCCCCAGCTCGACATCAAGCCCACCGCCGACGACCACTATCCCTACTATGAGATCGAGGTTACCGACGAGATGATCAACGAGCAGGACACCGCCATGCGCAAGCGTTTCGGCTCACAGAAGCCCGGCGAGGAGATGACTGCCGACGGCGTGGTTAAGGGTACGCTCATGCAGCTCAACGAGAACGGTGAGGTCAACACCAACGAAGGTGCCATCCAGGTGACCGACGGCATCGTATTCCCCCTCTACTTCAAGGACAAGGAGGAGACAGCCAAGTTCGACGGCAAGAAGCCCGGCGACAAGGTGGTGTTCAACCCCAACAAGGCAGCCGGTGGCGACGCAGGCGAGCTCGCCTCGATGCTCCATGTCGACAAGGCCATCGCCGCCGACATCACCAGCGACTTTGAGATGACCATCTCCGAGATTATCGTCAACATCCCCGCCGAGCTTGGCGAGGAGTATTACAACAACGTCTTCGGTCCCGACAAGGTACACAACGAGGAGGAGTATCGCGCAGCCATCAAGGAGCTTATCTCCAACGAGCTTTCGCAGAACACCCACATCCTCTTCCGCAACACCTTCGACAAGGCCATGATGGAGAAGTATGGCGACATGACTCTCCCCGCAGCCACCATCAAGAAGCTCTTTTTTGCCGACGCCGAGAACGCTGACGAGGCTTACGCTGCTCAGGAGGCCGCCATCAAGCACGAAATCATCGAGAACAATCTTCTCAAGGCTCTCGACATCAAGATCGAGAACAACGAGATGCTCGAGACCGCCAAGATGCTCACCGCACGCCAGTTTGCCCAGTATGGTCTCGCCGGCGTAGACGACGAAATCATCACCAAGTATGCCAAGGAGCAGCTTGAGAAGGAGGAGATACGCAACCAGCTCGCCCAGCAGATACTCGCATCCAAGCTCTATGCCGAGATCGAGAAGCTCGTTACTCTCGACAAAGAGACCATATCGCTCGACAAGTTCAAGGAACTCGCCCAGAATCTCTAAGACACAATAGTTCTAAAGACACAATAGTTCTAAAGACACAAAAGTCTCAAAAGGACAGAAGAAACATAAGTTTTTCTCAATAGATAAAGACAGGAGTGCATGCCCGCATTCCTGTCTTTGTGTTTGGATACAAAAGTTGCATAAAGACATAAGAAACATATGTCTGTTGTTGTGATACTGTTTCTTTGAGTGTGTCTGACGCCTGCCACTAAAAAAAGGACCAGTCAAATTTTGACCGGTCCTGGCAAGTTTGTAATTTTAGGTGACCAAACTTAAAATTCAAACTAATGGATTTGACAAAATTACAACTTTCCGAGCTGATGTGCAAGCATGCAGCGAAAGGAAATGGTCTTCACGATCTGATGGAGATCATGATCGAGAGTATGATGGTCGCGGAGCGCGGCGAGTTTCTGGCTGATAATCCGGGAAATAAAGGTAATGGCTATCGTCCCGGCTCCACTTATGGCCAGGGGAGAAAACTTGAGTTCCGTATCCCTCGAGACCGCTACGGCAACTTCCATCCACAAATACTCGCCATACTCCGCGACCAGGAAGAGGAATGCGATCGGCTCGCCGGAGTCCTTTATACAAAGGGGCTTACTCAGGAACAGGTTAGTGACGTATTCGACCAGATATACGGCCGGCACTACTCCAAGTCGAGCATCAGCCGTATGGTGGAATGTGTTCGCACTCAGGTCAATGAATGGCTTGAACGCGGTCTCGAAGAATATTACCCAGTCGTGTTCGTTGACTGCGTGCACATCAAGATACACCGCAAGCGATCGGTGGCTTCCGAGGCGTTCTATGTGGCATTGGCCGTAACCGAAGAAGGCACACGCGAGGTTCTTGGCATCTTCAACATGCCGCAGGAAAGCGCCACGGGCTGGGGTGATATCTTTGACAGGCTGAAAGAACGTGGTGTTCAACGGGTCGGTCTGATGGTGGCGGACGGCATCAAAGGACTTGACACCGTAATCGGAGAGAAATTCCCCGGCACACCGTTGCAGCGTTGCGTTACCCACCTGAAACGCAATATGTTCGCCAAGGTAAGGCATGGGGACAAGGCTGCCTTGGCCACCGACCTGCGCGATGTGTTCCGCACCGGCCAACGGGACTACACAGTAGAAATGGCATGGGAGAAGTGGCAGGCAATGTGCGACAAATGGGGCAAGGACTATCGCACTATAAAGCTGCTCCGAAACAACGCCGACTACAAGGTTTACATGACATACCTCAACTATGCGCCTGAGATTCAGGCGATGATATACACCACAAACTGGATCGAACGGCTCAACCGCGACTTCCGCAGGGTTACACGCATGAGGACAGCCATGCCCAACGAAGAATCGGTGCTGACCCTGATGGGCAGTGTGGCAATGGATCACAAGGCATTTGACAGAGCCCTGCCGAACATAACAGTCGACAAAACACTTTTCCCGGACTGAAGGTAAAGGTTTTCTTAGCGGAGAGGCCATCCTGGTGAAGTTGAAGCCGCCCCAAACGGAACGGCTCCCATATTCAACTGTCTCCAGTCTTGGTGCAACCATGTTGCTGGCGAGTTGCTCCTCAGCAGAGCCCGTTTCCTCGTCCGGCTGCACTTCAAAATTACTATTTTTTTTCATCGAATAACGAAACAATGAGAAAAAACAATTAAATTTGCATCGTCATCTGAGGTCTACAGGCTTGAGGGAACTCGCCTCAGACACACTCAGTGAAACACTACCGTTGTTGTTTAAGTAATCTCTACTGTACCCATGTCATGAATATTGAAAAAACTTATGTTTCTTCTGTCCTTTTGAAACTTTTGTATCCCACTTTTATTGGTCAGAATGTCCAATAATTTGTCAGCGGAATGTTAAAAAGATTGTTGATTGTGGAAATTTTTACTAATTTTGTCATAGTTTAGAGCAAACCAGCTATACAGTAAAACCAATCCTAACTTCACGTTAGCGCAACATAAAATATTTATGAAAAAGAACATTTTGGCGGGCGTAGCCTGCGCCACACTCCTGTGGTCTGTGACAACGGGATGTAGCGAGGAGACCCAACTCGCCTCGGGGAGCGATGCAGGATACATCGCGCTCGCCCTCGACTTTGACCCAAGTCCCCTCACGGGACCTCGCGGAGACCGCTCACGCGCGACTTCATTGGAAATCACCCCTGACGATCTGACCCTCACGCTTACCCATGCCTCGGGAGCCATCCCCCCTAAGATTTACACTGTGGCGGAGTTTGGCTCGCAGCAGCGTGTCAACACCGGCCAGTACACACTCGAGGCCGCTTATGGCTCGGCCGACTCGGAAGGCTGGGACAGCCCCTGGTATTACGGCTCGCAGCAGCTCACTGTGAAAAACGAGTCGTCCACACCTGTCAATCTGCCCGTGCGTCTGGCCAATGCCATGGTCAATGTGACACTCTCCAAGGGTTTCACAGATTATATGACTGACTACACCGTTACAGTCACCACCGCCTCAGGCACCGACTATGTGTGGGCTTCCGATGAGACACGCCGTCTCTATGTCAAGCCCGGCAGCGTCATGGTGAGCATCGCTTTCACCAAGCCCAACGGCAAGCAGGCCACCGCACAGGTCGACCCCTTCACCGCCGAGGCGCGCCACTGCTATAATATAAATATAGATGTCGAAGCCGGATCGGCCGAGACACTCCGACTCACTTTTGACGACACTATCGCCGAAGTCAAGGATGTGGAGATTGACATCACCGACGCCAATCTGCCCATGCTTGCAGCCGCTCCCGAGATTCTCACCGAAGGCTTCGAGGCAGGCAGTGTAATAGCCAACGTCTCGGGCAGCGCGTATGACGGCTTGCTCAAGACCACCATCGTGGCCCGCGGCAAGATCGACACCGCCGTGCTCAATGTCGGCTCGTCTTATCTCCGTTCCAAGGGCTGGCCCGAGAGCATCGACCTCGCCAATCCCGGAGCCGCACAGTCGCTGCTCGAAAGCTATGGCGTAAAGACCCTCGGTCTGACAGGCAACAAGTCGGTGTTTGCCGTCGTTGATTTCAGCGGCCTCGTGTCCAAGCTGCTCTATGTCGACGGTGCCGACAACACCTCGTCGTTCGCGCTCACCGTCACCGACCTCCAGGGCAAGGAGAAGACACTCGACCTCTTCAGCGTCAGCGTCGAGCGTCTCGTTCTCGAGATACTTGACGGCTCGATTATTACCGACAATGGCAAGGCTACCGTGCTTCTGCATTATAATGGTGGAAACATAGCTGATGTGCGACTCTATGCCGACAATGACCGTGGCACACGCGACCTTCTTACAGTTAAGTCTGCCTCCCTCAATGCTCAGAGCGGTGTCTACACTCTTGAAGTGGAAGGTAAGGCTATCACGGCTGAAAATCCTGTCTTGGTACGTCCCGAGACCGATAATGTAGCGGGTGAGAAATATACACTCAAGGTGCCCGATCTTCGTGTTGTGGAGGCTGCTACAAATGCATTTGCAACTCACGTTTACGCGACCCTCGACTTTATGAACGATGAGCTTCTTGCTCAAAAGTCCGATGTGAAGTTTGAGGTTTCGACCGATGGTGGCGTTACTTATAGTGAAGTCAATACCACACTTGAATCAGACACTTATTCAAGCAGTTCGTCACGAGTAGCAGGTGTGGGTACTTCGGTATATCATATTACAGGTCTGAGCGCATCGACAACTTACACATTCCGCGCCCGTCTTGGCAATGAAAAGAGTACCACCGCCAGCCTCACCACCGAGGAAGCCGCTCAGTTGCCGGATGCAGGTTTTGACGAATGGACATCTGAAAAGAAAGGTGACTATCAATATTTGTGGAAAATAGCTGACGGTTCGGTTTGGTCGACTGTCAACGACCTTACCATCTCTACATTTGGCTCAGGCAGCGGTAGTGGAGGGATAACAGGTGGTTGTGCTTATAAGGCGACATCCGGTACAATTCCGGCAAATGGACGTAGTACGAAATCTTCAGCACATGGCGGAGGTGTTGGTACCACGAAATCTGGTGATGGCCATACACAAGGTGTTGCTAATTTGTTTTCCGACCGTCAAAACAGAGGAAACAATGCCGCTCTGATTAGAACTGTTGGCTGGGGTAGCGGTAATTCAGCGGCAGCTGGTTGGGCCTGGTCACTAAAAGAGAATGCTGGATTTAATACATGTAATACTATTACACCTGGAGAGTTATTTCTTGGCTCGTGTATAAATTATATTCCGAATTATGGCTATCAGTTTACCTCGCGACCTTCATTGGTTTCTTTTTATTATCATTATGATGTTGTAACATCTGGAAACGGTGATTATGGCTACGCGGAAGTTATAGTGTATGATATTAATGATAATCCAATTGCAAAGGCTGAAACTAATCTTTATGAAACAGGTTCGTATAAATTGGTAGAAATGCCTCTCACTTATGATTCAACGGCAAAAAATGCATCTAAGATCAGTGTGAGATTTGTCTCTTCTTCCAATTCTGCAGCTTTGGCCAAAGATGTTAAATTTTGGCATACACCTGGTTCTAATAACACTTCCGGTGGTGAATATGTCGGCTCTGAGCTTTACATCGACGACATCGTGCTTAACTATTAAATCTATAAGAAACAATGAAAACCAGAATATATTCGCTCTTAGTGGCATTGATGTCAGTCGTGGCGTTTAGCGCGTGTGACGACTGGACCCCCGCGGAGCAGGGAACATATCCCGCCAACACCGGCGGAGTGTCACGCTCAAAGATGGATGTGACAGTCAACGATGAAGTCACAGCCATAGGCCGCGCTATCGTCGACACCTCCGACTATCTCGTCACCGTGACCGAGAAAGGCTCGGACGTGATAGCAACTTATGAGGGCAAACCGTGCTCGTGGACCTACTCGACAATGCCCCAGATATTCACCCTCCCCGTAGGCGACTACACCGTGAGAGTGCGCAGTCACGAGCCCGCCGACGCTGCGTGGAGCGAACCTTACTATGAGGGTTCGGCCGACTTCACTGTGGTCAACAACAATGTGACCTATATCGGCACCTTGACCTGCGACTTTGCTTCGGTCAAGGTGGAGATACGTTTCTCCGAAGAGCTCACCAAGGCCATGAGCGACGACTCGCATGTCGACGTGGTGGCCGGTGTGGCCGGCACTTCGCTCACCTGGGCGGCCAACGAGACCCGCTACGGCTACTTCTATCCTGCCGAGGACAATCCCACAATCATTGCCACATTCACCGGCACTGTGAAGGGGCAGACCGTCTCGGCCACAAAGAATGTCACCGATGCCAAGCGCGGCAACTATTACATCTTCTCGTTCTCGCTCAATACCGGCAACCCGATACTCCCCGACGAGTTTGGTGACATCACCGGGGCTGACAGCGGCATCAAAATCGACTTTGAGGTTATCGAGAGCAATGTCAACTCGACAGTGCGTCCCGGCGAGACACCCTCGACCGACCCCGACAAGCATCCCGACACCGAGGAGTGGCCCGAAGAGCCCGGCCCCGGTCCTGACCAGCCCGGCCCCGACCAGCCCGAAAACCCGTCGGATGAGAATATCGAAATCGGTGCAACATTTGATAAGGATGCAGTCACGCCTGCGGTAGACGGAGAGTATATACTTACAATCAAGTCGAAAGAACCACTTGCAAATATTGAAGTAGAGATAATATCTCCCTATCTGACTACCGAATTTCTTAACAGTGTCGGACTTACGTCAAAATTTGATCTTGCATATCCTGAAAATAGCAAGATAGATCCTTCTGATCCCGATAGTGAGAATATGGATTTGACAGCAGCCCTTACAGGATTTGGATTCAAGATAGGTAGTGAGGTAATTGGACAGTACGAGATACCGTTTGATCTTTCGCCATTCATCCCTCTGCTTGCTCTTGATGACGAGCCGGGCCGAATCCATACATTCCGTCTTACTGTAAGGGATAATATGGGGAATGTCACAATCCAGGACCTTAAATTCCAGAACTAAAAACGGAGTATCAAAAACCTGAAAAAATGAAAAATAAGATATTATATAGCGTCGCAGCAATGCTTCTCGGCTTCACCGCCACAAGCTGTCGTGACGAAAGCCTTATCAGCTATGGCGCAGGCGAGGGTAAAATGACGCTCCGCACGTCGGTGATGTCCGACATCAAGGTGGTGTCGCGCTCGCTGACCGAAGAACAGCACAACGACCTTTGCACCAAGGCCCTGATATGGATCAGCGATTCGCAGAGAAATCTGCTGTACAAATACAACGGCCTCTCGTCATTTCCCGCCGAGGGTCTCAATCTCACCTCGGGCAGCTATCTTGCCGAAGCATGGGTGGGCGACTCCATCCCCGCATCATGGGACGGCATACGCTATCACGGCACCACTCCCTTTGACATCGCCACCGGCTCGACCACACCGGTCGACATCGTGTGTACAGTGCGCAATACACTCGTGAGCCTTACGCTCAGCGAGCGACTCGAGGATGTGCTTCATGACGTGAGCCTCACCATCGGACTCAACGACGGTATCACCGACGGGTCACACAGCCTTACATTCGAGGGTGACAAGTTGGCCGAGAAGGGATATTTCATGATCAACAGCCGCACCAAGGGCTTCACATGGACCATCAAAGGTACAGATAACACAGGCAAGGAGTTCACACGCTCGGGCGAATACACCGACCCCGACGTGGCTGAGGCTCCCAACCTCGCGCGTGCCACCGAATATCATTTCAATGTCAAGTATGACGCCACCGGCGGCGACATAGAGATCGGCGGCGCGTATTTCGACATCGAGGTCAACCCCGAGCCTGTCGAGGGTACGGTCGAAGATGTGCTCATAGCCCTTGCTCCCGAGATTGTAGGCATTGACGGCTTTGACGCCTCGCGCCCCGTGCTCGGCGAGCCGGGCAACATTGGCCGCCGCTCGATACATATTATCGGTTCGTCGCCCCTCTCGGCTGTGATTATCTCAGGCAATCTGCTCACACAGGCCGGCCTTGAGAAAGACTACGATCTGCTCAACAGCAATATCAATGTCACCCATCTGGCCAATCTTGCCGAAAAGGGCATCAACTTCAAGGCGTTTGACAACCGTAACGAGCCTGTGGAGGGCGAGGTGACCAATCTCCGTCTCAATCTTGAGGAGCAGCTCACCAACACTCTGTCCGCAGGCGAGTATCAGCTCGACATTCAGGCGACAGACGCGCAGGGCAAGACTTCGGTGCTGAGCTTGGCCTTCAATATTACTGATGCTCCCGGTCAGCTTGTGGAGGTTAAGCCGAGCGACGTGTCATATACCGCCGCCACGATTGCCGCCGAAGTGACCAAACCGGGAACACGCATGGGCTTTGAGGTGAAACTCTTAGGTCAGGCTCGCTCTTATGAGGACTGGACATTTGTCGAGGGTACTCTCGAGGGCACAAACCTCACCGTAAATCTCACCGACCTTCAGGCCGGAGCCGAATATGCCTACCGTCTCGTGGTCGACGACTACACCTCGGCCGATGAGCTGACATTCTCGACTGTCGCATATCCCCAGCTCCCCAATGCCGGATTTGAGGATTGGTTTAGCGGTTCGGCTTCTCCGTCTAACAAAAACGGATTGTGGCTTCCTTGTGCTGTGCCTGAGCTGGATGGCCGCTTCTGGGATTGTGGAAACCACGGTTCTATGAAAATGAACATAAACGTGACAACACCGGATGAAACAGTCAAACATTCCGGAAAATATTCGATTAAACTTGAGTCTGCTTATCCGAGTATGTTTGGTATTGGTAAATTTGCAGCCGGTAATGTATTTGTTGGCCAATATCTTAAGACAGATGGTACAGACGGAGTGCTTGGCTTTGGCCGTCCGTTTGAGACACCGGTCCGTCCAAAGGGTCTGAGGGGTTATATCAAATATGCGCCTGTCGCTGTTACTCATACAAGTATGTCAACTGTCAGCAAGGGCGACATGGATACAGGTATAATCTATATGGCACTTCTCTCGGATGATCTTAAAAGCGAGAATGGCGATGACGAATATAATACATGGCCTGTTGTCATCAGGACAAAAACATCAAAGTTATTTAAAAAGGATGCTTCAAATGTCGTAGCCTATGGTGAAAAAGTATTTGAGGGAGCTACATCCGGCGACGGCATGGTAGAGTTCTGTATACCGTTTGATGATGTCAACGGCTCGCTCGACTTCAAATATATAATGATTGTCGCATCGGCAAGCCGTAACGGTGATTACTTCACCGGTGGTGTCGGCTCGACCATGTGGCTCGACGACCTCGAACTCGTATACTAATCCAAGAAGGAGATACAAAAGTTTCAAAAGTCTCCGAGAAGGAGATACAAAAGGACAAAAGTTTCAAAAGAAACATAAGTTTTCTATTTTCTGCGCACCGTTATGTGCCTTGAATATAAAAACTTATGTTTCTTTTGAAACTTTTGTCCTTTTGTATCTCCACTGCGACGTCACCGGTGCGCAGGAAATAAAAAAACTTATGTTTCTTCTGTCCTTTTGAAACTTTTGTATCTCCCTTTATTGGAGTTTCTCTTTGAGGTAGCGGCCGGTGTGTGATTCAGGGCATGCAGCCACCTGTTCGGGCGTGCCGGCAATGACGAGGTTGCCGCCGCGGTCGCCCCCCTCGGGGCCCATGTCGATGACATAGTCGGCACACTTGATGACATCCATGTTGTGCTCGATAATCAGCACCGTGTGACCCATGGCAATGAGACGGTCAAACGATTTCATGAGCGTGGCGATGTCGTTGAAGTGCAGACCTGTGGTCGGCTCGTCAAAAATGTACATAGTGGGTTGGCGCGACTCGTCGGCAAAGAATGACGCGAGCTTGACGCGCTGGTTCTCGCCGCCCGAGAGCGATGAAGAGTTCTGTCCTACCTTTATGTAGCCGAGACCTACGTCCTGGAGCGGTTTGAGACGTTTGACAATGCGTTTTTCCTGCGTGCCGGCTTCTTCCGAGAAAAACTCTATGGCCTGGTTGATGGTCATCTCGAGGATGTCGTAGATGTTTTTGCCGCGATACTCTATCTCGAGAATCTCCTTCTGATAACGTTTGCCGTGACACTCCTCGCAGGGGATGGTGATGTCGGCCATAAACTGCATCTCGATGGTGATGTAGCCGTCGCCCTTGCAGGCCTCGCAGCGTCCGCCGTCGGAGTTGAACGAGAAGTCCGAGGCCGTGAAGCCCATCTGCTTGGCTCCCTGAGTGGAGGCATAGAGCTTGCGTATTTCCTCAAAGGCTTTGAGATAGGTGGCGGGGTTGGAGCGTGTCGACTTGCCGATAGGGTTCTGGTCGACAAATTCCACGGCACTTATGCGCGAGATGTCGCCCGAGAGCGAGCGGTGAAAGGCCGGAGCGTCACCTGGATTGCCGAGTTTGCGATTGAGCGCGCGATAGAGAATGTCGCGCACGAGGGTAGATTTGCCCGAGCCCGACACGCCGGTGACCACAGTCATGACGCCCAGCGGGAAAGTGACGTCGACATCCTTGAGATTATGCTCGCGCGCACCCTTGATGACTATCGAGTCGCGCCAGCGGCGACGCTCGCGGGGCACGGGGATGGTGAGCGCGCCGCTCAGATAGCGGGCTGTGTAGCTGGTCTTGGCTCCGGGGGCCGAGGTGAGGTCGTCGATGCTCGAGGGGTTACCCTGGAAGATTATCTCGCCACCGAGGCGTCCCGCATCGGGGCCTACGTCGATGAGATAGTCGGCCTCGCGCATTATCTCCTCGTCGTGCTCCACCACCACCACGGTGTTGCCCAGGTCGCGGAGCTTTTTGAGCACGGTGATGAGCCGGCCCGTGTCGCGTGAATGGAGTCCGATGGACGGCTCGTCGAGTATGTAGAGCGAGCCCACGAGACTGCTGCCGAGCGAGGTGGCCAGATTGATGCGCTGGCTCTCGCCGCCCGAGAGCGAGTTGCTGAGGCGGTCGAGGGTGAGGTAGCCCAGGCCCACCTCCACGAGATAGCCCAGGCGGTTGTTGATCTCGGCGAGCACGCGGCGCGCTATGCCGGCGTCATGGTCGTCGAGCGTGAGTGTGCGGAAAAATTCCTGAAGGTCGCTCACCGGCATGCTCACGAGCTGGCCTATGGTGTGTCCGCCCACCTTTACATAGTCGGCTTCGGGACGCAGACGCGAGCCGTGACATGCGTGACACACTGTCTTGCCTTGATAGCGGGCGCGCATTACGCGATATTGTATCTTGTATTGGTTGGAGTCGACCATCTTGAAAAACTCGTCGATGCTCGGAAACTCGGGATAGGTCAGCTTGGCCGTGCGCATCTGCTCGGGGGTAGGGCCGTGCCACAGGAGCGATTTCTGCTCGGGCGTGAGGTCGGCATAGGGGGTGTGGACTGGAAAACCAAACTGGATGGCGTCGTGGATAAACACGCTGCGCCATTCGCCCATCTTCTCTCCGCGCCAGCATGCCACGGCCTCGTCATAGACCGAGAGCGAGGTGTTGGGTACGACCAGACGCTCGTCGATGCCGAGCACCCTACCGAAACCACCACACACGGGGCATGCTCCGACGGGGTTGTTGAAGTTGAACATCATGTCGGAGGGTTCCTCGAAGCGTATGCCGTCGGCCTCGAATTTCTTGGAGAACTCGCGCGTCACCCGTCCGCCTTCCGGCTCCCACACCATCAGGGTGAGAGAGTCGTGACCCTCGAAGAAGGCTGTCTCGGCCGAGTCGGCCAGGCGGCTCAGCTCGTCGCCTTCGTGCGAGACGGCCAGACGGTCGACCACGAGCATGTAGTCTGACGGCTCCATGCTTCCGGTGTATTTGTCGTCGCGCATCTGTGAGATAATCTCTTCCAGCTCCAGAAACTCTTCGCCACACATCACACGGGCATAGCCGGCCTTGAGAAACACATCGAGCTGCGACACGAGTCTGCGCCCCTCTGGCAGCATGACCGGAGCGAGCACAGCCAGACGTGTGCCGTCGGGATAGCCGGTGGCAAACTTCGCCACGTCATCTACGGTGTGTTTCCTCACCTCCATGCCGCTGACGGGCGAGTAAGTGTGGCCCACGCGCCCGAAGAGCAGGCGCAGGTAATCATAGATTTCAGTCGAGGTGCCAACGGTGCTTCGCGGATTGCGCGTGTTGACCTTCTGCTCTATCGCTATAGCCGGCGGGAGTCCGAGTATGGCGTTGCATTCGGGCTTGGGCATCTTGCCCATAAACTGGCGTGCGTAGCTGCTGAGGCTCTCGACATAGCGTCGCTGTCCCTCGGCATAGAGGGTGTCAAACGCGAGTGACGACTTGCCCGAGCCCGACACGCCGGTGATGACCACGAGGCTGCCGCGGGGAATGTCTACGTCGATGTCTTTGAGATTGTTTACCTTGGCTCCGCGCACGGAGATATATTGTCGGCTATCGTTCATTGTCGGGAGATGTTGTGTGTAAGATACAAAGTTACGATTTTTTTTGCTGAGGGCGAAAAAAACGTTCCAAGTAGTCTCAGCAACCTCTTGGAACGTGGTGGTAAAAAACAGAGATGCCTGTCGTTGAAAATATATGGAATCGGGGCATCTCAGGACTAAGTATAAAAAAAATTATCCGTCATCCCGACGAATAATCTTCTTACCTTAAATCTAATACCATGAAAAACTGATACAAAGGTAGGGAGATTTTCGCTATCTGCAAATTTTTATGCTAAAAAACATTGTGTGGTAAATATTATTTAACTCTTATGGGGTTGCGAGTGAGTTTTCTTAACAATTGAAAACATTGGGGGGCTTTTTAAGGCCCAAGCCGAAATGTCGGTGCAATAATCTGTAATGCGCCAAAATGTCAGAGTAAAATGCAGCGACAGCTTGTGTTATTAAACACGAACTCTAAGTGCTCACACTGCCGGAATAGAGCCGCGGCAACAGTGTACAAAAAAATCCCCCTCGCCAGAGGGACGAGGGGGACATATGCTCTTGTCAGAGGTGGCTTATTAGCCGTTTACCTTCTTCATGCGGGCGATGAGGTCGAGCACCTTGTTAGAGTAGCCGATCTCGTTGTCATACCAGCTTACAACCTTAACGAAGGTCGGGGTGAGCTGGATACCAGCCTTTGCGTCGAAGATAGAAGTGCGGGTGTCGCCGAGGAAGTCGCTTGATACGACAGCGTCCTCAGTGTAGCCGAGGATACCCTTGAGTGAACCCTCGGAAGCCTCCTTCATAGCGGCGCAGATTTCCTCGTAAGTAGCGGGCTTGGCGAGGTTGCAGGTGAGGTCAACTACAGACACGTCGAGAGTGGGGACGCGCATTGACATACCTGTGAGCTTGCCGTTGAGTTCGGGGATAACCTTGCCTACAGCCTTGGCAGCACCGGTAGAAGAGGGGATGATGTTGCCTGAAGCGGCACGGCCACCACGCCAGTCTTTCATAGAGGGACCGTCAACAGTCTTCTGTGTAGCGGTGGTAGAGTGTACGGTGGTCATGAGGCCGTCGGTGATGCCAAACTTGTCGTTGAGCACCTTGGCGATGGGGGCGAGACAGTTGGTGGTGCAAGAAGCGTTTGATACGAACTGCTGACCTGCGTAGGTGTCGTCGTTAACACCGCAGACAAACATGGGGGTATCGTCCTTAGAGGGAGCTGACATAACCACATACTTGGCACCAGCCTCGATGTGAGCCTGAGCCTTCTCTTTGGTGAGGAAGAGACCGGTTGATTCAACTACGTACTCGGCACCTACTGCACCCCAGCCGATTTCGGCGGGATTCTTGCATGCTGTAACGCGGATTGACTTGCCGTTTACGATGAGGAGGCTCTTCTCCAGATCGTAGTCAACTGTGCCGTCAAACTGGCCATGCATAGTGTCATACTTGAGCATGTAAGCCATATAGTCAACGGGGAGGAGGTCGTTGATAGCAACTACCTCGATGTCATCACGCTTGGTGGATGCACGGAATACGAACCGGCCGATGCGGCCAAAGCCATTGATACCTATTTTTGTCATAATTTAAAAATAAATTGGGTTTTATTTTTTAGAATTGATTTGATTCCTTTGGAAACGCCTATCTAATAAGCGCGACAAAATTACTAAATATTTTTTAATCATCTAACAATTTGCACCGAAAAAAGTAGCATCGTTATACATTATTATATATTGGCGGGGATGTGTTCACACCATTTGTCGTGAATTTGATGTCGGTATAACATTTTTTTAGAAAACTTATTGTAAAAATCGCCTGTTATTATCTAAATTTGTTCCCAAATTCGTTTTTTTCAACACCCTCTCTTAATCAGTATTAAAATGTCATTTTTCAAGGAATTTAAGGAGTTTGCAATGCGCGGCAATGTCATAGACATGGCTGTCGGCGTTGTGATAGGTGCCGCTTTCGGCAAGATAATTTCATCACTTGTCGACGACATCATAATGCCGCTCGTAGGCGTAGTCACCGGCGGTATGAATTTCACCGACTACAAGTGGGTGATACAAAAGGCCGTTGTCGACAGTCAGACACAGGAGGTGCTCACGCCCGAGGTCACAATGAACTGGGGCTCATGGGTGCAGACTCTCGTCGACTTCATTATCGTGGCTTTCTGCATATTTGTAGCCATCAAGGCCATCAATCAGCTCAAACGCAAGAAGGAGGAGGCTCCGGCCCCTGCTCCCGCTCCCTCCAAGGAAGAGGTGCTGCTCACCGAGATACGCGATCTGCTCAAGGAGAAAAAGTAATACAGGCTCCGCGCGGACGGAGCTAAAACAATATGTATGGACAGTCGGGTGTGTGGCCAATACTGTCCGTACATTCCCCTTATAATCTGATACTTATTTTACTTTCAATAACCATGGATAACACTTTAAGAATGTCATTGTGCGCACTCTTGTTGGGCGGCGCAGTGGCCATGTGGGCCGACTCGAAGATTGTCACCACCATCGGCGGCACCCCTGAGACAAGGGAGCTTGTGCGCATCACTTTTGACGGCGATAATGTGATACTTAATTTCTCTGACGACACCACCCTGTCGGCCGACATGTCGGAAGTGGCTGTGAATCTTACGCATGACGAGCAGACCGCTATCGATCAAATCATTGCCGACTCTGTGAAAAATAGCGGAGTCTACAATCTCAAGGGCCAGCGTGTGGCCGACACTCCCGAGGGGCTCAAAGCGGGGGTATATATTGTTAACGGTCAAAAAGTGCTTGTGAAATGAAGAAGTCTTTACTCTCGCTCCGCGGCCTTCTGACCGCTGCCATAGCTATTATTACATTTGGCGCAAATGCCCAGACCTGGGATTTCACTACGCTGGGCACGACTGACAAAAATAATCTCAATGCCGATAAAGTTAATTGGACATATGATTCCGATAAAGAACGATGGGGCAATGGTCTCGTTCTTTCCAATCAGACCCTTATAGCCAACGGACAGGAGCTTGACTTTACAAAGGGTCTGCATGTATCGGCAACTAAGGCTGATCAGGTAAGGATTGACCCCAAGACAGGTTGTTTTACGCTAAATGCCTCAGAGGCCACCATAACCATCCCGTCGCTCAAGGCCGGTGACAATATCACAGTGTTGGCTAAATGTTCTTCATCAAGTGTCGCCCGCTATGTCCTTGCAAGTAATGTCACGGCTTCCGCTGGTTTCAGCGAGGAAAGTGCTGCGACAAGTAAAACTAATGTAACGCATAAAGGTACAGTCACTGCCGATGGAGATGTGACTCTTTCCACTAACGGAGGCATGTATTTTTACAAGATAGAAGTTACAGGCGAGGGCGAAGGTCCTGTCGGCCCTACACCCTCTGACCCCGACCATGCGGTGGCCATGAATCCGATGGCCAATCAGATGATGCTCACTATCGCTGACAATTCGGTGAAATATTACAATACCGCCGAGCTTGAGAGCGTAGACCTCGACAAGACTACCGGCAAAGTGACGGTGACCCCCAAGGCTGCCGACTGGACCGACGAATATCTCAGAAACGTCAGCACCATATCCTTCACCAAGGGCATTCCTACAGGTTCGGAGGGTGAGATAATCAACCGCGGTGTCAACATCACCGAGGCCAAAGGCTGGCTTGAGAGCGCGTATGTGAAATGGACCCCGTTTGAGGGTGCCACATCATATAATGTGTATGTCAAGGGTGGCAAGTATGCCGACTATACCCGCATCGACCGCGAGCTCGTGCGCGACTATGGCACCTATGGACGTGCCGACATGGTCGGACTCCCCGCAAATGTCTATGCCCTCAAGGTCGTGCCCGTGATTGACGGCACCGAAGACACCGCTTCGGCCTCCGAAGCCACAGACATGAGTGTCAAGGCCCACGACCGCTCGGGATTTGCGTTCCTGCGCAACGCGGTTACAGCTCCCTATGACGGTTCTGGTATCGGTGCGTACAAGGAGAACGGCGAGCTAAAGGATAATGCCACTGTGATTTATGTCACAGCTGAGACCGCCAAGACCGTGACATGCAAGGTGTTTTATGACAAGGCCTATAGGGAATTTACAGGTCTGCAGGCCATTATGGATGCTTTGCAGAAAGGTACTGCAAAGGAGCCCATATGTGTGCGTATAGTCGGCACAATCAAGGATACCGATATGGATTCGTTCTCCAGCTCTGCCGAAGGTCTCCAGATAAAGGGTAAAAACGCTTATGCCCCTGTCAATGTCACTGTCGAGGGCATCGGTGATGACGCCACTACGTGGGGATTTGGATTCCTGATACGTAACTGCTCGTCAGTCGAGATGCGCAACTTCGCCAATATGTGCTGTATGGACGACGCCCTGTCGTTTGACACCCAAAACGCTCATTGCTGGGTGCACCACATGGACTTTTTCTACGGAAGCGTAGGAGGAGACAAGGACCAGGCCAAGGGTGACGGCACTGTCGACATCAAAGGCAATACACGCTACATAACTGTGGCCTACAACCACTTCTGGGACAATGGCAAGACATCGCTTTGCGGCATGAAGAGCGAGTCGACCGAGGACTATGCCGATTATCATCACAACTGGTTTGACCACAGTGATTCGCGTCATCCCCGCGTGCGCACCATCACCACGCATGTCTGGAACAACTATTATGACGGTGTGGCCAAATATGGCGTAGGAGCCACCATGGGGTCAAGCATATTTGTGGAAAGCAATTTCTATCGTCACACCAAAGACCCTATGATGATATCCAAGCAGGGTACTGATGGTAAGGGTGACGGCACATTCTCGGGCGAGGATGGCGGCATGATAAAGAGTTTCGGCAACCTGTATGCCGAAAAGGGTGCTTCGAGCAACTACACTGTCATCACCCACACTGCCTCGGCCGACGATTTTGACTGCTACGAGGCATCATCGCGCGACGAGCAGGTGCCGGCATCATATGTGACCAAGTTTGGTAATACATCCTACAGCAACTTTGACACCAATCCGTCACTCATGCACACCTACACTGCACAGCCCGCCGCCGAAGTGCCCGCAACTGTGATGGGATTCTACGGAGCCGGACGTCTCAACAAGGGTGATTTCCAGTGGACATTCGACAATGCCACCGAGGATACAAACTATGATGTCATCTCTGCTCTCAAGACGGCTTTGGTCAACTATTCATCCAAGCTCGTGAAGATATTCTAAATCCCTGATCGGGGAGATACAAAAGGACAAAAGTCTCAAAAGAAACAGAAGTTTTTTATTTTTTCATGGCTGAAAATCTTATAGCCTGTAAAATAAAAAACTTCTGTTTCTTTTGAGACTTTTGTCCTTTTGTATCCCCTCGATGCCCGATATTATGCCTTGAATCTCGGAGTGACGAGGCGTGCGCCGCGGAGATATTCGGCCGTGGTGACACGACGTTTGCCGGGAGCCTGGAGCGAAAGTATGCTTACGGGGGCAGTGGCGGTGCCTACGATGAGCGTGTCACCCTGAATGGCAATTTCGCCGGGAGCGAGCGGAGCCGTGTCGTGAAGAATCGCGGTCTCGAATATCTTGACGGCACCTTGCTCTGTATCATCGGATATGAGCGTAGACCACGCGGCGGGATAGGGCGAGAGTCCGCGCACATGATTGTGGATTGTCTCGGCCGGGGCGTTCCAGCATATCTCGCAGTCCTCTTTGAATATTTTCGGGGCAGGAGTGGGGGCGGTGTCACCGATGAGTTGGTCCTGCGGGATGGGGCGTAGTGTTCCGGCAATGATATCGTCGATGGTCTTGACGGTGAGTTTCGCGCCGAGATGCATCAGGCGGTCATGCACATCGCCGACGTTGTCGGTGGGGAGTATCTCCACCCGTTCCTGCGAGATAATGTCGCCGGTGTCGATTTCGTGTTTCAGGAAGAATGTTGTGACGCCCGTCTCGGTGTCGCCGTTCATTACGGCGCGGTTGATAGGAGCGGCACCGCGGTAGCGCGGCAGCAGAGAAGCGTGGAGGTTGAATGTGCCCAGACGCGGCATAGTCCACACCACTTCGGGGAGCATGCGGAAGGCTATGACGATAAACAGGTCGGCTTCAAGAGCACGCAGACGGTCGACAAACTCTGGGTCTTTAAGCCTGACGGGCTGTAACACCTCGATGCCATGGCTCATGGCACAGAGTTTGACCGGCGACTGATACATCTTGTGGCCACGTCCGGCAGGTTTGTCGGGCATTGTCACTACCCCCACCACGTTATAACCGTTGGCGAGGATTGCCTCAAGGCTTTCTACGGCAAAATCAGGTGTGCCGAGAAACACTATGCGGAGATTTTCTTTGGTCATTGTTTTTTCACTATTGTAAATACTGTTTCGGGAGTAGCTGTGTAGAAGGGGTGGGCATCGATTATCACCGAGGCTCGATAAGTGCCGTCGGGCACTGCGAGTCCGTCGGAGGCGGTGAGGTCCCAAGTGAATGGGAACGGTGCGGAGTCGGTCGAGAGCACGGTGTTACCCTCCATGTCGCGTATCACGAGCCGCTCGGAGCGAGGGGTTACGGGGAGCGAATGTGACAGCGTGAAGGTGACGTCATCACGCACCAGGGAGGACGACGGGGTGAGCGTGGCGGTGCGGTCGACGGTCACGACTGTAAAGCAGATGGTCTCCGAAGTCGAGTTGCCGGCGATGTCACGCGTGCGTAAGGTGATGGTGTGGGGGCCGTCGTTGAGGTTGTCGAGCTGACAGGCTCCGCGTGCCACACCCTCCTCCTCAGGGTGTATGATTCCGGCGGCCGTCGGAAGGCTTGAGCCGTCAAGCGCGACTACAGGCATCATGCCGACAGACGAGTTGTTGAGGCTTATGCCCGATCCGCTGTCGGAAATTTCTATATATAATATAGGTGATGACGACACCACGGCTCCGTCGGCCGTGCCCGGCGAGTCGAGCCACATGTTTATGGCCGGAGGAGTTACATCGGTGTCGCGGCCGGCATTATCGGCGGGATCGGTGACCGAAAGGCGGTCGAATCCGCCGGAGGCGATGACGTGTGAGTCGGAGATAGCGTTGAGGGTCATGCGGTTAGTCCCGGTGGCCGATACGGCCGGCAGAGTAAGGTAGGAGCTCCACATGCCGTCGGTGACATTGACCACCGACGTGTATATGAGATCATCGTCGACAGTCAGCTCTTTTGACAGGTCCTTGTTGTCGTGCTTGAGCGTGCTTCGTATGTAGGGGGTGGCATAGATGTCGATATACAGTTTGCCTGAAAACGAGGTGTCGACCGAGCCGTCGGGGCGGGTGACATTGCCTGAGAAGCGAGTCTTTGACAGTGCGGCCACCGATATTTTTTCGTCTTCGGACGTAAGGGGAGTCCCGTCTATGGAGTTGACATTGACCGTGGCTTCGGGCAGATAGCGGGGAAGGGCCGGGTCGCCGAGAAAGTTGTAGCACAGATTGTTGGTAAACTGTGAGACCGAGGACTTGGTGCTGTTGACCGCGAGGCGGAACACGTCGCCCAGACATTCGCCCCCCTCGGATGTATAGAAGAGGTCGATAAACCGGTTGTTGAGCGTGATGTTATAGTTGAGATACACCTCGTCGCCGGCTCCTATCACGGCTATCGGCCCCGGGTTGTGGAGTATCATTGTGGAGCCGAGACTGTTGTCGGTGATGTCGATTGGAGTAGTGCTGCACGACGACATGTAGACCACCGGCAGGGAGCCGTAGGCCATGGCCTTTTCACGGTTCATGGTGTGGGAATAGTGCGAGATATGGTCGCGCGAGCTGTGGCCTGTGTAGCTGAACAGGCGGGAGTCTCCCCCGAGACGCGACGTGAGATAGGTGTGGAGCTGCTTCGACTCATTGAGTTGAGGATTGCTGAGGGTGAAGAGCGAGAGGTGCGCGCGGTTGAGAGTGGGCGATGCGGTGTGGCTGCTTATGAGCGAGCCGATGTTTTCCGAGGCCATGAGGTGCTGGCTCGCGTCGCCTATGCCTCCCGAGATGATAGCGTGGTTGTAGTGGCCCGCCTTGACGGGTGACGACAGGTAGGTGATGCATTTGTCCACATAGGCTTCGGCCGAGACTCTGTCGGCCGACGGTACACGTCCGACACTGATGCTCGCATTCTCACGCATGGATGCGAGCGAGGGGGCGATATGGTCGGCCAAGGTGCCGAAGTATAGGTCGGAGCAGTAAAATTTGGTCTCGTCACACTGTTCGGAGGTGCTTTCGGTGCCGTAGGTGACCATGTATTCCGTGCCAGAGATGTCAAAGTCGGCACGTGTGTCACGTGAGCCTTGGCCGAAAAGCAGCAGATAGCGCAGCGGCCGGCCTGTATCAGCAGCGAGTCGACGCACGAAGTGGCGCAGGCCATTGGGGTGGAGCGCACCCGATGAATATTGGTTGAATATTTCACTCTGTCTGATCACGCTTACCTTCATGCCCTGCCACTGCTCGTGGGCGGCGGCCAGACGGAGTGCGGCGTCATAAGTGGCTTCGGTGGTGACAATCAGCATGTCGGCTCCGTAGGCCGGCGTGAAGTCCTGCGTGGCTGCCATCCCGCAATATTCCGGCACGGGTATGTGGGCTGAGGGGAGAAATGTGTGTATACTGAGCGATGGTGACGAGGTGGCCGTGCATAGGGTGGTGACACCGTTTTGGCTGCTGTTTACTTTGAGATTGCGGGGTGAGCGCGGTTGCGTGACGTCCCATGCCACAAGTCCGGGCAGGATTCCTTGCAGGGTTATCGGCTGGCCGGCCGAGGCGTTGGGGATGTAAAGCGTGTAAGGTTCGGCCGAGGTGTGGCTGGCGCGCTCATAGATAAACGTGTGGTTGGAGAGCGCGAATACTCCGAAGAGGTCGGAGGGGTTGCTGAATGTTACCGAAAACCGGTCGGCCTCTCCGGTAAAGCTGAGATTGACGCGCGACTGTTCCTTATGAGTGTAGAGGCGGTGGAGTATGGTGCTGTTGCGTGTGAGCCTGTCTGGAGTGCCGCTTGTCGAGCTTACCGCGTCGGAAAAGTTTACTCCCACAGATTGGGGAGTGGCGTTGTCGTGCCACCATATGTAGGAGTAATACAGGAAGCCCTGACCGCACTGGCCGGGTATGTCAAAACCTATGGTGCGCGGCGAGGCGGATCCGATGTTGTGTGAATAGGAGAGCAAGCCGTGGGGCGACGAATGGTTCTCGCGATAAACGTGATGGCTGAGCGCGTAGTGAGTTGTGACAGCCGTGGAGTTGTCGGCAGGGGTTATGTCGGATGTCTCCATGTCGGGCGACGAAAAGCCGGCCCGTTGGCCTATGAAATAATATGAGCCTTTGGAGTAATAGTTGTAATGGGCGTCAAAAGGGGTGTATCTGCCCCCGGGAGTGGTGTTGAGAGTAAGGCGCGTGTCGCCCTCGGCATAGAAGTATATGGCGTCGTCGTCACGATACACAGGGAGCACGGGCAGGTCGTCGGGAGCGGTGTCGAGCGAATGGGCGCGCTCCACGCTGCCATAGCCGGCGATGACTATGTTGTCGGGATTGTCAAATCCCCATTCACGCAGCAGGGAGTGGGGCAGACGGTAGACCGATGTTGTGTCTGTGTGCACCTTGACCCATCGCCCGGCCGATAGCAGCGATGACGTCGTGGTGGCGGCAGCAGCAGATATGGACGGCAGTAATAATAGCAGAGTCGTCATAGCTGCGAGCGCGATATGATGTCGGAGATTGGTATGCACGTGTATTTTCTGAAAAAATCCCCGCTTACCCCTCGAAAACAAGAGGCCGGCGGGGATTGAATTTAGTGCTCGAAGCGGGACTCGAACCCGCACGGTCGCAATGACCAAAGGATTTTAAGTCCTTCGTGTCTACCATTCCACCATTCGAGCATCCGTGTCGGTGTTATGAAAACACCGCAAAGTTAGCGTATTTTTTCCTCTTTTCCAAAAGTTGCCTTTCATTAACGTCAAAAAAACGCTAATTATCATTGGTGGCGTGCTTTCGGTTGTCAGACATCAGCCATTTGAAATAGTCTTCGTGCAGGTCAACGAGATGTTGCCATGAATACCGCTCGCGTATGGTGGTGAGGTTGGCCTCGACAATGCGTGATTTCATGTCGGAGATTGAGCTGTCGATGTTGTCAAGTATCTCGGTGACATCATGGCTGTCGCGATAATATATCGCATTGTCGCCAGCCACCGCGCGGTTGAATATGTTGTCGTGGGCCAGGAGCATCACCTCGCTTGCCATGGCTTCGAGCAGCGACGGATTTGTGCCTCCGACCGAATGGCCGTGAAAATAGGCGCGTGAGTATCGGCGTATCGAGTTGATTTTCTTGAAGTCGTATATTCCGCCGATAAATCGTATGCCGCTTTCCGTGCCGTATTTTTTCATCAGTTTTTTAGCAAACGGAGTGTTGGTCTTTCCGACAAGCACGAGCGGACAAGTGCCTTTGTGCTTTGAGGCGAGATAGCCCTGTATGGCCATCTCGATATTGTTTTCGGGCTCCATACGGGCTATGATCAGGTAATAGCCGTCGGCTGTCAGACCATATTCGGCCGGAATGTCGGGATTATAGTCATCGTGTATGTCAGCCCCATAGGCAAGATATTTTGACGGCTTGCCATATTTCTGCATGAAATAGTCGGCTATGCCTGTGTTGTCTGACACGAGATAATGAGAGTGCTTCACAGCCATTTTTTCCTCCCATTCCACAAACTGTCGCACCAAAGGGTTAAATTTGGTGCGTTTGTATTCCAGCCCGTCCATATTGGTCGTGACTATTACATCTTTGCGTTTTTTGATATCAAACCATATGTAGGCCGGGATAATGGATGTGTAGCCCGCTTCGTATATTATATCGTAATCCCCTTCTTTCAAGGCGTCTTTCAGACACTTGAAATCATAGAAAAACGAGCCTATGCTACTGCCTATCCATTGCTCGGGCGAATGGATGTGTTTAATCCTGACACCTTTGTATTCGCTCTCTTTATAGGGATGAAAATGCGGAGAATATACGGTGACATCATGTCCTCTGCGGGCAAGCCCGACCGAGATGTATTCGGCAAACTGTTCAAAACCGCCGTAGTTGTTGGGGATGCCGCGTGTGGACACAAATGCGATTTTCATATAATCGGGGTGAGTTTAGCGTATGCAGGATTGATATATATTCAGAAGTCGGTCGAGGTGTGTGCGTGTGGAGAATTTTTCAGTCGCGTCGCGGGCTATTGAACACTTGTCGAATGATGAGGGTGAGAAGTCATTCAATATTCGGGCGAGAGCATTAGTGTCACCCGATTTGTAGAGAAATCCGTTTACTCCGGGAGTAATAAGTTCGGGGATGCCGCCGATGTCGGCCCCTATGACGGGGGTGCCGGCACAAAGACTCTCGATGACAGCGAGCGGATTGTTCTCAAACCATTCCGACGGACAGACACAGGCGTCGGCGTCACGTTGCAGGGCCGCGACAGCCTCGGCGTCGAGCCGGCCGAGAAATGTGATGCCTTTGTGACCGGCGGCCATTGCCTCCAACTGGGCGCGCATCGGTCCGTCACCGGCTATACGCAGGTTTACGCCTGCCTGTATTGCGGCCTGTATCAGTGTGGCGACGCCTTTCTCGAATGACAGACGCCCGGTGTAGGCAAAATATCGGTTGTTGTCATCGCCGCCGCTTCGCGAGTCACTGCGAGCGAGAATGCATAGTTTGGCGGGGTCGACAAAGTTGTATATCACGTTCATCTTGTCTTTGTCGGCTCCACCGAGCATCATCATTTCGCTCATGAAGTGTGAGGGAGCTATGTATGCGTCGGTCATGCGGTTGAGCCTCGGCATAGACCACCGGAGTTTTTCTACCGCAGCCATGGCGGATGCCGTCAGGCTGTTTTTGAGACATCTGTTTCTTACGGGGCTGCATTTGCCGGTGGCTGCATAGTCGCATATCTCGCCGTTGCCTTTGCGGAACGTATAGGCCGGACAGACTAGTTTGAAGTCGTGCAGCGTCCACACTACGGGGATGCCACTGTCATGGGCTATCCGGCATATTACAGGGGAGAGGTAAGAGTGGATGTTGTGGACATGTATCACATTGGGCTTGAAGTCGTGCAGGACTTTACGAAAGGTGGCGGAGATGTCGCCCAATCCTACAAGACGTCCAAAGGCCTTTACTTTCTGAGAGAGTGAGCCTGAAAAATCGATCTGTGATGCAAATGAGCCGCTTTCAGGCAGACTGATGTTGAGCGGATGATGCATCGCGAAGACCTGTACAGTGTGGCCTGCTTCGATTAACAGTTCACGTGTGCCCATGGCCACCACGCAGTCACCACCGCGCGGATAGAAAAATTTATTGACAATGAGTACTCGCATCTCTTGTGACGGTAATGGATTGATACATTTATGCCTTATTGTAACGTCACGGCAAGTGTGAAAATTGTATAATGAGGCATGGAAAATAAAAAAACACAGGCATCTGGAATTTGGATGAGATTTTTTGCGTAATTTTGTAGCTCGATTTTTGTTTTTTAATCACTCGTAACAATATACATTACAATGGCAATTTGGTTTGAGACTAAGGTCCGTTATGACAAGACAATGGAGAACGGAGCCATCAAGAAAGTCACTGAAGCATATATGGTGGACGCGCTGTCGTTTACCGAGGCTGAGGCCCGCATATCGGAGGAGATAGCACATTTCACATCCGAATATAATGTGTCGGCTGTGAAGATTTCCAAGATTTCCGAGATATTCCGTCAGAAGACCGGCGACAAGTGGTATCTTGTCAAGGCGGCTTTCATCACTCTCGACGAGAAGACCGCTGTGGAGAAGAAATCGATCACACAGTTTCTCGTGGCCGCCGACTCGTTCAAGGAGGCTTATGACAACTTCATGGAAGGCATGAGCGGCACAATGGCCGACTTTGAGATCAACACCATCCAGGAGACTCCCATCATGGACGTCTATGAGGCTGATCTCAGCGGCAAGGGTTCAAAGGACGGAGAATAAGAGGCCGTGACATGGGCGTAAGTGAAAATCTGCGTCAGCTCCGCGAGTCGATTCCTTCGGGAGTCGAACTCGTGGCTGTGTCGAAGTTTCATCCTGTCGAGGCTCTGCTCGAGGCATATGAGACAGGTCAGCGAGTGTTTGGCGAAAGCCGGGCCAACGAGCTGTGTGACAAGGCCAAGGTGATGCCGGCCGATGTACGGTGGCATTTTATCGGACATCTTCAGACCAACAAGGTGCGCCAGATACTTCCTCATGTGTCGCTTATCCACAGTGTCGACTCAGCCCGTCTGCTATCGCTGATCAACAGTGAGGCCGCCCGCATAGACCGCCGTGTGGCTGTGCTTCTGCAGGTGCATGTGGCCCGCGAAGAGACCAAGTATGGCTTCGCGCCCGACGAGCTTATTGACCTTGTGACTCCTGAGCTTGTCGCCGAGATGTCGCATGTGGAGATTGCCGGAGTCATGGGCATGGCTTCCAATGTGGACGATGAGGAGCGGATACGCAAGGATTTCAGACTGATACGTCACACGTTTGACACCTTGAAAAAGGGTGTGATGAGCCGATGCGATTCGTTCACTGTTGTGAGTATGGGCATGAGCCATGACTGGCCTATAGCCGTAAGCGAAGGTGCCGACATGATACGCGTGGGCACCACTATTTTTGGCGAACGCGAATATTGAGCCATCGAGATAAACACCCTCTAACAAAAAAATATCTTCCCGCCGAACCTGCTCGAACGGTGTGAAAAACATGAGAAATATAGCCATAGCCACAGGTACGCGTGCCGACTGGGGTCTGCTCAGCGGCATTGCCGTCGCGCTCCGTGATCGGCCCGACTGCCGTGTCACGGTGCTGGCTACCAACATGCACCTGCAGCAACGCTATGGCATGACCATAAATGAAATCAAGGCCGATGGCTTTGACGATGTGGTGAGTGTCGCGATGCCCGATACGGGCGACACTCCTGCGGGCACTGTCGATGCCATGGGGGCGTGTATGTCAGGCATGGCCCGTGCGTTTGGCGGATTGCAGCCCGATGTGGTCGTGATACTCGGCGACCGTTTCGAGATGCTTGCCACAGCCACCGCCGCCATGATGATGCGCATCCCGATAGTGCATATCGCCGGAGGCGAGATTTCCGAAGGGGCCATTGACGACTCCATACGCCATGCCATCACCAAGATGGCAAGTCTGCACCTCACTTCCACCGAGCCCTACCGCCGCCGCGTCATCGCAATGGGCGAGGAGCCCGGGCGGGTCATAAACACAGGTTCGATAGGAGTGTGGAATCTGCTCAACGAACCGTTGATGCCGCGCGACCGGCTGGAGGAATCTATCGGTTTCAGTCTGCCTCACGGGTCGTTGCTCATGACCTATCATCCGGCCACGCTCGACAGTTGCGACACTGAGTCACGTTGCCGTGCCTTGCTGGAAGCACTCGACCGGTTTCCCGACTCGCATGTGCTCATCACTTATCCCAACAATGACGCGCAGGGCCGTGTGATAATCGACATGATAGAGAGTTACGCCTTGAGCAATCCCGACCGTGTGAGGGTTATCCCCTCGCTCGGCAAGCTGCGCTATCTCTCGGCGTTGCGCTGTGTCAGCGCGGTGGTGGGCAACTCGTCGAGCGGCATTATAGAAGTGCCGTCGATGGGCATACCCACCGTCGACATAGGCATCAGACAGCGCGGACGGCTATGCTCCGACAGTGTGATACATTGCGGTGACTCGGCCGATGACATATCCATGGCCATCGCCGAAGCCCTGTCGGACGAGGGACAGGCGCGTGCACGTGCAGCGCAAAATCCCTATGTGCGTCCCGACACTCTCGCTCTCTCAGTCAAGGCCATCGCCGAGACTCCTGTGGAGCTGATGCGTACTAAAAAATTTTATGACATGAGATGATGACCACCACCTCCTGCTCCACATTATACATAATACCTGCCCGTGGAGGCAGCAAAGGCATACCCGGCAAGAATATCAAGATGATAGCCGGTCATCCGCTCATCCACTATTCCATCGAGGTGGCCCGGCAGCTCGCGCCCGACAGCCATGTGATAGTGTCGACCGACGATGACGCCATCCGCGCTGTCGTCGAGAGCGAGGGGCTGGAGGTAGCCTATCGCCGACCCGCAGCCCTGGGAGCCGACAATGTGGGGTCGCGCGAAGTGATACTCGATGTCATGGATTATGCCGACCGCACGGGCATCGTGTATGACCGGATAGTATTGTTGCAACCCACCTCGCCCCTGCGCACCGTCGGTGATGTGGAGGCGTGTCTGGCTCTCTATTCGCCCGATATTGACATGGTGGTGAGTGTCACCGAGGCTGCGTGCAATCCTTACTATGACTGCTTCGAGACCGCAGGGGACGGATGTCTCCGTGTGAGCAAGGGTGACGGACTCATTACCCGCAGACAGGATGCTCCGCGCGCATGGCAATACAACGGCGCGGTCTATGTAATCAATCCTGCGTCAATACGTGCCATGGAGCTTGGACGGTTTGCCCGCCGCATACCTTACGAGATGCCGCGCAGCCGTTCGCTCGACCTTGACACACCGCTCGACTGGATTGTGCTTGAGCAGGTCATGAACCAACTCTCCAATGACTGATATTACACACTATGGACAAGCATTTAATCTCACATGACTCCACTCTCATCGAGGCTCTCGGCAAGCTCAACAGTCTGTCGGGCGGCCGGATGACACTACTTGTGACCGACAGTGATATGCACATGTGCGGCACACTCACCGATGGCGATGTGCGCCGGGCGTTGCTTGGAGGTGTAGGTCTCGACGCTCCTGTCCGACAGGCAATGCATGTCGGTTACAGCGCGCTGCGCGAAGGGGAGGAGTCGGTGGGCCGGCTGCGCGAAATGCGCCGGCGCGGACTTCAGCTCATCCCTGTGCTTGATGCCGCAGGGCGCGTGGTCAGGATAATCGACACATCGGTGACGCGCTCGATACTCCCCGTGAGTGCGATTCTCATGGCCGGAGGCAAGGGCGAACGTCTGCGTCCGCTCACGCTCACCACACCCAAGCCGCTGCTGCCGCTCGGCGACCGTCCCGTCATCGACCATAATATCCGTGCTCTGGCCGCGGTGGGTGTGTCGGACATCACGGTGACAGTCAATTATCTTGCCGGGCAGATAGAGGAGCATTTCGCCGCTCCGGTCGAGGGCGTGCAGGTGAAATGTGTGCGCGAGCCTATGGCGATGGGCACCATCGGGGCCGCGGCCCTGTGTGATGTGCCGGAGGAGGGCGAGACCATCGTGATGAACTCCGACCTTCTGACCACCGTATCGTTTGAGGAGATGTATCTTCACCATATGGCCGAGAAGGCCGACATCACGATTGCTGCCGTATCATACAATGTGTCGGTGCCCTATGCCATACTTGCCACCGACGGCAACCGTGTGACTTCGCTCGAAGAGAAACCGTCATATTCCTACTATGCCAACGCGGGAATATACATTATATCCAACCGTCTGCTACGCTCATTGCCGGCCGACGGGCGCACTGATGCCACCGACCTGATAGACCGGGCTCTGGAGTCGGGCTGCAAGGTCACTTATTTCCCCATCAACGGCACATGGATTGACATAGGTTCGCCCGCCGACTATGCCCATGCCCGTGAACTGATGCGCTACGTTAATCATTATTAGTAAAAAATTTTAAGCTCAACAAGATGGCTGATACCAATTTCATAGACTACGTAAAAGTGCTTTGCCGCTCGGGAAAGGGCGGAGCCGGTTCGCGACACTTCCACCGCGCCAAGTATGTGCCCAAGGGTGGCCCGGACGGTGGTGACGGAGGCCGCGGAGGCCATATCATACTTCGTGGCAACTCACATATGTGGACACTCCTCCCACTGCGTTATCGCCGTCACATCTTTGCAGGCAACGGACAGTCAGGTTCAGGCGGACGCTCGTTTGGCAAGGACGGCGAGGATGTGGTTGTAGAAGTGCCCTGCGGAACTGTGGTTTTTGATGCCGAGACAGGCGAGTTTCTCTGCGAAGTCACCGAGGACGGCGAGGAAATCAAGCTCCTGCGCGGCGGCCGCGGCGGTCTTGGCAACTGGCATTTCAAGAGTGCCACCAACCGCACCCCCCGCTATGCCCAGCCCGGCGAGCCGGCCATCGAGAAGAGTATCATTATGGAGCTTAAGCTCCTTGCCGATGTCGGTCTGGTCGGTTTTCCTAATGCCGGCAAGTCGACCCTGCTCTCGTCTATCTCGGCCGCGCGCCCCAAGATTGCCGACTATCCGTTCACTACCATGGAGCCCCAGCTCGGCATCGTGTCATATCGCGGTGACCGCTCGTTTGTCATGGCCGACATCCCCGGCATCATCGAGGGTGCCAGTGAGGGCAAGGGTCTCGGACTGAGATTTCTCCGTCACATCGAGCGTAACGCCGTGCTGCTCTTTATGGTGCCGGCCGATGCCGACGATATAAAGAAGGAGTATGAGATACTTGCCTCCGAGCTGGAGAAATTCAACCCCCAGCTTGCCGACAAGCCTCGTGTGCTGGCCATATCCAAGAGCGATATGCTCGACGACGAGTTGCGTGCCGAGATGGAGGGCCATCTGCCCGAAGGCATCCCTCACGTGTTTATCTCGGCTGTGACCGGCCAGGGCATAACCGAACTCAAGGATATGCTGTGGGGCGAAATCACTGACGAGCGCAACCGCATCGAGGTCAGTCCCATAACGCATCGTCCGCTTGACGGCCACCACCGTGTGCGCGAGGAGGACGAGTTTATCTTCGAGAACGTGCCCGCCATGCCCGAGGATGACGACGATGTGTATGACGAGGACTTCGAGGGCGAGGATTACGGCTACCGTATGCTCGACGAGGACGATTATGATTATGACGAATAACGCTGTTACCCCTGATGTCGGAGCATAACGAGCTTGGACGCTGGGGCGAGGCCGTGGCCCGTGACTATCTTCTGTCACAGGGCTATGGCATCGACGGCGTGAACATACGCATAGGCAGGATAGAGGTCGATTTTCTTGCACGCAAGGACAATTACCTGTGTTTTGTCGAGGTAAAGACGCGTAGTTCGGGTTATGTCGACCCGTGTGACGCTGTTGACAGGCGCAAGCGTCAGCGTATGATACAGGCGGCCGACATGTATATGAGTTCGCTTCGGGAGCCGCTTGACCCACGTTTTGACCTGATATTTATAGTAGGTTCGCCCGACGGATATACGCTCGAGCATATACCTGACGCGTTTTATCCGGGGATGATGTGATAATTATTATAAGGGAGGGGTGTCAGATGGCCACTTCGTCGATTTTGACCATGCCGGTGGCGATTGCGAAAATTGTCAGACCGGCCGGCGAGTGAATCTCGAGCTTTGAGGCGATGTTGCGGCGATGGGTCATCACAGTGTTGACCGAGACATTCATCTGGGCGGCAATCTCTTTGTTGGACAATCCTTTGACTATGTGCATTATCACGTCGCGTTCGCGGGGTGACAGATCGCTGCCGCGCTGGTCGCCCCCCGTAGCGGAGGGATTGACAAAGGTGCGTATCTTTGACACGATTGACTCGGTGCTGTCGTATATCGAGGCTATGGCCACATGGCCGTCGCGCACATTGTCGGGCACCTGACACGTGGTGAGCAGCATCGACGGCACATCGACCGGGCAATAGTGGGCGGTGAAGGGGTCGACTATCATCAGTGACGGCGATTCAGCCGATACGCGCTGTGTGTATGACTCGGGAGTTGTGCGCTCGGTGATGTCTATAATGTTCAGTCCATGCGCTCGGAGCAGCGTGTCGTGCAGCCCGGATGTGAGCAGGGGCGAACTGAGCAGTAATCCGACTTTGTGAACTCGCATGACTTACAAGACTAAAAAAAGGTTGGTTATTTACGCAGACGGCTTTCGAGCTCGCTTATCAGCGGCACCAGTATATTGTCCTCGACCTGCGCGTGCTGCTTGAGGTCGTCCTCGCAGTTGTAGAGGTCGACAAGCACGTCATACATCCTGTAGGGGACTGATGTGGAATAGTAGCGAAGGATGATGTTTTTCAGTTCGGCGAGTTTTCCCTCCACCTCATGGTCATGGCGGCGAGTGAACATGCCGATGTTGTAAGCCCCGCTGTAATTGCCATCGGAGAGTGACTCGACGTAGGGAAACACCTTTTGCTCCTCATATCTGAAGTGGGCCTCCACTTCGTGGATATAGTCGTCGAAATATTTGACTATTATCGGGTTGATGTCGGCATGCGCCGGGTCGAGCGCGGTGAGCAGATTGGCCCGGATGTGAGGATATTTATATTGCAGATAGTAGTCGTGGGAATTGTGCAGAAAGCTGGCCACTTCGCGGGCCGAGACGGCCGAGAGACGCGAGGTGTCGATATGACCCGACAGCAGAAAATTGACTATAAGCAGAAATACCTGTACGTTGATGCCTGACTGCGCGCACAGTTCGCCTATTGTCTTGGAGCCGAATCCGAGCGGGAGCGAAAAACGGCTGAGCACGGGCAGTATGTCGTAGTCCTCGTTGATGAGGTCTACGACACTGTCCTGCTCGCTGAATGTGCGTGATTTCTTCACGTGTGGGAGGTTAAACTTTTTAAACTCTCAACTTCTCTTAAACTCAGGCTTCTTCAGAAGCCTCTTCAGAAGCCTCTTCGGCCGGCTTGAAGTCGGTGATGCCGGCTGCGACAAGGAGGTTGTACCACGACAGGAGTTTCTTGATGTCGGTGGTGTAGACGCGCTCGCGGTCATACTCGGGGAGTATCTCGGCGAAATATTCGCGGAGGTCGGCGTCATTGCCGATAGCCTTGATGTCGACGGCCTTGCCTTCGTTTTTCTCCTTTACGGTGTCGAGTACGAGTCCGAGAGGGGTGTCGCCTTCCTCGGTGTAGATGGAGATGTCGCCGAGCGAGATCACTTTGTCGCGGGCATAGGCGGGAGTGCGCTTGCCGGTGGAGATTTCCTCGACGATGAGCATACCTTTACCGCGGTTGACGAGCTTGTACAGGCCGGGACGGCCCGATATGGAAAGTATTGTCTTAAGCATAATTGTAATTTGATGGGTTTTGCGGATGCAAAGATAAGAAATTATGCGCTATGATTCCAAAGAATCGGTGCAAAGATTGGATTGAGTCTGCCCTTTGACAGCGCGGTTGAGACGCGACAGTTCGAGCGAGACCATTATCACCGTCACGGCTGTGGCCAGGCAGTCGGACATCGGAAACGACATCCACACACCGTCGAGCCCGTAGCGGTCGGGCAGCAGCAACAGCAGCGGGATGAGAAATATCACCTGACGTGCGAGCGATAGAAATACCGATGCCCCCGCTTTGCCGAGCGACTGAAAGAGTGTGGTGGATATGATCTGAAATCCTACCACCGTAAAGGCTGTGAGCGATATGCGTAGACATCTCACGGTCTGGTCGATGAGCGTGGGGTCGGACGTGAAGGCCCGGGCTATGTACCACGGGCATATGAGTCCGACCAACTGGCCCGCCGTCACTATGAGTGTCGAGGCTCCGACGGCCAGCCAGTAGGTGCGCTTGAGGCGCGACAGCAGTCCGGCACCGTAGTTGTAGCCGATGATGGGCTGCATGCCCTGACATAGTCCTACGACAACCATGGTCATGAGTGAGGTATAGGAGGTAAATATACCTGCGGCACCCACGGCTATGTCGCCTCCATGGGTGTAGAGGGTCTTGTTGATAATCACGTTGATGAAACAGGCGGCCGCGTTGACGAGCGACGGTGCCGCTCCGATGGCGACAATCGAGCCGATGACTCTCAGGTCGGGACGATACATCCACGGGTCGCGGTTGAAGTGCAGCACTGAGGATGACGTGAAGAAGTGGCGCATCACGAAGAGTGCCGACACGGCCATGGATATGTCGGTGGCGATGGCCGCACCCTTGATGCCCCATCCGAAGTGGAATATGAACAGAGGGTCGAGCACCACATTGACTCCCGCACCGATAAACATCGTCACCATCGCCTTGACAGGGTAGCCCGACACGCGCATGAAGTTATTGAAGGTGTGAGAGAAGTTGGTCATGAACAGGCCCGGCAGTATGTAGAGCATATAGTCGCGGGCATAGGGCAATGTGACCTCGCTCGCACCGAAGATGGTGAGAATGTCGTCGATGAATATGGCAAACACTGTAAGGTAGCAGACCACTATGGCTGTCATCAGCGTCAGGGCGTTGCCAAGCACGCGACGCGCTCCGTGATAGTCCTTGGCTCCGAGCAGAATGGATATGCGGGCCGAACCGCCGGCTCCGATGAGTACGCCAAGGGCGGCCGAGATGTTCATCACCGGAAACGTGATGGCGAGTCCGGCGATGGCTTCGGGCCCTACGCCCTGGCCGATGAATATGCGGTCGATGATATTGTAGAGCGACATCACGAGCATCCCCACCACGGCCGGCAGACTGTATCGCCACAAGAGACGGCCCACTGATTCGTTGCTCAACTGTTCGAGTTTCTTAGTATTATTACTGTTCATGCACCTTTGGTTTCATTATGGAATCATTATGCAAAGTAACCAAAAAATCGTCATATGACTGAAAAAATTAACATAAATAAAATTCTTTGGCCTAAATATTTGGCCGATTGGGCGTAAATAGCTAATTTTGCAACCGATTTAGCCTCACCGGGCATGTCTAAGTAACAGCCGAAAGAATAAAGACGGCTGTTCGCCCGAAGGTATAACCTGTAATACAACAAAATAACAGATGTACGCTATCGTAGAAATCCAGGGACAGCAGTTCAAGGCAGAGCCTGAGAAGTTCCTGTATGTTCACTATCTCGGCGATGCTCACAAAGAAGGTGACACAGTAGAATTTGACCGTGTGCTCCTCGCTGAAGCCGACAACGCAGTAAAAGTAGGTGCCCCCACCGTAGAGGGTGCCAAGGTGGTTTGCCAGATTCTCGAGCCTCTTGTAAAGGGCGAGAAGGTAATCGTCTTCAAGAAGAAGCGTCGCAAAGGCTATCGTCGCAAGAACGGCCATCGCCAGTGCTTCACCAAAGTGTTAATCAAAGAAGTTGTAGCTTAACCCCCTAAATCAGTTAAAAAGAAATGGCACATAAAAAAGGTGTCGGCAGTTCTAAGAACGGCCGTGAGTCAGAAAGCAAACGACTCGGTGTAAAGATTTTCGGCGGTCAGCATTGCAAAGCCGGTAACATCCTCAAGCGTCAGCGTGGCACCGTTCACCATCCCGGTCTCAACGTGGGTATGGGTAAGGACCACACTCTCTTCGCTCTCATTGACGGTGTAGTAGTATTCACCGAGGGCAAGGAAGGTCGCAAGTTTATCAACGTGGAGCCCGCTCAGGCATAAGCCCACTCTGATACGACACAGAATAAAACGGGATTGTATTCGTATGAAGAATACAGTCCCGTTTTTTTGTATACCCGCTTTTTTGTCCGGGCATCACTGTTTTAGGTGATATTTGGGTGGTGAGGAGTCGGATTTAACCTTTTAGGTAAGACTGTCGTTGATTTACAGAGTGTTATGTATGGTTCGTTAAGACTTTTATTCTTGGCGTTAAGATGGATTTGGGGGTAATTTTGCGGTGTAAAATCATAAAAATATATCGCAATATGAAAACGACTTTCTTAAAACAATTCTTGATTGTCATGGCGGCTGCCGTGATGCCGGTCATCACATCCGCCCAGTCGGCAACGGATACAATAGCTGTCAGGGAACTTGGTGAGATCGTGGTCCGGGCACCAAAGGTAATACGCAAGGCCGATATGGATGTCTATCATCCGTCAAAGAGTGCGGTGGCTAACTCGCGAAACGGTATGCAGCTTCTGAGCAATCTGATGATACCCTCACTGACCGTGAGTGACCAGCTTGGCATAATCCAGTCGGCCGGGCAATCCGTGCAGGTGCGCATCAACGGAAGGGAATCGTCAATTGACGCAGTGCGCGCATTGTTGCCTGAAACTATCAGGCGTGTGGAATGGATTGACAATCCCGGTCTTCGTTACGGCGGTGCCAACTGTGTGGTGAATTTCATTGTCGCCAATCCGACAGTCGGCGGCTCTTTGCAGACTGAGGCGCGCCCGGCTCTCAATGCAGCATGGGGAGCTTATATGGCTGATGCAAAATTCAATGTGGGACGTTCGCAATGGGAGGTCGGCGGCAACTACAAGCTCACCAATAAAATCAAAACCCACCGCGACTATGTCGAGACGTTCACTTATCCCGACGGCTCATCGCTAACACGTAACGAATCATCGCGAGGCGGCTCGCTGGATAATAGTCAGGCCCGCGCCTGGGCTTCATATAATTACATAAAGCCTGATACGACGGTTTTTATGGCCGAGTTTAATCTGAATAGTAATATCGCGGATAAAACCACCTATAGGGGGTTGCTCTCGCTTAGCGACGGTTCGGACAACATATTGTTGACTGACTCGCATGGCAACAATGGCGGCACACCATCGCTTTCGTTATACTGGCAACAGAACTTTGCCAACAGGCAGATGTTTGTAGTCAATTTCAACAGCTCGTTTTATTTCGGCCGCTCTTTTTCGGATTATATGGAGCAGATTAATGGTGCCGCAGGTTATATGACCGATATTCATACCAATATCAAGGACCGCAATCAGGCTTATGCCATAGAGGCTGATTATATCAAGAGCTGGCGCAACGGCCGATTTACCGCCGGGGCTTCGTATACGGCCAATCGCAATCGTTCGCAGTATGAAAATCTCGGGGGTGACATATTTCATCAGCGTCAGGATAAAGTCTATCTGTTTGCCGAATACTTTCATCATTTCGGACGATGGACAGCCACAGCCGGAATGGGTGTGCAATATACCGATTTTCTGTTTAAGGAAACCAATCAAGGCAATCACACCTGGAGCCCGCGTCCACAGGCCACAATCACCTATTCACTCAATCAGAACCATAATTTCCGACTTAATTTCACTTCATGGCAATCCTCTCCGTCGCTGTCCGAAACCAATATTGTGCCACAGCAGCTTGATGGTTTTCAGTGGCGTGTGGGCAATCAGGAGCTCAAGACCGCCAACTCTTATATGCTGACGTTTCGCTATGGCTTTAATCTGCCACGTGTCAACGGCTCTTTCGGTGTCAGAGCATTTACTTCGCCCAACGCTATCACTCCTGTGCTGCATTGGATGGATGACAGGCTGATCACTACCTATGAGAACAGTCAAGGATTACAGAATATCTCATTATTCATTGCTCCTCAAATCGAGATTATCCCCGATTGGCTTATGGCAAGCGGTTACATTCAATTTCGAATGGAGCGTATGCGTGGTGCGGGATACACGCAGCATAGCAACGCTTGGAGCGGTGACGTTCAAATCGGTCTCGCACACTGGGGCTTTGTCCTCAGCGGTCAATATAAGCGATCGCAGCGTGATCTGTGGGGTGAGAAAATCTCATGGGGTGAAGACATTAATATTATTGATTTAAGCTATAACCTGAAATCATGGCGGTTTGGAGCCGGAGTCATTATGCCGTTCGGCAAATATGACCAAGGCAGCAAATCGTTGAGTAAGTGGAATCGTAATGAACAGCACATGCGTATAAATATGCGTATGCCGTATATCTCCGTGAGCTATAACCTGCAGTGGGGCCGGCAAAAAAGAGGGGCTGACAAGCTCATTAATGTCGACGCCAATGCCGACCGCTCGACCGCCGGCGGCAGATAAATCAACTGAGCATATTGAATATCTTATAAAAAAATCAATGCCATGGCAATGATGTCGTGGCATTGACTTTATATATATGTGTATGTGGTTTTTGCTGTCTATATACGACAACCGCTGTCAGGCATAAGGCTTGACAGCGGTTGGTGTGATCTTCAAGTAGAATCCTTTGTGGGGATTTACTTTCTGATACCGAGCTCCTTCTGGGCGATGATGGCGCGGTAGCGGTTGATGTCCTTGCGGATGAGGTAGTCGAGAAGACGACGACGCTTACCTACCAGAGCCTTGAGTGCTCGTGCGGTCGTATAATCTTTATGATTTGACCGAAGGTGCTCGGTCAAATGAGCGATACGGACAGAGAATAATGCAATCTGTGCTTCAGGCGAGCCAGTGTCAGTTTTGCCCTTACCGTACTTCTCAAAGATTTCTACTTTTTCATCAGAATTCAAATGCATTGATACAGATGTTTAAAAGTGGATAAAATGAATATATTATGCTCAAAAGAGCGTGCAAATTTAGTGATAATTTTTGACTTGCGCAACAGCATGACGAATTTTTTTCATCGCCGCACTGCGACAACTCAGGGTGTTTAGTCCTGGTCGATGTCTTTGGCGGGGTTGCGGAAGTGAATCTTGTGGTCGAGATACTCCTGTGTTGCGATGAGGGTGGGCTTGGGGAGACGCTCGTAGAAGCGTGAGATTTCGATCTGCTCGCGGTTTTCGGAGATTTCCTCAAGGTTGTCGTTGAGAGATGCAAATTCCTGGAGCTTCTTCTCAAGGTCGTGCTTCATCTCGGCGGCTATCTGATTGGAACGCTTGGCGATGATGCAGACGGTTTCGTATACGTTGCCGGTGTCCTCGCTCATTGAGATGAGGTCGCGGGTCTGAGTGTTGAGAGGTGCGTTGGTCTTCTTGTAGTCCATTGTGTGGTATATACGATATGTTTTTTTCTATTCTATGACAAGGGGTGAGGCGGAGCGACTATTCCTTGATGTATCGGCTGGCAATCTTGAAGATGTTGTCGGCCTCCTCGCGGTTGGGGGTGTCGGGATAGTTGTTGATAAACGAGTAGTATTCATCGACCACTTCGGAGTATCGGTCGGCTTTTTTTTCGTTTACGCTCTCGCGTGCTTCCTGATATTTGGCTTTGAGAATGAGGAGCTCGAGGTCTTCCTTGTATTTGGAGTAGGGATAGTCCTTGATGGCGTTTCGGGCTACGATGATGCAGCTTTCGTAGTTGTTGCCTAGATAGGTGCCGAGGTTGTAGTAGAGCTGGGCATTCTCAAGTTGCTTGAGGGTGAGTTTGTCCTGGAGCTCGAAGATGGAGTTTTGGGCAATGGATACTTTGTCGCTGCGCGGGAAGTAGTCGAGAAAAGCCTGAAGCTCCTGTATGGCTTTGATGGTGCCGGACTGGTCGAGCTGTGGGTCGGGCGAGTCGAGATAGTAGCCGTAGCCTGTGTAGAAGCGGGCCAGCTCGGTGTGCTTGCCTTTGGGGTAGCGTGTGTAATATTGCTTGAAATATGTGCCGGCGGTCTCGTAGTCTTTGTTTTCGTAGTTGGCGAGAGCGAGCAGGAAGAGAGCGTCTTCGGCTTTCTCGGAGCCTTTGAATACCTGAGGTACGTTTTCGAGTGCGGTTGCGGCCTGAGTGTATTTTTTCTCTTCAAATGCCCGTTTGGCAAAGTCGAGGCGATAGTCTGCGTCGTTGCTTTTGAGCACGCGCTGATATTCGCCACATGATGTCACAGCTATTGCCACGAGCAGTATTAAGAGGTATTTGTACATAATTATATATGGTGTGCTTGCCGGAGCGTTTGCGTTTCAACTCGCAAAATTAGTCATTTTTTGTGAAAAAGGCCAATCATGCGGGCGATAATTGTTGAAAAATGTGTTAATTTTGCATTGATTATGCTTGAAATTAGTGTGAATAGGTCGTTGCGCGCACTGCGCGCGTTGTTGCTGTCGGCGTTGCTGGTGGCTGTCGGTGTCAGGGCGTCGGCCTCGTCGCCCAAGAGAGAGATGCGCGGTGTGTGGGTTGCCACGGTGTGGGGCATAGACTGGCCTTCGTGTCAGGGTGCTGACGCGACTGTGCGTGAGCGGCAACAGCGCGAGATGAGTGTACTGTTGGACAGATGCCGGAGGCTCAATCTTACGACCGTGTGTTTTCAGGTGAGAGGGATGGCCGATGTGATGTTTCGTTCGCAGACAGAGCCGTGGAGCTCGTTTGTGAGCGGACGGCGCGGTACCGACCCGGGATGGGATCCGCTGGAGTGGGTGGTGGCAGAGTGCCATGCCCGCGGACTGGAGTGTTATGCGTGGGTCAATCCGTTCAGATGGTCGTCGGGCACAGACTATGACACTCCGGCCGACCGGGAGTGGAAGAAGCGGGGATGGCTGCTGACCCACGGCAAGTATACGGTGTTTAATCCCGGTCTCGAGGATGCGAGGCAACATGTGGTGGATATATGCCGCGAGATTGTTGAGGGTTATGATATTGACGGACTGATTTTTGACGACTATTTCTATCCTAACCGCATACCCGAGGACAAGAGTGCGCCCGACTATGGGCTGTACATGTCGGAGGCTCCGTGGATGAGTTTCGGTGACTGGCGCAGGGCCAATGTGCATAAGACAGTGGCCGACGTGAAGTGTATGATTGCCGACACGAAGCCTTATGTCCGATTTGGCATCTCGCCTGCGGGTGTGGCCGGAAAGGCTGACACTTCGGGCGGCAAATGGGGCGAGGTGTGTGTCGGAGTCAAGGCTGCCGACTGGCAATATGGCGAGATTTACTCCGACCCGCTTGGGATGATGTATCAGGGAACGGTCGATTTTGTGTCGCCTCAGATTTATTGGCCCACGACGCATGTCACGGCTCCCTATGAGCCTCTGTCGCGGTGGTGGAACGTGTCGGCCAACCTCTATGGCTCGCATATGTATCCGTGTGTGACGCTCGAGCGCATCGGACAGGGGAGTCTGGCCGAGCACCGTGCCGACCTTCTGAGACAGATAGAGTGTAACAGGCGGGTGAGTGTAGACGGTAATCTCGGCACGATGATATATAGCGCGAAGTTTCTGCCCAAGGTGGAGGGGGTGCTGGCCGGGGGGCCGTTTGCCTTTCCGTCGCTGTCGCCGTGTGTGGCTGACGGGTCTGAGGATGAGACGGGACGCGTGGAGAGGCTGCGCTTAAGAGACGGCGAGTTGTCGTGGAGGCCGGCAGCCGGAGCGCGACGTTACACGGTGTATGCCGTGCCTGTCGAGGTGTCGCCGCGTGAGGCGATGGACGATAGCGGCGACGGCATCGATGCGGTTTTTCTGCTCGGAGTCACATATGAGCCCCGTATGGAGGTCGGCCGAGAGAAAGGCTACCGCTACGCGGTGTGTGTCTACACGGGCCTGTCAGCCGAGGGCGCAGCGGTATGGCTCGAATGACGAGGGGTCGGCCGATGAGGTGGCGGCGCGGTTGCGCTCGGTGTCTTGTGTGACGTAAAATTTTATCATGGCATAGAGCATGCCTTGCATGGGTGTGAGGGTGTCGGTAGGGTCTATGCCGAGTATAAATTCCATGCTGAGCGCGTTGCTGATGGGGATGCGGTCTTCAACGGGAAGTGAAGTGACGGTGTCGATGACGCGCGGAGAGATGTAGACGGGTGTTGACATGGCGGATAGATAGTTGGGTTGGTGAGTAAGAGGGGTGTGTAAAGGGGGGGATGAGGTGTGATGAGGTGTGATGGGGTTGACACTGCAAAGATATATCCGGGCATGGGCAAAAATAAAGCCCACCTGTGTTAATTAGATTAAACACAGGTGGGTTTCAAAGAGATTATTTCTATGCTTGGCTACGTGGTCAGAGCATCTCGACCGAGCGACGGATGAAGTCGCTGAGTTCGCGACCCTGGAGGAGACCGTTGCCGAGAAGGGCGAGGTCAATCATCTGCTTGACCTGCGGGATGCCGTGCGCGTAGTCGGAGATGATGCTCTCCTGCTCTTTGCGCGATTTTTCGACTGACTCCATGAGTTCCTTCTCGCGGGCGTCCTGCTCGGGAGTGGGCTTGTTGTCCTTGACCTCGGCGCGGACGGCTGTGAGCTGCTCGTTGTCAGCGTTGACAGCGGCGCGCAAGGGCGAGATTTTTTCGTCAAGAGCCTTTTCGGCCTCGCCAAGTATGCGGGCCACGAGAGGCTGCGAGGTGTTGACGATGAGATTATAGTTGTCGGGCAGTTCGGCATAGAAACTCATGCCGGGCTGGGTGGCGGCCATGTCCTTCATGCGGCGCATATACTCGTTCTGGGTTATGAGCACGGGGTTGGCTGCGGGGTCGAGCGATTCAAACGAGACCATAAACTCGCTCTTCTCGATCTTGGGTAGCTGGGAGCGGAATATGGTGGTGAGGAGTGAAATCTGGTCGGCTGACAGGCCGGAGTCTTTTTTGTCGGACTTGGGCACGAGGTTGTCGGCCACGTCGCTGTCCACACGCACGAAGGTCGTCTTCTCGAGCTTGTTTTCAAGCATCGACAGGAAGTGGCCGTCGAGCTGACCGTTCATGAGCAGGACGTTGTAGCCCTTGGCGTTGGCGGCCTCGATGTAGCTGTATTGCTCTACGGGGTCGGTGGCGTAGATGTAGACCACGTTGCCGTCCTTGTCGGTCTGCGAGGCTTCGACGAGGGTGCGGTATTCCTCAAGGGTGAAATATTTGCCTTCGGTGTCGCGCAGGAGTGTGAACTTGAGGGCGGCGTCGCAGAATTTCTCGTCGGTGAGCATGCCGTATTCGATGAAAATCTTGATGTCGTCCCACTTTGACTCGAAGTCGGCACGGTCGGCTTTGAAGAGGTCCTCGAGGCGTGAAGCTACCTTTTTGGTTATATATCCCGATATTTTTTTGACAGCGCGGTCGCTCTGGAGATAGGAGCGGGATACGTTGAGGGGGATGTCGGGCGAGTCGATGACTCCCTGCAGGAGCATCATGAACTCGGGCACAACGCCTTCGACCGAGTCGGTGACAAACACCTGGTTGCAGTAGAGCTGGATGCGGTCTTTGCGTATGTCGAGGTTGCTTTTGATTTTGGGGAAGTAGAGTATGCCGGTGAGGTTGAAAGGATAGTCGACGTTGAGGTGTATCCAGAAGAGCGGGTCCTCCTGTCCGGGATATAACTCGTGATAGAAGTTGCGGTAATCCTCGTCGGTGAGCTCAGATGGCTTTTTGGTCCATGCAGGCTCGGTGGCGTTGATGACTTTGTCGCGGTCGGTGTCGACATATTTGCCGTCCTTCCACTCCTGCTCCTTGCCGCTGACAACGGGTACAGGGAGGAAACGGCAATATTTCTTGAGCAGAAGGTCGATGCGTGCCTGCTCGAGATATTCCTTGTTGTCATCATCGATCCAGAGGGTTATCTCGGTGCCGCGTGTCGATTTGTCGCACGGCTCCATGGTGTATTCGGGCGAGCCGTCGCATGTCCAGCTCACGGCTTCGGCACCCTCCTTGTAGGAGAGCGAGCGTATCTCGACTTTGCTCGACACCATGAAGGCCGAGTAAAAGCCGAGGCCGAAGTGGCCGATGATGGAGTTGGCGTTGTCTTTGTATTTATTTACAAACTCTTCCGCACCTGAGAAGGCTATCTGGTTGATATATTTGTTGATGTCGTCGGCAGTCATGCCTATGCCACGGTCGGTGACGGTGAGTGTGCTGGCTTCTTTGTCGACCTTGACTTCGACACGCATTTCGCCGAGCTCGCCTTTGTATTCGCCGAATGACGAGAGGGTCTTGAGCTTCTGGGTGGCGTCGATGGCGTTGGCTACAAGTTCGCGGAGAAATATCTCATTGTCGGAATAGAGGAATTTTTTGATGACCGGGAATATGTTTTCGGTCGTTACTCCTATTTGTCCTTTCTGCATGATTATATTTGTGGTTTTGTTTGTGTTATACGTTGTCTATATAACAAATAGCAAAATCAATGCCAAAGGCCAAAACTGACAAATAGTGTTAAACTATACTGACAAATATGGCAGTCGCGATGTGTTATCTGACAATAATTTTGGTCACATTCGCGCCGCGCCGGCACAAATAGACACCGGCAGCCGATGGCTCAGAGACGCGTATGCCCTGCAGGGTATAGTAGACGGGAGTCGCATCCTCAGCGTCAGCCACGGCCGGAGCGGTCAGGCCGGTGCTGATGTCGGAGTATGTCGCGCGATATATGGGACCAAATGGGAGATTTGTCTGGCCGGGAGATTGAGGTAGTGTCAGGAGAGTCCATAATGTAGTGGCTTCAGGGTCATAATTCGGCAGTGAGACTTCAAGCGGCCCTGATTTATAGCCTTTCCAGTCGACTTTCTCGCTATGTGTTGATAATAGAAGGTCAGACATGGACACTTCGCTACCGTCGTTAAGAATGTAGTTTATATAGCAATTATATCTAAAATCCTTATCAGGATTAAATGTTATGGTAATATCATTGTCGCTATGTTCGACCGACGAGGCGTTCATGTAGTCAATACAATAGAGCGAGAGATTTTTTGAGTCATCATCAGTTAATTTGAAACCTTCGTTGTCACCAGGACCGACATAGTTGATGCCATAGTATGTGCCGTCTTTATAATATTGTGATTTTATCTGCAATCGGCTATCGTCAGTGTCATCAAAAATGAATGTAAATATGATTTTCGCTTGTGTGCTGAAAATGAATTTATTGGTCGAGGTTCCGAGCTCATATTTTGTAGGATTCAAGAGGTTAAACTCCCAACCGTCGTAGCGTTTGGATGTCCCTATATAATAAGGTTCATAGACAAAGCTCTTATAGTCCATGTCTGTCTCGGCATATCCGTCACGTAAGGTGACTGCTTTGGCGAGTATTGATGTGGATGTGCTGTTAAGTTCTGAGCCTAATGCCACACCTTCATCTTCTGCGACGATAAGAAATGGCAATGCCGAATCGAATGTGCCTGAGTTAATCATTGTTTCAAGCATAGATTTGTCTATTTTCAAGAATCGGCTGGTCGATTGTGCGTCGGCATTGATAGTCTGGCATAGAAATAGTGCTGTCAAGAGACACGCCACTGAACGTAAAGTGCAGGTAATGGATCTGAACATAATGATTTGTAGATTATAAGTCGTGTATATGATTGGTAGTTTCGCAAAGGTTATAATAAAAATTAAACATTGCAAATAAATCGGGCGAAAAATGTGAAAATTATAATAAATTTGTGAAAGCAGACAGTCGGAATATTTATTTTTTGAATGAATAGTCAAAAATATCGCTAAAAATTTGGTCAAGACATTAAAAACATCTACCTTTGCAGAGCAAAAGCGAAAAAATGAGGCCGAAGCGTCGGCCGGAATGTTTTTCCTTGATTAAGGAGAGATGGGTGAGTGGCTGAAACCACCGGTTTGCTAAACCGACGATGGGAGCAATCCTATCCACGAGTTCGAATCTCGTTCTCTCCGCCAACAACGCTGTAATACAGCAAAGTAGCAAATAAGTACCCGAAAAAGTACCCGAAAACGGACTTTTAAGGGTACTTTTCTTTTATTCTGCCCGGAAATAGACGAGCCGGAAGCTGCCCCACGGCTTCCGGCTCGGTTCTTGTGTTTAGCTGCCCTTCTTGGCGGCGTTGTGTATTTTAATAATTGTCTTCACGCCGTAGAATAAGGCATAGGCGGAAAAGCCGCCGACAACTATAAGGTAAAGCCAATCCCAAATAGTGAACTTCGGCTTTTCCTCGGTCTTGGTTTCGGTGGCTTCCTGTTGTGCCGCCGAAACGTCGGCTTTTATTGCGGTGTCCTCGGTGGCGGTCGCTTGGGCTGTGGCTTCGGTCGCCCGGCTCTCGTTCTTTTCGCCGTTAATGACTGCCCGGCCCGTAGTAATACTTTTCACGTTGGGGGGCTTGGCCTTCGTGCCGTCCTCAATGGATCCGCCCGGAACTATCGCGTTAAGCCAATCGGGGGCGGTGCTGTCGGAAGGAAGCTGTAAAATTTAATCGAGAAGTGCGCCAGATTCTAATTGAGAAGTGCACCGTTTCATAGGACATGCAAATTTAAAAAATTAGATACAATTATAGTTGATTTTGGAGTGTTTTCTTGGTTTCTTTCATTCTGAAGGATTCTCCGGTCATGTTTATGAGCACGGCTTTGTGGGTCAGGCGGTCTACCATTGCTGTCACGAGGACTTTGTCGGCGATAATCTCGCTCCATCTGTTGAAGGCCAGGTTTGTAGTGATGATTACTGATTTCTTTCCGGCTCTGAGAGACAGATGGTTGAAGAGCAATTCGCCGGCTTCTTTGTCGCAGGAGACGTATCCGAACTCGTCGCATATCACAAGGTCGTAGTTGATGAACCTGTTTTCAAGAGAACGGAGTGCGCGTTCCTGCCGTGCCTCTTTGATCTGCGTTATAAGCCGTGGCACGGAGGTAAACATTACGGTCATGCCCTGAGTGCAGGCTTCGATACCCAAAGCAGTGGCAATGTGCGTTTTGCCTGTTCCAGGATTGCCGTACAGGATGAGGTTTCGTCCTTGCCGGACGAAGTCGAGCGACCGCAGCAGTGGCAGAGCGGTGCGTGCGTCATCGGGGAGTTCGTCGACAATGAGGTCGCCCAGATATTTGAGTTGCGGAAAGTCGGCACGCTTTATCAGAGTGCGGCGGCGGTTGTCGGCACGCATTTTAAGCTGGTCCTGCATCATAATGGCCATGAGGTGCTGCACGCTCCATGATTCGGCGGCGAAGCGGCTTATATACTCGTCAAGGGCATCGCGCCACAATGGGAGTTTAAGCTCTGTGGCCGCTTTGCGTATTATTTTAATGTCTTTGTTTTCTTCCATTTTTCAATCAGTTGTTGATGTTGCCTGCGTGTAACTTTGGATGGCTGCACAGGACAGCGGTAAGCGAGTCGAGTGTAGTCACCGCGTGCTCTTCGATTGAGGTTTTCTGTTGGCGGGGATGGATGTCAAGAGAGGATACGGAAGCAATGGCATCCGCATCATTTTCAGACACATCAGTTTTCAGCATGGAGTCAAGTTCCACTTTGAGATGGTCTGCGGTCATGTGTCTGACACCTTTGAGGCGCAGGCTGCGTGCAGCGGCGGTAATCCGGGACTGCATGATGCCGTTGTCGCGCGCATACATCATGAACCGGATAAACTCCCTTTGCCGGCCGGGACAGAAGTGGATCCGGTAGAGTTCGGCAAGTTCCGCCGGAACCTGACGCATGGCCGTAGAGTTGTCCAGAGCGCCCGGCTTGCGAAGAAAAGTGCCGAGATAGTGCTCCAGTTGCATGCTCCAGCCGCCCTTGCCCTCCAGTCTTACATGGTCTGCCACTCTGCGTCCTTGATGATATATGGCTATATGACCGGAGTATACGCGGGCCAGAACACTGCTTCCAACGAGTCCTTCGGGCACGGAATAATTGTTGTAGTCAACGTTTATCGTGCCGTAGCTGTCAGGGGTATGCTCCTCGGCCTCAAAGCAGCCCATCGGCTGCGGAGCCGGCTGCAGGCAGTACAAATCGGCGCGGATACGCTCCTGCTTCTGACTGTCGCTGATGCCGGTGATACCCGAAGTGGAGTTGATTTTAAGGAGAATACGGTCAAGCCAGTTCTGAGCCGCATCAAGAGTCTCGAACGACTGGCGGGACACGAACGCCGCATGGCGCACGATTTCCACCGAGCGCTCCACCGAGCCCTTCTCCCAACCCGAACGCGCATTGCAGAACCGTTCCTCGAATTTATAATACAGAGAAAGACGCTGCATGGCCTTTGTGGGGTACTTGACAGCCGGACGTCCCTGACGACCGGTGCGGATAGTGACGGCAACCTTCATGTTGTCGTACACCATGGTCTGCGGAACTCCCTGTATCTCTTCAAAGAAATTACGGTGGGCCTCCATCAGCGACAGCGTGTCCTGACGACGGAACAGCCATGCGCTGCGCCGGTTGGAATGCAGCAGTGTGAACACGGCCATCTGCACCATCTGACGGCGGCCGCCTATGACAAGAGGTATCTCTCCCCAGTCGAACTCGCACTCCTGCCCGGGATCATGCTCGCGCCTGACATAGACCTCCTTCTGCGGCCTGGTGCCCATGGTCGCACTGATGCGTCTGACATGATTGCACACACTCGGATAACTGAGCGTAAAGCCACGCTCCAGAAGCATCGTGTGGATGCTGCGACACGTCCACTGAAGCTTGCGCATGCCTGTGGCCCGACGCACACGATTGTCTTCAAGACACTTGCGGATAATCCCCTTGATTTCATCCGTCACCACCGGACATGTCCGCACCGGTGTGTTGAACTTAGGCTCCGAACCTAAAAGTGTTGCAAACGCCTTCATGTCGCAGACACCGTCGGCGTCCAGACACACACGCTCATACTCCCACACGATCTTGTCTACCGTGTGGCGGCTGATGTGCATCTCTCCCGCAATCTGGCGCTTCGACTGACCCTTGACATGATAACGTGTCAGGACCTCGTTTCTTTCTACCATAGTTTTCATTTTGTGGGACCGAGTTGATATTACTATAATATAACTCAAAATCCCCGGTTAAAATTCTCCTTTGAACCGGTGCACTTCTCGGTTAGATTTCATGGCGCACTTCTCGATTAAATTTTACACCCGTTTGGGCTGTTTTTGCCCTTCATCGGAAGCCACGACTTCAACCGCTTCAACCGTTTCTATACCCCCTTCAACGTCCGAAATAACTAATTTTTCGGCGTTGGTTAGTTCTTGGTTAGTTTCGGTTAGTTCTTGGTTAGTTCTTTTTCCACGCCTTCCGTTGGGGTTGTTTCTTGTGCCTTTGGGTGCGCCGCCTTTACTACCGTTCCTAACCGCTCGTTCATACCTCGCTACGTTAAAATCTATCTGCGACTTCAACGCTATAAAAAGGGCGCGGGTCGTTGGGCTTGCGGTGTCGTCCGGCTCTATGCCATCGAAGGCATAAGCGTAAAGCACCCGCGAAACTTCCTTATAAAGTTCCACCGGAAGCTCGGCTATTGCGTCTATGTATGAACGAAAAATTACTATGCTGTCTTGGCTCATAGCGGTTGTTTTAATGGGGCGCGTTCTCCGGGTGTGGCTAACGCGCCCCGGTTTATTAGTCGGTTGTTACTTTTATCTTCTCCACCTCCTTATAGGCGACGCAGAAGGCGTAAGGAATAATCGCGTTCAAGTTGAAGGGCGAAGCCGAAGTAAGCGAAATTTCAAAGGTGCGGGCTTCCCGTCCTTCTTCTTCCGCCCGCTTCTTCATCGTGGTGTTAATCCACGCTGTAATTACCGCCTTCGCGGTGTCTATGTCGCGTGTCTTAACAATGAAGTCGTAACTACTTGGGCGCGGTTCTTCTTCGTCGCCTTCGGTCGGAACTGCGGTTATGTCGGCTTCTATGCGGTAATACTTCGTATCTTCGCGGGCTTCCTCTCCGTCCGGGGTTTCTTCTCCGGCTTCGTTGCCGCCTTCCACTTCCTCAACGGCGCGGCGGAAGCGGTCGTTTAGAATTATGCAGCCGGGCATTAACTTGACGCTATCCACCGAAAAGGCGGAAGTAAAGTTAAGTTCTATGTAGTCCGTAACTACTTCAATAGCGGCGGTCGCGCTCTGCGCCTGTAAGATGAAACTCTTACGCTTATTTCCTACCACGGCGGTAGCCTTGTAGAGGCGTAAAACGTAGTCCTTTGAGGGTTGGGCTAATCGGCGTTGGTTACTTACTTCCACGTCGGCAATATCGCCGCATTGAATGTGGAAGGCGATACTTATCGCGGTGTCTTCGTCTATGTACTTGCCCTTCTCAAAAAGGATGTCGTTACGCTCCACCGTTATTATTTCCCCGGTATCTTGGTCGGCAAAATCTTCCTTCCACGTCTTGACGACGCGGGAAGCGAGGAACTTGCCAACCATCCGGCGTTGGTCGTCGGTGCGGTAGCGTATTTCGTCCTTCCGGGTTTCGGTTCTTTCCTGTGCTTCCATAACTTAGTCCTGTGCTACGTTGAAGTCTGCGGCGGGTTTGAAACTTACCACTTTCCGCGCCGGGACGTGGACGGGTTCGCCTGTGCTGATATTTCGGGCGGTCTTGGCTTTTCGGTTCTTGTGTCCGAAGGTGCCGAAGCCCCGGAGGGTTACTTCTCCGCCACAATAAACCACGTCCTTAATTACGCCGAGGGTGGCTGTAATTACTTCTTCCACCACGGCGGCGGGTGTGCCGTGGGCTTCCGTTCCGCTGCAAGCTGCCGCAACTTTGGCGGCTAATTCTTTCTTTGTCATTTCGGGTATGGGGTTAGAATTTTTCTACTAAGATTTGGGCGTAAAGGTCGCGGAACGTGTCGCCCGCGTAGGCGGCGATGTCGCTGTCGTGGAAGCAAAGCCGGGAGCCGATGTACGCATGCGTATACGTAGCCGCGATGTACGTAATCGCGCGCGCAAGCCCGGCATTCGCGCCGTCGGGTTTACCCTCTGCGTCCTTACCCTTGCCGGGAAGAATACGGAACCAGGGGAAATACTTGTATTCGTTGGTATTGTTCCAATCCGGCCGCCAACCTTCGTTAAGGGCTTCGGTTATGGTTTCCAACTTACGGCGAGCTATCTCGTCGGGACGGAAGCCGCAGGCCTTAAAAGCCTTTTCGTCCATTTCGGCTATGCCTAAGACTTCGCAAGCGTCGGCGTATGTCTTCACGCGTTCGCGGATGTCGGTGTACTCCTGTTCCTCGGTGTAGAAGTCGAATACGTTAGCGTCTTCGTCTTCGTTGATGATGTCCTTCACTTGGTCGCTTGCTTCTTCTACGCTGTCGAAGCGGGCTACGAACTCGGCGGATTCGCCGTACTTTCGGAAAAGTGCTATTTTCTTCATTTGGGGTTGTTTGTTAATGGGTTATTAAAATATTTCGGGTTTGTTTTCTTCGGGTCGGTTAGCGTCGTTGTAAAGGATCCGCCGTTGCCGGGCTATGGCTAACCGAACTTGTTTTATAGCGTCCTCGCGTCCTATAAGGCTTTGTTCGTAGTCCAATAACTCCGCTTCCGAAGTCGCTAAGAAGTAGCCGCCGGACGTGGCTATAAGGCCCGGTAGTAGGTCGGTCATTCGGATATGGTTAATAAGTTTCCTTATCCGGGGTTCTGTTACCGTATATCCGGCTATGTTAAGCCGCTGCACGATTGTACGGTTTGTTACTGCGTTTTCCTTTCCTATCTTGGTTTTCAACCCACGAAGGACGAGCGGAAGTAATACGTTTTCTTCGTACTCGGTTAAGGGCGCGGTTTCGGAATTAAAGCCTTTAATCATAGTTAGAAGGGCGTTTTATTGAAGTTAATACTAAGTCCGGGGGCTGCTATGTGTACCCGCTTCCCGGTCGCCCTGTAAACTCTATCTTTGAAGGCTACGGGGTCGCCGTTACCCGCCGAAAGGTGTATTAGGACGATGTTATTTACCGCCTTCAGGTCGTTGGCTTTAAGTGCGTCTATACAGGTGTCTATACTTAGGTGGCTTTCCCTCACTCTTTCCCGAAGGGTCGGAATTAGTCGGCCTTCCTCTACGTTGCGGTCTAATATTTCCGGGTCGTAGTTGCATTCTATAAGGACGTTGTTTAAGCCTTTGAAGGTGTTAGGTAGGTAGTAGGTATCGGTAGCGAACAAAATGCCGCCCGTTTCCGGGTGCCAAATGTAGAAGCCCACGGGTTCGGCGCAGTCGTGCTTCGTGGCGAACGGTATAACCTTAAAGCCTCCTATCTGCTGAACCTTGTAGCCGTTGCCTTCTCGCTCCAACGTGCGCGGCTTCCACTCGCTTTTTACCTTGGCGTTGTCTATTGTGCCTTGGGTAGCGTAGACGGGAATAACGGCGTTCAATACTTCGTTAATCCGTCCGGCGTGGTCGCCGTGTTCGTGGGTTATAAGACAGCCTACCACTTTGGAAATATTGCCTTCCAACGCGGCTACTACCTTCTTGAAGTTTACCCCGGCTTCAATGAGCAGGGCTTCGCCCACATTCTCCAAAATGTAGGCGTTGCCGCTGCTGCTTGAACCTAAAACACGAAGTACCATTAGAAATTGGGATTTCTTGGTGTATTATAAGCCGGGGCCGGTTGTGGGTCGGCCTGGGGCTGTGCCTGTGGTTGGGGTGCCGGAGCTGCTTGTGTCTGAACCGGGGCGGCGTATGTCTGCGGCGCGGGTTCTGCCTGTGCCGGGGCGTGGACTTCTTCGGCCATTACCGTTTCCGCGTCGTCGAAGCCAATAGCGGGGCCGGTGTTGGCCTGCTCCTTTATCTCGACAGCCACGGTATCTACTACCATGTTGGGGCGGCTGCTCGTTTCGTCCGCGTCGCCGTAGTCTGTTCCCGTAAGGTATTCGTATAGGGCTTTCTTGGCGCGGCGTTCCGCTTTTCCGCGTAGTTGGTCGTTGCTGCTGTATTGGTCGCGGCGGACGGTGGCTTGAACCGTAAGGCTATTTTTATCGCCGTTAAAGGAATACGTTACTTTGCACGGGAATACGGCGTAGGCAGGGTTTTGGCTTGTGTCCTGTTGAACGTCGATAATGTATTTCGCTCCAATCTTTTTTAGAAGGGCGGTATAGCCTTCTTTCGTGGGGTACATCGTGCCGCTGATGATGTTGAACTGGTTCCCGGTAGGAAGAAGCCCAATTATTGCGGCATCTATTATCGCTTCGCGGACGGTAGCCACTTCGTAGGGCGGCTTTACTCGTCCGTTCTTGTCGGGCTTGCCGTCGCGGTCGGTGCGAAAGCCTACTTTTGTGTTCATCAAAGGCATAAATACCTTTTCCATCACTTCTTCGGTAAGGGCTTCGCGTAGAAGGGTTATTACTTTCGCGGCGTTGAAGGCTGCGCCGAAGTTGTTTACGATGTCTATCGCCGAAGCGTCGCGTAATGCAACTTCAAATTTTTCTTTTGCGGCTACTATGGTAGCCGGAAGTTCCGGGGTCTTGCACATGGTCGGAATATTTTTTAGTGGTTTGTTACTTGGAACTCCCCCGTAGTGACTACAAGCCGGACTAATTGGCTTTTTACGGGGATGAAGTCGTTTACACTCTCGGCGTTATCGACAATTATAGGGGCGGTTACTCCGTGGAAGGCACAAAGGGCGTTAATCACGGCTAATCCGGCGTTAATCTGCCCGGCGTGGTTCTTGTCTTGGTATCGTACCCCGCCAATGTAGGCCACGCAGTCCGGCTCTTTTTCGCCGTTTACAAGCGTCTTATACATTCGGAACTCCACGCCGTCGAACAATCCGTTTACACGGCGTTCTACTTCTTCCATACGACATCTTACGAAGTCGTCTATTAGGGCTTCTTCGGTTTGAAGTGTTGCCTTTTCCTGTGCCAACGTAGCGGCTTCCTTATCAAGTTCCACTATACGGGCTTCGGCGGCTTTAATGGTGGCGCGAAGTCCGAGTTTTTGGTCTATCTCGGAAAGGAGGGCGCGAAGGGTCGCCCGGCTCAGCTGACGCTCTGCGGCGGCGTCCTGTGTTGTCGGAGCTGTCACGGCTGCACGGCGGGCGTTAAGTTGGTCTATCTCCTTTTGAAGTGCTACCCACGTCGGGAGCGTCTGCGGGTCTATTTGCGGGTCGGTGCTTACGCGGGGGTTGGCGGCTATGGTGTTGTTATAGGTCGCCTTCTTTGTGGCGTAGTCCTGTACGGCGGCGTTGTGCTTGGTATCAAGGGCGACGGCTTCCGCTTCAAGGCGTTTTATTTCCGCGTCCTGTGCCGCTATAAGCCTGTTTAGTTCCTGGCCTTCCGCGTCCATCTTGTCAAGTCGGGCGGTTTGGTTGGCAATGAAGGCGGCGCGGGCGGTGTCTTGGTTCTTGCGGAAGGATTCAAGGGCTGCGGCTGCGTCGCACTGATGGCGGTTGGCTGCTCCGGGGTCGGCGCACTGATGACCGAATACCGGGCAAATAAGCGGGCCGGCGGTCGGGGCTTGCTGTTCTTGGAATTGTTCGTTATTCACGGCTTCCCAACGCTTGCGAAGGTCGGCTACTTGGGCTTCGTAGCCCTCTTTACGGCGTTTGGCAGTGGCTATGGAAGCCGTAATTACTGACTTCTCCCGGCTGTAATATTTGTTTTCGCTTTCCTCGTCGCGCTGTATTTGGGCGAGGTCGCGGGCGGCTTCGTCGGCTACGCGGTTGGTTTCGTAAGCTGCTGCGCGGGCTGCTTCCTTCGCGTCCTGTAATGCCTTAGCCTGTGCGTCGCGCTTAGTGTTGATTTCCGCCTGTATCTTTGCCGCCTGTTCGTAGGCTACGCGGTTGGCTTCTGCTTCGGAAGTTGCCGCCGCGTCAATGTTGGCGAGGTCTTCCTGTATCTGCGCCTTCTCGCTTTCAAGGGCGGCGTAGTCCGGGGCTACCGGGGTGTTTCGGGTGGCTTCGTCTTTGCGGGTCGGTATCTTATCTAACTGCGCTTCAATTCTGCCACGACGTACCGAAATTTCCTTTTTGTATTCTTCCATCGTCTTGCCTGTTACCCGGTGCAGAAGGGCGGCAAATTCTTCGCGGGTGGCTGCTACGTCCGCGTCGTTAATCTTGCCCGCCATCGTAAGCAAGTATTCGCGTTGTGCCTTCCAATGAAGCGTAAGGAAGTAGTACGGATCCGTAATGACCTTAAAGAGGTCTTCGGGAATTATTGCGGCTACCTTTGCGTCGTATTCTGCCTTCTTCAAGGGTACGCCGTTAAAGAAGTAGTTGGTATGGTGCCCGGACAGGGTGCGCTCGGTGCTTCCTTTGGGGGTCTTCCACTCCTCGACATAGACGCGGCGAAGTTCCACGCTTGACGCTTCCCCGGTTTCGGTGTCTACCACGTCGAAAAGCCCGGTTGCTCCGTGTTCAAGGTCGGGAATAAAGTTACCTTCCGCATCGTTGGTCTTTATCCCAAATTTGGAGTCGGAGTTTCCTTCGCTGTCTTTGCCCCAAAGAAGCCACGCGAAGGAGTCCGCTATTGTGGTCTTCCCGGTTCCGTTACGTCCGCTTATGGTCGTAACGCCGTCGCCGAACTCTACGACTACGTTTCGCAAACCCTTAAAGTTTACAAGGGTAAGGCGTTTTAGTGTTACTTGTCTGCTCATATAGCTGTTAATTATTTAGTGTTGTTACTTTTCTTTGTTTCCGGCTAACTCTAAGGCTAAATCCGCGTCAATAATCAGAAGTGCGCCTATTTGGGTTATTGCTTTGTCAATCTTCCCGGAAGTCTTGATACGGCTTGCGGTCGTTTTGCTGCACCCTAATAGTTTCGCCAAACCTTTAAGGCCGTAGACGTAGCGGCGTTCGCCTTCCTGTTTTGTTGGCTTGTTTGCCAAAACCGCTCTTACTCGGTCTTCGACTGTATCCAAAAGTTGGCCTACGGTAAGGTCTATTATTCGGGTGTCGGGGTTAATCTTCTTCATCGTCGTCTAAGTATTTTTCCGGGTCTTCGGGAAGCGGAAGTTTGTTAATGTAATGGGCGGAAGCGGCGAAGTTGGCGAATAGAACCAATAAGACAGTTATACTTGCGTCGTCGGCGGCCGCGCAAAGAAGGAATAGCGACAGGGCGAACCATACGAAAATTAGCCACTGCCGGAACGTGTAGCGTTCCCCGGTTTCGGTCTTGCCGAATATCTTTGTTTTCAGTTCCTCGCTTGTCATGCTATCAGGTTGTTGAAGGGGGTAATATTTTCGTTCTCGTCCTTTGCCCGGCGGAGCGTTCTTGCTGTCCGTGCCGTTGTCGGTCTGGTCCCGCGTAACAAATAGTTGTCGTCGTTATTGCCGTTGTATTCGTGGAAGCCCATAACCAACAGCAGGGCTGTCGCTATGAAGGCGCGTTTAAGCGGGTCTAAATCCACGGGAACGCCGCACTTCGTGCAAAACCACCAAACGCAAAGTTCCGTAGCCTTTTGGATGCCTATCTTGGCGTATATGTTGCGGGCGGTGTTCTCTACGGTTCGGGCTGAAATAAAGAGCCTTTCGGCTACTTCTTTCTTACTCGCTCCCCACGCCAACAACTCGGCTACCTCGCCTTCCCGTCGGGTAAGCTCTGCTTTTAGTCGCATATCCCCCAAATATTTTCGGTTACTCCATACTTGGCGAATACTTCCGTAACTGCTACGGCTTGGCTTGCCTTTGGTTCCTGCTTGCCGTCGCGGTAGCAATAGAAGGAATTGCGGTTATTGATTCCCAATGCCGCCCAAAGGTCGGCTATACAGGCTTCGTAGTCGCCCATCTTTACTTGTTTAAGTCCGTTTCGGAAGCCTCGGAAGGCTGCTTTTGTCGCTGTCAATGTCATATTTTGAATTATTAAGCGGTTAGAATTTAGTGCGCGGAGGAAGGCTCGAACTTCCTACGCCCGCTTTCGCCGCGTCCGCGCTCCGGCCTGTTCCCGGTTGTCAACGGTTTATAGCCTTCACGAAAGGGATTCTTTCTCCGTTGGCTTGTTATATAGTTGTGGTTGCTCCGTATTAACTTGATACGGCTATCAAGAAAATTAACCCTTACCCGCGTTTGCCTGTCGCTTCTCTAACCACTCATCGCGGCGGTGGCGGCACTCAATCAAGGACGAAGCCACGGTAGCGAATAGTTCCCCGTCCGGGGTGCGGTAGTCGTATTGGACGCGCTTAACTCGCTTTCCGCGTAGGCGGGTAGTGAATACTTCGTAGTTCTCGCTTCCGGCGGGGCAAACACTACAGCCCCGGTTGTCGTTCATGCTCATTATTGTATGGTGTTAGTTGTTTCGTCTTCTATTAGTTCGCCGTTTTGTCCTATCCACAGCATTGCGTCTTGCCCGTTGTAGGAAAAATCAAAGGCTTTGTTTTTGGGGTTAAACCGGCCTTCTAATATTGTGCCTTCTTTAAGTCCGCGTATCTCTGCCAGGCACCAATAGCCGAAGTCGGTAAGCACTTTTACGACTGCCTTAGCCTTAATAGTTTTATTTGCCATATACTTGTATGCTTATTTGTAGTAGAATGTAATTTTAAGCCCGCGACGAAGTTTGCATACGCACTTATCAAGCATACACTTAAAGGCGCGGGTTAGTAGGTTGTTGGCTAATTTTTCGCCAATAAGACGAAGAAGCCCGCTTACTCCGACGAGGGTATTTAACCGCTTCCCTTCGCCGTTCACTCCGCTAACTTTAATTAGGAAGTTTCTGTTAATCTGCGCTGTCGTGTAGTCCATATAACTGAAATTTAAGTAATTTTTGTTATTGCTTCGTGCTGTAATTTTCGCTAACTTTGCAACTGAATTACTAACACGGTGCAAAGTTAATGCTTTGCCATACACGATGCAAGTGTTTGCCATACAAAGGACGTGTTTTTAAGATTGTTTAACATTTAATCCCTTCAATGCAATGGAAGGAACAGTAAAAGAGCGACTTAAAGACTTTATAAAGTTTGTAGGTATCAGCGAACGCGAATTTTGTAGGCGCGTCGGCGTGGGGTCTGCCTATATACAAAGTATTCGTAAGTCTATAATGCCGGACACTCTACAACAAATTACCATACAATTCCCGCGCCTTAATCCGCTGTGGCTAATGATGGGCGAGGGCGAAATGCTCCTACCCGAAGAAAAGCCGGAAGCCCCCGAAGCGGCACCTTCCGAAATTCTTCTTAAACTTTTGGAAGATGCCCGCGAAGAAAAAGCCCGCCTTCTCTCTATAATCGAAAGTCAACAGCGGACTATCGAACGGCTAACCGAACTTACTAAAAAAGCGGATGTCCACCGGGGCGACACTGCAACCTCTGCCGCTGTCGGGTAGTCCTTGGGCGTACCGTTCCTTTATACTGAAATTTTGGCTATACCTTATTATATATAAAGCCGAGAAATACAGGTAAGTAGCGGCATAAGTGCCGTAGTAAAGTGATACGCCGTAGAACGCACAGAAACGCCCCATTTTCGCGCCGTTTTCTTCGGGGTGGTAATTCCTACCATTTGGGGCGTAAAGTGCCGTAAACGCAAAATTCGGGAAAATAACTCAGCTATATGGAAATCGCTATAAATACCTATTATTCTAACCGGGCTTACTACCCGTTTATCCCTCGCCACGTCTTCGACGCTTTGGAAGCAGCGTACTTGGACGGTCGGGAAACTATTGTTATATCGGAAGCGGACTACTTCGCTATTGTTGACAACGCCAAAGCCGCCGGACTATGCCCCGCGTAGTTAATACATCCTGGCCCATTAAGGAAGAAATAAGCCGCCGTTTCTTCTTGGCGTTGGAACGTCTTGTAGAATTAAATAAGGTTGCGTCGCTTGAGTCGTTCTGCAATGAATACGGGCTTAGTGCGCCGAAGTATCGGGAACTTCGGTTAGGCTATGGCGTTACCCCGAAGCCGGACTACAAGCCCCGCTATAAGGGCATAGAATTGGAAGCCGCCCACTATATTACAGCCTGCTATCCCGTTTCGGCGAAGTGGCTGCTTACCGGGCGCGGAAAAATGCTTACTTATGAAGTTCAAAATTAAGGTAGGGTTACATATAAAGCCTAACAATAAGGGTAAGGCTACGGAAGAAGTCGGTATTAGGCTTCGGGTATCGTGGGCCGGTCTTCGGTGCGATATCCGCTCCGGCTATGTTATCGCCCCGGCAAAATGGGACGACGCTAATAGTTGCGTCCGGCTCGGAAACAAGAACAGCCACGGCGAAACAGCCGGGGCTATCAATCGCGGCGTTATGGCTGTGGCTTCCACTATTGAAGAAGTCCTTACCCGGTTTGAACTTGACAATAAACGCCCGCCTTCGGTCGCCGAATTTAAGGAAGCCTTCGACTTGGCCGCCGGACGTGCGAAGCCCGAAGAAAAGAAGCCGGAAGAAAAGCCGTTAGGGTTCTTCGCCGTCTATGACCTATTTACCGGGGAAATGGGGGTTACGAATAATTGGACCCATGCAACCTATACCAAATTCAAAAGCCTAAAAGCCCACCTTAAAAAGTATAATAGACGGCTGACGTTGGAAGGCTTCGATAAAAATACTTTCGCCGGGTTTGTTACCCACTTGCAGACAAAGGAAGGGCAGTTAAATACCACGGTCGCTAAAAATGTCGCTTTCGTGCGTTGGTTCTTGCGTTGGGCTGCTGCTAATGGCTATTATTCCGGGCTGGCCCATGTTCAATATCGCCCACGCTTTAAGGGATTGGACTGCAAAGAAGTTATTTATTTGGAATGGGAAGAATTGCACCACTTTCTAAATTTTGACTTCTCCGGCTTTAACAACTCCTTCGAAATAGTCCGCGATGCCTTCTGCTTCTGCTGCTTTACTGGGCTTCGGTACTCCGACGCTGCGAAACTGCGTAAATCGGACGTTTACCGCGAAGCCGTGCCACCTTATATTAGCGTGGTAACTAAAAAAACTTCCAAACGACTACACATAGAATTAAATAAGTACGCGCTTGCTATCCTTGACAAATACGTTAATATACCTTTGCCGGACGATGCCGCTATGCCTGTGTTAAGTAATCAACGAATGAACAGCAACCTTCACGAAGCGGCGGAAGCCGCCGGACTTGATGCGCCTGTGCGAATAGTTTCTTTTTGCGGTTCTCAACGGACGGAAGCGGTTGTACCGAAGCACGAAGTATTAACTACCCACGCCGGGCGACGTACTTTTATTGTTAACGCCTTCCGGCTCGGTATTCCCGCGCCTGTTATTATGCAATGGACGGGCCACGCTGACTATAAGGCAATGAAGCCGTATATAAAAATAGTAGACGCTTTGAAGGCTGAAAATATGGAACGATTTAATTCCTTCGATGTCAATCGTACCAAATCCGAAGAAGGCAAAAAATGAAGTACCCGAAAAAGTACCCGGTTTTACGTTTAATGTTTGATTATGCACCTACCCAATGAAACAAGCGTTACCACGTTAAACGCTGTAACCGTTAATGTTTGGCTATGGTTGGAAATAATATTAAATAAACCTCGTAGACTCGTTCTCTCCGCTGATATAAGAGGTTGTGTTGATTATAACACAACCTCTTATAGTGTGTGGATTTAAATAGTTTTTTTAAGGTCTACATGATTAAGCGGCTCAAGCCGAAATTCCGGTGCATATGTTAAATTGAGCAGAACGAAGTGTTAAATATTCAGGCGTATAGTTTGACCAGGCGGAAGATGAAGAAATCGCGATCTCGGACACCGCGCATTTGCGAGCGGAAGATCTTGACTTTAGAGTTGAAGGCTTCGGCGGAGGCATTGGTCGCACGCCGGCGGAAATAGTTGAGGATGGTCGGAGCATGATTCTTGAATGTCTTGATGACAGAGCGGAAGTTGTTGTTGCCCAATGTCATTACTTTTTCATACCACCTGTTCATCCGCCCGATGGCCTTTGTCGGTGTCATTTTAGCGTTGAAAATCCGTCTCAGTTCCATTGCCAGAGCATATGCACTCTTGAGAATGGGATGATATTTGAACAGAATGTTTACGCGATGACGCTGGATGTCAGTCCATTTGTTCTGTGACATCATCAGGGTGTGCTTGCTGCGCGCAAGTATCTGACGCATGGTCTCGCCGTTGGAGTACGTTACCGGCGGCTCTGATCTGTCGCGGTTGTTCTCCCGGGCGATGAGCTGACGGCGTATGTCGATACGGATTTCGTCAACGGCCTCATTATAGACCTGTTGTACATGAAAACGGTCATTGACCACATGGGCGTTATAGAATACTTCACCTGCTATCAGCATCATTGACGGCGACAGATCGCAGGTAACCTCTTTTACTTTGCGCCTGACTGACTTACTCATGGCTGCTATGAGTATGGATATAATCTCGTCGCTCTTCGTGCCGGGGATGGCCGCAGCCAGCGTGCCCTTGCCGCCGTGGCCGTCCTTGTTGGTCAGGAAGGTCCATACCTCGCCGTTGCTCAGGCATGTCTCGTCAAGGCTCATGTACGGACCAATATTGGCGGCATTGAAATAAAAGCCGCAGCAAAGTTCATGTTCGCACCAGGCGGCATAACCACTTATCCTGTTGCGGTATAAATCCGCGAAATACTTGCCGTTGGCGCAGTACATCTGCGCTATGTGCTTAATCGACAGTGCCGTCGTCTCCACCTTCATCTTTTAAAAAAGACACGAACTCTGCGCTGAGCCGTGTGCCTTCCTCGTTGGGGAGCTCGAGGTTGTAACTGAAGATTTCATTGGTCTGCCTGTCCCACCATTTGTTCTTGCGCATGTGCAGGAATACGGGGCGTCCGCGCATCGGATAGTCTTGTATTGTAACGTATTCTGTATAGCCTCGCGCAACTATGTGCGGATTACGATAGTCTTCATCTGACAGTCTCTTTTTCTCATCAAGCCATATGTCATATGCTTGTTCTGTGCGTTCGAAGCGCACCATCTCGAAGAGTTCATCCATGCCTTCGGGAAGACACATCCATATTGCATCTGCGGTTTTCATGCCACAAATTTAACACTTTTCTCTAAATTCATGCACTGGGTTTTCGGCTTGAGCCGATTAAGCAATAACTTGACAGTCATAAAATCAATCATATCTTCAGCTGATGTAGCAGATATTTTCAAATTATGAGAAGGGTTTTCCTACATTGGTTATTGCCATCATCCCTGGGGTGAAAGCACCATGGGATATCAGATCACACTATGATTGCAGACTATTAATAATATGGAGATAACGAGTTTAGAGAATATTGATTTTGACACCTTGTTTCCCTTGTTAGCGGAATAGCTGCTATGATTCATTGGGTAACAACATTCACCCATGCATCTATAGGTGAAGCGCATAGTAAACTCGGATTCCTGATGATGATCCTTTCAATCGGACACATCGCCAAACGAATAAAATTCTTTAAGGGCAAGAAGAAAATGGCACAGCCCAGTTCCGGAAAGGTGAGTCTGTGATATGTCGACAACGAAGGAAGACAGCACATCATTGTCTCGGCCGAGGGCTGCTGACCAACGTAGAGTTGCTCAACGGCTCCGATAACGAATGATGGAGGCGGCGTAAGAACACGCAGAGCCGTCGCGCGTCTCGTCTGGTTTATGTCGGCTCTGATCCGCGGACCGGAACGTATCGCCACAACTTCGAGGGCGATTATAATTATAATTGCTCGATTGATTCGTTGCTTTTATTCCACGGTGCAGAATCCTGCAAAAATAGGCACTTCGCGTTGGAGCATCCGTCGGACTTGATTATTACATGCCAAAAGTCAAACGATTAAGGCCCATAACTCTTATCTTAATGCTATGTTGTCGTGTAAACCGATGTCAATCATTTTGCGGGGAATGATTGACAACATGATTTCAATAATACTTTTCAACATACGGTATCGGATAAAATCCTTGCGGATATATATTGTGACACATCTCTGCGAGACATATTCGCCCTCTATCGGTCGCACATTTTCACGCTGTGCGTCTGTCAGAAAAGGGAGGTGCATTTCCGGTATGATGGTGAAGCCGCCGTTTATATCGACAATGCGTATCAGTGTCTCGATGCTTCCTGCCTCATAGATATGTCGCCCAATGCTTTTTTTCTTGCAAAAACTGAACGCGCTCTCACGCATACATTGCGATTCCTTCATTATCCACATCTTTTCATGCAACAGGTCTGCCGGATTGAATTTAGTCATTTTCAACAGACAATCCTTAGCCACATAGACGTGAAACGGCTCGCAATAGAACGGAATTTCCATGATTTCCTGAGCGGTATTGCCACTGATTGCTATTCCGATGTCAATCTTTTCCAATCGGAGAGACTCAATGACCATGTCTCCTTTCATTTCGTTGACAGTCAGCGTTACATCCGGATAACTGTCGGTATACTTTTTGATGAACCATGGCATGAGATAAGGTGCGATGCTGGGGCCGATTCCTATCGAAAGTGAACCGGAGACTTCTCCCTTCTGCTCCGAGATTGTCTCTGAAATCAACTCAGTCTGCCTCAAAATCCTCTCGGCCTGCCTAATCACTGTTTCTCCGATGGCCGTTGGGCGTACACTCTTGTTGCTACGCTCAAAAAGACGTACTCCGAGTTCATCTTCCAACTTTAGGAGAAGTGCGCTGAGTGTAGGCTGCGTCACATCAAGTTCCACAGCGGCTTTTGCGAAATTGCGATATCGGTCAATCGCTATTACATATTTCAGTTGTTGAAGAGTCATGATAGATAAATTCAATGCAAAGATAATTAAAATCTGTTGTCGCTCTATTATGAAGGCACTAATTTTGCACTATATTTCAAAAGTGATTATGGCACAGAAAAGATTTCACAGATATTTACCGACCAAAGGCTGGTCGCTTTACTGGATACTGATAGCTTATCTTGCAATTGGTTATTTCTATCCTGCAATAGGATTGTTGGCGTTAGTATGCATGATAGCTCCTGTGGCATTTGCCGTCAGTCGTGGCCGATGGTGGTGTGGTAACGCCTGTCCCAGAGGCAATATGTATGACCGCCTACTGGCGAAATACTCGCCTCATCGTCCGATTCCACCATTTGTCCGCACATTTGGCTTCCGAGTGTTTATGGTTCTCTTCATCTTTACCATGTTCGGTGTGCAGATGTATTTCGCATGGGGTGATTGGAATGCCGTGGGGCGTGTGTTCTGGAATATCATAACGATAACTACTGTGGTCGGAGTGGCCCTCTCGTTTATCTACGCACCACGCACATGGTGCTCATTCTGCCCTATGGGTACACTTTCATCATGGGTTACTCCAAAGAAAGCCCCGTTTCCCAAGGCGTTCACCAGTGTCAATGTTGATGCCTCTTGCCGGATTAAGTGCAAGAGCTGCGCGAGAGTTTGCCCCATGCAGATCAAGCCTTACGACAGTCGCGGCTCAGAGACGGGTTATCTTCATGCCGATTGCATCAAATGTGGCAAATGCGTTGCAGCGTGCCCACTCAAAATCATGAAAATAAAACCTCAAAATCAAATAACTGATGATAGAAGTCAACCGAAAACTATGCCCGCATGATCATGTGTGTCCTCTGATACGTCTCTGCCCTGTGGGTGCCATTGCCCAAGGTACCGATGGCTATCCGGTCATAGACCACGACAAGTGCATTGAATGTGGAAAGTGCGTCCGCTCATGCCCGAAGAAAGCGATGGAAAGTAATCAGGCATAATCTCAAAGCAAACCAAACTCCCGATGATGATTTTTTTCGGGAGTTTTGATATCGGCCATGAAACATCTATATGATAATCCCGATTAGTTTATTGAGGTTGATGATATGTCAGAAAGTTATGGAAACGGATTCTGTCGCTCAAAACGTAGAGGGTTGTGTTTAATAACAAATGTTAAGTCAAAGTGGGTGTATTTTCATTAAAATTGCTCATAATCAGAGTGAGAATAGGCAATGCGCTCTAAACGCTCCCAGACTAAATGTCTGATTAATACGGTACTTAATAAGCAGTCCCATTGTCATGGTAGGACCACAAGTAAAAATTACTAAATTTAAAAAATTGCTGATATTCAAAATATTTAGGCAATTTTTTGTCCTTTACCCTCGAAAATCGGCAAAAGCCTGTGATCAGTGTTCCGACACGATAAAGCAAATCATTCAAGACGGTGCGTAAAAACAGACAGGAGCTACCTGAGAGCAATCAGAGGGTACTCCTGTCTGTTATAATTATACGCTATTAGTCAGCCGTTCAGTCTTTTTGAGGCATGTGGGTATTGAAAAAAGTCGCGATCTGATTCATCGGGATTTTTTCAAGATTGTCATACAAGTCACAATGGCTGGCGTCAGCTACTATCAGCAACTCTTTGTTGTCTCCTCTCAGGAGCTTGAAAGTGTCTTCGCCGAAGTAACGTGAATGAGCGTTCTCGCCATGTACTATCATTACGGCATTGTCAAGCTCGCTGGCATATTCAAAAAATCTGAAATTCATGAATGGCAGCACGGACGTCGAGTTCCACCCGTCGGTAGAGTTGCCGGAACGTTCATGATAACCTCGCGGGGTCTTGTAATAGGCATGATAGTCCTTCACAAACTGAGGCACATCCTCAGGCAGAGGGTCTACCACTCCGCCTGCCCGACGGTAATAGCCGTTGCGATAGTCCTCGGTGCGTTGCGCCGCCAATGCCGCACGCGTGGCATTGCGTTTCTCCTTGGAGTTGTCGGCATCGAAATAGCCGTTGGCGGTCACGCGTGTCATATCATACATGGTCGAGGCTACAGTCGCCTTGATGCGCGGGTCATTAATGGCTGCCTGAATGGCAATACCGCCCCATCCGCATATGCCGAGAATACCTATGCGCTCAGGGTCGACTTCAGTACAGGTCGAGAGAAAATCCACAGCCGCTGAGAAATCCTCGACATTGATGTCGGGTGAGGCCACTCGCCGCGGCTCTCCACCGCTTTCTCCCGTAAACGAAGGGTCGAAAGCTATGGTGAGAAATCCGCGTTCGGCAAGTTGCTGTGCATATAGTCCGGAGCTCTGCTCTTTTACCGCTCCAAACGGACCGCTGACTGTGATAGCCGCAAGTTTGCCCTCGGTGTCTTTGGGAATATACATATCCGCTGCAAGGGTGATGCCGTAACGGTTTACAAAAGTCACTTTGCGATGGTCTGTTTTATCGCTCTTCGGGAACACCTTGTCCCACTCTTGTGTAAGAACGAGCTGCTCCACAGGAGCAACAGATGTGTTGATATTCTTGTTATCCATATTTTGAGAGTTTGATACAAATATTACAAAGATAAAGAATGCCGCCAGGATTATAATTCGATTCATTTTCACTTCGTTTTGTCATTATCCAACTTACTGTGTGCAAAGTTAGCAAGTAAACGCCCCTGTCCGCTGACCTTAATTAAGGTAATTCATACCAAAATCGCTGACCGAGGTGATATGTGACAGAAAAAAATGCGGCGACACCTCCGTCTCCACTTGCCCGACTCTCAATACGGCACACTCATACGCCCGCCAACAAACTCTATCCGGCCACTGTATCCCGGAGTTCCGACATCATACCGACCCGATGTGTCGCCATGATATATCCTCAACATCAAGTCACCTTCAGGCACGTTTTCGATTATGAAAGAGGCCTCGGTCTCGCAACGGCAGTCAGTATTGTCGTGTGACGGATATTCCACAACGGTCAACACTCCACTGTCGTAAGTCATTCTGACGTTGACCATACCGAAATCACACGGATAGTCAAGCGACGTAAACCGGCTCTTGCCTTGCCGCGATCCGTTATCATCTTTTTCAAGTTCTAACACATAGGTATAACCATGGGCGACATCTTCAACACTCGTGCATGAGCTTGCGGGTTATTACCCGGGAAAAAGAGCGCAGAATCCCTGCTTGTTGAACTGATAGTACATTTCGATTCGCTCGGGCGTATCATTTTCAAGCAAGGATAGCAACTCCTTTGCAAATTCAAGCGTGGCCGAACCGTTTGCAGTCACAATATTACCATCGCTTACGGCTTGCGCGTGGATATACCCGTCGGGATTAGTGTAATTGTCACCACCCCACAGCTTCAACTGGTCGAGTCCGTTGCCGGTATGCTTCACTTTATTGAGAAGTCCACATTTTGCCATAAACGAAGCCCCGTTACAGATAGCACCTACAATCTTACCTTTTTCAATGGCTTTTCGGATTATCGGCACTACCTGTTCCGCTATCGGTGTAGTCCAGCCGAAGCCTCCGATAAGCACCAATGCCGCATAATCGTCAGGCATTGTGTCGAATGAATAATCCGGCAGTGTGCGGAAGCCACCGATGGATTTTACAGGCTCCAGTGTCGGGGCTACAGCCTTGTTGACATATCTGGGATTTTCTTTCAGTGCATATTCATCGGAAGCGATGGCCTGTGAAAGATATACCACTTCATGTGCGGCATAGTCTGGCAAGAGAATATATAGAATTTTGTTGCTCATAAAACTATTTTTCCAGCGTTTGAGGTGAGGGAAGAACTGGCGCATCATTTCCTTTGCCTGTTCCTGTGTCAAGTTCTGTCCTGACTGCCTGTTTATCTCGTCAGTAAACTGAGCGCAGTGGTCAATCATCTGCTCCATCGTCATATCTTGTGTGAATTTGCTGTCCTTGTAACAATAGATGCAGTAATCCTCATTGCGGCTGCCATCGGCATTTGTGCCGAGGATTTCGTTTGCCATCGGCATTCCGCAGCTTTGACAGAATTTTTGTTCCATATCGTTTTTCTTTTTTGCCCATCAGTCCAATAGGGCTGGTTATTAAATACAGAAGCGTGGACTACCTATGTCAATCTAACTTGACGGCCCTGAGAAAGCCTATGGTGCAGATATAACGATAGCAGCCCACGCTGTATGCGTGAGAACCACTATGCTATCTTTTGCATCAAATTTGAAAGGCTCTCAGGTTTTCAAGTTACAAGATGAGCATAACGCTTCTTTTTCTTAATGTCTTGGAAAGAGTTTCCTCTATCCAAATGCAAAATTAGTTATTTTATTTCACTACCTTTGTCCCAATTTGGGAAATAAATATAATCTCATGAAAAATAAACTGAAATCACTGATCATCTTTTTTGTAATGTGTATGACGTACATGAATATCCAAGCTGTGATACCGATGAGGGGGGTCGTTTATGACGTCGGTCTTAACTACGGAGGAAACAGCCTGTCGGTAGCGACATTCGACTCTGCCAGAGTCGCCTACGACATGGACATAATCAAGAATATACTCCGTTGCAATACTGTGAGAATCGAGGGAGAATCAATAGAACGACTGGTGGATGCAAGCAGAATCGCCCACGCCAACGGCCTGAAAATCCTGTTCAACCCATGGAAAATGGAAGCAGACGGGAATGAAACCGTAAAATACATGACTGAAGCAGCCTTGGCTGCCGAAAAGCTGAGAAAGGAGGGAATCGACCTTACATTTGTGACTGGATGTGAATATACACTCTTTTGCAAAGGGGCATTCCCTGGCAATACATTCGGCGAACGTATGCAATGGCTGGTATCGCTTGGAACGGAACCGGCCACTGCCCTTGACAAAATCAAAGATTCGAGTGACAAACTCAACCGGATACTCGCAAAAATTTGCAAAGGAGTCCACAAAAATTTTTCCGGACCGGTCACATACTCGTCAGGAACATGGGAAAACGTCGACTGGACCATTTTCGATATAGTTGGTGTCGATTATTACCGCAGAGGCGAGTCAGATGATGAATATCTGTCAGGTCTCGGACGTTACCGATGCGGCAAACCGATAATCGTGATGGAATTCGGTTGCTGCGCATATAAGGGAGCCGCTCCCCGCGGCGGCGAGGCCTTCGCCATATTCCAGGGTGTCGATGCCGACGGAAATGCAATTTACGAAGGCGGGTCAGCTCCGGAAAGGTGCGAGAAAGAACAGGCGGACTATATAGAGAACCAGCTCACACTGCTTGACAGAGCCGGTGTCGAGGGTGCATGCGTCTATGTATTTTCTTATCCGGTCTACCCATATACACCCGGAGGGATAGACTATGATATGATTTCATACGCGCTTGTCAAATCCTTTCCTGCCGGCGATCCACACTGGCAACAGATACCCGCATGGATTCCGAAAGAAGCATTCTACCGTCTCGGAAGCATATATGCAAGAATGGAAAATATGAAATAACTTCTCCTTTGAACCGGCGCACTTCTCGGTTAGATTTCATGGCGCACTTCTCGATTAAATTTTACAACATAAGAGTCAATTTTAATTTGACACAAAATTAATTATCACGTGTCATGCTCTTATGGCGCAGAATTTTGAAAATCAGAGAAGTATGGCTCAAGCCGAAAACCCAGTGCATGAATTTAGAGAAAAGTGTTAAATTTGTGGCATGAAAACCGCAGATGCAATATGGATGTGTCTTCCCGAAGGCATGGATGAACTCTTCGAGATGGTGCGCTTCGAACGCACAGAACAAGCATATGACATATGGCTTGATGAGAAAAAGAGACTGTCAGATGAAGACTATCGTAATCCGCACATAGTTGCGCGAGGCTATACAGAATACGTTACAATACAAGACTATCCGATGCGCGGACGCCCCGTATTCCTGCACATGCGCAAGAACAAATGGTGGGACAGGCAGACCAATGAAATCTTCAGTTACAACCTCGAGCTCCCCAACGAGGAAGGCACACGGCTCAGCGCAGAGTTCGTGTCTTTTTTAAAAGATGAAGGTGGAGACGACGGCACTGTCGATTAAGCACATAGCGCAGATGTACTGCGCCAACGGCAAGTATTTCGCGGATTTATACCGCAACAGGATAAGTGGTTATGCCGCCTGGTGCGAACATGAACTTTGCTGCGGCTTTTATTTCAATGCCGCCAATATTGGTCCGTACATGAGCCTTGACGAGACATGCCTGAGCAACGGCGAGGTATGGACCTTCCTGACCAACAAGGACGGCCACGGCGGCAAGGGCACGCTGGCTGCGGCCATCCCCGGCACGAAGAGCGACGAGATTATATCCATACTCATAGCAGCCATGAGTAAGTCAGTCAGGCGCAAAGTAAAAGAGGTTACCTGCGATCTGTCGCCGTCAATGATGCTGATAGCAGGTGAAGTATTCTATAACGCCCATGTGGTCAATGACCGTTTTCATGTACAACAGGTCTATAATGAGGCCGTTGACGAAATCCGTATCGACATACGCCGTCAGCTCATCGCCCGGGAGAACAACCGCGACAGATCAGAGCCGCCGGTAACGTACTCCAACGGCGAGACCATGCGTCAGATACTTGCGCGCAGCAAGCACACCCTGATGATGTCACAGAACAAATGGACTGACATCCAGCGTCATCGCGTAAACATTCTGTTCAAATATCATCCCATTCTCAAGAGTGCATATGCTCTGGCAATGGAACTGAGACGGATTTTCAACGCTAAAATGACACCGACAAAGGCCATCGGGCGGATGAACAGGTGGTATGAAAAAGTAATGACATTGGGCAACAACAACTTCCGCTCTGTCATCAAGACATTCAAGAATCATGCTCCGACCATCCTCAACTATTTCCGCCGACGTGCGACCAATGCCTCCGCCGAAGCCTTCAACTCTAAAGTCAAGATCTTCCGCTCGCAAATGCGCGGTGTCCGAGATCGCGATTTCTTCATCTTCCGCCTGGTCAAACTATACGCCTGAATATTTAACACTTCGTTCTGCTCAATTTAACATATGCACCGGAATTTCGGCTTGAGCCGAAAATTGGTGCCAAAAATTTCTGGCACTGTTTTTGGCACCGATTTGGCACCAAAATGATTTTCGCTGAATATTCCACTGAAGACATTTTTTCCTCCGCAAGGCCTCAGATTTCTTTCAGACCATACTGAATTTTCTACGCGAAGATAATAAAGATGCTTCCGACACTTGCTATGCAAATCGTTGAAGAATAATGAAATGAGTATGAATTTCAGCCATGACACCCATTCGGAAGGCTCTCGCAAGCCATTGGCACCAACCGGGAACCTTCATTCCTCATCGTTCTTCATCGGCGTGCATAGGGCATATAAAAAGCAAAACGCCGATTATATTGATAATCAGCGTTTTGCCTTAATTTAACATTAAAATAAGTGGTCCCACTTGGAGTCAAAATAGTGAATCGCGTTGAATTTGGATGAATATGAATATTCAAACGACAATATTTTATATATCTTGAATATCAGCATATTATAACTTGGTTTGAGTATTTGCGAATAGCGCCTCTATATCAAGCAGACGCAAGTAGGCGCAAAAGATGTGGACAATCCGTGGACAGAAATTTGTGTGCGTGGACAATTTTGATTAATTTTGTACCATAACTTTTAACCCCTCTCCTTATGGCTACAATCACAAAGTCTCTTTCCTCGAAAGTAAATGGCAACGGTGAGTCTGAAATCATGCTCCGTCTTACCGTGTCACGCGAATTGCGTCTGCGTCTCAGAAGCGGTGTGTTTATCGAACCCTCCCGATTCAGAGACGGCAAATTTATCATGCCGCGTGCCGACCGCAAGACGCTTGCAAAATTACAAATTATCAGTGACAATCTCTCATCATTGGAGTGCAGATTGATCTCTCTCAGCGTAAACACACCTGCAAATCAACTCAACAAGGAATTCTTTGAGGACGCCATAATGCGTCATAATCATCCGGAATTGTTTGAGACGGTACCTGTCAGCCGCAGTTTCTTCGATACCTTCAATGAATATCTTGACACCACACAGGATGGTACAAAACTGTCAAGCCACTATAAAGTGTTGGCCCGGCTGTTGGATAGATATGAGAAATACAAGCGAAAATCAACCCGGCAGAAATTTCAGTTGACTCTCGAAGATTTTAACGGGGCGAAGGTTGACGATTTCAAGCAGTTTGTCATTGATGAGCCCAGAATCTATGAGAAATATCCATCCATATATAAGGACGCATCAGATGTTGTGGAGACAAAGCGCAAGCCTCGCAAGCCGGAGCAGCGTGGCCACAATGCCGTAATTGCCATTATGAAACGGCTTCGTGCTTTCTTCAACTGGTGTGTGAAGCGTGGATACATCACTCGCACTCCGTTTGCCTCCTGCACAAGTATCGGCGCTGAGAAATATGGTGTGCCGTATTACATCACATTGGAGGAACGTGACAAAATTGCTGACCGCGATTTTTCATTCAAGAAATCGATGGAGGTGCAACGCGATATTTTCATCTTCCAATGCCTTATCGGTTGCCGAGTGTCTGACCTTATGGAACTGACACCCGAAAACATTATCAATGGCGCGGTAGAGTATATGCCCAACAAGACAAAGGGAGAGCGACCGGAGGTTGTGCGTGTGCCACTGAACAGTCGTGCAAAGGCTCTTGTCAGGAAATACAAAGGAGTGGATGAGAAGGGTCGATTGTTCCCATTCATCAGCACACAGAAATACAATCAGGCAATCAAGGATATTTTTACACTTTGCGGTATCACACGTGTTGTCACTGTCCTCAATCCCAAGACCGGCGAAGAGGAGCGTAAACCGCTGAATGAAATAGCGAGCAGCCACATGGCACGGCGTACATTCGTCGGCAACCTCTATAAGAAGGTTAAAGACCCAAGCCTTGTCGGAGCATTGTCCGGTCACAAGGAAGGTAGCAAGGCCTTCGCCCGCTACCGAGACATCGACGAAGACATCAAGAAAGAATTGGTCAATCTCCTTGATTGACAGAGATTAATTTCTGAGAATCAGAATAATTTGCTAATTTTGCATATGGATAAGACAAAAGACACCCCATATATCGTAAGAGTTAAGGATTTCAGAATTGACTCTGATTACTCATCATGGCTTTCTGATATAATAAAGCGATATAGGGAGGCTCAGATAAAAGCGGCTCTAAAGGTTAATTATGAAAAATTGCAATTCAACTGGAGCATTGGACGTGACCTTGTAATACGGAAAGCAGAGGAACGTTGGGGCTCAGGAGTTGTTGAGCAACTTAGCTTTGACTTGCAAGATGCTTTCCCTACTGAAAAAGGATTCAGTAGCCGCAATATGTGGAGGATGAAACAATGGTATTTGTTTTTCTCCACATCTGAAGCATCCGAAAAACTGCCCCAACTTGGGGCAGAATTGCAAAATGCTGAAATCCAATCATTAATAAAGCTGCCACAGGTTGGGGCAGAATTGAACGAAGATAGTTTGCCAATGATTCTCGGACTTGTGCCATGGCGTCATCAGACAGACATTGTAACCGGATGCGAATCGTTAGACGAAGCCATTTTCTATCTAAAAGAATGCGTAACAAGAGGATGGAGCCGTCAAACGTTGGCAAATTCAATGAAGGCCAAATTATATGAGAAGCAAGGCAAAGCCATCTCAAACTTTCCAAAATACCTGCCGGAAGCGCAAAGCCGACTTGCGCAGGAAATTACTAAAGACAACTACGATTTCAGTTTTGTGACAGTCCCTGAGAATTATCAGGAAGAACAGTTGGAAACAGCTCTTGAGCAGAACATCACCCGTTTTCTTCTCGAACTTGGAACCGGATTTGCTTTTGTTGGTCGGCAGAAAGAGTTTATCGTCAATGGCCGTAGCCGACGTATTGATATGTTATTCTATCATATCAAACTGAAAGCATATGTGGTTGTAGAACTCAAAGTAAGGCCATTTGAACCGGAATTTGCAGGTAAACTCAACTATTATGTAAGTGCAGTCGATGAATTATTGAAAGGACCCGATGATAATCCAACCATCGGATTGCTGATATGCAGTGACAAGGATGAGACTGAGGTACGTTGGGCGTTCAGGGGCGTACATACACCGATGGGAGTGGCTTCTTATGACAATGTCAATACCATTAATGAAACGAATCTATTACCTTCTGCTGAGGAACTTCAAGCACGTATTCGTTTGGTAGAGGAGAAGATAAACAAAAACAAATAATCCTAACCTAAATTTAATTAGAATATAATTGGGATTCTACTACATTCTCTGAATTTTCCAAGACGGTAATTATTTATTTCTTTCATAGGACTTTTTCAAGGGTATTGCGTCTTTTATATTGAGGTCGTATAGCCTATCGATAATGACACAATGATTACTTCGAGAGAATTTGAGACATATTTCAGACGACTGTATTTGCCATTGGGTATGTACGCACTCCGTATCGTTGATAATGCCGACGATGCGGAGGACATTGTGGAGGATACTTTCATGAAGGCTTGGCAAGCTATCTCGTCGGGTGCAGAGATTGAACATTTCAACTCATATATCTACCGATGTGTAAGAAATGAATGTGTGAGCTTCCTTCGAGGGAAAAAGGAATTTGAAAACATTGATACAATCCCGGAAGTATGCGAGGAGGTGATAGACACCTCTTTCCATGATGCAAGGATATGGAAGGCGATTGATGAACTTCCGGAGAAATGCCGTGAAATATTCTTGATGAGCAAGCGTGATGGACTGACCAATGCGGAAATTGCCGAGGAAATGAATATCTCTATAAAGACTGTTAAGAACCAGATGACAAAAGCGTTTGCCCGGCTCAGAGAGTCGTTATCAACCGGGCACAAGCCATTCTTTCTACCTTTTTTATAAAAATTTTAATTCCGGATAGGACCTGAGGATAGTGGTTGCGTCATATAAGTGAACGGGAACAAATCCCGGGACACTTTTTGAACAACCATTATGAATGAAGAAATAACATACATAGCAAAGCGTTACCGCAAAGGGAAGTTCTCCGTTGAAAAGAGTTGGAAACGGTTGAATATAAAACCAGCCTTAAAATGGAATGGTCTCAAAATAGCGGCAGCCGTTGCCTCGGTTGTAGTCCTGTCGGCGACAGCGGCTATCATATATCATCAGTACGAATTGAAAGACACGACTGATAAGATTGTCAATGAATCAGTCAGACCTGCTGCATCGCTGGAGACTGTCAAAATCATTGATTTTGAAAACACGCCGCTCCCTACCGTCATTTCCAAAATTAAAGAGGTGTATGGCGTTGAGGTTATCAATGTTCCGGAGAATGCCGGGGAGTATCGTCTTTCACTGCACTACGAAGGTAACGCCGTTGACCTTGTAGCCACAATCAACGACATTCTTGAAACCCAAATGTCAGTAAAGGAATGAAGCGTTTGATGTCATTGCTGATTGGAGTTTCCTGTTGTGTGTCTGTTGTGGTCGCGCAGAATGTAACAATCCGCGCGGTCAATCAACCTGCCGCAACTGTATTCCGCTCCATTGTTGAACAGACTGGCAAAAACTTTGTGTATTCATCGGAACTGCTTAAAGATGTCCGTGTAACTGTCAAAGCCAAGAACAAACCACTGAACTATGTGCTGTCTGAAATGTTCTCAGACACTCCCATTGAGTATAAAATCAAGGGGAATAATATAGTCTTGAAGCGAGGGAAGAAAGTGGCAAAGACTGAAAAGATCAAATCTCCGGTTGTCTCCGCTCCTGTGACAAAGGTATATGAATCCTCAATTAAATCCACGATGCTTGATGAAGTGGTTGTCGTATCGCGTCTTGAAGCCCCTCAGGTCGAGACTGCCGAAATCGGAGCTAAGAAAGTCACCGCCGAGGAAGTGCGCAATACACCTGTGCTTTTCGGTGAGGCAGATGTGATAAAAGCATTGCAAACCCAGCCGGGCGTGACTGAGGGCACGGAGGGTATGGCGGGGATGTATGTTCATGGCGGTAACGCTGATGAAAACCTCTATATGCTTGATAATGTTCCGCTTTATCAAGTGAATCATTTTGCCGGCCTATTCTCAGCGTTCAATACAGATATAATAAGATATATTGACTTTTTCAAGTCTTCCATTCCTGCGAAATATGACGGCCGTCTGTCTTCTTTTATGGATGTGCGTCTGCAAAACGGCAACCGCGAGGGGCATCACGGGTCCGCACGTCTCGGACTCACATCGGGAGCTTTCAATATCTCCGGACCGATAGGCAAGAAGACAACCTATCTTGTCGGATTGCGCCGTTCTTGGTTTGATGTGCTCACCATTCCGTTTGTTGCGATTGCCAATTCGCAGAATGAAGATGAGAAACTACGCTTCAACTATTATTTTATGGATTTCAACGTCCGTGTGCAACATCGGTTCTCTCCTAAGGCGACCGCCTTTGTCAGCTTCTATTTCGGAGATGACAAACTGAAAACCGGTACGGAAGACAAGGGCTATGACAAGCCTAATTATTTCGGGTCGTTTTCTGATGACCGGTTTGACATGCACTGGGGAAACATTCTCGCACAGGCCGGACTCAATTACCGTTTCAATGATAATCTTTCATCCGAGTTCACTGCCGCATACACACGCTTCTTCTCCGGCATGAAGCATGATTATATCAGTAGAGATAAATCTTCCGACCACATGGACGAATCGCATACTGTCCTCAATACAGACAATAACATCAATGACTGGATATTTCGTGGTGATTTCGATTGGAGTCCAAATGGAAATAACCGAGTTCGCTTTGGTGCAGGTTATACGCGGCATTCGTTTCTTCCGGCGCGTACATCACGCCTATACGAGGTTGGGACGACACATTTGTCAACCCGTGATTCAACATGGGCCTATGGAGCGAATGAAGTCAACGCATATATTGAGGATGATTGGAAAATAAGTGATAAGTTCAGAATGAACGCCGGTTTCCATGGCTCGCTGTTCAATATCGGGGGAAAGACAAATCTCGGATGGTCTCCGAGATTGTCACTCAGTTATCGTCCTGATGAAGACTGGGCGGTGAAATTTGCATACGCCCGAACTACTCAATACGTACACCAACTTAGCCAGAGTTATCTTGCACTCCCTACTGACCAATGGATACCAATCAGCGGAAAGTTAAAGCCGGAGACAGCTGATAAAATATCTGTGGGTGGGTATTGGGAATCTCCTGACAAGACTTATGCAGTGTCAGTAGAAGGTTACTACAAATGGATGGATAATCTTGTAGAATATAAGGATGAGTATTACCTGCGTCCCCCTCTTGATCTTTGGAACGCTCAACTTTGCAGTGGCAAAGGTACAGCAAAGGGTGTCGATTTCAAAATTGAAAAAGTATTTGGAAAGGTGACAGGACACATATCCTATTCGTTAGCGTGGGCAGACCGCACGTTTGCCGATAAAAACGGAGGGCGCACATTTCCTGCCAAATTCGATAACCGCCATACGATAAATATAATGGTGACTTGGAAAATCAGCGATAAGGTGCAGGTCAACGCTTCGTGGGTGGGACATTCAGGCAACAGATTCACTCTGTTGAATCAAGTGTGGGATGATCCTGACTTTGAAACCACCGATTGGTTCGGAGCCGGAGAGTCACCATTGCGTACCGGCATCAACAGTTATAAGTTGCCTTTCTACCATCGTCTGGATTTAAGCTGTACTGTCAAAAATAAACGTGGGTACTGGACATTCGGTCTCTATAACGCATACTGCCACATGAACACTGTTGCAGTGAAGCGTGGAACCCAAGATATTGCCGTGTCAAAACCCGGCGAATACTATATCACCAGTGAACCGGTATTCAAACGTGTCAAACTTCTTCCTGTCATACCCTCGATTTCATACACATGGTTATTCTGAAAAAAATATATCAACTTCTTGCATTATCGCTCCTCACAGGATGCGAGGAGGCGTTCACACCGGATATGCCCCATACTCCGGCATTGTGCGTCAACTCCCTGATAACCGCTGGAGAACCTGTTGAGGCTAAAATTTCAAAGTCAAGGCTTTACACCGACAGTTCCGAGAAATCCGAAGTCAGGGATGCCGAAGTCAGGATTTATGCCAACGGCGAGTTGCAGCTTGACTCCTATATCCCGAAGGAGGGCGACAATATAAGGATTGTTGCCGAAAGTCCTGCGGTTGGCAGAGGTGAGGCCGACGTTCTTATCCCGGCTTCTATCCCGTCGCCGACTGCTACTTGGGAGACTTATGATGTAAGTTGTTGGAAATATGACAATGATGTGGTTTTCGTCGAGTTCAAGCTAAAGGTTGACCTCCGGATTGAAGATGCGGATGGAGAAAATTATTATAAATTTTCATTCAACAGTGATTTTCAAGCCGATGAAGAGTTGGACGACTTTGATGCAAGCGGAAATTATGGGTTTGCGATAGGCTCGTTGCTATATGATATGGAACCAATTTTCAGGGAGCATATCGGTATTTTTGAGTCTATCATGGGTGGCGATGCTGAAGGCTTCTCATTCTTCTCAGACCGACAGTTTGAAGGAAAAAGTTATACATTGCATCTTCAATTTGACAACTGCTGGTTCCGCTATCCAAAAGGTGAGATACCTGACTGCAATGTCAATTTGATTGTCAGCTCCGTGTCGCCCTCCTACTACAACTGGGCCAACTATATTTGGCAGCGCGACAGCGGTACTCTTACCGAACTTGGAGACTACGGTTTTGGAGACCCGATTTGGGGATACAGCAATGTGTCTTCCGGCGCGGGTGTGGTTGCAGCCCAATCGAAATCAGTCTGCACGATTGATTTAACAGACTTCATTCAGGAAACAATACACGAAATAATCAAATAGAACAATCCAATGGAAAAATCGAAAACAATCGGAATAATAACTTTCTTCATAATGTCTATACTTGTATTGACATCATGTGATAAAGAGGGATATGAACCAATATCAACCTCCACGGATGCTTGTCAGATAATAGTGAATTGTCTCGACCACAATGGGAAAAGCCTTCTTGATAACAATAAATTTGTTGATGGAATTTCTATCGAGGGTGATGCTTCACACTCAAAGATAAAATATGATGTGAAAAATGCAAATGGAGGAAAGGTTCTGTCTTTCACTGCTGAACTTCCTGATCAGGACGATATGAAATGGTCGAAAGACAGAAGCGAGGCCAATGGTATCTCTAAGATGACCATGAAGTTCAACAAACACAAGATTGAGTTGAAATGCCACATAAAATATATCGCCAACCGTCCTCCGGCAGTATCAGGTGGCAAAGCCACACTTGAAGAGGTATCATGCAATAACCAGACATTCAAACGCTCCGGTAACAGCGTAACCATAACACTACGTATGGATAAAAACGGCAAACTCTTATAAAAATATAATAATGAACCAAATTAAATTCCTGATTGTCGCTCTGATAGCGATACTCGCATTCGCCTCATGCAGCGAGGACGAACCTGCAAGAATGTTGTGGGAAGTATCCGGCAAACCGGCAGGAAATGTGGAGACATCTATTCATTATGAATATAATTCTCCAGTATGGATAACTGTCGGAGGCTATGCCGCTGAAGTTATTTTGAAATGCACCAATTATTCCGAACTGTCGATATATGGTCAAAAGAATGAAGACGGGAAATACGTTGACTCTGATTGTCGGTTTTCAGCAAAAGTTATAGATCCAACAACCGTAAGAATATCATTTGACTATATGGAAGATGTGGACTTTACGGAAAAATCATGCTATCTTCAAATAGATGGAATCAATGGTAAAGATATGCGTACAACAATGGTAACTATTACGCGTAAACATCTCAATTATAAATAACAAAAATCAATCAGATAAAAGACCACATGATTACAAAATTTAAACTAATGATGATGGTGTGCTTTGCCATCATTGTGTTCGCCTCATGCAGCGAGGACGAACCCGCAAAAATGCTGTGGGAAGTTACGGCTACCCCGGCAGAGAGTGTTAAGGCGGCCTTCGACCCCAGTTTCTACCACCAAATTCAGATTACTTCTGATGGAGACGGCGGTGAAGTGACGCTCAAATGCACCAACTACAAATCACTTAATCTGGTTGGTGCCACCAAAAACGAGAACGGGGAATATATCGATGCTGATTGCAAATTCACGGCAAAAATCACGGATTCCGGAGTTGTCAAGATAATCCTTGACAAAATGCCAGATGGTTTCAAAGAAGCGAAAACAATCCTTCAAATCGACGGAACTGAGGGGAAGGACACTAATACAACGACTGTTGATATTACACGTAAACCATAAGTAGAATAATGAAAAGAGGAATTGCCTTATTCGCCTTTCTTTTAGTCATGGTTGGATCTGTCTTCGGACAGACCGACCATGGCTATAATCTATACGGTCAATTTTTAGGTACATCAACAGGCATTGGAGTGGGGCTTGACAGCCGTTTTAAGGCAGGTGGAATACTTGGCTATTCATTGGGGCTTGCTGTTACTGACATTTCTTGGAGTACAGATGATGGGCTGGATGGATGTTATGCCAGCTATGATGCGGAAAGCCGGGGTATAAGTATTCCTTTCGATGTCAATGCAATTTTGGGTAAACGTGCCAGCAAATTTGAAATAGGCTTTGGCATGACAGCATATCTGGTCAATAGAGACGAGCGGCATTATAAAACTATATTCTTCCCTTCAGAAGAAGATGGCGTATTGGATTTTGAAAGGTACTCAACCCGTAAAAAAGTTTTCCGACCTAACATTATTGGTACAATCAATATCGGATACCGACTTCAACGTAAATCCGGATTCTTCATGAAAGTTGGATTATCCTTACTTATTGGAGACCTGAAATGTTCACCTATTGACGGTGTAGTTGCTTTACCGAATATTTGTCTTGGATATACAATCCCTCATTTTTAGTGCATTATAACATGAGATGAATTGCATGAGAAAAATTAGTAAGATCTTGACTGCAGTGACTTATATTATTGCTTGTTTCCTGATTGGTGGATGCAATTATGATGAACCCACACCGGGTAATGATTCCAATCCGGATTCTGATAAAACATGTGCCTTAGCATGGGATACGATTGTTTGCAATCAGTTATCGGTAAACGAGCTTTTCATCGGTTCTAAATACCTCGGAGTTCAGAACTGGAATTGCAATGGCAATCCTCCAGGCATATATCCGGCAGCAGTTTTTCCAGAAGATGCCTTTGCAACCACGTTTGATAAGGAGGTTTCCGGTAAGAAAAATCCTATTGTCGTATATACCAACTTCAGTGATCCCTTTATTTCGACTATAGAAAACCCTTCCGGAGTAAATTATAGCCGGTTTCTGAAGAGTATGCTCAGGTCGGAGGAATATCAATCTAACTCTGAACCCCAATTGAATTTATATAGATGTGCCAAAATGAATACTCTTGATAGTTTCATAAAAATATTCCCTGATAATCCATCTTTTGCCGAGACCTTTGAAAGTATAGTAAAGCAAAAGATGGATCTTGATAAAATCAAGAGTTGGACTATCGGAGAAATTATATTCAAAGGTTTTACTGTCACTATGGATGTGCCGGAAAAGGGTATTTTTGCAAATGAGATGCCATCTAAAAATGGATTGGTGTATGTCAGGAGCATTACTTATGGCTCCACAGCGTATTTTGTTATTGGCAGCGATTTGACATATCCTGAAGTCAGGGCCATTATATCTAAACCATCTATGATTGGAACTGAAAAACAAAATCTGAAAAATACACATGTAGTTCTCCTTACCAATTCAGGCATTGACCAAAACGCGGAACTTCATACTGAATCCGATGCCTTGTATGATTATTTCAGACATCCCTATATCGAAGGGAACTATGGCTATCCCATATACTGCACAGGATGCTACCTTAAAGACAATTCTTATATTCACATCTCTGTAAAATAAAAATCTCCACCGAAGAATTTATAATGAAATGCTCGGTGGAGAATTCTTAAATTAATATTCGTAACCTTCAGGGAGAGAAGGCTTGGCATCATCGGGGATGTGAGGGTTGGCTCTCATTTGCTTGATTGCTTCTATCTCACCGGGAGTGTAGCGAGTCGGACTTTTGTGAGGCATCGGTAGTTCATCCGGTTTTGATTCAGATTGTGCCGGGTCTACTTCCTGCGGAGATTCTTCTTTCTTTTTGGATTGCCAATCATCATGAGGATAGAAGAAGTTGAATTCAGGTCCAGTTGACTCTCTCGTAACGATGAGATCTTTCCAACCATCTTTTTCAGCCTCATCTGTGCCTAACATATCCTTTTCTATCCTGTCAATAAACTTACTGTCATTGCTGATTGCTCGTTGGGCGCGGTATAGCCATTCAATGTTTGTGAGTTCCCGGTTCTCTACTTTGACAGAATGTATCCAATAACCCAAACCGAAAATGATGTCCACAAGACCAATGATGACAAAGGATAGAATCTTGATTTTCTTATCTCGCTTCGCCAACTTTTCCTTCAGGTCTTCATCAGTTCGCAATCCATTTATCTGATAGTAAATGTCAGCTGCATCCTTGACGCTGATGCCATCATACTGCTTTCTGCCATTATAGTAGGACTCCGTATGTCCTTTCTCTATGATGGGAGTCAGATTTGAAGTGACTTTTGACACGAATACCTCGCTTGCCTTTTTAACAATCTCATCGGTCTTGTCCTCCGGCTTCGGCATTGCCTCAACTGCCTTTTTGAGATCTGCCATGCCTTGGACGACAAGAGCCATTGAGCCGTTCATAGTCTGGATTATTCCGGTGAGTGTGGCGACATCCTCGCTTTTGGCGAGATTATCAGGAATTTTAATCTCCGTAATTTCCATTGGCTCGGGGGTGGCAGGAAGCATAACGGGAGCCGATATTTTCGTTGCCACATTTGCCATCTCATTCTTAATCTCCGTCAGTGCGTCCTCCAGCCGTTTCATTTGGCGGCGGAGCAATTCCATATCCATGTCCCCGCACTGTGGAACAAGTGAGATGTTATCTTTCTTTGCCATAATCAGGATAATCTGGGTTTGTTGTTACGTTTTCTTCTTCTCTTCAGCAGTTGGTTGGCTGCGGCCTGCTCGTTCTCGTCAAGGTGACCGTTTCCAAGTTGGAACGCACCGCCAACCATATTGCATATAGACTCGCCAATATCAGCGGTCACTTCCGCAGCCTTTTCCAGAGTCTCCATTGTGGATTTTGCCAACGACACTACTGCCGACTGATCGACACTGGCTTGATGTGGCTGAGTCTGCCTCGGCTGTGACTGTCGGCTATGTGACTGCGAATTGAAAAGGCTGTCGAGATTTCTGAATTTGAACTGCTCTCCGACATCAGAACCTTTCACCTTGTAGTCGCCAAGTTGGAAGGAAACGCCCTGCATCTCGGTAGTGCCACGGCGGTATTTCGGAATGATTGAGATGTTCTTTTTAGCCAACTCACGCGCAAAACTATTCCAGTCGCGGGCATTTTTCAATGCTTCCGTGGCGGCGATTCTTATCTCCGCTTTCGCTCTCTCAATGCCGTGCAGTTTCTCTAAATCGGGGTTCTCCTGCTTGGGCAATGCAAGTCCATACTTCCGTGTCAATGCCTCGCAGACCTTCTTATTCTTGTAGCGGTTGCGTCCGCACTCCATACGCTTGCCGTTGTTGCCTACCATATTGAACACGATATGGCAGTGCGGTTTGTCGGTTTCGTAATGGCGGACTATGAGCCATTGGGTCTTGTCGAGGCCCATCATCTTGATGTAATCTTTCGCTATCTGAAGCATCTTTTTATCGCTTAATTTCGGTCTGTCCTCGGCGGCGAAAGACAAAGTTATGTGTCCGGCGGGGTTGCTTATTCGATGGTTCAGCATAGACTGCGACTCAAAACTTGCGATTATCTGACGGCGTTTCGTACCCAACAGACCATCGCTTCCGAGTATCTTCCAAGTGTCGGGAGTGAATATTCTTTTGTCGTGTTTCTCGCGGGTGACATAGTCAACCTTTGAACCGAACGACCCGGATTTCAAAATTTTTCCTATCATCTTTGTGTCCGTTTTTTGAGATTTATGAGGATGTCGGCCATTGTGTCAAGGCAGAAATTAGCCTTGTCTTCAATAGCGGTCAATCCCTCGGTATTGCCTGTATGGGCGATTTGATTGAGATTGGGTCCGAGTTTTTTCAACTCGTGGATAAGGGCTTTTTCCTCGTCAGAGAGGAATGCGATGATGACATCCTCCAAAGCCCGGATGCGGACATATTCAGCCTTGTTCATACCTGCCTTTGCCGAGAGAATATCAACGCGGTCATACTCGCCGTCATTGAAACTTATCTTGACATACCTGTCTCTTTTTGCCGAGCCGAGGCGCGGTCTTCCATTCGATTTATCCATGTTGTAAATCATTGTAATCGGTGTAACCATTATACCGGAATATGCGACCATCGGGAGGCAGGCAATCAACCGTCAGGCTGTCGGATTACCCCCTTTTGAGGAACTCAAAAGGTATCTTGCCACTACTACTGAATCAGGCTGCGCAGCATACCTCCGTTTCCATCCAGACGGGACTTTCTGCCTCCCGATCTGTCGCTTATTTCCGGCTGTCAATTCTCAGAGTTTGCGCCATGCCTCGAGGTCGTCGCCGAACAGGTCGAGGTGTTCGCAGATGATGCGCTCGGCATAGCTGCCAACGTTTGCGCCACGGTCGCCGAGAATACGGGCGTAGCGTTCAAGACGCTCCCATGTGGCATCGCTGATGTTGAGCGAATGTCGCTTGACAATCTTCACCGGGATAAGATATGTTTCCTTGTATTCGCCGAACTCCAGCTTTCGCTGCTTTATGCCCACACGCTGTTGCTTGGGTTGTGGCGTTGCGCTCTGTTCATTGTTGAACAGATTGGCGTTGTTGTCGGGAGTGTTGCGGTCGTTGCTGTTAACAGCAACATCAGAGTTAGCGGTGTTGACAGGCTTTACCGAGTCAACGGAATTGGGTGTAATATCAGATTTCATAATATCATCAGATTTTGGAGTTATACAATCGGTAGATGTTTTGCCAGTCTTGGGTGTTGACTTGGCAGTGGAGGGAGAGGTTGTTGACTGAGGTTTCTTGTTGATCATATTTTCTCGTTTATACGGTTTGACAATGTTGTTTCGGTTGTCGGGTCATACCGCTCAACCGACACTAATTCGAGTTGCAGGTCATCTATGAATTTCTGCAACATCGGATACTTTCTAATCATACTTTGTAGTACTGCTTGGTCTGGCTCTATTCGCAGTAGATAGTCGGCAATATCATATCCGGCTGACTTGTCGGTATCATCGGCAACATCATCCATGAAGTTGAAGATGGAGGCTTCGATACCGAGCGACTTCATCAATGGCAGTTTCTGCCGCCACTTCTCGGTCGCCCCCAAATCAGGATAGAGGATAACCTGCCGTCCACTAAGAACCCGGAGTGCCTCGGCATTGAGGCAACCGTTCTTGCCGCCGGTAGCGAGCCACACATATTCGGGCAGATACCAACTCGCTATCAGTGCTGTCTTCTCGCTCTCGACCAATGCGACAGGCTTGCCACGGTTCATCGGCAACAGATGCTCACCGAAAAAACATTGACGGAGATTGTAGTGCGGCAACTTCATCAGCGAGTGGGCCCACGACACATGGTTGAATGGCTCTTTGACACGCTTGCCACTTTCGGCATTGTAGAGCATAACTTTCCCGGTGCGGACACGCCCGTTTATGTCGGTCTGCCAGAACACACATGCTCCCGGCCAGTGCTTCGATGTGCCGACGCAATACTCTCTCATCATACGCTCCGCATCATCGGGTCCGAACTTCGATTTGAGGAACAGAAAGAGATTGTTTCGGTCGTAACCGTGCAGAGTCTGTGAAACAGTCTCTGCCGCAATGAAAGAGGCTGGCTTGGGCGGCTCGGTCGGCGTGGCTATGCGGGCTGACGGAGCTGACCAATCGGAGTGCTGAGGTTTGTGCTGTGGATTGCGATCAAAATATTCCTTTGGTGTGAGGTGGTAGCCACAACTCTGCTCATGGTCACATCTGCCGACATCATCAGGAAACGTGAATTGTTTCTCGGTGTCGATGTATCGAGAGAAACAGCGTTTCTTGTGACAGGCGGGGCAAGAATGACGGCTTCCGACACCACGATAGGGTTGGAGAATAAATCGGTATCCACTCATAGTTCTATCAAGATTTTGGTTGCACTATCTGCATTATTTGCATTTTGACGGAGCGAAAATGCGGAAAGTGCAGAAAATGCAGGTGGATAATCATAATTTCGCATAGACTCCGTGACGCACCTTTTGGAAATGGATGCCGGTGAACCGCTTGACAAAATCCTTGAATGTCCGCTCTGCCATAGAATTGGCTATCGCAATCTCAACGCCTTGCTCGGTTGTGAACTCCTCCGGCAGTGCGGCTATGACAGCCCGTTGCAGTTCTGACAGCGACAAATCCTTGATTATGCCCTGCACCCTTGTGGCGGTAGCCTTGAAATAATCTACAAGGCCTATGGCATTCTTCACCGAAACAAGATCTATTTCAGTTTTGTCAGCCTCGCCACAAGCCCACCGCGCTATCTGGATTATCAGACAGAAGCGTATGGCATGGAAATCGAATTTGCTGAACACTCCTTTTAGAGCATCGTTTTCCTCGCGGTTGCAGTCCTCGGTGTTTTCCCGTTGCCACTGATAGAGCCGTGTCTTTGCCTCCGGCGAAAATCCTATGATTGTCGGGATAACCTTTCCGTCTTCATCAGTTTTGTATGGCATATCCACAAGTCTGCTGATAATCTCAGCCCATGTAGCCTCAATGTCGAATGACGGTTCTTTGTCGCTCCACGCCTGTTTATCCTGATTGTTGGCGATGACGAATAGAAGGCGGTCGATAAAGCCGTTTGAACTGCGGCTGCCTTGGGCGAGTTCGTTGAGGATGCCGTTCTGGATAGTGCCGACAACAGACACAAACGGTCTTCCGATATAGACGGAGTCTTTCGCTCCCTTGCGGTCGGAGAATATCGGGTTGGCGTTATAGAGTTTCAGCCAATACTCCTCGTCAGAGCCTTTGTTGTAGCGGTTGAAATTCTTGAACCATCCGGCAAGTTCATCATTCCACATGCAGATGCCGCGCAGATTGTGGGAGTGAATAAGCATCATTGCCTCCGGCGTAGCGTCAGAAATCAGGAACCGCTTGTTAACAGGCAATACCGGGTGAGCAACAGTCCTTTCTTTCATCGGTAATTCGCACTGGCGGTTGTACTCGGCAAGTTCTTTCTGAAAGGCACTGTTGTTTACGCCGTCAATATCGGAGAAAGGACGGATAGCGAAGTTCAGAGGATGCGACTTGCACGCTCCGGGTCTGCCGACAAGAGCCATGAACAGAATGGCACTCTCATCCCATTTCCCTTTCAGCCGGGCAAAATGGGTGTTACCGATGCCAAGACCGAGAGCCACGAGCATAGCCCCGGCAAGATAATCCACCGGATAACCGTAGCAGTCGTTAGCCTCGCGGATAATCCGCTGAATCTTCATCGGCATGGCACCAAGCGGAAAATCACCGCCACGCATACTAACACACATATCCACAGCCTTGCCGAGAATGAGCATAGGGTCAATGCCTTTGGAGTTAGATGTGCTCTTTTCCATACTTTTCCAGAATCGTGTTTACGGCAGATGTCTTGTAATAGACTTTGCCTCCAAGTAGAGTTGCTTCCAAATATTGGCTCTTGCGCCAGTTGCGGAGTGTGTTTGCACAGACTCCAAGAATTCTCATTACCTCCTTGCGGGGAATGAGTGGATCCTTGTCTGCCGAAAGCATAGCCGGCAGAACCTCCTCCTTAAATTTTTCGATAGCACGTTCAGCAGTGTGCTCGACCACTTCAAGGAGGTGACCCAGAGGGAGCGTGATTGAAAGTCCGGTCAGCTCCTCCGGTGTGAATTTTGAAAAATCAAGATTCATTGTTAAAATTCCTCGCGTCATCTGGATTAATCAATGGACACCGACAACATGAAATGTCCAAGGGTCGCATCGCTATGAATTGGCTTCTCTCTGTCGGTTTTTATTGCATGGGGTGACCGGTCTTTACCTCAGCAATGATTACGGACTTTCGCCTTGTCGTTGCGATTTGACGGTGCAAAGAAAACACATGATTTATGTTTCTCCAAATTTATAACGCTGATACACAGTGGTTTATATTCGCATTGATTCGTAACGAAGTAAAACGAAGAATTTTTCTTTTCAGCGACCCTCAAAATTGCGCAGAAGGCGGTACGGATATGAAAAACGGGAGCCATCCGACATCACTGTCAGATGGCTCCCGTCAATAATATTTTTATATGTCAGCAGGAGTATGCGTAATCCTGCACTCCCAATTTCTCAACAAGGTCATTGTAGGCGAACATGTATTCCGGTCTCTCAAATGTCATGCAAGGGACTTCCACTCCGCTTTTCTTTGTGATTGTGGTAGGCGTAAGAAGCATTTTCAAATTATCCTGTATGCCTCTATGCCCGGGGATGCGGATGTTGGGCTTTTTCTCATAACGCTGTTCAAGAGCCGCATGAAATTCGACAACGGAGGTATTGGTAAGGGAACGGCTCTTTTCAAGGACAAGATAAAGAAGAGCCAAATCCTTCCCGCTTTGTTTGATATGGATATGCTCATCAATCGACCCCAATAGATATTCATCACTGTTGGGCAACAGTTCTTTCAGGCTACGGCGTTTCTTTTCTTTGCCGGGAATGGGTTTCTTTTCTGAAGTGCTCTTCATTTCAACCTTTGTCTCTGTCGGTATTGATTTGAATTTGGCAACAACTCCAGCAGTAACAACCGGAGTGATCCCCATGTCTTCCATCTCAGACACGAACTTCACCCAATCTTCCTCTTTACGAGCGCCAATAGTCAGGCTGCGGTTGATGATGGTTTTTATATTGAACGATGCGAGTCTGCGCAGAAGAAAATTTAGTTTACCATCCTGAATCAACTCCTCGCCATATTCAACCATACACTCGAAGCTGCGGCCGAAAAACAACCAGCTCAACATTGCCGGAACAATGCAATCAGGCATCTGAGCCCTGAAATGCAGGGCAAGTTGGTCTTTAAGTCCTCCATCGGTAAGAATCTTTTCCAGATCTTCAATGCCCTCCGAGCGGTCATTCTTCAGATAGAGCAGAAGTGCCTTCTCATATTTCGGCACAAGCATAATGGCAGTCTTGAAGACTTGGTCGAAACCGATACCTCTGCGGTCGTGCATAAGGTCGGTAAAATTGCAATATTCCTCCTGATGATTCTCATACCAGTGGCGGAGGGCATCACTGGTAAGTTTGTTCTTTTCCTCTTTAGTCATATAGTGGGCTTGGGTGAGTGAATGAGCCAAAATAAGCATCGACATTCAAAACGCTCACTACACAACTATTGTTCGTCACCAATCAAATTATACCCGTTTTTGAGGCAACATCAATTATTTTCAGAATTTTTAAGGAAATTTTTTGTCCACTGCGTGGTCAGAAATCAATTTGGTGGACAAATTGTGGACAATACTTATAAAAGAAAATCTCCAATCGCTTGATATATAAGCGATTGGAGATTCATAAAGGTGGTCCCACTAGGGCTTGAACCTAGGACCCACAGATTATGAGTCTGTTGCTCTAACCAACTGAGCTATAGGACCAAACGTCGAGATTGGAGCACGAGATGCTTTGCTCTTTTCGTTTTTCGTTGTGCAAAGTTAAACAGTTTTATTTATATGTGCAAACTTTTGAACGATTTTTTGTTTTTTTGTTGATAAAAAAGTGATAAATCGGGGGTGAGGTGTGTGGATTCAGCGATGAGGAGCTAAATGGTCTGAAATGTGATTTTTTAATTTAGAATGGCCGAATATTTGCACATTTGATATAAACCGTGTGTAATTTTTGATAATTTTTTGGAGTAGGGTGAAGATTATGGTAATAAATATCGTTGAAAATTTGTGTTTTACAACATGTTTTCATATTTTTGCGCCTAAATTATTAAAATTTGTGAGGCTATTGCCTCATTGTAATTGCAAAAGATAAACATATACACGATATGAAAATTCCGTTGAGAAGCGCAGCAAGTACCGAGGGCCGCCGTATGGCGGGAGCCCGTGCGCTGTGGCGTGCCAACGGCATGAAAGAGGAGCAGTTTGGTAAGCCCATCATTGCCGTCGTAAATTCATTCACACAGTTTGTGCCCGGTCATACACATCTTCATGAGATTGGCCAGGTGGTCAAGGCGGAGATTGAAAAGCAGGGTTGCTTTGCGGCCGAGTTCAATACGATAGCTATTGACGACGGTATTGCCATGGGGCATGACGGTATGCTTTATTCGCTTCCGTCGCGCGACATGATTGCCGACTCCATCGAGTATATGGTCAATGCTCACAAGGCCGACGCCATGGTGTGCATCTCCAACTGTGACAAGGTGACCCCCGGCATGCTCATGGCTGCCATGCGTCTCAATATTCCCGCCATATTTGTGTCGGGCGGTCCTATGGAGGCCGGCAATGTCGAGGGCAAGGATGTAGACCTGATAGATATTATGATAGAGGCGGCCGATGACTCGGTGTCGGATCATCGTGTGACTCTTCTGGAGCAGAAGGGATGTCCCACGTGTGGCTCTTGCTCGGGTATGTTTACCGCCAATTCGATGAACTCGCTCAACGAGGCCATAGGTATGGCTCTTCCGGGCAACGGTACGGTGGTGGCTACCCATGCCAAACGTCGCGAGCTTTTCAAGAAAGCCGCCCGTCAGATTGTTGACAATGCCTATGCCTATTACCGCGACGGTGACGAGAGTGTGCTGCCACGCAGCATAGCTACACGTCAGGCCATGCTTAACGCTATGACGCTCGACATTGCCATGGGCGGTTCGACCAACACAGTGCTTCACCTGCTGGCTGTGGCCCATGAGGCCGGAGCCGATTTCACGATGGCCGATATAGACCGTCTTTCGCGTAAGACTCCCGTGCTCTGCAAGGTGGCTCCCAACTCGCATTACCATATACAGGATGTGAACCGAGCCGGAGGCATTCTTTCCATAATGAATATACTTGCCGAAGCCGGACTTATCGAGACCGATGTGAAGCGTGTCGACCGTATGACTCTCGGTGATGCTCTGGACAAATGGGCTGTCAAGCCGGGCCGAGAGGTGAGTCTCGAGGCCGACGAGTTGTGGAAGAGTGCGCCCGGCATGAGGCGTACTACCGAGCTTGGCTGTCAGATGAGCTATTATTCCGAACTTGACACCGACCGCGAGTCGGGATGCATACGCGATATGGAGCATGCTTATGTCAAGGATGGCGGTCTGGCCGTGCTCAAAGGCAATATAGCGCAGGACGGCTGTGTGGTCAAGACCGCTGGTGTCGACGAGAGCATATTTCGTTTCAGCGGTCCGGCCAAAGTGTTTACTTCGCAGGAAGCGGCTGTCGAGGGCATACTCCGTGATGAGGTAAAGAGCGGAGATGTCGTGGTCATCACATATGAGGGACCAAAGGGTGGCCCCGGCATGCAGGAGATGCTCTATCCCACCTCTTATATAAAGAGCAAACATCTCGGCAAGGAGTGCGCGCTCATAACCGACGGACGATTCTCGGGCGGAACCTCGGGACTGTCCATCGGCCATATATCGCCCGAAGCAGCAGCCGGCGGCAATATCGGACTGGTGCGTGATGGTGATATTATCGAAATCGACATCCCTGCCCGCTCCATCAATGTGCTTCTCACCGACAGTGAGCTTGCCTCGCGTCGGGCCGAAGAGGAGTCGCTCGGGCGTGAAGCGTTCACAGCCCGCGACCGCGACCGCCATGTGAGCCAGGCACTGCGCGCCTATGCCGCTATGGTCACTTCGGCCGACAAGGGCGGTGTGCGCATGCTGTAATCAAACGAATAAAAATATCCAATAGGTAAGTTATTTACATGAGTGAAAAGATAAAAGGAGCCGAGGCCATGTGCCGCGCGCTTCTGGCCGAGGGAGTCGACACTATATTCGGTTATCCCGGAGGTCAGATAATGACATTTTACGATACTCTCTATGACTATCAGGACAGGCTCCGCCACATCCTGGTGCGTCATGAGCAGGGTGCCGTGCACGCGGCCCAGGGCTATGCCCGCGCCTGCGGCAAGGCCGGAGTGGTAACAGTGACATCAGGCCCGGCGGCCACCAATGTCATTACGGGTATCGCCGACGCGATGTCCGACTCGACTCCGCTCGTTGTCATTACCGGTCAGGTGGCAGTGTCATCGCTCGGCACCGAAGCGTTTCAGGAGACCGATGTGCTCGGCATCACGCAGCCAATCACCAAATGGTCCTATCAGATACGCACGGCCGATGAGATACCTTGGGCGGTGGCTCGCGCCTTCTATCTTGCCTCTACAGGCCGTCCCGGTCCTGTGGTGCTCGATTTCACCAGGGATGCCCAGCTCGGCATGACCGAATGGGACTATAAGCCCATAAACTTTATACGCAGCTATGATCCCGATCCCGAGCTGCAGCCCTCGGCTATAGCCGAAGCGGCCTCGCTGCTCAATCAAGCCAAGCGACCGCTGCTTCTTGCAGGTCACGGGGTGCTTATTTCCGAGGCCGAAGAGGCTCTGAAGGCTCTTGCTGAGAAGGCAGATATCCCTGTGGCGACCACGCTGCTCGGACTGTCGTCATTCCCGTCGGACCATCCTCTCAACAAGGGCATGGTGGGGATGCACGGTAATATCGCTCCAAATATCAAGACCAACGAGGCCGATGTGATACTCGCAGTCGGACTCCGTTTTGACGACCGAGTGACAGGCCGCATAGACTCTTATGCCCGACAGGCCAAGATAATACATGTCGACATAGACGCGGCCGAGTTTAACAAGATTATTCCCACTGACGTACACATACATGCCGATGCCCGCAAGGCACTCGAGGCACTGCTCCCCAATATCAACAAGGCATCGCATGCCGAGTGGCTCGCATCGTTTGACGCACCGCGGCAGGTAGAGGAAATCGAGGTGATGCAGCGCGAGCTTCATCCCATCGATACCCGCGACGGAGCCATGCGCATGGGCCAGGTGATACGCAAGGTCTCGGAGATGAGCGGCAATGACGGTATACTTGTCACCGATGTGGGACAGAACCAGATGATGGCCGCGCGTTACTTCAAATACACCCTCCCCAAGAGTGTGATTACTTCGGGCGGACTCGGCACCATGGGATTCTGTCTGCCGGCGGCCATAGGGGCCAAACTCGGAGCTCCCGGCCGACAGGTGTTTGCCTTTATGGGTGACGGCGGTTTTCAGATGACCATGCAGGAACTCGGCACCATCATGGATTACCGCATACCTGTCAAGATGATTATTCTCAATAATAATTTTCTTGGCAATGTGCGCCAGTGGCAGTCGATGTTCTACAACGACCGATTCATGGGCACACCGCTTCTCAACCCCGACTTCGCCATGGTGAGCCGTGCCTATGGCATCCCGGCCGAGGATGTGTCGGAGATGTCGCAGCTTGACGCCGCTATCGAGAGGATGATAAAGGCTGATACGGCCTATATGCTCAATGTCAATATCGAGACTGAGGACATGGTGTTTCCTATGGTTACTCCCGGATCGGCTGTTGACGAGATACTCATCAACCGTAACAAAAAATATCAGAAATAAAGGACAGGAGATATGGAAAAGAAAATGTTCACCATCGCGGTATTTACCGAAAACCAGGTGGGATTGCTCAACCGCATCTCCATCATCTTCACTCGCCGAGGCATCAACCTCGAGAGTGTGTCATCGAGTCCGAGTGCCGAAGCCGGAGTCCACAAGATGAATTTTCTTGTGGCGGGAGAGCGCGAGGTGCTTGAGAAGGTGGTAAAGCAGATCGAAAAATGTGTCGATGTGCTCAAGGCCTTTCTCTATACCGATGATGAGATCGTGTATCAGGAGGTCGCACTCTACAAAGTGCCCACGGTGCGCCTGCTCGACGAGCCTAATCTCGAGCGCATCATACGTGTGCACAACGCCCGTATCCTCGAGATTACGCGTGACTATACTGTCATCGAGAAGACCGGCCACGAGACCGAGACACAGGCTCTCTACGACCTGCTAACACAGTATGGCATACAGCAGTTCATACGCTCGGGCCGCATCAGTGTCACCAAGTCGCCCACCGAGCACTTCACCCGCTTTCTTGAGGAGCAGGAGGCACGCCGCCGCAATATCGAGGGTGTATAACAGCAACAGAAATCTTGCATGACAGAATACGTAAACGAATTTTATCTCACGGCTGCCGAGGTCAACGCCCAGGAAGAGATGCCCCTGTCGCGTCTGGTCACGCTCATCATCGACACAGCCACCGGCCATGCCAACAGTCTCGGGTTTGGTTATGCACACATGATGGAGACCAACACATCGTGGGTGTTGTCGCGCCTGAGTGTTGACATTAAGAGCATGCCGGGTGTCAACCGCGCATACCGTCTCATTACATGGGTGTCGAGTGTCAACCGCATATATTCCGAGCGTCTTTTTGAACTGAAGGATGCCGCTACAGACGAGACTCTCGCATGGGCCCACACCACCTGGATGGCTATTGACATGGATTCGCGCCGTCCTACCGACCTGTCGCGCCATCAGGCTCTGGTCGACATTGTCACCGAGCGCGAGTTTGGAGGTGACAAAGGGGGTAAACTGCTGCCTGTGGGAGCTGAGGCCTCGGGATATACATATATATTTAAGGTGAGCGACATTGACGTCAACCGCCACGTCACCACCCGACGCTATATCGACCTTATCACCGACCTGTGGCCGCTTGACAAATATACCGAGAGTCGTGTGTCGCGGTTTGAGATCGCTTTCAAGCATGAGGCGAGATATGCCGAGGAGTCTGTGACCCTTATGATGCCTCGCGGAGATGCCTCCGACGATGTCTATGACACCGAAATCAGGGTAGGGGATACAAGCTGTGCCCTCGCCCGCATATATTTCACAAAACGATAATCATATAATTGAAAAACTCATAATAATTACAATTATGGCAAAACTTAACTTTGGCGGAGTAGAAGAAACCGTCATCACACGTGAAGAGTATCCGTTGAGCAAGGCTCTCGAGACTCTCAAAGACGAGACAATAGCAGTGATCGGTTACGGTGTTCAGGGTCCCGGCCAGGGCCTCGACCTGCGTGACAACGGATTTAATGTGATAGTAGGTCAGCGCGAAGGCAAGACTTATGACAAGGCCGTGGCTGACGGCTGGAAGCCCGGCGAGACACTTTTCTCAATCGAGGAAGCCTGTGAGCGCGGTACCATCATTATGTGTCTGCTCAGCGACGCCGCAGTCATCTCTCAGTGGCCTACCATCAAGAAGCACCTTACCCCCGGCAAGGCTCTCTATTTCAGCCACGGTTTTGCCATCAACTGGAGTGACCGCACAGGCGTCGTGCCTCCTGCCGACGTAGACGTAATCATGGTTGCCCCCAAGGGCTCGGGCACAATGCTCCGCGTGCTCTTCAAGGAGGGCAAAGGCACCAACTCATCGTTTGCAGTATATCAGGACGCCACCGGCCGCGCGCTTGACCGCACTCTTGCTCTCGGCATCGGTATCGGCTCGGGCTACCTGTTCGAGACCACATTCCAGCGTGAGGCCGTCAGCGACCTCACTGGCGAGCGCGGTTCGCTCATGGGTGCTATCCAGGGTCTTCTTCTTGCGCAGTATGAAGTGCTCCGCGAGAACGGCCACACTCCCTCCGAGGCCTTCAACGAGACCGTCGAGGAGCTCACACAGTCGCTTATGCCCCTCTTTGCAGCCAAAGGTATGGACTGGATGTATGCCAACTGCTCGACAACAGCCCAGCGTGGCGCGCTCGACTGGATGGGCCCGTTCCACGATGCCATCAAGCCCGTCGTGCGTGACCTCTATGAGAGCGTGAAGACCGGCCGTGAGGCTCAGCGCAGCATCGACTCCAATACCCAGCCCGACTATCGCGAGAAGCTCGAGGAGGAACTCAAGGCACTCCGCGAGAGCGAAATGTGGCGCACAGGTGCTGTAGTCCGCACCCTCCGTCCCGAGAACGTATAATCCCCGTCGTCAGCATAGATAGACGCAGGATATTACAAAAGTATCAGAAGAGCCAAAAGTTTTTACAAATTCAGGTAAAAACTTTTGACTCTTCTGATACTTTTTTGATTATTTCGGAGTGCCTGATTATACTCTAACGTCTCGACATGCCCCAGAGGAGTTTGGAGCTGAGGGTGTCGACAAATGTATGTCCGTCGCGATGTATGACTTTTATCACAAACGGGGCACGGGAGATGTGGAGATTGACGCTGACGGGGATCACCAGTTGCCGTCCGTCGAGATTGACGCGATAGGTGTCGGCCCTGGTCTCGACACGAGTTGTAATCATATGGTTGTCGCTCACCACGAGCGGGCGCATGGTCAGGGCGTGGGGTGCTATCGGCGAGAGAGCCCAGCAGGGGGCGGTGGGCTGTATGATGGGGCCCCCTACCGACAGATTGTAGGCAGTCGACCCTGTAGGGGTTGAAATGATGAGTCCGTCACCCTGATAGGATGCAATCTCGATGTCGTCGAGAAACGTATGTATCGTAATCATCGAGGCCGAGTCGTGGCGCAGGATAGCCACCTCGTTGAGAGCATAGGCCCACCCTGTGATGGACTGGCGCAAGTGTTCGCCCGAGGCCTTGACCTGGAGCAGCGAGCGCGGCTCTATGAAAAATTTGCCCGAGAGAAGATTCTCCACAATCGCCGGAGCATCCTCGAGTGACTCTTCGGCCAGAAATCCGAGATGTCCAGTATTGAAACCGATGATGGGTATCTCCTTGGGCCCGACCCATCGGGCTGTGCGCAGAAAAGTACCGTCGCCCCCGATGCTTATGGCCACATCGGCCGTAAACTCGTCGGCGTCAAACACATCGTCGGCATCGAGCGGAGTGCCGAGGTCGCGTGTCATGGCTTCGTAGAAGTGTCGCTGCACGGCCACGAATATGCCGTTGTCAGAGAGAAGTCTGATGAGCGATGCGATGCGGGGCACATCGTCGACGCTCTGACGCCGTTTGCCGAACACTGCTATTTTCATCCTGTCGATGCTTTTATAGTGAGAGGTTTATAAATCAATGTAATACATCAGCTCGTTGAGACGGTCGGCAGCGAGCGGGTCGTCGGCCAGGGCATCATGCTCGACATCCACCACCTCATAGCCATATCTTTCGAGCGACCTTGCCACGGCCAGCGGACTGCGGTGGCTCACCCTGAGTTCGGTCACCACACGGTTGTCAAGCCGCTCGCCGTCGGTGGTGACGTTGAGGTTGAGCAGGTGGGCGTCGGCATCCTCCACGGCGCGGGCTATGCGCGACGCGCTGTAGTCAGAGGGCAGACAGCTCACAAGCAGCCTGCTTGCCTCCTGTCTCGGCGGGTAGATGCGGTCGATTGACGGCTCTGCCGACAGCACCGGGAGAAATTCGTTGGGTGATATGATGTCTTTTGAGGTCAAAATTTTCGGTTTTCAGTTTTTTCTGAGTAAATTTGCATCCGCAATCCTGTCGGGACGTGGTACAAAGTTACTAATATTCTTATATATATTCAACCGCCCGCGGGACAAAAAGATTTAAATGATGACAAATCTAAGCGTTAATATCAACAAAATAGCCACCCTGCGCAACGCGCGCGGTGAGAATGTGCCCGATCTGCTCAAAGTGGCCGCCGACTGTGAGACCTTTGGTGCGCAGGGTATTACCGTGCATCCCCGTCCCGACCAGCGTCACATCAGGCGCGACGACGTCTACAAGCTGCGTCCGCTGGTACGCACCGAGTTTAACATCGAGGGTTACCCCGCGCCCGAGTTTATGGAGCTTGTGCTCCAGGTGCGTCCCACTCAGGTGACACTCGTGCCCGACGCGCCCGACGCACTCACTTCGAGTGCCGGATGGGATGTTGCCTCCAACATGGAGTTTCTCACCTCGGTAGTGGAGCGTCTGCGCGAGGCCGGCATACGTTCGTCGATATTTGTCGGCACCGACATTGACAACATACGTCTTGCCGCCAAGACCGGGGCCGACCGCATAGAGCTTTACACCAAGCCTTATGCCGACCTTTATCCCACCGATCCCGAACGAGCCGTGGCCCCCTTTGTCGAGGCCGCCGACGCAGCTTTCAAGTGTGGTCTCGGAGTGAATGCCGGCCACGACCTTAGCCTTGTCAATCTTGAGTGGTTTCACTCGCGCATCCCCCGCCTGAGCGAAGTGTCGATAGGCCATGCCCTCATCTGCGACGCGCTCTATCTCGGCCTCGAGGAGACTATACACCGTTATCTGCAGTGTCTCCGTTCCTGATTCATAGATAATAATACATACTCATATACAGCCTCAACATGTTTCAACAGCAATTTGTCGACACACTATCGGCCACGGCCGATAGCCTCACTCCCGTAATGCAGGAACAGGCCGCGCAGATGGTGCAGGAGCTTTCGGTGTGGGATCTTACCATGCGTGGCGGTTTCATCATGATACCCCTCGCCATTCTGTCCATTATAAGTATATATATATTTGTAGAGCGTTGCATCGCCATAAGCCGCGCACGCAAGGAGGACTCATCGTTCATGCAGCGCATCCGCGATTACATACATGACGGCGAAATCGAGAGCGCGCGCAATCTCTGTCACCGTACCGACACTCCCTATTCGCGACTCATCCTCAAAGGCATCTCGCGCATAGGCCGTCCGATGAACGATGTGCTCGTAGCCATCGAAAACACCGGCAACATCGAGATCGCCAATCTCGAGAAAGGTCTCTCCTGGCTCGCCACCACAGCAGCCGGCGGCCCGATGATAGGTTTTCTCGGCACAGTAATAGGTATGGTCAACGCTTTCTACAATCTTGCATCGGCCGGGACGAGTGCCAACATCGCAGTGCTTGCCGACGGCATCTATGCCGCTCTGGTGACAACAGTGGCCGGTCTTATCGTCGGCATCATCGCCCTATTTGCCTACAACTATCTCGTGGCACGTATCAATAAGGTGATGAACAACCTCGAGGCCAAGACCATGGAGTTTATGGACCTTCTCAACGAGCCTGCATAAAGTTATGGCACTCAAGCGACAACACCGCATGATGGAAGTGTTTTCCATGGCATCCATGACCGATGTCATATTTCTGCTTCTCATCTTCTTTATGGTCACTTCGACATTTGTGTTTCCGACCGCGCTCGAAGTCAACCTCCCCGAGAGCTCCCACCAGACCGCGCTCAAGCCCTCTACGCGGGTGTTTATCGACAAGGAGTCGCGACTCTACGTGTCGCTTGCCGGAGAGGAGCCGGTGAATGTCGAGCTCGAATCGCTCGCCGCCGCGCTTCAGGAGGCACGTCTTAACGCCGACCCTTCGGCCGACGATTTCATTGCGGTCTATGCTGATGAAGAGGTGACTTACGGCACGCTCGTGAAAGTACTTGACCTCGGAGCTCAGAACAACCTCAAGATGGTGCTTGCCACCAAACCTGCTCCCGCCACGGCCAAGCCTTGAGCCGGAGTTCATATATGTTTTTAAACAACCACTAAATGTCTCCATCGCGTCGAAATAAAATAGTTGCCATGCTGGCCACACTGCTGTTTCATGTAATAGTGGTGGTGATTCTTGCCTCGCTCTATCTGCGCTATTCACCCTCCGAGCAGGCAGAGCGCAAGTGGCCTCCTGTCGACTCATCCGAAGTGCTCTTTGGAGGCGAATTTGTAATGACCGGTGACTCGCCCGAGCTTGCCGAGTCATCTCAGGAGCCGGCTCCGGCCGAGGTTCACGAGCCTACGCCACCCGCGCCTCAGGCACCCTCGGTGGAGAATATCGGCACACCGGCCCCGACACCGGCTCCGGTAGTGACATCCGAGCGGCCATCGCCCGCCAAGGTCATCAAGGAGACACCTAAGGAGCCGACCGGCCCGACAAAAGCTGAAATCGAGGCGGCTGAGCGCGCGAAGCGTGAAGCCGAGACCCGTCAGCAGATAGCTAACAAGGTGCAGTTTGGCAAGTCGGGCACAGGTTCGACCGGTCAGGGCAAGGCCGGAAGCACCAACGGCAACTCGTCGACCGGCGCGTTGAGCGGCACACCCGGCTTCAATCTCAAAGGGCGCACAATGGACTCGTGGAGCAAACCGCAGCCCGGCCCGCTCGGCACTATCACCGTAAAGGTCAGTGTCAACCGCCAGGGACAGGTCACCGAAGCCTCCTATCAGTCAGGCACTGGGGCGGCGGCGGCAAATGCCTCGACACGTCAGAATTGTGTCAATGCCGCGCGAGCCTCGCGTTTTTCGGTCGACAATGACGCTCCCGCCATCCAGACCGGCACAATCACATATCGCTTTCAATAATATTTATATCCCCTCACGATATATATAATCTCTATATAATAAGGTGTAAAGGGGGGGCGGTGCGTCTGGTATGTGCTGAAAATTTTTTGCACATGACAACTTTTGTTAGATGATGTTGATAAAATGTTGAAAACTTTCTGTGAAAAAGTTTGAATATATCGAAAAGTTGTTTTATATTTGTCGCAAGATTCTTCAAAAGCCATCAGAGGGTGATTGGGGAATAATGATAAAGACAATAAAAAAAGATAATGTAGAGATTTTTTCCCCACGTAAAAAAGACAAGCCGTATATTAACTACTTGTCGGAGGTCTTGACTCCGACTCTTTCCGCAGCCACTGAAAAATCTTTCCCGACCTCTCTCGCCAAGGTGTGACAACCGAGATGACCGCTTGTCGCGCACAGTCGGACGGGACGTGAAAAACGTAATTACATTCATCTTTTTTTGAAGCGTCCTTACCACGCACGCCTATAGGCGTGTGCTTTACGGTGTGCACCGTAAAGCACAGATGCCGTTAGACGTCACACATTGATAATATAGAGATTACAATAACATATTTACAACGTTCTAAAAACCTCTTGCATGAAGAACATTTGTCATCAAATGACCCGGAAAGTCTGGCTTGCAGCCCTCCTTACGCTGTGCTTTTCTTTCCCGGCTTTAGCGCAGAAAATCACGGTCAGTGGTACTGTGATCGACCCTGAGGGCGAACCCCTCATCGGAGCAAGTGTGCTTGTGAAGGGCGAAACGCTCGGCACTGCTACAAACATCGACGGTGAATACACCATCTCGGTCCCCTCCGACGGTATCCTTGTATTCTCCTATGTGGGTTATGACACACAGGAGATACCCGTCAACGGCCAGACCACACTCAACGTAAGCATGAAAGAAAATTCGCTCATGCTTGACGAAGTAGTGGCCATCGGCTACGGTACAGTAAAGAAAAGCGACGCTACCGGTTCGGTGGCTACCGTAAAGCCCTCTGAAATCGAGGCCGGTCTTGCCACTTCGGCCCAGGACCTCCTCGTCGGAGCCTCGCCCGGTGTGGTAGTGACCACTTCCGGCAATCCCTCTGAAGGCGGTAACATACAGATACGTGGCGGCGCGTCGCTTGCAGCGTCCAACGACCCCCTTATCGTGATTGACGGTGTGCCTATGGACACCAAGGGTGTGGTAGGTTCATCCAACCCCCTGTCGCTCATCTCGCCCGAAAGCGTCGAGTCGATGACAATTCTCAAGGATGCTTCGGCCACAGCCATTTACGGTAGCCGTGCGTCAAACGGTGTGATTATCATTACCACCAAGAAGGGTGCCAAGGGTGCTCCGCAGGTGACATTCACGGCCAACGCCTATATCAACACCCCCCGCAAGCTGCTCGACATGATGTCGGCCGATCAGTTCCGCAACTTCATCATCAGTGAATACGGAGCCGAGTCAGATCAGGCAGGTGCTCTCGGCAACTACAATACCGATTGGCAGAAAGCGGCCACACGCACCACATTCTCCTCTGACTACAGCCTCAGCATCGGCGGCACGGCTGGTATACTTCCCTATCGTGTGGGCATCAGCTACTCCAACAATAACGGTATCCTCGAGTTTACCTCGATGGAGCGCACATCGGCCAACATCAATCTCTCGCCCAAATTCTTCAACGACCTTCTTTCGGTCAATGCCAATGTGCTCGGAGCATATGTCAAAAACTCATATGCCAACAACAACCTCGGCTCATGTGCAAGCATGAATCCCACACTTCCCGTGCGTGACTATGAGAACGGCTGTCCGCTATTCGGCTACTGGACTGTAAAATTTAATCGAGAAGTGCGCCAGATTCTAATTGAGAAGTGCACCGTTTCATAGGACATGCAAATTTAAAAAATTAGATACAATTATAGTTGATTTTGGAGTGTTTTCTTGGTTTCTTTCATTCTGAAGGATTCTCCGGTCATGTTTATGAGCACGGCTTTGTGGGTCAGGCGGTCTACCATTGCTGTCACGAGGACTTTGTCGGCGATAATCTCGCTCCATCTGTTGAAGGCCAGGTTTGTAGTGATGATTACTGATTTCTTTCCGGCTCTGAGAGACAGATGGTTGAAGAGCAATTCGCCGGCTTCTTTGTCGCAGGAGACGTATCCGAACTCGTCGCATATCACAAGGTCGTAGTTGATGAACCTGTTTTCAAGAGAACGGAGTGCGCGTTCCTGCCGTGCCTCTTTGATCTGCGTTATAAGCCGTGGCACGGAGGTAAACATTACGGTCATGCCCTGAGTGCAGGCTTCGATACCCAAAGCAGTGGCAATGTGCGTTTTGCCTGTTCCAGGATTGCCGTACAGGATGAGGTTTCGTCCTTGCCGGACGAAGTCGAGCGACCGCAGCAGTGGCAGAGCGGTGCGTGCGTCATCGGGGAGTTCGTCGACAATGAGGTCGCCCAGATATTTGAGTTGCGGAAAGTCGGCACGCTTTATCAGAGTGCGGCGGCGGTTGTCGGCACGCATTTTAAGCTGGTCCTGCATCATAATGGCCATGAGGTGCTGCACGCTCCATGATTCGGCGGCGAAGCGGCTTATATACTCGTCAAGGGCATCGCGCCACAATGGGAGTTTAAGCTCTGTGGCCGCTTTGCGTATTATTTTAATGTCTTTGTTTTCTTCCATTTTTCAATCAGTTGTTGATGTTTCCTGCGTGTAACTTTGGATGGCTGCACAGGACAGCGGTAAGCGAGTCGAGTGTAGTCACCGCGTGCTCTTCGATTGAGGTTTTCTGTTGGCGGGGATGGATGTCAAGAGAGGATACGGAAGCAATGGCATCCGCATCATTTTCAGACACATCAGTTTTCAGCATGGAGTCAAGTTCCACTTTGAGATGGTCTGCGGTCATGTGTCTGACACCTTTGAGGCGCAGGCTGCGTGCAGCGGCGGTAATCCGGGACTGCATGATGCCGTTGTCGCGCGCATACATCATGAACCGGATAAACTCCCTTTGCCGGCCGGGACAGAAGTGGATCCGGTAGAGTTCGGCAAGTTCCGCCGGAACCTGACGCATGGCCGTAGAGTTGTCCAGAGCGCCCGGCTTGCGAAGAAAAGTGCCGAGATAGTGCTCCAGTTGCATGCTCCAGCCGCCCTTGCCCTCCAGTCTTACATGGTCTGCCACTCTGCGTCCTTGATGATATATGGCTATATGACCGGAGTATACGCGGGCCAGAACACTGCTTCCAACGAGTCCTTCGGGCACGGAATAATTGTTGTAGTCAACGTTTATCGTGCCGTAGCTGTCAGGGGTATGCTCCTCGGCCTCAAAGCAGCCCATCGGCTGCGGAGCCGGCTGCAGGCAGTACAAATCGGCGCGGATACGCTCCTGCTTCTGACTGTCGCTGATGCCGGTGATACCCGAAGTGGAGTTGATTTTAAGGAGAATACGGTCAAGCCAGTTCTGAGCCGCATCAAGAGTCTCGAACGACTGGCGGGACACGAACGCCGCATGGCGCACGATTTCCACCGAGCGCTCCACCGAGCCCTTCTCCCAACCCGAACGCGCATTGCAGAACCGTTCCTCGAATTTATAATACAGAGAAAGACGCTGCATGGCCTTTGTGGGGTACTTGACAGCCGGACGTCCCTGACGACCGGTGCGGATAGTGACGGCAACCTTCATGTTGTCGTACACCATGGTCTGCGGAACTCCCTGTATCTCTTCAAAGAAATTACGGTGGGCCTCCATCAGCGACAGCGTGTCCTGACGACGGAACAGCCATGCGCTGCGCCGGTTGGAATGCAGCAGTGTGAACACGGCCATCTGCACCATCTGACGGCGGCCGCCTATGACAAGAGGTATCTCTCCCCAGTCGAACTCGCACTCCTGCCCGGGATCATGCTCGCGCCTGACATAGACCTCCTTCTGCGGCCTGGTGCCCATGGTCGCACTGATGCGTCTGACATGATTGCACACACTCGGATAACTGAGCGTAAAGCCACGCTCCAGAAGCATCGTGTGGATGCTGCGACACGTCCACTGAAGCTTGCGCATGCCTGTGGCCCGACGCACACGATTGTCTTCAAGACACTTGCGGATAATCCCCTTGATTTCATCCGTCACCACCGGACATGTCCGCACCGGTGTGTTGAACTTAGGCTCCGAACCTAAAAGTGTTGCAAACGCCTTCATGTCGCAGACACCGTCGGCGTCCAGACACACACGCTCATACTCCCACACGATCTTGTCTACCGTGTGGCGGCTGATGTGCATCTCTCCCGCAATCTGGCGCTTCGACTGACCCTTGACATGATAACGTGTCAGGACCTCGTTTCTTTCTACCATAGTTTTCATTTTGTGGGACCGAGTTGATATTACTATAATATAACTCAAAATCCCCGGTTAAAATTCTCCTTTGAACCGGTGCACTTCTCGGTTAGATTTCATGGCGCACTTCTCGATTAAATTTTACAGTACAAGCTCACATCGAGCAAGGAGATACCGCACTACAAACCGCGCGGTAAAATGGTTTATTTCGCCAAGGAGGAATTGGACGAATGGCTGTTGCAGAATTATGAACCTACCATGAACGAGGCAGTGCGCAGGGTGACGGAAGCCGCCGCCACAGAACCGTTCCTTAACAAGAGACGCTATGGAAAACGAAAGAAGGATTGACCGCACAACCAGCATGGGGATGGATGAACACCGCCTGTCGGACATCCTCCATGCCTCGCAAATCAAGGCGACGGACATTTATGAGACCCCTCCACAAATCATCTGGATAGATAACTCAACGATTGCCACGCTCGGCAATTTCAGTGCATCGACTGGCAAGGCGAAATCGAAAAAGACGTTCAACGTCTCTGCGCTTGTCGCCGCATCATTGGCGGGGAAACAAGTATTGAACTACCGTGCACATCTGCCCGAAGGCAAACAGCGTATTCTGTACGTCGATACGGAACAGAGCCGTTTCCATTGCCGCTCGGTATTGGAGCGTATATTGCGGCTGGCCGGGTTGCCCACGACGACCGATCCGGAGAATCTCGATTTTTTCTGCCTGCGTGAATATTCGCCGTCGGTGCGTATCGAGGTCATCGACTATGCGCTGCGCCAACAGAAAGGCTACGGACTGGTCATCATCGACGGCATTCGCGACCTGATGCTCGACATCAATAATGCCGGTGAATCGGTGGAAGTCATCAACCGGATGATGGAATGGTCTTCGAGATACGACCTGCACATCCACTGTGTGCTTCATTTGAACAAAGGGGACAACAACGTGCGCGGACATATCGGAACGGAGATGAGCAACAAGGCGGAGACCGTGCTGGTCATCAGCAAGAGCAACGAGAATCCCGGCATCAGCGAAGTCCATGCGCTCCATATCCGGGAAAAAGAGTTCAAGCCGTTTGCATTTACCATCAATGAAACAGGACTGCCCGTCATTGCGGAAGTACACTCGTTTGGCGAGCCCCCGAAGCCCAAGGCAAGAACGGGGTTTACGGAACTGAGCATCGAACAGCACCGCGAAGCTCTCTCTGCCGCATTCGGGGAAAAGCCCATCCGGGGATTCGACAACCTGCTGCAGAGCCTGATGGTCTCCTACGAGGCAATCGGATTCAAACGCGGCCGGAGTGTCATGATAAAACTGATGCAATACCTGATAGACAACCTCAAGCTCATCATCAAACGGGACAAGTTGTTCTATTACGACATGACGCCTACCGAGGCCATGCTTTTTGATGAAGAATGAAGTCGTGCGCGGGCTTATATCATTTAGTTTACTTTAGTATTTATATATATAGGGGAAAAACTAAACTAAACCTTTTTTTGAAATCAAGTGAAAGAAAAATAGATGACCATAGCAGAAGCAAAACAAGTACGCATCGTGGATTTTCTGGCACAGCTCGGCCACCATGCACAGCATATAAAATCGGAACAATACTGGTACTTCTCACCGTTACGGAACGAGCGTACCCCGTCGTTCAAGGTGAATGACCGAATCAATGAATGGTACGATTTCGGCGAGGCGACCGGCGGCGACCTGGTGGAACTGGCAAAATACATTTGCCGGACGGACTGCGTGAGCGAGGCACTGGCGTATATCGAGAGGCTTGTGAATGGCGCATCACTACCGAGAACCCGTATGCCGACCGCTCCACCCCGACCGGTGGAGGCTGAAATGAAAGACGTGATCGTGATTCCACTCCGCCATCACGCCCTGTTCTCTTACCTCCAATCCCGGCTTATCGACGCGGACATCGGCCGTATGTATTGCAAGGAGGTGCATTATGAACTGCGAGGCCGTCATTATTTCGCTCTCGCATTCGGCAATACCTCCGGTGGTTACGAGGTGCGCAACGCCTATTACAAGGGATGCCTGAACAACAAGGACATCTCATTGATAAGACATCTGACAGAAGAGACACAGGAAAATGTCTGTGTTTTCGAGGGCTTCATGGATTTCCTTTCCTATATGACACTGAAACTGGCAGGCGACCGAACGGTCTGTCTTGCCATGCCATGCGACTACCTCGTGATGAACTCGGTAAACAACTTGAAAAAGACGCTGGCACGTTTACAGGAATATTCGGTCATCCACTGTTATCTCGACAATGACCTTGCCGGGCAGAGAACCACAGAGACCATTGCCGGGATGTATGATGGACGTGTCAGCGATGAATCCTGCCACTATGCGGAATACAAAGACCTGAACGATTACCTGCGCGGAAAGAAACGCTGATATTCAGTGTTCTCCTTTGCCACCTAAAGCTCTCCACCACGAGAGCTTTTTTTATGCCCCGATTTCTCCATTTCCCTCCATAGAGACTGCAATATAGTACGATTTAATAGTACGATTTTTGGAAATTACATAAATCTCATTAACGAAATAGATGTTTAATGCTCAATTATTTTATGGTTTTATATTTCGTGCGTTTCTTTGCAAAATCATACTAATACAAATTTTAATATTCATACTAAATACATGAACTCATATTTCATTTTTGCCATCGTCCTGACGGTTGCCTACATCATTTACTACGCCGTCATCATAGCGCATGACATCTACGGGAAAAAGGGGACGGACAAACCGAACGAGGAAGTTTTCGACCTCGGCGCACCGGAAGAGGAAGAGAGTGTGGCTGTCACGGAAAGCGAGACCGGCTTCAGTATCGGTAGCGAGAACTACGAGACGGAAAGTACGGCTACCTCTTCCGAAACATCCCCTGAGGAGGACGTCAAGGACAAACAGGGAACGGCGCAGGAGAAACTGGAACGGCTGAAGGCCGAGGCGGAGGAACAGATGGAAGAGACCACGCCTTACCTGTCGGACGCACGCACGTCGGAGGAGATGTACAAGGCTATGATTTCCAAGGGACGGTTAGACAACCGACCGGAAATAAAGTGGAACCCAATTCAAGACCGGTTGTGAGATGTCGAAAGCTAAAAAGATTCTATGTGCGCTGTGCCTCCCGTTCCCCTACACGACTTTTGCCAAAAGCGGCAGCGTGAACTATAGCTGGGGAGCGGACGCGTTGGCCACGATGCACGACTTCGTGGTGACGATGATGCTCTATGTCCAGTATATCTGTTGCGCTATCGCCGGAGTTTACGTCATCGTGTCCGTCTGTCAGATATACATCAAGATGAACACGGGCGAGGACGGCATCACCAAGTCGATAATGACGCTTGTAGGTGCGTGCCTGTTCCTGATCGGGGCATTCTATGTTTTCCCGGTTTTCTTCGGCTACCGCATATAACCTTACTTGTATCAGGTCGCAGACAAATAAAGTATTCACTAAAAAAGTAAACGTATGTTTCAGAAAACCAAACAACTGTGCCGCAAGGCATTCGGATTCGTCAACGGAATCCCTACCAAAGTAATGATGTTCTCCTTCATGCTGCTGTCCGGCATGGTGGCGAAAGCGCAGAACTCCGCAGGCGACTATTCCGCCGGTACGAGCGCATTATCCACTGTCGCGGAGGAGATTGCCAAGTATGTGCCTATTATGGTGAAATTGTGCTACGCCATTGCCGGCGTTGTGGCCATCGTGGGTGCAATCTCGGTATATATCGCCATGAACAACGAGGAGCAGGACGTCAAGAAGAAGATCATGATGGTCGTGGGAGCCTGTATCTTCCTCATTGCGGCGGCCAAGGCGTTGCCTCTGTTCTTCGGTATTGCCGCTTAAACATCAAGGATAAGTATGAAAGGCAAGGACGAACGCTATCCGGACTACCCGCTGTTCAAGGGACTGCAACGGCCTCTTGAGTTTTTGGGCATCCAAGGCCGGTATATATATTGGGCGGCGGTGACGACGTGCGGAGCCATTGTCGGCTTTGTCGCCGCCTACTGCCTGCTCGGTTTCATTGCCGGGCTTGTCGTGCTGGCAGCCGTCGTATCGGCCGGTATCGTGCTCATCCTCCTCAAACAGCGGAAAGGACTGCATAGCAAGAAGGTCGTTCCGGGTGTGTATGTGTATGCCCACTCGCGCAAGATCTGACGAAAGAAAAACCATCACGGCAATGTGCATGGCTTTATTGATTGTTGAACGCGGGCGGGTTTGTCTTGAAGCAAGGCGAACCTGCCCCTATTTAATTACACGTATATCGAAATGACCCTATACATCATTTTATGTTTTGTCGCTTTGTGCGCGGGTATGGCCTTGTCGGTCTATGCGTTCGGTACGGGCGGCAAGCGCAAGCGAATCTTTCAGGACATCTATTTCTCGGCGGAGGAAACGGACGGTGTGGGTGTGCTGTACACCAAGACCGGCGAATATTCCGCCGTACTTAAGATAGAGAATCCGGTACAGAAATATTCGGCGGACATTGACAGTTACTACGACTTCACACACTTGTTCACCGCCCTTGCGCAGACGTTGGGCGAAGGGTACGCCATCCACAAGCAGGACATCTTCGTCAGGAAACAGTTTGCGAGCGAACCGACTGACGGTCAGGAGTTCCTGTCTTCATCCTATTTTCGTTATTTCAAGGGACGTCCTTACACGGACAGCCTTTGCTACCTGACCATCACGCAAGAGGCGAAGAAAAGCCGTCTGTTCTCGTTCGATAGCAAAAAGTGGCGTGACTTCCTTGTGAAAATCCGTAAAGTACACGACCAGTTACGTGACGGCGGCGTACAGGCCAGATTCCTGAACAAAGCCGAAGCGAGCGAGTACGTCGATCGTTACTTCGCCATGAACTTCAAAGACCGCACCGTGTCGATGACGAACTTCAAGGCGGACGATGAAACCGTGTCGATGGGCGACAAACGCTGCAAGGTGTACAGCCTTGTGGACGTGGACTGTGCCGCACTGCCCTCACAGATACGTCCGTACACGAATATCGAGGTCAACAACACGGAAATGCCCGTCGATTTGGTGTCGGTGGTGGACAGCATCCCGAACGCCGAGACGGTGGTCTATAACCAAATCATCTTCCTGCCCAACCAGAAGCGTGAGCTGTCGCTGCTCGACAAAAAGAAGAACCGCCACGCGAGCATTCCCAATCCGAACAACCAGATGGCGGTCGAGGACATCAAGCGTGTGCAGGAAGTCATCGCCCGTGAGAGCAAGCAACTGGTATATACACACTTCAACATGGTGGTGGCCGTGTCTGCCGGTGCAGACCTGCAAAAGTGTACGAACCACTTGGAAAACGCTTTCGGGCGTATGGGTATCCATATCAGCAAGCGGGCATACAACCAACTGGAACTGTTCGTCGGTTCGTTTCCGGGCAACTGCTACACGCTCAATGAGGAATACGACCGTTTCCTGACCCTTTCCGATGCGGCGATGTGCCTGATGTACAAGGAGCGTGTGCTGCACAGCGAGGAAACGCCGCTGAAGATTTACTACACCGACCGTCAGGGCGTGCCGGTGGCTATCGACATCACGGGAAAAGAGGGAAAGAATAAACTGACTGATAATTCCAATTTTTTCTGTTTGGGGCCTTCGGGCAGCGGCAAGAGTTTTCATATGAACTCGGTCGTGCGCCAGCTCCATGAGCAGGGAACGGATGTGGTGATGGTCGATACGGGGAACTCATACGAGGGACTGTGCGAGTATCTGGGCGGCAAGTATATCTCCTATACCGAGGAACGGCCTATTACGATGAATCCGTTTCGCATCAACCGGGAGGAATACAATATCGAGAAGATAGACTTCCTCAAGAACCTTATCCTGATGATTTGGAAAGGGTCGGACAGCCAGATTCCCGAAATCGAGTTCCGCATTGTCGAGCAGATAATCATAGACTACTATGATGCCTATTTCAACGGATTTACAAGATACACCGACGAGCAACGGGAGGTACTGCTGAAAAACCTGTTTGCGGCGGCCAGCCGAAAGAACCCAAACAAACCACCCAGAGAGGTGGATGAGATGGTGCGCAAACAGATAGAGGTGCTTGAGGCACGGCGGGCGGCTCTCAAAGTGTCGGAACTGAACTTCAACTCATTCTTTGACTACTCATTCGACCGTCTGGAGCAGATCTGCACCGAAAATGACATCACGACAATCAGCTACTCGACCTATTCGACCATGCTGCAGCCGTTCTACAAGGGAGGCGCATATGAGAAGATTCTCAATGAGAATGTGGATTCGGCACTGTTTGACGAGACATTCATCGTCTTTGAAGTGGATGCAATCAAGGAAAACAAGAAACTGTTTCCCATTGTCACACTGATTATCATGGACGTGTTCCTGCAGAAAATGCGCATCAAGAAGACCCGTAAAGTCCTTGTCATCGAAGAGGCGTGGAAGGCCATTGCCAGCCCGCTCATGGCGGAATACATCAAGTTCATGTACAAGACCGCCCGTAAGTTTTGGGCTTCTGTCGGCGTGGTGACGCAGGAGATACAGGACATCATCGGCAGCGAAATCGTGAAGGAGGCCATCATCAACAACTCGGACGTGGTGATGCTGCTTGACCAGAGCAAGTTCAAGGAACGCTTTGACGAAATCCGAAAGATTCTTGGTCTGACCGAGGTGGATTGCAAGAAGATATTTACCATCAACCGCTTGGAGAACAAGGATGGGCGCAGCTTCTTCCGCGAAGTGTTTATCCGTCGGGGGACGACCAGCGGCGTGTACGGCGTGGAAGAGCCGCACGAGTGCTACATGACCTACACGACCGAACGGGCGGAAAAGGAGGCACTGAAGCTTTACAAGAAGGAACTTCGGTGCAGCCATCAGGAAGCTATCGAGGCATATTGCCGGGACTGGGATGCCAGCGGTATCGGGAAGGCCCTGCCTTTTGCACAAAAAGTAAACGAGACGGGGCGTGTGCTCAACCTCCGTCCCGTGCATGAATCCAAATAAACATTGCAGCCATGAAACGACTACTCCTTATCCTGACCATCGCCTCGGTCACACTCTGCCAGACGGTTCACGCCCAGTATTACAGCGTGAACTACGACACCCGTACCGTTGCGGCGATGGTGGCTGCCTTCGGTACGGAAGCGGTCGCCGAAGGGTACTACCGGGAGCAGGTCGATGACGTCCTCAAGCACTACACGGCAGCGGAGGTCGCTACCGCCGGGATATTCGCGGCCAAGTTCTTGGAGCATAAAGCCCTGAGCGACCTCGGCATCTGGAACAGCCGTACGGAAAACTACTACTACCGGCGCATCTACCGGATGGTGGCGGAGAAAATCATGCCCAAGATATGGGTGGTGGCGAAGCAGATGCTCCATTCGCCGCAAACGGCTATCTATTGGGGCAGTTACCTGATGAAAGTCTGCGATGATACCAAAAGTCTGTGTATGCAGTTCGAGAGCGTGGTGACCAACAGCACGCTGACCTTTTCGGACATCGCCTTTCTCGAAATCAATCCGGAAATTGCCCCCTTGCTGAAACTCTCCGAAACGGGAAACATCGACTGGCAGCGGATGATGGACAACTTCGCCCGCATACCGGGCAACTTCACCCACGAGAACCTGAAAAGCGACCTCGACAACCTTTATAACACGGGGGTCGGCCTTGCAACGGCAGGCATTGCCAATCTTGGTGACGCCCTGTTGCAAAGCAGCTCGTTCCATGACCTGCTGGGTGGAAAGGTTGAAGAAATCGGCAACCTGTATGAACACTACGGGAGTCTATTCGAGCAGGCGGAACATGACATCAGCGGCTTGCTGATTGACATGGTGGGTGGTCCAGACAACGTGGCCGGTCTGTTCAACTTCAGCAACTACAACCTCACGGCATGGATGACCGACTACCTGGACGAAGCGATGGGGAACTATTACACGCAGCGGTGGTACATTGCCCGGCGTGACCAAGGGAGCGTATCGCTGTGCGACTACTATCCTCCGACGGACGACAACAGCATCCTGAACGGGGGCGCATGGGTGCGGTTCAACACGAGCGACCCGAATTTCTATCCTGATGCCTCGCAACGGGAACAGGTACTTGCCAACTCGGAAGGATATGCCGGTTGGTCAAGAAACCGCGTGCAGCAGTTGAACAACCAGAACGACGGGTTCAGCTACAGCATCAACTATTGGATGAGTGCCTATATCATCAGCAAGAAAAACAAGCAGACCAAAAAGGCATACGCATACGAAATCCATGTGAGCAAAAACTGGAACAAAGAAGAGGTCGTCTATGAGGAAGTCTTCGATTCCTACTCGATGGACTTGAACACGTTTCGGGCGCAACTGAATGTCCGGCTTGCGGAGTTCAACGAGAACGAGGACGGCTACACCTATTATATATCTTCCGGTGCGCGGAACTATTACCAAGCAACGGACGCAGCCAAATTGAAGGGATGCGAGAGCGTGACCATCAGCGTGACCTGTTCCGACGGGGTTACGCTCGGACAAGGCTCGACACAGTACAAGTGCCGCAAGTGCGGCAGCTCGTTGAATGCCCACACCAAGGAGTGCGCCATGCAGACCTCGGTGACGGAAAACGACCTCGACCTTTCGGAACTGGACGCGCTATTGAACGAGGCGAACAGCCAAGCGGCCAATATTGAAGCGCAAATCGGGGCATTGGAAAACGAGAACGCTGTCCTGCTGAAGAAAATCAGTACGGCGAGCATTGAGGATGCGGCGACTTACCGGCAGCAGTACAACGCGAACAAGACACGGATAGACCGTCTGAAAGGAGAACTCGCGGAGTGGAAGAAGAAACAGTCCGACTATGCCCAAGCAAAGTCGGATGCCGCAGACGACAACAGCGTGGCGACGGATGACTATTACCGCATCCCTGCCATCATGCAGGACTGCAAGGCGGCATACGGTCTTACTTGGCAGGACGGCGGAGCATGGAACGGCTACTCGTATGTACGCAAGGCGACCATGCCGAATATCAACGGTATCATCACATTCAGGGCTACGGTCTCCATTGCCCGCAAGCCGAAATATTTTCTCGGCATAAAAATACACCGTACCATTATCCAAATCAAGTGGGAACTCACTTCGGAATATACGGACACACACGTCGCTGACGTGCTGACCCTTGATCCGGGACTTTCGGATGCGGAAAAGGCTAAACTGGTAAACGACCGGATAGCCGAAATCGCCCGTGAACATCCGTCCTGTAAAATCACGACGGAATACGCCCGCAGCGCACCGACGGAAGAAACGCCATCAGGCGACGTGTACCATCTGCTGTGGTCAAGCGACCGCCTTGAGATAGCGCGAGAGGTGGACAGCAGAATCACCAAGATATATGCCGACTTGGTATCGCTGGAAAAGATGATGCACTACAAGCGGAGCATCCTTGACGTGATGAAGGATGTGCAGCCCGGACTGGACACGGACGAAGGCCGTAGGCTGACACTCGTGGAGGAATGCCATGACCGCTGGGTGGAGAATGCACGGACGCTTCGGAGCGGCAACAGCAGGAATAGCAGAAAGGAGGTACGGCCATGAAACGTACCATACAGATTGCCGTCGTGCTGTTCGCCCTGCTGCCCGGTATCGCCAAGGCGCAGTGGACTTTCGATATAGTCTCCGTCGAAGCCTACATCAACGACCACAAGAAGCAGCGCAGCCTGCTGTTGGCTCGTAGCACCTTGGAGTACAGCAACAAGCTGTTGCACGAGTACAGCTGTAAAGAAATTGGGGACTATAAAGAGTTGAATATTGACCTTGACAAATACACCCGTGCGTTCGATGCCATCGACGTCATGTACCAGTCGTTGCGCACGGTGTTGAACGTCAAGAATACCTATACATCGGTCAGCGACCGTATCGGCGACTATAAATCGTTGTTGGAGGATTTCAATGCGAAGATCTTGAAACGTGGACGCATCGAATCCGCAGATACCCTGATTATCTCCATCAATGCGAGGGGGCTGAGGGCGATTGCCCGTGAGGGGGAACAGCTCTACAAGTCCGTGAGCGACCTCGTGCTGTATGCCACCGGAGCGGCAGCCTGCTCGACCTCCGACCTGCTGATGGTGTTGGAGGCCATCAACCGCTCATTGGACAACATCGAGCGGCATCTGAACCGGGCCTATTTCGAGACATGGCGGTACATTCAAGTGCGCATCGGCTATTGGAAAGCAAAGGTATATCGCTCCCGCACCATGCGGGAGATTCTCGATGACGCCTTCGGGCGTTGGCGCGGAGCCGGAAGACTGGATTATTAACGACAAAAAGAGAAGAATATGAACAGAAAACTATTACTCATGGCAGTGGCGGTCACCGTAACGACAGCCGTACACGCACAGTATGTAACGTACAACCATGATTCGCCGAAGCAGAATCAGGTAACGGTCATGGAAACCGGTACGGGCGCACTCTCGCCCGACCTCTATTATTCCGTGCTGCACAACAAATACAAGAAGTCGGCGGCGGCCAAAAACAAGCTCTCGTTCCGCACACTTGCCGGTATCAATCTCTACAACCAGGTGGACGAAGCGGAAGCCATTGATTCGGCTTTGGTCAAGCGGGCGAAGGTCGAGGCGTTGAACGTTGCCGACCGGCAGGCGGACATCGCGTGGCTTGCCGAGGGCGATAAGGTCAGCAGACAGATGGACCGGTTCCGGCGCAACATCGACCGTATTCTCCTGTCCGGCGGTACTCCGGCCGACAAGGAACGGTGGACGGAATACTACCACGTCTATCAGTGCGCCATCAACGCCACGAAAGACGCCTATATGCCAAACGCCCAGCGAAAGAAGGAGTATCTGCGCATCTACGAGGATGTGGCACGGCAGAACGAGATTTTAGTGAGCTACCTCGCCAAGCGTCAGAACGCAACGGCAACAAGCACACTGCTGAACGCAACGGACAACCGTACCCTGCATAAGGGCGGCATTGTCCGCAATGCCATGAGCCGGTGGCAGGAATCACGCCTTGCGGTGCGTGGCTCGCAATCGGGCGGCAACGGAAACGGCGAAGATGACAACGAGAGTGTAAACAGAGGGAAATAAAAAGACAGGGCTATGGCAAACGGAGATATACTTTCGGATTTCGGCATCAACCTGTTGGAGGAGGAAATAGATGATGTCATCTTTCAGACCAACGAGTTTCTGACGGACGCGACTTTTACCGGTGCGCAGGGACCTTTTTGGTGGATATTGCAGATGTGCATGGCACTCGCGGCACTGTTCTCCATCGTCATGGCGGCAGGTATCGCCTACAAGATGATGGTAAAGCACGAGCCGTTGGACGTTATGAAGCTGTTTAGGCCGCTTGCCGTGTCGATTATCATCTGCTGGTGGTATCCGCCTGCGGACACGGGTATGGCGGGGAGCCGGAACAACTGGTGTTTTCTGGACTTTCTGTCCTACATCCCGAATTGCATCGGGTCGTACACCCATGACCTGTACGAAGCTGAAGCTTCACAGATATCGGACAGGTTCGAGGAAGTTCAACAGCTCATCCATGTGCGTGACACGATGTACACGAACCTGCAGGCGCAGGCGGATGTCGCCCACACGGGCACATCCGATCCCAACCTGATAGAGGCGACAATGGAGCAGACCGGCGTGGACGAAGTGACGAGCATGGAAAAGGATGCGGCGAAGTTGTGGTTCACGTCTTTGACGGCAGGAGTCATCGTGGGGATAGACAAAATCATCATGTTGATTGCCCTCGTGGTGTTCCGAATCGGTTGGTGGGCGACGATTTACTGCCAACAAATCCTGTTGGGAATGCTGACGATTTTCGGACCGATACAGTGGGCGTTCAGCATCCTGCCGAAATGGGAAGGTGCTTGGGCGAAGTGGCTGACACGCTATCTGACGGTGCATTTCTACGGGGCGATGCTCTACTTCGTGGGCTTCTATGTGCTGCTGCTCTTTGACATTGTATTGTGCATCCAAATCGAGAACCTGACGGCGATAACCGCCAGCGAGCAGACGATGGCTGCCTACCTGCAAAACTCGTTCTTCTCGGCAGGCTACCTGATGGCGGCTTCGATTGTAGCCCTCAAGTGCCTGAACCTTGTTCCGGACTTGGCGGCATGGATGATACCGGAGGGCGACACGGCATTCTCTACCCGAAACTTCGGCGAGGGCGTGGCACAGCAGGCGAAGATGACGGCAACCGGAGGGTTGGGCGGCATCATGAGATAATCCGCAAAAGATAATATAAACCCAATAAAAATCATAACAACATGAAATTGCAAGAGAAAATCAAAAGTTGGTGCAAGGATGAGAAATTCATGTCCTTTGCACAGGAACGAGCGAGAAAAGAGGTTTGCGAGGTGACGGAAAACCACCGCATCGACCCGCAGTATGAAGAACTGGACGAAGCCTTCGAGTACGACGACCGGTACATCGCCCCCTTGGTGACGTACCTGACGTACAAGCTGCGTCTTGCCCTGCTGCAGCGGAACGCAGGTAAGCGCAAAAGAGGAATCTGGTGGGTGCTTGTCCACGTGGAGATGCAGGGCTATTACGTGGAGATATTCTCGGCGGAGTTCGAGAATCTTTTGACGGAACTTCGGGATGCGGTCATACCCATGCTGCACACGGAATATGTACAGATGTTGAACGGTAAAAGGGAATAACCGATGGTCATCAAGAATTTGGAAAACAAAATAAGACTGGTGGGCATCATCTGTACCGCTTTTCTCGTGGGATGTGTCATCATCAGCTTGTCAAGTATCTGGACAGCCCGGACGATGGTCTCGGATGCGCAGAAGAAGGTGTATGTGCTGGACGGCAACGTGCCTATCCTCGTGAACCGCACGACAATGGACGAAACGCTTGACATGGAAGCTAAAAGCCATGTGGAAATGTTCCACCATTATTTTTTCACGTTACCGCCAGATGACAAATACATCCGCTATACGATGGAAAAAGCGATGTATCTGGTGGATGAGACGGGGTTGGCACAATACAACACGCTCAAGGAAAAGGGTTTCTACTCCAACATTTTGGGTACGAGTTCGGTGTTCTCCATCTATTGTGACAGCGTGGCTTTCAACAAGGAGAAGATGGAGTTCACTTACTACGGACGGCAACGCATTGAGCGGCGGAGCAACATCCTCATGCGGGAACTGGTCACGGCGGGGCAACTTAAGCGTGTGCCCCGAACAGAAAACAACCCGCACGGATTGCTTATCGTGAACTGGCGAACCCTGCTGAACAAGGACATCGAACAGAAAACGAAGATCAACTACTAAACAACGGAGTTTATGAATATCAAGGGATTCAGGCGGATGCTCTTCGGTGAAAAGATGCCGGACAAGAACGATCCGAAATACAAAGACCGTTACGAGCGGGAGGTGTCCGCCGGACGAAAGTTCGCCCAAGCGACACGCATTGACAAGGCTGCCGCCAAGGTGCAGGGATTCGCCAACGCACACCGGATACTTTTTCTGGTCATCGTCTTTGGTTTCGCTATCGGAGGGTTCACTTGGAACATCTATCGCATTACAATGGCATACCGCAACAGCCGGCCGACACGCACGGCGACGGAAATGCAGGATTCGGTGCTACGGGAAAGACACAAGAGGCTGCAAGGGGGTGAAATAAGGGAAAATCGGAACGAGAACAAGAAATATGAACCGCAATAAAGGAGTGCTTATGAATACACGATTTGAAAAATCAGTCCGCTCGTCGGACGAATGGTACACCCCGAAGGAGGTGTTGAAAGCGTTAGGCAGGTTCGACCTTGACCCTTGCGCCCCTATCCGTCCGTTGTGGCCGACCGCCGAAGTCATGTATGACCGGAACATGGACGGATTGTCCCTGAAATGGGAAGGGCGTGTATGGCTCAATCCTCCGTACTCGCGTCCCCTTATCGAACAGTTTGTCCGAAAGCTGGCGGAACACGGCAACGGCATCGCGCTGTTGTTCAACCGTTGCGATTCCAAAATGTTTCAGGACGTCATTTTCGAGAAAGCGACGGGCATGAAATTCCTGCGCCACCGCATCCGGTTTTACCGCCCGGACGGAACACGCGGCGATTCTCCCGGTTGCGGCAGCATCCTGATCGCATTCGGAGTGGAAAACGCAGAAGTGCTGAAAAACTGCAGCATTGAAGGCAAGTATGTACAACTCAATTAAAAGATGTATGATGAAGATATTTGATAAAATCAATTTCAGGGAGCCGAAGTATATGCTTCCGGCTGTCCTGTATATCCCGCTTCTGGTTGCATCGTACTTCATCTTCGACCTGTTTCATACCGAAACGGCGGAGATTCCGGACAAGACGCTGCAGACAACGGAGTTTTTGAACCCCGATTTGCCGGATGCCCGGCTTAAAGGCGGTGACGGCATAGGCAGCAAGTACGAGAACATGGCCAAATCATGGGGTAAGATACAGGATTACTCCGCAGTGGATAACATAGAACGAGATGAACCCGATGACAACAAGGAAGAATATGAATCGCAATACACGGTGGACGACATCGCCTTGCTCGATGAGCAACAGCAGGAAAAGGCTGCGGCAGCGCAAATTGCCGATGCCAAGACACGCGAGCAAGAAGCTCTCGCGGAACTGGAGAAAGCCCTTGCCGAAGCAAGGTTGAGAGGACGCAATGAGGTATTACCGGCGACCGATACGGACAGTACCGCATCGGCGCAACCCCCGACGGCAACCATAGAGGTCAAGGGAAAAATAGAGGAAGAGAGCCGTTCGGTAAAAGCCCCGTCAGAGAACGAACCGCCCAGCGAAGTGGTACGCAAGGTAAAGACGGCTTCGGATTACTTCAATACGCTTGCGGTCAATGCCCGTGAACCGAAACTGATAAAGGCCATTATCGACGAGGACATCAAGGCGGTGGACGGCTCGCGTGTGCGGTTGCGTCTGCTCGACGACGTGGAGATCAACGAGTGCGTGGTCAAACGAGGGTCGTATCTGTATGCCACCATGAGCGGCTTCTCGTCGGGGCGTGTGAAGGGGAACATCACCAGCATTCTCATCGAGGACGAACTGGTGAAGGTCAGCCTGTCCCTTTACGACACGGACGGCATGGAAGGGCTTTATGTACCGAACAGCCAGTTCCGGGAAACGAGCAAGGATGTGGCAAGCGGTGCGGTGTCGGGGAATCTGAACATGAATACCGGCAGTTACGGCAACAGTCTCTCGCAATGGGGAATGCAAGCCGCTACGAATGCCTACCAGAAAACGAGCAATGCCATCGGCAAAGCTATCAAAAAAAATAAGGTAAAGCTGAAATACGGCACTTTCGTCTATCTGGTGAACGGACGTGAGAAACAGTAAAAACGGAAGCCATGATAGAGATTGACAACATATATAATATGGACTGTATCGAGGGTATGAAGCTCATGGCGAACGGCAGTGTCGATGCCGTGATAGCGGATTTGCCTTACGGCGTGTTGAACCGTAGCAACAAGGCGGCACACTGGGACAGGCAGATACCGCTCGAAGCGTTGTGGAAACAGTACCGCAGGATCACCAAGCCGGGAAGCCCCGTTATCCTCTTTGCGCAGGGCATTTTCTCGGCGCAACTCATGCTCTCGCAACCCCGGATGTGGCGGTATAACCTCGTGTGGCGGAAAGACCGGGTAACGGGTCACCTGAATGCCAACCGGATGCCGCTACGCCAGCATGAGGACATCATCGTGTTCTACGACCGTCAGCCGGTATATCATCCTCAAATGACGCCGTGTCCACCGGAACGGAGGAATCATGGACGCCGCAAGACGGACGGTTTCACGAACCGCTGTTACGGTGAAATGAAACTGGCTCCGGTGCGTGTTGCCGAAGACAAGTACCCGACCTCTGTCATTTCCATACCCAAGGAACACAAGACAGGAGCATTCTATCATCCGACACAGAAGCCGGTAGCCTTGATAGAGTACCTGATACGTACCTATACCAACGAGGGCGATGTGGTGCTGGACAACTGCATCGGTTCGGGTACGACCGCCATTGCCGCCATCCGCACGGGGCGGCATTACATCGGATTCGAGATTGAACCGACGTATTGCGAAATTGTCGGACGACGGATTCGGGAGGAACTGGAACGTGGTCATGGATTAAAGAAAGCGAAATAAGGGAAATAAAGAAATAAACAATATCAACAGAAACGATATGAACAAGAAAATAATTGTAACTGCATTTCTTCTGGCGGCAGGACTTTTTGCCACACGGAACGCACAGGCTCAGCGTACATACGAAGAGATGGAACGGCTGACTGTCAATGAACAGGTAACGACCGTCATCACAGCCACGGAACCGGTCCGCTTCGTGGATATTTCCACAGACAAGGTGGCGGGCGACCAACCCATTGAGAACATCATCCGGTTGAAGCCCAAAGAGACGGGACACGAGGACGGTGAAGTGCTGGCCATCGTCACCATCGTAACGGAACGCTATCGCACGCAGTATGCACTCATCTACACCACGCGGATAAGCGAGGCGGTGGCAGACAAGGAAATTCAGCTACAGGAACGGGATGCCTACAACAATCCTACGGTCTCGATGTCCACAGCCGACATGGTGCGTTTTGCAAGACGGGTGTGGAACTCGCCCGCGAAAATCCGCAACGTGGCGACCAAGGCGCACCGAATGGTAATGCGCCTGAACAATATTTACTCGGTGGGCGACTATTTCTTCATCGACTTTTCCATCGAGAACAAAACGAACATCCGTTTCGACATCGACGAGATACGGGTGAAACTGTCGGACAAGAAACTTTCGAAGGCAACCAACGCGCAGACCATCGAGCTGACGCCTGCCCTGGTATTGGAACACGGCAAGACGTTCAAGCACGGCTACCGGAACGTGATTGTCGTGAAAAAGATGACCTTTCCGAACGACAAGCTGCTGACCATCGAAATGACGGAACAACAAATCAGCGGGCGCAATATCAGCCTGAACATTGACTACGAGGATGTGCTGTCGGCCGATTCATTTAACACCGCTTTATTGGAGGAGGAATGACGATGAAAAAGACGATAATACTGATGCTTGCCTGCATGTGCGTCTTCATGAATGCAAGTGCGCAGCGTAACAGCGGCCGCCTCTCGCTTGGAGTGGGATTGCTGTATGAGAACGGCATGGACGTAACGCTTGCTTACGAACATGAAATGAACTACCGCCATGCGTGGGAGTTTTTCGCCAACGGCTATCTGAAATGGACGGAATGTAAATCTTGCGGTCATATTTGTCCGGAATCCTTCTGGCGCAACTATCGCACTTACGGTTTCGGTGTGGCGTACAAACCTTGTGTGGTGCGTGGACGCAACCATTACGGCAACTTGCGTATCGGAGCTTCGGCAGGGAGCGACACGAACAAGTTTCTTGCCGGAATCCATGTGGGTTACGAGCACAATTATGTGCTGCGGTCGGGATGCACACTGTTCTGGCAGGTAAAGAGTGACATGATGATAAAAGGGGCGGATTTGCTGCGGACAGGTATCGTGCTGGGGGTGAAACTGCCGATAAAATAAAGGAAAAACAAAAAACGAAAATAACATGATACGAAAGATTCAATGGTTTGCAATGGCAGTGACGGCGGTATTGTGCGCTGCCTGTGACGCCCATATCGACGTACCTGATACGGCGGTACGTCCGGGACATATTCTCTGCGAGGACGGTACGGCTTTATCCTACGTACAGTATGAACAGTCGGGAAAACGGGCAATAGCGGTTGTCTTCGATACCGAACACCGTGAAGGTACGGAAGGGAACGGCTATGCGGTTTACCTGTGGGACATTGCTCCGGCAGCTTTTGCCGACAGCCTCGGTGTCGCACAAGGGACGTCGGCCGACATCGAGGCTTTGGACGGGAACATGAACACCTTTGCGCTGTACGACACACGGGAGACGGCTTCGCCTATGGCGGAAGCGGTCTTTGACCTGTGGCGGTACGGACAGAGTGCCTATATCCCGTCGGTGGCACAGATGCGGCTGCTGTATGCCGTCCGGGAAACCGTCAATCCTGTCATCGAACGGTGTGGCGGCCATCCGCTGCCGTTGGATGAAAACGACTGCTGGTACTGGACATCGACGGAGGTAACCGGACAGGAAACGGCGAAAGCGTGGCTTTACTCGACAGGAAGCGGTGCGATGCAGGAGACCCCGAAGACACAGGCGCACAAGGTGCGGCCGATTATCACACTGAACAGGTAGGAACGAAAAGAGGGAAAGGACAAAGACAATGGAAGAAAGCAAGGAACTACAAGGATTTTACAAAATATTCCGTGCGGTCATCTATATCTCCGTGCTGATGGAGTTCTTCGAGTATGCCATAGACCTTGCCATGCTCGACCACTGGGGCGGCATATTGATTGATATACACGGGCGCATCAAGCGATGGATGATCTATAACGACGGCAACCTCGTGTATAGTAAGATAGCGACCTTCCTACTCATCTGCATCACTTGTATCGGCACACGCAACAAAAAACACTTGGAGTTTGACGCACGCAGGCAAGTGTTATATCCACTTATCTGCGGATTGTTCTTGATTGTGTTCTCCGTGTGGCTGTACCATCATACGATGGAAACGAGGCTCTACACCCTGCCGCTGAACATCATCTTCTATATGGCGGCTACGCTGGTCGGTGTGATATTGGTGCATATCGCATTGGATAACATCTCGAAGTTCATCAAGGAGGGACTGGGTAAAGACCGGTTTAACTTCGAGAATGAAAGTTTCGAGCAGAGCGAAGAGAAGGATGAGAACCAGTATAGCGTGAATATACCGATGCGGTACTATTACAAAGGTAAATTTCGCAAGGGATGGGTGTCGATAAGCAACTGTTTCAGAGGAACATGGGTGGTTGGAACTCCAGGTAGCGGTAAGACGTTCAGTATCATAGAACCGTTCATCCGCCAACATAGTGCCAAGGGCTTCGCGATGGTGGTCTATGACTACAAATTTCCGACACTTGCCACTAAACTTTACTATCATTACAAGAAAAACCAGAAGCTCGGCAAAGTGCCAAAAGGATGCAAGTTCAACATCATCAACTTCGTGGATGTGGAGTACAGCAAACGGGTGAACCCCATTCAGGCAAAGTACATCAATAATCTTGCGGCGGCGAGCGAAACGGCGGAAACCCTGTTGGAATCCCTGCAGAAAGGCAAGAAAGAGGGAGGCGGAGGCAGTGACCAGTTCTTTCAGACTTCTGCCGTGAACTTTCTTGCCGCCTGTATCTACTTTTTCGTGAACTACGAGCGGGAACCCTACGATGCAAACGGAAAGAAACTGTATGCGGAGAAACGGCAAGATCCGCAGACGAAGTTCTGGAAGCCGACGGGTGTCGTTCGTGACCGTGAGGGTGGCAGCATCGTGGAACCTGCCTATTGGCTTGGAAAATACTCGGATATGCCGCATATCCTTTCATTTCTCAATGAGAGCTACCAGACTATTTTTGAGGTACTTGAGACGGACAACGAGGTCGCGCCGTTGCTCGGCCCGTTCCAAACGGCCTTCAAAAACAAGGCGATGGAACAGTTGGAAGGTATGATAGGTACGCTGCGTGTCTATACCAGCCGTTTGGCTACAAAGGAATCTTACTGGATATTCCACAAGGATGGGGACGATTTCGACCTGAAAGTTAGTGACCCCAAGTCACCCAGTTATCTGCTGATAGCCAACGATCCGGAAATGGAAAGTATCATCGGAGCGTTGAACGCTCTGATATTGAACCGTCTCGTTACCCGTGTGAACACCGGGCAGGGGAAAAATATTCCGGTCAGCATCATCGTGGATGAGCTACCGACACTGTATTTCCACAAGATAGACCGACTGATAGGTACGGCGAGAAGCAACAAGGTAAGCGTAACGCTGGGTTTTCAGGAGTTGCCGCAGTTGGAGGCTGACTACGGAAAAGTGGGAATGCAAAAAATCATCACGACAGTGGGCAACGTGGTAAGCGGTTCAGCTCGCGCAAAAGAGACACTGGAATGGTTGTCGAATGACATTTTCGGCAAGGTGGTACAGGTCAAAAAGGGCGTGACGATCGACCGGGACAAAACGAGTATCAATCTCAATGAGAACATGGACAGTCTTGTACCCGCCTCGAAAATTTCGGATATGGCGACGGGATGGATTTGCGGACAGACGGCACGTGATTTCGTGAAGACGAAAACCGGTACGGGAGGCTCGATGAACATTCAGGAGTCGGAAGAGTTCAAGACTACAAAGTTCTTCTGCAAGACGGATTTCGATATGAGGGAGATAAAAGCGGAGGAAGCGGCCTATGTACCGCTACCGAAGTTCTACACTTTCAAGTCGAGGGAGGAACGGGAACGCATCTTGTATAAAAATTTCATACAAGTCGGACAGGATGTAAAAGACATGATAGCGGATGTACTGAACAAGCGTGGGGCGAAATAAATCAAAATCCCTGCAATAATTTACGTGGTTATTGCAGGGATTTTTGTATTCCATTCAGCTACCCGAAATCTTGCGGACATAAATGAATCATCTGACAGTTTCCGATTTGGAATCGTTTTCCGACAGCAGATTTTGTAATTTGTCGATGTCCGGTAGAGTCTTGCGCAAATTTTCCGGCATTTCTTGGGCTGTGCGGTATGTCGCCACGCCCATAGGCTTATCATAGTCGCGCACCATGATTTCGACAAACTGGCGGTTGGCATCCTGACATAGGACAATACCGATTGAAGGGTTCTCGTGCGGTTTCTTGTCGGTCATATCATATACAGTCAGATAACCGCTAAGCTGTCCGAGATAATTCGGGCGGAACTTGCCCCGTTTCAATTCCACGATTACGCTGGCATTCAGTTCTCTGTTGAAGAATACAAGGTCAGCAAACATTTCCTCTCCGGCAACTATCAGGCGATGCTGACTGTCGATAAAAGTGAAGTCGTTTCCAAAACGGAGAATGAACTGCTTGATATTGGTTACGATTTGGTTTTCGATGACCTTTTCGTTCCAGTCCTGTTCGCGTTCTCCCACATTCTCCAGATTAACCATTTCGAGCATATACTCATCCTTGAACGCCAATGTCGCTTTTACGGCATAAATGGCTTCGGGCAGCACTTGAAGGAAGTTGCTCGGCAAAGATCCGCGATTTGAATAGATGTCTTCTTTCAAGTAATTTTTGAGAGAGGATAGCGACCACGCATTTTGAGCGGCACAATGGATATAGAACAATCGTTCTGCGATGTCTTTTGAACGAGTCAGGATTTCAATATGATGTGAAAAGCTAATCTTGACAAAATCGTCCCAGGTAAATTCGGTATTGACCGGTTGCCCGATAAGTTGCAGCAGTAGATGCTCGTCAATATCCAATTCGCCCAACGCTGTTGGATGAATTAAAGCCGTACCCTTTTCCGACGAATGGTTTTCCAATTCGCCCAACACTGTTGGACGAATTAAAAACGTCCTCCATTCCTCATAGAATGAGCGCATCCGTTTCAACCCCGATTCAGAAAAGCCGTGCAGACCGGGCAACTCCCGTTGAAGGAGCTTTGATATGGTAGGCAATGCTTTAGTACCCCAACAGCCGATGCGGGAATTTTCAGACACGAATTTCCCCACTCCAAAATACAACGAGAGAGTTTCTTTGTTGACCGCAGCCGCACTTCTATACCGGCAGCGTTCGATGGCATGTTTGATTATCTCTACTGCCTCTGCATATTGTGTATAATCCGATGGGATAACTTGTTGTTCCATATACATACGTTTTTGTGCCGCAAAGGTACGAAAAATACGGGATATACAGGGCAGAATGCCAACATATTATAGTGCCGTGTGGGTCTTATTCGGTATTTTTAGCGTTCCGGTTTCCTGCACTCGCTTTGCTGCCAATCTACTCACTTAGATGTTCATGTGTCTGGGGCGTGCCGAGAAAGCCGGTAGCGGTGTGGATAAGATTGTGAGCGGTTGGCAGTCTTTGGGTTGGCCGCTTCCTACTGTAGCCGAGGAAACACGTCCGGACTATGTTGTGCTGACCTTGCAGTTAGGGATGAAAACCCGACAAGAAAACCTCGCAAGCAGGATTTGAGAAAAGAGCAAATCTTGGAGTTCTGTGTTGAGCCGCAATCCCTATCTGATATTTTGCAACATTTAGGATTGAAAGATAGGGAAAATCTTATGGAGGTCTATATCAATCCGATGATTGGTGCAGGGGTATTGGAAATGACGGAGCCGGACAATCCCACAAGCCGTAACCAGATGTATGTAACGGTAAAAGTGGAACAAGAATTTCAAAAGTAAGTTTATAATAGGATATTGCGGCTTGGACGCATCCAACCTCATACAAATAACACTGCCCGCGTGAAAATGGGGGCAGTGTTATTTATATGGTAGTTCGCTTATTTAAGCTCGTGTACCGCTTAAAAGTTCGGCAAGTTGCCGGTCGCAGAATTTATCGTATTCCTCCTTGTCTGTACCGCTTTCGATAGCCCGGTCGATAACATCGCCCAGTTCGTCGAAGCAGACTTCTTCATTGACACACTTTGCATTGCTATCATCTTCTTTCAGTAGATAGACCTCGTAGTAATCAGAGCCGTTGAGAGCGATAACGACATATCCGGCGTGTAACCGTCCGTTTACTTTCAGCCGCAGTGCCGGTAATTCTTGGAATACCGTAGCGACAAATTCGCTGACTCCCCACGACATAAAGACGGGTATGGGGGTAAATGACAGTAATTGTTCTTTGATGGTCTGTGCGATGTGCATTACATACTCTTTATCCATAACTTTGATTTTTAATATGATTATTGATTTATGTTAGTTGAACCATTCGGGGTTATCCTCTTTTAATTCCGTGATGAGTTCATCGTCCGGTAATTTGAGGGTCTTCGCATCGGCGAAAAAGAAAACCTCGTCATATATTTGTTCGGCTTCCTTACTTGCAAAACCTTCGCTCTCGTCCTCGAAACTGCCCGGATGAAGTGCATCGAGCAGAGCGGTAGAGCCGATAAGTAGTTCTTCACCTTCGTTGGATTTCACGATACGGCAGATGTAGATATTGCCGTCAAATTGTAGTTCTTTCGTTTTCATACGCCTGTTATCTTAATGGGATATGTCTCCCGTTTGCCTTGAGGTATTCCATGATACACTTCGCTTCTTCGTGCGATGCACGGTTGCGGTCATCGTAATTGCGTGTCTCGTCTGCCATGACCACGATACACTCCTTTACCAACCTGTAAAGGCTTTGCTGCAGCGTGGGGTGCATTTCGGGGATAGCGGCTGCAAACCGTTTGGGATTGAAGCCGTAATCGTTCACTGCTCTTTCCCAGTCTTTGGCGAGCTGGTACTCCTTGCTTTCCTTGATGTTGTCCATAATCTTGAATTTTAATGATTTGTTTTTTATTCCCTCCGTTCGATTCCTTTCTGTCGGAACCGCTTTGGGATTTTATAGATGCGGTAAACGGTTGTCGGTACAGCTTCATACGGGAGGCTTTTCCTGCCAATTACTCTTTCTGAGGGAAGGAAGAATTTGCAGGAAATACATTTCAAGCCGCCGGATCAAGCGCGACGGCCGACCTTTGCATCTGATAAAACCAAACCGGGGCTGACAGGGAATGAAGCTGGGGAAACGCTATAAAAGGGAAGTTGAAAATGGTAAAAAAGAGAGGAAACGAAAGCTATGAATGGAGGAAGGGTGGGTGGTGACGGGTTCGTCAGAAAGTTAAAAGAGGTACTTGGGTCCTTTGTCCGGAGCATACAAAAATGAATAGAGGGCGGATTTCCCCCCTATTCGTTATGACAACAACATTTGTCAGGCAGCTATTTCTTCCGTTTGCGGTTCGGTCTGTGCTTCCGCTTCGGGTTGCGGTTCATCGGGTTGTTCCGCTTCCTGCGTGGCTTGTTCCTGCAAAGCGGCTTTTTTTTCCTTAATGCGTTGGTGCCGCTTTTCGTACACTTCATTATATCCGTCTTGGATATTGGCAAGTTCTTCGGGCATATGCTTTTGGGCGAAGCCAAGCAACAGGGAGGCTGTGGCGTTGTTACCGAATGCGTCCTTGAAATTGGCAATCAGATAATCCCTGCGGATAACGGCTTTCTGCTTGGCGGTAAGGTTCTCGATGATGCGCATTTTGTCCTCGCTCGTAAGGTAGTAATAAGAACCTTTATCTTCAATTCCCACCTCATTGAAATGCTCTTTGCGGAGTGAGGAGAGCAGGAAGAAATACACCATTTTCTCCTCGTCCTGTCCAAATTTGCGCTCTGACATATCGACCTCTAAAATCCGCTTTTTGGTGTCTTCAACGGTCTTTTCGAGGGCAATCTCCTTGTTGCGTTTGTCCTGCTTTTCCAACTTCTCGATAGGTGAAAGCGGCATTTCGGTTGCTGTACCGTTTACGGTGGTAGCGGTATTTGCAACATAGCACAGTGTAATGTCGTTGCTCTCAATACGGAGATAGAGGGAGATTTCTCCTGCTTCGCTTCGGGTGCGGATTGCTTCGCATTTTTCGGTGTAACCGTTCAATTCCTGCCCGTAATCCTTTTCTGCATCCTCGTATTCCTCGGTGGTATCATAATCCTCTTTTTGAGGTGCTTGGGGGCTTTCGGGGTATTTCGTTGCATAGGTTTTAAGGCTTTCCACTTCGTAGCCCATAGCGGTAAGTCGGTCGATGACAGCTTCATTGTAATTGTAGCTTTCGTGGCAGAGGGGAACGGCAGGGTGCTGTTCCATGAGCCGCATAGCCTTTTCGGTAAGGTGCGATGTGTTCATTTCCACCAAGCAAGCGCGGTTGGCGCAATTTCCGCAACCACCCTCACAGAACAACATCATATTATTGGTATTGTGAGGGCATGAAAGACAAAGAGTTTTGTCGAATGAATAGCGATTGAGGTCTGCGGTGTATTGCCGTTCGATGCTTTGTGCCACCTCGGAAGCTTTCATGCCTCGCCAACTATTGTACTGCACCCCCTCTTTCAGATGTTGGTCGTACACCTCACGCTGTATCTCTTCCCCATAACGGCAGATTTCACTTGCCACGCTGATTGTGATTTCGTCCTGCTCCAACAGCAAAGCGATTTCGGGTATCAAGGAAACGAATTTAAGTCGTGTACGGATATATGCCTCCGTCTTGCCGAACTGCACGGTCAAGGACTGTACATCGTGGCGACCGCTGTCTATGAGCTTTTGGTAGGCGTTGGCTTCCTCAATCGGGGTCACATCCTTACGCTGCAGGTTCTCGGTAATCGCCATTTCCTCGGCTGTCTCGTCTGAAATTTCCATGACGATAGCCGGAATTTCCGCCAATTCAGCCATGAGGGAAGCACGGTATCTGCGTTCTCCGAATACAATCTCGAAACGGTTGTCCGCAATAGGGCGCACACCGATAGGCTGAAGCACTCCCTGCTGACGGATGCTCTCGGCAAGTTCCGCAAGGCTTGTCTCGTCAAAGTTCTTACGTGGGTTGTAGTTACTCGGCTGAATGTCTGCCAATGCTACCGATGTGATGTTCTTCTCTACTGCTTGAACTGCTGTTGTTGCCATAATCATAAAATTTAATTGGTTGATATTTGATTTTTTTATTTTCCCTTTTTTCGGTTCTTTTCTCTGCCTGAACCGCTTGGGATTTACAGATGCTTCAAGGGACTGACGAACAAGCTATTTTCAACGCTTTTTCCGGAAAATTACTCTTTCGCAGGAAGGAAGAATTTTACGAGAAATGCACTTCAAAGCGGTGAAATCAAGCGCGGCAGTCCAAATTTGCGTCTGGAAAACCAACCGGCGATGGCAGGAACGAGGCCGGACAAGCGGCAAGTGGAATAAATAAAAAAGTAATACAACCATGCGGTTATAAGAGGTAATAGAACAGGAGAACACCCAGGAGGGTATAAACAGGAAAAACGCTACCTTGTGGACGTGCCCATAAGATAGCGGTATGCTATAAAAGGTATATCGGATGGGGACTACAACCGCCGTACCGGTTATTTCTCGTGCTTTTCCAAATACTCTTTCATCGCCTCGTTCACGATGTCCCGTAGAGACATATTCTTTTCGATGGCGAGGTACTTCATCCGGGTATGAATACTTTTGTTTATGACAAAGTTGCAATGTACAGCAGGCTCTTTTTCCGTTTTGACCGGTGCAGGTTCTTTCTTTTGCGTGGACTTCCCGGTGGATGACAGCAAGCCGTCCAGTCCGCTTCTCATGCCGTTTTTCAATGAATCACTTTTGCCCATATCGTTTTTATTTTAATTTCAACACTTCTTTTGCTAACTCCATGTAGTCCTTTGCCCCGTTGCTGTTCTTGTTATACTCAAAGATATTCATGCCTTTTATCGGAGCTTCGGCCAATGATACATTGTCCCGGATGACGGTCTTGAATACCTTGTCGCAGAACGATTCGCTGATTAGTTCCGCCACACTTTTGTTGAGCGTCTTGCGCTTGTCAAACTGGGTGATGACAATGCCGCCGATATTTAGGTTTGGGTTCAAACGTTCCTTGACAATCCCGACCACATTTGTAATCTTTGCCATTCCGCGCATGGCGAGGAACTGCGCCTGTACCGGGATAATCAGGAAATCCGCCGATGTGAGGGCGTTCAGTGTCAGCAAACCCAGCGAGGGCGGACAGTCAATCAGGATATAGTCGAATTTACGGGTTTCAAGCAATTTTGCAATCAGCCCTTTTAGTATTAATTCCCGCCCCGGCTCGTTGATAAGCTCGGATTCTGTCGCCGACAAATCGAGGCAGGACGGTACAACGGAAAGACCGTTTTCCAACTCGAATACCGGTAAGGTATATTCGCCTTTCATCGCTCCGTACACCGTCCGTTCCTCTTCGATGGAGAGACCGCAGGATTCCGTGAGGTTTGCCTGACCGTCCATGTCGATGAGCAGTACACGCTTTTTCTTCTGCTGCAATGCGGCAGCAAGATTGATGGTGGTAGTTGTCTTTCCGACACCGCCCTTGTGGTTCAAAACTGCGATTATTTTTGTCATAATTTCGTGTCTTTATATCTGATACAAAGATAATACTATTTTTAGTATTTACTATTATTAGTGTATACTATTTTACTACTTTTGTATATTTTAGTATTATAGCATCTACTACTATACTAAAATACTGATTGACTAAATGTAGTGCATTCTATCATTTCTGATGGGATATTTCCTAATATCCTACTTTACTAACCTTAGTATATACTACATTTAGTATTTGTTGTATAACAGCAAAATAAGCTCATTTTGGAATTAGTCTTATAAATCATCATCATGCGCATTAGATAAATTCTGTCTCAAGTGCTTCCAACAAGTCGTGTATTTGTTTTTCCGCTTCCTCCATATCCGATACAATGTCCTTGATGTGGTAAGGTGCGCCATTTTTACCGTGCCCATCATTTCCAATCCATAGATAGGCTTCGTAATCCGTGTCAAAACCCTCGAAATATTGTTCCATGTCAGCAATGAGGGTATCAATGTCCTCACATTTCATTTCGGCACTGAAATTAAAATCCTGCCCATAGTTGGTATAGCGTTGGAAGTCGAACTGAATATTTGATTTATTTTTGTCATCCACACTTATACTCCAGCCTTTGCTTTGGGATATTTCCGTTACTTTTTGTATCTTTTCTTGAGCGGTCATAGTTTTGAGTTTATAGTGGGGAGACTTCACACCGTCCTACCGATTGCTTTAATCCGTTATTTGAAAGTAATACTCCTGCAGCTCGTCTGGCCATTCGGCGGTCATAGAGCGTGGCTTTCTGGTTGTCCCGCTCGTGCCATTGCCAAATTTTGTGATTAAGTACAAGGCACAGCTCTGTCCAATGCTTGTAGTTATCTTTCCATTCTGCCTTAACCTTTCTGTATGTGTCAGCTATGGCTTCATTCCCGAACTTGTCTGCCATAGAGAAGTCCTGCCAAAAGGTTGTCATCGGGTCATAGCCAGTAATTTCCGCTATATTCCACTTGGGAATTACTATTTTTAATATTTCCATACTTATTATTGTTTTTGTAATACTCATGAATCAAGATTACTATTTCCCTTTGTTCGGTCTGTTTGCGACCGCCGGGAAGATTTTTCTGCTTTCAGAAGGTGGCGGGGAACAATCGGACAAGGCTGATCCGGAAAAATACGCTCGACAGCGGAGAGGAAGATTTTTACGTGTCATTTGCGGCAGTATGCCGGCATTGGCAGGATTGGAGCCGCCGGTTACCTTTGCGGAAAATTCTGTTCCGTAGGTCGCACGGCAGCGGACTTGGGTTTAATGGGAATCCGTTAGAAAAGGAAAGATTTATGAATAAAAGAGTGAGGCGGCCAGCCGGGACGGACTTTCCGATGGACTGTCTTGGGACTACAGAGGGCAGGATTTATCCCGCCCCCTGTAATGCCAAGTCTGTCCGTGTCCGTCCTTTTGCAAAAAGGGGCTTCACGCACTTTATGTAACGTGTTACACAAAATGCGTGAGGCTGCTTGAAGCAAACTGGCCGCAGGATGTAAGGCTATATGAGGGAGAAAGGAATTTTATAAAAGGCCGTTGGTCGATCGGAACAACAAACCGTACCGAGACTTTGCCCGATACGGTCTTGCATATAACTCAGTCTATGTCATAGCCTATCATGTATTCATCGTTGATAAGCAGATAATAGTAGCCGTTGCCACAATTCCTGTATTCTTTGCTGAATCCAGCCGCCATATCTCCATTTTCGCGTGGCTCACACCATAACGTACCGTCATAGCCACAAAAGTCGAAGCGTCCGGTGGAAAACTTTTCGCCTTGCTTCAGTGCCGTTCTGAAACGAGCCATATCCCAACTGCTGCAATACTTCTCGATGGTGGCAAGTCCGATACACTTGCCGTCGATGCGTGTGCCGGTCGTGATGCGGTTCTCGTAGAGGGATTTATCCAAATCGGCATTAGCGATTTTGCGAAGCCAATCATTCGTATGCGTGGCAAGTCGGGCAAGTTTCTGGTATTTCAAGACCTGTTTCTTTCCTATGTCCGCTGCATCTTCGGGAGAGGATGACGGATAGTATATCTTCTCAATGCTTGCCCAATCCGTGAAGATGTACCCGCTTTTTCGTTTTCTTGGCGCAATAATGCCGATGACGTTTTCATTGCGGTTGATGAATAATCGCCTACGTTGTCCTGCAATCCTTACATATAAAGAGGTGGAATTCTGCTCGTTTCGGAGATAGGCTTCTGCCGGATGAATAGTTGTTGTTTCCATATTTGTATAAATTTTGATTTTTGCTGTTCCTATTTTGGTTTACCTGTTCAAAGTTCCGGGATTGTGCCGTTCTTATATAGAACACCGTCCCGATAATGGGACACGATGCCCGGCTTAAGTCCCATTTCCTCAAAGGCTATATGCCTGATATAGTCCTTGTATTCTTTGCCAATGAAATTCTTTCCACAAAGGTTGTTGAAAATCATAGGGACGGAAAAACCGTCTTCGCTCGATAATATCACTTTGTCGTCTTGTCTAATTTCTTCTACCATACTTGTTTACTTTTAATTGGTTGAACTATCATGCTGATTTTTCTTTTTCCCTGCTTTCGTTTGCCGTGCAGGTTTGTTTTCAGCTTTTTGAGGCAGCCAGAGGATGAAGCTGTGGCATCATAAGCCAAACCCGGATAGAAAACCGACCGTGTAACAGTCTGTTTTCGTCATCCGAATGCAATGCGGCTTGGCGATTATGCGCTTCGTCCTACATTCGCCGACGAAAAGAGTAAAGAATGACCTGCCGGTAAAAGCAAGGATTTTGTAAAAAAGAAGAGTCGTATATGATAGAAAAAACGGCTTGGGATGTGAGAAAATACCCTGAAAAATTTGCGGCGTATTGTATTTTATGTAATTTTGCAGCTGTATTTCAAAATTGCATAAACAGTATGGAGACAAAATATATCCACAGGGAGCTATCCGCCGTGATAGAAGAGGCTTACCGCTATTTTTCAGTCATTACGGTAACAGGACCGCGCCAGTCCGGAAAGACGACGCTGCTCCGCAACTTGTTCTCACACCTGCCGTATTACTCGTTGGAAAATCTTGATGTCCGGAGTTTCGCCGAAAACGACCCGGTCGCTTTTCTGAACCAGCACACGGAGGGCATGATTCTCGACGAGGTACACAACGCTCCGAACCTGCTGTCGTATATTCAGGGTATGGTGGACAATGATGCCGACCGGCGGTTTATCCTTTCGGGCAGTTCGCAGTTTGCCATGCTGAAAAAGGTTACGCAGTCGTTGGCAGGACGTACCGCCGTTTTCGAGTTGCTCCCCCTGTCATACTCCGAAATACGGGAGCAGGTCACCGATACGCCTCTTGACAACCTGCTGTTTAACGGGTTTTACCCTGCCATTTATTCGGGCCGTAACATACCCAAATTTCTTTATCCGGCGTACATGAAAACCTATCTGGACAAGGACGTGCGCGACCTGCTACAAATCAAGGACATGATGCAGTTCCACACATTCATCAGGCTTTGCGCCGGACGTATCGGATCGCTGTTCAAAGCCTCTGAACTGGCCAACGAAATCGGTGTCAGTTCACATACCGTTACGGCATGGCTGTCCGTCTTACAGGCATCTTATATTGTTTTCCTGCTACCTCCCTATTTCGAGAACACACGCAAACGGCTGACTAAAACTCCCAAGCTCTATTTTACGGATACAGGGCTTGCCTGTCACCTGCTCGGCATCGAATCGCCGGAACAGCTTGCACGGGACAAGATGCGTGGGGCGTTGTTCGAGAACTTCATCGTAACGGAAGCCTTGAAGCGGCGTTATAACCAAGGCAAGGAAAGCAACCTCTATTTTTACAGGGATTCGAACCAGAACGAGGTCGATTTGCTGTTGAAAAAACATTCGGGGCTATACGGTATTGAAATCAAGTCGGCGATGACCTACCATGCGGACTTCGAGAAGGCGTTGAAACAGATGGACGGCTGGGTCAAAGAAACCATACTGGGTAAGGCGGTGGCCTATGCGGGTACACTCGAAAATACTGCTGGAGAAATCAAACTTCTGAATTACAGTCACCTGGACGAGGTGTTGGCTTAACAGCCCTATAACAGTCCAGCTAATGCCGACACACACTCCTGCTGCATGGATTTGATGTAATCGAAGAGAACCGAGGGATTGATATTCTTGCCATTTAGCTTGCAGGTGACGTGCAAGTGCTCGCCTGTACTTCGTCCGGTCGAGCCGGTAATACCGACGGCATCGCGGGGACGGACTACCGTACCCTTGGCGGCCAGCACCCGTGAAAGGTGGCAATAGCTGACGGTGTAATTTCCGTGCCGCAGTGTCACATACTTGCCGGACGTCTTGTCCTGTCCCACTTTGACGACCACCCCCTCCATCATGGCCAATACCTGCTCGCCCCGTGCGTGCAGGTCGATACCGCCGTGGAACTTCCTCTTCCCGGTAAACGGGTCTTTCCGGTAGCCGTATGGCGATGTAATTCTGATGCGCTGCAATGGATAAGACACACTGAGATAACGGTCAATCCACAACTTCTTACTTTCATCGGCAGGTTTTGTCGAAGTCTCCTGTGCAGGAGCCATGCTTTCGGGTGTCGGCTCCGGCTTTTTCATACCCTCCTGCAAGGCTTCTACCTTGTATCTTTCTGGTGTCTTGGCAATCGTGTTGAACTGCGCCTGAACGGGCATCGTGCAGAATGAAATACCCGATATTGCTATCAGTAGAATTTTTCTCATTCGGCAAAGTTATAACGGGAATTTTCATGTCGGAAACAAACTACCGTCATTTCTTGTATTGGTTTGATATTTTGCGTCTATTAGTACGATTTTGATTAGATAATTGTACTAATGAAGATAAAAACAGCATATTACAACCATTTATATAGCTGTATTTTTGTCCGTCATAATAAGATGTCTCTATCTTTGTATAGTACAATTTTATAATATGAATATAGTATGAAAAAAGTTCAGATTGAATTTGATGAATTACCCTTTTCGACACTGGAACGATTCGGTCTTACAAGGGAAATGATCGAGGACTTGCCGATGCGTGTGTTGGAAGACATCTGCAACGGCCGGCATTCTCCCGTGCTTCCCGTGCGTGTCACTGACGAGCATGGCGGGCAAATCGAGAGCCGCAGCCGCTTTGCCTTTATCCGCATGGACGACGGTCAGGTGGATGTGGTGTTCTATCCGGCACTGAAATCCTCTCCACTGGAGCGGTATGACGAAGCACAGCAGAAACAGTTGCTCGACGGCAAGGCGATTGTCGCCGATGTGGAAATGTCGGACGGACGGAGCAGCAAGGCTTTCGTACAGATTGACGCCGAGACGAAACAGGTGATGTATGTCCCCACGCCCATCATCGCACGCAACCTGAAAGTGCTGGCCGAGGTCATGCGCCTCGGTACGGTGGAGGTAAACGGGATGCAGCACGGCGAGCCGCTGACGGTAGTCGTGGGCGGCGAGCCTGCCACAGTGGGCATCGACCTTCATGCCAAGACCGGCATCCGCATCTGTTCGGGCGACGCGCAGCAATGGCGCAACCAACCCAAGCGAGAGTGGGACAAATACACCTTCGGGTGCTACGGCTGCTGGGTCATGGACGATGACGGTAACCTTGATTACGTTTCGGAGGAAGACTACACCGAAGAGCTGTGGAACGAACAGAAGAAGAGCGGCGAGCGCAATCGTGCGACAGCTCTCCATAAGTAAAACATCAATCCGTACATTATGGCACAGAACGAATATTATCCCGAAGACGTACTTGTCGGGAAGATGCAGAGCGGCGAATACGGCTGGCTTGATTACGTCAATCATTTCTCCGCCGACTGGCAGGAGGAATACGCCCGTTACTGCGAGGAAAAAGGGCTTGCAGTCGGCAACGAATCCGCCGCCGAGTTCGTCCGCTTCAAGGACGAACAGTTGGAGGCAGCAATGGAAAGCGGAGACGCATAACGAAAACAATCAGACTATGGCGATACGAACGAATACCAATCCCCGGCAGATGGACTTGCAGCCCGAAATGCGCGATATGCTGATGCGCAACGGGCTTCAAGCCCATGTTGCACTTGACGATGCAGGGTATCGGCTGATCGTGCAGGGACATGACTCGCCCCTGCTGGTCTATCCGATCACCGAACGTCAGATGTTGGCACTCACGGACTGGGGAACGAACACTGCCAACAAGAAGGCCTACAACGTGCTGACGAGCATCGTGGGCAAGGACTTCTATATGCCCAAGAACTTCGTCCATGCCCGCAATGCCAACGGTCGTGTGGCTATGGGGCTGCACGGCTACCGCATCGGCATCGGCGAGTACGGGCGCATGGGGCGTATGGGAATGCCCCCGCCGTTCCTCGGCTGGACGCCACGCAACCAGTGGGGCTTCCACCTGCGCAGGGTCGGCGGTCAACTGTTCTTTCCGGGGCCGTCCATCGTACCCGAACGTCCCGACGGGCGCATGAAGCCCGGCGAGTTGCAATCAGGCGGTTACGGATTCTATTACAAGGGGCATCAACAGGAGCAGCCCGTACAGCAACGGGATGTGCTGCAGGACTTGCAGGCGGCTATCACGCCGATGGTCAGCCGTCCACGCAGCGAGGAACCGGCACGGCCGTACAAGGAGCTTATAGCCTCTCCGGTCTATTTCTCCAACGAGAAATGGGCGGAGTGCCTTGCCTCGCACGGTCTTGTCGTGGATGCGGAAAAGCAGACGCTGACCGTGCAGTCGGAAAGCGTCCAAGCCGATATGGTCTATGACCTGACGGAAGAGGAAGTGAGGACACTGGTTGCCGCACCCATCGAGGAGCAGCCCGTAGAGAAACGTCTGGAACTGCTGAACGGCATTATCGGGGCTGACTTTTCCGACAAAGTGACGATGGAGGCTCTCAACAGCGATCAACGCATCGCTATCGGTCTGCATCCCGAAGTACAGCAGGATTTGAAACAACGCCAACGGCAGGAGCAAGAGGCTTTTATGCCAGTGAAAACCTCGCTGCAACAGCAAGAGGAATCTGTACAGGGAAATATCGGTGCGGCAGTGGACGGGCGTGACCTCCAGTTTTTGAATGAAAACAAGGGATGGTATCGGGAAGAGAAACACGGGCGGGAAGTCGAAGTGAGCCAGATAGTCGTTCAACCGGCACAGACCGAGGGGAAATACAGGATGACCGCCGTTATCGACGGTCAGGCTATCAGCCATGAGATAACCCAACGGGACTACGACAAGTTCCTTGCAGTGGATGACTATCACCGGATGAAACTTTTTTCCAAGATTTTCAGCGAAGTGGACATGAAGACACGCCCGGAAGCACAACGGGGTCTCGGCACGAAAATCTTTGCCGCCCTCACCGCAGGTACGGTAGTCGCGGCGGGTGTCGCGCACGGCATCCACCATCACTGCCATGCCCTGGAGTTCTACGGCGAGCGTTTCGGCGGTCCGCCACGCCCGTATTTCAAACCGGGTGTCGATACGCCGAGGGATGTAGCCATCCGTTGTTTCGAGGCGGAAATGAACCGTGAAATCAATGATATGAGAATGGGGAGGTAAACCATGAGAGAGGGCGAACTGACTTATGACGATTTTCTGCGCAGGCTGAACATTCAGGACGTGCTTATTGACGCGGGCTATCACCTGAACCGGCGCGACGGCCTGCGCTATCCCTCGTATGTCCGGTTGGACAGCGAGGGGCGGCGCATCCGCAACGACAAATTCATTGTCACGCAGCAAGGGAAATGCTGTTTCAAACCGCAACAGCAGAAGTCGTATAACATCATTTCCTTTATCAAGGAGCATCCGCATTTTTTCGCGGAATACCGTGCAGGCGTGTCTCCCGACCGACTGGTAAACCTTGTCTGTAACCGGTTGCTGAACCATCCCGTCGCTGACCGGGACATCCGGATTATCCAGCCTAAACGGGATGTGAAGCCGTTTGACATGGCGGATTACGACATTCACCAGTTCAATCCGCAGGATCGGGCGACACAAAAGAAGTTCTATCCGTTCTTCAAGCATCGGGGCATCGACCTTTACACGCAGTATGCCTTTCATCGGAACTTCTGTCTGGCGACGAAGCATCGTGAGGACGGCATGAAATACACCAACCTCGCCTTTCCGCTGACTGTTCCGAAAGATACGGGACAGGTTGTCGGTCTGGAAGAGCGGGGACGGCCTCGCATGGATGGCAGCGGCAGTTATAAAGGGAAGGCGGAAGGGAGCAATTCGAGCCAAGGGTTATGGATTGCCAGCCCAGCCAAAACTACGCTTACCGAAGCCAAGCATATCTACTGGTTCGAGAGTGCCTACGACGCGATGGCCTATTACCAGCTTCATCAGGCAAACGACAAGGATTTGCGGAAAGCGGTCTTCATATCTACCGGCGGCAACCCGACGGTGGAACAGATGCGGGGTGTCCTCACGCTCTCGCTTCCTGCCAAGCAACACATCTGTTTCGATACCGACCTTGCGGGAATCGAGTTTGCCAAGAACCTGCAACAGGAGATGTACCGGGCTGTCCGTTCCACCATCGAGGAGACACCGGAGCGGAAGCCTTATCTGGATTCCGTCGCTGATGGCAAGAACCTCGATGAAGGAGACATAGACCTGCTGCCCGACGCTTTGCGGTCGAGCTACGGGAAATATGAATCCGCATGGGAAGAAGCCATGTCGATGCGTTCGAGCGGCCTGTGCCATCCGGACGACATACGGGAACAGACGGATATCATGAACGGAAATTACAAGGAGTTCCGTGAAGGATTGCGGGAGTTCCTCGGTCTGGACAAGGCGAATGACGCCTCTTTTGTCCGTGAACAGCCTACCTATCCCAACAAGGACTGGAACGAACAGCTTTTGGCCGGGCAGAAACAGGAAGAGACGGTCGATGAGACACAGGCGAGAGAACAGTCACCGGAAGAGGAACAACAAACACACTTTCGCCGATGATGACCGATGCCCCCACAGGACATTTCCAAAGTATCGTGCTGCAACCGCACGCCGGACAGTTCGTTATCGACGAGCTGCCCGCAATCGTATTGTGCTGTACGGCATGGGTGTACGGTGGCATGGAGGGACTGCCTCTGACAGCTCTTGCCGTACCGGTTGCCGCATTGCTTTCTTTGGCATTGCTGTACCGTTTCATCTATCTGCGCCGGACACGCTACCACATCGGTAGCGAGCAGCTTATCAGCAGGCATGGGGTGCTGTCCCGGAAGACGGACTACATGGAACAATATCGTATCGTGGACTTTGTGGAACACCAAAGCCTCATGCAGCAGCTTTGCGGCCTAAAGACGGTACGCATCCTCTCGATGGACAGGAATACACCCCGGCTTGATTTGGTAGGCATCAGACACAACTTCGATGTGGTAACGCTTATCCGGGAACGGGTCGAGTATAACAAACGAAAAAAGGGAATATATGAAATCACGAATCATTAGTCTGGTCATTTTTGCCCTCTGCCTGATGCCACACTGGGCAAAAGCCCAAATCACGGCGTCCAATCCGTTGGAATGGATGGCGTTGGCCGAGGGCAACGAGGTTATCAATGACCAAATAGAGAAACAGATAAATGGTCAGACGAAGACAGCTATGTTGCAGAACAGCATCGCCGCCGAGTTTAACCGCATCCACAAATGGGAGAAGCAGTACAACAGTTATCTTAAGACGGTAAGCGGCTACGCTTCATCGCTGAAAGCCTGCACCCATCTCTACAACGACGGCGTGAGAATCTTTCTCACGTTAGGGAAATTGGGCAACGCCATCCGAAACAACCCGCAGGGCATCATCGCCTCCATGAGCATGAACAATCTGTATATCGAGACGGCAACGGAACTGGTATCGGTCTTCACGCTCCTGAATGACGCAGTGGCCAAGGGCGGCAAAGAGAATATGCTCACGGGTGCGGAACGCAGCAAGACCTTGTGGGCGTTGAACGACAAACTTTCGGTTTTCAGCCGGAAGCTGCACCTGCTCTACCTGAGCATACGGTACTATACCCTCAATGACGTGTGGAACAACGTGACGGCCGGGATGCTCGACCGCAACAACGGAGAGGCGGCACGGATGGCCATGTCCCGTTGGCGCAGGGCTGCCGTCCTTGCACGATAAAATCAGGTGAATGATGAAACGGACGATTTGGATAGGCATCTTATTGCTGTGTATCGGTATCGGCAAGGTTCGGGCACAGAACGACCCCGTGCTTGCCGGGATGATCCTGCTCTATACCGACAAGGCGGAAAAGGAGCTGAAGAACCAGGAGAAGGTCATGCTGATGCAGACCACCGGACACCTGTGGACGAAAGAGGAAGTGAAAGCCACGACCGACCTGCAACGGGAGTTCAACAACTATTTGGACTCTTTCCGGTCGATAATCTGCTACGCAGCGCAGATATACGGTTTTTACCACGAAATATCAAGGCTGACGGACAATATGGGAGACTTTACCAGACAGGTAAGCCGCAATAGTCCCAACGCGCTGGCCGTTGCTCTCTCCACGCAACGGAACCGCATTTACCGGGAACTGATTATGAACAGCGTGGAGATTGTGAATGACATCCGCATGGCGTGCCTGTCAGACAACAAAATGACGGAGAAGGAGCGCATGGAAATCGTGTTCGGTATCCGTCCGAAGCTCAAGATGATGAACAAGAAACTGCAACGGCTGACCAAGGCGGTGAAATACACGACGATGGGCGACATCTGGCGTGAAATCGACGAGGGGGCACGCCCGGCAGCCGACAAACGGGATATCGTGGAAGCCGCCAAAAGACGCTGGCGGCAGATAGGAAGAAATGTAAGACCTTAAAAACAGACAACGTATGGGCGTTTGGAGTACACTATTGAAATATAGCGGCAAGGCCGCAAAAGGTGTCGGTACGGCAACGGCGGCTACCGGCAAAAGTATGGGGAAAGCGGTGCTGCACCCTTCGCAGACCTTGCGTGGCGCGGGTCAGGCCGTCAAGACGGCGACCATCGGCGGCGCGGTCGGTTATGTGGGCTGGGAGAAGCTGACCACCGACAAAAGCGTGGTGCGTATCGTGAGCGATGCCGTTGTGGGCGAATCCGTCACGGATACCATTGCATGCACGGCGGACGGCGTGCGTGAACTGACGGGCAAGGCAGGAGAAGCCGTCAGTTCGGTCAGTGGTGCGGTAACCGGCATCGACAACAAACTGAACGGCGTGTCGAACTTTTTTCGACAAGCCTCCGGTGGCGGAGGTCTTGATATGTTCGGCAACTTTTTCCGCAACCTTGGCAGCGGCAACGTCTCCGGATTGAGTATTGCCGGACTGGTTGCGGCGGCGTTCCTCATATTCGGACGCTTCGGCTGGCTGGGCAAGATTGCCGGCGCATTTCTCGGCATGATGCTCATCGGCAACAATGCTGGTGTCTTCCGCACGCCGGAGACAGAAAACGTGCAACGCACCCGTACACCTGACTTTTCGGCAGGGGAACAGGCACATGGAGGAATGAGAAGATAGAATACGAATCAAAATGGAAACAGCATGAAATATACAGAAGAAATGATCCTGCAATCCGATAGCGGTTATTGTATGCCTTTCGAGGAACAACAGGGCAAAGACGTGGAGCTGTCGCTCGGCTACGGCGAACAGACCGACCCGGCGACGGGCGAGAAATTCTTTCATCACGGCATTGACTTCAACGTGCGGTGCTATATGCTTTCCGCCCTCGCCAGCGGCATTGTGTCTGGCGTGGGCAACGATTCCGGACACGGCATCTGCCAGACCATCCGCTACGGGGAGTATGAGGTGACTTACGGAAACCTGTCCAATGTCTTCGCCCAATTCGGACAGCGTGTAAAGGCCGGACAGACGGTAGCTTTGAGCGGTGACAAACTGTACATGGCCGTCCGCTTCAAGGGTGAGGAACTGAATCCGCTGGAGTTCCTGACGATGCTGTACGGGAACATACAGGCAATGCGTCAGGCCGGTGGACACGATACAGACTATCTCTCCGGTGTAGAGATGGAACTGGGAACCGATTATGAACGGGACAAAAGGGAGATAGAGGAACTGATGCTACGCTTCCTGCCGCACTATATGGCGGATTTGCGGCATGGAGCATACACCTTGCCCCGAAATACGGAGCAGTCGCTACGCCATATCTTCACGGTGGGCGCGATGAAGGAGTATTTCTACGAGAATATGCCGAGCATGGCCAATCCGCTCGGACTGGGACATAAGGCCATGCCGCTGGCCTGCAAGGTGCAGAACCTCCTTATTGCGGATTTCCTGCATTACCTCGCCTTGCGGCATGATGTGTACCTCTCCACTGCGGGCAGTGACATAAAAAAAAACTCCATGACGAAGCCCTGACCTATGGCGGCATCATAGACCCGTTGGCGGAACTGGACATCAACATACAGAGCTTCGACATACCGAGGCTTGTCACGGTCTATCCCGACCGGGCGGGTGTGCGCTGGTGGACCAAGGCATGGTTCAACAACCGGGAAGAGGGCGAGACATCCGTCGAAATCGAACGGGAGCAGGCGATACGGTTCATGCAGGACAACATCGAAAAGGACGCATGGCTGGAAGAGTTCTTTCCCCGGCAGATGGAGGTTTACCACAACGCCATCGAGCAGACGAAAGAACAGTTATTGAAACAGATAAATATATAGTACACAATATGGATGGAATCAAATATAGCCGGCAATTCGCGGAAATGGAACGCCTCGTGAGCGACTATTTCCATTGCCATCTCGCTCCCGTCATGTCGAAAACGCAGACTTTCCTCACGAAGAAACAGGGCGAGGAAATGAGGGAGTATTCCACCTCATTGGGCGGCATACTCAGCGCAATGGCGTCTGCGGCACAGCCGATGGGCGACCCGTACCAGGTACTCAAGGTTACGGGCGAATGGAACTCGAAGACGACGGAGGACTACATCGGAATGTGCAAGGCGGAGATTACCGGCTCCAAGGAGATACAGCAAGACCTCGCATACATGGCCGGGCAATGGCGTGATACCGTCGTGCGGGAAATCGGGCGTGAACGGTACGACGAACTGTCGGAACAATTGGGCGGTGACCTTGCCTACGCCTATATGGACTACCGGGTGGAGGAACTGATGATCGACCGGCTGGTCAAGGAGCGAATGCCGAAATCGTCAGCCGACTACATCATCCGCAAAGCCGCAGAATCAAGCCTGCTCGGACTCTCGCAGACCTTGAACCGCTCGCCGCTGGCCGAGGAAATCGAGGCACGGGGCGAAGCCGCCTACCGTCCGAAAGGATGGGAAAAAGGCGCGGGTCGGGTATTGGGCGCAACGGCGGATACCGTCATGATGGGCGGTGTGGGGTCGTGGGCAACACTGGCGAAGTTTGTCGGGGTGGACGTGGCTATCTCGGCCGTTGCCTCACACTTCGAGCCTGAAAAGTCGCCCAAGCTCTCTGTGGAGCAATGTATCAGTAAAGGAGTGTTCGGTAGCGAACGGAACGTGTTTACGGACTTCCGTAAGGAGGCTGCAACAGTACAGGCGGGTGATAGTGCGCTTATTGTGGCGGCCAACGAGCAGTTGAAGAAAAAAACACCTGTGATGAACTTTAATTTTTTGGAGTGGATGCAGGCACCAAAGTTTACCCCTTTTCAAATGTCCGAAATGCTCGGACACCATGAAAAGAAAAATGAACGTGCCGAACGGTACAAGGATGTGCCGCTCATCGTCGCTCCCGGACAGGAAGAAGCCTATTTGAAGCATTTGGAGAAATATAAGAATGCAACGACTGTAACTGCCAAAAAGGAGTCAACACAGCCGGAAATGGAACAGAGGGAAAAAGTGGAGAAAGAGGAACGGCAGGTGGTTATTCCACGTGAGGAAGAAAAGCAAGAGAGAGAAGCTGTGCAGACCAACACGAACGGATGGAGCGGATTGCTCGGTACGTTGGGATTAGAGGGATTGGGCGATATCACGGGCAACCTCGGATATGTCATGGCTATGCTGCCCGACATCCTGTTGGGGGCTTTTACCGGCAAGACACAATCGTTGCGCTTTGGGGACAACCTGCTGCCGATAGCGAGTATTGTGGCCGGTCTGTTCGTGCGTAACCCGCTGCTGAAGATGCTTCTTGTCGGTCTGGGCGGCGCAAACCTGCTGAACAAGGCGGGACACGAGGCGTTGGGGCGACCTATGCCGTCCGCTGCCGAATATACGGACAAACAGTACCGCCGCTATTCCGACGAACCGCTCAATCCCCGTATCGTGAATCCGGTATTGCAAGGCAGTACGCTCATCGCCACGATAGACCGTATGCCTTGTACCATCCAGCTCACGCCGACCGTCGCGGAGGCTTACCGTGCAGGGGCATTGCCACTGAATACGCTGGCGAACGCCGTGCTTGCCAAGAGCGACCAGTTGCGCCATATCGCCTCGCAGAATTACGACGACGGACAGCGGGAGACGATTGTGCGCACACGGGGCATCCAATAATTCCAGGAATAATAAAAGCATGATGATATGAAAGAAAAGTCGCAAATCGAAAAGAAGGCCGAAGCAAGGCAGGCGGAACTGCTGTCCGCCGCATTGGGCGGGGCATCGAACGCCGGCGGCCATTGGCTCAACGTATCGGGCAAGGGATTTCCCCGGCTCTATCCGCAAGGGGTCTCGGCCAGCCCGTTCAATGCCCTTTTTATGGCCTTGCATTCGGACAATAACGGATGCAAGACCAATCTGTTCACGCTTTACAGTGAAACCAAGGCACGGGGTGCTGCGGTGCGGGAGCATGAGCAGGGCGTACCGTTCCTGTTCTATAACTGGAACAAGTATGTCAACCGGAACAACCCGAATGAAACCATCGACCGCACCGCCTATCTCCAATTGGACGAAGAGCATAAGGCACAGTTCAAGGGTGTCCACAACCGGGAGATCCGCACGCTTTTCAATATCGACCAGACGACGTTGCCCTACGTTGACAAGCCGGCTTACGAGGATGCGATAAAGCAGGACGGCAGTGTTCAGGAAAGAGGATATGCCGAGGCGGACAACCGCAGGTTGCGCACCCGGTTCAACGATTTCCTGCTGAAGATGCGGGACAACCTCGTTCCCGTGCGCTCGGATGGTAGCGGAGTTCCTCATTACGAGACGGACAAAGATGCGGTCTATATGCCGCGTCAAAAGGATTTTGAGCATTACCACGATTATGTGCAGGAAGCCTTGCGGCAGATCGTGAGTGCCACAGGGCATCAACAGCGGCTTGCCCGTGAAGGCATGGTCATGAAGAATGGCGTGGCTCCGTCAGAGGATGCGATAAAATATGAAAGGTTGGTCGTGGAACTGGCTTCGGGTATCAAGATGCTGGAACTGGGACTGCCCGCGCGTCTGTCCGATGCAAGCCTGAAGACGGTGGATTACTGGTGTCGGGAGTTCAAGGAAAACCCGTGTATGATGGACGCTCTCGAAAGCGACGTGAACAATGCGCTTGATGTTATCCGAAAAGCGGAACGGGGCGAGAAAATTGAGTACGCCACCCTGCGAAACAGACGGCAGACCACGACCATGCAGGAACAGATGCCCAAGCATTACTTTGTGGCGAATGAAATCCGCCAGCACCCGGACAAAGCGGCGAAAAGCATCGTCCTCGTCATAGACCGGGAGGCAAAATCGGCAGATGTCATTTTGCCGGCAGGAGCTTCGACCGAGGCGAACAACGAGATTCCCGGCATGAACAAGGGACGTATCGAACGGGCATTGCAGAAAGAGGCTATTGAGCAGGTGCGTTTCTATAATACTGACGGTGCATTGGGCTACAGACCCGATGACAGCTATTTCAATGAAAAAATGGTGACACTGGCCCGGTTAAGAAACTACACGTTGGAAAAGCTCTCCACGCTGGACGTGTCGGAGGCGGTCAGACGGGCGAATGAGGTCGGGTTCGATGCCGTGCAGATGATTCAGGACGACAAGAACCGTTGGGCACTCTATATCAAACCGGAAAACAAGGAGGGGTACAGCGTCTATCCCGACAAGGAGTATGTGAACCGTTTTTTCTCCACGCTCAAGCAGGCGATGGACAACATCGACAAGGTACGGATGGAGCTGGCGCACAAGTATTATGCACTGGCGGAGGTCAAGCCCGACCTGAAAGTGGATTTGTTCGGCAGCGATACGCCGGAGATTGACCTGAACCGTATTCAGCATGTTGCCATCTTCAAGACCAGGCAGGATGGAATCCAGTGTGTGGCAACCATCGACGGACAAAAGCTGCAGCCCCGCAGCGTCACTCCACAGCAGTGGCAACGGATGTGGGTGGCGGAAGACCGGGACGGCTACAAGCGGCATTTGGCGGCCACGCTGTTTGCCGATGTGCTGCAAAAGGGACAATCCGTCGGGGAACAGAAAGCGGAAGAGCAGGTACAGCAACAGAATGAGACGGTGGCGGAAAATCGGTCGGAAGAGACGAATGATGAAAATATGTCTCCGAAACGGCAGTTTTGGGACAACCTCAAGGAAAAGCATCCCGACGCCCTGTATCTGATTCGTGCAGGAGAAGTGTACCGGCTTTATAATGAGGATGCGGCAAAGGGAGCTGATATATTGGGGATTACGATGAAGAAATATCCGGAACGTGGATTTTCGACTTTCGCAGAGTTCCCAAGGACGCAACTGGACAGCTATCTGCCCAAACTTGTCCGTGCCGGTGAGCGTATCGCCATCAGTGAGATAGAGCTACAGGATAAACGGCAGGACGAGCAGGAAACACATAGGGGTATTCATAGATAAGGAGTGACGATTATGATCAAGAATCAAGAATATGCACAACAGTACGCGGAGTATGCGATGGAACAGATGCGAAGGTATGGCATTCCGGCTTCCGTCACATTGGCGCAAGGCATACTGGAAAGCAGCAACGGACAGAGCCGTCTGGCGAGGAACGAGAACAACCATTTCGGCATCAAGGCGACACCCTCGTGGATTGCCGGAGGCGGCAAATACGGAATCTACACCGATGATAAGCCGAATGAAAAGTTCTGCAGTTATGACAGCGTGGGTGATTCATACGAGCATCACTCCCGCTTTTTGAAGGAGAACAGCCGCTATGCCGGTTGCTTCAAACTCTCCCCGGACGATTACAAGGGCTGGGCACAAAGCATTGAGAAAGCCGGTTACGCCACAGGCGGCAAGTATGCCGAGAACCTGCAAAAAATCATTGAGCAGAACGGCTTGCAGCAGTATGACAGGCAGGTGATGCAGGAGATGGCGGCACAAGGCAGGCAGTTCGGGGTGGAACACAATCCGCTCCAGACTTCCGAGAGTGCGGAACATGGAACGGGGTATTCGTTCCCGGTGGAACGGGAGGAATTTCTGTTCATTACCTCTCCGTTCGGAACACGGCAAGACCCGTTGGACGGCACAAAGCAACAGATGCACAAGGGCGTGGATATACGTTGCAAAGGCGATGCGGTACTGGCTACGGAGAACGGCGGCAAGGTCGTGGCGGTAAACCAGAACAAGAATACGCCCAGCGGCAAGTCGCTGACGGTGGAATATACCCGGACGGACGGCAGCAAGGTACAATGTATCTATATGCACCTCAAGGAGATTTCCGTCAAGGTCGGCGATACGGTACAGGCCGGCGGACGGCTTGGCACATCAGGCAATACGGGAACACGGACGACTGGGGAACATCTGCATTTCGGTGTGAAGAATATCTATGCCGACGGGACGAAACGGGATATAGACCCTGCGGCGTATCTGGCTGAAATTGCACAGAAAGGACATATCAAATTGCAAATGCTGCACAACGGGAATGACCTGCTCGCCAAATACAAGGCGGCGGAAGATACCGTGCCTGAAAAGAACCTTTCGCCAGACGGATGGATGAAAAAACTCCTTTCGTCGGAGGATAGCGGTGTGGGAATGTCGGGATGCAACGACCCGATTGTGGAGATGGCGATGACCGCTTTCGCCTCCCTGATGCTGCTGGCCACACAGATTGACAACCGGAACGAAGAGGAACAGAAGGCGATGATATCCGCCGCGATGGATCTTCGTACCATCGACCTGAAGCCGTTGTTGCCGAATATGAAGAACTGCGACCTGACTATCGGCGAGAACGGCAAGGCCATTCTGAAAGCGGACAACGGGGAACTGCGTGTCTCGCGGGAGTTGACCGCTTCCGAGCTGAACCGGTTGTCTGCCACGTTGAACAACGGTACACTCACGGAAGAGGCCAAACAGATGCGTGTAACCGGTATGCTGAATACGGTTATCCTGTCGGAAGCAGCCTCACAGAATTTCGAGCAAGGGATGTCCCGGCAACAGGGACAAACGGAAAACCTGCGAAGATAAAGGCATGGTGATATGATAAAATGCGTGATGATACAGCTATGCAAGTGTCTGGCGGGAGTTTCCCTCCTTGCGTTGCACCTCCGGTTCTGCTACCTACTGTTGGGATGGATCGGGACGCTCGTTGTCGTGGGCGTGCAATTAGCCATCGCCGGATGGATGGTCTGGGCGATGATACGCGCACCCGACTGACCGCACCCTACAACAGTTCAACATCAATCAACCCATGTATCACTTGTCCGGATGATCCATGTATCATTAAAGACAAAAAACAGATGATTAAATGTAATGTTACGGTATGCGGCGTTATCGGCCGCGATGCGTCGGTTCGCAAGAACAAAGAAGAGAAAGAATTTCTGGTGTTTCCGCTCCGGGTACAGATTCCGGCGACGGGTGGCGGGTACACTATCGAGGTGGATGTCCGCAAGGAGGGCTGTCAGGAGGAAGCCGCCGGTTATCGGAACGGCTCCCGTGTAGAAGTGAGGGGTACGATGTATCTCAAACGCCGGGGCGACAAGCTATATTTCAACCTGTTCGCCGATGAAATCTGCAATGCCGCTACGGATGATGCGGATTGCGTCAAGGGCGAGCTGGTGTTTCGTGGTAAGGTCGGCCAGAACATCGAGGAAAAAAGGGATAAGAAAGACCAGCCTTATACGGTGTTCTCGGCGTTTAGCGCAGAGAAGGTCGATGACGGCTTCGAGTACCAGTGGGTGCGCTTCTTCTGTTTCGGTAAGGAGCGCGAAGCGTGGTTGCAGCCGGGTGTAAAGGTGGATGCCAAAGGTGAAATGAACCTGTCGGCACACAACGGGAAAATCAACCTTTCCTGCAAGGTGGAGGAACTGACGCAATATGTGGCGGATTCGTCTAACTATAATCAATAAGGGTTATGGCCGGTTACAGAAAGAAGAATGCCGACGGACCGAACAGCGAGGACAAGGCTCTTGACCTGTTCGCCGAAATGATGATCGAGAAAATCGAGGGCATTCAAAAGGACTGGAAAAAGCCTTGGTTTACCGAGGGTGCGTTGCAGTGGCCCCGCAACCTTCACGGGCGCGAGTACAACGGGATGAACGCTTTTATGCTGCTTCTGCACTGCGAGAAAGAAGGGTATAAGATTCCCCGTTTCTGCACGTTCGATTGTGTCCAGAAGCTCAATAAGCCCGGCAAGGATGGAGAGGAACTGCCGCGTGTCTCCGTGCTTCGTGGCGAGAAGTCCTTTCCGGTCATGCTCACCACGTTCACCTGCATCCACAAGGAAACCAAGGAGAAAATCAAGTATGACGATTACAAGAAACTCTCCGATGAAGAAAAGGAACAATACAATGTCTATCCGAAGATGCAGGTATTTCGCGTGTTCAATGTCGCGCAGACTAATTTGCAGGAAGCGAGACCGGAGCTGTGGCAAAAATTGGAGCAGGAAAACTCGCGTCCGGCAATCGAGGAGGGCGAGCATTTCAGTTTTGCCCCAGTCGATACGATGATAAGGGATAACCTGTGGATTTGTCCGATTACGCCGAAATATCAGAATGACGCCTACTATTCCATCACGAAGAATGAAATCATCGTGCCGGAAAAGGAACAATTCAAATCGGGAGAATCGTTCTATGGGACGCTGTTCCATGAGATGACGCACTCGACAGGAGCGGAAAACGTACTCGACAGGTTCAAACCGACAGCTTTCGGTTCTCCTGAATATGCCCGAGAGGAACTGGTGGCGGAGTTAGGAAGCGCACTGGTCGCACAGCGTTACGGCATGACCAAGTATATCAAGGAAGACAGTTGTGCATACCTCAAAGGATGGCTCGATGAGCTGAAGGAATCGCCGCAATTCATCAAAACAACGCTTCTGGATGTGAAAAGGGCAACCTCGATAATTACCCAGAAGGTGGATAAGATAGCGCAAGAACTGGAACAAAATGTCGGCGAGAAGCAGGAAAACGGAGCCGCTGCAAAGGAGAAGACATTTTATTCCTCTGTCGCGTATCTTCAATTTTCGGATGACACGAGGCCGCTTGATGAACTCAGGGAGAAAGGCGATTACGAGGGATTGCTGACGCTTGCCAAGGAGTATTACGACGGCAACGGCATCAACGAACAGCATACTTATTTATCGGCCACGAACAACAAGGGAGACAGCCTTATTGCCGAGGATGAGAATTTCGCTGTCGTGTACAACGGGAGTGTCGGGGGAACCTACGAGGTGATGTTGAAATTCACGGATCAGGAAATCCGCGACCATATCCGGCGTTACGGTGTCGATATTGCCGGAGAGACGATAAAAGAGGTTGCCAGGGAGATGGCGGTGGAACAGTTCTCCGCTTTGGCGCATCAAAAGATTCCGGCCTTCGAGATGCCGAACGGCGACGTGCTGTATGTCGAATATAACAAGGAATCCGATACGCTTGATGTCGGGCAGCCCACCAATGCCGGGCTGGTCGCGCAGCATCGTTTCCCTTACGACCACAATATCGGGTTGGATGCCAACCTGCAAGCCGTGAACGAGAAGCTGAACGAACTGGAAGAGTATCGGGCAGAACTACAAGAGGCAGAATACGGTGGCGGTATGCGCCGGTAAGGATGGAAAGAAAAAGATGCGGAACCGGTTAGCTCCGCATCTTTTCTTGTTTTCGGTTTTTTATTCTTTCAGTAAATCATCCATCATGGACTGCAAATTTGCTATGTCACAATATTGGTTATATCCTCCTCTGTAGTCTTTTGCGTGTTGGGCTGTCCGTATCAGAAACGAATCAAGTTCAACTCTTACGCCGCTACCCATCCGAGCCAACGTGGAAGAGTGATTGATGTAAACGAACTTGCCGTTGCGCTCGATGAAACATGAGGTATCATAATGTCCTTTTAATTTGGATGCCACCTGTGCACCGACCGCCGTTGCGTATTTGGAAATCTTACGCACCAATGCTGTTTGAAACCTGCGATACTCTTTTGAAACATAGCCTCCTGCATCTGCAAGTATAGCGTCCTGCCATTTGGTATAAAAATTCTGTGCCATATTGATATTTTTATTTATTATTATTCGTTCCGCAAATAACTTTTCCACTTCTCACCGTTAATGGTCAGTTTGCCCATTTCCCAATCGTATTCCACTTTCGGCATATTGGTATAAGGGAAATGAACGGAATAGCCTATCTGTCCGTAAGAGCAATGCAGAGGGGTAACGCAAATTTCCCAACCGAAGTAAGATTGTGGTGTGCTGTATTTCAGCCAGTTGAAACGACCTGCGATAATATTGCGGCAAAGTCGTTTGAGTATGCCGTTTGTTGTCATTCCGCACCTCCTTTGCTTAGGATGGTAAGCTGTTCGGGGCGGTCGGGAAACCAATAGGCATCGCTGTCGATATATACGCACCTACCGCCATTCCAAGGCTTTCGGAAAGCCAGTACCTCTTTGGGGCCGAATACTACCCCGTAATCATTGGTAAATGCCACCATGTCGCCAACAGCCAAATCACTGTCTGTTTCCATGACTTCGGAAAGACGGTCGAAAAACTCCATGCCCTCGGCTTCACGCTCTTTCTTCCAGTGCATAAACTCCTCTTTGTGGCTTCTCGATGAGCCAATAGGTAATAGCTCCGATGCCAAAACCTCCGTTTCGGAAGAGCCTGTTGAGATTAAGATGATGCTGTCACTATCCACTTTTTCGGGAGTTGAGATAATTCTGCATTCTACATCATTGTCGGCAGTGTGCCAAAAAAGAAGGTTGCCTTGCTCGATGAAATCGTACTTGCTCATTGTCTTTTGATTTATTGATTTTTTTATTCCCCTTTTCTTGAAGTCTTCTGACTTCGCCCAAAGGGGGTGTTTTCATGTGCGTTCCAAACGGGGGATGCAAGAACGACGGACAAGGAACCTGCGATGAAATTTTATGAAATGCCGTTATCTCCGATTACGGAAAGTTGTCGTCAAATTTCATTTCAGGTAGCGATAGCGGCACTTGAACCATGTTCGTCCACCGTACCTTTGCATTTGAAAACAGACCTGCGGCGTATGTCGGGGCTGTGAAGGGATTATACCCTTAAAACAGGAATATACCGGCAGTGAAACCGGTGGCGGAAGCTCTGCAGAGCATATTTATAAAAGTAACCGGGGAGCCTGTGCAAAAAAGAGAGTTACCACCCGCTTTTGAGGCGGGTGGTTGCCAATGTTTCAGACAAACATCAGAAGTGGTAATCAACAACTCCTCCGATGTAGAGTATCGTTCCCACTTCAAGGGTACAAGCGAACTCCATAAACGCAAAGGACTTTTCGGCAAAAGACTGGCAGCCGTCGCCATCCAAATAAAAATGATAAGCTGTGTCCAATGGGTTTTCTATGGCTTGCTTGAGGTAATAGGTCGAACTCCATTTCAACATATTATCTACCGTAAGAGCATCCGCTCTCTTTTTGATATTGGCGACATACTCTTCTTTCCATTGCTCTATTCCACCATTGTAACGCATGGTGTCATCGGATATAAGCTCGAACATACCTCCGGGCAAGGCATGATTGACCAAATTGGCAATATCCTCTTTACGGTCTTCCTCGTCTATTTCTGAACAATAGTCATAGAAACTCCCGTCCCCTTGCTGAAGTGTGTCCTCATTCAGATAGTTTTCTTTGTCTATCGGTTCCGTTGAAATTTGAAAAATCCTGCTGTGCATAATTGTAATTTTTAATTTATTAAACTTTTTATTTCCCTTATCTTGAAGCTCTATCGGCTTCTCGTCGGGGAATGATTTTTATGCAGGATTGACAGCGGGAAAAGGACGGATAAGGCAAGTAAACAGTGTACGGGATGGAACGGAATACCCAACCGCCGAGTGTAAGAACAAAATCCGGTTCGACTGGCTTTGTCCTGCAACGAGACGGGGGCTAAAAGCCCATCTTCGATTTGCGGAAGGCTGCCGTAATATCCGGAAACCGTTAGCGAAAGCGGTACTTGACGACCGATCGGACGCTGTACCTTTGCATAAAAAATCTCTCCGACGAGTGTGCCGACGTGAGATGAGAAAAGATCATAATTGAGAAACGCTATTATTCATAAGGGAAAGGACTATTTGTAGTTGTTATAAATGTCTGGTTAATATAAAAATACAATTCACGCCATAAAAGAATCCTTTCTTGGAATAAAAATCAGGGAAAAAGAAACGAGATTAAAAAATAACCATTAACTTTGCACCAGTCAAGTTTCCAATCGAAGCGTCGAATGGAATTAAAAGGGAATCCCGGTGAAAATCCGGAGCTGTACTCGCAGCTGTAAGTCCTATTAAAGTTTATCGCACTCTTTGCCACTGGTGAAAGCTGGGAAGGCGCGATAAGCGGGATGAGCCAGAAGACCTGCTTGATGAGATATGATTTAGTGACCACGGGATATTGGCATTAGATCAAAATGAACAGAGGCTCATCCAAAGACCACCTGTATTCTTTTTGATAACCGATTTCTCATTCGTTGCAAATCTATCGTAAGGAAAACGAATGTGTAATTAAACTTTTTGTTTAACTTTTAATAATTGAGTTATGAAAAAGAATCTTAAATTCTTGGCAATGGCCGTTGTATCAATGGCTGCCGCAGTGTTCACAGGATGTTCGTCCGACGATGACTTCCTTGCTTCGTATGAGGAAAGTGCGATTCAAACCCGCGCGACACCTAACCCCGATGGTTCTTATACCATTACGTTTGATGATTTTTCCTCATCAATGATGGCAATGCCGACATCCTATGGCGCTAATTATTATGGAAATGTGGGTTCGTATACCCAAGTAAAAGAAATTGACGATCCAGATGGAATGTTCATGTCAGAGATTAACACAGTGACTAATAATTATGGAACATTCAACAATTTCTCTTGTGGTGGATTAGCATTGTCTAAATGGAATTACCGTACCAATCCATCTTCCGCCGAAGGAATTACGATTACCGGTGATACCATACCGACTGATTGGTGGTATTCCTATAACAATCAAATGAGTGTTTATGATACGACTTCTGTTAATGGTTCTAACGAAGGTGCAGGTCACAGCGGAAATAATTTTGCTGTTGTTTATGGTTATTCTGATGAGTATAATACCGAATGGATGGCTCAGCCCGAATTCTATTTAACAGGCGAATATACTCTAAAAGGTTTATGGTTCTGTAATTCATCATATACCTATGGTGTAATCATGCATGGTAATAAATTCGGCGCATCCGGAGTAGCTACTCCGTTGTCAGCACAAGTTGATGCAAGCGGAAAACATATCGGGTATTTCCAAGTTGAACTTGAATGTTATGATTTTGCTGGTAATAAGTTAGCTACATACACCAAGGTATTAGCCGATTATAGAAATGGGAAGAACGAAAATCCCGTTACTACATGGACATATTGGCCTATTAATCAAGCTGGAGTAGGATTTGTGAAATTTAACTTTTCAGGTTCCGACACAGGAGAGTATGGCTTAAATACCCCTGCATACCTTTGTATTGATGATATTGTTTTTGAAAACTAATTTTATAACTACCCCTTCCAAGGAAATTTAAACTTGGAAGGGTGGTTGTTATTTAATCCGACCAGCTTGTATCCATAATGATCAAAAATTTAATTTGTTTTTTTACACTCGCTGTATTATTCATATCTTGTAATCGGGATGAAGTTATCGTTGCAGAATCCGGACAAGCCCCAGTGATTGAGCTTGATAGTGAAGACGGTATCTATGCAGTCAAGATTGGTCGGGAACTGGTCATCGCACCGACTTACCAATACGCAGACCATGCCTTGTTTGCCTGGACCATAGAGGGGAAACTGATTTCCACAGACCCGACCCTGAAATACACGTGGGATGAATCGGGGGAGGTCTATATTACGCTGCGGGTAGACAACGAAAACGGTCATGCCGAAGAAGAGGTGAAAGTGGAAGTGAGGGATTTGTTGCCCCCGGCCATCAATCTGTACGTGCCGGCCAAAGGATTGAAAGTACAAAAAGGTGTAGAGAATACCCTGACTGCCGTGATTGCCCATCGCGACCTTGCCGGTTTCAAGGTGGAATGGGTGCGTGCCGGGGTTGTGGTATCCACCGATACGACCTACACGTTTAAGGAAAATCAGGTCGGAGTTTTTCCGATTACCATAACAGCATCCAACGAGGATGGTGAAACCAAGAAAGAGTTGGAGATAGAGGTGGTCGAGAATATGCCCTATAAGGTTGTTTTCCCTGCCCCGTCTTATGAGCAGTCTGTTTCCACACGCTATACGTTTGTCGGGCGACCGGTGTTCTTGCGTCCATTGCTGGACTATTTCGAGAATCCGCAATACCGCTGGAGCGTAGACGGTAAGCCCGTGGAGGGTGAAACCGGTCGGGTATATAAGTTCACCCCTTCGTTCGCCGGAGAATACCGGATAACCGTCTCTGTCACCGAAATGCAAAATGGCATATCCGTGGAATCCGCCGTCACCGTAGTTTGCGTGAACGGGTCGGAAGCCTCCGGATATCGCGCCGCTTCAGGTGCGAGTTCAGCCTATTCCAACAGAGTGTATGAATATACGCCGGCTCCCGGACAATTCATCAACGAAACCAATACTGGCGGTTTTACCGGTAGCGAATCGACCCGGGAAGCGGCTGTCGAATATGCTTCCAAGCGTATTGCCAAGCAAAATTATGTATCTCTCGGCTCCTTTGGCGGTTACATCATAGTAGGGTTTGACCACAGCATTCAGAATAAGGGCGGATATGATTTTGCTATTCAGGGCAATGCCTTTGATTCTTCCAATGAACCCGGCATTGTTTGGGTTATGCAGGATGTCAACGGCAATGGACTTCCCGATGATGAGTGGTACGAACTGCGGGGCAGCGAAACAGGGAAGCCTACCACCATTCAAGATTATGAGGTAACCTATTTCCGACCGACCTCGAATGGATCACACACTTATTGGATTGACAATTTGGGAAACACTGGCTGGGTCGATTTCAATGCCTACCACACGCAACCTTACTACTATCCGTTGTGGATTACGGCCGACTCCTACACTTTGTACGGTACTCGACTATTGCCACGCAATTCACAAAGTCCAACCACAGGTTACTGGAGTAACTCTCCTTATGACTGGGGGTATGTGGATAATTGCGGTTCCGATATGTTGGCTGGTGATTCGTATGACGGTTCTGGACAGAAAAACGGATTCAAGATATCTAATGCCATGTATCACGATGGCTCTCCGGTAGATCTTCAATACATTGACTTCATAAAAGTTCAGAATGGAGCCTTGGCTAAAAGCGGCGTTTTAGGAGAAATCTCTACCGAAGTATTTTCGTTCCAAGATTTAAATATGAACAAATAAAATGATAAATGATGAAACTCAAACAAATTTTTATTGCATTCCTTTCGGTCATAGCATTATACTCATGTTCTGAAAAAGAGGATATCCCGGCAGATGCCGACGATAATTTCATAACGAAAGTGACCGTGTCGGTTGCAGGAGAAACTTATTCCGCCGTTATAGCATCAGACACCATCACCGTGACCGTCCCTTATACCGTGTCGCTGAACGGGGCATCCGCAACAGTCGAGTTTACCCCTTCCGCCAAAATCATGCCTGACCCAGCAACAATCACCGACTGGGATACGGAGCGCACATTCCGCATTACCTCCTTTAACGGCCAGGCGCATGATTATACTTATTTGGTTATCAAGGATGAAATCCGTAGCAAAGGCAACGTCGAATTGAAAACTCCGGCGGAAATCGTATCATTTGCGGCTACCGGAACATCTATTATAAAAGGCGATTTGGTTATCGGTTCCGACAGTGATAATGCCGAAGAAATTAAAGATATTTCAGCCCTCGGAATGTTGAAAGAAATCGAAGGGAATATCATCATCCGCAACAGTTATACGGGTGGAACGCTGACCGGTTTGGACAACATTACCAAAATCGGCGGCTTGTCGATTGGTTCGGAGGAGAACCTGGCTGCGAACGAAACGCTGGAGATGGTCTCCATGACCAAATTGAACGAGGTAACGGGCAATATCCATGTGTACAACAATGGAGTAAAATTCGTTCAATTTGATTTGCTAAAAGCAATTGAGGGTGATTTTGTTATTAGTTCGTCCACATTGACAACGCTTCAAATGCCCGAACTGATAAACGTCGGAGGGGTATTAAACATTTTCGGTATGGGCAAAGGTGTAATTAGCACATTGGTATTTCCCAAAGTACAGACTGTTAAAAATTCGTTGAGCATTAATGAGATATCGACTTTAAAATCTATCTCTTTCCCGGAGCTTATTGAAACAGGAAGTATCAATTTTTCATCTTTGCCTATCGAGTTTGAAAAATTATCAATGCCCAAACTTTCTGTTATTAATGGAGATTGTTTGATTATTTCGAACTATATTCAAGGAGATTTGTTTTCTACTACAGGAAATGTTTCTCTTACTAATCTTGATGAAATGTCGAATTTGGCAACCGTAACAGGCATTCTTTCAATTTGTTATTTCGATGAACTTTCGTCATTATCAAATCTTAAAAGTTTAAAAAGAATAGGATCGTTAAAATTAGAGAAGCTAATAAATTGTTCTTCACCTATAGATATTAGTGATGCTGTTTTTTCTGCTAAAGATTCAGAAGAATCCATTATACGCATCTCGGAATGTAAGAAATTGCAAAAACTTATAACGAAAGATGATCTTTCGAATGTTTCTGTTGATATTGATGCTTGGGCAAATAACTATGTTGATTTCAATTTTAAAAAGGTAAAAAAATTATCATACACAACACCAGACAAAAAAGTTTTTACTCTTCCAATTGAAGAGGTACACGGTGACTTTTATTTTGGTGCGGGGATGAAATCTGGCATCATTGCAAATAATCTTAAATTTGTTGACGGCTATATGCATCTCAAAATTAGCATGATGGTATCGAACTTAGAATTTTCGAAACTTGAAAAAATAGGCGGTCAATTTTTTATGGAGGGGACGCTTAATACCCCTAATATGATTCATAATTTTAGTAATTTAAAATCGATTTGTTGCAATTCAAATCCATCATATGCAAAAGAAGGTAAGTGGTCAACCAACAACCTTCCATATGGCGGATTAGATATTCGTTCTACAACCACTTATGAGCTTTTTCCTGTGCTTGAAAAAGTTGGGGGGAGCGGAATAACGATTCATGGATTTTCCGCTTTCTCATGCCCTGAATTAGTTACTATAGCTGGCTCTTTAAGTGCAGATGCAGCTTCCAAGCTAACATCTTTTGATATGCCGAAACTTAAAAGTTTATCAGGAGTAAATCTCGTTAGGCTTACTGCTTTTTCTGATTTTTCTATGTTTGAGGCTTTTATCAGGGATAATCAGATTACTGAACCAAATTGGATTGTAAGTGGCTGCAAATACAATCCCACCTACCAAGACATGAAAGACGGGAAGTACAAGCCTGCCGAATAGATAATCAAACAATAAATTTTCTGCCAATCCTCGGTATGCTTACCGTAAGGTAAGTTGCCGGGGATTAACTATAAAAATAACGGTATGACCTATCACCAATTGAAATATCTGCTATGGAGCGTAGTTGTCGGAGTGACACTATCCTTGACATCCTGCATGAAGTGGGACTACGGCGATGCCGTGGAGGATTTCAATGCTACGGGAGCCGGACTGTTCATCACCAACGAGGGCAACTTCCAGTACGGCAATGCTACCTTGTCCTATTACGACCCGGCGACCAAACAAGTGCAGAACGAAATCTTCTTCCGTGCCAACGGCATGAAACTCGGCGACGTGGCACAGTCGATGACCATCCACGACAACAAGGGCTGGGTCGTGGTGAACAACTCCCATGTGATTTTCGCCATCGACCTGAACACCTTCAAGGAGGTAGGACGCATCGAAAACCTGACCTCGCCGCGCTACATCCATTTCCTAAGCGATGAAAAGGCCTATGTCACCCAACTGTGGGACAACCGCATTTTCATCATTAACCCGAAGAAATATGAAATTACCGGCTACATTCAAGTGCCGGACATGACGATGGAGAGCGGCTCCACCGAACAGATGGTGCAATACGGCAAATACGTCTATTGCAACTGCTGGAGTTACCAAAACCGCATCATCAAAATCGACACCGAGACGGACCGAGTTGTCGATGAACTGAAGGTCGGCATACAACCGACATCGCTGGTCATGGACTGCAACAACAAAATGTGGACGATTACAGACGGCGGCTACGAGGGCAGCCCCTACGGTTACGAAGCCCCCTCGCTCTACCGCATCGACGCCGAGACCTTCACTGTGGAGAAGCAGTTCAAGTTCAAGTTGGGTGACTGGCCAAGCGAGGTGCAACTGAACGGCGACGGGACGAAGCTCTACTGGCTCAACCGCGATGTCTGGCAGATGGACGTGACGGCAAACCGTATCCCTGTCCGCCCGTTCCTTGAGTACCAGAACACGCTGTATTACGGACTGACGGTAAACCCCGCCAACGGAGAGGTGTATATCGCCGATGCCATCGACTACCAGCAGCAGGGTATGATTTACCGCTACTCGCCCGAAGGGAAATTGATAGATGAATTTTATGTCGGGATTATCCCCGGTGCATTTTGTTGGAAATAAGAAAGGAGGCAATATGAAAAGACTATATCTGTTCTTCGCTTTGGCGGCATGTCTCCCCACGGCACTCTTCGCGCAGCAGACGGAAAGCAAAAAGCGGTCGGCCTGGCATCTTACCATACCGGAAGTCACGGTCATCGGACATCGACCGATGAAAGAAATCGGCGTGCAGAAGACGAAGTTCGATTCGCTCGCACTGAAAGAGAACATCGCCCTCTCGATGGCCGACATCCTGACGTTCAACTCGTCGGTATTCGTCAAGAGTTACGGTCGCGCCACACTCTCGACCGTCGCCTTTCGCGGCACGTCGCCCTCGCACACGCAGGTAACATGGAACGGGATGCGCATCAACAACCCCATGCTCGGCATGACCGACTTTTCCACCATCCCGTCCTATTTCATTGACCAGGCATCATTGCTGCACGGCACTTCGTCAGTGAACGAAACAGGCGGTGGACTGGGCGGTCAGGTCAAGCTTGGCACGACTTCCGAAGTCGCCGAGGGTTTCAATGCCCAGTACGTGCAGGGCATAGGCTCGTTCAAGACTTTCGACGAGTTCGCCCGCTTCACCTATGGCAGTGACCGGTGGAGTATCTCTACCCGTGCCGTTTACTCTTCGTCTCCCAACGACTATAAATACACCAACCACGACAAAAAAATCAATATTTACGACGAGGACAAGAACATCATCGGACAGTACCACCCCGTGGAGCGCAACCGCTCCGGGGCGTTCAAGGACCTGCACCTGCTTCAGGAAGTCTATTACAATACCCGCAAAGGCGACAAACTGGGGCTGAACGCCTGGTATATAAACTCCAACCGGGAACTTCCGATGCTGACCACCGACTATGGCGATGCGACCGACTTCGAGAACCGCCAGCGCGAACAGACATTTCGCGGCATCCTTTCGTGGGATCACATGAAAAGCAATTGGAAGGTCGGCGTGAAAGGCGGCTATATCCACACGTGGATGGCCTACGATTACAAGCGGGAGGTGGCACCCGGCAACTGGGCGTCGATGACCCGCTCCCGCAGCAAGGTGAATACCTTCTACGGGCAGGCGGAGGGCGAATACAGCCCGTCGAAGCGGTGGTTCCTTTCTGCCAACGTGTCGGCGTACCAGCATCTGGTACGCAGCGAGGACAAGAACATCATCTTACAAGACGGCAACAAGGCGATTGTTGGATATGACAAGGGCCGTGTGGAACTCTCCGGCTCCGTATCCGCCAAATGGCAGCCGATAGACCGGTTGGGCATGTCGATGGTACTGCGTGAGGAGATGTACGGTGACCGATGGGCACCGCTTATTCCGGCGTTCTTTGTGGACGGCGTGATTTCCCGCCGCGGCAACATCGTCGCCAAAGCCTCCGTCTCACGCAACTACCGGTTCCCGACGCTCAACGACCTCTATTTCCTGCCTGGCGGCAACCCCGACCTGAAAAACGAACAAGGCTTTACCTATGACGCGGGCGTCAGTTTCGAGGTCGGCAAGCCGGGTATCTATAAGTTGAGCGGCGGTGCAAACTGGTTCGACTCCTACATCGACGACTGGATCATATGGTTGCCGACGACCAAAGGCTTCTTCTCGCCCCGCAACGTGAAGAAGGTACACGCCTACGGCATCGAGGTCAAGGCGAACCTGGCCGTGCAGCCGGCAAAGGATTGGCTCATTGACCTGAACGGTTCCTATTCGTGGACACCCTCTATCAACGAGGGCGAGAAAATGTCACCTGCTGACCAGTCGGTGGGCAAACAGTTACCCTACGTGCCGGAGCATTCCGCCTCGCTGACAGGACGGTTGTCGTGGCGGTCGTGGGCGTTCCTTTACAAGTGGGCGTTCTACTCGGAGCGTTTCACCATGTCGAGCAACGACTATACGCTGACGGGACACCTGCCCGAATATTTCATGAGCAACGTCTCCTTGGAGAAAAACCTCTTTTTCAAACCGGTGGACGTGCAGTTGAAATTCGCTGTCAACAACCTTTTCAATGAAGATTACCTCTCGGTACTCTCGCGCCCCATGCCTGGCATCAACTTCGAGCTGTTCATCGGTATCACCCCGAAGTTCGGGAAAAACAAGAAAAAGTCCGTAAACACAAATTTGTAACGATATGAAAGCATTGAAAAATCTGAGCCTGATATTGCTGCTTGTACTGACATTCACAGGCTGCCATGATAAGAGTTCCAAACTTGCCGATTTCAACCGAGCGGTCTATACACCCGAATACGCTTCGGGGTTTGACATAAAAGGTGCAGACGGTAAAAAGAGCGTATTGGTTACCGTCACGAACCCTTGGCAGGGAGCTGACAGCATTACCACATACCTGTTCATCGCCCGTGACGGAGAAAGCGTACCCGAAGATTTCACCGGTCAGGTGCTCGGAAAAGATGCCGAGCGCATCATCTGCATGTCCTCTACCCATATCGCCATGCTCGATGCTATTGACGAAGACCGTTGCGTCGTTGGCGTATCGGGTATCGACTACATTTCCAATCCAGATATTCAGGCTCGTCGTGACAGCGTCGGCGACGTGGGCTACGAAGGGAACATCAATTACGAACTGCTGCTCTCGCTCGACCCCGACCTCGTGCTGCTTTACGGCGTGAACGGCGCGAGCTCGATGGAGGGAAAACTGAAAGAACTGAACATCCCGTTCATGTATGTTGGCGATTACCTGGAAGAGTCTCCGTTGGGCAAGGCCGAATGGCTGGTGGCATTAGCGGAGGTTACAGGGAAACGGACAGAGGGAGAGAAAGTGTTTGCCGATATTCCGGTTCGCTATAACGCTTTGAAAAAGCGAGTAACCGATGCAGCCATCGATGCCCCTTCAGTGATGCTCAACACGCCTTACGGCGACAATTGGTTCATGCCCTCGACCGAAAGCTATGTCGCCCGGTTGATCAAAGATGCCGGAGGCGATTACATCTACAAGAAGAACACGGGAAACGCTTCCGCGCCCATCGACCTCGAAGAGGCGTATCTGCTGGCCTCGCAAGTCGATATGTGGCTGCATGTGGGTATGGCGAACACGCTCGACGAGCTGCGAGCCGCCTGCCCGAAGTTCACCGACACCCGGTGCTTCCGCAACGGATACGTCTATAACAACAACGCCCGCACGAATGCCGCCGGCGGCAACGACTACTACGAGTCGGCCGTGGTGAATCCCGACCTCGTGCTACGAGACCTCGTAAAGATATTCCACCCCGAACTGGTCGCAGAAGATTTCGTCTATTACAAGCAATTGAAATAAATGCGCTCCCGTTCCGTCCTATTATTTACCGCACTGGCTGCCCTCACCCTCTTCCTGTTTCTGCTGGATTTGGCGGTGGGGGCTGTCGCCGTGCCGCTCGGCGATGTTTGGGCGGCCCTGACGGGTGGCGATTGTCCGCGAGCGACGGCGAAAATCATACTGAATATCCGACTGATTAAGGCGGTGGTCGCGTTGCTGGCCGGAGCCGCCCTGTCGGTCAGCGGTCTTCAGATGCAGACCCTCTTCCGCAATCCCCTTGCCGGGCCTTACGTGCTCGGCATCAGTTCGGGCGCGAGCCTCGGCGTGGCACTCGTCGTACTTGCCGGTGTCGGCTCGTCGATAGGCATCGCTGGGGCGGCATGGCTCGGAGCGGCAATCGTGTTGGTTGTCATCGCCGCCGTCGGACACCGCATCAAGGATATCATGGTAATTCTGATTCTCGGCATGATGTTCTCGTCGGGAATCGGTGCGGTCGTCCAAATATTGCAGTATGTTGCCAACGATGAATCCTTGAAAATGTTCGTCATCTGGACGATGGGATCGCTCGGCGACGTGACCTTCAACCAGCTTGCGGTACTCATCCCGTCGATTATCGCCGGATTGTTGTTGGCCGTAATCACCATCAAGCCGCTCAACCTGCTGCTGTTCGGCGAGGAGTATGCCGTGACGATGGGGCTGAACGTCCGTCGCTCACGCGGACTGCTGTTCCTCTCCACGACGTTGCTGGCCGGCACGGTGACCGCCTTTTGCGGTCCGATAGGTTTCATCGGGCTGGCCATGCCCCACGTCACGCGGATGCTGTTCCGCAACAGAGACCATCGGGTGCTCGTGCCGGGAACCGTTCTTTCGGGTGCTTCCGTGCTGCTGCTTTGCGACCTCGTTTCCAAACTGTTCACCCTGCCGATCAACGCCATCACCGCATTGCTGGGAATCCCCATTGTGGTGTGGGTGGTCTTGCGCAACAAATCCGTTACAGCATGATAGAGTTACACGATTTTTCCATAGGCTACGGCGAGCGAACTTTGCTCTGCGAGGTGGAAGCCACCATAGAAAAGGGCAAACTGACAGCCCTTATCGGGCGCAACGGCACGGGCAAATCGACGCTGCTCCGCGCCATCGCCGGACTGAACCACCGTTATGCCGGTAGAATCCTGCTCGACGGGCATAACGCCGCTGATATGCGGGTTGTAGAGAGAGCAAGAACACTGGCATTCGTCACGACCGAGCGCACACGCATCGCCAACCTCAAATGCGAGGACGTCGTGGCTATCGGCCGCGCACCCTATACCAATTGGATAGGAAGGATGCAGAAGGCCGACACGGAGATCGTTATGCGGTCGCTCGCCTCGGTGGGCATGGAAGATTATGCGGAACGCACAATGGACAAGATGTCGGACGGCGAATGCCAGCGCATCATGATCGCACGCGCCCTTGCTCAATCCACGCCGATTATTCTGCTCGACGAACCCACCTCGTTTCTCGACATGCCCAACCGCTACGAATTGTGTACGCTACTGGCACGGCTGGCGCATGAAGAAAACAAGTGCATCCTTTTTTCCACTCACGAGCTGGATATCGCCCTGTCGCTCACCGATGCGATAGCCCTTATCGACCCGCCCTGCCTGTCGTGCCTGCCGACCGAAGAGATGCGCCGGAGCGGTTGCATCGAACGGCTGTTCCGTAATAATTCCGTGACGTTCGATACCGCAACAGGTTCCATTAAAGTGAAGCAATGAGCAAAGGATACATCACAGAGAATTTCACGACAAATATCAGCGTGGACGAATACATTTTACGTTTCCGAGATGAAAAACGCTTCATCGAGCTATGCAAGCAATGCTCCAACTACGGGAACAGTTGGGGATGCCCGCCGTTCGATTTCGATACCGGAGCATTTCTGCGCCAATACAAGTATGCCTATCTTATGGCTACCAAAATTGTTCCTATCGAAAAAGGCATCCCGATAGACAAATCACAAGAGTTAATCAGGCCTGAACGAATCAGGATAGAAAAAGAACTGTTGAAACTGGAACTCAGATTCGGAGGTCGGGCATTCGCCTATGTAGGAAAATGCCTATACTGTCCAGATTCCGAATGCGCCCGCAAATGCAACCGTCCTTGCCTGCATCCGGACAAAGTACGACCCTCGCTTGAAGCATTCGGATTCGATATAGCACATACCCTCTCGGAACTTTTCGGGATAGAACTGCTTTGGAGTAATAACGGTATTCTACCGGAATATCTTGTACTCGTAAGCGGATTTTTCCATAATTCGACAGAAAATATTATCAGTCATACGAATCGTAATCAGGATTCAGTAACCCTGTAATCTTATTACTCTCATTGATAACGTTATGATAGCCATTCACAAAAAAGTCCCTGCAATCCGAATTATGGATTGAGGGACTTGATAACAATGAATGTAAAAACTAAAAGAACAGCTCTACTTTCGTATGCCTGTTGGCTTCGACCGGCACATGGTCGGCTATTCCGCCCCTGCTTACCTTGACGATGCGTTCGATCGGTATGCCACGCTTTTCTAATTCTGCAACGATATGATCCGCTCTCAATGTGCTTAATGAACCATTAAGTATGGGAGTTCCAGTCGAACTGTCGGCCGCGCCGGTCACTTTCACGGATAATCCGTATTTCTTGGCCACGCGAGCCAGTTCATCAAGGTTAAGCATTTGGGAAGCATCCGTCAGGTGCGCCGTATTGAGGTTAAAAAAGAAATAGACAGGCGACCCGATGCAATTTCCGGCTTGTATGAGTTCCGTCTTTTCAGAAACGATTATGCCCGGTTTTTCGGAATCATCTCCGTTGTTGCCATATACAATACTTGTAGAATCAAACGGCGAGATTCCATCCCAATGCCGGTTTTTCAATCTTGCCCGAAGTGAGTTCAATCCGCTGTAATTATTTCTGGGATAACCTTGACGGTGGTCGGTCTCATCGTCATTAACCAGATGACCGTACTTGTCAAGCAATCCTTCTATTTCCAGAATTTTCTTCAATTCTGCGAGCGTCCGTCGGTTGCGGTCGTACCAGTCTTTATGACGCTTGTTTTCTCCGGACAAGACATTGGCATAATCCACGAGCCACTCATTCTGACGAATGTAAGGCGTAGCATCCACTGCACGTTTCCAACCGACCTTTCCGAGATGAAACGTGAAACCGGCGGTCAGCGATACCATGTGGTCGCCGAGGCGGTTCGGGCGTCCATAGCCGTCGAAATCCTGAAAGGTGGTCGTGCCGGAGAGTTCCAATATGGCACTTACTCGTTTGGAAATCCGATATTCTCCCTGTACGCCATACGAAACAGCAAAGGGATTATTCCCGTTAGAGGCATTGTGTAACAGGCCGACACCGGCAAAGGGAGCAAGATTCCAGCGTACCTGTTCTTGCCGGGCATATCTGCGGCCAAGGACATTCCACAGCAGATCCGCATGGATATGGTGGTAGTCCTGATTGGACAATGTGCCATCTTTGAACTGCACACCGCTGTAATTGATACGTGCGCCGACGGACGGAGTGAACCATTTTCCGACTGCGAAACTGTACGAGGGTTTCAAGCGTCCGAAGAGGTCTTCGCAGCCGAGAGGTGTGCCGAGAAAGGCGGACGTACCCCCGGCAATGCTGACAAACCAGTTGCCAGTCCGGGATGCCGGAAGTACCACTCCGTCAAGATAGACGGGCTGTATCGGTTGCAGTTCCTCCGAGACATTATAGTACGGTGTATGTTGTATAGTATCCACCTGTACGGGTTGTACACTTGCCTGCGCCTGCGACGTGCAAAGCACGGCCAATATAAAAAAGATCTGTTTCGTCATATTCCAATGATATTATTCGTTATACTTCTTGATTTGTAGTAAGACGTATGCCACTTACCGTTTGGGTTTCTTGCCAATGGCCGAACGCATCATGCGGCTCGCCATCCTCATGCAGCGGAGTGCCCATGCACGGTTGTCCTCGTCCTCGTCGCGCCCCCATTTCAGGTCGCTGCCGCCACCTCCGCCGCCACGAGTTTCGGCAAAAGTGGTGGCATCATCGACCATACCGAGAAACAGCATCGTCGCGCAGTGCATCACGTCCGTACCTTGTTCCGCTATGGACTGGACGAGCGAGCCGTCGAACAGTTGCCGTTCCGCCACGTCCATTTGTGCCGATGCGTTCCTATACTCGCCGACCACATTTTCCAGCAGGACATCCTTGAGCAACGTGTCCACTTTGGAATGTACATCATGGGAGTATTTGTAGGCTTCCTCCTTGAGTTCCCCGGTACGTTCCTCAATGGCATCCATGTTCTCTTTCAGCTCGGCAAGCTGCCGGTCAGCCGTCTGTAACTTCTCCTGCTTGTCTGCCAGTTGCCTGTTGATTCCGGCCAGTTCTTTTTCCAGACTTTTCACTTGTGCGGCTAATTGTTCAGCATCACCCTTGTTCGCTTTCAAATCCTGTTCGGCTGCCGATAGCAGGGCCTCTTTTTCGGCTTTCGACTTCTCAAGGTTATCGACCATTGTCGTAAGCCCCTTGACCCTGCGCTCTGCCAGACGGATGTCCGATTGGAGGTCAGCCAAAATTTTTTGATGACGGCTGATATTTTCCTCGATGGTCGTACATTCTTCCGATAGCATACGGCGGTATTCTTCGGTAGTCCTGTGCCGTGCGCCTGTTTCGGATATGCTTGTTCCTCTCGACATTCCCCACCTTGTATTGACTTCGGCGAAAAAGTCGGTATGAAGCTGTTTCATCCTTGCGCTGTATTCAAACTTGTCCTTTCCGGCGAATATTTCCTTGTACGCAAAGCGACCGTCTTTGATTGGCAACAAAGTACAATGCACATGAGGGTTCAATTCGTCAAGGTGTACGATGAATGCGGCGATGTTCTGCTCGCCATATTTGCCACTCACGAATGAATAGACGTCTTTCGCCCAGCGTTCAATATCGCTCATTCTTTTGATATGGGTATTGTCCGCATCTTTCTCGAAATCCACTTTCTGCGTGCCGAATGCGAGTTCGTGCATCCGCTCACGGGAACCGCCGAAAATGAAGTTCACCACCGTGCGGTACTTCGGTTCTGCCAGTCCTTCGTTGGGGTCTTTGATTCCACGCCTCTCCAATATGTCCGCCATCCGTTCGGGAATGTTGCGGCTCGTGTCGATGGGACGTACCTTGCCTCCGGGTGCAATCTCGAAGTTCAAGTGTTTGCGTGTGGGGTCGTAATTCCCCTTATTCATAGCGTACTTTTCCGCCCTTTCACTGCGATCGCGCAAGTGTTCGTTACTTTGGGCTGCGGTGATGCCTTTCGACACCTTCACATCAAGTACCTGTTTTTGATCTGCCATACTCTTTTCGTGTTGTTTCGGACAATCCGTCCTGTCCCAGCTTGCTGTTTGCCCGGACAGCCTCCCGACGGTCGATAGACTGTCGGGGTATTAGGCTCCCCCTTCCCTTTGTTTCGTGGCAGACGGGCAAGCCCGTGTGCCTCCTATAACCGGCAGGATAACCGTTAAGGGATGGAGGCGGATTGTTCGCGTTATACAATCTGTTTTCGACTCCCGGTTCAATCCACCATCGCCTGTGCCTTCGCCAGAAGCGATAAAAAGGGTTTGCGAAGCGATTTGAGGCGTTCTTTGTCTTCGTCCATGTCGAAGTCTGTCACTGATGCCTCGGTGTCGAGAATCAGCCCGGCGAGGTCTTTGGCGGACTCGATGAAAGCAGCCCATTCTTCACCGAGATCAAACCGGAAGAAATCCACAAGCGGCGAACTGTCATCGAATCTCGACTTGTGCAGGATTTTTTGCAGGGCGGCGTGGGCGATGCAGCACAAGGCTGTTTCACGATGTTCCGTGACCAAAGTGCCGGAATGTGCGGAGGTCGTGATGGAATGGGTGTCCGAACAGTGTCCGGCGTCACGGTCGGCAATTTCAGTCTTTGCCAGACTTACGAGTTGTCCACATATTACGCCAGTTTCTGCAGCGGTCGTTTTGCCGATTACCCAATCGGACAATACCTCACGGAGCTGTCCGGCAAAGTCCGGCTGCTCCTGTGCATTGCGGGGCTGTGCTGCCTGACCGGATTGTACGGTCATGGTAATGACCACGCTTTTGGGAAGTTGGATGCGGGTCAGCAAGCCGAATGCCTCCATTGCACTCAAAAAAGAACGGACGGTAGCCCTGTGCCAATGCCACTCCGATGCGAGGTCGGAAACGGTCAGGTGGCACTGGTTGGGTTGCAGCACGTAGTCCTTCTTTCTTAAAAACGGAGAAACGAAACCTGCCAGTGATTTGTCCAACAGATCACAGTACGCTTCGGTGCGTGTTTTGCGTTCATCCCCTTTCTCCTTGAGATATTCGAATACCTCCCTGTCTGCCAATATGGAAACAGGTATCTTTTGGTTATTTTTCATTTTCATTCGGTTTTAATGATTCATATTGTGCGGATATATCAGTGTTGCCGCTGTCCGCTTCATGCGGCAGATTTGCGTGATGATTGTCGTGATAGGATTCTGACAACATTTCGGGATGCTTTGCCCATCCGGAAAGTGAGCCCGTATCCTTGCATTCGGACATGACCCGAACGGAGGGATAGAACAGGGCTGCCAGAAGAAGATAGGCAATGGTTATCGCCAAGGTGTACAGGTGCGGCACAAAGCCCATGATCAGTGCGACCGATGCGAGTGTGACAAATGCACGGGGGCGGTCAAGCAACCTGCGTAACCAGTTGTCCGTCCGTCGGAACGAGAACATTGCGGCACAGACACCGGTAGAGAGCAGGATTCCAAACTCACCCGTATGTCCACAGGCATATACATAATGGAAAAGAAGCAGGCATATCAGCCATACTTGCACATACAGTTTACGGGCGTTGCCGCTTCGTGCCATTGCCACGTAAAAGGTTGCCATGAACCGCTTGTTGTTCTTGTACAATGATATTGATACCCCGAAAGGTATCGCGCAGAAAATGAGTAGCAGGATATTCAGTAACATAAGTAATAGGGTTTTTCGGGCATAGGAGTGGGACGCACAATGAGTCCCAACTGGACAACGCCGTATGTCGCCAGCCGGATAAGGGTTTCTGCATCCTTGGGCGAAAAGTACATGGCCGCTTTCTTGATGCGCTGCTTGAATGTACTGTCTTGCTTTCGGTAGATGGCCAAAGCCTTGTCCAGTTCGTGTTCGGGAATAGTCCATGTCATACCCTCGGCGTGTATGCCGTTCGTCTTGAAGGCACGCAGTACCAATGTACGGGAAACGAGGTAGTCGGTGCGGTCGGTTCTTGAGATGATATGCTCCTTGTAGAGATTGTCATCGGCAACCTCTATCCACGTCCGGTAGGTGTTGATGCAATAGACCATCTGTCGGTATAAAGTTTCTCTCATATGAAATTCATCAGCACGTCGGACTTGTCTTTCTTGTATTTCAGGAACCCGCTTTTGGAGTGAAGTTCCAAATCGAGGCATAGGTCCCCGTACATCTGCTCCAAAGAATCATAGATGGTAACAAGGATGCTGTTTACATTGCCCTCGGCATCCGTCTTGGCGTTCATCTTGAACATCTGTCCGAAAGCGGGATTGGAGTATGCACAAGTGCTATGACCGAATTTTTCCGTCCGCATCGGGATATGGTGGTAAAGCGTGATCAACTCCATGTCGTCCTCGAACATATCCATTACTTCGTCCAGTTCGTAAGGGGTGCGCAACGGAAACGTAAGCAGCACATAGTCGCCGTAGAACTGCGGTTCTTCCATCGTCGTCACATCGAGCAACTGCGGAAGTTGCAGGGGGACGAATGCCATGAAGTCATTATAAAAATGTCGTAACATATTCATATATTTTTCTGTTGTTATATTTTACAGCGTGTGTATGAATGCCTCCATCAGCATTCCGGGCAGCTCGTCCAAGCGGTTGTCTCCGGGGTGCAGCATCCTGCCCAACTCTCTGAAAGCGTCGGGTGTCTGCGAGGCAAGCATATCGAGTTGCTCTCTTTCTTCGGCTGAAAGCAACGCCAGGCAGAAACCGTCCAACGATGAATAAGGCTGGAGAAGCATCCAGATGTAGGCTTGTGCCTGTGCCGGTGTCTTGACTTTTTTATTGCAGATGTCGTCGATACAGGTTCGGACATTCTGAATCAGCCTGCGGTTGGTGCGCATGGCCAAATAAATCATGGCATTGCGATAGGTGATGTCGTTCCGTTCGGCGGCAAGGAATACCTGTGCGCAGCATCGTTCCGTGTCATGCGTGATGTCGGAAAGATTCTCGCCGTCGAAATCAGGCAGACGTGAAAGGAATGCCCGGTACACAGCATCCTCCTTTTCGATAAAGGTCGTCAGGTCTGCCATACAATGAATACCGTAATCAATCGTTTCAGCAAGGGTAGTTCGATAAGTGGCAAGAATGTGTTGTCGGTTTCTCAGACTGACGGGCTGGTTATCCAATGAGGCAAAGAACGGCCGGATTGTTTCAGCCGCACGATGCAACTCTTTGTCTTCAAGATGCGGCGAGATTTGTTCTTTTACCCACAGTATTTCCTTATAAGTGCGTGTTTGAGACAGCACCATCCGTGAAAATTCCATGCGGATGGAATCATGTATCTGTTCACACTCTTCTCTTACGGTGGAATGAAGCCGGCCAAGCGTATCACATTCGAGATACAGGAATACGGAATCCCTCAATGTTTGCCATTGCTTGAGGTGTCCGGTCAATTCTTTAATGGAGAGTCTTTTCTGCCTGCATATGTCGGACAGGTATTCCCTGTATGTTCCGGCAGGGTCATTCTTGGCTTTCGCCAATCGTTTGCCATTGCCGTTGTCGCATGACGCGCATAGGAATATGGCAATCGAAACGGCAATTATTTTGGCAAAGATTATCGGCTGTTTTAAGTTCGATTTTGATGTTTTCATACTATATCGTTTCGTACTATTTAGTACAAAACTATATATTATTTTTGATACTTCGTATCCAGAAAACCGTATTTTGTGTATTTTTTAATATCGTACTTAATAGTATGATTACCAATGAAAACAAGTGAAGATAAAAACATGAAAAAAATGTACGATTTTCGTTTTTTAATATAGTATGATTCAGATACTCGAATAAAACTTGTATATTTGCACTTGTTATCATGAATATTGTATATTGATATGGCAAAAGTCGGTTATATATTCGAGGCTAATTCCTACGATGCGTTTGATGCGGATAAGGAATGGATGCGCCAGTACGGATGTGTACAAGTGGTTGAAGAATCGGTCGGACACGAGACGCTCAGACCGAGATGGAAACAACTGATGTCGAATCTTGAAAGGGGCGACGAATTGGTGGTGTCAAAATTCAGTAATGCTGTCCGGGGACTGCGGGAACTGGCGGCATTGATCGAGCTATGCCGCATCAAGGTCGTGCGTATTATCTCCATTCACGATAAAATTGACACCGACAACAAATTGTTTCCGGACACGACACCGGCGGAAGTATTGGCCATGTTCGGGGCATTACCGGAGGAAGTGGCTGTTTTGCGGAAGTCGTCGGATAAGATTATACGCCTGCAGCAGAGTATCAGTATTCCGGTTACCAAAAAAAGTATGAGTAAAACTGAACGGGACAAAAAAATCGTGGATATGTATAACAATGGGTATTCAATCCGTGATATTTGGAAAGAGAGCGGTGTCCGGAGTAAAAGCACCGTGTACAGCATTCTCAATAAATACAAGGTTCAGCTTAACCGAACACCGGGACGCGTGCCGGGCATCCGGAAATAGAACTTATAAATCAGATATGGATATTGAAAATCAGTAAATTGCTTGCATAATTCATTATTTTTTCGTATCTTTAAGTTGGATATAACTATAAAAAATAAGACCTATGGGAGATATTATAATTTTATTGCTGGTGTTTTTGGTAGTGGGCAGGCTCCTGAGGGGCGTCTTCGGCGGATTCAGTAAAAGCAGCTTCCGGGATGACAAATAAGTTTGGATTGTTATAACAGGCGGATATTTGTTAATTTTGCACCGTATTCATTAAAATCAAGAACAATATGACAAAAGCGGAAATTGTCGCTCAGATCTCACGGCAGAGCGGAATAGAGAAAACGGTTGTGATGACTGTGGTGGAATCATTCATGGAAAATGTAAAAGAGTCAATGGTTGCGGGAAACGAGGTGTTCTTGCGCGGATTCGGTAGCTTTATCATCAAACGGAGAGCTGAAAAGACGGCCCGGAACATTTCGAAGAACACGACAATTAAAATTCCCGCTCACAACATCCCTGTATTCAAACCTGCCAAAGCATTTCTGAATGCGATAAAAGAGAACAAGTAGAGCTTCGTAGCCTATAAAAGTACAGATGGTGCAACAACACCGTAATGAGTAAAACAAAAGCGGCCTTCGGGTCGCTTTTGTCGTGATAAGGCAAGGATTATTTCTTGCCTTTTTTCGCTGGTTTGGCCGGCTTTTCAGGAGTTTCCTCCTTCTCGACGGGCGGATAGAACTTGACGGCAACCATCACGATGCGGTTGTGTTTCACACCGCTTTGGTCGCTCCATTCTTCGGGCTTGAAATACCCCTCGACGGTCAGCATCGTACCCTTGGTCAGTTGGTCGAACGACCCGGTGTTCTCGTTTTTACGCCACGCCTCAAAATTCATAAAGGCGGAAACGCGTTTGGATTCCTCGCCATTATTCTCCAATCGGCTTACTGCCAGAGGGAAACGTGCTACACTTGCGTTGGTGAACTGACGGATTTCTGCATCCTTTCCTACGAAACCGGTTACTACGAAATTGTTTTCAATCTTTTTCATAATGAATTGTTTTTAGAAGTTATTAAATCAATTTTACGCTGCCTCAAAAAGTAGGTGCAGTTAAGGGGATGCACCAAGGCCGGACGCATCAATACTCTTTATTTTTGTCCGTAGGCAAAACCGGAAGGCTCGATAAAGGAAGATTGTACGGCTGCGCCATTGGTCAAGACTTCCAAAGTCGTTCCCGTCTGCATACTATCTTTGCATCGGAAAATGATGATGACTTCGGCGGAAAACTATTCTGAAAATGAGCGGAAAACCGTAGTTGCAGGGGAAGTGAAAGTGCAATCCGTCCACCGGCACAATGGTGCGCGTTTCGGCTGTAAGTCCGCAGAATCGGCAGGTATTTTCGTGTAATTCGGTCGGACTGAATTGAGGTGGCTACAAACAGAACACTGAACTGACAACAGGTTGCGGTACCGCAGAAGGGAATATCAACGAAGTGGCGACAAAAGGCGGAACGGGGTATCGGGGTACTGCCATGTTCCCGTCCGGCAGAAAGAAAAGGGGACAAAAGGGAAAAAGGAAAGAACCCTGCTTTTCGGAAAAGCGGACGGAGCTTTTCACGAATGGCTGTTTTTTACAAAAGGATATGGCGCAGCCAAAAGAGAGAGATAGATGTAAAAAAGGGAATGCGGCGTGGCAGGAATGGAAGATTATCCCGTTCCTGCCTGCCTGTATCATCAAAATTCTGCCATGATTACCCGATGCTCGAAAATCTTTTTTTGATTACTGGGACGTCTTTGGCAAACCCATAGGTGATGCTTGCCATAGCCGAAGACGAAATAATCATCAAGGCGTGTTTTTTCTTGTAGGCGTTCCATGCCGGTACGCAGTTCCGCTTCATCGGTTGAGAAAAGAATCGTGTTGATGATACGGAAGTAGAGTTCTGTTACCTCGTCACAATAAGGACAAAAGCTATGCTCAATCGTTGCTTTCATGTTTCTTTGATTTTAATTCTACTTCTACTTCTACTATGTCTTCTATTCGACCATACAGGACAGAGCGCAACGCTGTTTTGTCAATGGCGTAATACTCGGCGATATGTCCGTGCTGTTTTACGAAATATCGTTTGAGAACATCGGAGAAATCAAAGAAGTAGCCCATCAATGCGATACCTCTTTTGAAATGGATGCACTCTTTCACGTTTCGGGTAATCCAGTTCTTGTCTTCACGGCTCAACTTGTCTCCGTTATCAAGTTGTTCCCGTAACTGGTAAACCCTGCTGTCTTTCAGCTTCTCTAATTCGGGTACGTCCCATTGGACGAATTTCATTGCTATCTGCTGCATCGCTCTTGTATTTAATCGTAAATAATCACTTCATCACGATACTCGACCACCTCTTTGCCACTACTAAGACGCACCACTATTTTATTGCCGAAGTCGCCGACAACTGTTCCCTCAGAGTAGCCTTTATAGGGGGTAAGCAAGGTGCAGTGCGCACCTATAATTTCGCTATTTTCTTCGTATTCGTACAGAAGTCATGTCATTTTACGGTTACAACTTGATATCCCATTTCCCCTGTGAGAAGATTCTGAAGCTCACGTATTCGTCTGTAAATTCGTAGGACAGAATTTTGATATAAGTTTTGTCTTTGGCTTCCAACGAAGCTATCAGTCTGTCGATTTCTTCTTCCGGATAAACCCAACGAGAGGTAAACTCCGCATCCACGCTATCGCTGTGTCTATTGACAAAGCCGTCGAAAGTGTCATCCAAGAATGCCTCTATCTTGTCGAGGTCTGCTTTGTTTTCCGTCCTTGCGTAGAAAATGTTTGTTGCATAGTTTGCCATAATCCTAAGTTTTAAGTTTTTTATTTTCCCTCTTTTAGCATTTCAGCTACTTTCGGGCTTGATTGAAAATTATGTCGCCTCAAAAGGTGTTATGGCTCTTTATGCAGGGTTTCACGACCAAATACGACCTCTGCAAAGCGGAGCGTGGAGATTTTGTCGGGAACCGTCAGGCTGTGACCTTGAATACAAGAAAGACATGACAAGTACCTTTGCGACACAATTCTCATCAGGCAGACCGAAAGTTGGGATGCGAGGATAAAATGCCTATGGCAGAAGTTACGATAAAAGGAACTTCCGTAAAATTGGGATGCAGCGAAAAAAGAAAATATCGGTGCGATTATCTTCTCTTTTGACTGTGAATATAAAAGTAAGGGGGAGAACTTCGGTAAAGGTTTAGTTTAGTCTATTAGCTTATATATATGCTAAACTAAAGTAAACTAAATATAGGCAGATATATTGGACTGCCTGTATAGGTGTTTTGAGGGAAATGGTTACCTTTGCAAAAAACAATGTTCCTTGAAAGAAACAGAGATTTGTCCTTTTTTCTTTTGGCTGTAGTTATTCATCCATAGATGACTGCAACAATCACTCTTGGCGAGAGGATGAAAATCGTGTGAAAAGACTTGGAAAAATACTCAAAATACGAACAAGTGAAGAGAAAGAAAGGTAGTGCAAACAAAAAAACAAGAAAATAAGATAATTCGTGTTTCTGTTCCTAATTTGTTTCTTGATAAAAACACATCACAATATAAACTATTGATTTACAAGATATTATGATGTGAAATTTTGAGATATAACTAAATTTTACAGATTTACGCTTGAAACTCCTTGCGGTCTTATTCTATATGTCGGCGGCGAAAAGCTCCAGCCAATCGCCGTTATTTCTCAAATGTTCTACAAAGATAGCGAAATTCAGCGAATTACGGGCTATGATTGCTTGAATTTATACGTTTTTCGTTCTTAGTAAGAATGCTTTTTTACACTATAAAGGTTATTGTGATTTGATAGTATTTTATTTAATTAGCTTCTCATAATCGAGATATAACGGGTTATTATCATTAATATACGCTAAATCCCCCTGATTATTAGCACAACCAAAAGCCGCTCTTGCCGTTAGTTTGATGTCTTCTATTCTAAAATCTTGAGAAGATATGGCTTCACATTTCTCATAATTAAATATAGTCAAATTTACACCTCCAAAATGTAATGAACTATTGTACCTTATACCATCATATCCAAGATTTTTAAGATACTCTGCTATAATCTGGGATGGAATATAATCGTCAGAATCGTTAGTCGGTTTAGAAAATGCCCTTTGTATCATCCTCATAATATACATATCTACTGTCGCATTATTATTTTCAGACAAGTCAAGTTCAACAGCAATGTTTGCAATCTTAAGAGGTCTATTAACTCTTATTTGAGCAATATTCACTGCATCACCTATAAAAGGTCGTACCTCAAATAATGTTGTAGTAGGGCTTTCTGAAACATATAGATACTTAATATATTTAGGATTCGCACGTCCATCCGAAACTCTCACATTTTTAGGTGGAACGAAAGAGGCCTCTTTTGTAAGCCCTTTAAATGGATTCGATTTATTATGATAACCTATATCTAACCGTTCACCATCTGGTGCTCCATAACATTTATATACCATATGGTCATTGATACAACTATCATCAATAATTCTTGACCTAAAGAATATTTGACCAGAATAAACCTCAACAATATTCTCAGATACATACTTTGATAGTATATCCAAAAGTTGATGTTTTACAAAAAAGCGATCTTTGTAAAGTACAACATCTTTAAACGCATACCAAATTTTACGAGCTTCATAACTCGCATCACTTTCATCAAAATATTTGTTGGGGCTTTCTCTATCGACTCTCATCATTCTGAATTAACACTGCAAAAATAATAAATTTCAGCGAATTACGGGCTATGGTTGCTTGAATTTATATTTAAGTCCATACTCTTCAAGTTTACTATAAAGTGTAGCTCTGCTTATTCCCAACAGGTCGGCGGCGGCACTTCGGTTGCCGTTTGTCTGCTTTAACGCACGCATTATCCGTTTCTTATCCTCCGCGTCATTGCGTAGGGCGAAGCTGACTGGTGAGGTCGGTTTCGTCACGGCAAGTTCAAGATGCTCTTTCGTGACCACACCTTCCTGAGCCTGCAATACCGCTCCCATGATTTTCTGCCGAAGCTCGCGCACGTTGCCCGGCCATGCGTGGGTCAGCAACGCTTTTCTGGCCTCGGAACTGAAACCGCTTACATTACACTCCAGTTCCCTGTTGGCTATCTCCCGAAAGAACTCCGCCAGCGACATGATGTCCTCCTGACAGTCACGCAAGGGCGGCACGGTTATCACGAAGTCTTGCAGACGGTAGAGCAAATCCTGCCGGAAACGCTTTTCACTCACTGCCGCTTCCAGATCCTCGTTGGTGGCGGCGATGATGCGGACGTTGAAACTTCTGTCCGCCTTGTCTCCGACCGGGCGATACTGCCTTTCCTGTATGGCACGGAGCAACATCTGTTGGGTTTCCAATGCGAGATTACCCACCTCGTCGAGAAATAGCGTACCACCTTCCGCCTCATGGAAATATCCTTTCTTGGTACTGTCCGCACCTGTAAACGCGCCTTTGACATGTCCGAAGAAAGCCGATGGCGCAAGTTCTCTGGAGAGAGAACCGCAGTCCACCGCCACAAATGGTTTGGCCGCCCGTTTACTCTTATCGTGCAGGTGGTGGGCGATATGTTCCTTGCCTGTGCCGTTCTCCCCGAATATCATCACGCTCATATCGGTAGCGGCTACCAGCCTTATCCGGTGCATGATTTTCTGAAAGGCGGAACCCTCACGGGCGAACACGGGCATACGGCGGTGTCCCGCTTGTCGTTCTTTCTGTATGGAATGGAGAAGTGGAATGAGTTTGTCTTCCACAAGCTGTTTGGGTATGTAATCCAAAGAACCGAGTTTCATGCTTTCCACTGCCGTATGCACCTCGGCGTAATCGGTCATGATGATGAAGGGTTGTAGTTTCCCCTCCTTGCGCATCCAGCGCAACAGGTCTATGCCGTTGCCGTCAGGCAGACGCAGGTCGGCAACCACTATATCATTATCCGTCCCCTGTTGCAGATGTTTTTTCGCTGTCGATAGGTGGTAAGCCTTTACGGTATGGTAGCCTTCTCGTGCCAGCAGGTTGCAGACATATTCGCAATACACGATGTTATCCTCCACGACGATTATTCTTGTCCTATCCATTTTCGTATTTTCTCCTTTCCTCTTTTGCCTGTCGGATTATTTCCGCTCCCATATTCAATACTGCGGTAACAGCATGGCTTAACTCACTTTCTTCCGGCATTGCCTTTCCATGTAGCACTCCATAAAGTATCCTCAGCGGCTGGTCGGCACGGAGTATCTCCCACGAACTGCGCAAATGGTGTGTCAAGGCATCAAGTTCTTGCAGGTCGTTTCGCGTTGCCGCATCCCGAACCGCCTGCATTTCCTTCTCGGTTTCCGTTATCAGCTTTTCCAGCATGACAGCTTCATTGCCGTAGGACAGCAAAGCAGAAAAGTCCGGTTTACTGTCCTGTGTATTTTTAATAGCGCACTTGTCGGAAACTTCCATCAGCTCCGATATGGAGAACGGCTTGAAAAGGCATCCGGCAAAGCCTCGTTCCAGAAGTTCCTCCACATCGCAGCTGCCCGAAGCGGTTGCCACGACCACTGGGATTGTCTGTGAATTGCCCACGTTGGAAGATCGCAACAGTTCCAGCAACTCGAAACCGTTTATACTGGGCATATTCAGATCCGTCAGCAACAAGTTGTATTCTTTCCGGCGTACCATTTCCATCAGTTCCCCCGTATCGGTGCAAGTGTCGCAGTGTATTCCGTCCTGTGCATACATTTCTTTCAGCATCAGGAGTAGCACCTCATCATTGTCTATGGCGGCAACATTGAGGTTTCTGTCCTTTTGGTGGATACAAGTCTGTATCTCTTTTTTCGGTACGTCTTCGGCTTTCTGCATGGGTATTTTCACTATGAAACGGCTACCATTCCCTTTATCGCTATCCAGCCGTATTGTTCCGTGTAGCATTGTCACGATATTATGCACGATGGCAAGTCCAAGCCCGAAGCCGTCCTTTGCGGCGGCGTTTGAGAGGCGTTCAAATGCACCAAATACACGTTGTTGTTCATCTTCGGTCATGCCTGTGCCTGTATCCTCGACTATCAGTATCAGCACTCCGTCGGTATAGCCGGTAGTTAGCGACACACCACCTTCCTCCGTGAACTTGATGGCATTTGACAGGAGGTTGTTCCCGATTTGGATTATTCGCTCTTTGTCGGTCAGTACAACCGCATCGTTTTCGTTCTTTACGGTCAAGGAAAGCCCCCTGTTCATGGCGATTGGCATGAACTCCGTTTCAAGGGTATGTGCGATTGTTGAAATGCGGCAGGGTGACAGTCTGGGCTGTTCCTTTCCGTTGTCCAAGCGGAAAAAGTCCAGCAGGGTGTTGAGCATATCCCGCATACGGTCGGAGGATTGTTGTATGCTTTGAAGAAAATGCACATTATTTCCATTGCTGCATTCTTTCCGTAACAATTCGGTATAGCCGGTTATTGTCGTAAGCGGTGTGCGCAGTTCATGGGTTATTGTGTGTACTGCCTTCTTTCGTGAAACTATTAAAGCTTCGTTTTGTTGTATGGATTGTTTAAGTTGCCCGATTAACTCCGCTGTTTTGCATTTGTATTGTTTTATTTGTTTTGCATCACGGTATATGGTGATATAAGAAATGATTAACAATAGAAGTACAAATCCTGTCAAACTACCTATTTGCATTAGCGACTCTTTCCTCATCAAGGATATTTTATTTTCCCGATTTTTTAGGTCAATCTGTACCTTTTCATCAATTTGGCGAATCAGTTCTTGCAGTTGTCTGTTAAGTTCCGCATTGTGTTCCGCAAGACTGTCGGCACGTTCTGACAATCTGCGGCTTTGTGCCTTTTGCTCGCTGATTATGTTTTTATTGAGCGAATGAAGCATAGTAGCTGTTGCTGTTGGCTTCACTTCTTCTTTTTTGCCAAATATGCCCAAAAATCCTTTTCGTTTCGGCTTTTTTGGCTGTTCCTGCACACTTTTCTGTGCGATGACCGGTACTTGATCGGCTATCTTCTTGTTAACGGCTTGCTGCTTGTCAAGTATCCGTACAATCGAGAGCATCTGTCGCTCCTTATCCTCTAAAAGATAACGTACACTATCAATCCGCTCTGTCGGATAAGTTCTTCTGAAATTACATAGCATACTGTCTATTGCCATGCGTTTGGCGTGATAGTGTCCTCTTTCATCCTTATTCCATTCCAATACGGTTTCTCCTAATAGAGAAAGTCCTGTCAAATGAAAGTTTAATTCATTTATTTTCTGACGTAATTCATCCGCCGCTTGATTCTCTTTTTCTAATGATTCAAGTTTTTGCCATTCATGCTTATAGCAATAAATGATTATTCCTATAAACATGAATATTAGAATATAACCACAAGAGATTAACTTACGGATAGAATTCATAAACCTAATGAACTATAGATATGATAAAATCGGCAATATCCTGTAAAACTTCGGGAGAGATTGTTTCCTCAATTGTACCGTATTCCTGTACGGCTCCGGTTTGGGAATGTTGGAAAAGATGGTTCAGTTCCGGGTAGAGTTTTATTTGAGCCTTTGGTGCGAGTCGTTGCATTTGCGGCATATTTAGTTTCGGTTTTACTTGTATATCCCTTTCACCATAAAGCACAAATACAGGGCAACGGGTAGTTAAAATGCTCTCAGCCGGAGAGAAACCGATATAGAAATTCAGCCACGGATTGGTATCGGATGCAATCTTTTTAAGATTGGACATCAACGCAGTATGGATGGGTGTATTACTCCAATTTTTGCATATTGCGTCAATACTATCAATAGCTATCTCATCATCTTGTGTTATTTTCAAGTCATAGATGTTGTGCAAGGCTTCTACATAGTCCGATACTATATTGTCAGGCATATTGCCTTGTTTGAGTAAAGTCGCACTCTGGTCTATCAGAATGGTATCACCACGAACTGCCTGCGCTCCGATTGCGACAATAAAGTCCGGTTTACCCGGATCAATTACGCATAAATTATCTTGTGTTTTTATCTCAGGTTCAGCCCCCAACATAAAAGCGGCAGTTGCCCCCTCGCTATGCCCTAATAATCCCACGTTATTGAAGTTCTCCACCATTCGTACATATTCTAATACACATCGGGCATCCCGCACAAAATCTTCGGTCGTGGCAGTTGTTCCGTCACCTGTTGATTTCCCATGTCCCCGATCATCATACCGAAAAGATGCAATGCCATTTCTTGCAAGATAATCGGCTATCACAGCAAAGGGTTTGTGTCCAAAAATTTCCTCATCCCGGTTTTGAAGCCCGCTACCTGTTATCATTACAACGACGGGAGTTGCAGTGTTATAATCTTTTGGGAGAGTGAGAGTCCCTGAAAGGATTACATCGTCCGATGGATTATTGATGTTGATTTCTTTGGTCGTATATGGATACGGAGGTAGCGGAGTCTGTGGCCGTTTTAATTCAACAGTTCCCGGAGATAATTCAATATTCGCTTTCATCGCCCCTTGACTGCAAATACCTGTTATAATCCCATTTTGTTGTCGTCCGGCAAAAGATAATCCAATTTGTCGGAATGATATATTAACCGAATCGGCAGAAATGAAATTCACATCTCCTGCTATTCCATAAGCACCTTGATCCGGAGAATCGAGAGTTACCAACTGTATTCCGTCCTCTTCGGTTTTGAAATTGAATACTAATTTCAGTGACAACTGTGGAGTGATTCTTAATGTCCCGCTCCATGCCCCTGATATATTCTTCGATGCCATAACACTGATTACAGAAAAAATGGCTATAAATACCATCATTAGAAACTTCTTGCTCATACCTGATCTGTTGTTTTAGTTAGTTCCATCAAGGTATGGCCATCTGCATCTTTAAGAAATAGAATCGTATCATTCTTTATCTCAAAGGTCTTTATAGCAGGAAGAATGTGCTTCATACTTTCTTCCATAAGCATATCCTCACAAGCCATTTCGGTGGATGTTATTTCCGGAAATATCAACTTGTCCCCTTTGAGAATATATTGACCGGACACCAAATTGCACCCCGTATTACAGAATACATTTCCTTGATTATCAAATTCAAGTGAATAATCACTTCCATCGGCTACGGTGGAAAGGGCGAATGGCGTGGAAGTTGCGATACATTTATACTCCACGATTCGCCATTTACCGGATAGCCCCACACTTGTATTCTTGTCACAAGAAAGCAACAATAGACCTATAAATAAAATGGTCCAGTTGGGTAATTTCATTTTCTATTTCGTTTTATTGTTTGACATCCTCTTCTGCTCATTTCTTCTGCATATGCAATCTCGCCATGTTCCCTTATATAGCTAATACAAGACGGACGGTCAGAATTGAAGATGAACGCGAACACTTTGCTTATAAAGTTGGAATAGGTTTTACACTCTCTTACGTCACGCTTACATTTGGCACAGGTATGATAGCCTCTGCTTATGCAACATTGACGGATTTTACACCACGATGCTTTTTCGTTCTTCTCACATCCGGGACATCTCCCTGACAAGAATTTGCGACACGATCCACAAAACAGCTCGCAAGCTGCGACGCTATCAAAATCTGCTATTACCTGATTCATACAAATCACAACGCTCTAAAATGCTCGATTGCCGTTATAATCAACCCTAAAGACGCTCTGAAATGCTTGATTGCCGCTATAATCAACCCTAAAATGACCGCATTGACAAGCACAATCGGAACAGCTTTCTTTTCGTTCTTAGCAATCATAATCACCATAGGCATAGTCATTAGAACTGATACAATCGGACCGGCTAAAAAGTCGTTGACATTCAACTGAGGAAGTGTAGTGTTGAAGATAATGAAAGTTACCACCACATACTGCACAAAAGCAGACCAACAGTTTGCCTTATCCATTTTTTTGAGAAACATAGGGAGGGCATTGACGGCTCCGATAACGACTCCGATAAGTATTGTAAATACTAATTCCATTGTTTTTTTAGTTTTATGATACAGGAGATGCCGTACTGAAAAATACGGCATACTCCAAGCATCAGATAAGATAATTGTCCTATTGGTATTCTGTTTTGCTATTATTCGCCGTTTGACGACCAATATTCATTGCAGATGTAATAATTAAATTCCAATGTATAGCTTGATTCTGCTGGCAGACCGTTATTGAGTCCGGGATGGAATTGCGGAAGCATAAATGCCACACGAAGGGCTTCGCCATCAAGTGTCTTTCCTGAACTTTTCACTATTTTGGCATCTTTTACCACTCCGTCCTTAGCAATGGTGAGTTGCACGACTGCATCCATATTAAGAACACCGTCTTTATAGGCGGTTTCAGGGAATTTTATGTTCTTGTTGATGAAAGCTCTCAATTTGTCCTTGCCGCCGGGGAAGTTGGGAGCGGTTTCAGTCTTGATGAATGGCACGGCATTGTCCGCATCCGCTTTCTCCGTCACCACCATATCGGAATTTCTTTCTGTCACGCGAATGGTGGAATCGGATTTTTCGCTAATTTTGTAGCGCAGATCCTCCACCGGCGTAGCGGCAGATACCTCGTTGATTACTGCTGACACTGCAGGGGTGGCCAGACCGATTAATGCGAGTGCCATCGCAGGCACCATGACAAAGGCACGCACACGGGCTGTGCCTGTCTGTTTGCTTGATAACATCATAGTTATACGTTTTTTAAGTGAACTGTGATTGAGACAGTTGGAAAGAGTTGCGAACCTTGCTCCAACTGTCTTTTTTATTAGAAACATCTGATACTCCTCTCGTTTTACGCCCGATGCAAGCACACGGCTGTCGGCTTCATACTCATGGAGGGTATGAAGCTCATTGCGCAGAAGCCATATAGCTGGACAATACCAAGTGATAATAATCGCTGCCTGCATAAAAAGCAAGTCAATCCAATGGCGACATTCTATATGCGCTTTTTCATGGCGTACTATCATCTGCCCATACTCATACCAGTCACGTCTGGGCATCATCATATACCCGCACCATGCAAACGGAGCAACACTGTTGTGGCGATGAAGGATTATGTGACTGCCATCTTGTTTTATATGTTCTCCTTTAATAATGAAGAGTGCCAACCGTACCAGTGAAACGAGAAAATAAAGAGTCATGACAATAACCCCGATAAGGTAAAGTGTGACTATATAATCCCATATCGGAGTGATTTCCTCTGATATCGAATTGGCAATATAGGTAACTTCGACCGGATTAAAAGCGATTTCAATATTATCCTCCATAATATCCGTTATCCAAAAAGTATTAAGTATGAAGATTGGAGAAACGAAAGCAAGCGTTATACAGAACAACAACAATATCCTATTGAACCGGAAACATCTGGTATTGGCAAGAACACATTTGTACACCACCCAGACTACAATCAGGAGAGTGCTTGCCAATAATGAATATGCTAAAAATATGCCTGCCATTGTTATTCCTTTCCTCTGTTAGATATTTGTGATATTATTTCCTTAGCCTCTTCATCGCTATATTCCTCGCTGTTAATCAGGAAGTTCACAACATTCTGAATGGAATTGTTGAAATACCGCCTAATGACACTCTTCAGATTTTGTCCACAATAATCCTCTCGCTCTATTATGGGGAAATATATGAAGCTTGTGCTTTCAACTTTATGATTGAGATAGCCTTTCTGTTCGAGAAGTTTCACGAATGTGGCTACCGTAGTCCGGCTTGGACGCGGCTCATTGTGAAGGGCAACGACATCCCGAACCGAGAGTGCCCCGCTTTCCCAAAAGAAGTTCATTACTTCTTCTTCTCTTTCTGTTAATTGCTTCATATCTTCCATTTATATTTAGTCTAATTAAATTAGACGATTTAGTAATGCAAAAATAGTCTAATTATTTTAGACGACAAAATAATACTATTAGAAAAAACTGAAATTTTTCAATAGTGTGGATAACCGAATAGCCGATTGATATCGAAAGTTCCTGCGCCAATCAATATAATCCTGGCAGTAGTTGCATACACATCCTTAGAATGTCCCTAATTCTATGTGTGGATAGCTTGGATTGATTTTTCATACTTTTATATCTTTATTCAGGTTTAAAAGTAAAGCCAACATATTTGATTTCAGATTATTTACAATCACAGAAGATATTATTTTGCGGTCAAAACTAAATCCAATTTGCATAGTGTCACTTAATGTGGCAACTCCAAGAACAATATAACTGCCCGGAGCTTTTGGCGCAAAGAATATCAAATCACGAATGCTATAAGAACCAATGTGAGTATCAAAGTTCAATCGTCCCAGATTAGATATCGCCGTAGATGAAGGATTACCAATCGAAAACATTGAAGCAACTTTTTTTGCAGTTTTATCATCACACTCCCCATAAGAGGCAAAATACATCGCATCAATTAGTAAAGGATTCATTGATGCGTAGGCATTTAGTATAAGCCATTGCGCTCTGGTTGAATCCATTTTAGATTTTATTTTCTTCTTTATAAGAATAGCATTTTGCCAAAAGTCTTTTTTAGGATCATACTTATATGCAATTGTAATGGCCGAAGCAAAATTGCCTAAGCTGCTGTCTGCTGAAACGAAAGTTGTCTCCGTATATCTATCGGAATCCCGACTACCATTTTTTTTGTTATTGATGAATGTTTCTTGCATAGCTCCAATAAATGCCGTAACAATTGCATCATTTATTGTTATGCCGTGTATTTTACAAGCATTGTACAAAGCGTTCATATCAACTTTGTTTATGGTTGAGTACGACAAAGCAATATCTGTTAACTGATGGTACTTATTGAATATCTCCCGGTATTCCGCTTCTCCAAAACGTTGCTGCTTACCTTTAGACCACTTTGAATTTAGTGAACGCAGAAGCAATTTTACAGGAAAAGAAAGTTTAGCTTTTTGTGGAAAATCACTTTGTTTTGAGATGAGCTGTTGTTCTTTTAAGGGCAAATTATTTCCAGCATAAACAAACACTACATCCCTCAATAATCTTGCAATAGCGTTACCGTCACCTAATAGATGATGACATACAGCCAGAATATCAAAACCAATCTCAGTGTAGAATACAAAAAAAACGTATGAGTGGACCTGTTTCGCAATTAAAAGGCTTTTTATTCTCGGACTCGGCAATTTCCAGCCATTGATTTGAATGTTCACTTTTTAATAAAATGCAATTTCGAGCTGATGAACAGTGTTTTCCTGATAAAATGCCTCTCCCTCATTATTCATGCAAATGGATGAATAAAGTAGCGGGTGAACACTTCTTAATTTAAGCAATGTTTTTTTTAAACGTAATTCATCCAAGTGGCCGTCAACGCTTAGTTTCATCAGAACCGTAAGTGACGGATTCCGTAGAAGGTGGCGTTCCGTAAATATTCGAATATTAGTTTCCATGCTCTTTATGTTGATAAAGACAGCAAAGGTAGAGAGTTGGAAATTATCAATTTCTTGACATAGGTCAATCCTATGGATTTTTATCTAACTTTTTTCTTATTCTGCTTAGCGTTTCGGGAGAAATGCCCAAAGTGGATGCGATATGTTTTAAGGAAATCTCTTTTTCAATGTCGGGAAAATCTTTTAATAATTCAATGTATCTTTCCTCAGCGGTATCGAAATACAGTGCTAAAGCAATATTACGCCAGCCGAACATAGAACGCTCCGCAATGGTCGCCCTTAACTTTTGCGTATCTATATTCGTGTCGAATTAATTCCATCATCTGTTCGTAACTAAACAATGTAATCTCATAATCCTCCATTGCTTGAATTACAAAGTTCGGCATTTGTTCTTTTCAAGAACGAATGATAATCTCCGATAAACGGAAAAGATTTATTGAAACCAAAGGGTACGTTTCATTACCATCTTTGTCTATTTTGTAATATCTGAATTTCCCGGAATCTACATATCCCATGTATCTGACTGGACAGCCCTGCATCTGAAAATGTTCACCTTTCTTGATTTGGATGTTTTTCAGACGCTTGTGTATTCGAGCACATCTGCATTGTTATATATTCAAACTACATAGAAGATTAATTAATCCGTTCAATATACTTTTTCTTTTCTGATTATTTCTATAATTCAAAATGTAACACTTCTACTTTTCCATTTGTAGGGAGTGTAAGAAATGCCTTAGGGGTATGACCAGAAAGCCTTTTTACCTCTCTATATAAATGAGAAGCATCATAATATCCCGCTTGGACAGCAACAAACAAAAGATTATCGAATGAAATATTAGGTTTCAAAAGATGTACAGCATTCCAAAACTGAACAATTCGACTATATTCTTTTGGGGAATAACCTGTATGAAACTTAAACTTGCGCTCAAATTGTCTTTATGGCATAAGCATACTTCTGTTACCAATTCCTTAATCGAAACAATTCCTTTCTGTCTGCGGATCAAGGAAACAACATGAGATATTTGCTTTTCTGCGTCCATGCTGTTTTTGTACAATTGCCTAACCAATTCATGTTCAATTATAACCAATCGGATTTTGAATTTCAGAGAGTTGATATGTGAAAGATTGACTAAAAAGAGCAGGAAACTCGTGACTGTCTAATCCTTGATTCATAATTTGGAAAGTGGAATTTTTATAAATCGAGAAAGTCCACACGGTTGAAAACGTACCCCTATAATATGAATGAGTTTTTTTTGAGTGACCAATTCCGTAAATGTATTCATTGGACCGAAAAAATAGGAATGATAAGGTTTCATTATCAGTCCACTACTGACGCAGTCTGCGGCATTCCCCACGTTTGAAAACAAAGTCGGAACAACCATGAGGTGGAATGTTGAATTTCATTCCACCTCTTGTTTCTCCCTTATATTCCCAATAGCGATCTATGAAAGGAGCTATAAACTACATGGCGAATATTCTTTATACATATTACAAATGTCGGTATAAACTATGATTCTAAGGAATATTGGTGATTATTTTTTTGCCTTGACTGTTAATTCCTGTAAACCAATGATGAATATGATAGATAGAAAGTATAAACACACTCAAAAAGTAAATATGTTCCGATGTCCACAATAGTGGAACACTTGAACTAAAATGACTAATTATTCCCACATACGCTATGTATATAGATAAAGACACGAATGCTATCAATAGAGATGCCGCAGCATGGCCTACTCCAGAGACTGTGCTAAAAAACACGAATGTAGGTACAGCTATCAAGTAAGAAGTGAGCATAACCTTTAATGTAGGTATAGCATCAAACACCAATGCAGTATTGTCACTATAAATCCGTAAAATAGATTCAGGGAAAAGAGCGAACAACACTATTATTGGCAAAATAATCATGTAACATGAAAGCATTAC